>QWCQ01000194.1_pt1 | contig 233086 bp, 183 predicted proteins | sample 1972701 | NCBI WGS metagenome assembly QWCQ01 (sample SAMN09866704, study PRJNA288562) | Human gut metagenome isolate pre4_stool, whole genome shotgun sequencing...
ATGAATACACTCACAGGACTAACAAAAATAACCCGAGTACCATCTCAGTAACACCTCCCCAACTGTGTACTTTTTTCAGGAAGAGGACATTCCTCCCGAAGAATGGAATTTCTACCTAGGAATTTGCCAAATAGCTACCTAGGAATTCCCCCAATTCCTACCTAGGAAATAAAAAATTCTTCGGAAGAATCAAATGAAACTTCGGAGGAATCAAAAAATAAGTCCGAAGAATTTGCCCATTTCCTAGGTAGCAAATCAAAAATATCTACGGAGGAATTTTGGGAATTCCTAGGTAGCAATTGAAACGAGCTCATTTTTATCATGCCTCAGCCCTGGTTGTAACGAGGGTGTAATCGTTATGTGCGCCATTAGTCGTACATTTGCAGCAAATCTTATGCACAATCTATGCCTGAAGAGAGATTTCATCCACAGCAGGTCGATATAGCAGCTATCCTCAATCGACGACGCAAGAAGCCTTTGCCCGCCTTTGTGACTAATGGGGTGGCACGTCTGATCCATCAGCGTGAGATCAATGATGTGCTACGGCGCTACGGACATCTGGAGGGGGTTGACTTTATGGATGCCTTGATCCAGGAGTTTCGCATTGACCTGACGCTCGTCGGGGCGGAGCATCTGCCCGCAGATCCTCGCGCACTCTTTATCAGCAATCACCCGCTGGGGGGCCTGGACGGGATCTGCCTGACTCACCTCATAGCTGGTCACTATCACTCTGATATTCGCTACATCGTCAACGATCTCCTGCTCAACCTGAAGCCTCTCGCCAATATCTTCGTACCAGTCAATAAGTACGGCGCTCAGGCGCGCTCCTCGATACAGAGGATGCACGAGGCACTGGAGAGCGACCTACCTGTGATCACCTTTCCCGCAGGGCTCTGCTCCCGACTCATCAAGGGACAGATACAGGACCCGCTCTGGCGACCGAGCTTTATCAAGCAGGCTAGACAGTTTCGCCGTCCCATCGTACCGCTCTTCTTCCATGGGCGCAACTCGATGAAGTTTTACCGTATCGAGCAACTGAGGAAAGCGCTCGGCATACGCTTTAACATTGGCACGGCATTGCTACCACATGAAATGTTTGCTGCACAGGGGAGCTCCTTCACCGTAGTGGTCGGAGAGCCTATCCCCTACGAGACGCTCGAGGGGGTGAAGCCTAGCGACTTACCTCAGCAGGTCGAGCTCATACGGCAGCAAGTATACCAACTGAAAGACCAACTATCCAAATGAGTGCTACAGAGCAACCCATCATAGCGCCGATAGATCGGCAATTGATCCGACAGGAGCTGACACCTGAGCTCTTCGTCCGTAAGACCAATAAGAGTAATAATGAGATCTACGCCTTCCGAGCTGATCAAGCCCCACAGACGATGCGTGAGGTGGGGCGTCTGCGCGAGGAGAGCTTTCGTGCTGGCGGTGGCGGCACGGGCCTTGAGTGCGATATAGATAAATATGATCTGATGGACGATGGTTACGTACAGCTTATCGTCTGGAGTCCCGAGCTGGAGAAGATCATGGGCGGCTATCGATACATACTCGGTGAGGCGGTGCTACGGCATCAGGAGCGGACGGACGCTCTAGCGACGTCGCATATGTTTAGCTTCAGCGAGGAGTTCGTACGCAACTACCTCCCCTACACGATCGAGCTGGGACGCTCATTCGTGAGTCAGGAGTTTCAGACGACACGGGCAGGGCTCATGTCTTCCATCTACACGCTCGACAACCTGTGGGACGGGCTGGGCGCCTTGACGGTGATCTATCCTGAGATCAAGTACTTCTTTGGCAAGGTGACCATGTACAAGACCTACAATAAGTACTGCCGCAACCTGATCCTCAAGTTTATGGAGATCTACTTCGGTGACAAGGATCAGCTGGTCTTCCCGATGAATCCGGTCGAAGTGGACATTGATCCAGCGGAGATAGATCGTCTCTTTGTCAAGAACGACCTCAAGAGCGACTACCGCACGCTCAAGGCGGAGGTGCGCAAGCACAATATCAACATTCCCCCGCTCTTCAACGCTTACATGTCGCTCACACCGAAGATCCGCATCTTCGGCACAGCGATCAACGATGAGTTCGGCGATGTCGAGGAGACGGGCTTGCTGACGCCTATTGCGGACATTATCCCTGAGAAGAAAGAGCGTCACATAGACACCTTCCAGCACGCCAAATAAGTAGCAAAGGCTCCCCTACTCATGGCTCTTGCGAATGAGCTCGGCGCTGCTGGCGAAAGGGCAGCTCAGCGCTACCTCCTCTCTCGGCACATACGTCTCCTCGAGATTAACTGGCATGACCCGCTCTGCGAGATTGACATCATAGCGTCTGACGGTCGGCACCTACTGATCGTCGAGGTCAAGAGCCGTATGGAGTACACCGCCACGAGTCCGCTAGATGCGGTCGACCAGGCGAAAGCACATCAGATGATGCTCGGTGGTATGCGCTATGCACAGCGGATGCGCATCGACTTGCCGATACGCTACGATGTCATCGAGGCGCTCTACTGCCCAGCGAGTGACCTCTTTGAGATTAAGTACCACAAGGGATACTTCTCGGCAGAGGAGATTGCCCTCCACGAGACACTCCCCCACGGCTCCGTCCAGCCCTGACGGCGGGACGCTGGTAAGACTTACGGGGTATAGACAATAAAAGAGAAGAGTCCTACGTATCACATGGATACACAGGACTCTTCTCTTTATTTGTTGCTCCTAGACGACTAGTGCTAGCGTGAGTGCTAGTGCACAGCGTCTAGTGTCTAGCGTTTAGCGTCTAGAGCTTAGCGAATCGGCTCGCGGGGGGGGGATTACATCATTCCGCCCATACCAGGGGCACCTGCCATAGCTGCTGGATCGGGCTTGTCCTCCTTGATGTCGGCGATGACGCACTCAGTCGTGAGGAACATGCCAGCGATAGAAGCTGCATTCTCCAGAGCCACACGCGTTACCTTGGCGGGGTCGATGACACCATGCTTCATCAGATCCTCAAAGCTGTCGGTACGAGCGTTGTATCCGAAGGCACCCTTGCCGTCACGGACACGCTGTACGACTACGGCGCCCTCCTTAGCAGCATTAGCTACGATCTGACGGAGAGGCTCCTCGATAGCACGCTTGACGATCTCGATACCCGTGCGCTCGTCGTCGGTGTCGCCCTTGAGCTTCTCAACAGAAGAGATAGCGCGGATGTAAGCGGTACCACCACCAGGTACGGTACCCTCTTCGATAGCTGCACGTGTAGCGCTGAGCGCATCCTCGACACGATCCTTCTTCTCCTTCATCTCAACCTCGCTGCCAGCACCTACGTAGAGGACGGCAACACCACCGGAGAGCTTAGCGAGACGCTCCTGGAGCTTCTCACGATCGTAGTCGCTCTTCGTATTCTCGATCTGATGACGGATCTGGTTAGCACGATCTGCGATAGCCTCCTTGTCTCCGTCGCCATTGACGATAGTGGTCTTGTTCTTGACGACCGTGACCGTCTCAGCGCTACCGAGCATGTCGATCGTAGCATTCTCCAGCGTCAGACCCGTGTCCTCGCTAATGACAGTACCACCCGTCAGGATAGCCATATCACGTAGTATCTCCTTGCGGCGATCGCCGAAGCCTGGAGCCTTGACACCACAGATCTTAAGGCCAGCGCGTAGTCTGTTGAGGACAAGTGTCGTCAATGCCTCGCTCTCGATATCCTCAGCAATGATCAGCAGAGAGCGACCCTGCTGGAGTACCTTCTCTAGGAGTGGTAGGAGGTCCTTGATGGTAGAGAGCTTCTTCTCGTAGAAGAGGATGTAAGGCTTCTCCATACGGCACTCCATCTTCTCCGTATCCGTGACGAAGTAGGGAGAGATATAGCCGTTGTCAAACTGCATACCCTCGACAATGTCTACCGTCGTATCGATACCCTTGGCCTCCTCGACGGTGATGACACCCTCCTTCTTGACCTTCTCCATAGCCTGAGCGATCAGTTGGCCGATCTCCTCATCGCCATTAGCCGAGATGGTAGCCACATGAGCGATCTGCTCTAGGTCATCACCCACCTCCTTAGCTTGCTTGCGGATACTCTCGACGACAGCCTTGACAGCCTTGTCGATACCACGCTTTACCTCCATAGGATTAGCGCCAGAGGTAATGTTCTTCAGACCAACATTGATGATGCTCTGAGCAAGTACCGTAGCGGTAGTCGTGCCGTCACCAGCATCCTCATTGGTCTTAGATGCCACCTCACGTACGAGCTGGGCACCCATATTCTCAAACTCGTTCTCCAGCTCAATCTCCTTAGCGACCGTCACACCATCCTTGGTAATGTGCGGAGCGCCATAGCTACGAGAGAGGATCACGTTGCGACCCTTCGGGCCCAGTGTCACCTTTACAGCGTCTGATAGCTGATCTACGCCACGCTTGAGGAGGTCACGAGCCTCTATGTCAAACTTAATTTCCTTTGCCATAATTGTATCTGTCTATTTACTTGATTCTTGATTAGGATAAGACTGCGTGGACTAGAGCGTAGCGAGCACGTCGCTCTGCTTCATGATCATGAGCTTCTCGCCCTCGATCTCTATCTCCGTGCCAGCGTACTTACCGTATAGCACCTTATCCCCGACCTTGAGGACCATCTCCTCATCCTTCGTACCCTTGCCCACAGCGAGTACCTCGCCCTTGAGCGGTTTCTCCTTTGCGGAGTCTGGGATGATGATACCACCTTGTGTCTTCTCCTCTGCAGTAGCGGGCTTGATCAGCACGCGGTCTGCCAATGGTTTGATTGTCATAGTTTATCTTGGTTATATATTAATGTCTCACTTGCCGTGCCCCTCCATACGGGAAGCACGCATTAAGACAGAAGCAAATAACGTGCCAAAAGAAAGAAGACTCCTCTTGACAAAAGCATCGTGACAGATTTACGCATTTAGATGCCGGGCCAGAGGGAGAGGTCGTCCGTGGGGTGCGAGGCCTCGACACGGGTCTCGATATTGTCGGGGAGGTTGTGAAAGAAGTCTAGGCCGGTGCGCTCCTCTAGCTTGTCGATAGAGATAGCGACCGTACGCGGACGATTGACCTGAGCTGGACGGGTGTGCTCCACCCAGAAGGCGATCGCCTGATAGTGGTCGCCTCGCTGCGCCAGGATAGCCATCCAGTAGTAGCGCGGCACGGTGATGCCGCCCACGGTGACGCCGAGGGTCTCGCCCTCTCGCAGGGTACCCCCCTTGACCACATAGAGCTTGTCTCGCAGATGACTATTGCGCGACCACTCTTGCACCAGTTTCTCGAGCTGTAGCCACACCCCCGTATTGAGGTTTCGTCGCTGCGGACTCATATTGGTATAGTAAAAGGTCTGCTCGTTTGCCTCCTCGGAGTAAAGGCGGTCGGCCGATGCGACGATATGTCCGCGGTCATACCCCTTGAAAGCACTCTTCGTAACCTCGTACTGACTCGGCACAAAGGGATCCCAGCTCCAAGCGTCACTGCGCCCAGTGTGTCGCTGACAGGTATACGCATCGGCACTGTAGCAGACCCAGATAGGATGGTGGTAGACGACATCGTACTCGACAGAGAAGTTGACACGCTGTCCCTGCTCTACTCGATGGGTGATATAGTAAGCGGAGCTACGCCCCGAGAGCTTGGGAGCCTCTAGGAGAGAGACGTCGCCTAGGATCGTCTCGCTGCCATACTCGCCACTGCCACCCGTATGCCCAGTTGCTTGCTGCTGGGTGATGGCGTAAGTGACGCTTTTGCCATTGGCTGAGAGTGTCAACTGAGCTTTGCGCTCCCCACCCTCATTGGCAGAGATCGACACGATCACCTCCTGCTTGCCCGCATGGCCCTCGCTGGGGGATACGGAGAGCCACGTCTCTGGCGATGCGGTGAGCGTCCAGCGAGTCGGAGCCTCGACTGTCACGAAGAAGTCTAACGGCTCAGCACTCACGACCCGCACGGAGGCGCCTGTACGATCGTAGAGGGCTAGCTCTGTGGGGAGCTCGGGCTGTGACGTGCCTTGCGGCTTACAACCAACGAGTAGGAGTGCCATCCAGCCCACGAGCAGGAGCATCTGGCGAGATGAAGGTCTATTATATAGGAGTGAGGACATAGCTCTTTGGAGTAAAGTGAGTCTTTGGAGTAAAGGGGATAACAAAAGGCGAAGCCTCTGAGACTACCCTTCGGAGAGACCTACCCGCTCGGGGGACTGGCTCTCAAGGTTAAGCTCAGAGGCTCCGCTTGGTTAGGAAAGCTACTTGAGATAGCTATAGGAAAGGCTACTTGACCGTGAGTGCCTCCACTTGGTAAGTGGTGGTGTGAAGAGGCTTCTGCGAAGCCTCGTAGAGAAGAGCTATGTAGCCAGCATCGGCAGAGCCTGTGATCGTGTAACTCTTCTTATAGTGCTGGTTGCCGTAACCGCTAGGACTGCTCTGGTCATTGATCACCTCGAGCGTCTTCACCAGCTTGCCGTCCTTGTCTAGCTGCTGGATGGTGAGCGTAGCACCATTGGTGTGACCAGTGCTATAAGTCAAGTCAACTGTGTAGCTACTGCCGGCCTTCATCTGTAGACGAGGCGTGACAAGGACACACTTATTCTCAGGATCAGGCGAGCTAAACGCACTTGCCTGCGCATAGTGCACACCGCCGAAAGATCTCTTTTGGAACTTACGTCCGCCCACTAGGTCTTTATTGAGCCAACCTGGCAACGTAAAGTCTTTCTTATCCGCACCTCCCTTAGAGAAGTCGTCTGCAAAGGGTATCGTACGAGCCGTCTGCGAGAGATCGACACCATAGATGTTCCCCTGCGGGTTAGGATTGGGGTTGGGATCAGGGTTGGGCTTATTGCCACCACCTATGTCAAAGCGTGGCTGGTCCAGCTTGATGTCGCTACGCAGCGTAGGACGGAGATTGAAGAAGGTCTTATTGACCGTCACGACTGCCGTGATGCTACCGCTACCAGAGGGCACCTTCTCATCACGGAAGGTGGCTGTCTTCCACACCTCTAGATTGGTCTTCTTACCACTCTTGTCGGTGATCTGATGACGTGTTGAGGAGTAGGCGCTAGCTGGGTCAAAGAAGGGGACGTCTGGCTTGACAAACTGGACCTCCTTGACACGTACATACTGGTTCGGATGCTTACCTGCGATGATCTCAGCGAGCGTAGTCTCGATCGGCTCAATCGGCTTGTTGGGTACGATAGACATCTGAGCGTGTGAGACCTGTAGCTGTACCGTCCCGTTGTAGTTAGAGATCTTAGCTCCCTTGAGCTTAGCGGTCACTTCGTCGCCAAACTGCAAGGCGGCCTCGCCCCTAGGCACTGTCAGGACAAGCGCATTGCCATCAGCATCCTGTATGTAGTGGAAGCCAGCAAATGGGAACTGCTTCGTCTCGGCATGAGTCGTGACCGTAGCACGGATGCGCAGGTCTTGGTCGATGGTCTTGCCAGTTTTGTCTAGCCCCTCACCTAGCTTAGCGATCTCAGCGAGCGAGGTGTAGGTGATTCCCTTGCCGCTACTGCCGAGCTGCATGATGAGGTAGACGTGCTGTGTCGTAGAGGTCTTGATGATCATCTGAGCCTCACGAGCATCTTCGCCTCTATTGGGGAGAGCCGTGATGGTGATCTGGTACGTCCCCTCGGTCGCCTCCATAGGCGTAGCCGAAACCCACTCGGCACCCTCGCCGAAGGTGATCGAGAAGCGTCTATTAGTCTCGATGGTCAGCTGCTGCGTACCACCATCCTGCTTGAAGGGGATCGTGTTGTCGGTGAAGTTCGGTGAGAGCGTCACGTAGGGCTTCTCATAATAGTCCATCTCATCCTTACAGCTGGTCACAGCGAGCAGCGGAGCGATGGTGAGGATAGCGAGGAGTAGTCGTCTCGTCGCAAGTTTATTGAGTGTCTTCATATCTGGATCTAACTCTGTTTCTTAAATTCTTGAGCGAAGCTCCGAGGAGCCTCCGTTACTTAGTCGTTTGAAATCGTGGACTGGTGAAGTTAATGTCACTCTCCAGGCTAATGAGGAGCTGAGGCTTCCCATTGAAGTAGCCTAGAATGGCGGTGATATTGCCAGAGCCCTGAGGAATCTGCCTACCAGCAAAGAGCGCGTAGCTACTCGAGCGCAGCACGACACGGTTGCCCTGCTGGTCTTCGATCTGACGCTCCACAGCGGGGACGCTCGTCTTATTGTCCGCATCGGCATAAGTCTGGCCTAGCTCGCTATCGACGAACTGTACGCCCTCAAGACGTATCAGCGTGTTGGTATACTCAGGTGAAAGCGTTGGGATGGTGAGTGTGCGGTAGACGAGTGGCTGACGCGTGTTGTCACAGCGCACCAAGCTAGGCGTCATTTGCTCGGGGAGATAAGCATTCTCGTACTTGGGTTCCGTAGAGTTCTTGCCCAGCGTGACGACTCCGCCATACTTGCCGAGCGTTAGCCCGTGACAACGGATGGCTATCTTAGAGCCACGCTTGTAGAGGAGGTTGGAGTTGACCAGTCCCGCCTTGAACTCGATACCGCCCGTCTCGTCCTGTAGATAGATGGACTTGTAGATGTTGCCCTCGCTATCGTCCGAGATGATTTGACCGACGATCACCGCATCAGGCACGACCTGTACAGGCTTCGACTGGTAGAGCGCTTTGAGCTCTTGGATCGTCATCGTACGCTCCCAGAGAGGGCGTGGCGTTCGCTCCTGTGGCGGGTCAATCTTGTTGTACTGACAGCTCGTCAGCAAGGCGAGCATGCCGACCACTACGATGAGTCTATTATATATATGTGTCATACTATTCATCCGTTTTAAGGGGGTTAGAACTGTAGTGCAGCATTGAAGAAGAAGGTCGTGCCGTACATATAGAAGTAGCGACTATCGAAAGGTCTCATCATCTTGCCATCCTTGGTGTAGCGGACACGGAGCTGCTCGTAACCACCGCTGCGGAGATTCTTCGTGTTGAGCAGGTTAGAGGCCGAGAGGTTGAGGCGCAGGTAGACGCCCGACTTGATGCGCCACGAGTAGCCCACGTTGGCATCAAGCGTGAAGCCACCGGGGAAGACCTCCTGACGAACGTAGTCATAGTCAAGACTAGCACGCGCCTTGTCCGTGCGACGGATCGGGTTCAAGCTGATGAAGCTACGTCCGAAGTAGTTGAGATCAAGTCCCGCCCACATGTAGAAGGGGAACTGATACGACACGCTCAGGTTCGCAGCCGTCTGTGGTGTGCCTGAGACGTGGAAGCCCTTCCAGTAAACGCGATCCTGCTCTAGGAGCTTCTGACTATTGTCGACCGTCTGGACGTAGTCAGGATTGTTGGCATAGCGATACTGTCCGTAGCTCACCACAGCGATGGCAGTCAGAGCTGGCGTGATCTTGAACTCCATACCAGCCTCGACACCCATGTGCGTCGACTCGATATTTGTCAAGACATAGTTAGAGAACGCTCTGTAGCCGTCATCGTAGAAGCTCATATTGTCCGTTTTGTCGTAGAAGTGCGTGTAGAAGCCTGTGATACGCCCCTTGACAAAAGGCGAACGTAGCACATAGCTCAAGTCACCCGCGAGGACACGCTCGGGACGTGGGTCCGTCACATACTGATTGCGCGTGCGAGGCGATACGAAGATGTCAGTGAAGTAAGGCGCACGCTGCGTCCAGGAGGCATTCGCCACGAGGTAGTGACGCCCCGTAATCTTGTAGGTGATACCTCCCTTGACACCATAGTTGAGGAAGTTCAGATGCTTCGAGTCTCCGAAGGAGTTGTCAGGGAAAAGTCCTCTACGCTGCAATCCCTCGCGGTGCATACCCGTCCAGCCAGCGGTAAAAGCTAGGTAGCCGTCCACATGACGAGACTGTCCCCAGAGGTTGCCCCACAGCTCAGCCTCCTGTATGTGTGCTAGGTAATTGTGGCCATACTTGTCCCCTACCCCGACCACTCTGTTCGGATGATCAAGGTCTACCTGAGACTTAGATGGATCCTGAGCAAAGTCTCGCTCGGAGTACTTGTCGATGTCTAGCCAGTAGTCTCCACCGAGGAGGTCAGCGATGACGTTAAAGTTTGCCGTACGGTTGAGACGGTAGTTGGCTCCTAGGTCAAAGCGGAGGTGCTTGTTGATAAGCGCATTCCAAGTGGTGGCAAAGTTAAACTGACGCTGGTCTGAGCGTCTATCCTCCACGACGTAGATGCTTCGATTACCCTCAGCGATCTGACGGCCCTGCTCATCGAAGAGAACTTGGTAGTTATTCCTATTAATATTGTATAGGCGATCCCAGTCAATGTAGCGCATGTTGCAGTCCGAGTGCCAAAGCTCCTCGTAGTAAGCCACCATATCTGGATCTTGCGTCTCACTCATGTAGCCGTAGTAGCTAGGCAAGTTGCGATAGTAGTCAGGACGTGGGTCAGGACCATTGCCCCAGTTAAGAGCTGAGTAAGCATTCCATCCGAAGCGGTAGCCTACACCCGTCGTCAGTTTGTTCTTCTCATTAATCTGCCAGTAGTGATGCAGCTGTATGATCGGCTCATGATTAGAGCGAACACGCGCATTGCGCAGTGTACCTCCCTGGAAGCCCACGTTAGGGTTAAAGTAGTTTGATCCGACCAGGTCATACACCTCCTGCGTCGTACCTGAAGCAACACCACGCTCCGTGGGAGCTGCTAGGACCACCAAGCCCAAAGCGTGCTGCGGAGTGAACTGCTTCTCCAGAGAGAGGAAGTAGCCCCACGCATCGTAAAACTGTCCCTGCACATAAGACTGATTGCCCCAGCGACGGGAGGCACTCGCCGTGATCGCCCACCCCTCAGGCATCACACCCGTGGCGTGCGTTATCATCGTGCGGTAGTTGTAGGTGCGGTTGCTCCCTGAGAAAGTGAGCGTCGTACCAGGACGATAGCCCGAGGCACGCGTCAGGATATTCATCGTTCCGCCGATATTACCGAAAGAGTAGTCGATCGGCTGCAGACCGGCCTCATTGTTTTGCACACGGACCACATTGTTCAGGCCATTCCATAAGGAGTAAGAGGAGTAGCCATTGTTCATATTATTCATCTGCATACCGTTGAGGTACTGCGACTGATAATATGAATCGTACCCACGCACCCTAAAGCGCATCGGGCTAAACTGGAAGCCCGCCTTATTGGTATAGGGATCTCTCGAAGCGGTCAGAAGCGGAGAAATATCTCCAGCCGTCACGCCATCATCGCTCATCACGAAGTCCGTCGTCGAGAGGTCTGCCATATCAGCAGCCGTCAGCGTCGGTGTGAGCGAGACACGCTCCAGTCGGTTAGCCTCACGAGGCCACTCCAGCTCGAGCACCTCAGCACGGTAGCCCGACTTATTGAAGATGACCGTGAGTCGCCCCGTGCCACTATAAGATATGGTATAAGCTCCCGAGGCATCGGTCCGCACCTGCGAGGTAAGACCCTCAGCGGTCCAAGTCACATCGACCGCAGGTATAGGAGTCCCCGTCCGCTCCTCGTAGACGGCACCTCGAGCCTTGTCTATTTGCTGTGCCTGCGCTCCGTAGAGCGTTATCAGCGCCAAGCATATAATCTGTACTATTCGTCGCATTTGCTATCTCTATTGTGTTTCGACATTTGCTATACGAGGCAGATTAGATACATCCACCCCACTTTGCAAAGATATATAATTCTTATGAGGGCACACACCTCTGCTCGCAAGTTCACTACCTATTAACATCGCCTTTGCCCACTGGCAATAAAAAAAGAGACCATCGCTACCAGCGACAGTCTCCCAACAATGTAACAATCGTACAACAACAACTCATTAATCGTACAACATTAACAACTTCAGTGAGTCTTGGCGGATTCGAACCGCCGACCCCCACCCTGTCAAGGTGATGCTCTAAACCAGCTGAGCTAAAGACTCGATACTCTGAGTACACCAAGTAGAAAAGCCACCTATGTCGTGACCCCGTCTCTATTTGGTGGCACAAAGATACAACAATATTTTGACCCCACCAACTCTTCCCCTTCTGACCTCCTAGGAGAGGCGGGGGAGTCCGGAGCAGGGCGAGCTACACTCCAAATCGCATTTTGAAGTGAGAAATACGGGCTGACACATGATAAAAAATGAGCTTGTTTCATTTCCTACCTAGAAATTTGCCCAATAAGTACCTAGGAATTTGGCAAATTCCTACCTAGGAAATGGGAAATTCTTCGGACTTATTTTTTGATTCCTCCGAAGTTTCATTTGATTCCTCCGAAGAATTTTTTATTTCCTACCTAGGAAATGGGGGAATTCCTAGGTACTTATTTGGCAAATTCCTAGGTAGGAATTCCATTCTTCGGGAGGAAGGTGTAATCAGAGGGGATCCGTATCAACTCGGCATCGATACTCGAACCGTGTATCTCTGTTATCGACATGTGCAGCTCCTAGACGGCTGGCTGTAATGCGTCAGTCCTGCCTTCTGACCTAAATTGCGTGCATGCTAGAGAGGACGTAGGGCGTCAGTAGAGGAGCGTGCCGACGAGCGGGAGGTGGTCACTGGGGCCACTGAGGTAACTGTCCCCACCGTACGTTCGTCGAGGACGCCCCCACGGTGCTGGCATCTCGTGCATATACTGCTGAGGGGGCAGCGCTATGCGTACCGTCTCTAGCTCTATGTGCGGATAGCGGCTCTCGGTGAGTAGCGAGCGAGAGACGAAGAGACGATCGATGCGCTCCCAGTAACCTCGATAGTAGTAGCTCCCTGGGGGCATCGTCTTTAATTGCTCATCGGTGAATGGTGGCGTGAGATCTATCATAGCTAGTGAGTCTGCCTCAGATCGACACGCTGCGTAGGGCAAAGCCCAACTGTCTGTCAAGCCGTCCTCAGGGGTAGCGTTGAAGTCGCCCATGACGAGGATGCTTTGCTCTGGATCAGCCGTTAGCAGGCTGTCGGTACGCATGCGGAGCATCTTGATCAGCGTGGCACGCGCCTCCTCTGCCGTAGCGCCTCCTCTGCGTGATGGTAGGTGGCAGACGATGAGCGAGAGACGTGCTGCGGAGGGAAGGTGACCCGAGACGAAAAGCAGATTGCGTGTCGGGTAGACGCTGTCGGACGTGATCCGTAGAGGCCACTCCTCGGTCTGCTCTAGGGCAAAGCGGTCTGCATCATAGAGCAGAGCCACGTGAGATCCACGACGGTCGGAGCCTGTAGCACAGATAGTCTTGTAGTTGGCACTGCGCAGGAGCGTGTGATGCGCTAGTTGCTCCAGTGCCTCCACGCTCTCGACCTCTTGTAGGGCTATGAGAGCGGGGATGTCCCACGCGGTCACATGAGAGATCACCTCAGCTAGCTGACGACACTTGCGCTTCATGCGCGGAGCCGTCCATCCTTTGCGACCCGTGGGAAGGTACTCACGATCATCCCAGCGGGTGCTGGGGATGGTGTCGAAGAGGTTCTCCACATTGTATGATACGAAGGTCAGCCTCTGCTGTGCTACTAAGTGGAGCATACCTCCGAGTAGTAGGAAGAGTATCATTGGCCAGCGCAAGTGTACAAGCAGAGAGGTAGTCATTTTCAGATAAAAAGGAAGCGGCGCTCCCATAGAGTCTAGTTAGTCTCTACGAGAGCGCCGCTACAAGTTGATGTAGGGTCTATATTACCAAACCAAGACACGCTCCTCGGGAGCAATGTACATGGGGTCTCCAGGTTGAACGTTGAACGCCTCATAGAAGGCATCAATATTCTTCAGTGCCTGATTGACACGGTTGATACCCAAGCTGTGTGGATCGATCTTGGTCAGACGGATCTCCTCCTCGGGGGTGATGTTTTGTCCCCATACACGAGCGTAACCGATGAAGAATCGCTGTGCAGGCGTGAAGCCGTCGATCTTGTCAACCTTCTTGCCCTCGAGCTGCTTCTGGAGTGCTAGGTAAGAGACTAGGAGACCACCCTGGTCAGCAATATTCTCACCGAGCGTCAGATGACCATCAGCATTGAGGTGGTCATTGACCTTGATCTTGCTATACTGCTGTGCGAGGCGCTCCGTAGAAGTCTTGAAGTTCTTCTTGTCAGCCTCAGTCCACCAATTGTTCATGTTGCCGGCAGCATCATACTCACTACCCTGATCGTCAAATCCGTGCGTCATCTCATGACCGATGACCACACCGATAGCACCATAGTTGACAGCATCATCAGCGTTGATATTGAAGAACGGAGGCTGTAGGATACCCGCAGGGAAGCAAATCTCATTCGTCGAAGGCATATAGTAAGCGTTGACCTCCTGAGGATTCATGAGCCAGCGAGAGCGATCGACAGGCTGACCCAGCTCAGACATATTGAAGTCATGCTCAAACTGGTGGGCACTGCGAATGTTCTCCACAAAGCTCTTGTCCTCAGAGATGTTGAGCTTAGAGTAGTCCTTCCACTTGTCAGGGTAGCCAATCTTGACCGTGAAGTTAGAGAGCTTCTCGATAGCCTTCTGCTTCGTATCTTCAGACATCCACTCGAGCTGAGAGATGCGATCCTTGAGCGCAGACTGGAGATTGCTAATCATCGTCTTCATACGCTCCTTAGCCTCTGCGGGGAAGTACTTCTTGACGTAGATCTCACCGAGAGCCTCGCCGAGGGTGCCGTTAAGTAGGTTGACCGCACGACGCCAGCGTGGGTGCATCTCCTTGGTACCAGAGAGTGTGGTGGAGTAGAAGTCGAAGCTAGCCTGTACAAAGTCGTCCGAGAGATAGCCTGCGTAGCTATCAATAGTCTGTGCTAGAAGATAATCCTTGAGTGCCTGTAGGTCTGCCGTGGGGAACCACTTGCTAAATTTCTTGAAGAAGTCTAGCTGACCGCCATTCCAAGACTCTAGGTTCTGAAGCTTGCGACCCTCGATGTAGCGAGCCCAGTCGAAACCAGCGTTGTCGGCGACAAACTTCTTGACCTGAACCTTGTTGAAGTTGCGAGTCACATCACGTAGCTCCGTCTGCGAGTAGCACATGTCAGCGAGTACGTTGCTGACGGCGATATTGTTTTTCGCAATGCGCTGCGCCTCCTCGGCAGAGTAGCCAGCTAGCTGAGCAATGCGCTCGATGTACTGGTTGTAAGCCTTGATGATCTCGCCATTCTTTGGGTCTGTGTAGTACTCTTTGTTGCCCAGAGCCAAACTGGTCTGATTGAGGTTGAAGATATTCATGTCGCTATTCTCAGCATCCGCCATGACGTAGGTGCCAAAGAAGGTATCATCACCCTTGTTGTCCTGCTGAGCGGCGAAGTCTACGAGCGCCTCCTTAGAGTCAATTGCCTCGATAGACTTTAGCTCGTCAAGGATCGGTTGAGCGCCCAGCTCGTTGCGCTTGACACTGTCGATAGCCTGCTTATATAGTACAGAGACACGATACTCATTGGTACCTGCCTCGTAGCTACCCTTAGCTAGCTCATCGACGATGCCATGAACCTGCTCTAGTGAGCGATCACTAAGGACATCAAAAGTTCCGAAGCGACTATAAGCTGGCTTGAGCGGATTAGCCTTGATCCAGCCACCATTGGCATAGTGGTAGAAGTCATCCTGTGGACGCACGAGCGTGTCCAGATCAGCTAGGTTGATAGCTGGGACGATCTCTTCGTTGGTCTGCGCACCCTGCTTCTTATTGCAAGCAGAGAACGAGATAGATACTGCGCATAGAGCAGCAACTAGTAGTTTGCGATTGTTCATATTTGATTGTTCGATTTCAAAATGATTCATAGGTTGAGAGAGAGTCTACTTTAGAGGAGTGGAGAGGGATACTCTCCCGCCTCAGTCAGCTTGGCTAGATGCTCTATGACCATCTCACGGTCAGAGGCATAAGTCGCGCCAAACCAGCGGGCATCGGTACTTAAGACCTGCACCTGAGCCAGTCCCTGACGGATCAGCGTGTCAACGACTGTCGGGATAAAAAACTCAGACGTAGGCTCGTTGCCATGCTCCTTGAGGAAGTCTGCAAAGAGTCTCTCAGAGTACTCTAAGTAGTCAGGCGTAAAGCCCCAAAGATTCATCGAGACAAGCGTGCCACGTGCTATGGAGAGCTTCTTGCCGTCATGCATGCTGACTATCTCGTGGCTCTCATTCTCGTGGATGTTCTTGTGCTCGGTGATGTGCATGAGGTAGCCCTCGGGCGATGCCTTGCATACACCACGGCTCACGCTCCCCTCAGCGGTGAGCGTGCTCTCTATATCGTAAGCGACCATACAGTAGGCGCCTCGGCTGTCTGAGGGTAGCTGAGAGAGGTAGTCACTCATCGTCTGAAAGGCCTCACGACCGTAGAAGTCGTCTGCATTGATCACTGCAAAGGGGCCGTCAATCTCAGGTGCCGCCATCATCAGCGCATGGTTAGTACCCCACGGTTTGGTGCGCTCGGCAGGAGCCGTAAAGCCCGCGGGCAGTGAGTCTATCTCTTGGTAGACAACAGCTGTGTCGATGGCTTTCTGATACTTCTGTAGCACCTGCTCTTTGAATTGCTCCGCAAAGGCGTGGCGAATGACAAAGATCACCTTGCCAAAGCCTGCTCGGATCGCATCAAAGACGGAGTAATCCATAATACTTTCTCCCGCAGGTCCCAGCTTGTCTAGCTGCTTAAGTCCGCCATAGCGACTGCCCATACCAGCAGCCATGATGACTAGTGTAGGTTTCATTCGATCGTTCGTTGTTAAATGTGTGTAGAGAGGGACCACTCTATGAGAAGAGCGTGCCCCCGCTTCTGCTATTGAGGATAGTGCGTGTTCGTATCGTCCAGATGCTCTAGCACCTCCTCTAGGTAGCGTCTAGATTCCTCACGCGCCAGCTCTAGGTTGTGTAGCTTGTAGTTGCCACAGTCACGAGGAGCCACGCCAGGCACGGCGCCCTCGTAGTGTGCCACAAAGTCAAAGGCACGACGGAGCAGGTCTGCTATATCTAGCGGATTGAGGTCTCCTACTATAATAAGGTAGTTGCCCGTCAAGCAGCCCATCGGTCCCCAGTAGATGATACGACTCCCCCACTCGGGATCATTGCGCAGATAGGTCGCCACGAGATGCTCTATCGTATGCAGAGCACTCAGGTCAAGCACAGGCTCACGATTTGGTGCCTTCATACGTATGTCAAAGGTGGTCACCACCTGATCACCCACGAGGTCACGACGAGAGACATAGACACCACGCTTGAGGCGCTCGTGATCTATGGTAAAGCTTGGGATATCCTTCATACCTTAGGTTACGTAAGTTACTTTTTCTCGCTGTATGCGAGGACTCCAGGCTCTATCTCTAGTGGATTGTCGTAGAAGGTCGGATAGTTAAAGAGCCTAGCCGTACGCTCCCCCCACAGCGTGATCTTGTCACCCGTGATATGGAGCATGCTACCCTCTCGCAGACCGAGTACGTCGCAGTTAGGATTGTACTTGACAAACTCACGGATACGCTGCTCGCGCGTCTCGCCACCATGACCCTCAGGATGCGCATCGAGGTAGTGCGGATTGATCTGGAAGGAGATAAGCCCCAGTGCCTGCGTCGTATCAGGATTACAGACAGGCATATCGTTTGTCGTCATGATCGTCGGGCAGGCGAGGTTCGACCCAGCACTCCAGCCTACATAGGGGATGCCATCCTCGAGGACGCGCTCACGGATCAGCTTCATAGCGCCCATATCTTGTAGCTGCTTGAGGAGTGCCCATGTATTGCCACCGCCCACCATAATAGCCTGAGCAGAGGCAATCGCCTGTAGCGGTTTATCGTAAGTGTGCAGACCCGTGACATTGACACCAACGCCACCCAGCGCATTATTGACCTTAGCTACATACTCATCCCAGCTATAGGTGATAGCAGCATAAGGGACGAAGAGTACATCCTGAGCCACTGGACCTAGGAAGCGACCAATCTCCTCAGCAGCATAGCCTAGATAAGGCTGGCCCTGAGATGCCGAGTTGGATATAAGTAAGAGTTTCTTCATGTCTATACTAGAATGATTGAGATAATCCAGTCGCAAAGGTACAAAATAGAAATACACGACTCCACGCTTTTCACACGAACACGCTACAAAATCCTTCATTTTCCACGATCTCCAGCACTCATTGTGTCAAGCTCTCAGTACGTCCACCGACCTATATGGTAACCCTCTTCGAGAGGAATTGCATTAGCGGGTGGAATGTACGGAAAGTCTCGACGTGCGCTATCTCTTGATTTTGTATTACCTTTGTGGCACGAGGGTGCGTTGTCCCTATGAGTGGATACATGCCCACCCTCCTTTGTCAAGTATCACCTTAGATAGTAATCATAAGTATATGAAAGGTTTCAACCCTATAGGTAGTCTGGTAGTCCTCGTCGGGGCGCTCATACTCATCGTCCCCGCTCTGATGGACAAGGGTGGGAATATGTTCAATCTGATCGGTTGTATCGTGATGATTGCTGGATTCCTCCTACACATCTTCCTCAATAAGCGCATCACAACTATCAAAGAGTAGTCCTACCCAAGTGCCCTCTGGAGCACTGGCTCTGGCCTTGTATCCAGCCCCTTGGCTATCTGTCGAGGGCTTGCCTTGCCCATACGTAAGACAAGTCCCTTTCGTTCGTATATAAGGTCACCCCTAGTAACTTACTCACCAGCTCTATGTACTACAACAAGGCGATCCTCATAGGCTTCGTAGGTGCAGACCCCAGCGTACACTATTCGCGTCGGGGCACCTGTCAGGCGTCGCTACGCTTAGCGACCTCTGTGCCAGGCTATACGAAGCGTGATGGTACGCAGATACCAGATCGTACGGAGTGGCACACGGTGGTGATCTTCGGTACGCTGGCACAGTTTGTCGAGCGCTGGGTGCGCAAGGGGTCGCACCTCCTCGTGGAGGGCGAGATACGCTACAACAGCTATACAGATCGACAGGGACAGGCCCATGCACGTACGGAGATATGGGCGGACAAGGTCACCTTTGTGGATCGTCCTAAGCAGAGCCGTGGCCAGGAGATCAGCTCGCCTCGTTCTGCTACCGAGCAATCAGTATCGCCGTCTGACCTTAGTGATGCAACCAGCTAGGGTGGCAACAGCATAAGTCACAACCGTAGTAACAATGGGTGATGCCTTCTTATTAAGCCTTTTCGGAGGAATCGTGTACAGCAATCCTATCGTTTGGATGGATGCTATACCGCTTCTGATCATCCTCTTCCTACTGCTTTGCTCCGCCTTCATGTCGAGCAATGAGGTGGCCTTCTTCTCTCTTACTCCGAAAGAGGTGCAGCAGATCAAAGAGCAGGAGCACCCCAACGACCCACGACTACTCCAACTCCTATCGCACTCGGAGCAACTACTGGCGACCATCCTGATCGGCAATAATGCGGTCAACGTGGGGATCACGATCCTCTGTGCGTGGTTTGTGGGGGTGCATTGGGACTTCTCGGCAAATCTTGTTGCAGGCTTTATCATCCAGACGGTCCTCATCACATTTCTACTCCTACTCTTTGGCGAGATTATCCCAAAGATCTATGCTCAGCGACACCCGCTCTCCTTCATACGGATGACGGCTCCAGCCGTGTCCGGTCTCTACAAGGGAATCGCTTGGTGCTCCAAGGGCTTGATCAAAACCTCTAAGCTCCTCGGCTCTAAGGCTAAACGGGGGCCTGAACTCTCTGTAGACGATCTCTCGGAGGCTGTGGCGCTGACGACAAACGGAGACAATAAGGAGACGGAGATGATCCATGAGATTGTCAAGTTTTACCACAAGACGGCCGATGAGATCATGGTGCCACGCGTCGATATGGTCGGTATCAACTACCACTGGGCTTATCATCAGACGCTGAGCTTCGCGGTCGACACGGGTTACTCTCGACTGCCGGTCTACGATGGGTCGCAGGATACGATCCGAGGAGTGCTCTATGTGAAGGATCTACTCCCTCATATGCACGAGGAGGATACCTTCCCCTGGCAAAAGATCATCCGACAAGCTTACTTCGTACCTGAGAATAAGAAGATCGACACCCTACTGGAAGAGCTACAGCAGGAGCGTATCCATATGGCGATCGTGATCGATGAGTTCGGCGGGACCTCGGGACTGATCACGCTGGAGGACATCCTCGAGGAGATCGTCGGAGAGATCGTCGATGAGTACGATGACGAGGATCCACCCTACGTACGACTCGCCGAGGGAGTTTATCTGATCGATGGTGGTATGTCGCTAATCGATCTCTGCAAGCTACTAGATGTAGAGCCAGAGTACTTTGCTCCACACTACGAGGAGGTTGATACGGTCGGAGGTTTATTCCTAGAGGTGCTACAAGAGATCCCTCAGGTAGGTCAGCAGGTAACTATCTCGGACATTGACTTCATCGTGACGCGCATGGAGCGCCACCGTATCATACAGCTCAAGATGCGCCTGCATCCTAAGGAGCAGACTGACACACAGACCGATAGTCAGACAGAGTCTCAGGCGTGAACTACTCACAGCTACCCCTCCCGCTAGGGGACACACTCTACATAGCTGAGCTACCACCCAGCATCGCGCCTAGCCTATCTACTTACCGCTCACTAACGCAGCAGCTACTTGACGAGATCGCTCCTAGGGAGTCGGTCTGGCGACTGACGCACCTCCCCTCTGGCGCCCCCCGCCTTGTCTCGCCGGATCACGACTACCGTATCTCCATATCCCACAGCGGGAGTTACGTGGCTCTCGTCCTCAGTGAGAGGCCACACGGTGTAGGCGTCGATATTCAGGTGGCTAGTGATAAGTTGCCACAAGTCGCTCCGAGATTCATGTCTCCGACAGAGCTGGCTTACTATCGTCATCTTACGACAAGCGAAGCGGACGAATGGCTCTACACCGTGTGGGGACTCAAGGAAGCGGCCTACAAAGCTTACCCGATACAGGTCAAGCGCCACCTAGCGACCAACTATATCGTCTCTCTGCCCGAAGCTTCTCGCTCTTGTGGCGTGGAGAGCGAGTCCTTCGCCCGCTACACCGTCTATGCCGACGAGGGGGACGACCACCCTACCCTTCTCACGGGCTACCGCCTTCGTAGCATCACGACTGCACCCTACCACCTCACCTACGTTCAGACTGTGGGCAACAGCTTTTGAAAGTTGAACCCTACGTCCGAGACACGGTATCTCTAAAATCCTTATCTTTGCGAAAGCTTTGGTGTATGTACACCGTGCTATGACCTTTGGACTATAAAAAGACCTATGAGCCAACTATACATCTACAACACGCTGGAGAGGGCTAAAGTGCCCTTTGAGCCAATTGCCCCGCCACATGTGGGGCTCTACGTTTGCGGACCGACCGTTTACGGGGATCCACATCTAGGGCATGCTCGCTCGGCGATTACGTTTGACATACTCTTCCGCTACCTCAAGCACCTCGGCTACAAGGTGCGCTACGTACGCAATGTGACCGACGTGGGGCACCTGGAGCATGATGCAGATGATGGCGAGGACAAGATAGCCAAGAAGGCTAAGCTCGAGCAGCTCGAGCCGATGGAGGTGGCTTACTACTACCTCACCCGCTACCACGATAGTCTGCGCCTGCTCAATGTGCTGCCGCCTTCTATCGAGCCACTTGCCTCGGGGCATATCATCGAGCAGATCCAGTTGGTACAGCAGATCCTAGATGCGGGCTACGCCTATGTGAGCCACGGGAGCGTCTACTTTGACGTACTCAAGTACCATGCTGACCACCCTTACGGCATCCTGAGCGGACGCAATGTGGAGGACATGATATCCAACACACGCGATCTGGACGGGCAGGACGAGAAGCACAACCCGCTGGACTTCGCTCTCTGGAAGAAGGCGCAGCCTAGCCACATCATGCGGTGGCCTTCGCCTTGGAGTGAGGGTTTCCCCGGGTGGCACTGCGAGTGTACCGCTATGGGACGTAAGTACCTAGGCGCTCACTTCGACATCCATGGCGGTGGACTGGACTTGACCTTCCCGCATCATGAGTGCGAGATCGCACAGGCGGTCGCTTCGCAAGGAGAGCCGATGGTCAAGTACTGGATGCACAACAATATGATCACGGTGGATGGCAAGAAGATGGCGAAGAGTGCGGGCAACTTCATCACCCTGGAGGAGTTCTTCACGGGCAATCACCCTGCACTCGAGCAAGCTTACGCGCCGATGACCATTCGCTTCTTTGTCCTGAGTGCGCACTACCGTGGCACAGTGGACTTTAGCAATAGCGCTCTGCAAGCTGCCGAGAAGGGGTACCAACGCCTCATGGACGCTGACGCTAAGCTTCAGTCGCTCAAGCCTTCGGCTACCTCAACGATTGAGAAGATTGATCTGGCGGAGCGTTGCAAGGAGGCGATGGATGACGATATCAACACGCCGATGGTGATTGCTGCGCTCTTTGATGCGGCTCGTCTCATTAACTCGATCCACGACGGACATGAGCAGATCACGAGCGAGCAGCTGGAGGAGCTACGCAAGGCCTACGACCTCTACCTACACGACATACTCGGTATGCAGTCGGCTACAGAGGCTTCCGACCTGAGTGGTAGCCAGCAAGAGGCTTTCGCAGGAGCGGTGGATCTACTTCTAGACATTCGCTCCAAGGCTAAGGCTAGCAAGGATTGGGAGACGAGTGACCTGATACGAGACAAACTGACCGCTCTGGGCTTTGAGATACAAGATACCAAGAGCGGTGCCGAGTGGAAGGTACTGTAAGACGCTTTGACCTAGACTAGCCCCTAATGCTTTCGCTCATTATTCCTGTCTACAACCGTCCTGACGAGGTCGAGGAGCTACTACACTCGCTCGCTCAGCAGCAGACGCCCCCGTCCTACGAAGTCGTTATCGTGGAGGATGGGAGCTCGGTGCCTTGCGCCGCAGTTGTAGATCGCTATCGTGACCAGATGAGCATACACTATGAGGTGGTACCCAACGGGGGTCCATCCAAGGCGCGCAACATAGGGGTGCGCCACGCCACGGGCGACTGGGTCATCATCCTCGACTCGGACGTGGTACTCCCGCCTGACTACCTATACAATGTATCTCAGGCGATCGCTGCGGACGAGTGCGATGCGTGGGGCGGACCCGATGCGGCTCCTTCGCTACAAGACGGCTCCTTCGGCATGTGGCAGCGGGCGATCAACTATGCGATGACCTCGCCCCTCACGACGGGTGGCATACGAGGCGGGAGCAAGCGACTGACGAAGCGGTTCTACCCTCGTACCTTCAATCTGGGCTGTCGCAAGTCTCTCTTTGAATCTCTGGGAGGCTTCGACGAGACGATGCGCTATGGCGAGGATATCGACTTTAGCATGCGTCTCTACGAGGCGGGCAGCCGGGTCGCTCTCCTTCCCGAGGCGGTGCTCTATCACAAGCGCCGCGTGGACTTGCGAAAGTTTTACCGACAGGTGTGGCACTCAGGCACGGCTCGTGTGGAGCTCTCACGAAGACACCCAGGGTCGATGCGCCTGACCTACTTACTCCCCACGCTCTTTGTCGTGACGACGCTACTGGTCACACTGCTGGCTCTGTGGTGCCCGTGGTTCTGGCTCTACCATGTACTCTTTATTGTGACTATCTTTGCAGACGCATTCTGTCGCACCCACTCGATGGCGGTCGCTTGGCGAGCTGTCGTAGCCTCTTTTGTCCAGCTATCGGGCTATGGCATCGGCTACCTCAGCCAGCGCTTCAAGCGGTGCAAAGCTTAATCCTCAAACTCTATCTCTGAGTTATCTTATGAAACAGATTCCTTGGCAGCGCATACTGCTCATCTTTGGTTTCTTCCTGATTGTAGCACTTGGTTACTTTACGCCAGCGCACTTTGAGGGGCGGACGCTCTTTCAGGCGGACGTGGCGGGCGTCTCGGGCAATGGCTCCGACGTGCAGGCTAGTGACGAAACCTCCTACTGGACCAACTCGCTCTTTGGCGGGATGCCGATGTATCAGATCAGTCCCTCCTACCCCTCGACCAAGCCGTTGCAATACTTGCAAGATGTGCTGACGCTCCGCAAGCCGCTGAGCATATTGGGCAGCTATCCGTGGCTAATCTTTGCGCTACTTGTGGGCTTCTACATCTTCATGCGCTCGCTCAAGGTCGATCCCCTGCCCTCCGTACTGGGAGCAGTGATGTGGGCCTTGTCAAGCTACTTCATCATCCTCATTCATGCGGGGCACATTTGGAAGCTGACCGCACTCTGCTTCGTGCCCCCCACGATCGCTGGACTCGTCTGGTGCTACCGTGGCGAGCGCCTCTGGGGAGGCGCGCTCTTTGCCTTCTTTATGGCGCTGCAGCTCTTGGCAAACCACGTGCAGATGACCTACTACTTCGCGCTCCTCATGGGCGTCCTGGTCATCACCTTCTTGGTGCAGGCGATTAGAGAGCGAAAGGTTATGGGCTTCCTCAAGTCCACGGGCGTGCTCATCCTCGCAGGTCTCCTCGCCATCGCAGTCAATGGGACAAACCTCTACCACACTTACCAGTACGCTCAGGAGACGATGCGTGGTGGCAGTGAGCTAACGATCGCTCCGCCACATGCTCCCGAACAAGCGGAAGCGGAGGTCAATAGTAAGGGACTCTCCAAAGAGTACATCACCCAGTGGAGCTACGGCATCGGAGAGACCTGGACGCTCCTCGTACCCAATACAAAGGGAGGTGCGACCGAGCCTCTAGCTAAGGGACACGCCAAGCAACTCGCCAAGGCGCCCTACGAGTACCAGCAGATGCTGGGACAGATGAACGCTTACTGGGGTGACCAACCCTTTACCTCGGGTCCCGTCTATGTGGGTGCCTTTGTCTGTATCCTCTTCATCATCGGCTGTGTCGTTGTCAAGGGGCCCATCAAGTGGGGGCTGCTCATCGCTACGATCCTCTCGATACTGCTCGCGTGGGGCAAAAACTTCATGCCGTTGACGGATCTCTTCATCAACTGGATGCCGATGTACGACAAGTTCCGGGCGGTCTCCTCGATCCTTGTCATCGCAGAGCTTACGATCCCGACGCTAGCCGTACTAGCGCTCGTACAGCTCATCAAGGAGCCTCAGCTCCTACGTAGCAAGAGCGTCTGGATAGCGGGCGGAGTGCCAGTTCTGATCTTACTTCTCTTCGCTCTCCTACCAGATCTCTTCTTTGGCTTCCTATCCCAGCAGGAGAAGAGCATGTTTGCCGAGCTAGCCCCACAAGATCCTCGCTACTTAACGCTACAGAATCAGCTAGAGACGATGCGTATGGGTATCTTCCGAGCAGATATATGGCGCAGCTTGCTCTTTATCGTCTTAAGTATCGTGCCCCTATGGCTTTTTGCCAAAGGCCATCTCAAAGCTCAGTGGCTCTGCTGCATCCTCGTCGGACTGACGCTCATAGACCTATGGCAGGTGGACAAGCGTTACCTAGCCGATGACGACTTCATCGCTCCACAACTGGTACAGCAGCAAGCAGCTCCTATGACGGAGGCTGACCGTACGATCCTTCAGGACAAAAGCCTCGGCTATCGTGTCTTCAACCAGACGGTCAATAGCTTCAACGATGCCACCACCTCTCGCTGGCACCACAGCGTGGGCGGTTATCACGCGGCCAAGCTACAACGCTATCAAGACCTGATCACTTACCAGCTCTCTACGGGCAATAAGCAGGTCTACGATATGCTCAATACGAAGTACTTCATCGTCCCCAACCCAGAGACCCGCACTCCTATGGCGGTGACCAATCCAGATGCCTTCGGAGCAGCTTGGTTTGTCGACAGCCTTCGCTGGGTCGCTAATGCCAATGAAGAGATGGAGGCACTCACCACGGCAGACCTACGACACGTCGGTGTCGTCGATCTCCGCTTTGGCGAAGAGCTACCGCAGCCTCTTATGCTACCCGACAGCACCGCTCAGCGTAGCATCACCGTCACCAAGTACACCCCACGACAGGTGGTCTACAACGTATCGGCAGAGGCTCCTGGCATAGCCATCCTCTCAGATATCTACTACCCGCACGGCTGGCACGCCACCATCGATGGCAAGGAGATACCGATCGCACGGGCTAACTACGTGCTACGAGCCGTCTCACTGCCTGCAGGCAACTACCAGCTCGCGCTCACCTTTGCGCCACGCTCCATAACCGTGACCGAGAGCATAGCCTTCACAGCTTTGGCCCTAATCCTCCTAGCGCTCATCGGTTCCATCGTGTGGCGCATCAGATTTTTTGGAAAAGGCAAGAAAGCCCCCACAGACTCACAAACGAATTAATTACCTTTATATATAGATCAAACTATGACTTATCGAAACTTACTAAAGATCACCACCGCCTTACTGCTTGCGGTCTTGGTCTCTTCGTGTGCTTGCAGACTCAAGCCTCTCAATGGCTCTGCAGCTCAGGTAGATCCCAACCCCTTGACACTCGTGGGGACGCAGATCCCTGGACAGGTTCGTCTGACGATCCCTGCTAAGTGGTGCCACAAACGTGCTATCGTCAATATTACTCCCGAGCTACGCTACAACGGCACCAGCGTGACGGGGCAGACTGTCACCATACAGGGAGAGAATGTACGGGACAACTACCAGTCCATCTCTTACGAGCGTGGTGGTAGCGTCATCGTACCCTTTGCCTTTGAGTACAAGCCTGGTATGGAGCAGAGTGACCTCTACCTCACCTTTACCGCTACAGTCAAGGGCAAGAAGGTCAACCTCCCCGCTGTCAAGGTAGCTCGTGGTACCATCATGACTGCAGGTCTAGCTAGCATTAGCGATATCACGCCAGCGCTCGCTCGTGACGCCTTCCAGAGAGTCATCAAGGAGCAGTACACGGCCGACCTCAAGTTCCTCATCAACCGTGCTGAGGTTCGTGCGGCTGAGCTCAATAAGCGTGAGGTCAAGGACTGGAAAGATGTCGTCGACAACGCTTATCAGGTACCCAACCAAGAGGTAGACATTGAGATCCAAGCCTACGCCTCTCCCGATGGTGCTCAGGACTTCAATGAGCGTCTCTCGGCACAGCGTGAGCGCAACACTTCTAGTGTCATAGCGCGCCAGCTGGGCAAGAAGAAGATCGAGGTCAACGCACACTACACCGCTGAGGACTGGGACGGATTCCAGAAGCTTCTTGAGGCAAGCAATATACAGGACAAGGAGCTAGTCCTGCGCGTCCTCTCTATGTATCCCGATCCCGAGGATCGTGAGCGTGAGATACGCAACCTCTCACACGTCTTCACACAGCTAGCCGACGAGATCCTTCCCGAGCTACGTCGCTCACGTCTCAATGCCAATGTACGCATCATCGGCAAGAGCGATGACGAGCTCAAGATGTTTATGGCACAGCGCCCAGGTCGCCTCACCATCGAGGAGATCCTCTACACCGCTACGCTCTATGACAATGCTAAGGATCAGATGAATGCTTACCAGCAGGCTGTACAGCTCTATCCAAAGGACTACCGTGCTTACAACAATATCGGTACACTTTACCTAGCTCAGGGCAACTACGAGCAGGCTGCAAGCTACTTTGCAAAGGCTCAGAAGATCCAGCCCAACGCTGCTTCTAATATGAACGAAGCGCTCCTCGCTCTCGACCGTGGCAACCTAGCAGAGGCTCAGCGCCTCATGGGTAGTGCCGTAGAGGCGCCCGAGGCTGGTCAGGGCATCGGATTCCTACAGATGCACGAGGGTAAGTATGCAGACGCTATCCGCTCCTTTGGCAATACGCCATCGAACGCGCTAGCCATCGCTCAGATCATGCAGGGTCAGTACGCAGATGCTACACGCACTCTCGCTGCTGTCGCACAGCCCAATGGCGAGACCGCATACCTCAAGGCTGTCGTCGCAGCTCGTACCAACGATCTGCAGGCGCTCGTCAGCAACCTCCGCTCAGCTATCGCTCAGGATCGCAGCTACGCACTGCGTGCACAGCGAGACCTCGAGTTCGCTGCCTTCAGCCAGACACCCGAGTTCGTCGCTCTAGTCAAGTAACACAACAGACGTGACATAACAGAGCGTCACCCCCCAACTTCACGAGAGGAGCTATTCGCCTAGGCGGATGGCTCCTCTCTCGTTGAGACTGTTGCATAAAGGCGAATCGCTGTGTTGCTTTCGGGATTCGGCTTCGGTCACATACGGAGGTATGCTCCCTTCAGACCTCACCCTCAGCGCCTCCCCCTTCGAGGAAATCAGACATTTCCTCGGTAACAACTCAAAAATATCCACCTAGCCCTTGGGCAATTCCTCGGGATAAACTGCAACACGCTCATTTTTATGCGTCAGCCCCGTTCGCAGATTCAAGTAGAGAGTGCGTACGTTCACTTTTTTTATTTCTGTAGAAGACGTACATTTGTACTGCAAATGTAAAGGAAGCGAAACGACTAGGGACTCTCCTTATGACTAGACGAAAGAAAGTGACGCTGCTGGTCATCGGGGCTACGGCTCTGGTGATGATCCTGTGCGGACTCTGGCTATGGCGCTCTATGCGCACGAGCAATCCGTGGGGCGCTCAGACTATTGGCGACATAGCTACACCCGCAGGCTACAGCCGTGTGGAGGCGCCCGCGGGAAGCTACACGGCTTATCTACGCGCCCTACCCTTGAAGCCGCGCGGTGCTAGAGTGCAGCTATACACGGGGGGCGATGCACGCTTGCAGTTTCTCTCCTCAGCGGTGATCGACCAGGATATCCTCAGCAACGATGAGCAGTGTGCCGATGTGACTATGCGTCTGCGGGCTGAGTACCTTTGGCAGAAGGGGCGCTACCGAGAGATTAGCTTTCGCAATGTCCATGGCAAGACGATGCGCTACTCTGGCGGAGCGTCTCGTAGTGCCTTCGAGCGGTATATGCGAGGTGTCTATGGCGCTTGCAGTACCTTCTCTCTATACCAGGAGACCAAGCCCCGTGCTATCCCAGATGTGATGCCAGGCGATGTGCTCGTCTACCCAGCACGTCCAGGGCGCAAGTATGGTCATGCCGTTATGATAGTCGATGTGGCACGGAGCAGATCTGGCAAGGTGGCGATCATGTGCCTCGAGGGCAATACCCCCGCTCGTGAGAAGCACCTCGTGCGCAATCCCAACCCACTGCACAACCCGTGGTTTATACTCAGCGAGGGAGATGAGGCGATACAGATCTCAGTCTTCCGCTTTAACAAAGACGAGCTCAGACATTACTAACTTCATAATAATATGAGACGAACCCTCTTACTCCTCACCCTACTCCTCAGCAGCCTCCTCACCCTCTCAGCTCAGACCTATATCTATAGCGGAGATAAGCGCTACGACTACGACTCACAGGTCATCGCCACCTGGGACGGCACTCGCCTTTACAGCGGGGACAAGCGATACGACTACAATTCACGAGTCATCGCCACCTGGGACGGCACCCGCCTCTACAGCGGGGACAAGCGGTACGACTACGACTCACAGGTCATCGCCACGTGGGACGGCACACGCCTCTACAGCGGTGACAAGCGATACGACTACAATTCACGAGTCATCGCCACCTGGGACGGCACCCGCGTCTACAGTGGCGACAAGCGATACGACTACGACTCACGAGTCATCGCCACGTGGGACGGTCCTCGCATCTACAGCGGCGACAAGCGGTACGACTACGACTCCCGAGTCCGCTACACCATCGAGGGTCATCTCCCCGTTGCCGTTGCCATCTATCTCATCTTGTGATGCTTTTAGGGAGAGCCGCAAGCTCTTTTTTCGGGAGAAATAGCTACATTTGTAGTAACAAACCAGCAACTTATATCATACGATGAAGCGAATCATGGCTCTACTGCTAAGCCTCCTCTGCTTAGCCACTACACTGTCCGCTCAGGTGCAGGACACGATAGACCTCTCTACGCAAGACTTGCCCACCTTGGAGCGAACGTTTGACACATTCTCACCCGACCTCCAGGATGCCCTAGAGACTATCATGCCTAGCCCTGAGAATCAGACAGCATTCCTTGAGAACGTCCAGAAGGCCCTCCAGAGCGAGCCAAACAATGGTGTCGCTTGGGCTTACGTCGCCACCATCTACCGTATGCAGGGCAAGCCCGAGCAAGCGCTAGAGGCGGCCACCAAGGCAATCACCCTCCTACGGGCGAAGCCCGCACGTAGAGCTATGGTTTACAGCCTCCGCTCTGATATCTATACAGACCTTGAGGATGGTGTCAAGGCGCTTATGGACCTACACTCTGCTATCAAGGATGCTCCCGACACGCCTGCTCTATACTTAAAGCGCGGTGGTCTCTATATGAATATGGAGCAGTACGAACTCGCAGAGGTGGACCTGCGTAAGTTTATTTTGCTAGCTCCTAAAGACGCAACTGGCTATACTGGATTGGCTACGCTTGCGATACTACAAGAGAAGTATGAGGATGCCATACAGAACCTAAATGAAGCTATCAAGATTGCCCCAGACGAAGGCCTTCTCTACTATCTGAGAGCTGCTAGCAACATCAAGCTAGAGCACTACGATGAGGCGATGGATGACATTATCTATACCATTGCAAATAGCCTCGCAGACCAAGACACCTATTCCCTACTCAATGTCATCGCAGATCAGGCGATGCCTACTCTCGAAGCTAAGCTCAAGGCTGTAGAGTCCGTGAACAAAACGGGAGATTACCTCTTCCTCATAGGTTTGGCACATCAAAACATCGGAGACAACAAGGGTGCGCTGGAGTACTACCAGCAAGTCACAGAGCGACAAGAGCTAGACGATGTCGTAGCCAACTCTATAGCGACTGCCTATCAGGGGCTAGGTGACTACAGCTCTGCCCTCAAGTATATCGATGAGGCTATCTCGCTAGACCCTACAGACTACACCTACATTTATACCAAAGCGCAGATACTCTCAGAGGATGGCAATCTACGAAGAGCCCTCGCAGAGTCGAATAAATATGTCTCCCTCGTACCTGATGACGCTGATGGTTACTATCAGCGTGCTCAGATCAAGAGTAAGTCCCAGGACCTCCAGGGCGCCATCGATGACTACTCCAAGGTCATCGAGCTAAGCGACACCTACTTATGGGCTTACATCAAGCGAGCTGACCGCTACACAGCTCTGGGACGCAAGGATGCCGCCACAGCCGACTATCGCAAGGTAATCGAGATCCTACAGGAGCACGATGCGACAGACATGTCCATGGCGTATGCTTACCAGTCTCTAGGCGAGCAGGAGCAAGCCCTAGCGACCATCGCTAAGTGTATCGAGGGGGCCCCCGACAATGCCGAGCTCTACTACAGCATCTCAGGGGTCTATGGTCGAATGGGTAAGACGCAGCAAGCGCTGGACAACCTACGCATCGCCCTCGAAAAGGGATACAAAGACCTCATCTACATTGAGGACGACACAGACCTCGCCGCCCTACGAGACAATCCACAGTACAAAGCCCTCATACAGCAGTACAAGGAGAAGCTAGGCTATAAGAAGCCCCAATAATAAGCACCCCAGACACAATCGCATAGCCACGTAGAGAGTCACAAGTCTCTCCACGTGGCTTTCTTATGTCCTCTGGTAACCATGAGACTGTTGCAAAAGTCAACAGTCTCACAATCTTGCTTGCAAGATTGCCCTGACTTTGCAGAAAGGATGAAGCGCAAGGCGCTGAGGGTGAGGTCTGACATGCTGCAGACACGCACTACACGCTCCTCCACAACCGCAAGGCTATCGTTGCCTTCCTCAACAAAGAGCTAGAGCTATCCTAGCTGCCAGAGCTTATCCTCTCGAAAGAAATAGCTAAATTTGTAGCAACAAACCAGCAACTTATATCATACGATGAAGCGAATCATGGCTCTACTGCTAAGCCTCCTCTGCTTAGCCACTACGCTGTCCGCTCAGGTGCAGGACACGACAGCTCTCTCTGCACAAGACTTGCCCACCTTGGAGCGAACCTTTGACACATTCTCACCCGACCTCCAGGATACCCTAGGGATCATCATGTCTGAACCTGAGGATCAGGCAGCGTTCCTCGAGAACGTCCAGAAGGCACTCCAGAGCGAGCCTAACAATGGTGTCGCTTGGGCTTACGTCGCCACCATTTACCGTATGCAGGGCAAGCCCGAGCAAGCGCTAGAGGCGGCCACCAAGGCAATCACCCTCCTACAGGCGAAGCCCGCACGTAGGGCTATGGTCTACAGCCTCCGCTCCGATATCTATAGAGACCTTGAGGATGGTGTCAAGGCGCTTATGGACCTACACTCTGCTATCAAGGATGCTCCCGACACGCCACAGCTATACTTAAAGCGCGGGAATCTCTATGCCTCTATGGGGCAGTACGACCTCGCAGAGGTGGATCTGCGTAAGATTGCTTCGCTCGATACTGAGAACTCAACGGGCTATGTCGGATTGGCTGTGATTGCGATCCAACAAAAGAGGTATGAGGATGCCATACAGAATCTAAACGAAGCTATCAAGATTGCTCCAACCGAAGGCTTTCTCTACTTTCTGAGGACTATTAGCAACATCAAGCTAGAGCACTACGATGAGGCGATGGATGACATTATCTATACCATTGCAAACAGCCTCGCAGACGAAGACACCTATGCCCTCCTCAATGTCATCGCAACTCAGGCGATGCCTACTCTCGAAGCTAAGCTCAAGGCTGTAGAGTCCGTGAGCAAAACGGGAGAGTACCTCTTCCTCATAGGCTTGGCACATCAACATATCGGAGACTACAGAGGTGCGCTGGAGTATTACCAGCAAGTCACAGAGCGACAAGAGCTAAGCGGCACCGTAGCCAGCTTCATAGCGACTGCCTATCAGGGGATAGGCGACTACAGCTCTGCCCTCAAGTATATCGACGAAGCTATCTCGCTAGACCCTACGGACCACACCTACATTTACAGCAAGGCTCAGATGCTCTTTGAGGATGGCAATTTCCGAAGAGCTCTCGCAGAGTCGAATAAATATGTCTCCCTTGTACCTGACGACCTTGATGGCTACTATCAGCGTGCTCAGATCAAGAGTAAGCTCCAGGACCTCCAGGGGGCCATCGATGACTACTCCAAGGCGATCGAGCTAAGCGACACATTCTTATGGGCTTACCTCAAGCGAGCAGATCGCTACACAGCATTGGGACGCAAGGATGCCGCCACGGCCGACTATCGCAAGGTAATCGAGATCCTACAGGAGCAGGATGCGACAGACATAACTATGGCTTACGCTTACCAGTCTCTAGGCGAGCAGGAGCAGGCCATCGCGGCCATCGCTAAGTGTATTGAGGAGGACCCAGACGATGCCGACCTCTACTACAGCATCTCAGGGGTCTATGGTCGAATGGGCAATACAGAGCAAGCACTGGACAACCTACGCATCGCCTTCGAAAAGGGTTACAACAGCTTTTCATTCATCGAGCAGGACGACGACCTTACCGCCCTACGAGACACCCCGCAGTACAAAGCACTCGTGCAGCAGTACAAGGAGAAGCTAGGCTACAAGATGCGAGACGAGTAACCCCGAAATTGACAACATGAGACTGTTGCAACAGTCAACAGTCTCACAATCTTGCTTGCAAGATTGTCCTGACTTTGCAGAAATGATGAAGCGCAAGGCGCTGAGGGTGAGGTCTGAAGGGAGCATACCTCCGTATGTGACCGAAGCCGAAGCTCGAAAGCAACACAGCGATTCGCCTTTATGCAACAGTCTCAACAGATATAGGTCCTCTGGCGGGGAGCTAGCAGAGTGCGGCGCAGATGCGGTCGCACCAGATCAGTCCGTCGTGCGTCAGGCGCAGATGATCGTCGTCAGTGAGGGTGAGCAGTTCCTGATCAAGCCACGGTGTGGCGCGATCCATAATTGGTTCCGCTTGTAGCTCCGCCCGACGAAGGTCTATGCCACGGCTGGTGCGCAGCCCCAGCATGACACACTCTTCGTATAGCTCGGTCAGTGAGAGCCACTCCTCATCGGCTATGGGGAGCTGGTCCTCTTGCAGACGCTCTATGTAGAGGTGTATGTCGGAGACATTCCACCAGCGATGCCCCGACATGTAGCTATGAGCGCTAGGTCCTAGCCCCAGATAAGGAGTGCCAGCCCAGTAGGCGCTGTTGTGCTGAGAAGCAAAGCCTGGAAGCGCCCAGTTGGACAATTCATAATGCGTAAAGCCTGCCTTTTGACAGGCTGCGACCAGCGCATAGTACTGCGCCACGTAGGTCTCTTCGCTTGAGGGGATCACCTCTCCACGCTCCCGCATACGATCCAGTCGTGTGCCACGCTCGTAGGTCAAGCCATAGGCTGAGAGGTGCGTCACGGGCAGTGCCAAGGCATGCGCCAAGCTTTCGGACCAGTACTGATCATACCCCTCGGGCAGTGCGAAGATCAGATCAATGCTCACATTGTTAATGCCCGCCTGTCGTATATAGTTGACAGCCAGCTCGGCTTGTGCCGCAGAGTGGCGACGATGTAAGAAGCGCAGCGTCTTATCGCTCAAGCTTTGCACCCCCAGGCTGATCCGGTTGAAGCCTAGCTGCGCCACCCCATTAGCCCATTCAGGCGTCACATCCTCGGGATTCGCCTCGATGGTTATCTCTGTCGTTTTATCCAGTCGCCAGAGCGAGCGGATTTGCCACATCAGTCGCTCTAGAAGTGGGAGCGGGAGACTACTAGGTGTCCCCCCGCCGAGGTAAATGGTGCGAGGAGCCGTAGCCCACACAGCTCGGTCGTGGTATATCTCTAGCTCACGGCAGAGCGACTCCACAAAGGAGCTCTGTAGCGACAAGTCGCTCTGCGAGTAGAAGTCACAATAGACGCACCGTGTAGGGCAAAACGGGATATGCAGGTAGAGCCCCCACATAGTTTACTTTAGCTCATCCGAGTTGTAGTAAAGCGCCCCCGCTGAGAGCTGGCCCGTATGTCCGCTAAAGGTGGCGGGCTCTACAAAGAACTCAACCAAGACATCTTTCGGAAGGAAGTCACGAGAGATGACCGCCGAGCGTCCTGCGAGGTTTTGCCCCAGCAGTACGAGAGGACAGTCCAGGTGCGAGCCGTAGAGACGGTAGTATAGATTGAAAGTGTGCCCCGTCGGCTCCTTGAGGTTATAGCCCCACGTGATGGTCAGTTGCTCTCCGTCATCTACGATCTCCTCAACCTTTGCTCGGCCAAAGGGAATACGAGGTGCTGCGCCAAAGGCGGGACGCAACGTAGGCAGGAGGAGCTGATCCTGTCGCTCGGCAGGTAGCTGGTTGTACATCTGTAGGAATTGCTCAGCACGGTAGTAGCTCACCCCTGAGAGATTGTACTTCTCCAGCGTGTCGAGCTGATTGTAAATGTCTTGTAGCTTCCAGCGCGAGTTGTCATAAAGGCGGTAGACGCCAAGCCCCGCCACGATCGGTCCGTGGGGTGCGATGCGCTTAGCCCAATCCGCTATGTAGTAGTTGAAGTGCCCATCCTTGTAGTAGATCATCGGCACGATGAAGTCCACGATACCGCGCTGAAACCATACGAGCGGATCTTGCGACACATCGTCCTTGCAAAAGTAACCTCCAGGAGCAGGCTTAGGCAGTTGCTGATACTTGCCAATGCAAGCTGTAGAGAGCGCCACCTCAGGAGCTACCTCTTGTAGCGTACGGTGGAGCGTATCGATCATCGCCGTCACATTTTCCTCGCGCCATGCCATACGAGGTAGCCGCTTGGGGTTCATACGCTGATAGCTCTTGAGGTCGTTAAACTTACTGGGGCCATCGGGATAGCGAATATAGTCTAGGTGCACGCCATCCACATCATAGCGGGTCACTAGGTCACGCACCAGCTGAGCCATATGCGTACGCACAGCTGGCTGTGCCGGGTCCATAAACCAAGCGTTGCCCTGTCGGAGACACATCTCAGGGTGCGCAGCGTAGAAGCCTTTACCCTGCTTAGCCAGCGCCCGCACATGATCATTGGTTCCTAGCGGATAGGAAACCATCCAGGCATGCACGCTCAGACCACGGTGGTGACACGCATCGATGGCGTACTGAAGCGGGTCATAGCCCTCGGGTAGCACTCCCGTCTTGCTGATCGTCGTAGAGAGAGGCTCGAGGCTGCTCGGATAGAGCAGATCGCCACGCATACGTACCTGCAGGAAGACCGTATTGATCCCCGCGCGCACGCAGTCATCAAGCATCTTGTCGAGCGACTCCTGCTGTCGCACCATGCCCGCATGCGTGTCGGCCGTCATCTTGGGCCAGTCCAGTCCCCAGATCGTCGTGAGCCACACAGCGCGCATCTCCGCTTTGGGACGTTGTGGCGCAGGATAAGCTACTTCACTTATAGTACAGTCAGGCAGCTCGATCCGCGGTCTCCGCGTCGTAGAGTGGCGTGTACCGCACTGGCTAAGGAGGAAAAGCGTCAGCAACAGCAGTACAGACTGACGTAGTGTAGATGAAAGGGGAAATCTAAGTCTCTGGGACATCGCTCTTGTGAATTGATAGATACTACAAAGGTACGAAATCACAGCGTGAGACTGTTGACTTTTGCAACAGTCTCAGCGTGAAGCAGGCTGTCTCGGCTAGCCCGGTAAGACGAACCCGCCGTAGGGACACACCAACGTATAACGGCTGTAGGGACGCACGGTCGTGCGTCCGTTCCCGTTAAAACAACGACGCTGTAACATTTGACGCAACGGATGCTGTAGCCTTTGATACAACGGACGCACGACCGTGCGTCCCTACAGCCGTTACACGTCCCGATTTGACACAACGGACGCCATCCCGCTAGACACGATCCGTTCGTTCCTACAACCGTTACACGTCTCCCGAGGAAATCGGGAATATCCAAGGAGCAAACGAAAATTCCCCACGGAACCGGGGAATGAAACTTCGGAAGAATGAAATGAAACTTCGGAAGAAGCAAATCAAAGTTCCGAAGAATTTTTTCGCATCTCCGTGGAGGTTTCAGAATCCCCACCGAGGAGTTGTTTGATTTCCTTGATACTGTCGGAATCTCTCAGAAGTGTCAATACAATCTGAGTGATCGGATGTGCCAAGCACAGGACTACTCGTGGACAGCTACTATACAACAGGAGCGTGATAAGGATCTATCTCCTTACCACGCTCCTAGCTGTAGATTATGGGGTGCGCGCCTTAGTTTGTTTGGTCACGCAGACCCCTGATGAGACCGTATGAGCTATGAAGCCCTGGTCTCGTGAAGTGACTTTACTTGGTGATGTACTGTGTGAATGTACCTGTAGCCGTCTGCATTACGACGACATACTGACCAGCAGGTAGCGTAGAGAGATCTACGACACGTCCTGGCTGATCGATCTGCATCACGTTCGTACCGTCTACGGTCAGGACGCGGAGCGTCAGTACCTCAGCACTGTTCTCCACATATAGCTGAGCCGTAGCGTCGAGCTGCGTAGGATAAGCGACAGGCTCGAGCGCACGCTCGACCTCGCTGACACCTACAGGAGCATAAGCACCACCATTCTCATAGACTACCTCTACCGTGTAGGTGTCGGTCGTACTACCCGTGGGGTCTTGGTAATCATTACCCGTGAGCCCCTCAGCGATGACCTTGCCATTCTTGAGGAGCTTGTAGCTCTTGACCTTGGGGAATGGTACGGGTACCTTACCCTTGGCAAAGCAGTCAAACTTATCGAGCTTCTCTACACGATCAGAAGGTGCGAAGACGAAGCGCATAGCGTGATACTCCTCAGGAGGTGTAGAGCCCCTGTACTTGCTCTCATGGTAAGGAACCATCATCTGGTTGACTAGGATGAAGGCATCTAGGTAAGGACGTACGGCATCGTTGGTGTTCTTGACACAGACGACGCCCGCAGGATTATTCTTGTTAGTGATACCATAGCCGATGAAGAGATCCTGCATAGGATCAATCTTGAAGGGCTTGTCTAGGAGCACCGTAACCCACTGACCAGGCTTCCAATCTTCGGGTACGTTGAAGGTCTGCTCATAAGTCACACCAGCTATACCACCCAGCATATCATTGCGAGCAGAGCCATTGCGCAGGACGATTGTATAGCGCTGTGCTTTCTCAGGCTCTGGGAGATTAAGCAGTGTATCGGGGATGAGCCGTACGGCATAGAGTGTCGGGCTAGTCTCCCCTACGAAACGATCACTAGCGATACGCACCGTCAGGTTGTAGCGGTTTGGCGTAGAGTAGCGAGAAGTATTGAGCTCAACCTTAGGATGCTTGTAAGAGATGAATTCCATCTTCTCAGGATCGGGATAACCAAAGAGAGAGACCTCCTGTAGGTTAGCGGGATCACTCCAAGTGACTAGGACACCATTACTACTAGCTTTTGGCTTAGCAGTCATAGTGTGTACCGCATTGCCCCAGTAAGCGCCCTGCTCGATGAGATCAGACTCACCAGAGGTGTAGGCCTTGCCTTCATTATGACCATCATCGGGTAGCGTCTTGCCACCATAGTCATAGCGTACCTGTACACCGTATACGACAGAACCCTCACGAGCCTTGTCCCCAAGAGCGACCTCACGAGACTCAGTAAACTTATTCTCTGTAATCTCCTTAACAAAGGCTCCATTACGATAGACGCGATAGAAGACCTTCCACTCAGCAGGAATCGTGTTCTTGTCGATAGCAGTCCAAGAGAGCTGAGCCTCCGTATTGGTCACCTGTACCTTGAGGTCAGATACGGGCTGCAGGGGCTTCAGTCCATTGCGCCACGTACCCTCTAGCTTGCGAGCCATACCCCCATCCTTGGGGTCTAGGTAGATGTCCATACGGTTGATCGAGTCACCCTTCGCAAAGTGATCCCAGTGGAACTTGAGACGTCCGTAGAAGTCATTGCCCTCCGTACGACCACCTGTAAGGGTACCGACGACTAGGTGCTCAGCACTAAAGAGTGAAGAGCCAGAGGATCCACCCTCTGTAGCTCCCTGCGTATAGTGAAACTCGAAGTGAGCATTCTTCTCTCCGGCCTCACCATCGCCCGTATCCCAGGTGCTTGGACTGATAGGACCATCCGCAATAGAGATTTTCTTAGCATCTCCCGAAGGATGGTGTATACCTACGACTGGAGTCTTGGGTGTTATAGACCAACGATCCCAACCATTGTAGTAGACACGATAGTTCTCAGGCACCTGTGTATGTGCCTCAAGAAGCAGACCATCACTCATACCCAAGAAGGGAAGGAACGTGCGAACATCACAACCGACGATAGACTTACCACGATTGAGTGCTAGAGAGCCGTTACTACAAGTAGGCTTCTCATAGTGGAAGACAAAGGTCCACTTGTCTAGATCCTTCTGCGGGACCTCCTGTCGTGTGGTCAGAGAGATACAGTGTGCAGCGGATAGGATAAGGGGACGGAAGTCTTGGTTGGTGTTGTTCAGCAAGTTGCCTGTGCAGAGTCCGACACCATTTCCTTCATACATAATGAGCTGGCAGACACCGGCCTTTTCCGTTTGCCACTCAGCACCCTCAGGGCAGTTGATGCCAATCTGAGCGATAGGGTCTCCACTCTCATCCTCACCAGGGTAGAAGATACGGAGCTTATTGGTCTTGTTATCCACCTTGGCATTATAGATGTATCCGACACCAGATACGAGTAGCGTAGGCATGGCGCCTGTGCGTCCTGGCTCATACTCCATAATGGCCTCATCACCATTCAGAGGCTCATTGGCGAAGCCACCATGCTTGGGGTGCGTCTCATAGGTATAAGCACCTAGGAGCATGGAGCGATCTGGGGTGTAGATATAGAGACGACCGCCATCGTTGGGGATGAAGAAGTCATCATAGAGGAGCGTCATAGCCTGTGCTCCTGGAGAGGAGACACGAAGGCGATAGATTACCTTGCCATACTCTAGCTCGACAGCCTGAGCCTGACGAGCGAAGTCGATAGAAGTCTTTACGACACGACCGATGTTGAGGGGCTTGAACTGAACCTGTCCCTTGTTCCACGCCTGTGTTGTCTTGAAGTCCTGGACGTTGAACTCAGGAAGAACACGCACGACGGGCATACTCCCCGCAGAGCGTAGCTCTGTCGTAGAGGCTGTGAAGCCAGCTGGCACGCCTCCAAAGGACTGCTGTGCCACAAGCCCTCCAACCCAAGAGAGGGCTACGACACCCACAGCTAGTAGTTTGGATATAAACGAATGATTCATAAAGCGGTGTAAACTGTGCTTTGTTTGATTAGATTAAGTATAGAGTCTAGTTACGACCCAAACACAAGATACAGTGTGGAGCAACATACTGTGCATCCACACTGTATCTTATATTATAGAGTCGTCCTTGTCATCAACGACGTATGATCAGCTTGCGAGGATCATTGCCGATCAGGACAACGTATGTACCCTCGGGTAGATCAGCTACAGTAAGCTCTGCATAACCCTCACGGCTAGTAGCGTAGCTAGCTACGAGTGAACCTGAGAGCGTGTAGATATTGACCGTCGTAGCAGGCTGTGCACCAGCGATGGTGACAAAGTCCGTAGCGGGGTTAGGATAGAGCTGAGCCTCCTCAGAGCTTGGTACGGTAGGCATGATGACACCGAGCCACTTCTCGCCATCCCATACGGCTGTATCAACAGGATTCTCGCCTGTTTTCTGATACTCAGCAAAGACCTCTGTATCCTCTTCTAGGATAAAGGTCTTATCGCCCATAATGTTGATAGGCTTACCTCCAGTCTTAAGCTTTCTCATCGTAAGAGCACCAAGCTGCCAGTCGGCAAACTCATCTTCAGCACCTGCGACGACCTCGATCTTCATACCACGAGGTAAACCTCTCGTATCAAGACCGTCACCATTGAGCTTGAGGACACCCTTACCGAGCTTCTTCAGGACTACCTTGCAGATATCGTTGGTAAAGGTAGCTACCACCTCAGCATCAACATCGGGAGCGTAGAAGTAGCGATCGTTAAAAATGTTGACAGAGTCTCCCTTAAAGACTAGAACAAGAGACTTAAGAGCATAGCCATCCTTATGATCAGAAGTAATCGTAACCTTAGTATCTGTGTAGACATTGTCTAGGCTTGTCTGACCATTGATCTTGATAGAGCCACCCTCGCCGACAGTCTTGGTCGTAATCTTGCAGAATGCGGCTCCATCATAGGCTACCCAGCGCTCCTCAATCTTACCAGTCTTCTCGTCCTTGGTTGGGCGCTTATCATATATGCCCCAGCCCAAGTCATGAGCTGCTTTGACATCTGCCTTGAGACAACGATTTTGCTCATTGCCACTACGTGTCCGAAGAGCATAAAGACTACCAGCAAAAGTACCTAGACTTCCAGCGCTCTTCTTGGGAAGAGACTTGATGAGATTCATCATAGCATCACCCTGGATGCTGTTGCTCTGGATATAAATCTCAGAAAGGTTGGGTAGCCCAGGGAATGTGAGTGCGGTAAGCTTGTTTTCTGAGAGATCCACATAAGAGAGCTCCTTACAACCATCTAGCTTAACCCCAGTAATCTGATTCTTATTAGCACTGAGTGTAGCAAGATTAGCAAACCCAGTTAGATCTAGCGTTGTCAGTTGGTTACCATCCACATAAACAGTTCTCAGACTAGCCTTACCACCAGTTAGATCTATAGATGTAAGCAGGTTGTCACTAAGGACGACCGTGTTGAGCTCAGGACAATCCTTTATGGAGAAGTTCGTAAGCTTGTTCTTTCTTAGATTGATGTTTTTGAGGTTATCCAAACCATCGAGGTTCATCTCTGGGAATGCGTTGTGGTTTAGACTGAGGTAGGCAATCCTAGGACATTCCTTAAGATCAATTGCCGTCAGTTGGTTCTCACTCAGGTCTAGGTCCGTTAGCTCACTATTACCTTTGAAGGTAATCTTAGAGAGATTGCCTGCGTGCAGATCAACATTTGACAATTCAGTCAGATCAGAGAGATCAATCTCACCGATCTTTGTATTCTTAGCACTTAGGGTCTCTAGACTAGTACACCCCTTTAGATTGATAGATGTAAGTGGGTTCGTAGAGACACTGAGGCCCTCAATACCAGTGGTCTTAGAGAGGTCTAGTGATGCGAGGTTATTGCTAGATAGATCTAGATCCTTACATGAGACCCCATCTAGATTGATCTCTGTTAGAGCATTGATCGGTAGGGAGACGGTCTCTAGTTTAGGAGCAGCAGCTAGGTTGATGCTCTTAAGCTTGTTGGCATCAGCCCTAATCTCCTTTAGACTAGTACAACCATCAAGCTTGATCGTATTGATGTTTGATGAGGTACAGTTTAGATACTCTAGAGCTGACAGTCCAGACAGGTCAAGGTAGTCAAGAAGGTTGGTACCGCAGATTAGAGTCTTGAGGTTGACACAATTCTCAAACTTAAGGCTCTTAACCTGAGACATCGTAATCTCGAAGGAACGGATATCTCCTGTGACGGTGATAGGCTTACTCGTAATCTCATAAGCTATCTTGCCCTCTACGGGAACAGCCTTAGCACCTTTTATTTCGATGGACTTGCTAGATCCATCAGGGCCCTCAACGATGAGGTTCATTCGGTCACCGACTTTGAGCGCCGTGGTAATGGAGATTGTACCAGTAGCAGGTTTGGGCGCCTGAGCCAACGCTCGGGGAGCCATCAGCCCCAACACGCCTAGTAGCGTGAGGAGAAGGAGTAGTTTTGATTTCATAATCCTTATATAGTTAGTTAGTTTTGTCTAGTGGAAGTAGCTCTGTAGAGGCACCCGTCCTGTGCAGTGACATCTAAGTCAGGGAGTCCGAGCGTCTCTACAGTGCCATGCGCTTAGTCAACAAGCACCTTAGTAGCTTGCGTACCATAGGTAACCATATAGAGACCAGCAGGCAGTGCGAGCTGCGCCTCCTGAGCAGAGGTCGTATAGACGACCTGACCATCGAGTGTGTAGATAGCGATAGGAGCCACCTCAGGAGCTACGATAGAGAGGAGACCACCTGCGACGCTGATCTGTAGAGGCGACACTGGCTGGACTAGCTCATTGCCTACTGGATAGATCCTGCGGAACTTCTTCCAGTTTCTATCTTTTTGGTAAGCTTCTCTAGCCTCTGCTGGCACCTCGAGGACAACTTTCTTATAGAAGTCTTTGCCCATTTCGTAGGCTTTACCCTCACTGTCCTTGCCTACTACTGGAGGTGTGACAGCAAGTATCTGTAGCGTGCCACCCTTGCCATCCTTTGATCCTAGCTCATCATTGCCAGAAAATGCCAGGTTCTCAACTAGAGTGACGTTCTTGCCAAGAGTTATCTTTGTAAGCTTCTTACAGTCGCTGATGCAGTAAGGTGGTATCACCCGAACCTTCTCAGGAATCTCAATCTCCTTGAGCAAATACATTTCAGAGAAGGCTGCGCGTCCTACGCTATCAACGGAAGCTGGGATCTTGACTGACGCAGTCCAGCTACAACCCAAGAAAGCGTAAGGCTCCACGATCTTGATGCCTTCAGGGATGGTAACAGCTTTAGTACCCTTAAAGAGGCATGTATGGAGAGAGTTCTTGACCTTGTTGATTAGGAGCTTACCCTCATTGACGCCATCAGACTTAACCTCAAAGACGGTGTTACCCTCAGCGAGCTTAAAGGCATCATACTTCTTAAGCTGGTAGAATGCTCCAGGAGCGATCTCCTTGACAGAGGCAGGGATGGTCATCTCTTCAAGTGCTTCACAACCGTAAAAGGCATCCTCACCTATCTTCTCCAAGCCCTCGTTGAGAACGATTTTCTTTAGATAGGAACAGTCATAGAATGCATTATCTGCTAACTCCTTTACCGTGTTGGGTAGCGTTACTGTAGTAGTACTTTTACGTTGCATAGGACAGAGATAGAGTATCGTCTGTGCCTTATTGTATAGGACGCCATCCTTTTCGGAGAGGATAGGATTCTCTGCATTGACTTCGATAGAGCCGATATTCGTACAGCCAAGGAATGGATCCTCTCCCATCTGCTTGAGTCCCTTACCAATGCGGATCTTAGTCAAACTACTACAGAGTAGGAAAACATTGTCTCCCATTTTTTCAATATGATCTGGGATGTCGGCCTCCACCATATCAGTCATGGAGAAAGCTCTATCCTTAAGCTCCTTACAAGTCGTAGGGAGCTTGATTGAGCTGACGTTGTTGAATGCAAACGCAGCTTCTCCTACAGCAACGACAGTGCAGGGGATTAGATCCGTACCATCCTTGACGTTGAGGATCTCAGGGACCACAACTTTCTCACCATAAATGCCAGGCTTACGCTCTTTGACATTTTGAGCTGGTGCGATCTCGACAGTCTTCTTGTCCTTGTCTACATAGCGTACGTTGAACTCTTCCTTGGTCTTGAAGATAGGACGTGTGTCTCTCTTGAGACCTTGCGACATCAGCTGTCGATCCTTCTTGGCCATATAGGAGATTTCCTTCACTCCCCCATCGCCATAGCTGGAGAGATCGGCTGTCTGGGCTGATACTTGAAGCGAGAATCCACTCGCTGCCACAATTAGCCCTGCTGTAATCAGTAGTTTCTTTATCATATAATGTTATTGGTTAGTACTATCTAAACTCTATCTACGTGATTTCCAAATCCGTATAGCTTGCTCAAGACTGGCAACTGACGGTCAGTCCTCGAAATCGGGGGCAAGTTACAAAAAAACCGCCACATGACAAGCAAACGAAGTATCTCAATCAGGGCTGACGCATTATAATTGCTCCGTTAGGAGCTACACATTAGCGACAAGCGAGACTTGGATGAGTTCATTATATGAGACTGTTGCAAAAGTCTACAGTCTCACAATCTTGCTTGCAAGATTGTCCTGACTTTGCAGAAAAGATGAAGCGCAAGGCGCTCAGGGTGAGGTCGGAAGGGAGCATACCTCCGTATGTGACCGAAGCCGAATCCCGAAAGCAACACAGCGATTCGCCTTTATGCAACAGTCTCCTTTTGTTTCTGCCCTCTCTGCAGGCATGATCAACGGTTCCTCCGTTGGAACCGAAAAGTTCCTCCATTGGAACTAAAAAGTTCCTTCGTTGGAACTAAAGAGTTCCTCCCTTGGAACTTTTTAGTTCCAAGAGGGGAACAACTTTTGGAACTCGTATCTATAATAATTTCAAGACGATACGAGCACATCGCAGACAGAGGGGGATGTAACGAATAACGATATGAGACTGTTGCAAATGTCAACAGTCTCACAATCTTGCGTGCAAGATTGTCTTGACTTTGCAGAAAGGATGAAGCGCAAGGCGCTGAGGGTAAGGTCTGAAGGGAGCATACCTCCGTATGTAACCGAAGCCGAATCTCGAAAGCAACACAGCGATTCGCCTTTATGCAACAGTCTCCCGTTGAGACTGTTGACTTTTGCAACAGTCTCCTCTCAGTAGATTCTAGTCAAGCATTCCTACACATCGCCACCCGTATACTATAATAAGAGGAGACTCTGTAGCCGATTGGTTGCAGAGCCTCCTCCTGTGTTGCGCTGTAGGGTTAGCTACAGCCTATGTAGCATAGAGTTAGCGACGGATGATGAGACGCTGTGTCTCACGACCTACCTGTAGTAGATAGGTACCCTCCTGTAGCTGCGTAAGCTCGATGCGTAGCGTGTTGCTAGTAGCCTCTGCCTGATAGATCAGCTGACCATCCAGTGTGTAGATCGCTACGGTAGCTCCCGCAGGGATACCCTCGAGGAGAACGTAGTCACGTGCTGGGTTAGGATAGAGACGTAGCTGCTCTGCTACGACGCTCTCGACACCTGTAGGATCTACAAAGGTTGCTACAACCTCCGTATCCTTCGTGATCGTAAAGCTCTTGGTCTCCGTGATATCTTCATCATTAGCCATAAGCTTTGTAAGCTCGCACTGACCGTTGGGGCGCACCTCAATATGTATCGTGGTACCCTCAGGTATCGCATCGGGGTTAAAGGTCTCCTTGAGGTTGATCGAGCCATACTTATTATCATTGCTCTTGAGGGTCACCTTATAGGTCTTGAGCTTACCGAAGACAGCCTTGACCTCGGTGGCAGACGTAACTCTAAAGCTCTTTGTAGCGAGGATGTTCTGACCATTAGCTTCGAGGGATATCAGAACATTGCCCTCCTGAGGCTGAGCATCGACAGTCAGTAGCGTACCCTCTAGCACTGCAGTGAGATCGTCAGCACCCTTGATGGTTATCTTGCCAGGACCCTCGACCTTCTTAGTGACTGGGAAAGAACCCTTCTTGCAGGTTACCATAATAGTAGGATTCTCTAGGATCGGCAGGCGCACCTTAGGACCTTCGTCAGGAATCTCAAAGAAGCTCATCGTTAGCTTGAACTCATTGCCACCCAAGACAGCAATCTTCTTCAGCAGCTCTGGTAGCTCAGGCGTGAACTCATGCTCGTACCCGACATTGACCTCAAGAGGCATTAGGTCTGTCCAGACCTGCTCTGGTCCATACTCTAGGATGTAGCGATACATCACCTTGTTCTTAGGAGCTTCGGTACCTACATACTTGACGCGAATTGGAGAGAACTTGCCTGTACCTCTCTCAGCCTCCATAGGCGCAGTCTTAGAGGCTGGCTCGATGACGAACGCTGGTCTGATATCTGTCGAAGGATTAACGGTAGCATCGGGTAGGTTGAAGTATTGCATCTTACCCATATCCTCCGTTTGGTAGGCAACACGGAGAGAGACCTTACCCTGTGCGTAGGGACAGCGCTCTGCCTTATAGGTAACCTCCTGTGTCTCACCAACGGGTATAGCTGGCAAGATCTCGGAGTAACTACGCCACTTACCGCCCTCAGGCTTGACCTCAAGGTAGAGTGGTCTGAAGAACTCACCACGGCCCGTGTTCTTGAGCTTGAGAGAGATAGTACTCTTCTCGTAGGCGTTGAGTGTAGACTGAGCAGAGCCCTCTACCATCTCAAGCTGAGCAAAGGGGTGTGTTAGATCCTCTCTAGCTGTCCAGCCATTAGGCGCAACCTTTTTGATAGTAAAGGTGTGACGTCCCTTACCGTTCTCATTATTACCCTCGCGTACATCCATGGCGCAAGGTCTCCACACCTTCTTACCATTAGGTAGGGTAACCTGATAGACTAGGAAGAAGTCCCACGTACCCGCAGTAATGTACTTCGTAATATCTAGCTCAAACTGGAACTCAGAGGAGAGGTCATAGAGACCACCCAAAATCCTAGTCTTGGCAAACTCATCCATGTAGACCGTATCGGTCGTACCTAGCTTAACAGCTCCAAAGGTCGTAAGACCATAGTAAGTGTACTCAGCTTCGCCATCATCATTCTTGACAGGAGCATCACTCATCCATACAGAGTAGTTGGCATCGGCCATCTGGATCTTTGAACCACCAGCGCGGAGGTGCATAGTGAACTTGCGCGTAGTCAGGAGAGGGATCTCGGTATCCTTAGAAGTACCATCACGATCAGGCTTAATGCCTATGACGGCACCCTGCTCCATGCTAAAGCCACCACCGAAGCCACCACCGATACCTAGCTGGTCGGGAGATAGGAAGTTAAGGTTGAAGTAGCCATCAGCGAGCCCCTTCCAGCCCCAGTTGATATGATAAAGACCATCAACGTTGTAACCATCGCAGACGAAAGCGTGACCACCGCCTGTACCTGTACCACAGTATACGACAGGACGCTGTGCAGCAAGCTCAGCACGGATCATCTTATCCCACTCAGCCTGGGTGTAGTTGACACGTCTCTTGAAGGTCACCTGCTTGTCATAGCGAAAGTTATTACGTAGAGCCATGACAATCTTTGGAGCGAAGCTACCACTAGCTTGCGCATTGTAAGCTGTCTCAATAGCGACACCAGCATGATAGCAGAGCGTACCGAGAGCCTCCTTTTGTGCCTCTGTAGCGGTCTTAACATCTGCAAAAGACTCAGGCATATTAGCCCAGTCATAGGTCGTCTGGCTAAAGTCTACCTTATGACGACGTCTGACACCAGGCTCCTTGTACTCTACCTTACCCGCGCCCTTGTCAGGCCACTTATAGTAGCGCATCACCTGAGCGTAAGCGGTAGCAACACAGCCCACAGGCATGTGCTTACCCTTGTCATCTACTGGGGTCTTTGAGTTCCATGGCTCAGACTGATCCCACTTGATACCACCTAGTAGCGGAGCCACCTCTGCAGGCGCTCCAGCCATAGGTAGCGTCGGAGCCAAGCGAGTCTGCATACCTACCTGACCAGCCAGCTCATCCATACGCTGCTGGCAAGTCTGGAGGAAAGCGGCTAGGTTGTCCGGCATCCGCTCAACAGAGAAAGTACCCGTCGTGGCGTAACCTATATAAGGTGCGAAGCGGTCGTCACCAGCGATGATGACAAAGCCCTCAGCCTCTCCCCTATTATATACATAGTAATAATGAGCTGGCTCAGTCGTCGACTGTAGTTTATAACCATTGGTCGTGCGGGCTGGAGCCGACACGAGGGTTAGGCTAGCAGAGCGCAGTTGCTGCGTCTGCGTGTTCTTTTGGAAGAACTGCTCTGCGAGCAGTCGAGCTTCTTGCTCTCGTAGTGGGCGTGCAAAGATCTGCACCACTCCACAGAGCAATAAGCATAGTGTCATGGTCAGTATTCGTGACCGTCCGAGTAGCGAGTAATTCATAAGCTAGTAAATTTGTTAGTCAATTGCATTGGGCAAAGGTATAAAAAATACATGTAACGGAGGCCGGCTATTCCCACAGGACTGACGCTTATCACACACTATAAAATGAGCTCATTTCAGTTTCTCCGGAGAAACTCTATTCTTCGGGAGGAAGACGTAATTAGAATCAGCTGTAGTACTAATAGCGACGCTCGAATCGTGTATCCTGGGCTATCGCCAATTTTGCATTTGCGGAGTCTAGGCGAAGTGGTGCGTGAGGATAGACGACAATGATTTTGTATCTTTGTGGCGTAATGCACTATAAGAGACTATAGCCGAAGGTATGAACTATGGATATGTCAAGGTAGCGGCCGCTGTGCCCTACGTCAGAGTAGCTGACTGCTACTACAATACGAGCCGCATCAAGGAGATGATCTTTCAGGCGGAGGAGCTGGGCGTAGAGATACTTACGACCCCTGAGCTCTCGATCACGGGATATACTTGTGGAGACCTCTTTCACCAGTCGTTCCTTCTAGATCAAGCGCAGAAGGCGCTCTGCCAGTTGGTCGAGGAGACGGCCGAGACTGACGTGATGGTAATCGTCGGTATGCCAGTGAAGGTGGAGGAGAAGCTCTTCAACGGGGCGGTCGCCTTCCAGCATGGTAAGATCCTAGGGGCGATTCCTAAGACTTATCTGCCGAACTACCGAGAGTTTCAGGAGAAGCGCTGGTTCTCCCCCAGTGATTCGCTACAATATAAGACGGTGCAGATGGGACCACACACGGTGCCTATCGGGCGCAACATCATCTTCAAGTGTGGACCGGTGGGCATCGGTATCGAGATCTGCGAGGATATGTGGACTCCCTTTACGCCTGGCACACGCCTCAGTCTCTATGGAGCGCATATCATCTTCAACCTCTCAGCAAGCAATGAGAATGCAGGCAAGCATGACTACCTGCGCTCGCTAATCAGTGGCGCCACGTCGCAGTCTATCTGTGGATACGTCTACGCCTCTAGTGGCTATGGCGAGAGCTCGACCGATCTAGTCTACACGGGGAAAGCGTTTATCGCTGAGGTGGGCAAGATCGTCAAGGAGATGCGCCGCTTTGAGTACAAAGAGCGTATGATCGTGAGCGACATTGATGTGTCTCGTATTCATGGCGAGCGCCTGATCAATAGTAGCTTCAAGAGTGCGGTCAATCACTTTACCGACGAGGAGGAGCTGGAGAGTATCCCCTTCACGCTACGCTCTGAGGCGGAGTCGCAGCCTATGGATCGTGTCATAGATCGCAATCCTTTTATGCCTGAGGGGGCTAACCCCGAGGAGCGTTGTCACGAGATGTTTCAGATACAGGTGTGCGGGCTGATCCAGCGCCTCAAGCATATGCGTGCGGAGCATGCGGTGATCGGCATCTCGGGCGGACTGGACTCGGCACTGGCGCTGCTGGTGACGGCAGAGGCTTTTGACCTCCTGGGCTTGGATCGCAAGCAGATCATTGCGGTGACGATGCCTGGCTTTGGTACCTCTGAGCGCACCTATCGCAACGGCTATGCTATGATGCAGGCGCTGGGCGTGACGATCCGTAAGATAGATATCAAGGAGGCGACGGAGCAGCATCTCTCGGCCATCGACTATAAGGGCAATCGGGAGGATGCTACCTTTGAGAATGCGCAGGCACGTGAGCGCACGCAGATATTGATGGACCTCGCCAATATGTACCACGCGCCAGTGATCGGGACGGGTGACCTCTCTGAGATAGCCTTGGGGTGGTGCACCTTCAACGGGGATCATATGTCGGGTGGTATGCTACGCACAAGGCTGAAGACACGCTACTGGCCACGACGCTACAAGACATCGTCGCTACACCTATTAGCCCTGAATTACTGCCAATCAAAGATACAAAGACGGGCAACGAGCAGCAGACGCAGAACCTCGTGGGGCCGTACGAACTACACGACTTCTTCATCTATCACTTCCTACTCGATGGCTTTGAGCCGAAGAAGATCTTTTACCTAGCCAAGGTCGCTTTCGAGGGAGCTTACACGCCCCAAGAGATCAAGCACTGGATGGGAGTTTTCTTCAAGCGGTTCTTCTCACAGCAGTTCAAGCGCAATGCGATGCCCGATGGGCCTAAGGTGCTGAGCGTATCGCTCTCCTCACGTGGGGAGTGGCGCATGCCGAGCGATGCGGTGAGCAGTATGTGGCTCCATGAGGTGGAGAACCTAGAGGTATAGAGATGCGAGCGATGATGAGGCAAGAGGAGCGGGCACAGCTGTTGGTCCCGATAGCGGACTTTATCAAGGAGTTCGAGCAGGCCTTCGAGCGGTCACTACAGAGTGACGCGTCGGTGCTGTCACACGCACTAGAGCATCTGCAACGCTCCTCGGGCAAGCACGTCCGTCCGATCATCGTGGGGCTTTGCGCTCAGCTTTGCTCTGGACAGACCAATGGGCAGACGCTCGCTGCTGCGCTCGTCATAGAGCTCCTTCACACCGCCTCGCTCATCCACGATGATGTCATCGACTGGTCGGACACACGGCGTGGACAGCCTACGCTCAATGCGCTCTATAGCAATCATCAGGCGGTCTTGATGGGAGACTATGTACTCTCGACCGCCTTCCTCGAGATAGTCTCTCGGGAGCACAATCCGGAGATGTTACGTGTCGTTGCCCAGGCTGGGCGCAACCTCTCTATTGGTGAGCTGATGCAGCTCTCCCTCTCGAAGGCACACACCTATCGTGAGGAGGACTACTACGCCGTGGTGGATCGCAAGACGGGAGCGCTCTTTGAGGCGAGTGCCAAGCTGGGAGCTCTGAGCGTAGATGCTACCGAGGAGCAGGTGGAGCGCTGTGCACGTATCGGGCAATTGATGGGGCGTGCCTTCCAACTGCAGGACGATCTCTTTGACTATGACAAGCTCCAGGACGTGGGCAAGCCTACGGGTCACGATCTTATTGAGGGCAAAGTTTCTCTCCCTCTGCTTTATGTCCTCAACCATGCGACTTCCACGGAGCGAGACGAAATCATCTCTTATCTACAGCAACCTATCGAGGCGGACTCAATAGACTACCTCCTCCGCATAGCTCGTGAGCGTGGTGGCATTGACTACACAGAGAGACAGATCCAGCAGATCCTCCGAGAGGCTATCGACCTGCTCAAGAGCTTCGCACCGAGTGCTACGAGAGAGACGCTAGAGCGCTTTATCACATTACTAGGAGAGAGACAGAAGTAGCGGACGAGGAGTATGGAAGGTGATACGCTCAATTGGATAGACTATATGGTCCTGGGCTGTACAGCTTGGGCACTCTTCAAGGGCTTCAAGCGGGGTGTCGTATCGGCACTGATTGGCGTGCTGGGCATTGCCGTCGGCTATGTGCTGGTACGCTGGATAGGCGTACCCGTAGCGCTCTGGATCTCTCGCACCTTCGGACTACCCCACGGCGTGGCGGTAGTGGGTGCTTATGTGGCGACCTTCTCGCTTTCATGTTGGGGCATAGCTTTCCTGGCACGACCTACGGTGAGAGCAATCAGACATTCGTCACTTTCAGTTGTCAACAAACTTATGGGAGCACTCTTCACGGGGTGTTTCGTCATCATATTCTTTAGCCTTATCTTTAATCTAACCGACTTCATACTGCCACGAGGAGTGCTAGCACAGCTACCCGACATCACGACAGAAGCGGGCGAGCCGGCTGAGCCTCCAAAGGATCAGCGGGACAAGTCTAGACTATACGACCCTGTCCGAGGCTTGATCCCGTGGGCTGCGCTAGGCGACCTAACATCTTGGCAGGATAAACAATTAAAGCAACAATCAAGTGAATAACGAACATAATCCTAAGCAAACAGTCCCCACAGCTGCCGAACCAGAGGTGCGTGCGGTGACACCGACGGGTGAGGATATCCTCGACGATATCACCCAGGGGGACTACAAGTATGGCTTCGTGACTGACGTCCATACGGAGACCATCCCCAAGGGTCTCAACGAGGAGGTAGTACGCCTCATCTCGGCAAAGAAAGAGGAGCCCGAGTGGCTCCTAGAGTTCCGCCTCAAGGCGTATCATCACTGGCTTACGTTAGAGCGTCCCGACTGGGCGCATCTCTCAATCCCCGAGATAGACTACCAAGACATTATATACTATGCGGATCCTCGTCACAAGAACGAAGGAGACGGCACGATAGATCCTGAGATCGAGAAGACCTTTGACAAGCTCGGCATACCGCTCCACGAGCGGGCGATGCTCTCGGGCAATATGGCGGTCGATGCGGTCATGGATAGTGTCTCGGTGAAGACCACCTTCCGCACGAAGCTTCAGGAGCTGGGCATCATCTTCTGCTCTTTCAACGAAGCGGTGCGTGAGCACCCAGACCTTGTCCGCAAGTACCTGGGCAAGGTGGTTTCGTCGCACGACAACTACTTTGCAGCGCTGAACTCGGCGGTCTTTAGTGACGGGTCTTTTGTCTATATCCCCAAGGGCGTGCGCTGTCCTATGGAGCTCTCGACCTACTTCCGCATCAATGCGGCCAATACGGGGCAGTTCGAGCGTACGCTCATCGTGGCAGACGAGGGCGCTTACGTGAGTTACCTGGAGGGCTGCACGGCTCCGATGCGTGACGAGAACCAGCTCCACGCTGCGATCGTTGAGATCATCGCTGAGACCGATGCTGAGGTCAAGTACTCGACCGTCCAGAACTGGTACCCAGGCGACAAGGACGGACGAGGCGGCATCTACAACTTCGTGACCAAGCGTGGGCTATGCCGTGGCGACCGCAGCAAGATCTCGTGGACACAGGTTGAGACGGGCTCGGCTATCACGTGGAAGTATCCAAGCTGCATCCTGCGTGGCGACGACTCAGTGGGAGAGTTTTACTCTGTCGCTGTGACCAACAACTACCAGCAGGCGGACACCGGCACGAAGATGATCCATCTCGGGCGCAACACCCGCAGCACTATCGTCTCGAAGGGTATCTCCGCTGGTAGTAGCCAAAACAGCTACCGTGGATTGGTCTCCATTGCTGCCTCAGCGGAGAATGCACGCAATCACTCACAGTGCGACAGCCTTCTCCTGAGCGACCACTGCGGAGCGCACACCTATCCTTACGCAGATATACGCAATGACTCTGCGGTCGTGGAGCATGAGGCGACTACCTCGAAGATCAATGAGGATCAGCTCTTCTACTGCAACCAGCGTGGCATCACCACCGAGGAGGCGGTCGGTCTGATCGTCAATGGCTACGCCCGTGAGGTGATGAGCAAGCTTCCGATGGAGTTTGCCGTTGAGGCGCAGAAGCTTCTCTCCGTAACCCTCGAGGGGAGTGTCGGCTAGCACATCCCCGCTACACATTATATAGATACAGATTACACACTACTATGAGCAACGTAATACTCGACATAAAGAATCTCCACGCCAACATAGGCGACAAGGAAATACTCAAAGGGATCAACCTCACCATCCGTGAGGGTGAGACACACGCTATCATGGGACCCAACGGAAGTGGCAAGAGCACCCTCTCGTCCGTCCTCGTAGGGCACCCCGCCTTTACCGTAACCTCTGGCGAAGTGACCTATCTTGGTCAGGACCTGCTGGCTATGGATGCAGTAGAGCGAGCACACGCGGGTCTCTTCCTCAGCTTCCAGTATCCCGTAGAGATACCAGGCGTGAGCATGGTCAACTTCATGCGCTCAGCTCTCAATGAGCGTCGCAAGACTCAGGGCGAAAAGCCAATGCCCGCAGGCGAATTCCTCAAGATGCTAAAAGAGAAGCGCGAGGTGGTCGGTCTTGACGATCGTCTTCTCAAGCGTTCGGTCAACGAGGGCTTCTCCGGCGGTGAGAAGAAGCGCAACGAAATCTTTCAGATGGCAGTCCTCGAGCCACGGCTCTCGATACTCGATGAGACCGACAGCGGACTAGACATTGACGCTCTACGAGCTGTCGCTCACGGAGTCAACACGCTCCAGCGTCCCGACAGCGCTTGCGTCGTCATCACCCACTACCAGCGACTGCTAGACTATATCAAGCCGCAGTTTGTCCATATCCTATACAAAGGTCGGATCGTCACATCGGGCGGACCCGAGCTAGCCCTCAGGCTAGAGGACGAAGGGTACGACTGGATCAAGGAAGAGGTAGCTAAAGAGGAGAAGCAATGAGTCCACGTAAGCAACCACCCACAGCGCACCTGCAGTACCTAGACCTTTACCAGTCTCAGCAGGATTACATTGATCAGCACAGTTTACCCGTGCTACAAGCGCAGCGAGACTTCGCACTGGAGGCTCTGAGCGAGTACGCCTTGCCCCAGCGAGGTATGGAGGATTGGCAGCGTATAGACATTGAGTCACTCTACGCTCCCGACTATGGAATCAATCTACAGGAGCTAGACCTAGCCCCCGCAGGGCATAAGCAGCTTCCACAGTATAGTTGCGACCTATCGGTCAATGAGCTCACCATCAAGGCGAGCGCTCTCAACAGCAACTACCTCTACACCCACTACGCTAACCAAAAGCGTAAGCTCCCCGAAGGAGTCTTCGTCGGCTCCATCAAAGAGTTTGTCAAGGAGTACCCCGACCTGGCAGAGCGTTACTATGGGCAGATAGCCGAGGTTGACACCGACGGCACCATCGCGCTCAACACGCTCTTCGTACAGGACGCCTTCGTCCTCTACGTTCCCGACGGCATGCAGCTCGAGCAGCCCGTGCAGCTCGTACAGCTACTCCACGCTCAGGAGCCACTCCTCTGCATTCGTCGCTGGCTCATCATCCTCGGGGATCGTGCTGAGGCTTCTATCCTCGTCTGCGACCATACGATAGACCGGACCAAATTCCTCATCAACCAAGTTGCCGAGATCTACGTCGGTGATGGTGCTCAGCTCAAGCTCTTCGATATGGAGGAGAACAGCCACCAGACGCATCGCACCTGCACCTACTTCCTGCGCCAAGGGGCAGAGAGCCAAGTGACCCTCGCTGCCTATACGCTCAACAATGGGATCACACGCAATAGCTTCCGAACGCGCTTCCTCGGGGAGCGTGCCGAGCAGATATTAGGTGGGGTTGCTGTGACCAATGGCACACAGCATGTCGACACCTTCACCCGTGTCGAGCATATCAAGCCAAAGTGTCATAGTACGCAGCTCTTCAAGAACCTCCTCGAGGAGCAATCCACGGGAGCCTTCTCGGGGCGCATCTTCGTAGCTCAGTCGGCGCAGCAGACCGAAGCTTACCAGAGCAACCGCAATATGCTCCTCTCTTCTGAAGCTCGCATGTACAGCAAGCCTCAGCTAGAGATCTACGCCGATGATGTCCAGTGCTCGCACGGTATGGCTACAGGACATCTAGACGAGGAGGCGCTCTTCTATATGATGCAGCGAGGCATCCCCGAGCACGAGGCACGAGTCATGCTGAGCGTAGCCTTCGTCGGAGATGTCATCGCGCTCATGCCCCTAGAGGATCTACAGGATCGCATCGAGGGCATCGTACGTAATCGTCTTCTAGGCAAAGAGCCTACACACTGCAGCCAGTGTGGCAAGCTAATCTTCTAAGAACGCTCCATACTATAGCAATGAGATCTCGCTGGAGACTACACCTCGTGATGCTCTGCGTCACCATTATCTTTGGAATCAATGGGCCCTTCACCAAGGCACTCCTTGGTGGGGGGCTCACTCCATATACGCACATGTTCTGTCGCTTCCTAGGCGCCACGATACTCTTTTGGATCGCTTCGATCTGGGTACCACGAGAGCGCATCGACCGCAAGGACTGGGGCAAAATGGCCTTAGCCTCTCTGACTGGAATCTTCTTCAACCAGGGACTCTTTGCCATTGGCATGTCGATGACCTCGCCCGTTAATCAGTCGCTCGTCGCCACGTTGGGCCCTATCGTCACCATGCTCCTCGCGGCTGTCGTGCTCAAGGAGCCGATCACACGGCTCAAGGGGATCGGCGTCTTCGTCGGAGCCTCAGGCGCTCTGCTCCTCGTATCCTCCAATGGCTCCTCCACAGCGGGTTCTACACTCGGTGACCTGATCTGCGCCACGGCAACCGTCTCCTACGCCATCTACCTCACCTCCTTCAAGACCCTCATACAGAAGTACCACCCCGTCACCTTGATGAAGTGGCTCTTCGTCATCTCCCTACTCGGCTCCGCACCGATGGGCCTGCGTGACATGATGCGCACTGAGTGGAGTACCTTTGACGCCACCTTCTACGGGCAGCTAGCCTTCGTCGTCGTGGGTGCCACCTTCGTCGCCTACCTCTTGTTGCTCTTCGCACCATGCTGGCCGTCATGATGGGTCAAGACCAACTCACACTCGCCAAAGTGGCCTCCGCGGTCCTCATCCTGCTCGGTGTCTTCATGGTGACCCGAAGCAAAAGCCGCCAGCAGCTCCTCCGTGAGCAGCTGCGCAACGAATAGTCCAGCCCCCTCATTTTCACAAAAGTCCCCGTTTCCTAGACAGGAGAAGCTCCCGGTCTTATATGAGACTGTTGCAAAAGTCAACAGTCTCACAATCTTGCTTGCAAGATTGTCCTGACTTTGCAGAAAGGATGAAGCGCAAAGCGCTGAGGGTGAGGTCTGAAGGGAGCATACCTCCGTATGTGACCGAAGCCGAATCCCGAAAGCAACACAGCAATTCGCCTTTATGCAACAGTCTCTATATAGCCAGCAATAAAAGAGAGAGACCTATCTGCTCCCATGAGGGGTGTCAGATAGGTCTCTCTATCGTTGTACGGTCGGTGGGACTCGAACCCACACACCTCGCGGCATTAGATCCTAAGTCTAACGCGTCTACCAATTCCGCCACGACCGCAGCGAGGTTTGCGTCTGCAAAGGTAAGAATAATCTTTGAATTAGCAAGCGTTCGTATGACCTCAATTTTGCCAATCTCACGAATAACGATTCGTAGGGCTACCCTATTTGCGGCATCTAGGCTAGTCTACTAGTCAGCTATCTAGGCAGATATTAGCGTAGCGAGACGAGCAGCGTGCCGTCTTCGTAGACGAAGATGAGCTTCTCCTCCTTGGCGAGCCAGCCGAGCGCTGCGTAGATGTCCTTTTCGGTACGTATCTTGGTCGCTTTCTTGAGCTGCTTGATGTCCATCTTGCCGAGCTTGTCGAGAGCATTCCAGATGAGCCCTGCGTTGGTGCCGATATAGGCGATCATGTTTTCTTCCATAGTGCTAGTGTATCTGATTTTCTATACGGCAAAGCTACAGAAAAAGATTGATATAGCTCTTGCGACTAGGTTAAGCTGTGGGGCTTCTCGAGATAAGGGGTGCAGAGGTCGTAGATGGCTATGCCCGTGGCGACGCTCACATTGAGCGAGTGCTTGGTGCCGTACTGAGGGATCTCGAGGCAGTAGTCGGCGTACTGAATCACCTCGTCAGAGACGCCGTGCACCTCATTGCCCACGATCAGCACGGCTCCACGGTCGTCTAGCGCTGGCTGGCTGCCGAGGGTGATGCTCTGGTGGGTCTGCTCGAGAGCTAGGATGGTACGTCCTTCCTGTCTGTACTGCTCTAGCGTCTCGATAGCGGAGTCTAGGTGTCGCCAGGGTACCGCCTCCTCGGCACCGATGGCTGTCTTGTGGAGGAGGGGGTGAGGCGGACAGCCTGTGATGCCAACGAGGAGGAGCTCCTCTAGGCGAAAGGCGTCTGCCGTACGAAAAATGGACCCGACATTGTGCATGCTACGTACATTGTCGAGGAGGATGGTGAGAGGCAACTTCGGAGCGGTGTGGTACTCCTCGGTAGTGAGGCGATGCATCTCTAGGATAGAGGTTTTCTCTATAGGCATAGCGAGGTAGTTTTTTTACTTAGTGTCTTTGTACCCTTTGGACTGGAGGAGCTTGATGAGCTTCTCCTTATTGTTTTGCTGGATCAGTATCTCGCCATCACGTGTGGAGCCACCACAACCGAGCGACTGCTTGAGCTGGCGTGCGAGGTCTGTAAGGTCGCTGTCAGAGCCGACGAAGCCTCTGATGATGAGTGCCTCCTTGCCCGCACGTCCGGCTCGTGAGTACTCGATGCGTAGTCGCTGCTGAGCGGCAGGCAGGGTCTCTACCTCGAGGCTCTCGGCTTGTGGCGTCCAGTCGGGATCGGTGCTGTAGACGATGCCACCCGTGGAGGGGGCTTTGCTCTTTTTCTTGCTCATAGCTGTGGGGTCAATAGTGAAATGAACTACCTCCGACGAATTCACGAAGGAGGGAGGTCGAGGGCACCTCGTCAAAGGGTGCGGGGCGCACATGCTCTAGGAAGCGCAGCAGGCGGCGAGCCTCGCTGTACTCCTGAACACAAGCGGGGACCTGGTAAAGGATGCGCTCGGCAAGCGTCTTGAGGACGGCGACCTCGTACATGAGGGCGCTGTTGAAGAGGACGTTGGCTCTCTGCTGGTAGGGGAAGATCCATCGCTCCTCACCAGCCCGCACGCTGTGCCAGCGACTGATGGTGTCGATGGCTGAGTAACCTCTATACTTGTGGTCTCGCACCATGCGCCTCAGCAGACGAATGTCGGTGCTGGGGATACGGTTGTGCGCATCCAGACCGATGGCGGTGAGGGCGCTGATATAGATATTGTAGGTCAGAGGCTGTAGATCCTCGGGGATAAGTCTTGGATTGAGCGCATGAATTCCCTCGATGAGGAGCAGGTCACCCTCACCCAGCTGTAGGAGCTCCTTCTGATAGACTCTAGCGCCTTGGTTAAAGTCGAAGATCGGCATGTCAACCAGTTCGCCTGCCAAGAGGCGACGCAGATCACTCGCAAAGAGCTCTAGGTCTAGTGCCTCAAGGTGCTCATAGTCGTACTCGCCCTTATCATCTAGTGGGGTGAACTCACGAGCGACGAAATAGTTGTCGAGCGAGAGCTGATGGGGACGAAGGTAGTTCGCCATGAGCTGCAGACGAAGCCGCTTGGTAAAGGTGGTCTTGCCCGATGAGGAGGGTCCCGCCACGAGTACGATGCGTACGCCCTTTTCGTACGCCTCGGCTATCTCAGTGGCTATGGCGGCTATCTCTTTCTCCTGTGCAGCCTCGGCAACCTGTACGATCTCGGAGAAGTGACCCGAGGCGATCGCTTTGTTTAGACTGCCCACATAGCTAACGTCAAGGAGCTTGAGCAAGCGAGACTGCTTGTCAAAGACCTCACGCATCGGCTGCTGAGGCTCGAAGGGGGCTAGCTCCGTAGGATTGACTATCGAGGGTACACGTATGAGTACGCCTCCGAGGTAGGGGACGAGGTCGTAGAGCTGTACTTGTCCTGTGGAGAGGAGTAGCGAGCCGTAGTAGTTGTCGGGATAGCCATCGAGATAGTGGTAAGTGACGTAGGGTTGTCCGCTGGAGGTGATGAGGTCGACCTTGTCCATCTCTCCCATGGCAGTAAAGATCTGCACCGCCTCCTCAGCCGGCACGGTGCGACGCTCGAAGGGCAGGTCAGCCGCAATGAGATGATCAATGCGTCGCTTGACGAGGGTTAGTTGCTCCTCCGTAATTCCCTTGTCGCCGCACTTGACTACGCTAAAGTAGCCCCCCGAGAGAGAGTGGCGTACGCTCAGATGGTAGTGGGGCAGCTCGTCGTGGAGCGCCTTAGCAAAGAGGAGACAGAGAGAGCGCAGATAAGTGTGCCGACCGCTCTCCTCGGTGAGGCCGACGAACTCCACCTGACAGGACTCGCGGAGCCTCCAGTCGAGGGGCACGGTAAGATTGTTAACTCGTGCATTGACCGGCTCGAAGCCGAGCGTCGTGCGGTAGCTCTGTGCTATCTGATAGAGCGTGGCCCCTGGGGGGACGCTCAGGTATTCATCGAGATTGGTGCAGTATATAGATAGATTTTCCATGAGAATGGGAAGATTTAATCCAAAGGGTTAGGCTAGGCAGTCTAAAATCGCTACCTTTGCGGTACGAAGTTACAAAATAGCTGTCACCAAGAGACTATAATCGGTCACACGAGATGGCTCAGTCACATAGGAGCGACCTGTGACTATGTGCCTTCAGCCTGAGCAATAGCTTGGGCGCGGGGAGCTTTCGCTCGATAAATGACATACAAACAACGATATACTCATGACGTTTACTCTGTTTGACTTTATCTATCTGCTGGGATCGCTAGGACTCTTCCTCTTTGGTATGAAGATCATGAGCGAAGGCATCCAAAAGGCTGCGGGCGATAGGATGCGCCAGATCCTCTCAGCGATGACCTCTTGGCGAGTCTTAGGGCTCTTCACAGGTGTCTTGGTGACAGCCTTGGTACAGTCCTCTAGCGCTACGACACTGATGGTCGTTAGCTTTGTCAATGCCGGGCTTCTCCAGCTAGGACAGGCCATTTCGGTCATTATGGGTGCCAACATTGGTACGACCGTCACAGCGTGGGTTATCACGCTCTTCGGCTTTAAGATAGATATATCAACGTTTGCGATACCGCTCTTTGCAGTCTCTATACCGCTTATCTATATGAAGCGGGAGCAACTCAATTCGCTCGGTGAGTTTCTCATCGGCTTCTCGCTCCTCTTCCTCGGCCTGCAGTTTCTCAAAGACTCTATGCCCGATCTGCAGAGCCATCCCGAGGCGCTCGCCTTCCTGCAGGGCTACACCGATATGGGCTTTGGGTCTATCCTGCTCTTCCTCTTAATAGGTACCATTATGACGCTTGTGGTGCAGTCCTCCAGTGCCACAGTGGCGATCACACTCATCATGTGCTCCAAGGGCTGGATCCCCTTCGAGATCGCCACGGCGATGATCCTAGGCGAAAATATCGGCACTACCATCACGGCCAATCTGGCAGCCCTCGGTGCTAATATCAATGCAAAGCGTGCAGCACTCTCACACCTGCTCTTCAATGTCTTTGGCGTGCTACTCGTCTTGATCTTCTTCTACCCCTTTACCAATATGATCGCCAACTGGCTCGTCCATATGGGCGTAGGAGATCCTCGTGACCTATACGAGTACACCAATCAGCTCAGCCAGATCTACGACCCCGCCAGTATGAGCGCCATCGCCTCGGCAGAACCCCTAGCCGATCCCTCGCTAGCAGCAATACAGGCGCAGATCGTGAGTCTCGCCACGACAGTCTCGATCGGACTGTCACTCTTCCATACTACCTTCAACTTACTGAATGCCTTCGTGATGATTTGGTTCGTACCAGTCTACGTAAAGATCTGCAAGCGTGCCATCCCAATGAAGAAGTCTAAGAAGGGGACTACAGAGCAGACACACCTACGCTACATACGTGCTGGTATCCTACCGACGGGTGAGATCGGACTACTACAGGTACAGCAGGAATTGGCCGAGTACGCCAGCCGAGTCACGCATATGATGTCGTACTGTGAGGGTATGCTCAAGACGGAAAGCCCCGTCGAGCTCAAGAAGCTCTACAACAAGTGCGAGCAAGAGGAGGACATCTCTGATGCTGTCGAGGTCGAGATAGCGGACTACCTCAACAAGATCTCTCACACCGAGCTGGGCAAGGACTCGCAGAGTGATATCCTCGTCTACTACCGTGTGGCAACCGAGATAGAGAGCGTCGCTGATGCCGCAGTGGGCATAGCGCGTGAGATCAATCGATACCACCAGCTGGGCAAGACCTATACTGACACCGTACGAAACAACCTCCTCCAGATCCATATCATCGCCACCGAGACAGCGCTCAAGATGACCGAACTACTCCGTCGTGACAAGCTCACAGAGAGTGACGCTCGTGAGAGCTATACACTGGAGAAGCAGCTCAACGATCTGCGCACCCTGCTGAAAGCGCAAAACATGGACAACGTCCGTACGCAGAAGTACGACTACCCCGAGTCCGTAAGCTATATGGATCTCGTAGGCTACTACGAGCAGCTGGGTGACTACGTGCTCAACGTCGTCCAGGCCGCCACCAAGGGGTAGAAGAGACCCAGCCAGAGGCCTTCCCCTACCCTGCCTATCCCCAAGTACGAGCGATATCTACTAACGCAGACCGTCGAGACGCAGACCGTCCCGACGGTTTTGCGTCCCGACAGCGGGCTACGTCTCTGTATGTGAAACTAACTTATGATGAGACTGTTGCAAAAGTCAACAGTCTCACAATTTTGCAAGCAAGATTGTCCAGACTTTGCAGAAAGGATGAAGCGCAAGGCGCTGAGGGTGAGGTCTGAAGGGAGCATACCTCCGTATGTGAGCGAAGCCGAATCCCGAAAGCAACGCAGCGATTCGCCTTTATGCAACAGTCTTATGATGAGATTTGCGGTCTCTAGGCCTGCAGGAGGCGCTGGTCGTGCTGGCGTACGAGGTAGAGGAACCAGCCTCCATAGACTACGTGGTAGAGTGCGATGACGAGGTAATAAGTGGAGACGGCCTCGATGAAGGGAGCGCGCAAGACGTAGATGAGGAGCACCAGGAGGGCAACCTGCAGGAGGAGGTTGAGCAGTTGGAACTGTAGGTGTGCTCTTTGTCGCCCGATGATGTCAGGGATGACGTTGATGATGGAGGTGAAGAAGAGGACGAGCAGGTAGACCAGCATGGCGCGTATGATCGCTGTACAGGCGGCGTACTCGGGAGCTAAGAGCCAACTGACGAGATAGGGCATAGCCCACCAGAGGAGTAGGAGCGTGGGGAGACCTACGACGAGCGTTACCATGAGGAGCGGACGGATGAGCGGTCGCCAAGGAGCCTGCGCATGGTGTGCTACCGAGAGGCGGTTGAAGTAGACCTGACTGATGCTATCTGCGATGAGCTGTATGGGACGACGTGCCAGCATCGTTGCCATAGAGACCAGTCCCACCTCTACGGTGGTATAGCCTAGTGGTAGGAACAGAATGAGCAGCGAACCGAGGAGGGTGGTGATGACTGCTTGAGGAAGGCTAAAGAGCGGGAAGACTCTGTACTTTCGAGCCACAAGCTTTAGCTGAAGACGACTGGTCGAAGTCTTCGCTTGCCTACGAAACTTGAGTGGTCGCAGGAGTGGAATGAGCGAGAGCAGCGTCGATACTATTTGGGCGCACCACAAGCTCCAGACGGAGGGGGCAAGGAGTCCGAAGCCCACTTTGAGACCATTATTGCCTAGTCCCTGCACTGCCTTGCTGGTGGCGATGCGCTTGAAGTGTCCTAGGCTTAGCGCGTAATTACTTAGCGTGGCGCATAGTCCCAAGGCGCAGACGACGGGCGGGATGAGCCAGAGCTTGCCCTGCAGGGAGGCGTAGCGGGTGGTTCCGATCCACGGATCAATGGCTGGGGCGAGGGCGAGTAAGATGAGTGTCGCTAGAGCTGTGATCCAGAGGGTGAGCCGTAGCAAATGGTTTCGCTCTAGTGGCTCTTGGCAGACGACGATAGCCTGCTCGTAGCGCCCTCCCACAGCGATGCTCAGGAGCGTGGCTATGGAGAGGATGAGTGCTAGGTCGCCTAGCGTGTCTGGTGCGTATAGTCTGCTGATCCAGGGTAGGAGGAGCAGGGCTATCAATTGTACCCCGACACCGACAGAGAGGAGTAGACCGCTATCGGCTAGTATGGAGCGTAGTGGTCGGGGCACTTTCACAGCTTTAGTATAAATCGAGGAAGGCGAGGAGCAGGTAGACGGCAGGCACCGCTAGGAGCAGGCTATCTATGCGATCGAGGATGCCACCGTGACCCGGGATGAGCTTGCCCGAATCCTTGACACCTGCCTGACGCTTGAGGCTACTCTCAAAGAGGTCGCCGATGGTGCCGAAGATGGCGACTACTGCAGCGATGAGCAAGATGTGTAGCCAGCTTAGCTCTGGGAATAGAAGGAGGCGCAGGATGACTGCTGAGAGGAGGACGAGGAGGAGCCCCCCGATGGAGCCTTCGACACTCTTCTTCGGTGAAATGTTGGGAGCCAGTCTCCTTTTGCCCCATCGTGAGCCGACGAGGTATGCGCCCGTGTCATTGACCCATATGAAGATGAAGATGGCGAGCAGGAGCAACCCGTTGTACTGCGTCATGGAGGAAGGGGAATCGGCCACAAGCGTCAGTCTGATGGCCAGCGCGAGGGGGACGGCTATGTAGAGCTGGCCTATGAGGCTGTTGCCGAGACTGGGGAGCATGTCCTGGTGCGGGAGGAATGTGGAGCGACAGACGACATAGAGCAGGTAGAGCATGTAAGGGATAAAAATGCCTATGCCTTGACTAATCGCCATACCATACTGCGCCGTGGCGTAGAGAAGCCAGACGGCCGCTACGCAGTCTAGCACGATGCGGAAGATGTAGGGGCGGTTGACGCCTGTGAGTCGGTTGAACTCAATGATCCCTGCCACCGCAAAGAAGGAGAGCAATACCCATAATCCCAAAACTATGGGGAGGGCTAGGACTAGCACGATGAGTGCTACATATATAGTTCCCGAGACAAGGCGGGTGGTGAAGTTCGACATGGTAGCGTTGTATTCAGTAATTGTCGTGAGTTGCGTAGGACTTAATAAGTTAGTCGGGCAGAAACGCTCGGGTAGTGAGTATCTCTGTCCGACTGTCTAGATAGGGCTATTCGCTTTCTGTAGGCTCCTCATCTTTTTCCTCATCTGAGGGAGCGGGCGTAGGGTGGTCATCCTCCTTTTTAATGTAGGGTGGAGGGGTGGCACTAGCGAGTCGCTTGGCGCGCGCTGCTTCGTTGAGCGCATCGAGCTCGTCCGAGCGTGAGATCCACTGACGCTTGCCGAGGATCCTCTCCACATCTTCCGTGTAGATCACCTCGCGCTCTAGGAGTAGCTGCGCCAGCTGGTGATGCTGCTCGGCATACTGTGTTAGGATCTCCTTGGCACGGGCATACTGTGTGGCGATAAGCTTGGAAACTTCCTGATCGATGATGACCGCCGTCTCCTCACTGTAAGGCTTTTGGAAGTTATAGCCGTCGCTCTGCGAGTCGGCGTAGTTGAGATTGGGGAGCTTGTCACTCATACCGTAGTAGGTGATCATAGCGTAGGCGAGCTTGGTGACACGCTCTAGATCGTTGGCGGCACCCGTCGAGATGCGATCGAGGAAAAGCTCCTCAGCCGCACGACCGCCCAGTAACGAGCAGAGCTCATCGAGGAGCACCTGCGTGTGGGTGATCTGTCGCTCCTCGGGCATATACCAAGCAGCGCCAAGCGCCTTGCCACGAGGCACGATGGTGACCTTGACCAAAGGGTTGCCATACTCCGTCATCCAGCTGATGGTCGCATGACCCGCCTCGTGAATGGCGATGCTACGACGCTCATCCTCAGTGATAATCTTGTTTTTCTTCTCCAGACCACCTATGATACGATCCACCGCATCCATGAAGTCTTGCTTTTCGATCGCCTGCTTGTCGTGGCGGGCCGCAATGAGCGCAGCCTCATTACAGACGTTTGCTATGTCCGCTCCCGAGAAGCCTGGTGTCTGTCGCGATAGTTGATCCACATCTACGTCTGCGCCTAGCTTGAGCCCCTTCATATGTACGAGGAAGATCTCCTTACGATCGTTCAGGTCGGGTAGGTCTACGTAGATCTGGCGGTCAAAGCGCCCAGCACGTAGGAGCGCCTTGTCAAGGATGTCCACACGGTTCGTCGCTGCGAGGATGATCACGCCGCTATTGCCATCGAAGCCGTCCATCTCGGTGAGGAGCTGGTTGAGCGTGTTTTCCCGCTCGTCATTACTGCTGAAGCCAGCGTTCTTGCTACGGGCACGCCCCACAGCGTCGATCTCGTCGATGAAGATGATACAGGGCGACTTCTCCTTCGCCTGCTTGAAGAGGTCACGAACGCGAGAGGCACCTACACCGACGAACATCTCCACGAAGTCCGAACCTGAGATGGAGAAGAACGGCACGTGCGCTTCGCCAGCGACCGCCTTCGCAAAGAGCGTCTTACCAGTCCCTGGAGGGCCTACGAGGAGCGCTCCCTTGGGGATCTTACCGCCTAGCTTGGTGTACTTGTCAGGATTCTTGAGGAACTCAACAATCTCCTGCAGCTCCTGCTTAGCTTCGTGTAGTCCCGCCACATCATCGAAGGTGACGTGCGACTCATTCTTGTCATAGAGCTTAGCCTTGGACTTGCCCACGTTGAAGACCCCGCCAGGGCCTCCGCCTTTGCCGCCAGGGCCGGCGCTCATACGGCGAAACATCCATATCCAGAAAACAAGTATCAGAATCAGCGGAGCCCAGTTAAGAAGGACTATCCAAAAGCTGGCACTCTCCGTCTTATACTGAACCTCTACAGCGATACCCTCCTTCTCGACAAATTCGTCAAAGCGATCCACCGATGGGGGTACGCACTTGACTTGATACTTCGTCTGGACCATACGGAAGGGGAAGCCTCGCTGCTCCAGGTTTTGTAGCTCCTGCTCGCTGTAGACCAAACCCACTTTCTTGGGATCGAGCGTAGCGATAGCAATTCCTTTGGTGCGGTTGACCTCCACCTTGGTAGCGACCTCCTTGCGGAGCAATTGCTGGAACTCAGTCCATCCCACCTCCTTATTATTAGTCGGTTGCTCAGACGGCAAGAAAAAGAGCATGAGCAGTATGAGCACAGCCGATAGGTAGATCCACATCGGATTAAAGCGACGCTTGCCACGTCGTGGATCCGACCCCTGAGGGTTAGGTGAAGGAGTCCCTAGGGGACGTCTAATATGTTTATTCATCTATGATCTCTTTCTAGTTCACCTCTCAAAAAGCGTACCACAACGCCCCTAGTAGACCTCTTGGCACACCCTTGCCCGCAAAGATACAAAATAACCTACTAGAGAGTTTGCGTCTCGAAGGCGATCAACGCTATAAATCTTAGCGAGATGTGTAACCCTTTGTAGGGACGCACGGCTCGTGCGTCCGTTGTGTCAAAGGTTATAGCATCGTGGTTTTAACGAGGACGGACGCACGAGCCGTGCGTCCCTACAAATCGTTACACGTTAAGTCGCCACTCATAGAGCTTTACGAGAGGAAGCCGAGGAGGACACCCGCAGCTACGGCCGAGCCGATGACGCCAGCCACGTTCGGTCCCATCGCGTGCATCAGCAGGTAGTTCGTCCGGTCGTACTTGACGCCTTCGATCTGCGATATGCGAGCCGAGTCTGGAACAGCCGATACGCCCGCATTGCCGATCAGCGGATTAATCTTGTTACCCTCCTTGAGGAAGAGATTCATCACCTTGACAAAAAGTACCCCCGAGCAGGTGGCTATAATAAAGGAGAGGGCACCGAGCATAAAGATCTTTACCGAGTCAAGCGTGAGGAAGTGCGTCGCCTGTGTTGAGGCACCTACCGTCACACCTAGTAGGATGGTGATTACGTCGATGAGTGGCTCACGAGCCGTACGAGCTAGACGATCGCAGACGCCACTCTCCTTGAGGATATTGCCGAAGAAGAGCATCCCCAGTAGAGGCAAGCCCGAGGGAACGAGAAAGCCCGTCAGGAGCAGACCAAAGATCGGGAAGAGGATACGCTCTATGCGAGACACCTTGCGGGGAGCCTTCATCCTGATGCGTCGTTCTTTATTAGTTGTCAGCAGACGCATGAAGGGCGGCTGTATGATCGGTACCAGCGCCATATAGGAGTAAGCCGAGACAGCGATAGCACCGAGTAGGTCGGGCGCCAGCTTGGACGAGAGGAAGATAGCCGTAGGGCCATCAGCACCGCCGATGATACCGATAGCACCCGCAGCGTTTGGCTCGAAGCCCAGCTGCAAAGCAATCATATAAGCGCCAAAGATACCAAACTGCGCAGCCGCACCGATCAGCATCAGCTTAGGATTGGAGATCAGTGCCGAGAAGTCTGTCATCGCTCCGATACCGAGGAAGATCAGTGGCGGGTACCACCCCTGTCTCACTCCTTGGTAGAGGATGTTGAGGACAGAACCCTCCTCGTAAATGCCGATCTGCAGACCCGCATCCTTAAAGGGTATATTGCCGATTAGCATACCAAAGCCTATCGGGATCAGGAGCAGAGGTTCGAACCTAAAGCGTATGCCTAGGAAGATAAATAGGGCACCGACTAGGATCATGATCACGTGACCCGTCGTCACATTGGCAAAGCCGGTGTAGGTAGAGAAGATCTCTATATTGTCAACAAGGAAGTTCCAGAAATTCATAAGGCTATCTCGTTAATCGCTTAGGTTCGTATCACGCTTTCAGACGCTTGCACTCCACCGTAGGACGCATCATCTGACTCTTATCACTCCACGGCTCATAAGCCTGCGTGCGAGGTCGTATAGTTAGTTGCCCAGGAGCCTCACCACCGCCCAGCTGCAACTCTGTGGTCAGAGCGAGTGAGATGGCGACAGCCACGAGCGGATCATCCGTCGTACTGGCTACCGTCGTAGGCTCTCTGTGTACTCGATTGTGAAGGCTCTCCTTACGTTCTTCAATACGCATAGCCACGATTCCGACTAGTTTATAAGCTAAGAAGAGAATCAGGAGACCTGAGAAAACAACTAGCATAGCTGTTATAGTCATAACAAAGCCATTTGGATCAGCCTCTTGTAGGCGGTTGATCTTTTCGTTTTTGTCCTTGACCACATTGTTGGACCCCGGCGTCGTGTGCTGCGTGATATGCCACGCCTCCGCTGGAGCTATCGTCCGCACGCCATCATCAATACGTGCATAGGAGTGATTAGCGGGGATTGCTGCTGGTATCTCCACCTCATCAATGATAGAGGTGCCATCGCTACTGACTAGAGCCAGGTAGTGAGGCGACTCTGGCGTTAAGGTGAAGTTCAAGTGAAAGGTACCCCGTAGCGGCATCTCATCTGCAAAGAAGACCACACTCTGCCGAGGCTTGATGATCGTCAGTATGTCTCCCTTGGGGATCATATACTTCTTAAGGTCTTGCGGATCGTTCGTCAGGAAGCATCCCGCCAGGTCGATTGTCCCCGCTGAGGAGTTGTATATCTCGATCCAAGGGCTACGCTTGCCGTAGCTGTCTATGTAGTTATCTACATTATCTATCATCACCTCATTGATCCGCGCTGCCGTGATGCTCTGTGCTGAGAGCGTGTAGGAGGACCATAGGATGGCTATCGTAGAGAGGATTAGTAGTCGCTGTAGAGCAGACCGTGTGAATCGTTGCATAAGCTCACATGTATATCGCTAAGATTAGACCCCCAAAGATACATCTTCTTCGGAAAAGTACGGGCACCTAAACACGCTCTCTCACCTCTAATTTTCATTCCTACCTAGGAATTTGGCAAATTGCTACCTAGGAAATGGCCAAATTCTTCGGACTTATTTTTTGATTCCTCCGAAGTTTCATTTGATTCCTCCGAAGTTTCATTTGATTCCTCCGAAGTATTAGATGCGACGGGAGTCGCGGAGCTTCTGCTGGTACATGCGTAGCACGGTTTCGTCGGTGATCTCCGTACGGATAGCTTCCGTGAGGGTGGGCTCGCCTGTGAGCGTCATCTCGGCAAGGAGCCACGCTATCGCCATCTGGACGTAGTACGCATCGTCGTGTTGCAATGGGGCGACATGGTCTAGTGCGGCTCTAGGGGTGGCTAGGTCGTGACGTATGAGGTCAAGCCACACAACGATGGTGAGCCGACGTGCGTAGGGATTGGCGTCGTGAGCATGCTCAGCTATCGAGCGGAGGACTATCTGGCGCTCTGTCTCTCCCCTACTCGACCAGCTTGCGAGGAGTTCCTTGTAGTAGTCAGGCACCGCCCAGCCATCGCAGAGGGGATAGAGGAGAGGTAGCCCCTCATTAGGAGTAGCTAAGCGACCGATGACGCCTCCGAAGATGATTTTGTACTCATACCATGCGAGGGCTCTCTCGTGAAGTAGCTCGATGGCTTCGTCCAGGGTAAGCAAGCGGCTGAGCTGCTTTACGGCTTGTCGGAGCCACTTCATACGAATGCCGAGGACGCTCTCGGGTCGTGAGGAGACTTTGGTGCGTAGTGCCATAAAGTCGGCATAGGCTGGCTCTCGACGCTGCTCCAGCTGTGCGAGCAGTGCGGAGGCTTCTTCAAGAGGAGACTGTTGCATAAAGGCGAATCGCTGTGTTGCTTTCGGAACTCGGCTTCGGTCACATACGGAGGGTGTGTAGCAAGTTTCTCTAAATAGCACAGTCCCCCACATACGACGTGTATATGGGGGACTGATTACATGATGCCACCGTGAGCGTGTGGAGAGCCTCCACAGTCACTTAGTGATGTGCTTGAGACTACTTCTCGTCCTCTTCTGGAGTGTAAAGAGGCTCGCTAGCCAGAGCCTTCGTCATGTGGCTTACCCAGACGTTGACAATAGCGGGATAGTCAGCGAGTCCGTTCATCGTGCAGCCATCTAGCGTACACTTAAAGCCAGCCTTGTTCATCTCATAGCGCCAGCTTCCCTCCTCAGGATTCTGAGGATCGACACCGCCCTTGAGGTCGTTGTTGGCGTGGTCACCAGCGATAGACATAAGCGGGTGTAGGAGCATCGTGCCAGAGGTCTTGCCAGCCTTCTTAGCGCGAGCGATCAGGTCGTCTACCAGGTTGCCCTCCATATCGACGGTAGCGACGAAGTAGTTTTTGTTGAGCTTCTGGAGCTCCTTCTCAATCGTGATGTAGCGAGAGTTACCGCGTCCATAGTTCATGTTCTCAGGATTACCGTGTCCCATGAAGCTAACGAGCTTGTTATCAGCAACAGCCTTGCCATAGATCTTGTGAAGCTCAGCAGCAACGGTCTTGCAGTCATCATCGCTCTCTAGTAGTGGACCAGCAAGGTAGACGGTTGTCTTGGCGAACTCAGGGTGATCACCATCGTTGCGGAAGTCCTTGATGCAGTTCTGGATACGTAGGAACTCCTCACCAGGTACGATGTGGAGTGACTGTATTGCTATATCCTTGTATCCAGCAACTCCAAGAGCCTCTAGATAGAATTTGGGTGCGTAGTAGTTCCACCCCTTCTGAGCGCAGCGTGTCATGCAGATCTCAGAGGTAAAGGCGAAGTAGAGGTCTCTGTCGGGGAACTGCTCCTTAAAGCGAGCCTGTACCTTCTTAAAGGTCTCCTGTGGCTTATCCCAGGTACTACCGAATGAGACGAGGAGTAGAGCCTTGTCTGTGGTTTTCTTTGCCCGCACCTCTTTGGTGACAGCCTGTAGCTTCTTGTCGTGATTTGAGAGAGCTAGGTTGTTGTCGTCCTCTGTACAACCTACGCAAGTTAGGAGGGTTAGTCCTAGAGCGCAGAGTGATAAGATTGTTAATAGCTTCTTCATTGTTGATAGGGTTATAAGTGATTTTATATTTGTGTGTGTGTGTTGGCTTGATAAAGTGTAGTGTACGCTAAGCGTGGGGAACGATGGTTTTTCTAATCCTCCTCATCCTCCTGAGAGCGCGAGCGACGGGAGGAACGCTTGGTCGGTGTGATCTGCTTGGCTCGCCCGAAGTGAACGCTCATGGTCATGTAGAGTGTGCGCCCTGGCGTAGAGGTGCCGTAGTGCAGACCGTGTGGTGTGGTCTCGTAATAGTTGAGCAGGTTGTCCACGCCAATGTTGAGGTCGAGAGACCAGTTCTCATTGGGTATGATCGTCTGCTGCGTGTTGAGACGCCAGAGGTGATAGGGCTTGCCGTTGCCATCATCCTGATAGTAACGGGTGCTCTGCATACGTCCGTATAGTCCTACGGCTAGCTTGTAGCGCTGCTGGAGGAAGGCTTCGCTCCACGACAGCCCCACAGTGGCACGGTGGTGTGCCATACCATCGATTGTGACCTGGCGCATCTCTTGCTTCTCGTCATCGTAGAGGAGTGCCTCTGTGTCAAGGTAGCTATAGCTGGTGGTTAGCGTCCACTGCTTATAGATGCGCCACTTGGCGGTGACATCAGCACCATAAGTCTTGGCGCTGTCCATATTCTTGTACTGACGCACGCGAGCTGGTCTGTAGGATGCGATGAGATCACCAGGAGCCTCTCGACTTGGGATCGTCACGAGGGTGATCATATTGTCAAGGAAGTTGGCATAGCCCGTAGCACTCACGTTGACTAGCGGGTTGTGGTACTCTACGCTAGCTGAGACATAGCGACTAGTCTGCGCCTTGAGGTTGGGATTGCCAAGGTGGAGTATGACCATCGCCATCTGGCGAACATATCGATAGTGGAGCTCCTTGATCGTAGGAGTCTTAAAGCCTTCGGAGTAGGTAGCACGCAGATTGACAGGGCCTAGCTTGTAGAGGAGAGAGACCTTGGGGGTAAACTTCGCTCCAAAGGCTGGGTGGTAGGTTAGCCTAGCTCCTGCGGTGAGATTGAAGTTCCTCGTGGGTGTCCACTCATCCTGTAGGTAGAGTCCCGCCTGAAAGTCATTAACCCGATTCTCGTCCAGTCGGCGTGGTGCTATGAGCCAGTTGTGGTGTAGGTCTAAACCAGCGCTAAGTCGCTGATCGAAGGGAAGTGCGAAGACCCCCTTGAGCTCTGTCGTGATGCGCTGCTGATTGCTCTGCAACCCTACATTTCCAGGGAAGTAGGGGAAGCTGAGCTCCTTGCCATCTGGCAGGAACTCCTTAGCCCAAGTTTCACCTGTGTAGACGTAGTAATAGGCGTGCCTGTAGTACTGCATCTGAGCCGTCAGGACAGCTCCCTGTGGGGTCTGCCAGCGCATACCTGCACCTGCGGAGGTGTTGTGATAGCGGAAGTCGTAGGTCTTGTAGTCTGGCACACCCGTCGGGCGGTGGATATCCTTGCGATAGTAGTTGCCCTCGACATAAGCCGAGAGAGGCTTGCCCTGTCGCCAGTAGAGGTGTTGCCCTATCTGCCAGTCTAGATAGGGATTTGAGGTGTTGTTGACCGAGTTGGTTACAGGCTTTTCGTAGCGGTTGGGGTTTTCGTAGGTTGTGTTTTGCCAACCGTCAGAGTGCTTTAGATTAAAGTCAGTCAGCGTCGTCCAGTCGCCCACCCTATACTGAAAAGCGTTGGACTGATTGATCACTCCATAAGAGGCGACACGCGTGCTATTGTCTATGGATAGATTGTCACGGCTCTTCTTGGTGATGATGTTGATGACACCCGCTATGGCGTCGCTACCGTAAAGCGCGGAGGAAGCTCCTTTCACCACCTCAATACGCTCGATGCGTGTCGGGTCAACCATATCTAGATTCGTTTGCCCCCCGAGGTCGCTCATGAGCCTCTTACCATCGACGAGGATGAGGATATAACGGTCTCCCAGCCCGCCCATCTGCATAGCTGTACCCATATCGCTATGACTAAAGTCTATCGACGGGATCAGCCCCGATAGTATCTCCGTGAGGGTTGCCGATCCGTAGCTCTCTAGCGTCTTGGCATTGATGATCTCCGTCTGCACAGGCGCATTCTTGAGGAGGTAGTTTGTACCCGTGCCCGTCACGACCACCTCGTCAAGATTGACGACCGAGAGCGAGTCGGCCGAGGTCACGCTCTGCGCCATCAACGTAGCGGGAAGCAGCAGGACTAAGAGCTGTGCAACGATTGCCAGATATCTATTCATAAACCAACTGGATAAACTAACAGAGGCAGGCAACCTAACCAAAAGAAAAGCGGATTCGGTTAGAGTAGCTTTTACACCACAAAGGTAGTAAAAAAAAGTATTGTCCAGCAACCCACGAATCTTCTGGCCAGTAGACTTGCACTACATATTGGGAGGCTTACAGGCGACAAGGCGTGCAGCAGAGCGCAGGCTCCTTTGTCGGTCTTATTGCCCTTGCACTATCTTCACATACAGGTGGGGAACCCTTCGGCTAGGACGTATGATGATGAGGGAGAAGTAAGGGATGGGCTGACGGGCGAGGAATGTGTCACGGTCACTGGTGAGTAGCTCTAGAGCGGGATTGCCTAGATACTCGGCATAGATGAAGTCGTAGTTGTCCTCTGCTATGACCTCACGAACGATGTCGGCACAGCGCGAGAGCTTCATCACTACCACCGTAACTCCTTTCGAAAGTTCCTCACGGAGCTGGGAGCTACTGAAAACCTTGCTCAGTACGAGGAGCGACTCGTCTTGACGCACCAGCCCTTGACCAAAGGCTGCCGCTGCGGCTATATAATAAGGTATCCCTGGCACGATCTCTATCTTGGCACCCGCCCGACGTAGCAGATTCGCGAGATACTGCACCGTGGCGTAGGTGCCGGCATCGCCGATGGTGACGACGCTACAAGCGAGTCCCCTACCCTGCTGCTCCATCAGTCGGGTGGCAAGCTGCTCGTAGTAGCGGATCGCCTCTGTGCGGTCGCTGCTCATCGGGATCTCTAGGATCTGACAGCGCTGAGCGAGGGCGGTGCCTTCGGGCAGCGCAGCGACAATGCGGTGAGCGGCTTCGCCTAGGCAATAGATCTCGTCAGCCTTCTGGAGCTTGCCATAGGCACGCATAGAGATATCCTCAGGCGTGGCAGCGCCGAGGGAGACGATTGCTATCGGCTGTGGCGCTTTCATCGGCGGAAGAGGTGCTTGAAGTTGTCATTGTAGAGCTTAGAGAGCCCAGCGCGATTGTCAATGGCGTCACCGACGACCATCAGCGTGGTGAGCGTGAGGTGATGCTCGCGAACTATCTGCGCCAGCTCGGAGAGTTGACCACGGTAGATGCGTTGCTCAGGCCAAGTAAGCTTGTAGCAGACCGCCACGGGCGTCGTGGGTGGGTAGTGAACAAGTAGCTCCCGCTGCACCTCCTCGGCAAGGGTGGCACTGAGGTAGATGCACATCGTGCTTTGCGAGGCAGCGAGCTTGTGCAGTTGCTCTCGCTCGGGCATTGGCGTACGACCGCCGCCTCGGGTTAGGATAATGGTCTGCACACGCTCAGGGATGGTAAACTGAGACCTGAGCTCTGCAGCGGCTGCTAGGAAAGAGGAGATGCCGGGCGTGATGTGGTAACTCATACCAGCCTCGTCAAAGAGCGCCATCTGCTCTTGTATCGCACCAAAGATGGCGGGGTCTCCCGTATGTAGTCGCACGATGAGGGCGTGCTTGTCGTAAAACTCCTTCATCAAGGCAAACTGCTCCTCGAGGTTCATATCGGCGGAGCTTTTCACTGTGGCACCCTCCTTGGCATAGTAGGTTAACTCAATGGGAACTAAGCTACCAGCATAGAGGATCAGGTCAGCTCGCTCGAGGAAGTGCTTACCACGCACGGAGATTAACTCAGGATCGCCTGGCCCCGCCCCAACGATCTCTATATGGCCGTGGGGCAACCCTTCGGGAGCTACCGCAAGGCTATAGGTGAAGTCGCTCTGCGGCGTGAGACAACCCTTTTGCTTCTCTATAATAAGGAGTCCACCTTGACTGGCTGCGAGTGCGGAGGCTTCGCTGACGCTCGTCGAACCAGTGGCCGTGGCGACACGTTCCGAGGGATTGGGCACCTCGATGGTGGCTAGCTCGTCGCTACTGTAGAAGTGGCAAGGCTTGCCTAGGTGCTGGGAGAGCTCGTCGAGGATCGGTTCGCCACGCTTGAGCTCGATGCTATTGATCGTGGCGATGGCTCTGGGTGCAAAGCCTTTGGCACGAATGTCGGAGAGGATATGCGCCACGACACCCTCGGGATTTGCCTGATGGCGACAACCCACACCGAGGTGCAGAAGCGGCGGACGGAAGTAGAGACAAGGGATGGTCAAGCCCTCCAACAGGCGAAAGCTCACTGCTATGAGCAGGTCGTAGCGACTCTGGTCTATCTCCTCGTAGCGGTAGTAGAGGTCCACATGCTCTGGGCGGGTCCGCTCTAGATAGGCGGTACCCTCGGAGCGCATCTCAAGGAGCAGGGCGACGGGACGCTTGTTGACAAAGGTGGTGATGGCTGCGTTCATACTACAGCCTGCGGTCTCGCTACTCCACCCGCTTTCTGCGCCCAAGGTGTCTAACGCCCACAGGCCCTGACGATCGCTCTGGGTGGTGATGACCGGCTCGGCACCTAGCACGTGTGCGATGCGCTCGGTCCACTCGTTGGCTCCGCCGATGTGTCCCGAAGCGACGGAGATAACGTACCGCCCCGTGGTGTCTACGCAGAGGACTGCTGGGTCGTTGTGCTTATCCCTGAGCAATGGAGCAATAGTGCGAACGCAGATGCCCATGGCGGAGACGAAGAGTAAGACATCACTCTCGTTAAAAAGAGTCTTAGCCCCCTCGGCTAGGTTGGGCAGTAGGGTGAATGAGTCGCTTAACTTCTCCTGATGTGTCGTATAGAGCTTTACGTCGGGCAGTTCGCTCGCTATTTTGAGTGCGATTGCTTGGCCATCGGGAGAGATGGCGAGGATCGCTATGCGTGTTTGTGAGTTCATACTAGTGTGTGCTTTTGGTCGCTTGTAGGACAGCTATCGGGTTGTAGTCGTCAATCTGCATACGGGTCGTGGAGGTTATGGAGCCACCGACGGCAGCAATGGCTCGTCTGAAGGCTTCCTCGCTCTCGCTCGAGACGGAGTTGAAGACGATCCGCCCGCCTAGGGCGAGACGACGCCACGCCTCCTCGACGATCTCCTGCAAATGTCCACCATGCCCGCCAATGAAGATAGCGTCGGGCTGAGGCAATGGATCAAGATCGGCGCGAAGGAAGTCGCCTCCACAGAAGGTAATACCCGGAGTGTGATGACGACGCGCATTGGCGTCGAGAAGCTCGGCGCCCTCGGGACGTATCTCGAAGGCGACCACCTGTAGATTCGGTTGCTGTAGGCGAGCCTCGATGGAGACGGAGCCGGTGCAGGAACCGATGTCCCACAGGACGTGCGCCTGATGCAGGTCTAGCTGCGAGAGCGTCTCGAGACGTATCGCCCGCTTGGTGATCATACGCTCACGTCCGTTGAGCGGAATGAAGTCCGCATCGGGGATACCAAAGGGACGCGGCAAGGGTTTCGTCTGAATGAGGATTAAGTTGTTGGGATAGGCGAAAGTGCGCTCAGCCATTTCCGCAATAGAGAGACGGTAGAGCTGCTGTCGCTCCCTATTGCCCAGATGCTCCCCGACGAGGGCTCGGTAGTTGTCGTAGCCGTAGTCGAGCATGCGCTGGGCGATGCGCTGAGGAGTGTGCTCCTTGCGGTCGGTCAGGATGCCAATCATTCGCTCGCCAGAGATTAGCGCAGCGTCAAAGGCTTGCCACGGTCTCCCCGTGAGCGACACAACGTGCATATCTTGATAAGGTTGCAGTGCCGCATGGGCGAGGAGCTGGAGGGAGTGAAAGTAAGGATGTAGCTCGATCTCCGCCTCTGGGAGGAGCTGCATGATGCGCTGACCGATACCGTTGAAGATGGGGTCGCATGAAGCGAAGACGACGACCGTGTCGTACGCTTTGTACTGCTCGATCACATCGTCTATCGGCGGAGTTATATCGATCCAGTGATACTCCGTCGGCAAGATCTCACGGACAATCTCGTGGTGCCGTGCCCCTCCTGAGAAGATGCGCTCGCCAGCGAGTCGCTCCAGTAGCTCTGGATTCCACCGTTGCTCACGGTCGTCACTAAGACCTATGAGGATGATTTTCATAAGTCACGACCAGGCTTGAGCGTCTCGGCATCGCCATAGCTAAGGGTTGCGTTAACCAGCGTTGCCGCTAGATTGCTGCCCCCTTTGCGCCCCTCGATGATGAGCTTAGGGATGTCGTGGAAAGGCTTGACCATATGCTTTGACTCGCACACATGGACGAAGCCGACGGGCGCTGCGACAATTCCAGCAGGGTGAGCCTTGCCCTGACGAATGAGGTGCGCCAGCTCCATGAGAGCCGTCGGAGCATTGCCAAAAGCGTAGAGCGCATCGGGGTGCTCCTCGACAGCGAGCCGTATGCCGGCCTGTGTGCGGGTGATGTCCAGTCGCTCCGCCATCTCAGCCACACGTGGGTCGTGCAGATAGCAGAGAACCTCAATGCCGTAGCGCTCCAAGGCTCCTTTGCGGATGCCCGAGGCAACCATCGTCACGTCGGTCACGATGGTTCGTATCTTGCCATCCACATAACCTTGGTAAATGCGAGAGACCGCATTGGGGTCGCTGTAGAGTAGCTCCTCCATCTCAAAGTCGGCCGTCGTATGGACCGCGTGGAGCATCGCCCAGAGATGGTCGAGTGGATAACTCTCGGGTTGCTTGAGTAGCGAAAGGATCGTGCGAAAGCTTTCGCTCATAATGCGTTGCCCGACCTTCTCCTCGTCACTACCCTTGTCACGATAATAGCCTCGTGGCGTGACGATCTTACCCTTTGAGAGGAAGCTCTGACTATTGCCAATGATGAGGACCGTAAACATATCCACCTCTTGCGTATCTAGCTCTCGTAAAGTCGTCGTCCAGACACGTTGATCGGAACGCCCCGCTTGTTGCACCAGTCCTACGGGCGTGTCGGGTGAACGATGCTTGAGGAATAGCTCCCGCACACGCTCCAGCTGCCAGTACCGCTTGATGCTCTTGGGATTGTAGATTGCTGTGACGAAGTCCGCCTCTGCTGCTGCGATGGCGCGTCGCTCGATGATTGCCCACGGAGTCATCAGATCACTCAGCGAGATGATGCAGAGGTCATGACCAATGGGTGCCCCGAGGAGGGCGGCTGCTTTCTGAAAAGCGGAGATCCCAGGTAGCACCTCTAGCTCCACATCACTACCCCGCTCATCGCACATCTCATAGAGAAGCGGCGCCATCCCGTAAATGCCCGCATCGCCAGAGCTAATGACACAAACCGTTTGTCCAGCCTCGGCTCGCTCGATAGCAAGCCTAGCTCGCTCACGCTCTTGGCGCATACCTGTGTCGATGCACTCGGCGCCCTCGTGTAGGTACTCTTCGATAAACTGAAAGTAGTAAGCATACCCAACCACCACATCAGCCTCTCTGAGGGCTTGATGCACAGCGGGGGTTATATCTTCTGGACTGCCGGGCCCAATGCCGGCGATATAGATCTTCTTCATAGTATCTCTTTGTTATAGTTGAACGGACTTCGCCCTTCGCTTATTTACTGCGACGAGACTTCGCCCGACGAATGACTCTGCGAAGGTAACGAAAACCGAGCACTACACCACTCACCGAAACAACCAAACCACCCAGCACCAGCACCAGCATGCAGATGATGCGCAGCGTCGGATGCTCCGCAAAGAAGCCGATGCGGAGGTTGTGACAGAAGGGGTAAAGCCACTTCTTGACCCGTCCGTTGAGACTGTAGTAACGCGTCTCCCCCGTCGTCGGACTGATGTAGAGACGACTCGACTCCTTGTCCTGTGCCGAGATGCGATAGATCGGCAACTCATACTTATCATTTAGGCTAGCATAGTAGTTGTCGTAGTGATCCATTAGCTCGATCTGCATGTCGGCAGTTCCCAGCACAGGCGTGAGCTTAGCTTTGATATCCTGCTCTGTCAGATGCAACGGCTGTGGAGCCTCACCTAGCGCATCCCAGCTCTCCAGTTGTCCGTGGCGCTGCACCTCATAGTAAGGGTGCCCGCCATAGCTACGCCAAGTGATCTGCTGCACACCGCCCAGGTCAAGTAGCAAGCGGTAGTCATACGTATCCGAGCGACCCAGCTGTGGAGCCTCTGCGACCTGCGCCTCCTTGCGCTTCGTCTCAGTCTCATGCTGAGGCACGATCCACGACGGCAGATCGTAGAGCGACATCACCCCGCTGAGGGCGAAAAGCGTTAGCGACAGACCAAAGATCACGCCTCCGACGAGGTGCCAGTGCAAAGTTTTCTGGCGCTTGTAGGGACTGCGCAGACGCTTCGTTCGTCTCCACATACGGACGTAAAGACGTATCCCAAGGTATAGCCCTGTAAAAGCAGCGATGACAGCCAGCGAAGCGAAGATTGAGATGACCCAAAGCCAGACGGTGCGGTTTTGCCGTAGCCACCAGTAATAAAACATGTGGGGAATCGTACCACACGATGCCCCAATACGCTCCGAACGAGTGCAGAGCTGCACCGCATCGCCCGTTTGACTAGAGAGATAAAGGTAAGTTCCCTCAGGATCGTCAAAGCGGTATCGGTAGAGGGGCAGATCCTTCTTGACCCTCGGGTGAGGCGTCCAGGTGTCTATGTGTCGTATCGTATCAACCGCCACGATAGGCGCAGAGCTAAAGCGCGCTGCATACTGCTCATACCAAGCCTCTGGCACCGAATCCGTAGCCGTCGTAAGTAGCGAGTCCGCATGCCACAGATACCCCCCCTCGCTCGTCTCCACACTCCACACCGGCTCGCCACAATGCGTGGTGAGCGAAAGTGCCGTCAGCTCTTCACCAGGCTGTAGCTTCGCCTGTAGCGTAGCTTCCGACGGTAGAGCCGCCGAGGTCGCAAGGGTATCCTGTAGCGGTAAGTCCTTGTCCCCGAGACGGGGAAAGGAGCAAAAGATCATCACTCCTCCCGAGATCAACCATAAGAGGAAGAGCGGGGCACAGACGGTGCCAAGTACTTTGTGAAGCCAGCGCATAGCCGTAATCAGATTATAGAGTTATCATATTTCGTAAGATTGCTCCCATAGGGTTAAGGAGGGCGAAGCGTCAACACCTCTATCGTGATGTTCCCCTTCCTAACTGCAAAGGTACCACTATTCGTAAAGAGAATCACAAGCCAAGGCTGACGCATGATAACCAGCCGTCTAGAAGTTGCATATGACGATAGCTAGGAAATACACGGTTTGATTATTGCTACAGAGTGGCTACGAGACCTCTCTGATTACACCTTTCTCCCGAAGAATGGAATTCCTACCTAGGAATTCCCCAAATAGCTACCTAGGAATTCCCCCAATTCCTACCTAGGAAATAAAAAATTCTTCGGAGGAATCAAATGAAACTTCGGAGGAATCAAAAAATAAGTCCACAGTCGATTATGAGTTTAAGGTGCGCGTCACCGACCAAGACGCTAAGCCTGTCGAGGGTCTTCAGGTAGACCTGCCCCATAGCGATGGAGACAAAAAGGAACTCACCGATGCTCAGGGCAATGCGGAGCTAGATGGTAGCTACATGGGCTCCCGCAGGGATCATCAGGTGGTCCTAGAGGTGAAGGACATCGATGGCGAGAAGAATGGCGTCGTCGCAGACAAGCAAGTGACCGTAGAGGTCAAGAAGAGCGACTTCGTCAGCAAAGGCTCCGGGAACTGGAACGAAGGCAAGGTTAAGAAAGAGATAGAGATCCAAGTGGAGCGCAAGTAACCTGGTCTAAGTTTACTGTGCGCCTTCCATAAATTGTATTACATTTGTCGTAGTATCAAAGCGACCACACTATGAAAAGAGTTTATCTATCCGTACGCTCGCTCCTATCCGCTGGAGCCTCCCTCCTACTCGGCTGGCTGGGATTCGCCAGCTGTGATAGCATCGGAATGGAAGAGTATGGCACGCCCACAGTCGATTATGAGTTCAAGGTGCGCGTGACGGACCAAGACGCCAAGCCTGTCGAGGGGCTTCAGGTAGACCTACCCGATGGCCGTGGAGACGAAAAGGAGCTCACCGATGCTCAGGGCAAAGCTGAGCTAGACGGGAGCTACACAGGCTTTCACAGAGATCATCAGGTGGTCCTAGAGGTGAAGGACATCGATGGCGAGAAGAATGGTGTCGTCACAGACAAACAAGTGACCGTAGAGGTCAAGAAGAGCGACTTCGTCAGCAAAGGCTCTGGGAACTGGAACGAAGGCAAGGTTAAGAAGGATATACGCTGCTTGCGCTGATCGGTTGCTTGGGGTTCTCCAGCTGTAAGACACGTGCTACACAGAGGACGAGTGAGAGTAGCAAGTCGGAGCAGCCCGACACGACAACGCTCGCCAAGCCTAGCCCTAGACCAGACGGTATGGGCATGGTGATGTATGGCACGCCTACGACGATGTTTGAGCCGAAGCAGATCATAGAGCCGGAGAAACCTGAGTGAACTAGAGATTGTGGTCTCATCGAATGAAACTAAGCAAGCATAAGTCCATCGGGCAGACGCTCCTACGTCCAGCATTCAAGCAGCGGATAGCCCTTGACCTGCATCGTGTCCTGCAGGCGGACAATGTGCGTCGGCACCCGATGACGACACTCTTCTGGGAGTGTACGCTACGCTGCAACCTGCACTGCGGACACTGCGGTAGCGACTGCCGTGTGGAGAGCGGTGTTGATGAGCTGTCGGTCGCTGACTTTATCCATATTATTGACGGGCTGACGCCTCACGTCGATCCCAACAAGCTACTGGTCATCTTCACGGGTGGCGAGGCGCTCGTGCGGCAAGACATTGAGGAGGCGGGGCTAGCCCTCTACCGTCGAGGCTACCCGTGGGGCATCGTGACCAATGGGATGCTCCTTGACGAGAAGCGCCTAGAGAGCTTACGCCGTGCTGGACTACACACAGCGACGGTGAGCCTAGATGGCTTTGCCGAGGCGCACAACGCTTTGCGAGGGCATCCGCTCAGCTACGAACGAGCTTGGCGAGCTATCCAGCTACTCACGCAGGCCGAGGACTTGGTCTGGGATGTGGTGACTTGTGTCAATCCGATGAACTTTGACTCGCTCCCCGCTTTTCGCCAGCAACTGATTGATGCGGGTGTGAAGCGGTGGAGACTCTTCTCCATCTTCCCTGTGGGGCGCGCTGCGGAGAATAAGCAGCTCCAGCTCTCCGACAGTCAGTACTACCAGATGATGCAGTTTATCATCGAGACGAATGAGGCTGGAGAAATCGAGGCGCAGTATGGGTGTGAGGGCTATCTGGGAGCGTTCGAGGGGCGCACGCGCAAGCAGTTTTACCAATGCCGTGCTGGCGTGAATGTCGCCTCTATCCTATGCGACGGCTCTATCAGCGCCTGCCCGAGTATTCGCTTTGACCACAAGCAGGGTAACGTGCATCACGATGACCTATGGCAGGTGTGGGAGGAGCGCTTCGAGAGTTACCGTGATCGCTCGTGGGCTAAGACAGGGCCCTGTGCCGATTGTAAAAGCTGGAAGTACTGTCTGGGCAATGGTATGCACCTACGAGACGATGAAGGCAAGCTCCTCGTCTGCCATCTCCACCGTCTTGAAGCGGGTGCTGAGGCGCTGCATGCCTCTGGGGGTAAATGACCCAACAATCGCTATCACCGACGGAGCTTATCGTTCGCTATGCACACGATGAGCTACATTTGAGCGCTGTAGGCTTAGCAGCTGCGGGAGCCGTTCCGCCAGATGTGTGGCAGGCTTATCAGCAGACCGTCACGGGAGATGCTTACGCTGGGCTAGACTACCTGCAGCGCTATGATGATGTTCGCTCAGATCCCCGCAAGTTGCTACCCGAGGCTCAGTCGATCATTGTCGTGGCGCAGAGCTATTACCCACCAGTCAAGCAACCACTAGAGGCTCCCCAAGTAGCTTACTACGCTTACGGACGTGACTACCACAAGGTGGTACGCAAGAAGCTGGAGCGTCTCCTCGCTTTCATTCAGTCAGAGGTGGATCAGAGCGCCACGGGGCGTGTTTGCTGCGACACGGCTCCACTACTAGAGCGCTACTGGATCATGCAGAGCGGGCTTGCCTATCAGGGTCGCTCGAAGATGATGATCATCCCTAAGCTGGGCACATTCTTTATCTATGGCTTCCTCGTCGTCTCTCTGCCTTTGGAGTACGGTACGGTGATAGATAGGAACTACTGTGGTCGCTGTCGGAGATGTATCGACCATTGTCCTGGAGGAGCTTTGCAGGCTGACGGCACCTTCCGAGCGGATCGTTGTCTGAGCTACCTAACGATCGAGCATCGGGGGGCTTGGACGGAGGGCGTCGCTGAGCTGCTAGGCAATAGGTTCTTCGGCTGTGACGTTTGTCAGACTGTCTGCCCGCACAATGCGCACTGCGCACCGCACGACGAACCAGACTTTATGATCCGCCCCGCCATTGCCCAGCTAACCTATGAGCAGCTGGCAAACTTTACCCCTGAACTCTACGAAACGCTAACGATAGGCTCCTCAATGCGACGATGCGCCTACGAGGACCTCCTCCGCAATGCCGAGGCGGTCTTAGCCAATCACACGACTACCCTATGACTAGACACTATAATATAGCAGACCTACGAGGGCGCTTCATGCGTCGACTCAAAGATTACGGTCTCCCCCTCTCCATACTGATCGGCATCGTGGGCTATCGCCCGCTCTCCACGCTGAGCCCCGCCATCCCCTACATGCTGATGCTGATGCTCTTCTTTAGCTTTCTCAAGCTTACGCCTAGAGACCTGCGCATACGCCCCATTCACTTCCTCCTACAGCTCATACAGATCGTACTAGCAGTGGGTGGCTACCTACTGGTGCGCTACTCGGGCATCTCCGAGAGCACGCTCCTCGCTGAGGGACTGATGATCTGCTTCTTCTGCCCCGCAGCCTCCGCATCGCCCGTGGTCATCGGCTTCCTCGGGGGCAATGTAGCCCTCGGCACGACCTATGTCCTGCTGACTAGTGTGGGGGTCATCGCCTTGGCACCGCTTCTGCTGGGCTTTTTCGGCAGTAGTGCGATGGACTACGGAGCCACCTTTGTCCAAATCTTCTACCGTGTGCTACCGGTCATCACACTGCCCCTACTCCTCGCCTGGACCGTCCGCTATGGAGCCAAGCCCGCTTATCGTCTGCTCACGAAGATCCCCTCGGCGAGCTTCTGGGTCTGGCTCCTTTGTCTCTCGCTCATCATGGCTAATACGGTATACTTCATCGCTGAGGAGCCACGAGAGATGATCCCGACGATGATCCTCCTCGGTGTGATGGGTCTGATCGCCTGCATCGTTCAGTTTGTCCTCGGCAAGTGGCTCAGCAAGCGAGTCCTCGGCGAGAGCATCACGCTCGGGCAGAGCTTGGGACAAAAGAACTCGACCATCGCCATCTGGCTAGCGCAGAGCTACCTCAACCCGCTCTCCTCCGTCGCCATGGCCGCCTACTCTATCTGGCAAAACCTCCTCAACGCTTACCAGATACACCAAGCGACGAAGCGCTCGGGCAAAAAGCAATCGTAAAGACGAGCGACAGCCTGCGGTGCGGGCACGCCCTATTTGCGCACCAGACCGTATAGCCTGTCGGTATCGCTTATTTTGTTACCTTTGTCCTCAGAGTAACAAAGGTACCGTGTACCACGTTGCGACACAACAAAACGTGCCTCTCCACTGGAAGACGCATCAAACAATAAAGAGAATAAGCTATGATGAACAAAGCTGACTACCAAAAGCTCGCCCCCTCCACACTATGGGGCTATTTCTATGATCTCACACAGATACCCCGCCCCACAGGACACTGTCAGGCTGTACGGGAGTATGTCGTTGCCGAGGGCAAGCGACTAGGACTAGAGACCCATGTAGATGAGGTGGGCAACGTATTGATCCGCAAGCCAGCCTCACCAGGACTAGAGGATCGTCCCGTAGCTACCCTGCAGGGACACCTAGACATGGTGCCGCAGAAGAACTCTGACAAGGTGCACAACTTCGAGACCGACCCTATCCAAACGATGCAAGAGGGTGACTGGATCACGGCCGATGGCACGACACTCGGTGCGGACAACGGTATGGGCGTTGCCTTCTCTCTAGCGGTCCTCGCTGATGATACGCTCAAGCATGGTCCCCTCGAGGCGCTCTTTACCATTGATGAGGAGGTCGGCATGGACGGTGCCAACGGACTTAAGCCAGGCTTTAGCAAGGGCGACATACTCCTTAATATAGACTCCGAGGTGGAGGGCGACCTCTTCGTCGGTTGTGCTGGCGGTATCGATGTCAACGTCTCTCTAGAGTACCAAGACAACCACGAGCCTGACGCAGACGAGATAGGCGTACGCCTTACGATCAAGGGGATCAAGGGCGGACACAGCGGTGTGGACATACACCTCGGTCGTGCCAATGCCAACAAGCTGATGGCTCGTCTCCTCAAGGAGGCTGTCTCGCAGTGCGGCGCTCTAGTCGCTGAGATCGATGGCGGTAACATGCGCAATGCGATACCTCGTGAGGCGGTCGCTCTGCTATCTATCAAGGAGGACGACACTGAGGCACTCTGGGAGCTGGTATCCGACTACGAGGAGCTATTTAATAAGGAGTTCGCTGGGATCGAGAATCACATCACCGTCTCTCTAGAGCGCTGTGACCGTCCTAAGACGATCCTGCCCGACGAAATACAAGACGCGCTGATCCATGCGCTGAATGCTTGTCAGAATGGTGTCATCTCGATGCTCTCTGAGTTCCCCGACACAGTAGAGGCTTCGTCGAACCTAGCTCAGGTACAGGCTGGCGAGGGACATATCTCCGTTCGCTTCCTCGTCCGCTCCTCGAGTGACTCACGCAAGATGTGGGTCGCCTCTAGCATCGAGAGTTGCTTCCTACTGATGGACGCTCGCGTTGAGTTTGACGCGCCCTACACAGGCTGGCAGCCCAATGCTGAGTCTCACATTATGCAAGTAATGTGTCAGGCCGCCAAGGAGATCTACGGCAAGGAGCCCGCTGTCAAGGTGATGCACGCAGGCCTCGAGTGCGGGATCATACAGGGTGTCATGCCCGATATGGATATGATCTCCTTCGGTCCTGAGATCCAGCACCCACACTCACCAGATGAGCGTGTGAGCATCCCCTCTGTGGAGCGCAGCTATCGCATGCTCGTCCGTGCTCTGGAACTAATCTAATCGATAAGAACATATGAAAAAAGCTTTTGTATTCCCAGGTCAGGGCTCCCAGTTCGTCGGTATGGGTCAAGAGATCTATACGAAGAGCGAAGCCGTACGCAAGCTCTTTGCCGAGGCGGATGAAGTGCTAGGCTTTGACCTAACCAAGACCATGTTTGAGGGTACCGAAGAGGACCTCAAGCAGACGAAGGTAACGCAGCCCGCTGTCTTCCTCCACTCTGTGGCTATGACGGTGGCGCTCGGAGATGCCTTCGCACCAGACATGGTTGCGGGTCACTCGCTGGGCGAGTTCTCGGCACTGGTTGCGAGTCGCGCCCTGCCTTTTGCCGATGCACTGCGACTTGTCTCGGAGCGTGCGCTGGCTATGCAGGCAGCTTGCGAGGCACACCCCTCGACGATGGCTGCGATCATCGGACTGCCTGACGAAAAGATCGAGGAGATCTGCCGTGGCATCTCTGATCAGGTGGTGGTTCCTGCGAACTATAACTGCTCGGGTCAGGTAGTCATCTCTGGCACTATGGAGGGTATCGCTGAGGCTTGCGAGCAGCTCAAGGCTGCGGGGGCTAAGCGTGCGCTACCACTCAAGGTGGGCGGAGCCTTTCACTCACCGCTTATGCAGCCCGCCAAGGAGCGTCTGCAGCGTGCTATCGAGGCAACGACCTTTGCCACACCTATCTGCCCGATCTATCAGAATGTAGATGCTCGTCCTCATACTGATGTGGAGGAGATCAAGGCCAATCTGATCGCTCAGCTCACGGCTCCCGTACGCTGGACGAAGAGTGTCGAGGCGATGGTCGCCGATGGCGCTACGCACTTCGTGGAGCTAGGACCAGGCAAAGTCTTAGCAGGTCTTATCGGTCGTATCGCCAGCGGTGTGACCTGTGAGAGCTTGGCAACGATCTAATGAATCTTTGCAAGAACTAAGGAGAGGACAAGTTCGGCTAGTCATCTAGTTGAGCTTGTCCTCTAGTTTATTCAGACATCTAAATAGTTATCACTATGAGCGATAAGGAGTTACTAATCCCCTACACGCGGCTGCCCCGCTCGGAGTGGCCAGAGGTTTACGGACGTCTTGAGGAGGCTGCCGTAGAGGCTACCCGCCGGTCATATGCCCCGTACAGTCACTTTCATGTAGGTGCTGCAGCACTACTGGAGGATGGCGAGATCGTGCTGGGATGCAATCAGGAGAATGCCTCCTTCTCGCCCACGCTCTGTGCCGAGCGAACGGCCCTCTACGCCATCGGAGCGCACCACCCAGGAGCTGTCGTGGAGCGACTCATGATCGTCGCCGAGACGGAGGGCAAGCGTGTCGAGGCAATCTCCCCTTGTGGCGTGTGCCGACAGGTGATGATGGAGACGGCAAAGCGACAGGGCAAACCCTTTGAAGTAATCCTCTGCGGACTTGACGAAGCTATCGTTATCAGCGACTGTCGGCTCCTCTTGCCCTTTGCCTTTGACGGTTCAGATATTCCTTCGTAGCGCTAAGCGCACCCACCATTTGTAGAGACCTATTTCCCATTAGTATATGGCTTATCGCATAATTACGATCAGTAGACAGTATGGCTGTGGAGCTCGCACCATAGGGCGTCAGCTCTCGGAGCAACTCGGCTTGACCTATTACGACAAGGAGCTCATCCGCATGATCGCCGAAGAGAGTGGCTACGCAGCCGACTATGTCGAGGAGCAGAGCGAGTACGCCTCAACGTCGGGGCTGGACTTCATGCCGATGTCGCACGGAGCGCTCTTCTCCGTACCCATGACGGGACTCGTCGAGACACCCTCGGTGACCCGCTATCTCAACGACTTCATCCTCAAGATAGCCGAGGAAAACCCTTGCGTCATCATTGGGCGCAGTGCCGACTACATCCTACGAGACCGAGACGACGTGCTCAACGTATTCCTTTATGCCGATGTCGAGGCGCGTGTCAAGACACTCCTACAGCGAGGCGACGAGGAGACTGAGGACGAAGCGCGCAAGCGCATTGAGCAGTCCGACCGAGCCCGCCGCAAGAACTATAAGCAGATGACCAATAGGGAGTGGGGCGAGTCGACCAACTACCACCTCTGCCTCAATACGGGAGCCTTTGGTGCGCCCTGTTGTACCGACATCATTGCGCACGCCTACCAACTTCCCTGCGGTGGTGTAACCATTGGCAAAAAGTAACCCACTATGCGACTGACGGACAATTGGTTCAACGGCTTGGCCGAGAGCGAAGCTGGCCAAACGGCTCACCTGCATGTGCGTGATGAGCTAGAGGAGTTTCGCGCTACGGACAAGTACCGCTTTGTGATCGAGATCGCTTATCCCTTTGACGGCGAAGGCATAGAGCCCTCAGATACGGATAGCGCGCAGATAGAAGCGGTGGACGAACTGCTCCAGACCGCTATGGAGCGGGATAAGATGGCGATCCTCGCAGCTTCTATCCTAGAGCCAGGGCGCAAAGTGTGGCTCTATGTGAGCCGCACGTACGACCCCTTCTTCGATCGTCTCGAGGAGGTACTGGCGGAGCTGCCCCTCTTGCCACTACAGTTTGAAGTAGTCCAAGACTCCGACTGGAGCTACTACCAGGAGCTACTAGACAAGCTACAGCCGTAGCCTAACAAACCACCCATCATCGCCATCCTATAAACGGTTCCTCCGCTGGAACTGAAACGTTCCTCCGCATTTTTTGGTTGCGGACTATCTGACTGAGAAGTAAGAGGTTACCGTTTGTGGCGATGCGGATAGGTAACGATTTAGAAATGAGCGGAGTGCTTTGAAGTACATCGTTTTGGATAGCCAAAGAACGCTCACTATTATCACTTGCAAAGGTACAAAGGCTCCCATCTATACGCTTTTATTGCTGTCCAGTAAAAACTTTTTGAGGGGGCATCGAGTAGATGGTTCTGCAGAAATGAGCTAACTATCAGTACCACTTGGGTGAAACTAAAGTTTCATACCCCATGGCACAAAAGTCTCATGCGAAGGAAACTATAGATTGATCGAAATCGCGTAGTCAGGAAGTAATGCTGTTCGATAAAAGTTTTTCAGCGAGAGAAGAGTGTTTTGCTCAAAGGGGGGCTTGGAAATCAAAAATAGAAAGCTCAACCGCTTCAATTCTACAGTTGAGCCCCCTCGGGATGTCCTTTCTGACTTTTATCGGACAGCAATAATCGGCAAGCAGTTCCGCTATCTCTTGAAACAGTCCTTGATAAAAACTCCAGTGTCTCCAAAGACCCTATGCTTTGAAGACACTGGAAAATAGATAGAAGCTAAACTTCTTATTCGACAACTAGCACGTCAGGATCCAATCTCAACGCTTCTATAGCTGTAAAGCTCAGCTTAAATTTCTTAGGCTCATTGACTGGGGTGTAGTAAATCTGTTCATATTCAGAAAGAGATTCAGGATGAGCATCTCCATAAGGAGGCTGTTGCGTTTTCGTGTCACTCAATTGCCCAGTTACAAAGGTAGACCACTGTGTGAAAGTTCCTGATATTACCCCCTTGACACACGCTCGTGAAGAGTCCTTTTTATAGATGTCGACTTTTACATCCTCTTTTGCCACTAATGACGGAGTTCGAAAATAAGGATCCTTCTTACGTAGCTCTTCATAAATAGACGGGATATACTGTTCGTCCATTCTAAGTCTATCATAAAAGAAGACAGAAGCACGATGAACGACCCAATCCTCGGGAGAGACCTGAAGGTGGATAGAGGCAAAGCTTCTGTGATTCGGATGCAGTGTACCCATCACACCTCGCAATAGAAGCCAAGACTCTCCTTTGTAGTTATACCACTGGGCATAGAACTTACAATCGACATCTGGTTGTTTGAACATAGTCACACCTTTGTATGGCTTAAATGCATAAAAAGTTGCGATGCTATCCTCTATGTTGATTCCTATATAGTCTGTCCTCTTGGGAGGTGGAATCATAATGTGATCTAGGGATACATCTTCTCTCTCTGATTTCGCACTCGTAAACAAGTCGCACGAAGCTAGAAGTAGTATGGACAGTACAAATAGTACGCTCCCAACGACGTTTCTGTTGAATAAATATCTCTTTATCATGCCTGTTGTTTCTGCTAAATTATCGCGGATTAGAACTTACTCTCTAGGAGTAGTAAGAATGAAGGTGCTGATAGATACTTCTCTGGTTCTATCCCGTTTTGGTATCTGTCCAACTCAACATACTCGATGCCATAGTCTTGCAAAAAGCCCGTCTTTACTTGGTCGAGATTTAACTCCGAATAGGTCTCGTCCAGTTGTCTGCGCAACTGCGTGAAATACTCTTGCGAGTATAGAGCATTGCTCCACAAGAGAACTAGAACAAAGGATGCCCAAAATGAGAAGTTCTTTTTCATCTTCTTTATGTGTTTGATTACGATGCGTAAGTTAAAACAAATAATTCACATCCGCAAGTCCCTTTGAGCTAATTTCTATTTCGCACATTCCAGTGTCTTTTGCATCACCCTCTTCATATCCCGTGCAATCTTCTGGTCGGTGACTTGGGCATAGATTTGCGTGCTGGCAATAGACGAATGCCCCATCATCTTAGCGATGCTCTCAATAGGCACACCAGCCTCTAGCGTTAGCGTGCCGAACGTATGTCTTGCACAGTGCCAAGTCAACGGAGTGCGGATGCCACAAGCCAACCCCACGGCTTTGAGATGACGGAGTAGCTTCCAGTCGCTCATTGTATCGGGAAATATCTTGTAGTCTCCTCTGCTCTTCGCCTTCGTGTAAAGGGCGAGTATCTGCTCCGCTATCGGATGCAAGGGGATCAAACTCTCCACCTCCGTTTTCTGTCTTGCCTTGCGAATATACCGCTTCCCCTCGCTGTTCGTCTCTTCCTCAGGAGGAATTGAAATCAGCGGAGGGACAGAAGCGAGCATTCCACCCACAAATGCAAAAGGAGAGCCTCACGCTAGGTGAAGCTCTCCTTTTGTTTCGTCGGCTTGCTAGGTTACTTCGTATGGCTCAGCAAAGACCAGATAGCATCGTCCTCAGGGTACGGGGCGACGACCTCTATTTGCTCGTGCGTGACGGGGTGCTCGAAGCTTAATATACGTGCATGGAGCGAGATCCCGCCGTCTTTGTTACTCCGAGGAGCGCCATACTTGAGGTCTCCCTTGATCGGGTAGCCCATGTGGCTCAGTTGCGTACGTATCTGATGATGCCGTCCCGTATGTAGCGTCACGGCCAGCAGACTGTAACGGTCGCCCACGGCAAGACGCTCGTAGGTGAGCCAGGCGCGCTTAGCCTCAGCGTGAGGCTCCGTCACGACGTAGCTCTTGTTTTGCTTACGATTGCGATAGAGCAGATCCTTGGCCTCGCCCGCTTTCTGAGGAAATGCCCCACAGACCACAGCGTGGTAGACTTTGTGGATCTCTCGTCGCTGAAACATAGCGTTGAGCCGTGCCAGAGCCTTCGAAGTCTTGGCAAAAAGCACGGCCCCCGACGTCGGTCTATCGATACGATGCGTGACCCCAACGAATGCCCGCCCAGGCTTGTCGTACTTATCGATGAGATAGCGCTCGACAAGCTCCGAGAGCGGCGTATCGCCCGTGCTATCACCCTGTACGAGCATCCCCGCCGGCTTATTGACGATGAGGAGATGATTGTCCTCGTAGAGGATCTGTAGGTCAGGCATCGGTCTGGTTACTAAAGCATTACATATTCATACCGCCGCAGCAGGAGAGCACCTGTCCTGTCATGTAGGAGGAGAGGTCGCTCGCGAGGAAGAGAGCCACATTGGCCACATCCTCAGGCTTGCCACCACGACGTAGCGGGATCTGCTTAGCCCACTCCTTGCGCACCTCCTCGCTGAGGACAGCCGTCATATCGCTCTCGATGAAGCCCGGAGCGATGCTGTTGGCACGGATACCACGTGAGCCGAGTTCCTTGGCAACGCTCTTAGCCAGTGCGATCATACCAGCCTTAGAGGCCGAGTAGTTCACCTGACCCGCATTGCCTGATACACCGACGACGCTCGCCATATTGATGATGCTACCCTGACGCTGCTTCATCATGACGGGAGCCACGGCGTGGGTCATATTGAAGGCGGACTTTAAGTTGACATTGATCACCGCATCCCACTGCTGCTCGCTCATACGCAGGAGCAGACCGTCACGGGTGATGCCCGCATTATTGACTAGGACGTCTAGCTTGCCAAAGTCAGCAACGATCTGATCAATGAGCTGATGCGCTGCCTCAAAGTCTGCAGCATTGCTCTCGTAGGTGCGTATCGTGACACCGCACTCCTTGGCTAGCTGAGCGTAGTAATCCTTTGCTTCGTCGGCCACCTTGAGGTCGCTGATAGCTACATGGCATCCAGCCTCTGCATACTTCGTGGCGATCGCTTTGCCGATACCACGTGCTGCTCCGGTGATCAGAGCCACTTTGTCCTGAAGTAGTTTCATAGATTCTATTGAGTTATAGGTTTTGTATTTGCATGATTGGTTAGTCCCTGTCTGAGCAGCTGCTTCATCGCAGCGATGATGCGGAGGTAGTCCTCCTTGCCGTACTCATGGTGGTAGCGATTGATGTAAGGCGCCTCCAGACTCTTGAAGCTCTTGAGGAGTAGGTAGGCTGTCGAGTTGATATCTGGGACCACTAGCTCTCCTCGATCGTGTCCCTCCTGCAGGATCCGCTTGAGCATATCGTACTCGCTCTGGTCATACTTGAGACGAAGGCGCTCGATGTTGAAAGTGTCGCTAAAGAAGCTCGCATTGTGCTCGCCTTGTCTCTGCACCGTCTTCTGAATCAGTTGCAGATGATTGTCCAGCAGCACCATCAGCTTAGTAATCGCATCGGCAGGACGAGCCAGCACCTCGCTCAGCGACTGACTCATCAGACTGATCTCCCGCTCTATGACCGCCATGAGTAGCGTCTGCTTGTCCTTATAATAGGTGTAGACCGTACGCCGACTGCACCCCACAGCCTCAGCAATGGCGACCATGGTCGTCTCCTCGACTCCTTGCTGCACAAAGAGCGTGTGAGCCATTTGGACGATGCGCTGGCGCATATGTTGTGTAGAGGTCATAGGTGTGTGGACGATAATAAAAGCGTGAGATAACCGTTACAAAGATACAGCTTTGCGCCGAAAGTACCCTTTGGGATCAAGCGCACGCCATTCTAATCCTCACCCACATGTCATCCTCTAGGAGATTACTCGGCACCCTGCCTACCAATATACTACTTGTCGTGCTGGCGCTCGTCGTGGCACTCCTACCGCTCGTTCTCTCGGAGCCACTCGTGAGACGCATGGCCGACGAGGAGCGGCTCAAGATGCAGACCTGGGCAGAGGCGACCGAGTGCATAGCCAGCCAAAGCGACGAGCAGCTCAATGCCTTAGCTCTCCAAATCCTAGAGTCAAACACGACCATACCGCTCATCCTCACAGACAGTCTCGGGAATATCTTGGGATACAAAAACATTGACTCCGTGGCGGTCGCTCGTGACTCGACCTATCTGGCGAGGCGACTCACGGCTTTTCGCTCTGGCTATGCACCTATCGAGATAGACCTAGGCACCGCTGGGCGCCAATACCTTTACTACAGCGACAGCAGTAATCTAAGGCGATTGCTACGTTTCCCCTATCTGCAGACGGGCATCTTCATCCTCTACATCATCATCCTCGTCCTCACCATTCGCAGCCTACTGCACTGGGAGCAGGACCGCATATGGGTCGGACTCAGCAAGGAGACCGCCCACCAGCTCGGCACGCCTATCTCTTCGCTCATGGCGTGGACCGAACTGCTCAAAAGCTACGACCTCCCCCCCGAGATCATCGAGAGCATAGGGCAAGATGTCAATCGCCTTGAACTGATCGCCCACCGCTTCCAAAAGGTCGGCAGCCTACCCGAGCTCTCACCCATAGAGCTCAACGGACTGGTCGCCACCTCTGTGCAATACCTCGCGCGACGCATCTCCAGACAGGTAGAGATCGTCTTCGAGCCAGCAGCTGAAGAGCTCTACTGTCTCATCACGCCCGACCTCATGAGCTGGGTCGTGGAGAACATCGTCAAGAACGGTGTCGACGCCATGGACGGCAAGGGTACGATCACCATCACCACAGAGGCACACGGCAAGAACGCCTACCTCGAGATCACCGACACGGGCCGTGGTATGACACGCGCCACGCAGCGGATGATCTTCAAGCCAGGCTTCACCACCAAGGAGCGTGGCTGGGGGCTCGGCTTGTCGCTCGCACGTCGCATCATACGTCACTACTTCCGCGGGCGCATCTACGTCAAGCGCTCCGAGCTACAAGTCGGCACCACCTTCCGTATCGTCCTCCCCCTGCAGCAGCTCCCCTAACCCACTCGCCGTCCTTCCTTCCCAAAGTCTGAAAACGCTTCCGTGAAGAACAAAATATCCACGGGTGAAATTAACTTCTCCCGTGGATATCTAAGGTGAGGTCTACTTTTCCAACCAGTTATGGTTCAGTCCTTTCAGTTGTAAGACACAAAACCTTATCGACTAGCCAAGATACCGCCTATACAGTTGCCGAAACAGCTGCCGAAACAGCTGATGCGGCTACAATAGCTGCGATAATGAATATGGCTATAGTAATGCCGATGCACACGGCGGCCGCAATGGCCAAACCCTTAGCCCACTGGAGGGACTTACGACTTGCCCGCTCAGAACCCTCGTAGTCTCCTCTGTCATAGAGTGAGGAGACCTGTATGGAGTAAATAAGAGGTATAATACCTAGCGGGAAGAAAAGAATGGCGCAGAGGACACCCCACACAAGATTGTCGGGTGGCATCTTGGGACGGTTTTGTGGTTGCATAGGGCTACCCATCGGGGCGCCGGCGCCATACGCGGGGCCGTAAGGTGTACCATAAGGTGTGCCGTTAGATGGACCGTAAGATGGAGCTCCCGCATAGGGACTGGGACCTGACACTTGCGGTCCAAAGAGGGGACGTAGCTCATCCAGTGCTTGAGCAGGACAAGCATTGACCACGCCTTCGACACGTATTAACGTTTGGGGTGTAACCCCACGAGATGACAACTCCTCAAGCGTATAAGGACCTACATCCTGTCCGTTGTGGACGATATAGTACTGTCTCATAGATATCTATAAATTACTAACATTGTGTCTCTAGTCATACGAATCTCATTGGATTCTCCCTAGAGTTTACCATACGGAGAAAAAGCCACCAAGGAAGTTCAATCCAAGGAAAATCAAGAATATTATCGAAGACCACTTGACCCAGGCTTGAGCCGTACGACTAGCCTCCCAAGCGCCCCTGTAGTCACCTCTGTTGTAGCATGATCCGACGCGAGAAGAATAGATCGTCGCACCTATACCTCCTGGCAAGCATAAGAATATCAGGATGATACTCCATACAAGATAGTTAGGAGGCAGGACACCCTCTATCTCTTGTGATGGTGGAATGGTCGTAAATGGATTCGCCGTTGACCCGTCCGATCTGTATTGAGGAGCCTGCTGGTACTGTTGACCCTGAGGAGCACCATTGTAGTTAGGTGCCTGCTGATACTGTTGTCCCTGAGGAGCTCCATTATAGTTAGGTGTCTGCTGGTACTGTTGACCCTGAGGAGCTCCGTTGTAGTTAGGTGTCTGCTGGTACTGTTGACCCTGAGGAGCACCATTGTAGTTAGGAGCCTGCTGGTACTGTTGGCCCTGAGGCGCGCCATTGTAGTTAGGTGCCTGCTGGTTGGGCTGTTCTTGCGCTCCTTGGGGCGGTTGCTGATACTGTTGTGTCTGGGGAGACTGCTGCCCTAAAAGTGGTCGTAGCTCTTCAAACTCACTCGCAGGACAAGGTTCTCCCATACCCTCTGTCCAGATCATAGTCTCAGGCGTCAACTCTCGTGACGCCAACTCGTCTAGCGTGTAGGGTCCCCTTTTCTGTCCGGAGAGGACGATGAAGTACTGGCTCATAGTTCTATTCTGTTTTATGCTTAGTATTTATTGCGATACGAGTGGGTCGAGCAGACTGGGCGAGGCTCGCCACAGCGACTTGACCTAGGCAGACACTACCGTATATGCTACTATGAAGAGTAACATACTTATCTCGTGGAGAGACTTCAGCAGTATATATGGGTAGTGACATCTCAAGCGTCAATTTAGTGAGAAGTCAGCCTCTCTTTAAGTGCCCCTCACTCTTGATATGCAAAGATATGTACTTATTTTGACAGATGCAATACCCTAAAAGATGCGATCCCCCTCCTCTTGCGCCAAAAGAGGAAACGAAATACGGCCAAACATAAAAACGTAAGATCTCAACTTTGCCGGATAGCTGCAACTATCCGACAGCTATCCGGCAAAGTTCGCGAACTCTAGATCGTTATGACATAACATGCATCCTCTATAGAAAGCAAGAAAGTGCCTTCATAAGGAAGGGTGATGTGATCCTCTCTAGTTTCAAGGATCAGTGCGCCCGAAACGGAATAGAGACGAACGATGTCCTGGCTCTCCTTTTCTACCCAAACGGTCGTACCCTCTATCTTAATCCGATGTCTAGCAGGTGTAATCTGTGATATATGATTTGGTTCACCAAGATAAGGATTCCTTCCCTTGTTCTCTCCGTTTTTCCAATCATAGACTAGCCAGTTTTTACTAGACATAAGAGATACGGTCTCTGCGGTCCAGACATTTTGCTCACTCTCATCAATCGTATTCACAGCTACGATGATACCCTGCTCCTGTAGATCAGATCGATTACACAAGGCGGTTGCCACCACCTTTGTCTCCTCTTGGGATAACTTATTATTGTGACAATTCACTATGCGGAGCTGATTATGCTCTGGCAGGCTCAGCGAGGTGAGGTTGTTGTAAGCGCAGTTGACTCGCCCGAGGAGACTGTTTTTAGAGAGATCCAAGGTAGTCAACTGATTGTGGTGACAATAAAGCTCTTCTAGCTTGTCATTAGCATTGAAATTGAGGGCTGTGATTTGGTTCTTTTCACAGTCCAAACGAATTAGATCCTTATTCTGGGAGACGTCTAGTGTGGTGAGTTTATTCCCATAGCAAAAGAGCTCTAAGAGTTGCTTGTTGTGACTCACGTCTAACTCCTGCAAGAGATTATCTCGACAAGATAGCCGTGCCAGTTTAGGAAGCTGAGAGCAATCTATCTTTGTAAGATCGTTGGACATACAGTAGAGCTTCTCCATATTGCCATATATCGTAAGCTCGGTCGTAGTGCGTGGTAGTGTAAACTCACGATCCCAATCTTTGATTTCCTCTCCTTGCTGGTATACACCATCGTTATTTCTGTCTATCCAAGCTTTATCTCTGACATTTTGAGAGGCATCTAGGCGAAGCGTCCATTTTCCCGTAGACTCTTGAGAGGTCAGTATAGCTTTCGGCTGATCTGTAGTGTATATATCTTTGTCCAATGCACCCTCATAAGGATTGGCTCCTTCGTTTTTCCCCTGGCGGTAGTCATATACCTGCCAGTGTTTAGCCAGTGCATTCTTCACATTTTCTTTAGAGCAGTAGTTCCCGTCTGCTGGACTACAGTCTGTGTCTATGATATATAGCTTGCCAGCCTCTGTCTCCTTGTCGCGATTTGGTAGCTGAGCCACTAGAGAGGTCACAGCGTCATCCTTGAGCTGATTGCTGGGGCAAAAGATGTCCTTGATGAGCGGGCAGTGTGAGATGTCCAAAGAGTGAAGTTGATTCATCCCAATACTCAAGTACATCAATGCAGGACAACCAGAGAGGTTTATATCCTGCAACTTATTGTCATACACATACATCTCCTCTAGGAGAGGGTGATTCGCAAGAGTGATCGTCTCCAGTTTGTTCTCATACAGCGTGACGTTTTTCAGCTCTTTGCATGCGCTTAGATCTATCTGCGTCAATTGATTCGCATGAGCCATAAGAGCGGAAAGCTTTGCTTGCTGAGTAAGCACTAGCGAGGTAAGCTTATTTTCGTCACAACCCAAAGTCGTAAGCTCAGGGCACTTTGAAAGATCTAGGGAGGTTAAGTTATTCCCATAGCACTTTAAGATCCGCAAGTGACTATTTGAAGTGACATCTAGGGAGGCTAGTCCCACATGATAGATCTCAAGTTTCTCCAGCGCTTTACAGGAGGATAGGTTTATAGCCGAGAGTTTATTCTTACCACAGTTCAACTCTTTAAGAAATGGATTCTTAGACAGGTCAATATCGGTAATCTCATTATCTTGGCAGTCTAAGACCGTAACTTTGCCGTAAATCGTCAGATCCTTAGCTGCCACAGGCTTAACAACAAAACCTCCGAAATCTCGGTCAGCTAGCTGCTCTCCAGCATCGCGAGTCCCGTTGCCATTCAGATCCAACCACACTTCACTACGGTCTTGCTTATCAGCATCTATGACCAATATCCAAGACCCTGAGGTACGATTAGAGGAGAGAGTCATTGAGGGGACGCTCTCGGAGCTTTCGGAGCCTTCGTAAGGGATCCCTTTGCGATTATTAGCTCCTGCAGCCCAATCCAGTACTTGGAAGTTCTTTCCCTTGAGAATAGCCACCTGCTCTTTGGTGCAAACATTTTGTTCGTTTGCATCCTTCGTGTCAATCACCCAGATCTTCACTTCGCCTGTTTCTGCACTTTGATCGTGGAGCGACTCAAGTGTTTTGGTCATAGCTTCGCCACTGATGCGATTACGATCAATGCTTACGATGCGCATCTTCGTATTTCCAGAGAAGTCAAGCGATGTAAATCGGTTATTATGACCATCGAAGGTGGCCAAGTAGCCACTCTTTGTAAGGTCGATCTGCTCCAACTCATTGTTGGCACAGAAGAGACTCCGTAGATAAGTATTCCCCGATAGGTCAATACTCGTAAGATGGTTATCATCCACGTTTAGATATGTCACGTCACCCTCGATGGTAATCTCTTGAGATGTGATAGTGTAGTAGTTTGGCTCTCCATCTAGGTATTCATCATCAAGGAGCTTGGCTCCCGTGACCCAAATACGTCCCGATGTCGTCTGAGACCAGATGCAGATGGTGTTATCGCCGTTTGGCTCCAGCGAAGTTTTCAGTTTGATCACAGAGCTCGTCTGAGCACAAAGAGGCAGTACCGAGAGAGCTAAGAGAAGAGTCCAAAAGAGGTGATTCAGTTTCTTCATAAGTGATTATGTCTAGTGTTTTGTGATTCGTCTAAGATGCAATAAGCTATAGTAAGCCAATTATCATAGCTCTTGATGCGGTTAGAAAGGATCGAGTACGCTCAGCGAGACTTGTCTACCAAGACTTGATCTAGATCTAGGCAGAGACTGCCAAGCGTAGGATTAGGGCAAGGTTAACTCTTGCGAAGTAGTACCTTGCGCCTTCATATGCAAAGATATGTACTTATTTTGACAGATGCAATACCCTAAAAGATGCGATCCCCCTCCTCTTGCGCCAAAAGAGGAAACGAAGTACGGCCAAGTGTGGAAACGACGAAGGAGTCTTCGTCGCTTTGAGCTGAAAGTAAATTAGTTATATCGAGACACTCTTGACCAGACAGCTCGCCGAGCGTCTACCCCAAGGGAGCCCAGCGATCAGCGAAGCTCGCTATTTCTCTCTTGGGGACTTCCAGCTGAGTGGCCAATGCCTGCCAGTCTTTCAGAGCTTCACATACCTCCGATATGATGCTGTCGGCGACCGGTCTACTGAGCATATATTCCTCTGAGGCATCACCTAGGAGCGAAAGGTCTGCATCGTTAGACGTAGACGTGATCAGCAAGCTTTGGTGCCTGCTGAGTGTCGGATTTAGATCATAGGCGGGAGATAGCGTCCAGCCTTTTGGGGTAAGTAAGAAACCGTGATTTCGGAAGTGATCATCACTATTACCGATACAGATATTGAAAGCGACACGACGGTACAACTCTCGCAGATTGTTGTCGACATCGGCACCGTAACGAATGATAAAGTCTACGATATCCAAGTAGCCGTGGCCATTTGTGGCATTGTCACCATCATGCAGTCCGAGGAGTGTCATGGCGGATGCAAAGTGGATACGCTTCCCGCTCTTCGTCCTGTCAAAACGCTGAGAGATAAGCGTATGACGACTATCAGAGGTCTGTAGGGTCCTCGTCTCAGCCACCGATATGCCAGCCCTTTTCGCTAGCAAATGGCACAGATGTTCCCACAGCTCTGCATCATAGTCATCTTGGCGGGAGGGAAACTTTGCGACACACAATGATCCATCCGTATCTATCACACTTGCCTTGGGGCGTGCTCCTCCCAGAGATGAGCCAGGCTGAATCAGCTGTGCAATCCATTTTTTGTCAGGAAGTTCGTTCTGCTGCTCGCTTTGCTCTATTTGTCTGGCTGCAAACTCCAGATCTCGAATGTTTGCCAGGGGGGGAACCCTTAGCGTTGGTGTACTATTGATAAAGTCAGCATCTGCACGCTCTTTGAATCGAAAGCCTCCCATCCGAGAGTAATCATCAATTCCTAATAGGTAGTCAAATGAAGAGAGTCGGCGCAGAGGACGTCCTTCCTCTTGGGCTAAGAGTTGCTCTCGACGATTGAGCAATGTTCTCCCCCACCTATCGGGCAAAGCATCGGAGAAACACCCGAAGATATCACAACCTGCCGCTGTATATTGGACTCCTGGGTAGTTATTAAGATCTGCACTCAGGAGGAGTTCGCCTGCCTTACGTAGCCACTCTTCATCAAAGCTGAAGCCATAACTATCCCCTCCACGCAGAGATTCGTAGCTCAGCTCTCCTATTAGCGCAGACTCCTTCAGCCAGTCAAAATCAGCGTATACCAGTAGCTTCTGCATAGATTATTCTTTCTTAGAGGCTCGACGACGAGCAACGAGCGACAGATCCTGGAGGCGGCGCCCTAGCTCATCCTCTCGAGCGATGTAGAGGATGTCATCTTCGAGTTGCAAGGCGTAGAGCACCCGCAGGTAAATTCCAATAGAGACGGAGGGCGTGCCTCGCTCTATGCGTGAGACGGTCAGTGTCGAGCATGTAGCTCGCTCAGCGACCTGTGCGATGGAGAGGTTACGCCTCAGGCGAGCCAACTTGATTTGCTCGCCTACCTCCTGCATCTTTAGCTCTAATTTGCGGGGTAGCTTCGTACCCATTGTGTTTTTCGTCATATCACTCAACCTATCATATAATATGCAAAGATACAACTTTATCGTTACTATTATAACTGTTGGCGGGAATACGTCAGGGCTGACGCATTATAATCAGCCGTCTAGAAGTGGCACATGACGATAACTAGGAAATAGGCATTTCGATTATCGCTACACAGTGTCTACGAGACCTTATCTACGGAGGAATTTGAGCAATTCCTAGGTAGGAAATGAGACGAGCGCATTTTTATAATGCGTCACCCCTGGGGAATACGTTCTGCTCAGATTGCTTTTGCTGGTGGAATATACGGGCCTGTAGCTCCGCTTCGGATATTTGAGTACCTTTGCACAAAGATGTATGATGCCCTTTGTATGGTCTCTGAATATAGACTAGGGAGGGGACGCATCGCTAATTGACCTGTTTTTATCTGTATATACCACAGCTCGTACATTTTACAGTTAAGATTTACGCTTGCCTATGTCGCATCACACCCCTCGTTCACGGCGTCGATCGCTACTCCCCTCGTCTAGGATTATTGCGATCGTATGTATCGCCTTACCTCTCTTCCTGCTGGGATCTATAGCTCTCCTCGAGGTGGGCAAGTGTCACCTAGAGCAGTCAGTGCGTGAGGAGATGACCTTCACCGTCCTGCTAGACCCAGAGACGACCCCTCAAGATAGCATCGAGCTGATGCAGCAAGTGCAGCAAGCCCCCTACATCAAGGATGTGACCTACATAACGCCTGCCGAGGCAGCACGACAGCTAGAGGAGGAGATCGGCGAAGATCCGGTGGCGGTCCTTGGCTTTAACCCCTTACAGCCCTCGCTAGAGGTGCATCTCAAGTCACAGTACGCTGTGGCCGATAGCATGGCGCAGATAGAGAGCGACTTCGCATCGTGGGGCAACGTGCAGACGATGAGCTATCGTGGAGACATGCTCCAGATGATCGATGAGAATATGCAGCATCTCTCGACGATCCTACTGATCGTCTCGCTGATCCTGCTGATCATCGCTATCATACAGGTCAATAGTATGACCCACATTATGATCTACAGCAGGCGCTTCCTGATCCGCTCTATGACCCTGCTGGGAGCTAAGCCAAGCTTGATCCGTAAGCCCTTTACCACTTACAGTATCTTCAACGGGCTGTGGGGTGGTTTGCTAGCGACTTGTATGATTATAGGCTTGCTCTGCTATATGACACAGCGCAACCCGCTACTCCTCCAGAGCTACCTCAGCTACAGCGAGGTGGCGATCATCCTCGGAGGAATCATCTGCCTCGGCATCCTACTTTCGTGGATCACCGCCTCTATCTCGACGAGCCGATACATTCGTATGGATGGCGGACGCATCGTCATGGCTTAGTCATTATCTTATCCATTACAACTTATCAATTATGGTATTTGGCAAGAAGAATTATATCCTCCTAGCGGTCTCCGTGGGGATCATCATACTGGGGCTCCTCTTGATGTCAGGCGGAGGTAGCGCAGACAGCACAGAGTTTACGGCTGAGATCTTTAGCACACGTCGTATCGTGGTGGCGCCTATCGTCACGTTGGTCGGCTTCCTCCTAATCATCTATGCGATCATGGCTAAGCCCAAAGATCCCAACAAAAGCAACGGCAAGGATAGCGACGCTAAGCCACAAAACAAGTAAACCCCTTGTGCCGCAACGCTTAAGATGACGATACTCGAATCCATTATTCTAGCCATCGTAGAGGGCTTGACGGAGTTCCTCCCCGTCAGTTCTACGGGGCACATGATCCTCACGCAGGGAGCGCTTGGTATGGAGAGCACACCTTTCCTACGCGCCTTTACGGTGATGATCCAGTTTGGTGCGATCCTCTCGGTCGTGGTGCTGTACTACAAGCGCTTCTTCACCTTTCGAATTGAGGAGGGCGCACGACAGCTACCGCAGCGGTGGCAGTGGGTAGGACGCTTCTCCTTTTACATCAAGCTCCTCGTGGGACTGATCCCCGCAGCGGTCATCGGGCTACTACTGGAGGAGCAGATAGACCAGCTCCTAGACAATGTCTATGTGGTCGCCACGACGCTCTTCCTAGGCGGTATCTTCATGCTCTTCATCGATCGCATCTGGCCAGCTCAGAGTCAGAAGGCAGAGCGCCCATCGTACCGCAACGCTTTCGTCATAGGTTGCTTTCAGACCATCGCTATGATCCCAGGCGTGTCACGCTCTATGGCGACAATCGTGGGGGGACTGCAACAGCGACTCACAAGACGCGCAGCGACCGAGTTCTCCTTCTTCCTAGCGGTGCCGACGATGCTCGGTGCCACTCTGCTCAAGGGGTACAAACTTCTCTCCGATCCCGTCTCTAGTCAGATACTTCAGGAAAACTGGATGGCACTCCTCGTGGGCAATGTGGTAGCTTTCGTAGTGGCTCTGCTAGCGATCAAGTTCTTTATCAACTATGTGACCCGCTACGGCTTCAAGCTCTTCGGCTACTACCGTATCGTGGTCGGTCTACTGGTACTCATCCTACTGCTCTGTGGGGTGCCTCTAGCGATGCACTAATAAGATGAATCAGGAAGTCTCCTCCAAGCTATACACTCCTGCCGACCTACAGGCTCATCGCCCCCTCATGTTACGTACGGGAGCGATCATACCACTGGACAAGCCGTTGGGGTGGACCTCCTTTGACGTGGTCAATAAGGTGCGCATCATGGTGCGTCAGGTGACGGGCATCAAGCGCATCAAGGTAGGCCACGCCGGAACGCTTGATCCGCAGGCGACAGGCGTGCTGGTGCTCTGCACGGGTCGTGCCACGAAGCTCATCGAGCAACTGATGGATCATGACAAAGAGTACTGCGCCACGCTCCAGCTCGGAGCCACGACGCCCTCCTTCGACAGCGAGCACGAGATCGATGCGACTTATCCCTACGAACATATCACGGAGGAGATGGTGCGGAGCGCCTTGCGCCAGTTCACGGGAGAGATCGACCAGCGACCTCCGAGCTTCTCAGCGGTCAAGGTGGGCGGTATACGCGCCTACGACCTAGCCCGTCAGGGACAGGAGGTAGAGCTAGCACATAAGCACGTCACCATCCACGAGCTGGAGCTGGTTAGCTTCACGCCCCCCACCCTACAGCTACGCATCGTCTGTAGCAGAGGCACCTACATTCGTTCGCTAGCACGCGACCTCGGCACGGCTCTCGACTCGGGAGCTTATCTCACTCAGCTGGTGCGGACACGCTCTGGCGAGATTTCTCAGGCGAACTGCTTTAGCCTCGACCAACTGGACGAGCTACTCGCCCTAACACCCGAAGAGGAGGAGCTCTCCTGACTACTATATCCCCTCTATCCCATTAGAAACAGAATCCAATATGCGACATAAAGCGAAGCTTTCACACTTTGACTACAAGCTCCCCGAGGAGCTCATTGCTCAGTATCCGACCACCTTCAGAGATCAGTCTCGGATGATGGTGCTACACCGCACCGATGGCTCCATCGAGCATAAGAACTTTGTGGACATCCTCGACTACTTTGGCGAAAAAGACACCTTTGTCTTCAACGACACCAAGGTTTTCCCCGCAAGACTCTATGGACTGAAGGAGAAGAATCAGGCGAAGATTGAGGTCTTCCTCCTGCGCGAGCTCAACGACTCCCTGCGTCTATGGGATGTCCTCGTAGATCCAGCCCGCAAGATCCGCATCGGCAACAAGCTCGAGTTCGGTGAAGAGGGCGGAGCTCCCGTCCTAGTCGCTGAGGTTATCGACAATACCATCTCGCGCGGTCGTATCTTGCGCTTCCTTTACGACGGCTCTCACGAGGACTTCCTCAAGGATCTGTACAGTCTAGGCGAAGCTCCACTACCCGCGGAGATCAAGCGCCCCGCTGAGCCAAGCGATCTAGAGCGTTACCAGAGTGTCTTCGCGAAGCATATCGGCGCCGTCTGCGCTCCTGCGGCGAGCCTGCACTTTAGCGACATCATCCTGCACAAGCTTCGCCTGCAGGGCTGCAACCTTGCTTTCCTCACACTACACCACAACCTCTCCAGCTATCAGGAGATCGAGGTGGAGGCGATCAGCAAGTATAAGGTGGAGAACGAAGAGATGTACATCCCCCTCGAGTGCTGCGACATCGTCAACCAAGCGCGCGACGACAATGCGCAGATCGTTGCCGTCGGGGCTACCGTCATGCGAGCCCTCGAGACGGGCGTCAGCACGGACGGCTACCTTAAGGAGTTCAGCGGCTGGACCAACGAGTTCATCTACCCGCCTTACCACATTCACCTGCCGACCGCTATGCTGACCAACTTCAATGCGCCAAAGAGTATCAACCTCATGTGCGCCGCCACCATGGGTGGAGAGAAGAATGTGATGAATGCAATGAATGTAGCGGTCAAGGAGAAGTACCGCTTCGGTTGCTACGGGGATGCGCTCCTCATTATGGACTAAAGGATCCTGCTAAGCCTCTCTCACTGTCGCTCCTATGCCTACTGCTTACATAGCCCTCGGTAGCAACCTCGACGAGCCTCGTCATCAGTTGCTAGAGGCGATCAGGCGAATGCGCCTTCGTGGGCTCCAGATCTACAGTATAGCCCCCTTTGTGGAGACTCGCCCCGTGGGCTTCGCTTCGGAGCATCTCTTCCTCAATAGCGTCGTGGCTGTTCACACGACAGCGACGCCAACAGAGCTTTTGGCACAGCTTCAGGAGATCGAGCGGGAGATGGGGCGACTGCATAAATCGCACGACGGGATCTACTCCGATCGAGTCATAGACCTAGACATCCTGCTCTACGACCAGCGTGTCGTGACCACGCCTGAGCTCACCATCCCACACCCTCGTATGTGTGAGCGCACCTTCGTCCTGCAGCCACTCAGCTACATAGCGCCCGAACTCACCATCCCCACGACGGGGGCCACCGTGGCTCAGCTACTAGCCGCCCTGCCCTCATGATACATGATCTGAGCGAAACGATCTGCGCGCCTGCCACCGCACTAGGCGGAGGGCTTGCCGTCATACGTATCTCGGGAAGCTTAGCCCCGCAGATCGCCGAGACGCTTCTTGGCAAAAGGCTCGCGCCTCGTGAAGCCACGACCGCTGGACTGCGAATTGACGGACAACTCATAGACCTCGTCGTAGCCACCTACTTTGCCGCCCCACACTCCTACACTGGCGAAGAGGTTGTCGAGCTCTCCTGCCACGCCTCTCCCTTCATCGTACGCTCCATACTGGAGTGGATCGCTCAGCAGAAAGGGTGCCGTATGGCCGATCCAGGCGAATTTACCCGTCGTGCCTTAGCGCATGGCAAGCTAGACCTCACCGAGGCAGAGGCGGTCGCCGACCTCATCGCTGCGACCACTGCCACACAGCACAAGATGGCTATGGAGCAGCATACCGGCAGGCTCAGTCATCTGCTCAACGAACTGCGGGCGACGCTCCTACGCTTCGCCGGTCTCCTCGAGCTGGAGCTAGACTTTAGCGAAGAGGATGTCGCCTTTGCCGATCGCTCCTCTCTAGTTGAAACGTTAGCTACGATACAGCACCAGCTTCGCCTGCTCACGCAAAGCTTCAGCACTGGGCAAGAGCTCCAGCAAGGCATCCCGACCGCTATCATTGGCGCACCCAACGTAGGTAAGAGCAGTCTCCTCAACGCCCTTCTCCAGCACGAGCGAGCCATCGTCAGCGACATCCCTGGCACCACCCGAGACACCGTCGAGGGGCGACTAACCATCCGTGGTACACTCTTCCGACTCATCGACACCGCGGGCCTACGCCAGACGACCGACCTCGTGGAGCAACTAGGCATCGAGCGCAGCTACCAGCAGATCTCCTCCGCACGACTCATCCTCTGGGTCATCGCTCCGCCCCTCCCAACGTGGAGCGAGCTAGAGACACAGCTCGGTGAACTCCTCCCACTCACCTCCCCCGACAGTACCCTCATGCTCCTGCTCAACAAGCGGGATCTACTCACCGAGAGCGAGGTCACGGACTGGCTCAGCCACTGCTCCGACCAGCTACAGCACATCACGGACAAGCGGCACACCACCCCTCCGCTAGCCATTTCAGCACGAGCCGCTCAGGGCATCGAAGCCCTCGAAGAGCTTATGGTCACCAACACCCACACCCTGCACGGAGAGGAGGATACCGTGATGCTCTACAACCTACGCCACTACGAGGCGCTCACCAAGGCAAGTCACGCCTTAGAGTTAGTCTCTGAGGGTCTCCACAACGGCTTGACCAGTGACCTCATCACCCCCTATCTCCGTGAGGCTATCGAAGAGATCGGCCTTGTCACAGGCGCCTCCATCACCTCCGACGAGGTGCTCGGCTTCATCTTCTCCCACTTCTGCATCGGCAAGTAGTATGGGCCAGGGACGCATCGCAGAGGAGCAGCAGGTCATTCGGCAAATGATCCAGCTCTACTGCAGGCAGAAAGAGGGAAATGAAACGCTCTGCGACAGTTGTCGCGAGCTACTCGAATACGCCACACGGCGACTAGCCCGCTGCCACTACGGCGCAGCGAAGCCCACCTGCCGCAAATGCCCCATACACTGCTACCGACCCGACATGAAAGCCCGCATTCAGACGGTGATGCGCTGGGCCGGTCCTCGTATGCTCTTCCACCACCCCCTCGCCGCCGTCAAGCACCTCCTCCGCGAGCTCTAATCTCCGCCCCCATACAAGGTTACAATTCGAAAGCAAAGCGACAAGTCCTGACGCTTTGTCACCTATCCATGCCAATTCTCAGGGAAGAATTTCCCGATAACTAGCGAGGAAACGAAAATTCCCCACGGAGGGCCGAAATAAAAGTTCGGAAGAAAGAAATCAAACTTCGGAAGAAGCAAATCAAACTTCCGAAGTTTTTTTTCGTTCCTCGCTAGATAATCCCCGATCTCCACGGAGGAATCGTTCGATTTCCTCGATAGTGCGATTCGTTCCAACGCGGGTGGGGTTCGTTTCCTCGTGGTTGCGCGGGCGGTACCTACTACTGGGTAGATTTGTGGGGGCGTTTCCTTGGTAAAGAGGTATAACTTTGCGGTGTAATAGATCCATACAAGCTGTACACCCCGCAGAAACTGATGGCTAAGGCTCAGCATAACGCATATACCAAGCAGATGCACCGCTACGATGCGCTCATGACGGGACGCTCCTGGTGGGGGCATCTCTTTATGAATGGGCTCTGGCAGGTGGATCAGCTACAGATGGCGGCAGAGGTCTTGGCTATGATCCCCGATGACTTTGCGGGGCGGCTACTAGACGTGCCAGTGGGGACTGCGGTCTTCACCTGCGACAAGTACAAGCAGCTTGCCAAGGCTCAGATCACTGCGCTGGACTACTCCGAGAAGATGCTCGAGATGGCTGCCCACCGCTTTGAGGTAGAGGGAGTGACCAATGTATCGCTCGTGCAGGGCGATGTGGGGGCGATGCCCTTTGCCGATGGGGAGTTTGACTATCTGCTCACGATGAGTGGTTTGCAGGCCTTTCCCGACAAGGAGCGAGCCCTCCGTGAGATGCACCGTGTGCTAAAGCCTGGAGGGAGACTGTGTGGATGCTTTTACGTACGTGGGGAGCACCGCGTGGGCGACTGGATAGCTCGCCATATATTGGAGCGCAAGGGGTACTACTGCCCGCCACACTACACAGCCCCGGAGGCGGTGGCAATTCTTCGGGACCTCTTTGGGGAGCGTATCTCCGTACATCAGTACCACGCCATGCTCATCTGCTCAGTAATCAAAGATAGGTAAGCAAACGAACTATGAATAGTCCGACACCAGATATACAGCAGCGTATCGAGGAGGGTGCCTTGCGGCTCTTCTCTCGGCATGGCTACATAGGCACCTCGATGCGTATGGTGGCCAAGGAGGCTTACGCCTCGCTGGGCAGTATATACTACTATTATGAGGACAAGGAGGCACTCTTTCGCTCGCTCGTAGAGCCTGCGATCAGAGGGCTAGAGGCACTTTACGCCTTACCGCCTGAGGATCAAGATATGGAGATGGATATGCTGGATCCTGTGGAGCGTAAGCGGAGGGGCTACTCGAAGTCGCCCTTCTACCAGTACATCATTGACCATGCGGAGGCTCTGCGACTGGTCTTCTTCGCCAGTGCGGGTTCCTATCTGGATCACTACGAGGATCGGCTCAATCAGCTGAGCAACGAGGCGACCATCCGCTACTTCGAGCGGTATCGGGAGCTGCATCCCGACTGGAAAGCCGAGGTCGATCCTTCCTTCATCGATATTTACTCAGCCTTTATCACGGCAACCATCAAAACTATACTACAGCGGTCCGACACCAGTCCAGAGGAGCTGGCACGGTTCTGTCGGTGCCACGAGAAGTTTAGCTTCGGCGGTTGGCGAGCACTCTTAGGGGTCTAGTAAAACGTTTCACTAGACCCTTTTTTTGAACACTTAGCGAAAGACGTTCAGTTCCCCCTCTCTTCCCAATAAGCAAATCAACCAACTAATCAATGAGACGATACAGACTACTATTACTAATCACGCTACTCTCCCTCAGCGCAGCAGTAGCTCAGGAGTACCACTACCGTGGCAACGTCCTAGATGACGCTACGGGCGAACCCCTCATCGGTGCCAATGTCTATGCCGAGCCAAAAGGTGCTGGAGCCGTCACCGATGGCGAGGGGCTCTGGAGCTTCACCTCCAAGCAGCGGGTCAAGAGACTCGTCGTGAGCTATGTGGGCTACAAGAGCAAGCGCATCACATCCCCACGGCAAGATGGCAAGCCGATCAGCGTGAGACTAGAGGTCGACGAGACGACGCTAGGCAGTGTCGTCGTCGTTGCCAAGCGTCAGGAGCGCGCTCTGCGTGAGTCCGCTATGCCTATCTCGGTCATCTCGATGCGACAGCTACAAGGCACCGCCTCCTCGATAGACGAGGTGCTGTCTCGCACTACTGGCGTGACGCTACGCAATACGGGCGGACTAGGGAGTGCCTCGCGCATCTCGCTACGTGGACTAGAAGGCAAGCGAATGGGCATCTACATTGACGAGACGCCCTTTGGCGAGATGAGTGACTTCATCTCGATCAATGACATCCCGACCGATATGATCGAGCGGGTGGAGGTCTACAAGGGGATCGTACCCTACAAGTTTGGCGGCTCAGCTATGGGCGGGGCGGTGAATGTGGTACTCAAGGAGTACCCGCCGAAGTACTTTGACGCTTCGTATGAGGTGGGATCGTACAATTCGCACATGCTCTCGACAGTCTTCAAGCGTACACTAGAGGAAGCGGGCGTGCAGCTAGGCGTAGGCGGTACGCTCGCCTACTCAGACAACAACTACAAGATGGAGCTGCCACACTACAAGGGTCGGATCGTGAGGCGAGACCACGATCAGTTTCGGAAAGCGATCCTAGGCGGTAGCCTCAAGGCGACGAAGTGGTGGTTTGACGAGATCAAACTGGAGTGCGCTGGGACCTACATTCGCAGAGAAATACAGGGCTTCGAGTGGGACGTGCGAGAAGCTTTTACCCTCTCCAAGGGCTTGGCTGTGGAGAGTACCTTCAAGCGTGCAGACTTCTTCCTCCCAGGGCTAGATCTAGACGCATCGGTCGGGGTGGTCTTCGGGCAAAATGGACTGACCGACAAGGCTGCGCATCGCTACGATTGGGATGGCAAGGAGTACCCCGCGGGCTCCTCTTATGGGGGCGAGCTATCGAGCATACCTACCGATGGGGTCAATCGAACGATCAACTTGGTGGACAAGGTCAACCTAAACTATACGCTAGACCGCCATCAAGCTTTCAACCTCAACCTGTGCCACACCTACGCTTATCGCAATCCTACGGACACGCTTATGGATCGAGCTTTGGGCTATAAGGCGAACTTCAAGAGCCGTATGAACAGCCTCACGGCGGGAGCTTCCTACGACCTCACGCTCCTTGATGATCGGCTCCAGAATGCGGTCACTGCAAAGTACTACAACTACCGCTCTCGCTCTAAGGTCATCGGAACCATCAGTATGGGCGACCTCAAGGATGTGGAGACTAACCGACACTTCTTCGGCTGGAGCGAAGCTATCCGCTACCGCTTCACGCCAGACTTCCTGATCAAGGCTTCCTATGCGGACGAGGTGCGCATACCTACGAGTGAGGAGCTACTAGGCAATGGCTACTCGATCAGCGCCTCGACCGACCTGCGCCCCGAGCATAGCCGTGGGGGCAACGTTGGCTTAGTCTATCGCAACTTCTCGCCCACGTCGGGGCAGTTGATCGAGGCTGAGGTCAATGCTTTCGGCTCTTACGTCACCGATATGATCCGCTTCATGCCAGGGATTATCCCCTCCATGAGTTGCTATCAGAACTTCGGAAGCATCCGCACGTGGGGCGTAGAGGGCGAGGTGAAGTGGGATGCCCTCCCCTGGCTCTACCTCTATGGCAATGCAACCTACCAAGACCTCAGAGACACGCGCCGACTGATCCCCTCGACGAATGTCGCTAACCCGACTTACCTCAAGCGTATGCCAAACATCCCCTACTTCCTAGCCAATGCGGGCTTGGAGCTACACAAGGAGAACCTCTTCGGCGGGGAGGGCTACAACAGCCGTCTGATGCTCGATGCCTCCTATGTGCATCAGTACTACTACGACTTCGAGGTGAGCCAGTACCAAGAGCGCAAGATACCGACTGCTCTGCGCCTAGACTTAGGACTAGAGCAGAGCCTGCGCAATAATCAGTGGACGATCACCTTCAAAGTCAAGAACCTGACCAACCAGCGTCAGATGTCCGAGCTAAACCGTCCGCTGCCAGGTATTAACTTCTCGGTAAAGCTGCGATACCTCTTCAGATGACAACTATATATTCACCAATTCAAATAACAGATTTCACTATGAACAGATTCAACAAACTAACCAACAGGCTCACCCTTATCGCTGCCCTCCTACTAGGGCTAGCGCTCACCAGCTGTAACAAGGAGCCTAAGCCGACACCCCAGACGGGTAGTGAGCGGATTCTCTTCTCCACCTCAATAATGAATGCGGATGGCGCCTCGGGCAATGGTTACCTGCAGGCTATCGGCGCTATCGAGGCGAAGAAGTACGACAACAGCCGTGGCGTGCCAGTCGGCTTCGGCACGGAGCCTATCTACTGCGGGGATCATCTCTACGTCCTGCCCGACTATATGGGTATGGGCAAGGCTGAGCTCGTCTGCTACACCGTAAGCAAGGAGTTGCAGCTCACCAAGCGTGGCGCTATGGAGCTCCCAGCAGGAGCCGCTGCCTGCAATGTGGTCGAGGTCTCGCCTGAGAAGGCTTACATCAGTTTCCAAAACATCGGACAGGTCTGGGCGTTTAACCCCAAGACGATGACTAAGACGGCTGTGATAGACCTCAACCAGTACAAGCACGATAACACCAATGTGATGCCCGGTGCTATGGCAGTACGCGACGGCAAGCTTTACGTAGGGCTCTGTCAGATGGACTCCAAGGAGATGCCACTACACAAGGAGGTTGAGCTGGCGCTCATAGACATCGCTACGGACAAGGTGGAGAAGAAGATTTCCTCTACCACCTCGGGACTCTCTGTCGCTACCCGTCCGATCGTGGCTAACTCGATCTTCCTCGATGACAAGGGCGATCTGTACATACTCTGCATGGGGAGCTTTGGCTTCAACCCGGAGTTCCCCGGAGGTATCGTTCGCATCAAAAAGGGTGAGACCGAGATCGACCCCTCATGGTCTATGAATCTCTCGGAGATCAATATAGAGGTCAAGGGCGTCCTACCCGAGACGACCAAGCTCCCCGCCAACTACATCGGATCGATGCGCTACGTCTCTGGCTCTAAGGCGGTCGCCATCATGGGCATCTATGCGCTCGACCCCACGAGCAAGAACCCCTACACGGCGCTCTACTGTATTCCTACGGTCATCGACCTAGAGCAGCGTACCATCCAGCAGATCGAGGGTATCCCCGTGTCCAATCCTCACGCAGTTGCTCTCGGGCGGTACAACGATCAGATCATGATCGGCTCGGCAGGCAAGGAGCGTAGCGGATTTTACTCCTACAATCCCAAGACAGGCGCCGTCTCCGACGGACCCGTCTTTGAAGTGGAGGGCAATCCTATCTCCTTCTACCAGATGAAGTAACCCTGCCACATCACCAAGAGAGGCTCCATCGCTCATTCAGCGGTGGAGCCTCTTGCTTTATACCATTTTCCCCAGAGGAATTGTCCAATAGCTCAGTAGCAAACGAAAATTTCCCACGGAGAGCCGAAATAAAAGTTCGGAAGAATGAAATGAAACTTCGGAAGAATGAAATCAAAGTTCCGAAGAATTTTCCGATTCCTCCGTGGCGAATTTCAATCTCTTCAGGAGATTTCCGCAGCGCGGCTTCACCGCTAAGCTCTTTTTCCCTATCTTTGTAGAGGATACAATGAGATAAGACCATTATGGCTCAATACAAACGAGTACTACTCAAGCTCAGCGGCGAGTCGCTCGCGGCGGGCTCCAAGCAAGGCATTGACACGACACGGCTACACGACTACGCCTCGCAGATCATCGAGATCAGCGATATGGGTGTCGAGGTGGCGATCGTCGTGGGCGGTGGCAACATATTCCGAGGGATGGCAGGCTCTGCCGAAGGGCTGGACCGTGTGTCGGGCGACCGTATGGGCATGCTCGCCACGGTCATCAATGCGCTCGCCATCAGCGCTGCGATCAATGCGCAGTGCCCCGCCATACAAGGCACGCCTCGTGCGGTCGTCATGACCAGTACGCCGATGGAGCCCTACGCTCGCTACTACGATGCGCTCACGGCTCGCCAACTGCTAGCGCAGGGGCATATCGTCTTCATCGCTGGCGGTACGGGCAATCCGTTTTTCACCACCGACTCTGCCTCAGCTCTGCGTGGCATAGAGCTACAAGCTGACATTATGCTCAAGGGGACCCGCGTCGACGGCATCTACACAGCCGATCCAGAGCGCGACCCCTCAGCGACGAAGCTCTCTCGGCTCACCTACCAAGAGGTGTACGACCGTGGGCTCAGGATTATGGACCTGACCGCTATGACGCTTTGTCTGGAGAACCACCTGCCGATCATCGTCTTTGACATGGACACGACGGGCAACCTGGCTCGTGTGATGCGTGGCGAGGAGATCGGATCAATCGTTTCCTAATCAATAACCTAGAAACCAATCACAACGAAATATGAGTACAAGCCAATTTACCAAACCTGCTGAGCAGTCTATGCTCAAAGCTGTCGAATTCCTCCAGGACAAGCTAGACCGCATACGTGCGGGTAAGGCGAATCCTGTCCTTCTGGACGACATAACCGTCGAGGCTTACGGGGCACCGATGCCTCTCAATCAGGTTGCCACTGTGACTGTACCCGATGCGCGCACGCTCGCTATCACACCGTGGGACAAGAAGCTCATCAAGGATATCGAGAAGGGTATCCTCGACTCTAACCTAGGCATCACACCGACCAACAATGGCGAGATGATCCGCATCGCTATGCCCCCACTCACGGAGGAGCGCCGCAAGGAGCTAGTCAAGCAGTCTAAGGCTGAGAGCGAGGAGGCTAAGATCAGCATCCGCAACGCACGTCGTGACGCTATCGACGCTGCCAAGAAGGCGGTCAAAGCTGAGGATCTACCAGAGGATACGATCAAGCAAACGGAGAACGAAGCCCAGAAGCTTCACGACAAGTACATAGCTCGTGTCGAGGAGGCGCTTGCGGCTAAGGAGAAGGAGATCATGACGATCTAACTCTGCGCCACTCCCCTATCACACTTCACTCTATGCAAGTCACACCTACAGCCTGAGCGGGCAGGCGGAGCAGAGAGCCTCTCTTTCGCATCGTCTGACCTTTTCCCCTCAAGCTGTGGGCTGTGGCTTTGCTCTTCCCATTTTCCCCATTTTCCTATCCTATGCGAGGCAGAGTCATCAAGGTCATCGGCAACAACTGTGCAGTACACGTCCCCGAGGAGGGGCGGGTCTACTCCTGCCTGATCAAAGGGCGGGTGCGCATACAGGGCATCCGCAGTACCAACCCCGTAGTGGTCGGTGACTGGGTGCACTTCACGCCTGATCCACAGCAAGAGGTCACTTATATAGAGTCTATCGAGCCGCGGCGCAACTACATCATACGGCGCGCCACCAACCTCTCGAAGGAGTCGCACATCCTTGCGGCAAACATTGACCTAGCCCTCCTGATGGTCACCATCGCTCGCCCTCGCACTTCCTACACCTTCATCGATCGCTTTCTAGCTACGGCTGAGGCGTACCGCATCCCTACCGAAATCCTCATCAACAAGGTCGACGACCTCAAGCCCGACGAGGAGGAGGTGATGCGCGAACTGACCGAGATCTACACCCCACTAGGCTATCCCTGCCACCCTATATCGGCTCTACAACAGCAAGGCACCGATGCGCTTCTATCGCTCCTCGATGGCAAGTGCACACTCATCGCTGGGCACTCCGGCACGGGCAAGTCGACCCTGCTCAATAGCTTGATACCCGACCTAGACTTAGCCACGCAGGCGATCTCTTCGCTCTACGAGACGGGGCAGCACACGACTACTTACTCGGAGATGTATCAGCTACCGAGCCCGCACTCGGGCTGGATCATTGACACGCCTGGGATCAAAGCTTTTGGCACACTAGAGATGAGCGAGGAGGACACGAGCCACTTCTTTCGTGAGTTCTTCGCCTATTCGAGCGACTGTCGCTTTGCCAATTGCACGCACCTCCACGAGCCTGGCTGCGCTGTCCTCAAGGCGCTGGAGGAGGGACGCATCGCACCCTCACGGTACAAGAGCTATCTGAGCATTCTCCAGGACGAGCACAGCGGGCCCTACCGACCCGAGCAGTAAGTCCCAAACGCATACACACATTAACCAAACGATTATGACGAAACCATCTAGAAAGAAAAACACACCCAAGAAGAATCCCTCCAAACGGTCCAAAGCTAAGCAACTTAATCTTGACGAACTGACACGAGCCGTCGTCAAGCTTTTTGCCGCAAACCCGACCCACACGTGGAACTACAAGCAGGTCTCCAAGCAGCTTGACATCACGGAGCAACCGATGCGCCTGACCATCAGCCGCATCCTGGATGTGCTCGCGATGGACGACACGCTCACACGTGTCAAGCCAGGCACCTACCGCTACAATCTCTCGGGGGCTCTGCTCTTCGGCACCTTCGAGCGTCGCTCCAATGGACGCAACGCGGTCATCTCTGACGAGGATGGCAAGAGCATCTTCATCGCTGAGCGCAACTCTATGCACGCACTCAACGGTGACCGGGTGCAGGCTCGTCTCTTTGCCAAGAGGCAGGGCGGAGAGCTAGAGGCTGAGGTGATCAATATCATTGAGCGGTCAAAGCATACCTTCGTCGGGCGACTAGAGTTCAAAAAGGACTGGGCCATCTTCGTCACCGAAGACCGCACCCTCTCGACCGACATACTGATCCCGCTCAGCGAACTACACGGCGCTCAGCGAGACTCCAAGGTGGAGGTGGCTATCACCGAGTGGCCTAGCTCGGACAAGATACCCACGGGGCGTGTCCTCAAGGTACTCGGCAAGGCGGGCGACAACGACACCGAGATGCGAGCCATACTGACCGAGTACAATATAGATTACGACTACCCACAAGCAGCTATTGACGAGGCGGAGCGACTTTCGGGAGAGATTACCCAAGAGCAGCTGGCACAGCGAGAGGACTTTCGCGAGGTGCCGACGCTTACCATTGACCCAGCCGACGCTAAGGACTTTGACGATGCGCTCTCCTACCGTGACCTCGGCGACGGTCGCCACGAGGTGGGCGTGCACATTGCCGATGTCTCCTACTTCGTCACTGAGGGGTCCAAGATCGACGAAGAGGCTTACGCACGTGGTACCAGTGTGTACCTCGTGGACCGCACGATCCCTATGCTCCCCGAGGTGCTGTGCAACAATCTCTGTTCGCTACGCCCCAACGAGGATAAGTACGCTTACTCCTGTATCCTCACGCTAGACAATGCAGCGCACGTACAGCAGTACCGCATCTGTCGCACGGTAATACGGAGCGATCAGCGCATGACTTACGAGGAGGCGCAGGACGTGATCGAGGGGCACAGTGACACCCAGCAGGCGATCATCCAGCCACTTTTCGAGCTATCCCAGCAGTTGCGCAAGCGTCGCTTTGACGATGGCGCGATCAAGTTCCAGAGCCAAGAGGTTCGCTTCACGCTAGACCCCAAGGGGCGCCCCACGGGTGTCGAGGAGGTGGTAGATAATGAGTCGCACCACCTCATCGAGGAGTTTATGCTTCTGGCCAATCGCACCGTTGCCGAGGACATCGGGCAGGTTCGTGCCAAGGGCAAGAAGGCGAAGAACTTCGTCTACCGTGTCCACGCACAGCCTAGCGAAGAGAAGTTGATGGCGCTCGCCTCTTTTGCCGGTAAGTTTGGCTACAAAGTCAACCTCAGTGGCGAGAATCGTCAGGTGAGCCGCTCCTTCAACAAGCTCCTCGACAGCGTCCAGGGCAAGCGTGAGGAGAATCTCATCGAGACGCTCGCCATCCGCTCTATGACTCGTGCCGAGTACTCGCCTGACAACATCGGGCACTACGGACTCTCCTTTGCCTTCTACACCCACTTCACCTCGCCCATCCGTCGCTACCCCGACCTTATGGTGCACCGTCTCTTGACACGCTACTATGCGGGTGGTCGCTCTGTGACAAAGGGCAAGCTCGAGGAGCAGTGCCAGCACTGTAGCGAGCAGGAGCAGATCGCTACGCAGGCAGAGCGTGACTCGGTGAAGTACAAGCAGGTGGAGTATATGAAAGCTCGCATGGGACAAGTCTTCGACGGAGTCATCAGCGGGGTCGCCGAGTGGGGCCTTTATGTCGAGCTCAAGGGGTCGCACTGCGAAGGGCTCATACCGATTCGCAAGCTCGAGGACGACTACTTTGAGTACGACGAGAAGAACTACCGTCTCCGTGGGCGACGCACCGGCAAGCGCTACAACCTTGGCGACCCGATCACCGTACGTGTCGCTCGTGCCGACCTAGAGCAGCGACAGCTTGACTTTGACCTCGTCTGATACGCCCCATCTCATGACTGCAACGCATCAGATCCTCGGCAAAACACCCGCACAACTCACCGAGCTAGCCGTCGGCTTGGGACTGCCCAAGTACACGGGTCGACAGATCGCTGACTGGCTTTACCAGAAGCATGTCTCCTCGTGGGACGAGATGACGAACCTGAGCAAGAAAGCGCGCGCTCTGCTCGCCTCGCACTACGAGATAGGTCGCGCTGCACCTCATCTTCAGCAGACTTCACGAGACGGGACGGTCAAGTATCTCTTTGCCGCTGGTGGAGGCTTCGTTGAGACCGTCATGATCCCCGAGGGAGACCGCGCCACGCTCTGCGTCTCTTCCCAGCGAGGCTGCAAGATGAATTGCCTCTTCTGCATGACGGGCAAGCAAGGCTTCGGCGCCAACCTCTCGGCGAGCGAAATCCTCAACCAAATCCTCTCCGTGCCCGAGGTCAATGAGCTGACGAACATCGTCTTCATGGGGATGGGCGAGCCGATGGACAATATAGACACGCTCCTACAAGTGATCCGCTGTCTGACCGATCCGCAGGGACTAGCGATGAGTCCGAAGCGCATCACCGTATCGACCATCGGACTGCGTCCAGGTTTGGAGCGTTTTCTGGAGGAGTGCACTTGTCATCTCGCTATTAGCCTGCACAACCCACTGCCGGAGGAGCGTTTATCCATTATGCCCGTGGAGCGCGCCATGCCCCTTGCCGACACGGTGGCACTCCTACGGCACTACGACTGGAGCCATCAGCGTCGCCTCACCTTCGAGTACATCGTCTTCTCGGGGCTCAACGACACGCCCCGCCACCTCGCCGCACTCAAGCGTCTACTCGCCCAGCTCGACTGCCACGTCAACCTGATCCGCTACCACCGCATCCCGCACATCAACCTGCCCAGCTCCGATATGACCCGCATGGAGTGGCTACGCGATCGGCTCTGCGAGGCGGGCATCCCGACCACCATCCGCACCTCCCGTGGCGAAGACATCAGCGCCGCCTGCGGTATGCTCAGCACCCAAGAGCAGCAAGGCGCATAAGCTCTCACACCCCTATTACGAGACTGTTGCAAAAGTCAACAGTCTCACAATCTTGCTTGCAAGATTGTCCTGACTTTGCAGAAAGGATGAAGCGCAAGGCGCTCAGGGTGAGGTCTGAAGGGAGCATACCTCCGTATGTGACCGAAGCCGAATCCCGAAAGCAACACAGCGATTCGCCTTTATGCAACAGTCACATTATGACAAAAGGTTCTAGCCTCACGAGAGAGGTTAGAACCTTTTTTGTTTCGCCCAGAGCTTGACACTCGCTAGAAGCGGTAGCCCACAGAGATCGCAGGGTATATGTAAGCGATGTTCCACTTACTCACCTTCGCGATATTACGTCCTAGACGACAGCTTATCTCTCCGCTCCAGTTGCTGCGAGTGACCAGCTTGAATCCACCTCCTAAGCCGATGCCCCACGAGATGCCTCTTCGATCTTCGATCTTCTGCTCCCACTTACCAGAAGATTTGTCATAGTGCACATTGTGCAGATTGTCGTTGTAAGCGATCGAGCTATTAGCCTCTAGGAAAAAGCCAGCATTAGGCTTGGCCATAGAAAACAAGAGACCACCAAAGTACCAGCGGCCATAAGGCATCACGCCCGCCGTGGGGAAAAAGAGGACGTTAGCCCGCTCAGTGCCAAAGTAAGCACTGGCCATAACCCCGACACCCACATCTAGTGCCACCGCACGCTCATACTCCAGTGAAACAGCCTGATAAGGTATCGGAGCTTGTAGATTCAGTCGTACTTCGTTGCGCTTTTCGGGCGTCGGAGGCTCAGGCTCGCCAGTCACCACGACTTCCTGAGCAGCTAGCCCGAGGGAACTCAGTGCTAGTAGCATCGTGCAGAGCATCAGTCGCATCAATCGTTCTGTCATCATCGTAACGTCTTTGGGTTATGCCCCAAAGTTAATACTATTCCTGAGATCTGATCTCTGTCGCACTGATTTTCCTAGGACTGACGCATGATAAAAATGAGCTCGTTTCAATTGCTACCTAGGAATTGCCAAAATTCCTCCGTAGATATTTCTGATTTGCTACCTAGGAAATAAAAAATTCTTCGGACTTATTTTTTGATTCCTCCGAAGTTTCATTTGATTCCTCCGAACACCCCTACTGATCTCCTCGTAAAGTGCCACGGCACGCTTCTGCGCTTCTGCAAAGGACGGCAACACATTCTCCCGTCCCAGCTGATCGATGATACCCGTCTGCTCCAGATGCGTATAGACCGCAGGACGCACACCACTCAGTACGACATGCACGCCACGCCTACGCTGTCGCGATAGGACCATCTGCAGGTTGTGTAGCCCCGTGCTGTCGATGAAAGGCACGCGACGCATGCGGATGATGCGTACCTCTGGATGGTCGTGAACCGTCACCATCACCTCCTCAAACTTATTGGCAATCCCAAAGAAAAACGGACCCTCCACCTCGTAAACCTCCACTCGAGACGGAAGTTCCACATCTTCATCAGCCAAAGGTTCGTCCGTAATCTCGCCAACCCCAATCTGCTCGACAGAGCTCACGTTGAGGATACGACGGAAGAGCAACGCAATCGCCAGCAGCATACCCACACCGATCGCCACCGTCAGGTCCGTCAGCACCGTCAGCAAGAAAGTCACCAGCAGAATGACCGTATCCCCTCGTGGGCCTCTAAAGATCGAGACAAAGGAGCGCCAGCCACTCATATTATAAGAGACCACCACCAGCACGCCCGCCAGCACCGCCATCGGGATATGCGCCGTCAGGGGCGAGAGCAGGAGCATGATCAGCAGGAGCACCACCGCATGGATGATACCCGCCATAGGAGTCCGTCCACCGCTATTGATATTGGTCATCGTACGGGCGATAGCCCCTGTCACCGGGATTCCCCCGAAGAAAGGCACCACCACATTAGCTACGCCCTGACCGATCAATTCGCTGTCAGGGTTGTGCTTCGCCCCAATCACACCATCCGCCACCGATGCCGAGAGCAAGCTCTCCATAGCGCCCAGTAGCATGATCGTGAGCGCAGAGGGGAAGAGCGCCACGATACGCTCCACCGTGATCGTAGGCATGACGAAGGTCGGCAGCGCACGCTCTATCGTATAGTTGTCCCCGATGTTTTCCGGTCTGAGGTAGCCCAGTTGCTGGAGCCCAAAGCTCACCAGTGTGAGTAGCACCAGCGCCACCAGCGTGCTCGGGATTTTCGCATTCACCTTAGGCAAAAGCCAAATGATCAGTATCGTGCCGACCGCAAAAGCAAAGGGAATCCACGAGCCCGTCGCAAAGTTGGCTATCAGCACCTGCCACTTGCCGATGAAGTTCCCAGGCATCGACTCAATCTGTAGCCCGAAGAGATCCGCAATCTGCGTCGTAAAGATGGTCACCGCAATACCCGCCGTAAAACCCACGATGATCGGATAAGGGATGAAGCGCACCAAGCCGCCCAAGCGCAAGAAGCCCAGTAGCATCAAGAGCAAGCCCGCCATGATCGTCGCAATGGCCAGCCCGTCCAGTCCGTGCTGCTGGATGATCCCGTAGACGATCACGATGAAAGCCCCCGTCGGTCCCCCGATCTGCACCTTGCTACCGCCCAGTAGCGAGACGAGGAAGCCACCGATGATGGCCGTCAGCAAACCCTCCGTCGGCGAGACTCCACTGGCAATACCGAAGGCGATAGCTAGTGGCAGGGCGACCACCCCGACGATGATACCCGCTGTGAGATCCTTGAGAAAGTCTTGTCGTGAATAACCACGTAGAGAGAGAAAAAACTCAGGCACGAGTCCCTTCATGATAGACATAAGCGTAAGATAACGGTTGGTACTGCTACAAAGATACTGAAATTAGAAGTGAGGGGTTAGAGATTAGAGGTTAGAGGTTAGAGGTTAGAGATCCGATCATTCTGACAGCTCTGACAGCTCCGAGGGGTCTGATAGCTCCGATTAGCCTCTAGCCAGTCGGCGGAGGCGTAGCTTGACGCGGTGAGCTTGGTGGTGCAGACGGCGCCAGAGGCGTTTGTGGAGGGGCGTGGTCGTGAGACGAGCGATCAACGAATCTAATGGCTCTGCGGTTAGTTGCTCGAAGAAGAACTGGCGCTTAGGAGGCTCCGCGACACTCTGCTCGATTGAGGGATTGCCCGCCAAGGCACTTGCGTAGCTCGTCTCCTGAGAGCGACAAGTGAGCTCGGACCAGAGGCGTTGCCCCTGTGCGCTGTGGATCAGCACGACACTAGTGCCTTTGTTCTCGTCCAGCGCTCGATCCAGGTCGGGGCAGGTGCGCTCCACGCCCCAATAGTCGCCCAGCGTCAGGTCGCTCTGACTGCGGCCCCCCTTCGCCATGCAGGCGTAGCAACTAGGACGCAAGTAGAGATCGTGCAGGAAGCCCCGCATATAGATATTGTCTCCGTAAAACTGTCGCACGCCCTCCCCCTCAGTGCTCTGTACCACAAAGTCATAGCGTCGCCATCCCGAGACCGATTTGTCGCGAAAGGAGATTCCCGTGATCTCTCCCTGCCCTGCTCGCAGTGTCGTCAGATACCTTTGCCACACCATCGGTGAGGGCACGCCGTGGCAGACCACATCGACCGTTGTCAAGTTGTCGTAGGCACGCCCGAGGTAGTGGACCAGCCCTTTGATCTGACAGGGAGTCCCAGAGAAGAGGACGGGTCGTCCCTCTTTGAGAAACTGCTCCGCCCGCTGATAGCTATCTCCGATGCGGCTCTGCAGGTACTTACTACCCCGAAAAGGTGCCAGCCCCGCCACCGCCTCCGTGTAGTCGTGACAGACGCCCCAGGTCTCATCAAATCGCGCCCCAAAGACCACGCCCCCACGACGTAGCGTCTCCTCAGCAAGCAGCGTAAAGAGCCCTCCCGACGAACTCGTCTCGCGGAGCCCTTCGTCGGTAGCACATGCGGCATAGACAGCCAGTGGCTCACGAGGCGCACCCAGCTTCATAAAGGGGCAGACGCGCTCACACCTATGGCACTCAATGCAACGCTCCAGATCGACGACTGGATAGCCAAAGCCCTCCTCGTTACGCTCCAGTCGTATGCACTCCTTGGGGCATACCTGTCGGCACGCTTCGCAGCCACAGCAACGCTTCTTGTCCTCTATCTGTATCATCGTGTCTCAGTCTCTAGTGCACTACAAAGGTAACTATTCGAATCCGAACAGATTCTCTTAATCCTTATACAGCAGGACTGACGTATATACAGACACCTTCGAGTTTCACCCCAATGGGCACCTAGATGTTTTTCATTTCTAGGGAGGATATTGCAAACTCCTCGGTGAGGATTGACCTATCCCCAAAAGAGATACACAAACTAGTGGATACTTATAGATTTTTTTCTATCTTTGTGATAGAGACAGTTTCGTTAGTGACGACCTGCGTCCGGATACTTCTCGCATAACATACTTAAATCACACTATAGCTATGAAAAAGATTCTTTCTACTCTAGCTCTTGTAGCTCTCCTTCTAGGATTCAACGCCTGCCAGTCAGACTGTCCTAACAATGAGCCAACACCTACCCCGACGCCGACGCCTACCCCAACCCCAACGCCAACGCCGACGCCGACGCCGACGCCTGGAGAAGACAGTACCTACATCTTGCCTTTCCTCAGATGGTGGGACGGAAGTGATGGAATCAAGGCTTTTGAGTCTGCTCGTGGTAGCAAGCAGGAGTCTTACGATCCCTCTTTCGATCTCTACGTCTATAGCACGGGCAACAAGCTACAACCCAAGATCTCATACATCGTCGGTATGTATGCACAGATGGAGATGGCCACTGAGGTCCTGACTAGTCCTAGCTTCTACGCCTTTATGAAGGAGAATGGATTCGAGCCTACAGGTAAGCCTCAAAACTCAATGCAGTACTTTACCTCTAAAAAGTATAAGCAATTGACCGTCTACTCCGTAGTGGCACCTATAGATCTAGGCGAGGGAAATGTTATGCCTACAGCTCTTGTCTTCTCGATGAAGGCTCCAGAACTGAGTAGCGTACCCTATCCTCTGCTAAATTGGCAAGCCTCACTAGATGATGTCAAGGCCTTTGAGACTCAAGCAGGCTTCACCGGTCCCAAGGAGTCTACGGTCAAGAATGGGGAAATAAAGCGTTACCAATTCTCCAAGAAGACGGAGAAAGATGAGTTTACCGAGCTGTTTATTCGTCTATACGACTTCCAGGGCGATAAGCTCATCAAGGCCACCTCTATCGTAATCCCTAATGACTACGTTTACCAGCTTAGTGGAGATGCCATCAACCCTTACCAATACTTTATCAATATGATAAAGAAGGATGGATACGTCTCTCGCAAGGGTGCCAACAATCGTCAGGTTTACGACAATAAGGATAAGGCTAGCAAGTTCACCTTTGAAACCTGGAGCAAGGTCAAAGTGAATAACTTCACGATGAAGGGCGCTGGCATGGCTTTCGTACCCCTAAATGGTCCCGACGAGATTGACTACTAAGCAATAAACCGTACTAGCTACGGTTTGCACTCAAAGAGAGAGGCTGCTGCATTTGCAACAGTCTCTCTCTTTGCTAGTCCTATTTGGACAAGTTTCTGTATCTTTGTGGGCATATCTTATACGAAAGCTCCAATGAAGAAACCGTTTAAGGAATACCAGTCTGCCGACTTCGCACAGATCAACCAGGAGATGCTAGCTCTGTGGGAGAAGGAGCAGCTCTTCCACCGCTCGCTACACCAGCGTGAGGATGCGCCGCTATTTACCTTCTACGAGGGTCCTCCCTCGGCCAACGGAATGCCTGGCATTCACCACGTCATAGCGCGCTCTATCAAGGATATCATCTGTCGCTACAAGACGATGCACGGATACCGTGTAGATCGTCGCGCGGGCTGGGATACGCACGGTCTGCCCGTAGAGCTGGGCGTCGAGAAGAAGCTCGGCATCACCAAGGATGCGATCGGTAAGACGATCTCTGTCGCTGAGTACAATCAGACCTGCCGCAAGGAGGTGATGAAGTACACCGCCGAGTGGGAGTCGCTGACCAAGCAGATGGGCTACTGGGTCGACATGGAGCACCCCTACGTAACCTACAAGAATAAGTACATCGAGACGCTCTGGTACCTTCTCAAGGAGCTATACAAGAAGGGTTTACTATACAAAGGTCTATCCATACAGCCCTACAGTCCTGCCGCTGGTACAGGACTGAGCTCGCACGAGTTGAATCAGCCGGGCTGCTATCGTGATGTCAAGGATACGGTCTGTACCGCACAGTTTCGCATCATTGATGCACCTGAGTCACTTCGTGGGCGTGGCGAAAGCTTTTTCCTAGCTTGGACCACCACTCCGTGGACGCTTCCGTCGAATACGGCTCTCTGCGTGGGCCCTTCGATCGAGTACTGCGCTGTGGAGACGTTCAACCCCTACAGCGCTATGCCGATTACGGTGGTCCTCGCCACGACGCTCCTAGGCAGTTACTTCGACGCTGAGAGCGAGGTGAGCGAACTCCCTGAGACGTGGGACAAGGAGACTTACAAGAAAGCTCCCTGGCACCGCATCTCAACTTGCAAGGGTAGCGACCTCGTCGGCATTCGCTACGAGCAACTCATCCCGTGGGTCAATCCTGGCGAAGGAGCCTTCCGTGTCATACCGGGAGACTATGTTAGCACCGAGGATGGTACTGGTATCGTGCACATTGCACCGACCTTCGGAGCAGACGATGAGCGTGTCGCTAAGGCGGCGGGCATTCCTCCTCTTCTAATGATCGACAATAAGGGGCAGCAGCGTCCGATGGTTGACCTGAAAGGTCGCTTTTACAAGATTGAGGCGCTAGATCATCAATTCCTCAAGGAGTCGGTCAATGTGCCTCTCTACGACACTTACGCTGGGCGCTATGTCAAGAAGGATTACGATCCTAAGGACACACCTGACAAGGAGACTCTAGACGTAGATATATGCGTCATGCTCAAGCATGAGAACCGCGTCTTCCGAGTTGAGAAGCATACGCACAACTATCCCCACTGCTGGCGCACCGACAAGCCTATCCTCTACTATCCGCTAGATAGTTGGTTCATCCGCTCTACAGCATGCCGTGAGGAGATGATGCGCCTCAATGAGACAATCGACTGGCATCCCGCAGCAATCGGCGTGGGACGCTTCGGCAAGTGGCTGGAGAACCTCCAGGACTGGAACCTCTCCCGTAGCCGTTACTGGGGTACTCCCCTACCTATCTGGCGTACCGAGGATGGCGATGAGGAGATCTGCATCGGCTCTGTCGAGGAGCTTTACAAAGAGTGTGAGCGCGCAGTGCAGGCTGGCGTCATGTCGGCCAATCCGCTCGCAGGCTTTACCCCTGGCGACTACAGCGAGGAGAACTACGACAAGATCGATCTGCACCGTCCCTATGTTGACGAGATCACACTCGTGGCTCAGGATGGCAAGCGTCCGATGCGTCGTGAGAGCGATCTGATCGACGTATGGTTTGACTCGGGTGCGATGCCTTTTGCACAGGTGCACTATCCCTTCGAGCATCGCGAGGAGGTCGAGAGAGGAAAGGTTTTCCCCGCCGACTTCATCGCTGAGGGCGTGGATCAGACACGTGGTTGGTTCTTTACGCTCCACGCTATCGCTACGATGACGCAGGGGAGCATAGCCTTTAGAAATGTCCTCGTCAACGGGCTCGTCCTCGACAAGGATGGCAACAAGATGAGCAAGCGTCTGGGCAATGCGGTCGATCCCTTTGGAGTCATCCAGCAGTATGGCTCAGACCCACTTCGCTGGTACATGATCACCAATGCCAATCCGTGGGAAAACATTCGCTTTGACCCGAAGGGTGTCGAGGAGGTGAGCCGCAAATACTTCGGCACGCTCTACAACACCTACCAGTTCTTCGCCCTCTATGGCAACTTGGACGGCTTCGATCCTGCTGTGGCTCAGATCCCCTATGCGGATCGACCTGAGATAGACCGCTGGATCCTCTCGCGTCTCAACTCACTTATCAAGGAGGTGGACGGCAAGTTGGCAAGCTACGACCCAACGCCTGCGGGACGTGCCATCGAAAACTTTGTCACAGAGCATCTGAGCAACTGGTATGTGCGTCTCTCGCGCAAGCGCTTCTGGGCTGGCTCTATGACCGACGACAAGCTGAGTGCCTACCAGACGCTCTACCAGTGTCTCTCGGTGGTAGCTCAGCTGATGGCGCCCATTGCGCCCTTCTACGCAGATAGGCTCTACCGTGACCTGCACGAGGAGTCTGCATCGGTGCACCTCTCCGACTATCCCGTAGCAGACGAAGCGCAGATAGACCTAGACCTAGAGCGCAGCATGGAGCTCGCTCAGATCTACTCAACTCTGGTCCTCTCCCTGCGTCGCAAGGTCAATATCAAGGTGCGTCAACCACTCAGTGCTATCATGCTACCGGTCAACAACCCTGCGGACAAGACCCACATCGAACAGGTGCATGACCTATTGCTCAGCGAGGTCAACGTGAAGGACATTCGCTTTGTCGACCCCTCAGACTCGATCTGGGTACGCACGGTCAAGCCCGACTTCAAGGCTCTAGGCCCTAAGGTGGGCAAGAATATGAAAGCGCTCGCAGCTCAAATCAGCACGCTCTCTACTGAGCAGATCAATGAGCTAGAGCAGACAGGTCAACTCACCCTGACGGTCGGTGACCAGCCTATTGTGATTGACCTCAAGGATGTACAGATCATTGCTCAGGATATACCTGGCTGGACAGTCGCCAATGAGGGCCGTCACACGGTGGCTCTGGACATCACGCTCACGCCCGAGCTCATCGCAGAGGGTACAGCTCGTGAGTTTGTCAACCGTATACAGAACCTCCGCAAGCAGTCTGGCTACGAGGTCAACGATCATATCGAGCTACTCGTGATGGCTCCCGAGGAGGTTGTACAGGCGCTTCGCACTCATCAGGAGTACGTCCAGACGCAAGTACAAGCCGACACGATAGACTACTCCGAGGTGCTCAGCGATGCCGAGGAGATCGACCTTGACGGCACCCTGATAGCGGTACAAATCAGCAAAGCATAATACAAACCACGGCGCCTGCAGGCGATAAAAGCCTTTTCCCTAAAGAGCTTCGCCTACAGCGCACCAATAGATTTACAGATAGTATGGAAGATAGCAGCAAGAAAAGATATAACCCCGAGGAGCTGGAGGAGTTTCGCATCCTCATTGAGAAGAAGATCGCTCAGGCGCGTGAAGACCTCAATATGCTTCGTGCGGACAATGTCAACGACATCAGCGATACGACGCCTACCTACAAGGATCTAGACGAAGGCTCCATCACTCAGACTCGTCTTGAGAACGATGCTCAGGCACAGCGTCTGCAGGACTTCATTGAGAAGCTCGAGGCAGCTCTCCTACGTATCCAAAACGGCACCTACGGCATTTGCTCCGTCACGGGCAAGCTCATCCCCAAGGAGCGTCTCCGTGCGGTACCTCATACGACGAAGAGCATCGAGGCTAAGCTCAATCGCGACAAGCGTAAGTAAAGTCATACCGCTCCCTATATGACTCGAACTAGCCAGCGCCACTGGATTGTCGCAGGGCTCATTCTGCTCCTCATCGTCATTGATCAGGTCGTCAAGGTCTGGATCAAGACGCATATGTACGTTGGTCAGGAGTACCACATCTTCGACTGGTTTCGCATCTACTTTGTAGAGAACCGTGGCATGGCATACGGTGTGGAACTAGGGAGCAAGCTCCTCCTGACCGCCTTTCGCATCGTAGCGATGGCTGGGCTAGGCGTCTGGCTCACCCGCTTCGTTCGGCAGTGCAGGCACTACTCGCTAGGGTTTTGCATTGTCATAGGACTCGTACTGGCAGGAGGCATCGGCAATCTCATTGACTCCCTCATCTATGGACAGCTCTTCACCTCCTCCATCGGGCAGGTGGCACAGTTTGTTCCTACGACAGCAGGAGCGGTGGGCTATGCCCCGTGGCTTGAGGGACATGTGGTCGATATGCTCTACTTCCCTCTCTTCACGACGGTACTACCCGAATGGTTTCCGATAGGAGGGGGGTCGGCGTATACCTTCTTCAGCCCCATCTTTAACATTGCCGACAGCTGCATCACCGTAGGCGTGCTGTCGCTACTCTTCTGCTACCCACGCACCACGACCCGCGCGCTTGATCGTCTCTGGATCTACCTCCGAGGCAAGCATCGCCACTCTAGTAAACAAGCTAAGTAAGCTATAATGCGGGCTTTCAGCGTCAAGGCATCTCTGCTCAAGCTTGGGCTACTAAGCGTACTGCTCCTCCTACTCGGGAGCGGTTGTAAGAAACGCTCCTGGCAACGCATACCGAATGGTAAGCTCGAGAAAATACTCACCGAGCTATACTCAGCTCGTGGCATAGGTCAGACGCTCTACCTTAGCTCCGACCAGCAAGACTCGATCTACGTCTCCATACTTCAGGCTCATGGTGTATCTCAAGAGGATCTAGACAGCACCATCTACTACCTCTCCGCTTCCAAGGCAAAGCTACTTCAGAAGATCATCGCTCAATCCTCAGCCAGCATACAGAGAGAGGTCGAGATATTGGAGCGCACGACAGGCTTCTTCAGGGCAGGCTCAGAAGGCGACGGGGGCTACTTCTACTCGCCACTACCGGACACCATCTCTTGTCCTGTCGTCCCGCTGTCCACCTATCCTATCTGCATCAATAATAGACAGAGCGACTACCTCTGGAAGGTAGCTCTCGCAGACATACCTCACCTCCCCGACACCATACATCAGATAGAGATACAGGGACTCATCAGTGGCTCACACATACCAGAGCAGGGACAGATGCCGTGCATAGCGCTCTCCAAGCAGTTAGATGCTAAGATGCCACCTTTAGCTATGGAGAGTGTATCAACAAGGTTGCCCATCGGAGGAGTCTTCGTACTCACCCTAGGAGAATCCGCTTCAGAGAGTACAGCAGAGCCAAGCGAGCCTGAAGAGCCTACCATTCCAACCGATAGTATATTAAGTAGTCTGACGGATGGCATGACGGATAGCTTCTCCGTGAGTGGTCCGCACAAAGAGCGTGCACGTGCTGTCCCGCACTTCTCTGCAAAAGACACCGTCACCATCTCCATCTACAGCCTACCAACAGACTATCTGGGTACGCAGTCTCTACACTTCAAGCTACATGACCTACGCATCGTCGCTCGCTAGCGTCTACTCGTAGCCCCGTGTGGCAAGCGCAGCATCACATCGATGGCACAACAAATCATCCTACACCCAGGCGAACGGATTGCACTCCGACAGTTGCTTTATCGTGGGGAGCTCCTGCACTCCGTACTACTCACCTATCATGACTGTGAGCGAGGCATCGAGCTAGCCTCATGGCATCACGACGAGCCCCCGCACACACTCTACTACTCAGGCACCTGGCGCCTCATCGAGGACGACAAGACTGACCACCACTACCTATTACGCCACGAGTAGCTGTTGGCTATTGGCTATTGGCTGTTGGCTGTTGGCTAGTGCCACTAGGAACACTAGAGCCACTAGAAACCAGCCTCTAACTTCTAATCTCTAACTTCTAACCTCTAATCCCTAACCTCTAATTTCGTACCTTTGTAGCGTATTAAGTATTGGCATAGCATGCTTTATAGATTATGATGACAGCACACGATATACGACAAGCCTTCCTCGACTTCTTTGAGGAGCACGGACACCGCATAGTCCCTTCGGCACCGATGGTGATCAAGGACGACCCCACACTCATGTTTACCAATGCCGGGATGAACCAGTTTAAGGATATCATCCTGGGCAATAAAGAGCCTCAGTATCGTCGTGCGGCAGACTCGCAAAAGTGCCTCCGCGTCAGCGGTAAGCACAACGACCTCGAGGAGGTAGGACGCGATACCTACCACCACACCATGTTTGAGATGCTGGGCAACTGGTCCTTTGGCGATTACTTCAAGCGCGAAGCGATCCAGTTCGCTTGGACCTTCCTGACGGAGCGCCTCCAGCTACCCAAGGATCGGCTCTACGTGACCGTCTTCGGCGGTAGTGCCGAGGAGGGACTGAGCCGTGACGACGAGGCGGCAGGTTACTGGCTTCAGTACACCACGGAGGATCGTATCATCGACGGCTCTCGTAAGGACAACTTCTGGGAGATGGGCGACACGGGCCCCTGCGGTCCTTGCTCCGAGATACACATTGACCTGCGTAGCGAGGAGGAGAGTCAGGAGATCTGCGGTCGTGACCTAGTCAATAAGGATCACCCGCTAGTCATCGAGATCTGGAACCTCGTCTTCATGCAGTACGACCGCAAGGCTGACGGGCATCTAGAGCCCCTACCCCACAAGGTGATCGATACGGGCATGGGCTTCGAGCGCCTCTGTATGGCTATGCAGGGTAAGAAGTCTAACTACGACACCGACCTCTTCACCCCTCTGATACGTGCCATCGAGACACTCAGCGGGGAGCAGTACGGTCAGAATGAGCAGGTGGATATCGCCATGCGTGTCGTCGCTGACCATATCCGCACGATCGCTTTTGCCATTGCCGACGGACAGCTCCCGAGCAACGCTAAGGCGGGCTACGTGATCCGTCGTATCCTACGTCGTGCCGTGCGCTACGCCTACACCTTCCTCCATGCCGATGAGCCGATGCTCTACACGCTCCTACCCACGCTCAATGAGGTGATGGGCGGTGCTTATCCCGAGATCGTAGCTCAGCGCGAACTGATCGCCTCGGTGATCAAAGAGGAGGAGGAAAGCTTCCTACGCACCCTCGCTCAGGGACTCAAGCTTCTAGAAAGCAAAATCCAAGAGCTACCCCAGGACGCGAAAGTTCTATCGGGTGCCGACGCTTTCGTTCTGTACGACACCTACGGCTTTCCACTAGACCTCACAGAGTTGATTCTGTCGGAGCGTGGCATGACGCTTGACCAAGTCGCTTTTGACAAGCTCATGCAGGAGCAGAAGAGCCGTGCCCGTCAGGCTGCAGCTGTCGATGCTGCCGACTGGGAAGTCCTCGACGAGGAGACCTCCGAGAGCACCTTCGTAGGCTACGAGACGCTCCAGATCGAGACGCATATCCTGCGCTACCGCAAGGTGGCTGACAAGAAGCACAGCTACTATCAGGTGGTACTGGCAGAGACTCCCTTCTACGCTGAGATGGGTGGTCAGGTCGGTGACAAGGGCGTGCTGATCGCCCAGGACGGCACCGAGTACCCGATCCTAGACACCAAGCGGGAGAACAACCTCACCGTCCATATCCTCTCCACCCTTCCCGCAGATCCCAAGCAGCCGCTCATCGCTCGTGTCGGGGCTGAGCTACGTCACCTCACGGAGGCTAACCATACGGCGACGCACCTGATGCACCACGCTCTGAGAGCCGTGCTCGGCACTCATGTAGAGCAAAAGGGTTCGCTCGTTTCGGCAGACCTATTGCGCTTTGACTTCTCACACTTCAAGAAGTTGACCCCCGAAGAGATAGCCGAGGTGGAGCGTCTGGTCAATGCGGAGATTCGTGCCGACAGACCTCGTGACGAGCATCGCAATGTGCCGATTGCTCAGGCTAAGGAGATGGGTGCGATGGCACTCTTTGGCGAGAAGTATGGCGACGAGGTACGCGTCATCAAGTATGGCGACTCGGTCGAGCTATGCGGAGGTACCCACGTGGCTAGTACGGGGCAGATAGGCTTTTTCAAGATCATCAGCGAAGGCTCTATTGCCGCCGGCATCAGACGTATCGAGGCAGTCACAGGGCCTAAGGCGGAGGAGTATGTACACCATCTGGAGGAGCAGTTGCAGCTCTTCAACGAGCGACTCAACAATGTGCCCGATCCGCTCAAGGCGCTAGACCGACTGATTGCCGAAAGTGCCGAGCAGCGCAAGGCTATCGAGCAGTACACCAAGGCTCAGGCGGAGCAAATAGCTCTGCAGGCTCTAGCCGATCAGACGAAGCATGGCGAGACAGCCATCGTCACCGTCAATAAGCCAATGAGTAGCGACGTCGCTAAGGATGTCGCTGGCACCATCCGCGAGCGACTACAAGGCTCTTACCTAGCGCTCATCGGTGCTGCCGAGGAGGGCAAGTGCACCCTCACGGTAATCCTCTCGCCAGACCTTGTCGACAAGGGGCTCAACGCAGGCAAGCTCATCAAGGAGGTCGCCTCGCTCATCAAGGGCGGGGGCGGTGGTCAGCCTCACTTTGCGACGGCTGGTGGACGTAACCCCGAGGGACTCCAAGCTGCCATCGACCATATCGTCTCGCTGATTTAGCAGCTAGACCAAACAGCTAGACCAGATGCCACCCCTAGCCTTCATCTCCACCCAGTCAAGGGTGCTCGTGGGCAACCTAATGGGCGACTACCTGCGGGAGTTGCTCCGCCAAGGCAAGCCCGAGAGTTACTACCTACTGGCAGATGAGCAGGTGTGGCATCTGAGCCAAGAGCTTATAGCGAAAAACTATCCCGAGCTAACGGAGCTACCCCGCTATCTGATCAATGACCCTGAGGAGGCGAAGAGCCTTGAGGGCATCGCCGAGATGGCACACTGGCTCCTAGAGCAAGGTGCCACGCGCGGAGCTACACTCATTGCGCTAGGCGGTGGAGCCGTGAGCGATGCCGTCGGCTTCCTCGCTCAGATCTATATGCGGGGCATCTCGCTTGTCCTACTCCCCACGACGCTCCTCGCCATGGCAGACGCTGCTGTGGGGGGCAAATGCGGAGTCAACTTTGCGGGTGTCAAAAACCTCCTCGGAGCTTTTGCCGATGAAGCTGACACGCTGACACTCTGCGACACAGCTTGGCTGGAGAGCCTCCCAGAGGAGGAGCTACGCTCAGGCTGTGGCGAGCTGATCAAGTATGGCCTGCTCGTTAGTCCCGACCTGTGGCGCCGGCTACTGCAGGTACTGCCCGAGCAACCGCTCTCCCTAGAGCAACTCACCCCGCTCATTCGTGAAGCGGTGCAGTTCAAGCTCGACATCGTGGCTCAGGATCGTCTAGATCAGGGGCTCCGTCACCAGCTTAACCTGGGGCACACCTTCGGACATGCCTTTGAGGCGTGGAGCCATCAGCACGGCGACACGCCTTTGCTGCATGGCGAGGCGGTCGCTCTAGGACTCGTGCCCGAGCTATATCTCTCGCATGTCAAGCTGGGCTTCCCCAAGAAGGTGCTACACCAGTTGCTCGCCGTAGTGCAGGAGCTATACCGTCCGCTCTCCATCACCTGCCGAGACTACGATGCGCTCAGGGAGCTGATGCTCCACGACAAGAAGAATAGCGACGCACAGCTCATCACCACCGTCGCCCTCTCGGCCATCGGTGAGGTCCACGAACTACAAAACGCACCTCTCGACATCACCGAGGCGCTCGACTACTACCAAGACACGATGCTCTAGTCCTCGTAGTCGAAGCATCATATCGCACTCTATTTCTGACACATACGAGTTCCAAAAAGGGTTCCCTTCTTGGAACTTTTTAGTTCCAACGGTGGAACTGTTCGGTTACTCGGTAGGAAACTCTAGGTTCCTCCGCATGAGCGAGCGAAGCATTGGCACAAACGACAGCCCCCACGGGTCTCTAGTCCTAGAGAGCCCTGGGGGCTGTCATGATTTAGGGGCTAGTTAGGGGCTGGTTAGCGCCCGTTGAGCGATGAGTTAGGGATGGCTTAGCGGTCTGTGAGCTGTCTGCTCCGCTTTACTCCTCGGGGATGTAGATGACCTCGCCATTCTCCAGCTCGTAGGCGATGCCGACGCGCTTACCGCGGCGCTGACTGGAGGCGTCCTCGCTGTCGGTCGGTGTGTACCGCTCGATGGTGGAGCCTTTCTTGGAGATGATCTCCATATTGTCTTTGCCGGGGTTCTTAATGATGGTGAAGTCCTCCTGCGTGAGCATCTCGGTCATGCTAAATTTCGTGACCAGTGCCACCATGAGCGCTACGGCAAAGACCATCGCCACGTCAAAGAGGTTACTCACGAGCGACGATGGATCGGTGTCGTCGTGGCGTAGGGGGCGTCGCTTACTTTTTCGTCTCATCTTCAGCTTGAGTTAGGAGTTCGTCGATGTAGTCAATGTAGATGAGCTCTTGGTGGTGATAGCGGTGAAGCCTTTGCAAGGTTAGATAGCCGATGGCGGAGACGAAGAGTCCCAGCACGGTGGTCGCAAAGGCGACCTGCATATTGTACGCCATGGTCGCCATATCGCCACTGCTAAGCCCGACGAGCGCTGGCCCCATTGGGATGAGGGTACCCATCAGTCCGAGGATCGGGCCGAACTTGGTCAAGACTTGCGGGTAGACGAGTCGCTTGTCGAGGCGTAGCTCATACTCGCCGATGAGTAGGCTACGCTCAGCAGCGGGAGCCGTGAGGAGCGAGCGCAGGAGCTCCTCAAAGAGGTCTAGCCGTGCTGTCTCCTGACTCTCAGCGCCCAGCTCTTGCCGTAGTCTGCCGAGTAGTGCGCTAGCGTCTTCACGCTGATGGGAAAAGTAGCGTCGCTGTAGTCGCTTGTAGCGCTGTGCCCGCTCGATGAGTCCACCCAGCATGAGGAGGGCTAGGAGGAAGAGTAGGAGTAGTCCAATGATCACCGGTATGAGGAGACCATTGGAGAGGAGAAACATGGTGTCTGAAATGAATTTCATAGTAATCTGTTGTGTGTAACTGTCTTATTTGCGTGAGCCTTTTGCCTTGATGAGCATGGCTATATAGCCGACGAGCACGCCACCTGCGAGGGTCGCGAGGAGGATGCACAGCTCTCTAGGCGAGGAGCTGTCTAGCTGAACCTCCGGTGCTTGGGTGCGCTCTGGGATGAGGATGTAGGCTATGACGCTACCCACGGCTAGCACCCCAGCCAAGAGCATGGCGAGCAGACGGAGGAACTCCCGATCACGGATTAGGCGAGGTGTCAGCTCGATGAGTAATAGGAGCACCACAGCAAAGGTTATGGTCACTGCCCAGTAATGGACCCCAGGCATGCTGTAGATGACGAAGCTCCTCAGGTAGCATAGCGCAGGTAGCATCAGTAGCGAGGGAAGCCATACGGCTATCTGGTGGCAGGCGGTCATGACCGCTACGACTAGACCCTCCCGATGATAGATCGTACGCAGAGGTCGGCGTGCGGGTCGGTAGGTGACGACCGCCATCGTGAGCAGTAGCTCTAGCGAGACCATCATGGCGAGTGTGGAGAGCTGCTCCGCCTGACGTAGCATAGTGTCGAGGGCTAGCTTGCTCACCCGCAGGGTCGCCTGATGGGTCGCCACCAAGCCTACGATATAGAGTACCGCATGTGCTAGTCGCACCCTACGGTCAGATCGTACGGCTGTGGTGGTGAGCGCCACTAGGAGCGCAAAGATGGAAACGATGAGTATCATCTCTTACTTCGTACGCTTCCTACGTCTGCTGTAAAGGATGGAGAGTACCAGTATGAGGACGAGTACGACGCCTCCGATGACAACCACCTCGGTCGTGGAGAGACTATCATGATCCTCTGCAGAGGCAGAGCCTGAGGAGTGCTTCTTGCCTTGGCCCTTGTCCGAGTCCTTCGAGAGTACCTGCTGCTTTTGGTCAGACTGTGAGGTCACCTTGAGCGCTTTGTCTAGGGCGGCGGTGTACTCTTGCTGTTGCTCGGGTGTGAGTTGATCTTGGATCATCTTACGCAGCTTAGCATTGTCACAGACCATACCGCTACAGCCAGCACCCGCCTTTGCCAAGCTCTCGGCATGGAGCCGAGCGATGGTCTGCTTTTGCTCAGCAGTCGCCTGCCAGTAACCCTTGCGAATGGTCTCCATCATGGAGGCGGTGAGGTCTTGCAGGGCTGCGGGGTTGTTTCGCTCGAAGAAGTCGACCGTGCCGAGCTGATGCTTGTCCACGACATACATATCGTAGAGGGCATCCCAAAGCTCCTTGTCGATGGCGGAGGGCTTCATAACGTTCCACGCATAGGTATTGCGGATGGTCTCATCGATAGCGTCTGCCGCTCCAGCGCCCTCTTTGAGCTGCTCACGCACATAGGTGGGGTTGAGGATGGTGGTGCGAGCTTCGATGCCGATCGCTTGCTTGATCTCCTGCGTCTTGACACGACGACGGTTGCGCAGATCGGTGAAGTAGCCCTCGGGGTCTTTGCCCGTGACGTGACGTACGGAAAGGGTGAGCCCGCCCATAAACTCATAGACGTGATCCAAGCTTAGCGCACCCCACGTATTGCTCTGACGGGGCTGAACGACGGCATCCGTGTTTTGCAGTGCCGCCTCAAAGATACCCTTGGCGGTCTCGCCCCAGAGCTCTTCGTCTCCATAGATGGCGCCCATATTGTTCATGTAAACCTCAGCAATCTCGCTCTCTTTCTCCCAGCGGTCACCGCTCTCGACCATCTCCTGAATGCCAGTACCGTAGGCACCGTTGAGACCGCCGAAGATGCGCTTGCCACTAAGCTTACGAGCCTGCTCGGGGGGGACGCCATGCTCTAGGAGCACACGCTCCGCCTCGACACGTCCGAGGGCTATCTGGTTGGGAGTCTTGCCATCCTTGGTCTCTGCGACGAGGTCCATAGCCTTTTGCAAGAGGAAGAGTCGGGAGGCTGCGATGTCTCGGAGTTGGCCCGAGGTCTGTATGACCACATCCACACGAGGTCTGCCGAGCTCCTTGATGGGGATGACGCGCACGTCGATCACCTTGCCACGGCGGTCACGCACGGGCTCGACACCGAGGAGCGCCATAATCTCAGCGATGGTGGTGCCCTCGCTCTCGATGAAGCTACTGCTCCAGAGCGTGAAGCTCACCTTGCGCGGTATCGAGTCGTTGTGACGAGAGCGGTAGTCGGCGATAAGCGCATCGGCTAGTTGCTGTCCGTCTTCCCACGCCTTTGCCGTGGGTGTCATCTCGGGATCGATGGCGTAGAGGTTGCGCCCTGTGGGTAGTACGGAGGGGCTAGCGATGAAGTCACCGCCTGGTGAAGGTGCCGTGTAGCCACCACTGAGCGCATTGGCGAGCGAAGCTAGCTCGAGCTGTGGCGAAGTGACCAGCATACGCTTGTAATATGGTATCTGCGCTACGGAGCGACGCAACAGACTGACCCCCTCGGCGAGGAGTACCAGCTTGGGATCTTTCTTCGTTTCGGCACTGGCGGGCTTGCCGTGAGGAGGCATACCGCCACCCATTCCCTTAGGCATACCCTTAGGCATACCCTTAGGCATCCCTTTAGGCATATCCTTTGGCATTCCCTTTGGCATATCCTTTGGCATTCCACCGCCCATCATACCTGCAGGCATACCGCCCATCATATCAGTCTGTGCGCTCTCCTCTTGTTGCGCCTTGAGGAACTGATCGGCACGAGCTAGCTCGGCACGACTAACGCCTAGCGACTGAATGAGCGCATCGACCTCTCCCGAGGCAATCTCCCGATCCTGAACACGAGCCACGAAGCGGTCGGCAGGACGGAGGTAACGTGCGTTGAAGTAGACATCGTCCTTGATCTGAGCGTCGGTGATCCGTCCGCGAGACTTGTCCACCTGAGCCAGAGCATAGGCTATCGGGTCGACCGAGAGGAGGCGGACACTAGAGCGAATCTTCTCCGAGCTGAAGGGAACGCCCGTCGTGTACATACCGCCCACGATCTTAGCATTGGCTAGCTCGTCGACGAAGCTGGCGATTAGCTCAATCTCGTCTCTCGTGTAGGGCTTACTCATCGTGGAGTCTAGCTTGAGGTCTCTGTGGAAGCCCTTAGCGATGGTCATCTCTTTGATCCGCTTGGAGAGGGCGTCATCATCTTTTTCCGAAGCTAGATAGCGATCGGTCAAGTCGCGTAGCGGTTGCATCTCTTTGTCTAGTTGCGTATCGATAAAGGGCGGTGCTAAGTAAGAGACCGCCTGCCCGTAGGAGCGACGCTTGGCGATCATACACTCGCCGACGTTGGCCGTCGTGTAGTAATAGATGTGTGGTAGGTCACGCACGAGTCTGTCGGTGTAGTCGTAGTTGCTGAGCGCTACCTGCTTGCCAGGGATAAACTCCAAACTGCCGTGCGTACCGAAGTGCATCAGGACATCAGCGTGCCAGCCGTTGCGAGCCCACAAGTAGCTCGCTATGTATGGGTAAGCGGGTACGGAGGTGGAGCCATGTACCATCTTGAAGTCTAGCTCTCCGCTACCAGATCCTGGCTGAGGAAGGAGCGCTACCTTACCATAAGTGAGTCGGGTCACCGCAATGCCCTCGACACCGTCACGCTCTAAGACGAGGTCGTGACCAGGTATCGCCCCGTAGCGACCTTCTATGCTGTCCTTGAGTGCTGGGGGAAAGGTATCGTCGATCCACTGCGTCAGCTCTTTCGTCGAGACAAAGGCGGGGTAGTTGCTACTTAGGAGCAGCTGCTTGTTGCCCTCCGCATAGTTGTTGTAGAGCGCGCCACGAGACATCAGATCCTTGGCAAAAGCCTCCTCCGTGTCGGGCAAGCCTGTCAGGTCGTACCCTTGGCTCTGTAGATACTTCAGGACATTGTAGAGCGAGGGTACAACTTCGATGCCTTGCGCCACGAGACTGTTTTGTCCAGGACCCTTGAAGTAGAAGAGGGCTATGCGCTTGTCCGCATTACTCATCGTCTGTAGCTTGATATAGCGGTGGAGTAGTGAGCAGAAGTCGGGCAGACGCTCGGGGATCGTGTGAAACTCCTTAAAGCCCTGCTTGTTCTCTCGCAGTGTCACCAGCGCAAAGGGGTTGATCGCGCCATCTATCTCAGGCGTCACGACCGTCTGGCTGAGATAGCCTCCCCACATGCCTTGCTTGTCTTTGATCCAGTCGTCATATAGCTCCGATACGATGAGCGGAGTGAAGATAGGCACGTTGTGCTCCTTGAGCCAAGCGATGGCGGGGTCGCCGCCGAAGCGACCGTGTGCGAAGTAGATGACCGCCTGTGGCTTGATCTCCGAGAGGAACTCCAGTCGGCGTGTCATAGCACTGATCGGATAGACGTTAAATCCTGACTCCTCCAACGCTCCGATCAGCTCGTCCAAGTAGTCGCGGCTCGATCCGAAGGGTCCTGCGATACCTGTAAAGAGTGCAATGCGAGGAGCTCCCTCCTTGTAGCCATGCTCCTTGTAGTACTTCTGAAAGCTCTCGACACTGTCGAAGGCGAGATCGGGATCTTCGTCCGTAAAGAGCAGGTCGTAGCCGTACTCTATCGGCTCCTCGATAGTACCCGTGCGGAGCGACTTGCCGAGGACTTCCTTACGAATGTAGTTAAAGCCCGAGCGGTAGTTGCTCGTACCGCCATTGGCCAGATAAGACTCCAGCTTCTCTCTCTGTAGCGAGTCTAGGTTGGAGATGTTATTCTCTGGCGTCGTGGTCATGTAGGCGAGGTACTTCAGTCCCTTCTCTTCGCCCAGTTGCTTGATTAGCGCACGGTCCTCGTCGGTCCACTTGAGCCCCATGCCGAAAGCGATCATAGCGTCGTAGTTCTTCAGCTCGGAGAGCTCCGTGACGGCTGTGAGGCGCACATTCTTCTTGTCGACCGCCACTGCCATACGAGAGGCTACGAAGTCCGGCATATTGACCAGTGCGACCCGTACTGGCTTAGGCCACAAGAGATAAGTACCGAGGATGATGAGTATCAGTAGTACTGGTGCTCCTATGTAGTAGAGATGCTTCTTAGAGAGAGTCATACGTAAGAAAGTCTTAAGGGGGAAGCCCTTTTTAGTAGTTCAGTGAGAGCGAAACGAAGTAGCTACGTCCAGGCGATAGCGAAGCGCCCTGCTCGACGATCGGGGTCATGTAGTTGAAAAGGTTGTCGCAGCCCAGCGTCAGGCTAAGGTCTAGGAGGGTCTGCCAGCGCTGCGTGACGCTCGCCCTAAAGAGCACGTAGCCAGGGTAGGAGGCGTAGCTGTAGTCATCCTTATTGACATCGTAGACGGCAGAGGTCACGCCACTGAGGTAGCGCCCTGAGACCTGCCCCGAGAGGGTGTACGAGCCCCAGCGGTGCCCATACTGCACGGAGCCATTGATGTGGTGTGGTCTCGTGTTGCGGATATGGAAGGACTGCGTCTTGCCCTGCACCTTCATCTGCTCTAGGACGAGGGCGTAGTTGAGGTTGATATCAAAGTTTGCAAAGGGTGTGACCCGTAGCATCGCCGTACCGCTCCACAGGTCTAGGGGCTTCTCTCCGTTGCGATATTGGAGTACACTGCCCTCCTGCTCGGGACGCAGATAGATGCGGTTATTGATACGATTGTAGGAGGCCGAGAGGGAGAGATTCATAAAGGAGTTGTTGTACTCAGGAGTAATCATCACGAGGTGGCTGATCTCAGGCTTGAGGTCGCTAGAGCCCTTGATGCGAAACATGCCTCTGTGGTCCCAGTCCATAAAGAGCTCCTTGAGCGAAGGCGATCTAAAGCCCTCGGAGTAGCTAACGCGTAGGGCGTAGTTGCGATTGCGCCACATGATCGACAGGCGAGGCGTCAGGTGCGTGCCATAGGTCGAGTGCATATCCTGACGGAGGCCCACGGTGGTGCTCCAGTTATTGTCCATACGCCAGAGCATCTGCCCGTAGAGCGTCTTGGTCGAAGCGCTGTGTACGTCATTCATATTGGTCACCTGTACGCTACGCAGGTTCTCGTGGAGGATCTCCACGCCCGCATTGAAGCTCGGCTTGTAGGGATCTTCCGTCGGGTCGTAGTTGTACTGCATGCGCGCCGTCTGCGTCAGGTAGTTAAACTGTGGATCCCAGGGGCCCTCCTCCTTCGTGGCGAGGAAGAAGTACTTGTCTCGCTTGTACCCCTCGATATGGTAGCTGGTCTCTATGGAGTGTCCGTCGGTGGGTTTGTAGAGTACTTGCAGATTACCCGTGGGGCTCTGGTAGCGGTTCTTCTCCTTATCGTCAAAGTCCTGCATGCGTGAGTGAAAGCGTCCCGTAGCGGTGATCGAGAGACGCTTGTCTGGGGAAAGGTAGCGTAGCTTCTCTCCAATGTGAAAGGTGTAGAAGCCTGGCATCGTGCGTGGTCTATCGGCACTGACGCCTGGCAACTCGTAGTCATGCTGCTTGGCATAGCCGCCCGTTGTGGTGCTGGTCACACGACCCAGTCTCATCACCAGACGGCCGTTGTAGCGCTGTATGCTCTGCGTATCGTAGTGGCTAGAGAGGTTGGCACCAAGCTTCTTGTGGCTCCGCTTCGTGATGATGTTGATCACGCCACCTATGGCATTGCTCCCATAGAGAGCCGAGCTAGAGCCTTGTAGCATCTCGATGCGCTGTATTGATGAAGGGTCTATACGCTCCAGGTCTACGCTACTGGCCGAGCCCTCGTTGGTCATGCGCTCACCATCTACGAGGAAGAGGTAGTAGTCTGCCGAGAGCCCCCGTATGCTCATTCGATTTTGCGTACCGTGAATACTTGTCTGCACTCCAGGGAGTACCATCTGTAGCAGATCCTCCACGGATCGTGCCTGCACCGCTTCGATCTCCTTGGGCGAGACGACGCGGATCGGTATGGAGATATTTTTCATCGGGCAGCGTGTGCGGGTACCCGTGACGACCACTACGTCAAGGCACTTGACCTTCGTACTATCTACGAGTGTCGAGTCTTGCAAAGTGGGTGTGGCAGAGAGAGCTCCTGCGAGGGTGAGTAGGGAGAGGAGGGTGTATAGAGACCTTTTCATATAGTGAAGCTTAGGGAGTAAAAGGAAATAGGCTCAGTGCGCTTAAGAGACGCTTAGAGCCAAGAAAGTTCGGAGCCACAGAGAGCGGTCTCTCTAGTAGCTCCGAGCTGGTAAAGGGGTGATTACTTCTTGTCTGCCTGCATGGCATATTCGAGGGTGATGTGTCCCGTCTTCTTCGTAGCATTCCGATAGTCTAGGACACGGACGCGGACGATCTGACCAGCTGCCGAGCGAACGAGAAAGACGGAGGGATCTACCGTCACCGTGGGAGGCATACCAGCCATGCTGATGATACCCTTATTTAGGTAGCCAGGCTTCCCGTTGCCCTTAGGCTCTGAGGTGAGCAGGAAGTTGGCCGACTGCTTCTTGTACTCTATATCGTGCTTGCCATCCTTGTTGGCACCAAACTTCATCAGGAGCATACCCTCACGGTCTAGCGTCCACTCGCTATCCTTAGGTGTGGCGATGTCTGCCTTTAGGTCCTTTTGGGTGGTGCGAGTGGCAGCGCCCTTGCCCTTGCCAGAGGTACCGCCATTGGTCTTGAAGTCGTAGCGGTGCAGACCTAGATCCCACGAGAGATCGGTCTCAGGAGCGGATACGGTGACCACTTCGCCCTTGGCAAAGTTGATGTAGACCCACTTCGTATAGTCGGAAGCGTCTACAACGATCTTCTTGGTCACCCACTCGCCTTGTGAGGGATTAGGCTTCGGTTCGTTATTGTCCTTGTCGCACGAAGCGCATAGTAGCAGCGTCATAAGCGCCACTAGAGAGAGTAGGATTGTTTTCTTCATTATACTTTGATTGCTTAGAAAAGTTGATTACCTGATTGCACTGCAAAGGTATGAAGGAGAGCCTACGCAAATCAATACCTAAACGTCGGTAATTAAGTTTGTGCCGTCCCAATGCTTAGCTATGAGCGCTCCCCAGCACAATCCTCTCGATCAGCCTCTCGGTAGCCGTTTCGTGTGGGGAGACGAGCGCTTTTGTAAAAGTTCCAAAACGGTTCCTGCCTTGGAACTTTTTAGTTCCAGCGGAGGAACTTTTCGGTTCCAACGGAGGAACTTTTCAGTTCCAAGGGAGGAACTCTTCAATCCCTACGGAGGAACGAAGAAATCCCTAGGGAGGGATTTGAGTTTTCCAACGGTGGAAAGTTGATTTTCCAAGGGAGGAAAGGAGCAATACATCGGACTTGTGATTTCTTTCTTCCGAAGTTTCATTTCATTCTTCCGAACTTTTATTTCGCACATCGGAGGAAATAAGAGATCTCCACCGAGGAGTCTGGGACTTCCTCCGTGGAGATTGAGCCGGTGTGTCCTGCATGCCGAGACTGTTGCATAAAGGCGAATCGCTGTGTTGCTTTCGGGATTCGGCTTCGGTCACATACGGAGGTATGCTCCCTTCAGACCTCACCCTCAGCGCCTTAATTCGTCGAGACGGCTCGTGAGTGCTATGCCGAGGGTAGCAAAAAAGCCCCACGTCTGCTGAGCAGAGCGTGGGGCTTCGTATGATGGGAGCCGAGGGGGACTATCGACTAGTCCGCTGGCTCGCTATGCTGATCGTGAGCGTACTAGAGGCCTAGCTGCTTCTTGACCTGAGCCGTGATGTCTACCGCAGAGGGACCTGAGTAGAGCATCATCGTGGCCTCCATAACATAGGTATAGCCACCTGCGTCGCCTACCTTCTTGATGGCCTCTACAATCTTCTGCTGGATAGGTGCCATAAGAGTGCCTTGCTGCTTCTCCATGTCTTGCTGCATAGCCTGATAGGAGCGCTGGATGCGACTTTGCAGGTCAGCGAGCTCCTGCTCACGACTCTTGAGGAGCGTCTCGGAGAGCCCCCCTTTGTCCTTCATATAGAGCTCGAGCTTCTTCTGATACTCGTCGTTCATCGTCTGCATCTCTGCGGTGTACTTCTTGTCTAGCTCTTGGAGACGATCCTGAGCAGCCTTCATGTCAGGCATAGCTGCGATGAGCTCCTGTGAGTTGACGACAGCTATCTTCTGCTGAGCCGTAGCTACGACAGGTAGCAAGAGGAGGAGTAGGGATAGAAACAGATTCTTTGTCTTCATTGTTCTGTATTTAAGTTATTGATAATGCGTATGTATAGGGTTAGCGCTTGCGCCCATAGCCTAGCTTCTCTAGGACCTGGTCGCTGATATCGATAGATGGATTGGCAAAGACGATGCCTGCCGTAGAGCGGTCGAGGACTAGCTGGAATCCGCTCTGCGATGCGATCTCCTTGATCGCTTGCCATATCTCGTCTTGCAGAGGCTTGACCATCTTAGAGCGACGCTCGAAGAGCTCACCCTCGGGCCCGAAGTACTTGCCTTGTAGCTCAGTAGCCTGCTGCTCGGTCTTGACGATCTCCTCTTCGCGCTGACGCTTTTGCTCGGCGGTGAGGAAGACGAGGTCGCTCTGATACTTCTTGTAGAGCGTCTCGGCCTTGTCTTGAAGTGTCTTGACTTCCTGCTGCCAACGCTTAGAGACGGTCTCGAGCTGCTCATTCATCATCTCATAGTTGGGGATGTTCTTGAGGATATACTGCATATCCACAAGGGCAAACTTCTGTGCTGATGCTCCCAGCGTAAGAGCTAGGAGGAGTGTGAGGAGATATAGATGCTTTCTCATAATATTGATGTTTAGAAGGTCCGTACTAGTGTGTATAGATGGCTTGGGAAGCTCATTGTTTAAGGAGGTCAAGCCGTATATGCATGCGCTCAGGGGGTTAGAACTCCTGTCCCATGACGATGTGGATATTGCTACCACCACGCTGCGAGGAGCCGTCGGGCTTGTCAAAGCCATAGCCCCAGTCAAGTCCGAGCATACCAAGGAAAGGTAGCGTGATGCGGAAGCCGACACCGGCCGAGCGCTTGAGGTTGAAGGCGTTGAAGTTGCTGATGTCTCGCCACGCATTACCAGCCTCGAGGAAGGCGACGGCCCAGACATTGTACTGCCCCTCGAAGAGGATCGGCATACGTAGCTCAGCCATCATACGCATATAGGCGTAAGCGTAGTCATAGTTGCCACCAGCGATCGAGCCGTTGCTATATCCACGCAGCGGGATGGTTTCGTTGAGGAAGTTGCCTACGTAGCCACTCATATTGTCACCACCCATGTAGTAGGTGCCGAAGGGTGAGCGCTTGAACGGTGTGTAGTGACCGATGAAGCCCGCATCTAGACGCGTCATGAGGACGGGCGTATACTTCACAGTGACAGGGTTCATGAGCGGGGTGAAGACCTTGCCCGAGAACTTCCACTTGTGGTACTCAACAAAGCGGTAGCGATCCTCCGACTTGAGATTGATGTTGGAGTAGTCGATGCCGTCCCAGAGGGAGTATGGAGGTGTGGCACTGACTGACAGCGTAAAGGAGGAGCCACGACGGGTGTAGATCGGGTTGTCGATCGAGTTGCGCGAGAGCGCCAGTGTGAGGCTTATGTCGTTAGCGTGACCATTGTGAAAGCCTTGGAAGGTTTCGTAGACCCAATCACGGAGGTAGTAGTGGGTATAGTTGAGCGTAGCATTGACATTAAACCAATTGTCTGGCCAGTTGAGTCGCTTACCGAAGCCGACCGTTGCTCCGAAGATGTGCATGGACTGGTTGGGGTTGTAGGAGTTTTCCATCAGCGACTGCCTGTACCCACCATCGTAGCCATAGCCACCGTAACCGCCATAGCCGTAACCACCGTAACCACCATAGCCTCCGTATCCGCCATAGTAGCCTGGGTAGTAGCCCATGCCCTGCGTACGGTTGTTATAGTAGCGGGTATCGATAGCGGTCTGCATGGAGTAGAAGAGCGACGCCGTAAAGAAGTTCGGACGCTTGCCACCAAACCAGGGATCGGAGAATTGTAAGCTGAAGGAGTGGTAGTAGCGACCATTACTCATCGCATTGAGGGAGAGGGTCTGGCCATCGCCCTGCGGGATGAGACCACGGTACGCCTTCGGGTGGAAGAGGTTGTAGATCGAGAAGTTGGTAAAGTTGATACCCGCACGTCCGATGATACCGGCCTGAGACCAACCGAAGGAGAGCTCAAACTTGTCATTGTTCCTGCGCTGCAGCGAGTACTCTATATCTACGGTACCCTCCTGAGGGTTGGGGATTGGCGTGGGGAAGCTCTTCTCTGGATCAAAGTGTCCGAGCTGGTTGAGCGTCATCCAGGAGTTCATCATATCCTCCTTGCTAAAGAGCTTGCCTGGCTTCGTATAGAGCTCACGACGGATCACCTCCTCGTAGATGTCATGGTTGCCTCGTATGATCACCTTGTCGATGGTAGCCTGCGGGCCCTCGACAATGCGCAGATCGAGCGATACGGAGTCGCCCTCGACGTAAGTCTCCACGGGGTCTATGCCTGAGAATATATAGCCGTTGTTGTAGTAGAGGTTGGCGACAGCATCGTCCTCGGCGTAGAGACGCTTCGTAAGACGATCCTGATCATAGACGTCTCCGTGCTGCATGCCGAGCATAGCCTCGAGAAGGGGTGTGGGGAACTTCGTATTGCCGACGAAGTTGATATCCTTGATGTAGTAGCGATGCCCCTCGGAGATGTTGATGAAGATATCGATCTGCTTATCGTTCTTCGGATTGCGAGCGATGGAGTCTGAGAGAATCTCCGCATCGCGGTAGCCCGCCTTGTGATAAGCATTTAGGATGTTGCGTAGATCCTCCTGATAAGTGTCTTGGATAAACTTCTTGCTCTGGAAGAGCTCCAGGAGCGAGTTCCAGAGGTTGCCACGATTGAGACGGAAGGTTTCGTTCGTCTTCTTCATCGCTTTGCGCAGGTCGGTGTCGGAGAGCGCCTTATTGCCCGAGAAGTAGATGTTAGCGATCTTCGTCTTGTACTTCTTATCGACCGTGATGCCGAGCTTGACATACCCTTCACGAGATAGGTCAGGTTGCTGGTCGAAGGTGACCTCCATCTCGCTATAGCCCTTCTCATTGTAATACTTCTGTATCAGTTGCTCCGTGCGGTCGAGGACGTTGGGCGAGAGCTGCATGCTCTCTCGTAGCCCCGTCTTGGTCTGCAGGTCTTCCTGCTCGGACTTCTTAATGTTGTGGTAGGTGACCGAGGCAATACGAGGATGCTGCTCCAGCTGCACCTCTAGCCACACTTTGTCGCCCACATACTTAGTCACGAGTACACGTGCATTGGCAAAGGCGCCATTGCGTGTGAACTGCTGTACCACAGCACTCGTCGCCACTCCTGGTATCTCTATCTGATTCCCCACCTTAAGACCCGTATAGCCTAGCAAGACCTCCTGATCGTACCCTTGAGCACCAGTGATGGTCACGCCCGCGATGGTCTTGGTGACGGGATGAGCGTAGTCGATCTTGGGGGCATAGATCGTGTCGGCTGGGGTGGTAGCAACTTGTGCACTCGCTGTGGTCACCGCGAGGAGCGCTATAAGTGCGAAGAGTATATTGTGATATCGTTGCATTGTCATCATTAGGAGATCAGATGGGTCTGTGATGTATGGGTCTTTGTTTTACTGTGGCACCGTGCCGAAGCGTCGCTGGCGTAAGGCAAAGTCTGCAAGCGCCTTGTCCAGCTCTGCCTCATCAAAGTCCGGCCATAATGTGTCTGTGAAGTACAGCTCTGTGTAAGCTGATTGGAGTAGGAGAAAGTTCGAGAGCCTCTGCTCTCCACCCGTCCGAATGAGCAGGTCGGGCATCGGCATGCCACTGGTGTAGAGATAGTCATTGATCAGATCGGGGCGTGACAAGTCGTCATTACTGAGACGTCCTGACTGCACATCCGCAACGATATGCTGTATCGCATGACTGACCTCCGTGTAGGAGGAGTAGCTCAGCGCCATGCCTAGGGTGATCCGCTTGCCATCCTTGGTCTGCTCCATGGAGTCCCTGAGCTGCGCTGCTGTCTCGGCGGGGAGCTGGTCAATATCTCCGATGGCTCGTAGCCGCACCCCCTCCTCGATGAAGCGGGGCGTGTAGTGATGTAGCCCCTCTGCTAGGAGCTGCATGATATAGTTAACCTCAGGCTCTGGGCGGTTCCAGTTCTCTGTACTGAAGGCGTAAACCGTCAGGTATGGGATGCCTCGCTCGGCTACGGCGCTGAGGATAGTCTCCAGCGCATCGACACCCTGCTTGTGTCCATAGCTACGCGACAAACCTCGTCGCTGAGCCCAGCGACCATTGCCGTCCATGATGATGGCTATATGTTGCGGAGTCTGCTGTATCATCATTTGGGTGTCTGCCAGTTAGGGTAGCTGTCCGATCCGTGGCAAGGTTCGCTGCGCTTGCCAAATTCATAGGTTATACTCACGATCAAGCCTATCGTAGCGTCGCCCCCCTTGATCCAGTTCGCAGGCATCCCGTAAGGGTTGTTGAGCCAGTCCGTCTGCTCTGTAGGCGTGTCCAGGTGGGAGCTAAGGTAATAGATACCTTGCAGTGCGGCGATCAGGTTAAGGCGATTGCGAAGCTTGTACTTGATGCCCGTCTTAATGCCAGCCCCTGGCAGGAAAGCCATCTTGTGCCCCGAGAGCGTCGTCCCGACACTGAGGCCAGCACCGATATAAGGTACCAAAGAGCGAGTCTGCAGGTAGCGAAACTTGTCGCTGTAGTGAGCGAAGTTGTACTCCGCCCAACCGTTTAGCGTCAGCAGATGAGAGGCTCCACGGGTAGCTTGATTAGCCTCTCTAGCCTGCGGATAGTCTGTCTGCGCATAGCGACAGTCGAAGGGGAGGAAGCTGTAGCCCAGTTCGCCCGAAAAGGCCAACCGGAAGTTGTGATTGTAGCGAAAAGCGGCTCCGCCCGTTCCCCCTATCGGTACGAAGGGAATACGCCTATTAGCATTTCCCAGATAGGACGTAGCACCTACATATCCTCCCATCTCATAGCGATACTCCTGCGCCGTCAGCGAGACAGCACAGAGCATCAAGAGGAGAGGAGCCAGAAGGCAGGAGCGAGTCGGCATAGGTCTGCGAGGGTATACTTACTGAAAGCGAATAGGCTGCCCGATCCAAAGCGTGGGAGCCCCACCCTTCAGTCCGCCAAAGAGGTAAATGCGACCATCATCGCCACGGTAAAGCGCTAAGCCACGCTGCTGCGTCTGCGACTTGTCATAGTAGAGAGCTGGAAGTATCGACTCCTCTGTCAATGGCTGCCATACAGTGCCGTAGTCTAGCGATACGTAGACACGCATCACTGGTTGCTCAGCATGCTTAGGACGAGCTGCAGGCTTGACAAGCAGTATCGTCTGGTCTTGTGGCTCATAGATCATAGCTCCTGGCAGATTGCTCGGCCAGATCTTGCTTACGACTTTGGCATCGTGAGGCGTAAGCCAGTCACGGCCGTTGGAAGAGGTGTAGACCAGTGCCGTGGTATCTGCTACGGAGCCTCCGATGAGAAACGCTACAGGATGATGCTCGACGGTGAACGAGAGACGAGCGTTGTCCTCTAGAGGGAAAGCCTTCGGAACTCGTATGCCACGCTCACTGCCGAAGTGTACGCCATCGGTAGACTTCACAGCCACAAGAGGGGTATTCTCTCCTCTGTAGTATAGGTTGCCCAAGAGGTAAGAAGCTCTACCAGGCAAAGCGTTGCTCTGGTTCCACTTACCACCCTGATGCTCATAGATAGTCGCCTGTCCGCTCTCCTGCAGACAGAGGATTGCATCACTGCCACCCTGCTCTGCGATGTCCATAATGGGTGAGTCGAGCATCGTAGGTATCGTCACCTCTTGCCATAGCTCAGGCTCCTTGTGTGAGGCGCGCCATAGATGCCTCTCGGTAGCGGTACGGGCAAAGTAGTAGTAAGCCTCGCCATTGTCCACGAGACGGCTCAAGACGATATTCTCATTCGTCGCTGTGGCTGGCGCTGCGTGCGCTGACTTCGTCCATGTGTGGGTGTAGGGATCACGGTCATAGACGTTTATCTTAAGCTCGTACTCCTTGGTTAGGGAGGTATTCTTACGATGATGCATCACGATGCGCACCCCATCGGCATACTTAGACATGTTGACCGTGTCCAGCCCAGACGTTGAGGACTGCTCGACACCGCCTATGTAAACCTTAGGCAGTGCGTCTGGGGAGGCCGTAATCTTCAACTTGACCGTTCCAATTTTAGTTCCCTTAGGTAGCGGACGAGCGTTGTATATCAGTCCTTTCCGGTGATCTATAGAGAAGATCGTTTTCTCCAGTTCAGGGACGGACTTGTCACTCATCTTGAGCTCTGAGATCAGTACGCTCTCCACCTGCACATCCTCTACGAGCGCCTTGCGCTGGCAGGAGGGCAAGCTGATGAGCGGTAGCAAAGCTACAGCGAAAAGTAGGTATCTATGGAGAGATTGTATGGTGCGAATCATATAGAATACTTGATATGAAGACAAAGATACTACTTCCCGCGAAAATAGAGATTAGACTTTAGAGATTAGAGGTTAGAAATTAGAGATTAGAGACGTGTAACGATTTGTAGGGACGCACGGTCGTGCGTCCGTTCCCGTTAGAACCATGACGCTGTAGCCTTTGACACAACGGACGCACGACCGTGCGTCCCTACAGCGGTTACACGTCTCTAACTTCTAAAGTCTAATGCGACACATGCACTCGCTTGGTGGCGGGAGCCATCGTTAGTCTCTCCTGCACGCGCTCCGTCACAGCCGTGGCCAGCTCAGCGAAGTAGTGACTCATCACCTGGTCACTCTGTGCTGCTATCGGCTCTCCCGCATCGCCAGCCTCGCAGACACTCTGCACGAGTGGCAGCTGACCCAAGAGCGGGATATGGAACTGTTCGGCCAATCGCTTACCACCGTCACGACCGAAGATGTAGTACTTATTGTTGGGTAGCTCGGCAGGCGTAAACCAAGACATATTTTCCACCAAGCCGAGGATAGGTACATTGACAGGATCCGTCTGGAAGAGGTTGATCCCCTTCATCGCATCAACGAGAGCCACCTCTTGCGGTGTGGTCACCACGATAGCGCCCGTGAGCGGTAGCGTCTGTACCAGCGTCAGGGCTATATCGCCTGTCCCAGGAGGCATGTCGATGAGTAGGTAGTCCAGCTCTCCCCAATGACCCTCGGTGAGCAACTGCTTGAGTGCATTCGAAGCCATCGTACCACGCCATAGGAGCGCTTGGTTGGGACTCACGAAGAAGCCGATGGAGAGCATCTTGATCCCCTCCGTCACGACGATCGGAGCGATGCGATCCTTGCCGTCCACCTCCTCAGCCACAGGTCGAGCGTCCTCACAGTGAAACATCTTAGGCATCGACGGACCATAGATGTCGGCATCGAGGAGCCCTACTCTATACCCTTGGCGAGCTAGAGCCACCGCCAGATTGCTCGTGACTGTACTCTTGCCCACGCCCCCCTTGCCACTGAAGATGGCGATCGTGTTAGAGACCATCGGGAGCGGGTTCTCCACCTCAGGCTGCTCCGGCTCCTCTCTAAAGGTTGCCTTGATACGACCCGCCACATCTGCCTTGGCGTCCAGGAAGGTGAGGATAGCGGTCTCTGCCGCTTTGACCACGGAGCGAGCAAACGGATCTCGCACACGGGGGAAGTGTAGCGTCAGAGAGATCTGCCGTCCCTTGATCTGTATGTCGTCTGTCACGATACCTGACGTGACAATGTCTGTACCCGTACCTGGATAGCGCACATTGCGCAGCGCATCAAGTACCTGCTCGGTTGTATAGCTATTCATATCTTGTTTCGATTACTTGGTCTGAGCTTTTATTCTTCCTGAGCAAACGCCCGCTCCACTTGATGCAGGAGTCCACCCGGGACCTGCGACCAACTGGTATAGTCGTCATGCTCCGGCTCACTCTCGGGTTCTAGCCACTGCTCGCGCATAGGTAGGGCAAAGCGAATATACTTGATCACCTTACCTCTGCCCAGCCACTGCTTCTCGTAGTGAGTCAGGACACGTGGTATGCCGTACTGTGTCAGCGGAGCTTCCTCTTGATAAAGGTCTGGCAGCGCCACGATAGGCTCCACTCCGTTTACCTCCAGCAGGCTCAGCGTGTACTCATAGAGGAAGGGGCTGTCAGTCTTAAGGTGCACCACCCCATCGGGCTTGAGATAGCGGTTGTAACTAGCCAAGAAAGCTGACGAAAGAAGTCTAGCACGTGTGCGCTTCATCTGCGGATCGGGGAAAGTGATCCAGAGCTCACTCACCTCACCAGGGGCAAAGGCAAGTGGCAATAAGTTAATGTCCGTACGCAGGAAGGCTGCGTTGGTCAGTCCTTTGTCTAGAGCCTCCGTAGCACCATGCCACATACGTGCGCCCTTGCGGTCCACGCCAATATAGTTGTGCGTAGCATCTTGCTGAGCCAGCGCCACCGTGTACTCACCTCGTCCGCAGCCCAACTCTAGGACGAGCGGACGATCCGCGTCAAAGGCTCGCTGGCTCCACCCGCCAGCTATCTCTCCCGCCACCTCTGGTGAGGAGAGCTCCGCATAGCCATACTCATATACGTTGGGATAGCTATGCAGGTCGGCAAATTTCTCCAGCTTACGTCTAGCCATAGGCGCTCCTCAGGATCGATTATTCCTGATCCTCATCGGTGTCTATGACATCGACCAGCCCCTCCTCGGCATAGTAGTCGTAGAGCGTAGAGACAAGATCGTACGCATCGTCCTCGTGCATCTTGACGCCCATATCCTGACTCAAGTGATCAGAGACATAGGCTGCCATTGCGTCTAGGTCTAGGCAGACCTCCTCATCATCGCCCTGCGTCTCAGTATAGTCGTCACAGAGATCCATCACATAGAGAAAGATCTCATCATCGTCATACTCCTTGATAAAGGAGGGATCGAGATGATCGCGCAGGTAGTGGACCGCGCCTCGATCGATCTGCTCAAAGTCTAAGTCTGCCATCATACTAATCATATGTGTAGGTTAAATGTTGTCACTCGCCCCATCACTTCAGGGACTGGTAGAAAGCCTCCAGGAGCCGTCCCGCACCCACGAAGGGGGTCATACGATTCTCTAGGACCTCGTGTTCTATCGACTCTTGGAGCTGCTTGACCTGCTCATTGTCGTAGAAGGAGCGACGAAGCTCCTCATTGACCGTCTCATACATCCACCACTTCTCCTGCCGGCGACGATTGTACTCAAAGTAGCCACTCTCCTTAGTCGTCTGACGATAAGTATCGATCATGTCAAAGATCTCCTTGATACCTATCCCCTTCAGTCCGGAGTAGGTCATGACCTTCGGCTCCCAGCCCGACTCGGTAGCGGGAAAGAGCTGTAGCGCATTGCGAAAGTGCTGCGCTGCCAGACGAGCCTTGTCGACGTTGTCGCCATCAGCCTTGTTGATGATGATTCCATCGGCCATCTCCATTATACCGCGCTTGATGCCTTGTAGCTCATCGCCTGTGCCGGCCAGCTGGATCAGGAGGAAGAAGTCGACCATCGAGTGTACTGCCGTCTCACTCTGCCCGACCCCCACCGTCTCAACGAAGACCGTGTCAAAGCCTGCAGCCTCGCAGAGGATAATGGTCTCACGCGTCTTGCGTGCCACACCACCCAGCGAAGAGCTACTAGCGCTCGGACGAATGAAAGCATGCTCCTCACGTGAGAGTCGCTCCATACGAGTCTTGTCGCCTAGGATACTTCCCTTCGAGATCTCACTACTAGGGTCTATCGCCAGCACCGCCAGCTTGTGTCCCTGCTTGATGAGATGCATCCCGAAGGCATCTATCGACGTACTCTTGCCAGCACCAGGCACGCCCGTGATGCCGACACGCATCGACCGCCCGCTGTATGGCAGACAACCCTCCAGTATCTGCTGCGCCTTGAGCTGATGGTCGTGGCGTGTACTCTCGACGAGCGTCACGGCACGAGCGAGGAAGGTACGATTGCCCGCTAAGATCTCCTCTATATAGCGCTCAGCGGGATAGTCCTCACGCTGCACCCGTTGCTGGCGCAGATAAGGATTGACCATAGGCTGGGCGGAGACGCCTTTATTCACCTTGAGACCTTCATAGCGAGGATCATTCTCAGGATGATCGTTTGTGAGCATGGGAGATTTAGAGGTTAGAGGTTAGAGATTAGAGGTCAGTAGTAACTTTAGCCAACAGCCAAGGGCTAACGGCCAACATCTACCGCTTAGGAATGACGATCAGGACGTTGCGCAGCGGAGCGTTCGGATCGTTGACCAGAAGGTCAAAGTTTGCCTTGACAGCTCCACGTGAGCGATCCACGCCCTCCAGCTTGAGCTGATAGCGTATGTTAGCGCTGGCACCTGGGGCAATCGTCTCGGGATGATCCAAGATGGTCAGAAAGGCTGTGTTGCTCTCCACGGAGTATACCCGCATAGGAGCTTCGCCTTCATTCTTTAGTGCGACCGTCCCCTCATAGACCAGCTCTTCTAGAGCTAAGTCGGTCAGACGCTGGTAAGTCTTTAGATCGGCACGAGGTGCTGGGGCTCCCTTGACAAAGCTGGGGGGCATCACAAGTCGCACCATCACTCCACCCGAGAGGTCTGACTCGCCGTCCTGCGTATGTACGGTAATGCCTATCCACCCTTTGTGGATGCCAGGCATCACAGACCCATCACTATGTGCCGTCAGGAAGATCTCCTCAGGCTCGTAAGCCGCTAGCGTAGCTCGGCTTATACTACTAGATAGAAAGTTGGGAACTGTATCCAGCGACACCTCTAGAGGCTGACCCGTCGGATTATTGAGCATCAGACGAATCGTATTCTCCTCGCCTGCAGGCTGTAGTGGGAAGTCCAAAAAGAGGTTACTCACCTGTAGCGCTCCGATCTCTTGCTGGTAGAGCGCACTCGCTGGGGTCTGCCTACCGAGTGTAGCCACATTCCCCTTGATCGTCAGCTTGACAGGCTTATTCGGATCTACAGAAGTGTAGACACGCGTGTACTTGACGAAAGAGCCAGGACGATTTAGCGGATTGTAGGTGATCTGGATAGGTATCGAATCCCCAGGTGCTACAGCGGTACGATCATAACTAGGGGTCGTACAGCCACAGTCCGTATTGACGCGCAGGATGACCATCGGCTGGTCAGAGACGTTGTGCAAGGTGAAGCTATGCGACACAGTGCCCCGCTCCTCAGCAATCGTCCCGAAGTTGTGGATCGCTGAGAGCGAGTCTATCATCTCCCCCCTTTGCTGAGCTCGCACTACACCTAGCGTAGTAGCGAGGCAGAGCAGGAGAGCTACTATTCTTCTTGTAGCCATAAATATCTATCTTAGTTCGCTTGAGACACGCTCTTCCACCCCACGGCCTTCGTCATGAAGGCTCTGGGGCGTGTAGCGTCGCATCAAGTGACTGTAGACTTATCTCTCTCGAGTAAGGGCTACTCGACAATACCCTTGATGCGTAGGATGTAGCTACCATCCTTGCCATTGCTATAGACAGAGATAGTTTTAACGAACTGTCCAGGACGTCCAGCAGGATTGTAGGTCACCTTGATTGTCGTGCTCTTACCTGGAGCTATAGGAGCTGTCTCAAACTCAGGCTTCGTGCAGCCACAAGAGGCTACGACACGTGTGAGCACGAGGGGTGCTGTGCCTGTGTTCTTGATCGTGAAGGTGTGACTAACTGGGCCATCGACCTCCTTGATCGTACCAAAGTCAAACTCCGTCTCCGTAGCAGTAATCTGAGCGCCAGACTGCTTGCCAGTTTGCTTGTTCTGAGCTCCAGCTAGTGTAGCACAGAGGAGGAGGATTGTTGTAAGGATTGCAATGCGTTTCATAAACTTTGTAGTCTTAAGATTTATACTCTATATCATCGGCGCGACTATAGCTCTCTGACCAAGCTAGCAAGCCTCTCAGCGCTTATAGCCTCACCCGGCAGGTCGTCCAAACGTCTGCCACACTCGCGACAGAACGGAGTGAACACAACCTACGCTCTGCAAATATACTACTTTCTGATGATACGGGTGATCACCTCCTAGGGCTAACGCATTACAACCAGCCGTCTAGGAGCGGCGCATGAGGATAACTAGGGATACACGGTCCGAGCATCACTACTCAGTAGCTACGGATTCCCTCTGATTACGCCTTCCTACCGAAGGATTGAATTCCTACCTAGGAATTTGCCAAATAGCTACCTAGGAATTTTGCCATTTCCTAGGTAGCAAATCAAAAATGTCATGGAGGAACTTCCAAAATTCCTCCGTGGATATTGGTTTGTACTCATAGACAGCCCATTGACCTATCCGATGACCTAGTCTCTAGATCAACTGGTGTAGTGAGCTTGGACAGGGTATAACGAAAGAGAGGTGGCGACCTTGTGTCGGTCACCGCCTCTCTTATTTGTTACTTGCTCGTCTGACTAGCGCTTATATAGAATGTGTTCTGTCTAGCCTTATGACGGTAAGTTATAGCTATCTCTTCTTACTTGATATCGATGATAGCAACACGGTTCCACTCGTTTGTAGCGAATGGCTGTACTGTATCACCCTTGAAGTCGATGACGATGTTGTCTGCGCTGACACCATAGTTATCTATGAGTGCCTTCTTGACAGCCTCGGCACGACGCTGAGAGAGAGTCATGTTGATGTTAGGATTACCAGTCTGCTCGTCAGCATAGCCTACGATGTAGATCTTGCCACCGTTTGCCTTTGCAGACTCAGCGGAGTTGTACACGTTGATCATCTGGTTCTTGTCGATCTTAGCGCTACCGATACGGAAGGCTACGACATTCTCGATGACGCTCTTAGCAACAGGAGCAGCCTCTGGGCACTCAGGGCAAGATACAGGACGCTTGCTGAGCTCAGCATTCTGAGCACGGAGTGAGCTGATCTGACCGTTGAGGTCGTTGACGAGGTCATAATCCATAGGAGTAACAGGCTGGAAGGCTACACGACCGAGCTTGAAGGTGGTTCTTAGAGACCATCATCTGCCCCTCAAGGTTGAGGTCGACGCGCTTGCCTAGACGGAACTTGAGAGCGAGACCTCCATTGAGGAGACCGCTGTAGTCATTCTCCGTACCGAGCTTGTCACCGCTCTTATCGTCTGCTGAGTAGAACTTCATGTGACCACCTAGACCAACGAAGGGAACGAGGTGGAAGACGCGGTTCTCTCTGTATGGAGCGAAGTAGTTGACCAGGTCAAACATAAACTCTAGTGAAGCAGCACCGAAGACGTTCTGATAGCGAGTGAGCTCGGTAGCTCCAGGGAGCTTGTCAAAGCTATATACGTTCCATGCGTAGCCACGTAGACGAGTAGCAAAGTAAGGAGAGTGCCAACGTCCGAACGAAAGGCTGGCGATGGGAGATATGCGGTCTACAAACTCAGCCTCCCTATTAACCTTATTGCCAAAAGGTAGCATAGCTGCACCTCCGTGTAGCTCGATGAACCAATGAGCTGCAGGATCTTGCTCAAACTCCGTCATGTATGCGGGGCGGTTGTCGACCTGTGGAGCCTCCTGAGCCTGAGCCACGAAAGCTGTTAGGGCAACAACGAGTGATAGCATAAATACTTTTGCTTTCATATTTCTAGTGTGTTTAATTCGTAGATTGATGATTTGAGTGAGCTATACGACTTACTTAGAGCGTATGATGACGACACGGTTCCAAGCCTTCGTATCAAACAGCTTGTCTGTAGCACCCTCCCACTGAGTGGTGATCATATCGGCTGATACGCCGAAGTCATTGATGAGGGCATTTGCGACAGCCTTAGCACGACGCTCAGATAGGCCTAGGTTGTAATTGGCATCACCCGTTGTGTCGGTGTAGCCGATAACTAGGATAGGCGTGTTGTGAGCCTTGACATACTCGCTAACGTTGTAGAGCGTGATCATCTGGTTCTTGTCGATGCGAGAGCTATCGAACTTGAAGAGGATCGTCTTGTCAGACATAACCTCTGTCGTAGTAGTCTGTGCAGTTAGCTCAGGGCACTCAGGGCAAGATACAGGACGCTTGCTGAGCTCAGCATTCTCAGCACGGAGTGAGCTGATCTGGCTGTTGAGATCGTTGATTAGGTTGTAGTCCATCGGGACAACCTCAGTCCACTCGACACCACCCATGCGGAAGTTAAGACCTCCTGTGAGAGCTCCGTAGAGACCGTTGTAGGCATTAGGATTCCAAGCAGTAGCCTTGGGGCAGTTGCTGTAGTTAAAGTTGAAGTTGTTGTAGATAGCCTTACCCTCGATAACGAGATCAGCACGACGACCTAGACGGAACTGGAGCTGTAGACCAGCGTCGATAGCTGCTGTGTGATGCAGATCCTCAAAAGCCTTGTTGAACTTCATGTTGTAGCCCACACCTGCAAATGGGATGATGTGGAAGACACGCTTAGCATTGTAGCGGCTGAAGTGATTGACCATGTCAAACATGAAGTCGTAGTGAGCACCTACGAAGCTCGTCTCGTAGTTCTTCACATCGTTCCCTACCTTATAGTAGGTGTGAGCCTGAGCGCCAACTAGATTGAGGCGTGTAGCAAAAGAAGGCGTGTGATACTTGCCCAGAGAGAACGAGTAAGACATCTGGAGGCGATCACCGAAAGGCTTCTCCTCATTGCCTCCTAGGAACTGAGCTCCCACACCACCCTGTAGCGTAAGGAACCAATGATCAGCTGCTGTGCCACGCTCAAAGGTCGTCTTGTAGACAGGCTTTGTGCCAGCTTGAGGTGCTGCAGTCTCCTGAGCACTCAGCGTTAGAGTAGTAACTCCCAACAAGAGGGAGATCAGAAAGAACTTTACTTTCATAATTATACTTTGTCTTGTTACTGGTTTGTTTCTGATTAGTTTAGTGTGTCTTAGTGTACTCTTCGCGCTCGAAGATTGGCATTCCAAAACACGTAGTACACTGCAAAAGTAGTATTATTTATTGACTTAACCAAATGAGATGCAAGATTGAGAAGGAATTTGACCTACAAAGTGCTCCATACTGAAGCTAATTACACCGTCCGTAGCCCCTCCAGACGGCTATAGTACAGCCTTTCACAGCCCTCACTACACTACTATATAATAGGAGTGCTCTTCAATCCTGATGAATCTACGCTCCACATATGCCACTCCGTCCTAATCACCAAAAGCTGTACCTTTGTGCCGCGAAGCTGTAGTACGACCCATATGTCTCCTACGTACATCCTCATAGATCAGGGTAATAGTCGCCTGAAGATCGCTCTAGCGACAGACGAGCAGCTCTACCCGACACGACTCTACCCCGAGCCTCCCACCAGCGACCAACTACTGGAGCTGATGCACTCGTACCAGTTGCCTACACAGCCCCTCTACGCTATCTACAGCTCCGTGGGAGAGCGGGAGGCGCCTTGGCTGGAATCGATCCAAAGCATCTGCCAACTCTTTGTCACACTCGACGCTGAGACTCCACTGCCTCTAGCAGAGGTACAGTATGACAGGCAGTGTCTGGGGGTGGATCGCGTAGCTAGCGTCGTCGGTGTAGCACAGCTCACGACGGAGCCTTCGCTAGTCATCGACATTGGCACTGCCATCACCTACGATCTGCTCCTGCCCGAGAAGCGCTATATGGGGGGCAACATATCCCCAGGTCCTGAGCTACGTCTACAAGCACTGCATGACTACACGGCTCGGCTACCTCGTGTGCCGTGGTCTGACATCCAGTCACACGCTGATTTATGGCACCAAGAGCTAGGCGGGCAGACTGATCAAGCGATATGGTTGGGGGTGGCACGAAGCATCGTTCACGAGATAGACGCCTATATAGAGGGTCTACGCAAGCGCTACCCTAGCTTAGCGATCTGGATCACGGGTGGATATGCGGTGGATTTTGTCAAGTGGCTAAAATATCCGACCTTTGTGGAGACAAACTTAGTCGAGCGGGGGCTACGTGACATCCTGCAGTATCAAGTAGCACGCTCGCACGACAGTTGATCTATCCGTGACTTGCGACGGTCACAGCTACCACTCCTTATTATAATACAGCATATATGTCTCGACACATAGCACGCATCACTACCATAGTAACGCTCCTAGCGGCTGCCTTCCTAATTCCGAGTACAGTCTCTGCTCAGAGCAACGTTACGGAGTCACCCTACAGTCGCTTCGGCTTGGGCAGACTAGATAAGCAGACACCTCATGCCCTCAGAGGAATGGGTGGACTGACTACCGCTATACGAGACAACATGATCATCAACCCTGCCAACCCCGCTTCCTACACGGCGGTGGACTCGATGACGTTTCTCTTTGACTTCGGACTCTCTATGGGCATGAATATGCTCACCGAAGCGGGAAAGCGGGATGCACGTATGGTGGGCAACTTTGACTATGCTACGGCTCTGATACCGCTCGGCAAGCACTTTGCAGCCAGTGCTGGACTACTCCCCTACTCGACTGTCGGCTATCGCTATGGCACACGCGTACCTGTACCTGGAGTCCAGGATCACTACGCTGCGCACGCTTACAAGGGACAGGGCAACCTGCAGGAGGTCTATCTAGGCTTCGCATGGAAGATCCTCCCCTACTGGTCACTCGGTGTCAACGCTTCCTACCTCTTTGGCAATCTACAGCATGAGCGTCGCATCACATACGATATTAAGGAGAGTCTGAATCCGACTTTCCTCGACCACCTTCGTATTCGCTCGGTGGGTGTACGCATCGGGTCGCAGGGCATCATACCGCTCTCAGCTGATGGGCACAAGATTAACATAGGCTTCACTTACGAGCCCCAGCTTCCTATGTGGAGCCGACAGCTCTCTCTCCAGACGGAGACTGTGTCTGGCAAGGGGGCTCAAGTCATCCATGCCGACACGATCACGAGCAAGTCGCTCTTTGCCCGTCCACACGTCTTCAGCGCAGGTCTAGCGTATCAAATAGAGAATAAACTTATTGCTGGGGCGGATGTCAAATATAGCAGATGGGGCAAGGCTCTTGCCACGAACCAATCACTAGACTACCAGGGGGTAGACCAGTGGCAAGTGGCACTAGGTATGTCGTGGATACCTAACGAGCGCTCCTCACGCTACGGACAGCGCATAGCCTATCGCGCTGGTCTACAAGGTGAGAACGCTTACTTACGTATCCCCAACAGCTTAGGAGGGCACAACTCCTACTACCAGATAGGAGCTAATCTGGGACTCGGGCTACCACTCGTGGATAAACGCTCACATGTGGACGTAACGCTCGGATACTCCTACCTGCTCCCCTCTAGCCGTACAGGACTAGCGGAGCATTACTTGACACTGGGTGTGGCGCTACGCTTCAACGAGTCGTGGTTCAACCCAATCAAACTGGATTAAAACCTTTTATATATAAGCACTAAGCCATACAGACAACTATGAAACTGAAGAATCTACTGATAACCTCCATACTCGTCCTGCTAGCGACCTCACTAACACTGGGAGCTCAGACGGGCGTAGAGACGGGAACACCCTTTGGCTCTGGAGATGATAGCATTCAGTGCCGGCAAAACATTAGCCTTTTCACCACTTATGTCAAGGCTAAAAACTTTAAGGAGGCTTACCCCTTCTGGCTTGAGGCGCTAGAAAAGTGTCCAGGCTCGACAAAGAACATCTACCTCTATGGCGTGCAGATCATGAACTGGAAGATCGAAAAAGCCGAGAACGATGCTGCTCGTCAAGACGCTATCGAGAAGCTTCTCAAGCTATACGATATGCGTATCAAGTACTTTGGCGATGACCCTAAGTATGGTAAGGACTACATAACCACGGCTAAGATCAACGACTACCTACGTCTCTACGGTGACAAGGCTAGCTACGACAAGATCTATGAGTGGGCTAAGCCTATCGTCGATGAGATGGGCGATCAGACGGAGAGCCAGCTCGTATACTTCTTTGTCTTCGCATCTATGAATAAGGCGATCGGAAACCCCGACTGGCACGAGCACTATGTCGATGACTACATGACGGGCAACGGTATCCTACAAGCTGACGTAGACAACCTCACCGAGGCAGGCGACACGGTCAAGCTACAGAACCTCCAGGCGCTCAAGGGTCAGCTCGATGAGCTCTTTGCCACGAGCGGTCTCGCCGATTGCAACATGCTCATCAAGATCTATGGTGACGGCCTAGAGAAGAACAAGGGCAACATCAAGTACCTACAGGCGATGCTGGATATGTTTCGCTATGCTAAGTGTGAGAACAGTCCTCTCTACGCTACCGCTAGCCGCTACCTCTATAACATCAAGCCGACCGCAGCCTCTGCTATGGGACTAGCCTCAGACTGCATCAACAAGGGTCAGATGAGCCAAGCTAAGCAATACCTCACGGATGCTGTTTCGCTTACCTCAGACAAGCGTCTCCAGGCCACGGCATACTACACACTCGGCGTCATCGATATGAAGGCTCGTAGCTACGCATCTGCACGTCAGTACTGCAACAAGGCGTTGGCTGCTAATCCTTCCTTTGGCGCTCCGCTTATCTTGATCGCACAGATGTACGCGGCCTCTGCTAAGAGCATCTTCCCCGGTGATCCTATCAGACAGCGTCTCGTGTACGGTCTAGCTATTGACAAGCTACAGAGAGCTCGTAGCATAGACAGTAGCGTCGCTGGTGAGGCTGGTAGACTCATCAGTCAATACTCAAGGCAGCTACCCTCTCAGCAGGATATCTTCTTTGATCCTAACCTGAATGTGGGAGACTCCTTCTACGTAGGCGGTTGGATTGGAGAGTCTACACGCATCCGCTAAGGAAGTCACGTCCCCACACACTGTGGGGCACATCTATAGATCTCACAACAACTAGAAAAGTCAGCCAGCTTAGCAAGACAATGAGACTCGCTATACTGGCTGACTTTTGTTATATCCCTCAACCATCACCCTATGAGACACGACAAGAGTAGCACCGTGCAGATGATGCGGACACTCCTATGCCTCTTGGCGGGGAGTCTGCTTGTCGTGACCAGTTGTCAGCGCAAGGATCCCCCGCCACTCTCTGACGTAGGTCTAGACCCCGAGACGGCCTACTCGATGTATACGAGAGATGTGCGTGCTCTCGTCGCTGACTCAGGCATCACTCAGTACAGATTGATCACGCCTGAGTGGTACGTATATAATAAGAACGACAAAGTGGGTCGTGAGGCTCACTGGTACTTCCCTCACGGGCTCTACACGGAGCAGTTTGACGAGCGGGACAGTACGACCGTCTTTGTAGAGGCTGACTCAGCTTTTTACTGGACAGACCGCAAGCTATGGGAGCTACATGGCGAGATCAACGTACGCAACCGTGAGGGCTCACGCTTTTACTCGCATCTCCTCTATTGGGATCAAGAGGAAAAGCGCATCTACACACCAGATAGCGTCTGGATAGACACCCCAGAGCGAAAGATTCAGGGGTGCAACTTCGAGAGCGACGAGCAGTTTACCCGCTACGCCTTCCACGGGAGCAGTGGTCAGATGCTCGTAAAAGATGATCCCGAGAGGAGTGAGTAGCGTGCCGTGATGCGCATATTTCCACTATCTTTGCAAATGTATGAATCACACAGCTAGAGATCCATTACATGGCTGATACGATTTGGCTAATAGTATACATCGTCCTGCTCTTACTCCTCTCGGGGTTCTTCTCAGGGACTGAGATCGCCTACCTCTCGGCAGATCGTCTGCGCTTGAAGCTAGACAGCAATCGCGGAGGAGTCATCGGGCGCACCCTGTCGATGCTCTACCGTCGGCCAGATCGCTTCATCACGACCCTACTCGTCGGCAACAACATCGTGCTGGTCATCTACGGTATGGTTATGACTCAGCTCTTTGCCCCTGTGCTAACCTCCATCAGCAGTAGTCCTGTCTTCCAGATTACGGTCAATTCGCTCATCTCTACCTTTATCATAGTTATCTTCGGGGAGTACCTACCCAAGGCGCGCAACCGCATGAATCCCAATCAGCAAATGTATCGCAAAGCTCTGCCCTCGGGATTCTTTCACATACTCCTCTACCCGATCACACTCTTCTCCACTGGTCTCTCTAAGCTCTTCATGCTCCTACTACCCAAGGACGCTATGCCCGCCACTGAGGAGCACCCCAAGCTTACGACCCTAGACCTAGACAACTATCTCAACATGAGTCAGAGTGGAGAGGGCTCCAGTGACCTTGACACCGAGGTCAAGATTATCCAAAACGCTATCGACTTCTCCACCACTCAGGTGAGGGACTGTATGATCCCGCGCAACGAGATCGTCTCCTGTGAGATTGGTACAGATGCTGAGACGCTCACCTCGCTCTTTATCTCTACTGGACTGACCAAGATTATCGTCTATCGGGAGAATATAGACAACGTGCTGGGCTACATTCACTCGGCAGAGATGTTCAAGGGCCCCGACTGGCAAGGGCGTGTCCGCACCGCAGTCTTCGTCCCTGAGAGCATGAACGGGCAGAAACTCATGGGGATCCTCATGCAGCGCAAGAAGTCCATCGCCATCGTCATCGACGAGCTGGGAGGCACCTCTGGGCTGATCACCCTCGAGGATCTTGTCGAGGAGATCTTCGGAGACATTGAGGACGAGCATGACCAAAACAAGATCGTATCCAAGCACAATGCTGACGGCACCTACACCTTCAGTGGACGACTAGAGATAGACGATGCTAACGAGCAGTGGGGACTCGCACTCCCCACCGATGATGAGTATATCACCATCGCAGGACTGATCATCCATCATCTCGAGCGCATCCCTGTGCCAGGAGAGCAGATTGTGATTGGCAAGCTACACTTCGATATTATCAAGTCGACGGATACCCGTATTGAACTCGTCAAGATGTGGAAAGACCTCTGATAACTGAATTTTAACTACCTTTGCCATCTAGATGGCTTTCATCCCCTACTCTCTCCTCTGAGGGAATAGCCGAAAGCAGGGCTACCAGACACTAGAGAAAGAAAAAACAGATAGTACTATATAATGGCTACGCTACAGAAAATTAGAAATCGTGCCGGCCTACTCATCATCGTAGTGGGTGTCGCACTCTTAGCATTTATCATTGGTGATGGTCTACGATCTGGCTCATCACTGCTTCAGGACAACAAGATGGTTGCTCTCAAAATTGACGGCAAAAAGGTCAAGTACGACGAGTACCAGCAGCTTCTGACCGAGCGCACCGAGCCATACGAGCGCCAGGGCAAGCTAACGGACCAGGATCGTGTGCAGATCAGCAATCAGCTAGCACAGGAGCTCATCGCAGACTACGTCCTAGAGCAAGAAGCCAAGGCGGTCGGACTACGTGTCACCCCCGCAGAGGTTTCGGCCCTTATCTTTGGTGAGGGGCTACCCACCTCACAGCTCGCAGCTCAGTTCTTCTCTCAGTTTGGCGTGAATATGGGTGACCCCGAGCAGATTCGCAACGTCATGAGCGAGCTGGATATGAACAAGATCAAGGGACTTCCCGCAGAGCAGCAGAGCATGATGCTCTCTGTACGCAACCAGTGGCTAGAGACTGAGAAGCAGATCCGTAACCAGAGGCTCTCTGAGAAGTTCAACGCTCTGCTCACCCGTAGCTATGCTATCAACACACTAGACGAGAAGTACACCACAGGTCTAGGTACACGCACCGTCGCTGTCGTACGCACACCGAGCACTATCCTGCCCAATGATCAGGTCACAGTCACAGACCAGCAGGTAAAGGCTTACTACGATAGCCACAAGCTACTGTACGCATTCCCCTTCGAGCAGGCTAAGGTCAACTACTACAGTATTCTGATACGTCCTAGCGAGGCTGACTACGCTGCCGCAAAGGCTGAGGTAGACTCAGCTCGCATGCAGCTCCTAGCCACGACGACACCCGATAAGGTGGTCCGCAACTATGAGAATGGCAATGCCTACGAGACCTACTTCACAGACAAGGAGCTAGAGCAGTTCCTCTCTACCCAACCCAACGCTATGACTATGCTTCGCGAGGGTGCGATAGGAAGTGTCAATGAGCCTATCATTGTCAACGATAGCTACACACTCATCAAGCTCATCGACCGCAAGCAAGCACCCGAGGAGGTAAAGGTAAACGTGATTCCACTAGACACTGTCAATGCACTAAAGGCTGACAGCCTGATAGCTGCCATCCAGAGTGGATCAGCCACGCTCGCACAGGTCGTAGCAAACTACTCTATGGACGAGCAGACCAAGGCAAATGGTGGTTACCTCATCAATCAGGATCAATACACCGGAATGCCCGACAGTACCTTCACAGAGTCTGAGCTCTTTGGTATGGGGCTAGACACGCTAAACAAGACCCCTGTCAATCAGTTTGTCAAGATGGAGCGCCCCGGAGCTACGCTTCTCATTCGTAAGACAGCTCCCAAAGCGTCTGTCAACCACTACAAGATTGCTCAGCTCACAGTACCCATCAACTTCTCCGAGGAGACCTTCCGTAAGGAGCAAGCTAAGATCAACGATATCTTTACGGGCGACAAGAAGTTTGACCAAATGATGGATGCAGCTCAGAAGGCTGGTCTATCCGTCGTCCGTGGTGAGTATATCAATAGTACCTCAGCTGCTCTCGCCTCTATTCCTAACTCTCGTGAGGTCGTCAGCTGGGCCCTACGCTCTAAGGCAGGTACGGTATCAGACAAGATCTTCCGCTGTGGCAATAACGACTATCTAGTCGTAGCGCAGGTTGAGACAAAGTACCCCGCAGGCTTCCAGCCCTTCGAGCAGGTTGCAGATCAAGTACGTGACTACGTCCTGATGGAGCAGCGTGGTGATCAGCTAGCCTCCAACCTAGCAAGCAAGAAGCTGAATAACCTCGACAGCTATGCCACAGAGATGCAGTCGAGCGTAGACACCCTCTACAACATCAGCTACGTCTCCTCGCCCAATACGCCTGCAGCACTCGTGGGTAATGCCATGACGACCGGCATCGGTCAGCTCTCAGCACCATTCCGTGCAGGCACAGAGGTCGTTGTCCTCCAGCCAATATCGGAGAATGTAGACGCCTCTGTCACGAAGCCCTCTCCCGCAGCGACGGCTCAGAAGCGTCGCTCCTACGGACAGCAGATGGCCTACAGAGCGATGCAGGAGCTCATCATGCGGACTCCCATTGAGGATACACGCTATCGCTTCTGGTAAGACTCTCTATAGATAAGCGTCTCTTAAGTACGCTCCTATAAATTTCATAGTAGACGCACACCTGCAGACGAGCGGGTGTGCGTCTTCTCTTAAGAGGCAACCACCATAAGGGCCGCGACACACACCTAGTCACACCTCCAATGAGACTGTTGCAAAAGTCAACAGTCTCACAATCTTGCAGGCAAGATTGTCTAGACTTTGCAGAAAGGATGAAGCGCCAGGCGCTGAGGGTGAGGTCTGAAGGGAGCATACCTCCGTATGTGACCGAAACCGAATCCCGAAAGCAACACAGAGATTCGCCTTTATGCAACAGTCTCTCCAATGCAACATTTCGCCACTTCAACCGTCTAATGAATAAACCCTCTCGGGCGTAAGCGACTATAAGGCCGCTCTTGAGGACTATCCGATCAATCTATTAGTAAGAAGTATAACCTCAATGCTATGAATAAATACCTCAAATACGCACTCCTGACGCTAGGCATAGCCCTCGTCAGTGGATTTGTATCGTGGGCGGTCGTACGCACCACCCTCAGGAAGGCGTCAGCAACCGGCTCTCCCTACGCCGCTATGCTAAAGAACTACCCAACCTCCGAAAACGACTACGGCTTCCTACAGTCCGACTACGAGCTCACCTCCAGTCGTACCGTAGGCAATGCGCCCGACCTCTCCCCCGCTGCTGAGCTGGCGGTGCAGGCTGTCGTACATATCAAGGTCGAGGGAGAGCAGACCGTCGACTATATAGATCCTTTTGAGTTCTTCTTCGGTGGAGGCCGTGGCTTCGACCGTCCACAATCACGTACCGTCACTAGCTTCGGCTCTGGAGTCATCATCAGTACGGACGGATATATTATTACCAATAACCACGTCGTCGAAGGGGCTAAGAGCATATCCGTCTCCCTCAACGATGGTCGCTCCTTTGAGGCCAAGCTCATCGGGTCCGACCCCACGGTAGACATTGCACTACTCAAAGTAGACGCTAAGGATCTACCCACCATCCCCTTTGGCGATAGTGACAAGATTAAGCTCGGCGAGTGGGTACTTGCCGTGGGCAACCCCTTCAACCTGACAGGCACCGTCACGGCAGGTATCATCAGTGCCAAGGCGCGTAGCACCGCTGTCGAGGGGCCACAAGGCAATGCTCAGATAGCTCGCTTCATACAGACCGACGCTGCTGTCAATCGTGGCAACAGTGGTGGCGCTCTCGTAGATGCTCAGGGACGACTCATCGGTATCAATACCATGATCTTCTCCGAGACGGGCAACTACTCAGGCTACTCTTTTGCTGTGCCCATCAATACCGCTGCCAAGATCGTTAGCGACCTCAAGAAGTATGGCTCCGTACAGCGTGCTGTCCTAGGCATCATCGGCGGGACGGTCAATGAGGATGTCAAGAAGGAGAAAGGCCTCAAGGTCTCTCAGGGCGTTTACGTCAATGAGTTCTCCGAGGTCAGTGCAGCCTATGCTGCTGGTATCGAGGAGGGCGACGTCATCGTAGCCATCGATGGCAACAAGATCACCGAGATGGGCGAACTACAGGAGCGCATCGGACGTTGCCGTCCTGGAGACACCATCGTCGTCACCGTAGACCGCAAGGGCACCAAGCGAGACTTCAAGGTAAAGCTCAAAAACGATGAGGGTAGCACAGAGATCGTCAAGAGAGACGGCAGTAGCCTCCTCGGAGCCACCCTGCGCGAGATCTCGGGCGACCAGCTACGCAAGCAAGGCATCAGCTATGGCCTAGAGGTCACCAAGGTCGGCAATGGCAAGTTCCAGTCTGCAGGCATCAAGCAAGGCTTTATCATCCTCTCGATCAATAATAAGCCAGTACGCACCGTCTCTGCAGCACGTAAGCTAGTCGATGCTGCTCAGAAGACACGCACGGGAGACAAAGCGATACTAGTCAAGGGCTTCTACCCTGGTGGCTCTATGAAGTACTACGCCATAGACCTGAGCTAGCAGATGGACACAAAGGACGATCCTAGTAAAGGAGATCTAGAAGCTCTAAGACGCTTCCGTTTGATCAGTTCACACTGATCTCATATTTTCACCTCAAGCTGACGGGCGAGCCTTACGGTTCGCCCGTTTTTCTTTGCCTTAAAGGAGGGAGGGTCGTCTCGAGTAGCCCTCTGTGTGAGGACGCACGGAAGTATCTCGCAAGAGGGCATTACCACACAGGACTATTTGTTTCTCCCGATTACTCCAATAGCTTCGAACCATCCAATAGATCCGACCTCTAATCTCTCTTCCTGAAAATTTGGAATAAGTAGCAGCTGTTGTTGAGGTTCTGAGGGCAGTGCGTAGCCAGCTGGCACGCAAGGATTTTCGTTCCTTCTCCTCCTTATCAGCTTTTCCACTACCACACTTAGTAGCCTGTTAACGAACCCGTTAGGACGCATAAGCACACGTTCCGACAGCCTGCGTGTCGACAGATTTGTTCCGACAAAGGGATAGTGATCTCCTCCGACAGCTCCGACTCCTTCGAATCTCTACCATGCATCAGCCAGCGCTGAAGCATTATAAAAGTGCGCTCTATTCGGTTCCTCCCGAGGAATTTTTCAAATAGCTCGGTGGATATTTCTGATTTTCTCCCGAAGAAATGGGCAAATTCTTCGGACTTATGATTTGATTCCTCCGAAGTTTCATTTGATTCCTCCGAAGAATTTTTTCTTTCCTCGGTGGAGATTCCTGATTTCCTCGGGAGCTATTTGGGAAATTCCTCGGGAAGATTTCAATTCTTCGGAAGGGAGGTGTAGGCAATGAGGTTCCGCGAACACTCTATATCGATACTCGAACCGTACATTCCTAGTTCTCGTCATGCGCAGCTTCTAGACGGTCAGTTATAGTGCGTCAGACCTGTCGTAGCGACCTTTGGCGGAAAAGTTGTACCTTCGTGACGGCACCAAGGCTAATTAGCATCATATGGATCTAGACAATCGCGACGACATAGAGCAAGAAGGAGAGATAGACACAACCTCCGCTGAGACAACCTCCGCCACAGAAGCGGAGGACGAGAGCTACGTGGCTCCAGAAGAGGAGGAGGTCGAGGGGCGACTGCATACTCTCGGCGGCATGTACCGTCACTGGTTCCTTGACTACGCTTCGTACGTAATCCTAGAGCGTGCGGTGCCTCATATCGAGGACGGGCTCAAGCCAGTACAGCGACGGGTGCTCTACACAATGCACCTGATGGAAAACGGCACCCTCCACAAGGTTGCCAAGATAGTGGGCGCTACGATGGCATACCACCCACACGGTGACGCCTCGATCAATGATGCCTTGGTACAGCTCGGTCAGAAGGGCTATCTCATCGACACGCAGGGTAACTGGGGTAACATACTCACGGGTGACGAGGCGGCAGCGGGGCGATACATCGAGGCTAAGCTCTCCAACTTTGCCCTCGAGATACTCTTCGGCGACAAGATCACGCCCTGGATGAAGAGCTACGACGGCAAGTCTCGTGAACCTGTTTACCTTCCCGCCCGCTTTCCCCTACTCCTAGCGCAAGGTGCCGAGGGTATCGCCGTGGGACTCTCCTGCAAGATCCTTCCGCACAATCCCAAAGAGCTGATCGAGGCTGCCTGCGCTCACCTTCGTGGGGAGCCTTTTATGCTCTACCCTGACTTCCCCACGGGTGGCATCATCGATGTAGATCGCTACAACGACGGTAAGCGTGGTGGACAGGTCAAGAGCCGAGCACGCATCGAGCGCATCGAGGATCGTGTGCTGAGTGTCCGCGACCTACCTTTTGGCAAAACCACCTCGACGCTTATTGACTCGATCCTAAAGGCAAATGACAAGGGATTGATCAAGATCAAGCGCATAGACGATATGACCGCTGAGACGGCCGACATACGCATCTACCTGCCCGTGGGTGTCTCGGCCGATAAGACGATCGACGGGCTCTACGCCTTCACCGATTGCGAAGTCTCTATCTCGCCCAATGCGTGTGTCATCGAGGACGACAAGCCACGCTTCCTCGGCGTGAGCGACCTGCTACGCCACTCGGTAGAGCATACACGTGGATTGCTGGAAGAGGATCTGCGCTTACAGCTACACGATCGTCAGGAGGAGTATATGGGAGCTTCGCTGGAGCGGCTCTTCATTGAGCATCGCATCTACAAGTTGCCAGCCTTTGAGGAGGCGCCTGACCAGCAGACCGCTCTAGATGTGATTCGCAAGGCTCTGGAGCCTATCGTGGGCGACTCTTTGCTAAGACCCATCACGGACGATGACTTAGCACGTCTCCTAGAGATCAAGATGGCACGGATCCTGAAGTTTAACCTCGAGAAAAACGAGCAACTCATCCTACGCCTCACTGAGGAGATGGCGCAGATACAGCACCACCTAGACCACCTCACAGACTATGCGATACACTACTACCGCTCACTCCTAGAGGAGTATGGCGCGGGTTGGGAGCGACGCACTCAGATCGGGCACTTTGGCTCGATCGAGGCGACGAAGGTGGTCGAGGAGAATCTCAAGCTCTACATAGATCGCAAGATGGGCTTCGCCGGGACGGGCATCAAGGGCGGAGAGTATGTGTGCGACTGTAGCGAGATCGATGACATGATCGTCTTCTTCCGTGATGGCACCTACATGATTACAAAGATCGAGGAGAAGAAGTTCCTCGGCAAGGAGCGTGTCCTACACATCAATAAGTATGTGCGAGGCGACAAACGCACGATCTACAACGCGATCTATCTGGATGGCAAGACGAAGACCTCGTTTATCAAGCGCTTTCACGTGTCTTCCAGCGTCCGTGATCGTGAGTACGACTTGACGATGGGGACACCAGGGAGCAAGGTGCTCTACTTCTCGGCCAACCCGAATGGCGAGGCGGAGAGCGTGACGATCAAACTACTCCGTGGAGGCACCTCACGACGCATCCTCTTCTTCAACAAAGACTTTGCCGACATTGCTATCAAGGGACGCACGGCCAAGGGTAACATCGTGACCCGCGCTCCGATCGAGCGCATCTCACTTAAGGAGCAAGGCGGGTCGACGCTCGGAGGACGTAAGGTATGGTTTGACTCAGATGTGAACCGCATCAACTACAATAATCAGGGGGACTACCTAGGCGAGTTTGAGTCGAGCGACCGCATCCTCGTCATTCTGCCCACGGAGCAAGCCTATACGACCGACTTTGGCGAGAGCAACCACTTCTCTGAGTCTCCCAAGATCATTGAGAAATATGATCCCGACAAGGTTTGGAGCGTCATCTACACAACGCCTGAGGGGGTTACCTACATCAAGCGTGTCTACCTACCCGATAGGAAGAAGCCACAACCGATCATAGAGTCTGAGGAGCAGCTCCTGGCGCTCACGGATGATCCTGAGGCACAGTTTACACTCACCACGAAGCCGCAAGGGCGCAAGAAAGCTGCCACTATTGACATCGCAGTGACTGAGTATGAGCCTCTCAAGAAGATCTCTGCACGAGGCAAGCGGATCACGGCGCTACCTATCGACAGCTTTGAGCAAGTTGAGTCCGTAACAGACAAGACAGAGGACGAAGAGGAGGAGCTAACTAACGAATAAGCTAAGCATCACGAGCTATGACACAGAGATTACGGCAGATCCTTCTAGCGCTTTGCTTGGGGCTATCACTGCTAGGCACCAGCGCCTCGCTCTCTGCGCAGGAGGCGGACACGACTGCCACTGCGCCGCACCGACTGCTCTACCTAGCGCACGACTTTCGCTTCGGATGGAATAGACTATACAACGAGTACCTCTCACCGCTCTACTATCGTGGTCAATCGCTAGGCTACCGACTCTCCTCGGAGTCACCACTCACGCAGTCGCACCCCGAGTGGCTCGTCATGCAGAGCACACAGATCTCCTATGCTCAGCTCCTCAATCCTGCCCGCAACAGTGCCACCAGGCATCTCGCTTTCGACACGAAGTGGAGCTTCGTACATCAGTGGCGTCTGCCCTTTGGGCTAGTCCTCGGTGTAGGTCCTGGCGTCCTGGTCGAGGGGGCAACCTCCTACAACGGGCGCAACCAAAACAACCCAGTCGACCAGCAACTCAATGGCGATCTGACGGCACAAGCCTTGGCAGCCTACCGACTGCGCATCGGATGGTTTGTCGCTGACCTGCGCCTGCAGATGACCTCGGCACTGGCGGGGCTAGGCTTCGCACCTTATTACAATGAGTCTTACCTGCAGGCCTACTACTACGATAAGATCATCAACCACATTGCGCCACACACCTTCGGACGGCGTCACTACTACCAGATAGGGCTATCTCTAGACATCCCCATATGGCGCATCATGACGCTACGCATGAGCTACGACTATACCGACTCGGCAAGACGGATCCACTCCATCTACCGAGGATTCTCGGGGCACTACCTAGGAGTCGGTCTAGCTACCTACTTCCGCCCATTCAGAGGTTATCAAGAGGTTCAAAGTACCAACCACACGACTGCCATCAGCTTATGAATCTAACGAGACTACAAAGCGGGCTTGTCGGCCTGCTCCTCCTACCACTACTGCTCATAGCCTGCACACAGGAGCCTAAGGAGCAGCGATACACTAAGGACTATCAGACCAACTTCTCAGCGCTCTGGACCATACTAGACGAGGGCTACTGCTTCTTTGACGATAAGCTACCAGCCTCGGGCGATACCACCTGGAGCGACCTCAAGGCGATCTACACGCCTCGGGTTGCGCAGTGCCAGTCGGAGGATGAGTTCTTCGACCTGATGGTAGAGCTGATGTGTCACCTCAAGGATGGGCATGTAAACCTCTTTTCGCCCTTTGACGTAGGGGGCTGGAACATTCGCGAAGGGGCTAGACACTGTCTAGACAGCCGCATACGCAACCTTTACCTGCAGCCTCACATGCGTCGTGCAGGTTCTATCTACTATGCGCCGATTACTTACAATGGACACGCCTCCGACTCGATCGGCTATATGGTCATCCCCTCCTTCTCCTCCAGTATCTCCTTGGTTCATCTGCGTGCGGTCTTCACACGGCTGGCGCACTGCCGTGGCTTGATCATTGATATGCGTAGCAATGGCGGTGGACTGCTCTCCAATGCGGATCGTCTGGCTAGTGTCTTGATCCCCTCCGACACGATCGTCGGCTATATGAGTACGAAGACTGGTCCTGGCCACCAAGACTTCGGCCCGCTCAAGGAGATCCAGCTCGCCCGTGCCCCTATCAGCTGGCAGCGCCCCACGGTGATCCTCGTGGATCGTGGCACTTACAGCGCGGCCAATTCGCTGGTCGCTTATGTCAAGGGGACGACCCGTCACGTCCTCTTCATGGGAGACCGTACGGGTGGCGGCGGAGGTCTGCCACGTAGTAGCGAACTGCCCAACGGCTGGTGGCTACGCTACTCCTCCTCGCGTATGTACGACGCTCAGCGACAGAGCATCGAGGGGGGCATCGAGCCACACATCATCCAGGAGCAGACAGCCGAGGCGACAGCTCAGCAGCAAGATGCCCTCATAGAGCGTGCCATCGCCCTACTCAAAAGCAGCAAGTAACTCATCAGACCTATAAACGCAAAAAGAGCCTCCCATCACAGGAGGCTCTCTTTGTGACCGCGGCAGGATTCAAACCTGCAACCTTTTGATCCGTAGTCAAATGCTCTATTCAGTTGAGCTACGCGGCCGATGAAAACTAAACCCTTAAAACGACAAACAAGGGGGTTGAAACAATCGGAAGCTCACAAGAGTGAGGCGTTCCTCCCCGTTTGCAGATGCAAAGGTACAACATTTTTCGGAACCTGCAAGTCTTTTCCGCAAAAAACTTTCGACACAGAGAGCCTCCGCCTCCGCAGAACTGGGCACAACCGCCAGAGCTGCAACAGAATAACCAGTGCTACAACTTTCACTTTCCAAATATCTCAGTCCCCTCTACCGATGCTCCTTAGAGATCCCCACTCCCCTACAGCTTTCGAGGACTTCAGCTAATCGTATATAGGTATTCACCTCCGAGGAAATCAGTACTGTTAGGTATTTCCAGCAGAGATAATAGCCCGTAACTTTGCATAGATAAAGGGGAACAATGAGTTGCGACGCTCCCCGATCACCTACTATTCAAATAAACATCTATCTATGCAACAGAAACGACTACGTTTTAGTACATTACTCTTGTGCCTCTTGCTACCGCTCATCGGGCAGCTACAGGCACAGACCATAGACCTGGGGGACTTTGCCAATCCCTCGTCACACTTCAATCAGAGTGTAGGGCAGACGGCGCCCTTTGACTTTGATTACCTCAGTAGCGTCACCCAGCAGATCTACACCGCTGCGGAGCTACAAGGACTAGAAGGCAAGGAGATAACTAAGCTCGCCTTCCAGATCTACCTGTCAGATGGTACGTCCTACAACACGGAGTACACCAACGACCTCCAGATCTACCTCACCAACGTATCCGACGATCACTTTGAGCCAGTAGCTGGCAAGTATCACTGGCTACCTATCAATCCAGCGCAAGATCTCTATATGAAGAAGACGATTACGCTCGATCTGATGGACATGACCATCGGTGGTAATAACGAAACCTCAAAGGCTGGCGTAGCCTATCACACGCTAGAGCTAGAGCTCGACAAGCCTTTTGTCTACACAGGGCAGTCTATCCTCCTCTCCGTACGCTCTAAGGCCAGTAAGTCCGCTGTCGATGGAACAGGCAGATCCTATATCGAGTTCTGCAGCTATCCTAAGAATGTCAAAGAGATGCCCGTCCGCACGATCAATAAAGCGACAGACAAGGCTATCAACGAGGGCTTCGTCGGTGTACTCGGTGAGACCGCTGATCGTGGGCAGAAGGATCGTGCCGTGATGCGCATCACCTTCCGCGATGCCAGCACGCCTCAGCCTAGCTACGATCCGATACATCCTGTCGTACAGCTCACCGAGGCTGGTTCACTAGCCAAGCTGATGCAGGGGATGGATCTCCTCAAGTGCCAGTCCATCACGGTATCTGGTCCGATGAATGCGGAGGACTGCAAGACAATCCGTGACAAGATGGGCAATCTGACAGAGATCAACATCGCAGATGCGACCTTTGCTGAGGATCAGCTCCCCGAGAGAGCCTTTTACAATATGCCACTCGTTAGCAAAGTGACACTACCTCATAGCCTCAAGGTGATCGGAGAGAGTGCACTAGCTCAGATGTATAAGCTGGAGGAGGTCGTCCTCGGCACTCAGGTCACTAAGATATGCGATAGCGCCTTTGCGCAGAATAGCAGTCTCACCAAGCTCAGCCCTATGCCTGCGCTGACCACTATTGGTGCTTACGCGTTCAAAGAGTGTGTGGCACTCGCCTCTTTCCCCTGGCCTGAGACACTGACGACGCTAGACACGGAGAGCTTCTCTGGCTCTGGACTCACCGAGGTGCGTCTACCCAGTGTTGCTGTCGTACCTGGCACCTGCTTCTCCAGCTGTAAGGCACTTGCTAAAGTGTATCTCGGAGCCAAGACCACAGAGGTTATGTATGGCGCATTTGCTCAGTGTACGGCACTGACAGATATTACTGTCGAGGCGGTGCAGCCGCCTAAGGCTCACATCAAGGCCTTCAATGGGCTTAAGCCTGCGAACATTAGCACCATCAATCTCTTCGTACCTAATGATGCGCAGGATGCCTACAAGGCGGCTAATGTGTGGAAGGGCTTCCACATCGCCCCCATCCCAGGCACGGAGCCACAAGTCAAGAAGTACCTCCTCACCTATCGTGTCATTGGCGAGCATGGCACCCTCAAGGCCACAACCGCTACAGGCGTAGCAATACCCTCGCAGACAGAGGTCGAGGAGCATACGGCCGTCACCTTTACCGCAGATCCTGAGCTTGACTACATCGTCAAGAGCTTTAAGATCAATGGTACAGAGACCCCTATGACCGCTGGTGAGCAAAACGTCCAGACGTATACGCGCAACATCGAAGCAGCCACAGAGGTGACGGTTGAGTTCGTCCATCGTCCCTATACGGTCACTTACTCTGTACGAGACAATGTAGGAGGCACGATCACAGCTACCTACAAGGGGCAGCCACTCGCCTCAGGAGCTACGACGGCTGCTGGGGAGTCTGAGACAATCATCTTCACCGCACACCCTGCGGAGCACTACCACGTCAAGAAGTGGTTCGTCAATGGTCAGGAGGGACCCAAGCCTGCTGAAAACAATCAGTGGCAGGTCATCTCGGGCAAGGACTATGTCGTCGAGGTTCTCTTCGAGCGTGACAAGGTCTACTATACGATTGATGTGTCACAGGAGGGCAACGGCGGTCCTATCTACCTAGAGATAGGCGGTGTACGTAGTGCTCTCAAGAGCAAAGTGCCTGAGAATATGGACATACGTGTCTATGTCGAGCCTAATAAGGGCTACCGTCTAGACTACTGGATGGTCAATAGGGAGCGCATCAACCCTGTTGATGGCTCGCTAGAGTACACGACCAAGGCAACTAAGGATCTACGCATCGTAGCCTACTACGCCAAGGAGGAAGAGGGCAACGCCATCGAGGCTCCTACAGCAGCCAATGCCAACGTAACTATTGCCCTAGAGGGTCAGACGATTACCCTGACCAGCAACACAGACAAGGCGCTCGGGACCGTCGCTTTCTACGACTACGCAGGTCGTCTCATCGAGCAGCGCACCGTAGCCGACAAGCTCTGCACGCTCACCGCACCACAGGCTGGCATGTACCTGCTCTCTATCGGCACGACCACAGCAAAGGTTTTGGTCAAGTAAGGAGCTTGTAGGGAGAGCTTACTTCAAAGCTCTCTGCTAACATCACAATAATAGGACGCACAGACATCTAAAGAGATGGTCTGTGCGTCCTTTTTTTAGGGGACATCCGAGGGAAAAAGAATTTCCTCCGTGGGGAATTTTCGTTTGCTCCGTGGAGCTTTCCAATTTCCTCGGGAGATGTGTAACTAGTGTGTGGACGCACGACTCGTTGATCGGGCAGGAGGTGTGCTCAGGGCATACGCATTATAAATGAGTCCATTCCAATTCCTACCTAGGAATTGCCCAAATTCCTCCGTAGAGATTTCTGATTTGCTACCTAGGAAATGGGCGAATTCTTCGGACTTATTTTTTGATTCCTCCGAAGTTTCATTTGATTCCTCCGAAGTATTTTTTATTTCCTAGGTAGGAATTGGGGGAATTCCTAGGTAGGTATCTGCGCGCTTTTTCGTACCTTTGTCACTAGTAGTGGATGAGTCACTAGATCGACGCACCCCCCTGGCTGTACGGAGACAAAGAGTTGCACAGTACGATACGGCTCATACGGAGATGCTTACGATCTGCTACGAAGTAGCTGTGGCTCTGTATCGAACCAGATGATAACGACCGAACAGCGCGTCCGACATCACACTGGACTGACCCATCACGCATCCTATTCACACATGACACACCTTACTTAGGTAGGCCCCTCATCCTAGCTAGCCTGTCTCGACACAGCTCCTGCTAGTGAGTCGGTTCCCTTGCCTCTATCATCTCATCTGTAGCTTCACACAGAGGCTCAGCGCTGTAACGTGATAGTCCTTTGCAATAAGCGGTAAGGTGCATTTATCCAGCATAACATAGTACACACCATGCAGAAGTACACCATCGTAGATCTCAACGGTATGACGGAAGAGCAACTCAAAGAGATTGCCTCCCAGCTTGAGATTACCAAGACGGCCTCCGAAAAGAAGGAGATCATCTACCAGATTCTAGACGCACAGGCCGAAGCTGTCGCTACGCAAACTGTCGAGCAGCAACAGCAGGGCAAGAAGCGCAAGCAGAGCGACTCACGCAGTAATCGCGCCAACAAGGAGGAGACGAAAGAGTCTAACGACGAGAAGGAGCGCCCCGAGCGAAAGAGCCGCACCAACTCACGACAGAACAAACGCTCCGCCAAGAGTGACACAGCTGACCAGCCGACAGAGATAGACCGCCAGGAGGCTATTGCTATCGTTGAGAAGGCTGCTGCAGCTCAGTCCGAAGATGGCGATACCAAGGAAGGCGACACCAAGCCTCAAGAGTCCAACCGCTCGAAGCGCAACAACCAGCGCAACAATAATAAGGAGCGCAATAATAACGAGCGCAACAACCGAAACAACAAGCGCCAAGAGCCTGCTGATAAGTCCGACAATGAGGGCAAGCAGGAGCATGCTGAGGAGCAGCAGGAGACGCCCATGGTCTTCACACATCCCGACGCCGACTCACTGCTAGGCGAGGTACTAGGCGAGTCACACAAGGAGCTGCGAGAGAAGGAGACAGACTCTGACGACTCAGCTCACAAGGGCAAGCAGCAACCTAACAAGAGCAAAGAAGAGGAGGAGCCCTCATACGACTTCTCCAATATACTGACCGCTAGCGGACTACTAGAGGTCGCTCAAGATGGATACGGCTTCCTCCGCAGCTCGGACTACAACTACTTCCCCTCGCCAGACGACATCTACGTCCCAGGGGACATGATCAAGAAGTGGCACCTCAAGACGGGTGACGTCATCGAGGGCAGCATCCGCCCGCCCAAGGGTAGCGAGAAGTACTTCCTACTTCAGAACATCCTCCTCGTCAACGGACGCAATCCTAAGGACAATCTGGATCGTGTCTCCTTTGACATGCTGACACCTCTCTTCCCAGAGGACAAGTTCAAGCTAGAGTCTCAGGGCATCGCAGCTGTCTACGACAAGACCGCCATGCGTATCGTGGATCTAGTCACCCCCATCGGCAAGGGACAGCGCGGCCTCATCGTGGCGCAGCCTAAGACGGGTAAGACAATGCTACTCAAGGACATTGCCAACGCTATTTCCGCAAACCATCCTGAGGTCTACATGATCATCCTCCTGATCGACGAGCGTCCTGAGGAGGTGACTGATATGGCTCGCAATGTCAATGCGGAGGTTGTCGCCTCTACATTTGACGAGCCTGCTGACCACCATGTGAAGCTCGCTGAGCTGGTACTCGCTAAGGCTAAGAGCATGGTCGAGAGCGGTCACGATGTGCTCATCATGCTAGACTCGATCACCCGTCTCGCTCGTGCTTACAATACGGTACAGCCCACCTCGGGCAAGATCCTCTCGGGAGGTATCGAGGCTAATGCGCTGCAAAAGCCAAAGCGCTTCTTCGGAGCTGCGCGCAACATCGAGCACGGCGGTAGCCTCACCATCTTAGCAACGGCTCTGACCGAGACCGGCTCCAAGATGGATGACGTCATCTTTGAGGAGTTCAAGGGTGCCGGCAATATGGAGCTACAGCTTGACCGTCGCTTGTCCAATAAGCGCATATTCCCCGCTATCGACATCCTTGCGAGTAGCACTCGTCGTGACGATCTCCTACTAGACTCGACGACACTACAGCGCATGTGGATCCTACGCAACCACCTATCTGACATGAATACGGTGGAGGCGATGGAGTTCCTCAAGCAGCGCATCGAGCTGACGGAGACAAACCTTGAGTTCCTCGCCTCGATGAACGACTAGTTCTCGACGAATCGCTAGCTTTCAAACACTTAACGGAAACAACTGATACTTCCGCTCCGCACCACACGCTCCAGTTCGTGGAGATTGCTTAACTTTGTGGTGAGGAGCGGAAGTCTTCTTTCCCCTCTCCCGAGGGTGCTACGCCATGTAGCCTCTCTTGACTCGTAACCATCCACTCTTAGCCTGTACATATCAATGTATCGCATCGGAGATATCCTAGAGCAAGCTCTACTACTGCACGACTGCGTCGTACTCCCCACGATAGGAGCCTTCATCGTGGAGCAAACGCCTCCACTCTATGACCAGGATCTCAATATCATCACGCCCGCAGGTCAGCGCATCTCCTTCAACGCCTCTCTAGTCGAGCGTGACGGCATCCTAGACAGTTGCTACGCACGTACCCTAGGGCTATCCGTACGAAGAGCGCGTCTCGTAGTAGACTCCGACGTGACCGTCATCAGGCACCAGCTATACCAGTCGGGCTCTCTGACTATCGGCTCCAACCTCGGCACCATCACGCTACAGGAGAGTGGCGAGCTACTCTTCACCCCAGTACAGGAGCGTCAAGGGCTCAGGTCGATACACTCTTACGGGCTATATCCGCAGAGCTGCTTGCTCCCAGCCATTGCGCACTCCGCTCATACCCCTGCCGAGCCAACTAGCGAGGCGAAGAGTGATCGGAAGTACTGGACGATCCGTATCAATCGGACCGCGGCCAATTGGGCTGCAGCGGGTGCTATATGTTTCCTGTGCCTATTACCCATCAGCTCGGACAGTCATCCAGACCGTTACAGTGCAGGCTTCGTACCTTACGGCTGGCTCGATGAGGCGAGCGTAGTGACTTCTGACCAAAAGCAAGCCTTGTCGGGTAGCGAGACAACAACCACGCAATCCAACAAGGCAACAGAACAAGCAGAGATCGTCTCTGCTACACCAGAACAAGCTTCGGAAGCCCCCGCCTCTCACGCTCTACTGATCACACATGACGAGGCGCTGCAGCAAGGTAGCCACGCTGTCGTCGTAGGTGTCTTCAAAGGGCCCAAGCGTGCAGAGCGGTTTATCCAAGAGGTTAGCGCCGACCCAGCTCAGACTGATGGTATCTCTCTGCAGATTGTAGAGGAGTCCTCTCGCTGTCTCGTCATCGCAGGCATTCGCTCCTCCGAGGAGCGTGCAGGCGAGCTGCGCCGCACGGTCTCTGCACTATCCGATAGCTTCGCAGGAGCGTGGATCTACGCCCTTTAGTAGTGCAATCATCGGTCTTATAGCAACGGCGTGAGCAGACGCATCACCCCATGGGCGATACGTCTCCACAACCTATTGTGCTGCAGCGTGACTCTGTGGCATAGCGAGCGCGCCTCCTCAAAGCTATCGACAAATTGCTGTGCGACCTCCGAAGAGTAGACAATGGTGGTCAGATCGAAGTTGTACTCAAAGCTTCTAAAGTCTAGATACGGCGTTCCCGTCAGCACGCTCTCCCCATCGACCACCGCATAGGTCGCCTCACGCAAACCATCGTAATAGTATATCTCCACGCCAGCCCGCAGCAAGTCGGTAAAGAATGCGTGCGAAGCCTTAGGCGCCAGCCGGCTACGACCATGACGCGGGAGGATGACCCGCACCTGTACCCCAGAGAGTGCCGTAGAGATGAGTGACTGCTGTATGCTAGAGGTGGGGATCAGGACAGGCGACTCGATGTAGAGCGACCGACGCGCCTGTAGGAAAGAATGCGTGAAGATCATCTCTAGCGAGGGAAAGTCGTCCGTAGGATGCGTCGGGAAGATCTGTAGCTGGATAGGTGTAGACGTCGGCTGCATAGCGGGGAGCGGCTGTGGCGAGAGCAGTTGCTGTGTCGCTACATACCAGTCCAGCGCAAAGCTGTACTCCAGCTGTCGTACCGCTGGCCCGCTTATGCGCAGATGAGTCGTCGCCAGAGGGAAGAGTCCCTCACGCAGATGCGAGAGCTCCGAGAGAAGAATATTTCCTCCGGTAAAGCCCACGGCACCGTCCACCACCACGAGGTTGCGATGGTTGCGATAGTTCACACGACTCGTCAGCAGCCTAAAGCGTACAGGGAGAAAGGCAGCCACCTGTCCGCCCAACTGCGCCATGCGCTTACGGTAGCGACGGCTCAGGTTGCGTGACCCTACGTCATCGTAGAGCCAGTAAAGCGACACCCCCTCTTGAATGCGCTCCGCAAGTAGATCTAGTAAGACATCTAGCCACGGTCCCTCCTCAATACGATACAGCTCAATGTAGATATAGCGCTCAGCTCGTGAGATCGCTTCACGACAAGCTGAGAGCCACGCTAGGCTATCGTCATAGTGCGTCAGCTCATAAGCAGTCGTCAGGGGCGTATCGCTCATCCGCTCTATCAGCGAGGAGAGCGACTGCAACGTGTGATCTGCATCCTCCGCCACATCCGTACTAGGGAGGGAGTGCGTCTCTGTAGCTGCGTCCGAGAGAGCCTTTCGCACCGCCACATCGATCAGTTGCTTGCGTCTCAGTGAGTAGCCAAAGATGATATACAGTAGGAGCCCTACGACTGGAAGAAAGATGACCACCAGGATCCACGGGATCGAAGAGACCGCACTACGCTCCTCTCCGAGCACGATCACTATGCCCCCGATGACCGAGAGCAGGTAGAGGACGAAGAGGAGCTGAGCCATTAGGAGAGGATCGTTAAGTCATACGGATGGCTCTCGCTGTAAGCCTCCGCACGAGCCATGATACCATCGAAGCACTCTCCACGAGTCGTCCGTCCATCCTGCACAGCGACCGCCTCGACCACACCCGAGGCACACTTCACGCCGTCACTGCGCACGATGATTTGGTCGAAGATAAGCTTAGCCCCCTCACGTCTCGCACGCAGTGCCGTATGAAAGGTATCTCCACTACGCAGCGAGCGATGATAGGTGATCGAGACCTTGTAGACGAAGAGATCAAGGCCCAAATCGTGCATCTCCGCAAAGCTATCGCCCAGCGCCAGCCAAAACTCGTGACGCGTGTGCTCCATGTAGCACTGATAGTTGCTATTGTTGACCACCCCCTGGAGGTCGCATTCGTAGTCTCGCACCTTGAGCGTGAGACCATATTGATATTTGATTGGTTGTTTCATATGATATGCAAGTGTCTTGGGTAAAATGCTTTTAGTCAAACTCGGCTAGCCCTTGAAATGATGCACCTCCGTTCGCTCCCTAAAGAGGTAAAGCTTGTCATTCGCCCGCACCTTGCGTGGCACAGGGATAGAGATGCGTTGCCCCTTGGTCGCATGAGAGACTGGCTCCAGCTCGTAGCGCATCTCCGAGAGCGTCATATCCACCACGCCCGTCGTCGGCCCGATGATCAGGATGCGATCACCCAGCGCCAGCTCGCCACTCTCGACCTCCACCTCAGCGACCCCAATCTTGCTAAAGTACTTGACAATGTGCGCCACGTACTCCTTCTCCCGCACAGCACTAGAGCCGGCAAAAGGTGTCCACTCGCCCAGCCGCTGACCGAGATAGTAACCATCCCAAAAGCCTCTGTTGAAGACCTCCCGTAGTCGCTCATTCCACTGCGCTATCCGAGCCTCGTCGTAAGTACCCGCACAGACAGCGTCGATAGCCTCACGGTAGCACTGCACCACCGTCGAGACATACTCCGGACCACGAGCGCGACCCTCTATCTTAAAGACCGAGACACCCGCCAGCATCATCTTATTGATGAAGTGGATCGTCTTCAGATCCTTCGGCGACATAATGTTCGGGTGCGTCACCTCCAGCTCCACCCCCTGACGATCATCGTAGACGCGATAGCCACGGCGACAGATCTGTGCGCAGCTTCCCCGATTAGCACTCGTAGCTTGGTGGTGCAGGCTCAGATAGCACTTGCCCGAGACCGCCATGCAGAGCGCACCGTGGGCAAACATCTCGATCTCCACCAACCTACCCGACGGCCCGACGATCCGCTCCTCAGCTATCTTGCGTCTGATCTCCGCCACCTGATCTAGGTTAAGCTCACGAGCCAAAACAACCACATCGGCAAACTGTGCGTAAAAGCGCAAAGCCTCCCAGTTGCTAATGTTGAGCTGCGTAGAGAGATGCACCTCCAGCCCCAGGCGATGCGCCTCCATCAGCGTCGCCACATCTGCAGCGATCACCGCCGTAACCTGCGCCTGATGCGCATGGTAGAGGATCTCACGGAGCAGTGTCAAGTCTTCGTCGTAGATGATCGTATTGACCGTCAGATAGCTCTTTACGCCACTCCGCCGGCAAATCTCCACGATACGATAAAGGTCGTCAGTCGTAAAGTTGTAGGCCGACTTAGCACGCATATTCAGCGCCTCAATGCCAAAGTATATACTATTCGCTCCAGCACGTATCGCAGCGCTCAAGCACTCATACGACCCCACAGGCGCCATCACCTCGTAGCGACTAGGATCACGCAGCTCCTCAGGGAGCGTCACCAGCTCACGCTGTATGATCGAGTCGACCGACTCTATTCTCTCTACACGTTCATTCATAGGTACAAAGATACAAACTTACCCTCAAGCGCCCCACTTTCGCACATTTCGCTCAACTTACAAGATACTGTGAGGAAAGGAACAAATCAATAGACAGCCCAGCGACTCAACATAATACGAGGGGACTCAATCGCCAATGTAGCGGTCGAGTCCCCTCTTATCTTTCAGTCGCCGACACATTCGTCAGCACCAACATAGTCTACATCACGCTCACCGCATAGTCAGCCGTCGCCACGATGAGCGGGCTGCCTTCGACTGTGGATACGATGACATCTAGCCTCCTATCATCACCTTGCCTAGCAAGGCTCTCTCAGAGTCTCTTTGTAGCACAACAATATAGGCTCCAGGCGCCCACCCTGACACATTCAGGCTCATACCGCTCTGAGAATGTGTGCTCTCGTATACGAGACTGCCCGAGGAGTGGTATACGGTGAGCTACACATGACAAGAGTTTCTTTGTCTCTTAATGCTGAAGCTCAAGTTACTTTTCTGAAAACAACCGTACGCTTCGAAGGAAACTTCTCGGACTAAGGTCAAATAGGTGTGCCTCCTCATAGTAGAAGTACATACCCCAGGCATTTTTGTCACTCTTTGTCGTAGCAGTCCAATAGCTTCCATCACTGCCTCCGTAGATAACGTTTCCGTCATCGGACATCTTATAGCCAGAGGCGGGAAAGTAGCGAATGACATCAGCATCGGTATCACTCTCCCAAAAGGCGGGATCAGCAACTTTCTCTATAGAAATGTTTGCACCATTTGCTACTGGACGAGCTGTAATCTTCAACACTTGACAATCATCCACCTTAGTGTACTCATACCGCCAAGCTGAGACCATTTGAGTGCCTTTGAAGCGCAACCCATAAGTTATCTTATTAACTCCTAAGCGGTAGTCATTGTTAGAGATAATCGTATCCCCCTGCACTACGACTTTTTCATTTACGTCCATAAAAGACTTGTTGCTTTTATCGAACTTAGCACACAGTTTATCATTGGACTGAAGAGCGGGGATGATAGCACTCCACTCAGCTGTAGATGGCAGATGATACCTATTGCCAGCAATAGTTATATTACTAAACTTGGCTACAGCATCTTCGAATGTAAAGTAGCCACTCACATCAGTCGCATGTGTCGTAACTAATCCAGTGCCACTTGAATCTACATTATACTCTAGAACATATTCCAGTGGTAGCTTTGCGGGGGCGAGGACGGTGACGGAGCATTGCTTTTGTAGCTTGCCGATGGTCGCCGTGATGGTTGCTGTGCCGGCAGCTAAGGCTTGCACCAAGCCCTCTGCAGTGACGGTGGCGACGGTGGCATTGCTACTCTCGTAGGAGACTGCGTAGCTAGCATCCGTGGGGGTCACGGCAACTGTCAGCTGCTTAGTGTCGCCGACATTGAGCTCCACCTGTGCGGGTGAGAGTGTGAAGTCCTGAACCGCTTTGCTGACGACGAATCGTACGCTGTCGATCTCCTCGACTGGGACAAGGATAGGTTGCTCACCCTTGAGATGAACCGTCATAATGTACTGCGGCTCCTCGGTGGGTGTCTGGGCAAATTGGCTCAGTGGCAACAAGCCAATGAGCAGGAGAGTAAGTAGAATTCGTTTCATACCTTATAGGATAAGAGTTAATAGTTCTAGATAGGAGCTAGCTCCAATGGTTTTTCGACCGCTAATATAAACATTTTATTCGGATTGTCCTATACTTACACAAGGCCGCAAGGCCGCAAATCGAGCGCCAGATAAAACGAGTAACTCACTGTGGGGATGCACGGTAAGTCCTATTCGAGCGTCCCTATTTATTGTTACTTGTGAGATTCGCGGAGTTGGAGTTTGTCCGAAGAATTTGCAAATAGCTCACTGGGAGGCGAAAGTTATCCACCGAGGCGAGATATAATACTTCGGAAGAATGAAATGAAACTTCGGAGGAAACGATTCGTTCTTCCGAAGTTTCATTCACCGCCTCCATGAAGACTTTTCGTTTTCCATAGAGCTATTTAAGATTTTCTCGTTGCTTCCCACTTATAGGATCCTGTGAGAAAAGGAACACCGCAACAGATGGTCCAGCGGATCAACGTAGCAGAGGGGACTCGATCGCCAATAATTGGCGGTCGAGTCCCCTCTTATCATTCAGTCGCCGACACGTTCGTCGGCACAGACATAGTCTACATTATGCTCACTGCATAGTCCACCGTCGCCATAATGAGCGGGCTGCCCTCGACTGTGGAGACTATGACGTCTAAACTCCTAATTAGTCTCAAAGAGACGAATCGTCAACTTAAACTCCTGTTTGCTCATTGCGACGAACGAAGACATCTGATTGAAGAAACAACCCCACGAATTAGTAGCATCGTATGAGTCGGAAGCCCAAAAATAGCCCATGACATCACGCTCTAATACATTTTCTGAACCAGGCTTTATTAGGCCAGAAGCAGGGAAGTACCTAACGACATCATGTTCTGTAGAACTTGCCCAAAAGCTAGGCTTTACCACATCGTCAATGATAATCGAGGCCGAGCCCTTGAGAGGTCGTGCTGTCACTTTCATCACCAGATGATTGTCTAGCCGTGTACATTCATATTTCCACGCAGAGACAAAGTCTGTTCCTTTGAATCGTACTGCATAGGCTACCCCCGAGATCCCTCCTCGATAGTCATTCTTTGAGGAAACCGTTCTACCCTTAATGGTGACGGTCTCTGACGCATCTTTGACAATGGTTGGGGTCATAAAGTTACTACCTAGATTCATGCTGAATGAAGGAACGATTGACATCAACTCTTCATGACTAGGCAAATGATACTTCTTGCCTGCAATAGTTATATCGCTAAACTTAGCGACAGCGTCTTCAAATGTAAAGTAGCCACTTTCATTCGTCGCATGAGTTTTGACAAATCCCGTCCCGCTAGGGTCGATATTATACTCTGCTACATATTCTAGCGGCAACCTATTGGTCGGAGCAGGGGTTGCTTTGGCTTCTCTATGGATCTTAATTTCTTGTGGAGTAGCATCTTTGTGTAATGCTTTTGCTTCCAGTATAAAGTCAGCTTCTTTCTCTCCAGCCTTTACCAGAAAGCTCTTCTCTGCTTGATCAATTACAATCTCAGCCTTGTTCCCAGATTTGAGCGAGATGGTAAAGTCTTCAGAGGCTAGCGATGAGCTAATCTGTGGACTACCAGCTTGATCTACAGCAGTACAGATACCTGCAACAAAGCCCTTTCCACCCGCAGCATCAAAAGTTCTCGGCTCAGCCTTGAACTTGTAAGTCAATCTACCTTTGCGACTGATAGTTAAAACTTGAGACTCTTCACCAGCACAGGAGGCAATTAGCTCAAATGTGGCATCATTGCCCATAGCCACATTAAAGGATTTAGTGGCATCATCCACAGTAATCTCTTTGTTTTCGGCCTTGAGAGAAAGGGTGAAATCACTTGGTTCAAGAGCTTTCTCTGAGACTATCTCGCCCGATGCATTTGTGATTTTACAGAGGCCAGAGACTGTCCCAGTTCCGCCCATTGCAGTAAAGACAGCTGGTGTAGCGACAAATGAGTAGCTGACTTCCCCCCCACGTACTATAGTTAATACCTGAGAGTTTTTTGTCGCTTTTTCGACCGTTGCTATAGCCTCTAGCTCAAAAGTTGCTGTTGATCCCTTAACTACGACAAACTTCTTAGTATCGTTGTCAATTGAGATTTGGCTAGCATCGCCAGACTTGATCTTGAGTGTGAATTCGCTCTTGGTAAGAGGCCTTTCTGAGACTTCTACGCCCTCTGCGTTGATCTCCTTTAAGACACCTGTTACAAGTCCCTCTCCGCCTTGAGCTGAGAATGCATCAGGAGTCGCTTTGAACTCCGCCTTAAAGGTGTTTTCAGTGGGGTCAGGTAAGTCTGGACAAGAGTTGGGACTTTGACACGAAGCTATGGCTAGCATAGATAGAAGCAGTGTCACGACCACTTTCACATTACAAAATGCTTTCATATTACAGATTCTTTGTTTAGTAAGTTTCGATATTTCTACAAGGTAGCGTATGGACAACACAACTAGATGACTTTAAAGTGGACTGCGTTGTAGATACAGAGACGAGTGTAAAGCTTAGCACACGACTCTTCTAGACAGAAGAGTAAGTAGAGTTCGTTTCATACCTTATAGGATAAGAGTCCATAGTTCTAGATAGGAGCTGGCTCCTGTTGTTTTCAACCGCTAATATAGAAACATTATTTGAATTAGCCAACTCTTGTTCAAGGGCATCTGGAGCAGGGCGAGCTATACTCCAAATTGCATTTTGGAGTGGAAAATACGCTGACGCATTATAAAAACGAGCTTGTCTCAGTTGCTCCCGAGGAAAGCACTCGCTACACGATCGACGGAGGTTACGATCGGAGGGAGCAGAGGTGGAGGAGCTTGTAGAGAGCGAAGAGTCGGAGCGAGGGGTGGCGCGAGGTGAGCTGTCGTCGTAGCAAGGGCTTGAGGAGCGGAGCGAGGCTGCCGAGCAACGGGACGAGCCTGGCGCGCTCCAGTCGTAAGTAGAGCTGGAGGAGACGTATCGGATAGGGTGCGAGCAGAGCACGGTGTCGGTAGAGGTTCTCCACATAGCGCTCAGTGGTGTCGAGGAATTGGTCGCTGGTCTCCTTCAGCGCATGGATGACAGGGTTGTCAATGTGCGTGATGGCGACCCCTCGCTCGGCTAGTCGATAGCCGAAGTAGGCGTCTTCGTAGCCCATACCCATCTCTGCGGGGAACCCCTCCTCTAGAAAGATGTGACGAGGTATCAGGAAGCTCATACTGACGAAAGCATCTGCGGGCGCTTGCTGTCGCTCGACGAAGCTACGGGTCTCGACCTTGTGCCCATACTTATAGCGCAAAAGTCTATCACTGGTGGGGCGCTCGGTGGGATAGCGAAAGCCCCCTACCACTACCCTATCGGGATGCGATGTCCGCAGGTAGTCCACGACGAAGCTGTCGGAGGCGGGCATCGTGTCGGAGTCGATGACGAGGAGTTGGTCGCCCTCGGCTTGCTGCGCTAGGTAGTTGCGCATGCGCCCCGCCCCAAGATGTGTCGTGGGGCGAACGAGCCGTATGAGCCCCGCCTGCTGGAGTGAGTCGTATAGCTGAGCATAGCAAGGGTCGGAGGAGTCGTCTCCGAGGATGATCTCACCATCCACGTGCGCCTGTAGGAGCTGACGATGCAGGGTCTCTACGAGTGGACGGCAGTCGTAGTTGCGCGTGGGAATCAGTATGGAGATTGGCTTTGCTGGCATGAGGATGTGGACTGGGCGATCCTTTCGCTGAGTGAGCGAAAGAGTGCTCCACAAAAGTACTCATTTCGGGGAGCATAGACACAACAAAAGCGAAGACACTACCAAGCTCACTGGCTGGCGGTGCCTTCGCTATATATATTATATGTGTGGCCTGTGGCGACTAGTAGGACTCCTCCTCGTTGGGGAAGTCTTGGCTCTTGACGTCGGCTATGTAGTGCTGTACCGCATCAGTCATGATGGAGCCAAGGTCAGCGTAGCGACGCAAGAAGCGCGGGCTAAAGCCTTGCGTGATGCCGAGCATATCGTGCATGACGAGGACTTGGCCGTCCACCCCACCGCCAGCGCCGATACCGATGACGGGGATCGTTAGCTCCGAGGCAACCTTGGTGGCTAGTGGCGCTGGGATCTTCTCCAGTACGAGGGCAAAGCACCCTAGCTCCTCGAGGAGATGGGCGTCGGCCAGCAACTTGTCAGCCTCTGCCTGCTCCTTAGCACGAACAGCGTAAGAGCCAAACTTATTGATCGACTGAGGCGTAAGCCCGAGGTGCCCCATGATCGGGATACCGGCCGAGAGGATACGCTCTACCGACTCACGGATCTCGCTACCTCCCTCTATCTTGATCGCATCAGCGTGGGTGATCTTCATCACCTTGATGGCACTCTCTAGAGCGATCTTAGAGTTACCCTGATAAGAGCCGAAGGGGAGGTCAACGACGACCAGCGCACGCTGCACCGCTTTCATCACGCTCTTGCCGTGGTATATCATCTGGTCGAGTGTGATAGGTAGCGTAGTCACATTACCCGCCATCACATTACTGGCAGAGTCGCCTACGAGGATCACATCCATACCAGCAGCATCGATGATCTGTGCTGCAGAGTAGTCGTAAGCGGTGAGCATGGAGATCTTCTCCCCACGCTCCTTCATCTCGAGTAGTCGTCGGGTGGTTACCTTGCGACTATCGGTAGCTTGATAGGTGGACATATTGATTTAGATATTAAGTAGATTGATTGAGCGAAAGGTTACTCCCACTCAATCGTTGCGGGTGGCTTCGACGATACGTCGTAGCAGACGCGATTGACGCCACGCACCTTGTTTATGATTTCGTTAGAGACCTCTGAGAGGAAGTCGTACGGCAGCCGAGCCCAGTCAGCACTCATCGCATCGACACTCGTCACCGCCCGCAGAGCCACCGTGTACTCGTAGGTGCGCTCGTCACCCATGACGCCCACGCTCTGTACCGGCAGGAGGATAGCTCCCGCCTGCCAAACCTCATCGTAGAGATTGTACTTGCGGAGCAGGTCGGTGTATATCTTGTCAGCCTGCTGGAGGATAGCCACCTTCTCAGGCGTCACCTCGCCCAGGACGCGAATGCCTAGGCCTGGCCCTGGGAAGGGATGGCGAAAGATCATATGTCGTGGCATAGAGAGTGCCAAGCCGACACGACGCACCTCATCCTTAAAGAGATGCTTCAGCGGCTCCACCAGCTTGAGGTGCATGCGCTCAGGCAGTCCGCCCACGTTGTGGTGGCTTTTGATCACTTTGCCCGTGATATTGATGGACTCGATGATGTCTGGGTAAATGGTTCCCTGACCCAGCCAACGAGCCTGCGGCAGCTTCTTCGCCTCAGCCTCAAAGACCTCGATAAAGTCTCGGCCGATCACTTTACGCTTAGCCTCGGGATCACGGACGCCTGCCAGGTCTCCGAGGAACTTCGCACTCGCATCAACCTTGATACAGCCTAGTCCGAGTGCTTTGTAGTCCTCCAAGATCTGCTCCGCCTCGCCTAGTCGCATCAGCCCATGATCCACAAAAATACAGGTGAGCTGATCGCCGATAGCACGATGCAGGAGGACCGCAGCGACCGAACTGTCCACGCCTCCGCTGAGCGCCATGATGACTTGCTCGTCACCTACCTGAGCCCGGATCGAGGCGATGCTGCTCTCGATGAAAGACTCGGACGACCACTCGCCCTTGATGCCGCAGAGCGTGACGAAGTTGTCGAGGAGCTTCGTACCCTCCTCACTATGATGTATCTCTGGGTGAAACTGTACGCCCCACGTCTCCTCGCCCTCGATCCTATAAGCGGCATACTGCACCGAGGGAGTCGAGGCGATCACCTTAAAGCCTTCGGGAAGGCGTGTGATCGTGTCACCATGCGACATCCAGACCGTGTGCTGTGGCGAGAGCCCTGCGAGCAGTGGATCGCCTTTGTCTACCAATTGTAGTGTAGAGGCACCGTACTCACGAGTATTAGAGTTCTCCACGGCACCTCCGCATTGATGCACCATCAGCTGGGCTCCGTAGCAGATGCCTAGGATCGGCAACCTTCCACGGATAGCGGCTATGTCTGCGGTAAAAGCCTCCTCAGCATAGACCGAGTAAGGGCTCCCCGAGAGGATGATGCCGCGAACGCCCGTCAGGTCTGTGGGGATCTTGTTGTAGGGGACTATCTCGCAGTAAGTGTTCAGGTCTCTCAGACGACGCCCTATGAGCTGTGTGGTCTGCGAGCCAAAGTCTGCGATAATTATCTTGTCCGGCATAGGTTGGTTCTATTTCGGTGTTAATACTTTGTACTAGAGGCGCTATACGTTGAAGCGGAAATGCATGATATCTCCGTCCTGCACGACGTAGTCCTTGCCCTCGACCGCCATGCGACCAGCCTCCTTGACAGCATTCTCAGAGCCGTAGTGGACGTAGTCCTCATACTTGATCACCTCAGCACGTATGAAGCCACGCTCGAAGTCGGTGTGTATGATGCCCGCACACTGAGGAGCCTTGCTTCCCTTGACAAAAGTCCAGGCACGGCACTCATCAGCTCCAGCCGTAAAGAAGGTCTCGAGGTTGAGCAACTTGTAGGCTGCACGGATCAAACGGTTGACACCCGTCTCCTCCAGCCCTAGCTCCTGCAGGAAGAGCTGACGCTCCTCATACTCCTCCAGCTCTGCTATCTCGCTCTCGATATGCGCCGATACGACCAGTAGCTCGGCATCCTCGTGAGCGATAGCCTTGCGAACGGCCTCCACATAAGCATTGCCCGTAGCGGCACTAGCCTCGTCAACGTTGCAAACGTAGAGGACGGGCTTAGCCGTTAGGAGGAAAAGGTCTCGCAGCGCCTGCTCCTCGTCCTTGTTTTCTGGCGTCACCGAGCGCGCGTTAAGCCCTTGCAGCAGGGCCTCCTCGATACGCTTGAGGAGCGCCACACGGATCTTCGCCTGCTTGTCACCACCCGTCTGAGCCTGTCGCTCGGACTTCTTGAGTTGCGTCTGCACCGTCTCTAGATCCTTGAGCTGTAGCTCCGTGTCGATGATCTCTTTGTCCCGGACTGGATCTACGGAACCATCGACATGGGTAATGTTGTCATCGTCGAAGCAGCGCAGCAAGTGTATGATCGCATCGGTCTCGCGGATATTAGATAGGAACTTATTGCCCAGCCCCTCGCCTTGACTGGCACCCTTGACCAGCCCCGCTATGTCGACAATCTCTACCGTGGCAGGTACCGTCCGCTTAGGGTGCTCCATCTCGACCAACTTATTGAGACGCTCATCCGGCACGGTGATGACCCCGACGTTGGGCTCGATCGTGCAGAAGGGGAAGTTGGCCGACTGCGCCTTAGCATTCGACAAGCAGTTAAACAAAGTGGACTTACCGACGTTGGGTAGTCCTACGATACCGCACTGTAGCGACATATATTACAAGGATAAGTATACAACGTGACGAAGCCTCGCTCGTGTGTCCGCTCGGCTCTCCTGCAAAGGTACTAATTATCTTGCTGTCGGAGGGGATACACAATGCTCGGATCAGGGCTGACGCATGATAAAAACAAGCTCGTCGGATTTCCTACCTAGGAATTGCCAAAATTTCTACCTAGAAATTTGCCCAATAAGTACCTAGGAAATGGCAAATTCTTCGGACTTATTTTTTGATTCTTCCGAAGTTTCATTTGATTCCTCCGAAGAATTTTTTATTTCCTAGGTAGGAATTGGGGGAATTCCTAGGTACTTATTTGACAAATTCCTAGGTAGGAATTCAATTCTTCGGAAGAGAAGAAAAAGAGAGAGAGAATTTAGAGGTTAGAGATTAGAGGTTAGAGGGGGGAAGAGATCGGAGCTATCGGAGCCATCAGAGGTATCGGAGCTATCGGAGTCCCCTCTAACCTCTAACTCCTAACCTCTAATTTCTAACCTCTAACCTCTAACCTCTAGCTTCTAATCTCTAGCTTCTAATCTCTAACTTCTAATCTCTAACCTCTAACCTCTAACTTCTAATCTCTAATCTCTAATCTCTAATCGAGGGCTTCGATCTGCGCGAGGATCGTCTCGCCGAGGAGCTTCTTACGACTGATGTGGTCGTGTACCTCTACGACGAAGGCGTTGTCCTCATAGTTGCCTCGCACCTGCTCGAAGTCGATGCGACGGTTGTGATCCCCGTCGAGGTCTATGCCGAAGCCGACCTGCGTGAGCATCTCAAACTCTTTGTGGGCATCCTGGAGGAGGTACTCGTCTAGCGTGATGACGGTCTCTTGCCACTCCTTGATGATCTGTATGACTCGCTCCACGGTGAGATCCTTAGCGGCGATGTCGTACCAACGCAGCAACAGGTCGTAAGCCCAGTGCCACTCGATCTCGTAGTAGCGACTATGTATGGAGCGGATGGCGACGTTGACCTCGTCGAGCGTCTTGATCTGCCCCTCTTTGATCTGCTTGATCAGATTGCGCACGAGCCGACGAGGAGCGATCATACCAGCTAGGTCGAGCCAGTCTGAGAGCCCCTCATTGCTGGTGGGCGGTAGGCAGGCGACGAGCTCGCTTTTGCTCTTGGGCGCTTGGTCCTGAATGCGCTGGATGAGTGAGTTGCCGAGGAACTTGACGATGCCCATCTCGTAGTAGCGACAACCCTTGACGAGGGAGCTATAACGGATGTGCATGTCGTGATAGATGTAGGTCGCATTGGAACTGCCGAGGTGCGTCTCCAGCGCCTTGAGCTTTTGCCACCCTTTGTACATCTTGCCGACCGTATAGGGCGAGAGAAGGTTGTAGTTGATGCAGTCGAGCTTTTCCTCTGGGTGACGCTTGTCACGCTTAGGCCACTTCTTGGTATCACGGATGGTACCGACGCTACGCAGGTTGGTGCCTGGCACGAGGTAGCTCTGGTTGTCATTCTCTATAATATAGGAGAAGGGGAAGTCTGACGAGTCAATATGCGCCACGTGACGACCCATGATCAAGCTAAAAGCACCGATGCGCGAAGGCCACAAGACGTACGAGTCGGAGGTGGTCTTACTACCACGCTCTACGATGCCCTGGTGAATGGGGCCGAGCTTGTAAAGGTGGTTGCTCTGGTTAGATCCACTGCCCGCATTGAGAAAAGAGTAGTAGCCAGCGATCAGGAGGCTACTCTTGTGCATCGTAACGGTAAAGGGACCGGCAAAGACGGCACACGCCTCGCCGTTTTCGCACTGACAGTTGGCAAAGAAGAGCGAGTCGTGCGCACTGAAGAGGTGGGTCACCGAGCAACCCTGACCGATGAAGCTACGCGAGACGTTGGAACCGTCTGAGACGACACAGCCAGCGGAGAAGATGAAGTCCCGACAGATCACCCCGTAGCCAACCTTTGTGGGGCTCAGAATGGTACTATTGACAGATCCATTTTCCAGTACAGAGGCGCCGATGATGGAGCTGTGGGGGCCAACCTTGACATTGGTCATAAGACCGCAATGCTTGATGATGGAGCTCTCACCGATGGTGCCGCGGTCCGAACGCACGGAGTCGGTGTACCCCTCGACGAGCTTAGAGAGTGCGGTCTGTAGCTCCTTGTCGTGGCGATACATGGCTAGCATATAAGCGGTCTGGGCGGTCAGGATGTCGCAGATGGGCACCTCGCGCCCGCCTGTCTCGTTGAGCACCTCGACGAGGTAACCATTGCCAAAGGTGGTCTCGCCCGTCACCTTGAGGGCGGCTATATCGTGAATAATCACATCGTCAGCGATGTCGTAATGCGAGATGCAGTCCCGCACCCCGTCAATGATGACGCGGTCGCCGATGGTACAGTTGACCAGCTTCACATGAGCCAAGCGGTAAGGCTCGACGTAGCTCGGCTCCTCCTCGGAGGGACGACCGCCACGGTTGTCTCCGATCTCACAGCTCCCGATGAAGTGAACCTGCTGACAGCGACTAGCGTCAAAGTATCTATGAACGCGAATCAAGGACCAGTCTTGCGCTTGGCAGCCCTGATCCGTTAGTTGTTTAATCTCTTTTGAATTAAGCTTTCGCATAGATTATAGGTTGGGTTGTTTGTAGAAGTTTGGGAGAAAATAATAGGATGCTACGCTCACAGCCGATGCGTCTCTGCGATCATCTGGCGGAGCTGTCGTATCCAGTCGTCTGGGAGCTCCTCGACAGCGATGGGCATGCGGTAGCTCCACACATGGTGGGGATTGCTAGGATTATTGATCTGCTCGCTCTGCGGATCGACCGTGGCGCAGTGCTCGGGACTCAGGGCTAGCCAGTCTTGTAGTGGCAGTATGCAGAGTCGTGAGGGACTCTCTAAGTGCCGACGCACGATGATCTCCGCCAGCTCGGGCGTGAGCGTGGTATCGTAGGGGACTCCGTAGTCGGCGAGGAAGTAGTCGTAGTAGCGTCGTGAGCGCGCCTCGTCTTCTGCCCACCATAGGCGCAGTGGGGCGCAGTCGTGCGTTGAGGTGGTAGCGACGCTGTCCTCGGAGAAGTATGGCGCCGCCTCGAACTCGATGCCGGCACTCTTCGGCATGCGCTCCACGTATAGCTTGAGGATGCCGAGCTCCTCTAGGACGGGGTAGACACACTGGGGGACCATCCCCAAGTCTTCGGCGCAGAGATGGATGCTCGTGAGATCTTTCAGGAAGCTTAGACGCTCCAGTCCACGCTCGCGCCACAGCTCTTCGTTGCCACCGTAGTAGTAATCTTCGCAGACGGCTCTCATACGCTCCTGCAGATCGGGCGACAGCGTCGCAAAGGGCGCAGCACTCGCCACGTCATAGCGAGGCACGTAGCCCGCATCGAGACGTTCGATCCAGAGCACCTCTTGCGTCGTCACAGGCTTTTTGCTCGGCGCTATCCAATCTGGTCGTAGTGTCTCGGCGAGCCCTAGCCTTGCGATCTCCCTCTTCAAGTAGCGTCGTGAGGGAAGAAAGTAACCCAGCATCCCAGAGCGCCCGTCACGTGGTATGGACCACATACGGAAGAAGCCTAGCACGTGGTCCACGCGCAGGTAGTCGTAGAAGCGCTCTAGGTAGCCAAAGCGCTCTTGCCATAGCATTTTCCAATTCCTGCGACAGGTTAGGATACCCCAGTTCTGCCCGTCGGGAGAGAAGTAGTCGGGAGGAGCTCCGCAAAAGAGGCGCTTGTTAAATTTGCGTGGATAAGCAATCGTGTCCGCCGCATGCGGATCTACCCCCACGGGCAGGTCTCCCATGAGTGACAGCCCGTGCTGACGAATCGTTGCCACGGCACGGCGCATCTGCCGCTGCGCCACCATATAGCAGTAAACGTAAAAGTTACCCGTATAGGCGACTAAACGCTTATTTTTCTCTTCCAGCTTATAGACCCGCTTCATCTCTTCCCAGAAGTCCCACTCCTCACGATTGAGGTCGGGGAATAGGTCTAGAATTATTCGCTCGCAGACCCAGTATTGCCAGATAGGGGTGCTCTTAAAAGGAGCATGCTTGCGTGTCAGCCGTACATAGCGATTGATCATATCGGTGAAGTATGGCGAAGCGTCCGCCTGCTCCGTAAAGGAAGCCCACAGCCAGCGTCGCTTGAGCTGCCACACCGCCGTATAGTCGAAGGTCTTTTGCTCACTGAGCCTCTTGGCCTCCGCACGTAGCTCCTGCTCCAGTTGTTGATCCGCCAGCGGGGGGAGCTGATCTACCGCTATGTAAATAGGGTTGAGCACCGTCGAGGCTAGCGGTCGATAGGGATAGGAGTCACGGCTATCGCCACAGAGGGTCGTGTCCTCCAGAGGTAGTAGCTGTATGATGCGCACGCCCATCCGCTCCGCCACTGGGGCAAACGCCTCCAGCGAGGCAAAGTCTCCACAGCCCGCATCGCCTTGGCGACGCAAGCTAAAGAGAGGGACGGCGACCCCAGCCTGACGCGGTATCTGACTCATATTATATATAGTGTCACCTCAGCGGTAGATTCGGAGAAGCCATGCAGCTCTGAAAGAGAGAACTACACGGCTTCTGCGGCGTCGCCCATTAGCGGACTAGAGCGACTGCTTTAGGAGAGATATGTGCTAGTGACGCTTACTCCTTGACACGCCCTACGTAAGAGCCATCACGGGTATCTACCGTGACCACATCGTCCTGATTGATAAAGAGCGGTACACGAATCTCAGCTCCTGTCTCAACGATAGCAGGCTTGAGACTATTGGTAGCTGTATCACCCTTGATACCAGGCTCCGTATGACTGATGCGTAGATCTACGTGTGCAGGCAGCTCGCAGGTCAGGATTGTCTCGCTCTCAGCATGTACCATTGCCTCAACCATATCGCCCTCCTTGAGGAAGCGGACACCCTCGATCAGCTCGCCATTGATAGCGATCTGGTCAAATGTCTCGGGGTGCATAAAGTGGTAGCCCATATCATCGTTGTAGAGATACTGATAGGGACGACGCTCGATGCGCACCTCCTCTACCTTGACACCACTATTCCACGTTTTGTCGATGATGCGACCCGTAGCGACGTTGCGTAGCTTCGTACGAACGAAGGCTGGTCCCTTGCCTGGCTTAACGTGGAGAAACTCTACGATGAAGAAGTACTGCCCATCAATGTCTAGGCACATGCCATTGCGAAAGTCTGCTGTTGTAGCCATATATTATTTGTCTATTCAGTGAAGTTACTTAGTTACTTACCGATGCAAAAGTAGTAAAACATCAGCTACTACGCAAATAGCTCCCGACACCTCTTCCCGACGAAGACGAGGTGGTGTGGCGAAGTTTTTGTATTTTTGGAGTGTCATCATTCACTATAACTGAAATACAGCTATGAGTACACAAAACCGAATCATACCTCCCAGCGAACTAATTGTCAATGACGATGGCTCTATCTTTCACCTCCATCTGAAGCCCGAGCAGCTGGCTGACAAGATCGTCCTCTGTGGCGACCCCTCTCGTGTGGATATGATCGCCTCCCACTTTGACTCTCAGGAGTGCTCGGTGAGCAATCGTGAGTTTCACTCGATCACCGGTACCTATCGTGGCAAGCGGATCACCGTCCAGAGCCACGGCATAGGCTGTGACAACATTGAGATCGTCATCAACGAGCTAGACGCACTCGCCAATATCGACCTGCAGACTCGCCAGGTACGTCCCAACCACCGCAAGCTGACGATGGTACGCGTGGGCACCAGTGGCGGTCTACAGCCTGAGACGCCAATAGGTACGTTTGTCGCAGCACACAAGGCGATTGGCTTCGAGGGGTCGCTCTTTTTCTATGCCAATACGGAGGCGATACGTGACCTCCCCTTTGAGGCAGCGCTCAAGGAGCAGCTGCAGTGGCCGATCAAAGGTCTAGACCCCTACGTGGTCAACTGTAGCGAGGCGCTCTACCAGCAGATCGTCGGGGACTATGGCGACATCGTCCGTGGCTGTACGATTGCTGCCAACGGGTTTTACGCTCCTCAAGGAAGGCAGCTGCGCCTACCTCTTGCAGATCCGACGCTCAATCAGAAGATTGAGGCTTTTGAGTTCAAGGGTCAGCGCATCACCAACTTTGAGATGGAGTCGGCCGCACTCAGTGGTATCGGTAGCCTCCTAGGACACGACACGCTGACCGTCTGCTACATCATCGCAGGCCGTCAGAACTTAAATATGAATACCAACTACAAGCAAGGCATCGACGGGCTCATCGAGCTCGTCCTAGAGCGCATCTAGCGCTTAAATGCTGAGAGGTCTTAGCGTCCCAATGTGACTACTAAAATCCTCTTTCGCTTGTCGTGTAACTATTTTTTCGTACCTTTAGGGTGTCGAGATGATACTTTCCACTTATATAGGGGAGCCATCGAGACAGACAGAGATCTGCAGGAGCGATCTGCAGACTACTAAACCAAGACAGTAATATTCACTATTAAAGAACAGAATAGATATGAACAACACAGGACGTATAGCACTAGGCCTTGCTATCGGCGCTGCCATCGGCGCTGCCATCACTTACCTCTCAGACCGCGACAAGCGTGATCAGCTCTATGACGATCTCAGCACGACGGCCGACCGCACTCGTGACTCTCTCGTAGAGGGATACTATGAGGCTAAGGACCGCTTTGAGACTTATCGCGACAAGCTACAAAAGCGTGGCAAAAAGTTTGCCGAGGAGGTCGAGGAGCAGTTTGACGAGACCGTAGACAAGGCTAAGGAGACAGCCAGCAAAGCCAAGGAGACTGTCGAAGAGGCTAAAAAGGCCGTCAAGTAAACCCTCACACCGAGGCTATTCCCATTGAGCTATACACACTCAACAAGGACTTAGAGAGTAGCATACTCATCCGCACCAGAGAGACCTCGAGTCACTCACGACAGATGAGCACGCTACTCTCTTATCCATCTCTAGACCTCTAATATCTAATATCTAAACTCTAATCTCTAGTCTCTATGCAAGACTTCAAAATCTCTCGCTTTATCTATCACACCAAGGAGTACCTCAAGGCATACGCTCGTCGAGCCATCTACTCAAGCACTGATGCTGGCATGAAGGTCGCAGGAAATCTTCTTACGATACTTCTAGTCTTGGCGCTAATGCCCTTCGTGATGATCCTCCTACTCTTCGCTGGAGTGGCGGGTATCAATGCTTGGCTAGAGCTAGGATGGGGTTGGAGCCTACTTATAGGCGCTGGAGTCTTACTACTACTAGGGATTATCATCCTACTCCTTCGCAAGGTTATCGTGCGCTCCGTCAGCACACGCATCTACCGTAAGGTGCATAGTTCTCTACTCAAGCTGGACGACAAGCTACGCCCGCGGCCGATAGCAGCTGACGAGGCTGATCCTAGCGACTATGCTACTGAGAGCGAAGACACCCTCCTCCCTACCAACGACGAGTCCTCCACACCAACCCGCTAACCTGACTATACAATCATGAAGAAAAGAGCATCATATCAAGACTTCCAAAGACGTCAGAAACTCGCTGAGGCTGATCTCCAAATTGCTGAGCGTGTCTGGCAGAGAGAGTTGGGATATATCAAAGGGCAGGGCATCAAGAAGACACTTATCAATGAGGCAAAAGAGCAGATAGCTCCTCCCGGATCTCTACTGGGTCGTCTGATCACGCCATCCACACGTAGACAGCGACGTAAGGGGAACTCATTATTCTCTAAGTTGACGGGAAGCTCTAAGCAATCCACCTACAACTCCCTGACACAGAGCGATCAGGACGAAAAGAAATCCCAAGGAGTGACACAGCGGATCCTCAGTACTGGCTTGTCCCTCGCCAAGCCGATCTTGTGGACTGTAGGCCTGGGCATGGCAAAAGGGTTCCTCCGCCGTAAGTTCAAGCCTCTGCGTTTTCTCATCCGCTAAGCCGTCTAGAGCTTAAAGCTCTCGCCATAAGTGCTCACCAGCACAAGAAGCTCCAATCGCTTATTTCAGTACCTTTGCGAAGCGTAAGGAAGGGACGTAGCTCTACCTTTGAGGTCGTGTGACTGTCGCTCTTTACTTTAAGTCTCTCTTGGCATCGCATTACTCTGAAGCTTTATGCACCTCATAAGTAGATATCTCCTTATTCTCTTGCTGGCGGTCGGCTGCTATCCACTCGTAGCGCAGGAGCGAGCCGAGCTAGAGCAGTGCTATCAGACGATCATTGAGCGACCCCTCGGCGTAGTCCCCGCCATCAGCGACAGCGCTTGGGGACAACTCATCCAGAAGGCGCTCGACAAGCCCGACTCCACCGTCACTCTGCAGACCAAGTCTCAGGGTTCGCTGGAGATGCGGATAGACAAAGCTCGCCTCCGCTGCACAATCTCCGTATCTGGTCTGCTTACCTACGAACTTCTACTTGCACCCTGGCGCATTCAGGGCGAGCAGCCCCTACTGCAGATCACCACTCTGGAGAAGCCTTACCGTGTGAGCCAGCTCACAGCCTTCCTACCCAAGCGAGACCAGCAGTGGGAGCTTAACCCTACCATACCATACACGGACTGGCTTTTACATGCTAAGGAGCCAGTGCCTACCTCTTCCGAATCCCTTTTGACCCAAATGGCGGAGATGCCGATCGTGCTAACCTTCGCCACAGAGCAGGGCAGACGACAGGTGCGAATCCTTGCGACGCCTTCGCCAGAGGGCTGGACTACTAAGGAGGAGGCCAAGCGCATCGAGGAAGTTATCAGCATATCGCCCCAACCCTATCAACTGACACGGCGGGGCATCTTGAAACGAATCAAGTGAGACCCATGGCTAGACTAGACAACAAGCACATCAAGTACATCATAGCTGGAGCGGCCCTCGTGGTGCTCCTCGTCATCGTTGGTGCATGGATATATATAAGGAGTGAGCGGCAGCAGATGCAGAGCGTCCAGAGCGAACTGGTCGACATGGAGAAGCAGCGCATGCAGCAAGAGCTAGACGAGCTCGCAGCGCAGTATCAGCTACAGTACGACAAGCTCGCCTCAGCATCGGGCGAGACGAGTCTCTCCTTTGACAATGATGAGCTACTCGCTCAGCTGGAGAGCGAGCAGGAGCGTGTCAAGCAGCTAAGCCAAGAGCTTGCTACCGTCAAGGCGTCCAACGCGAAGCGCATCAGCGAGCTAACGGGAGAGATCAATACGCTCCGCGCCCTACTCCGTAGTTACATCGTACAGATCGACTCGCTCCATGCGACCAATGAGCGACTAGTAGCCGAAAACCAGCAAGTCAAAGAGGACTACTCCCGCGTCAGCAGTGAGGCTTCACGGCTCACGGAGGAGAAGACCGCACTATCCAACCAGGTTGCCATCGCTGCCCGCCTAGACCTTTCTGGGCTCTCCGTCTCTCCGCTCAACAACCGTGGCAAGCGTACCTCACGCATTGACAAGGTGGAGACGCTGGCGGTCTCTTTTACCATCAAGAAGAATGTCACCGCTCCCGTTGGCAACAAAGCTATCTACGTACGTATCCTCAACCCGAACGACATGCCGATGAGCGGCTCTGGCGGAGCCTTCAGCTTCGAGGGGCAGACCCTTCAGGCGACAGCCTCCAAGAGCATTGAGTACACAGGCGAGGACACCCCCGTCACCATCTATTGTCAGATCACACAGGCGCTTCTCTCGGGAAGCTACCGCGCAGACGTTTTTGCCGATGGACATCGCATCGGTCATACCACCTTTACCCTATGATGAGAGATCTATTAGCGCCACTGCGAGGCGTACTGATACTCGCACTCTGTGGCATACTTACCAGCTCCCTCTACGCACAGACGGAGCCCCTCAAGCTGTCGCTACACGACTGCATACGCTACCACCAGGAGAGCCCCGCGCCCTCCGCACAGCTAGAGGCACAGCGACAAGCAGCGCACGCTACACGCCTCAAGGCGCAGAGCAACTTCTTCCCGCAGGTCTCCCTGTCGGGCGGATGGCTCTACACACCAGCGAAGCTTAAGCCCTTCTCGATCGACATCTCCTCTTGGCTTCCACCAATGCAGCTGCCGAAGCTTCCTAACGTACCCTCACTGAGCGAAGCACAGTCTTGGCTAGACGACAAGATGAGTCTCGAGCTTGGACACATCTTCTACGGATCCCTATCGCTACGCCAGCCCATCTTCGCTGGTGGACGCATCTATAACGGAGTGCGCCTAGCTCAGATCGGCGAGCAGGCTGCCGAGTACCAGTGGACCATCCAGCAGCGTGGCGAGGAGGAGCAGATCGCCAAGACTTATTGGCAGGCGGTACAGCTACAGGAGCAGCTGAAAACGATCGGCCAGTTCAACGCTATGCTTGACAAAACGCTCGCTGACGTCTCCGCCATGAAGGATCAAGGAGTCGTCGCTGACCGTGAAGTGGTCTCCGTACGGGTCAACCGTAACAATGCCAGGCTCCAGGAAGGTAAGCTACGCGAGGGCTTGCAGGCTTTGCTGATTCTACTCAAGCATCAGTGTCGCATCCCCGCCGAGCAGGCGATAGAGCTCACGCCAGACTTCACTCTCGCCAGCCAGCAACCGATCGATCCGTGCCAACCCAAGCTATACAGCACGGTCAATCCGATGGAGCGTGTCGAGCTCAAAGCCGCCAATCTAGCCGTCGAGGCGGAGAAGCGACGTGCTCAGATGGCACTCGGAGAGATGCTCCCCGAGGTAGGCTTCACGGCACAGCTGCTCACCATGTCGCCCAATCCTATGGACGGTTTCAAGAAGCAGTTCGGCAGTACCTGGATGGTCGGCGTAGCCGTTCAGATACCCATCACGGGCATCTACCAAGGCGTGCAGAGTCGCGCCGCAGCGCTTGCCACCCAGCAGGTACGTCAGCTAGAGTTGCAAGACGCTGAGCGTGCTATCAAAATGCAAAACGAGCAAGCCTCACGGCAGCTCACCGAGGCACTCGCACGATACGCCGAGACAGAGCAGATCCGCACCGACGCAAAGCTCAACCTCGACCTCTCGACCGAGGGACACAAGGAGGGCGTCGTCACACTTGAGACGCTCTCGCTAGCGCAGCGCAACTGGCTCGAGTCGGAGATGCAGTACATCGAGACCTTCGTCGCCGTGCGCCTAGCTCAGCTCGCCGTCAACGTCGCCACCGGCCAGCCCCTCGACCTCTAAACTCTAAGCTTTAGCCTCCACACATCACACTGTAGCTGTAGTAGGCGAAACAGCATTCTATTAAAACGACCGAGCGGTCACAGAGTTACCCTAGCGTAGCTCCGTGACCGCTCTTCATTTCACCCACCCTGCGCTCCATCTCCTACGAGGCTCCAGTGCCGACATCGGATGGCACTAGAGTTTCATATAGGAGAAACTAAAGTTTCATACGGGAGAAACTAAAGTTTCATATAGGAGAAACTGCAGTTTCACCTAGATGGCACTGACGCTGCGCCTGGGCGAGGCGATTTTTTGCAACGGAGTTGCACTCAGATAGCTCTACCTTTGCCTTCGTAACAGTAACTCTCTATCTTATGAATAAGAAACTAATCCGCATCATACTCACAGCCCTGCTACTCATCGGGGCTTACATCGTAGAGCGCACCTCGGCGCTCCCGATGTGGCAGCTCCTCTTGGTCTACCTCGTGCCATACCTTATTATAGGGTATGACGTGCTCGGCGAGGCGGTCGAGGGAGTGGCGCATGGCGAGCTCTTCGACGAGCACTTCCTCATGAGCATCGCCACCATCGGCGCGCTCTGCATAGGCTTCCTGCCGGGAGCCGAGGCGCAGTTCCCCGAGGCGGTCTTCGTCATGCTCTTCTTCCAGGTGGGCGAGCTCTTTGAGGGATACGCCGAGGGCAAGAGTCGTCGTGCCGTCTCCCACCTCCTTGAGATACGCCCCGACACGGCAAACGTGCTGCGTGACGGCGTCGAGCAGACGGTCGCACCTGAGGAGGTAGCCGTGGGCGAGACGATCATCATCAAGCCTGGCGAAAGGGTGCCACTCGATGGCTTCATCGTCGAGGGTTCCTCAGCGCTCAATACGGTCGCACTAACGGGCGAAAGCGTACCCCGCAGCGTCACCGTCGAGGACGAAGTAATGTCTGGCTGTGTCAACCTCTCAGGTCTGCTCACCGTCCGTGTTGCCAAGACAGCGGGCGACTCCACCGCCTCGAAGATTATCGAGATGGTCGAGCATGCCACCGATCATAAGTCACGGAGCGAGACCTTCATACGTCGCTTCGCCCGTGTCTACACCCCCGTCGTAGTGATCGTAGCGCTCCTGCTCGCCTTCATCCCGCCACTCCTGATGGGCAGCTTCGCCGACCACTTCGCCACCTGGCTGTACCGCGCGCTGACCTTCCTAGTCATCTCCTGCCCCTGCGCTCTGGTCATCTCCATCCCGCTCTCCTTCTTTGCGGGCATCGGAGGCGCTTCACGGGCTGGTATCTTGGTCAAAGGGGCTAACTACATGGACGCTTTGGCCAAGGCACGTGCCGTCCTTTTTGACAAAACAGGCACCCTGACGAAAGGCACTTTTACCGCTAATGCAGTACACCCGACAGCCTGCGAAGCGAACCATCTACTACATATGGTGGCTCACGTGGAGCGTCACTCCACACACCCGATTGCTGCCTCGTTGCGTAACGCTTACCCCAACGAACAGGACGACTGCACCATCGAGGAGGTCGAGGAGCTGGCTGGGCGTGGGGTCAAGGCACGTGTCAACGGCTCCGTAGTTCACGTGGGCAACGTAGCTCTGATGGAGTCTATCGGGGCTCAGTGGCAGCCCTGCGACCATGCGGGCACCATCGTACACGCCGCCATCGACGGTACCTATGCGGGACATATCGTCGTATCCGACACGCTCAAGGAGGAGTCTAGCCAAGCCATCGAGGCGCTGAGCCACCTAGGCATCCGCCAACTGGTTATGCTCACGGGCGACCACGAGGAGGTGGCTCAGCAGGTCGCCAAGGAGGTGGGTATCACCGAGTACTATGCGAATCTGCTCCCAGCGGACAAGTTGTCTCGCCTTGAGGCGATCCTCCAGCAGCCGGCTCACGGCACCGTCCTCTTCGTAGGCGACGGTATCAACGATGCACCTGTCCTAGCGCGTGCCGATGTGGGTATCGCCATGGGCGGACTCGGCTCTGATGCTGCCATAGAGGCGGCCGACGTGGTCATCATGGACGACAACCCGCTCAAGATCGCCACCGCCATACGCATCGCACGCCACACAGTCGGCATCGCGCTTCAGAACGCATGGTTTGCCATCGGCATCAAGGTGCTGGTACTGCTCCTAGCCTTGCTCGGGATAGCCTCCATGTGGATGGCGGTCTTCGCCGACGTAGGCGTCACCGTCCTCGCCGTGCTCAACGCGATGCGCGCCCTGCGCCCCGTCAAAGTTAGCAGAGCGAGCAATTAAAGCTGACACACGATCCCTATAAAACCCAATATCCACGGAGATATGCTCAATATCTTCGTGGATATTTTCTATTTCCTTCGGGGGACTGTTGCAAAAGTCAACAGTCTCACAATCTTGCTTGCAAGATTGTCCTGACTTTGCATAAAGGATGAAGCGCAAGGCGCTGAGGGTGAGGTCTGAAGGGAGCATACCTCCGTATGTGACCGAAGCCGAATCCCGAAAGCAACACAGCGATTCCCCTTTATGCAACAGTCTCTTCGGAGGAAATCTAGCAAGTCGGATAAATTGCTGATAAGGTCATCGACGCAACATACGGCATCTGGGTATGTAATTTCTTGCATATTTCGTTTATTTGTCGTACCTCCGTCACGGGTTCTTACTTGGGGAAGTGTCCCCTTTTGGGAACCATCGTTCTTCTATATGAGTGCGAGACATTGCGGACCTCCAACTGTTTAGGCAGCAATTCACCAGCAAGACGCTCCCTCGGCTACTCGTCTAGAGTGCTTGAGACGAGCACTCATCGAGTACAGTTGCATAGCCCCAGAGCTGGAAGCCTCGCCACCTCTCACCTCATTCAGTTATCTAGTTTCCGACTAATCAGATATGCTTCAAGATATGACTAGATACGCTTGAAGCATCCTATAAATAGTTTGTCTATGAAAAACCTTTATAAGACTTTGCTCGTATGCCTGCTCCTCTCGCTCGCTGGTCCTCTGTCAGCGCAGCAAGTGGGTGCCAAGGTCAATACGCTATACCTAGCCACCTCGACGCTCAATGCGGGCGTGGACTTTCGCATCGCTTCGCAGTGGAGCGGTTCGATCCTCGTGGGTTACAACCCGTGGCAGTTTCCCAGTGACCGTCAGGTGACGCTCTCCAATGGGGCTCAGGTGGATGCCAACCCCAAGGCGATGCATCTACTGGTCATGCCTGAGATTAAGTGGTGGCCCTGTAAGACTTTCGAGCGGCACTTCATCGGCCTGCACGGGATCTATGCTACCTACAACGTGGGTGGGCTACCTCTTCCCGAGCAGCTGAAGGATCGTCGCTATGATGGCGACCTCGTAGGGGTCGGCCTCTCGTGGGGCTACCAGTGGGCGTTTGCCAAGCGGTGGGGCGTAGAGCTCTCCCTCGGTGCAGGCTACGTCTACACCCGTTACAAGCAGTATGAGTGTGGTGCCTGTGGGACCCTCCAGTCGCAGGGTAGCAAAGGATCCTTTGCTCCTACCAAGGCTGCTCTCAACATTATCTACTACCTGAAGTAATACACGCCCTATGAAGACATTTACGACCTATATAATAAGTTGTCTCAGCTCTCTGCTACTCGTCGCTACCCTATCGTCTATGACGCTGACGGCGCAGAGTGGCTTCCGGACCGATGCAATACAGTATGAGAGCCTGCAGGTGCGTAACCGCGCTGGAGTCCTCTCGGTATCTTGTCAAGTAGTCATTCCTCAAGACGCTACGCCTCGTGGCAAAGCGCTCCTCATACAGCCGGTCTACAAGACGGCCCAGGCTGAAGAGATACTTCTACCCCACTTGATCCTCAACGGTAAGTGGCAGGCACCCTACTACGAGCGCGAGGTGGCTCTCCAGAGTCATGAGGAGTATATGAATACCCGCCCCTATGGTGTCGCTACCCTCTCGGGTAAGCACGATGCGGAGCCACTCACGATCAACTATGAGATCACGCAGGCACTACCTAAGGGAGCTACTGGTGCGCTAGAGATGCGCTACTACGGTATGGACTGCTGCGATACCGATCCGCTGGGGCTACTCACCTTGACACCGGCTAAGTCTGACCGCATCACCATCACTGAGGAGAATCTCTCGCCCCTCCTAGCAGCTCAAGACGAACCGATCAAGAGACGTCAGGAGGAGATCGAGCTACGGATCAACTACCGCTTTGACTGCTCTGAGGTTTTGCCTAACTACAGACAAAATAACGAACAGCTCACAGCGCTAGCCAATGCTTTGGCGCCTATCCTACAAGATCCGGCGAGCTACAAGGTTGTCCTCGGAAGCATCACGGGCTACGCCTCTCCCGAGGGACCAGAGCTGCACAACAAGGGACTCTCGGAGCGGCGTGCTCAGAGCATCAAGCAGTACCTCATCAAGCAGTACGGCGAGGCGCTCTTCGGCAATCTTCAGGTGATCGGTGCGGGTGCTGACTGGACAGGACTACGTGAGGTGATCGCCCGCTCTTCTGATCGCGCAGACCAAAAGGATGTCTTAGCGGTCCTGGACGCTAGCTACACCCCAGAGCGTCGTCAGGAGGAGCTGGCTAAGCTCTCCACTTATGGCGATCTGCTGCGCAACGTTTACCCACCGCTACGTCGCTCTACCCTGCGCGTAGAGTATGAGGTGCGAGCCTTTAGCCTAGAGGAGTCCATCGAGATTATGAAGAGCAGACCGAAGGATCTATCCGTCTCGGAGCTTAACCGCATAGCAGCCGCTTACGAGCAGCAGGGACGCAACGCTGATGAGGTCTACCGCATAGCAGCAACCTGCCATCCGACCAACGTCGGCGCACAGCTCAACTACAGCCGCCTGCTACTCCTAGAGGGCAAGCTCTCAGAGGCATGGCAGATCCTGCAGCCCCTCCAAGCGGAGCCTGCCGCATACAATAATATAGGAGTCTACTACATGCTCTCGGGCAATGAGCAGCTGGCGGAGCAATACCTGCGCCAAGCGCTTACCACGCCAGACGCTGCAGTGGCTCGTCAAAACCTAGAGACCTTCGCTCTGTAATGCTACGTATGATGAGTATAATGCAAGGGAAGCCCCCTTTCCACAGCTTGGCTAAGCGACCCTCTGGGACACTATACCAAAGTGCCGTACTCAGTCTGCTACTCCTCTGCGGAGTGTTGCTGACTAGCTGTGTACCGCAAGACCCGCGCGACATATGCTGTAGCAAGGTCACGCTCGAGTATCGCTACGTGCGCCACAATGTGGACGAGTATCCTACTGAGGTGCAGCAGATGAGGCACTTCCTCTATGACTCTCACGGCAACCTACTCAAAGAGGTGCCACAGAACCCCTCCACGCCCCAGACGCTCTCCCTATCGGGACTGCCCGTGGGTCGCTACACGATCCTCACCGTGGGTAATGCCACTGAGGAGCACACGCTACTTGATCCTCTAGCTAGAGGGAGCAATCTGTCTGACATGACGCTCACGCTGCGCAAGCTAGCTGATGGACGTTATGCTCCGCAGGGTGATCAGCTCTTCTGGAACTATAAGACGATCGACATACAGCCAGGTGCCAACGATCACTACATCTGTGACCTCGCCAATATACATACGCACCTTTACTATAGCGTCATCTGGGAGTCTGTACCACCCTATGCCGATGGCTACACCGTACGCCTCTCAGAGTTGACGGAGCAGTACAGCCTCGACCCAGCGAAGTCGAACCTCCATCTGCCGATCAACGCTCAGATGCAGGTCACGCACGACTTCCCCTTACATGAGCCACAGCTCATACAGCTAGAGGAGCAGCCCAAGCTCTTTAATCACACGCTAGAGGGCAGCTTCATCTCGCTACGCTATCTCAACGACCGCATCCCCACCATTCAGGTGTGGCACGGCGACCAGGCGATCACCAAGCCGATAGACTTGACACGCGCCTTCCGCTCCTTTGGCTGGATACCAGACCAGAGACCCGAGCAGATCTACCGCATCTTGCTACGCATCAATGATGATGGTAGCGTCACCCTCTTCCCCTATTTCAAGGGGACCATCGCAGACTGGGTGCCCGGTGGCACAGTCACGCAGTAACTACACACTATCAATTAGTAGATATAACGAAATCAATAACAAACTAGAGTATGAAAAAGACAATTGCAATCGCACCTCTACTCTTACTCGCCTCGATGCTCACACTGCTCGTAGGCTGTAATAGGAGTACGGGAGCCGAAGAGCCAACCCTCACAGAGGGCAAGCCCTCGCTCACCTTCACGCTGCAGATGCCGCAAGGAGAGCCTGTCACCTACCGCTCAGCAATCCATGATCAGCCTGAGTGGACGGTCAAGTCACTAACCATGTATCAGTTCAACGCTGACGGCTCCAAGCTCCTCAGCATTGACAAGATCGACATGTCAAAGCTCCAGCAGACGGGAGAAGCCGAGTATAGCTATACGAAAGACTTCGACCCCGACAAGGTTGGTACGACCAGCCGCTTCCTCTTTGTCGCCAACGATGAGATAGCTGATGCCACTGTGGGCATGAGCCGTGCCGACTTTGAGAAGCTCCTGATGACCAAGCAACTTACTGCGAACGGTACCTCAAAGGACATCCTCACAGGCACAGACCCCAACTACACCATCCCTATGTCTGGCGTAGCTAAGCAGGGCAATACCGAGCTGATCGCACTGACGGGTACCAACAAGGGAACCACAGTCGTCTTGACTCGTGCCGTAGCTCGTGTCGATGTATCGAACCACGTGCCTAACCTAACCATCACCAAGCTCTACGTTGAGAACACCTACGACCGCACCACCACCTTCCCCACGAAGGATGCAGCTGGTGAGCCCACTTATCAGGCTCCTGAGGGTGCTCAGAAGGTAACAATGAGCGCAGGCTTTGCTGAGCTTCCCAACCCCTTCACCGGTATTGCTGGTACTGAGGGTAAGGAACTCAAGAAAGCCTTCTACCTCTACGAGGGTCAGCAGCCCGAGACGGCGGCTGAGGTAGCACAAGCCACGACAATCATCGTCGAGGGCAAGCTCGCCAACGGCAAGGAAGTCAAGTACCTCATCCCCTTCACTCGCACGAGTGCTACCTACACGCCTGTCAATATCAAGAGAAACTATCTCTACCGAATCATTCTCGGTGACAACACGCCACTTGAGCCAGACAGCAAGCTCGTCTTCTCCATCGAGGATACGCCATGGAATGCAGTCCTCCTCAATCACCTCATGCCACCCATAGACGTGGAATTAGTCCGAACACTAGAGTCTGTTGGTGTTAAGTACGACTATGTAAACCATACTCTTTACGTGCGCTATATGGATGACTATCAATTCCGCCTATCCACCCGTTTTAAGAATCACACTGCCTATGTGGTGACTCCACTCAATGAAGATGCAAAGAAATTGAACTATACGCTTCGTACGGAGGAGAAATATAAAAATGAACAGCTCGAGATTAACACGAAAAACAAGAATCTAGGAAATGACTACTCCAAGAGGGTTGCTCTCTTTGAGATCTACAGTGATGCTGCTCCTGAGGTGAAGTGCATTCTAAAAATCGTCTACGACAAGGACTATACAAACCCAGACTATAAGAAGTAATATGAGACATACCATAAACTATATAGCAGCCCTCCTGATGCTGTCACTCGCTCTCCTCTCTTGTAGTAGAGAGACGGGACTCAAGATGGACGAGGGAGCAGGCAATACCGTAAGATTCACCATCGAGTCTTCACTCCGTGCCGTCGGAGACCCAAACACGACACGTCCCGCGCCAGCTCTAGAGCGTGAGCGCAAGATAGAAAGCCTCTATGCCGTCGTCTACAAGACTTCATCAGGTCTACACCACAAGACGGTCAAGTGTACGGATTTAACTAATGGTAAGTTTGAGTTTGACAATGAGAAGAGTGGCGAGTTTTACTTCTTCCTCGTTGCTAACCCAGACGCTGACCTTGTAGCCAAGCTGATGGCTGGTCCCTCAACTCCCGAGGATCTAGGGATGCTTGTTGCAACCCAGACTCCAGGTGAGGACAATCAAGCCTCAAGCTTCTTGATGACCTCAGATCGTAAGAATGTGACTGTCCAATCCAAGAAATCTACCGATCTAGGAGCTATCAAACTGGTACGTGTCGCTGCCCGATTTGATATCTACAACACCATCGATGGGTTGGAGATCCAAAAGATAACCTTCGGCAAGCGCCGTGTCCAGTCTCACCTCTTCGCACAAGTTGGCAAGATGGCAGAGATAAAGGCAACGGAGAATGAAAAGGTTTACGATGGTTCACTCTTTAAGGAGAAGACTCTCGCAGCCACCATCTACGGCTACGAGACCGACGTACGCGACGAGACTTTCTTTACCATTGAGGCTACCTACAAAGGCAAGCCACTCAATCCTGAGACTGTACGTCTAGAGAACTTCGTCATCAAGCGCAACCACCTCTACAACATCATCCTACATGATGTGGGCGGTGCACACGAGCCAGACGACCCGACAAAGAAGTTCGGTCAGTTCCAGTACACTATCAAGGTCATAGATTGGAACGATAGCGAGAAAGGGATTAACTACGCAGAAGACGACATCCTCAAACCCTTTTACGTAGACTTCTCAGCTCAGATCTCCAATGCTCCCTACATGACGCCCTACCTAATCAATTCTCCCGAAGACATCTACACGACAACTAAAGGAGCCAGTGAGGTAACCATCACTGTAGGAGGATACATCGAGCCAGGCACACTAGCTTTTGCTGAGGGCTTTGACAACACGATGAATGCTACACTTACAGATCTAGGTAATCCAACGACAGATCCTAAGACGGGCAAAATCTCGCACAGCTACAAGCTCTCAATCCCTGCTATGACAGACTTTGTTCCACTCGTTAAGGATGGCAAGCCAGCAAAGCCTGAGTTCCAAGAGATACCTCTTGTTGCCAAGAACTACTCAGGAGCAACAGTCAAGAACGTCACCATCAAGCATGGTCGTATCAAGATGCCCCTAGAGTATGTCACAGAGCACTCTCTAGCACCTCATACTGAAGGCGAGGATTTTAAGTTTGCTACAGACGATGCTGACTTTAAGAATGTTGGATACTTTTATGTTTTAGGCTTCCAAAATAATCACAAGCAGGTAACGATTGATGGTAAGGGGTATCACCTTCCCGACAATATGTATGAACTAGCTAGCCTAGTTCCATACTCCAACCTCACCTCAACGGGCTTTACTCGGTATAGTATTGGAGAGGACGCTGGACCTGTGGAGAATGCAAGTGAGTTTGTTGTCATGCCTTGTTGGGCCTACCTCGTTGGAGGGAAAAGTGGTATCGTTCGTGTCACCTCTGACTACCGTACAGATAAAGCAAAGAAAGTATCCTATGGTCTACGTTTGAAGAAGATGGATGATGGCTTTAATAACACGCTTGTCACGGCATACCGCTATGAGTGGGTAGGTGACTTCAAGGCCAATCTAGATGGCAAAGTTTCTTCCTACTACAAAATAACGACTCGCTACCTAGGACCCAATTGGAATGGAGGTGTGGATGGTATAGGGAATGAAGACTTTTGGATGCATAATACAGAAAACGATGCGACACGCACGTTCTATGCTTTAGGCTCTATAGATAAGAATTATGGTGAGAGGAACCCTCAGCGTATTGCTCAAGTCGGAACTGCGGTGTATATTATATCATCCACCTCTTCCGACCACGACCCAGGAGATAAGGTCTATGCTCATGTCGCTTGGCTTGACAATAAAAAAGTCGGTGCGAACTTAAGACATTTTGCCAATCGAGACATGACACTCTATGAATCTGTCTATCATCCCGTACGACTCTTCAGTGACAAGTAGTCGCCTAGATCGTTAGTCTCCGAGCGAGGCTACACGAAATAGATATAGTGAGGCGGTGTCTCCCCAGCGTGGGGTGGCACCGCCTCTGCTATATGTCAGGAGCAGCTCTCCCCAGGAGCTCCGCTGATTGCAATCTCTCCCGGAGACTGTTGACTTTTGCAACAATCCCCTGAAGATGCTGTTCCAAACTGATGGGAAGCTTTCGTTCCACCCTAGGGATTTGTTCGTCCCGCCCTTGGGATCGTTTCGTCCCGACAGTTTGCGCCCCCTATTCATAGCGCATAGCTTGCGTGTAGCCCTTTGTAGGGACGCTCGGTCGAGCGTCCGTCCCCGTTAAAGGAGACATCGTCTAGATCGTTCTACAACGGACGCACGACCGTGCATCCCTACAAAGGGCTACACGTATCATCGCTACACGTATCGCTCTAACCTCTAACCTCTAATCTCTAACCTCTAATCTCTAATCTCTAACCTCTAAAATCTCCCTTTCTTTTTCTTCTCTCCCGAAGAATTGAATTCCTACCTAGGAATTTCCCAAATAGCTATCTAGGAATTCCCCCAATTCCTACCTAGGAAATAAAAAATTCTTCGGAGGAATCAAATGAAACTTCGGAGGAATCAAAAAATAAGTCCGAAGAATTTGTCATTTCCTAGGTAGCAAATCAGAAATATCTACGGAGGAATTTGGGCAATTCCTAGGTAGGAAATGAAACGAGCTTGTTTTTTTATCATGCGTCAGCCCTGGTTTGTTCCACTATGCATGGCTCATAGCTTACGTATAGCCCTTTGTAGGGACGCTCGGTCGAGCGTCCGTCCCCGTCAAAACCACGACGTTGTAACCTTTGACACAACGGTCGCACGACCGTGCGTCCCTACAAAGAGCTACACGTATCATCGTTACACGGATCGCTTTGACACAACGGTCGCTGTAACCTTTGACACAACGGACGACAAGCATGGCTCATAGCTTGCGACTTTTGTCTACCTTTGTAAGCGATGAGATCACTTTACCACATCGTCTTACTGCTCTGCGTCCTATTGCAGGGATGCGCGCTGGCTCTGCACGGGCAAACGACAGCTCAGGCGACCGACACGACGGCTGTCGCGACGCCCCACCGTGTGGCGCTCACGGGTTACGTCTTAGATCGTGACCGTGAGCCGATCGAGTTTGCCTCGGTACGTGTAGAGGGTACGAGCATCGGCACCTGGAGCGACCTGACAGGTGCTTACCGCTTGGAGTTGGCCCCGACGACCGATAGCGTGGTGGTCAGCTACAGCTCCATCGGCTATCAGACGGTGCGCCAAGTGTACCCGCAGGGGATCTCACGAGACATGCACTTTAACCCGATGCTGGGCGAGAATGCGATCAACCTCGGCACGGTGACCGTACGAGGCGAGGCGCGTCCGCCGAGTATGGAGCGGATCACGACTCAGACGCTCGCCATGGAGGCTTCGCCGACACGTAGCATCGAGTCGATGGTGGCGACCTATGCGGGGGTCACACAGCACAACGAGCTAAGCACGCAGTACAATGTACGTGGGGGGAGCTTCGATGAGAACCTCGTCTACGTCAACGGTATCGAGGTTTACCGTCCGCTATTGGTACGCTCAGCTGAGCAGGAGGGCTTGAGCTTTGTCAATACCGATCTGGTGGAGCGGGTTTACTTTTCGGCTGGAGCCTTCGATGCGCACTATGGCGACCGACTCTCCTCGGTCCTAGACATACAGTACAAGCGCCCCACGAAGCTGGAGGGTGCTGTCATCCTCGGCTTGATGAATAATAGTCTCTACGTGGGGGGCAAGCATGGGCGCTTTACCCATGTCACGGGCATCCGAACGCGCACCACGCAGCTGCTGCTCTCGAAGATGGAGACCCGTGGGGAGTACAACCCCTTCTATGCGGATGCGCAGACCTATCTGACCTACACCTTCAATGATCGCTGGCGCATCGAGGGCATCGGCTACTACTCCTGGACGCAGTACCGCTTTCGTCCACAGCAGCGCGAGACGACCGTCGGCTCTTTGCAAAATGCGAAGCACTTTACCGTCTACTTCGACGGGCAGGAGCGGGATCGCTTCTCCACACTCTTTGGTGCCCTGACGCTACACTGGCGCCCCAGCAGTCAAGGGGCGCACAGGCTAGACCTAAGCCTCTACAACAGCAACGAGCGGGAGAGCTACGATATAACGGGCGCTTACTATCTGCAGAAGGAGGCTGACCCGACGACTGGATCGGATAAACAGGAGCTCCTCGCCACGGGTGTCAATCATGAGCATGCCCGCAACCTGCTCCGCTACTCGGTCGCTGCACTCGCTTACAGTGGCAACCAGCGCCTCAGCGAGACGCATCGTCTCATGTGGGGTGCGGAGCTACGAGGCGAGCAGATAGCGGACTACATATCAGAGTGGGTCAAGCTTGACTCGGCGGGCTACAACCTGCCACGCGATCCAGAGCTAATCAAGATGCAGAGCAACCTTTACTCCAACGTCTCGCTGCGCTCGGCACGCGCCTCGCTCTACCTGCAGGATGAGATGCAGTGGCAGACACCTTCGGGGCGTTATAATCTGACGGCCGGCGTGCGGGGGAGCTTCTGGTCGTTCAATAAGAAGGCAGACTTCTCGCCTCGCTTGGTTGCTTCGTGGCGACCGAAAGAACTGTCCGACCTCTTGGTCAGAGCAGCTGGAGGACTATACTACCAGAGCCCTTTTTACAAGGAGATACGCATCATCGAGGCTGACGCCATGGGCAATCAGTCGGTACTGCTCAACGATCAGGTACGTTCGCAAGGATCGGCACAAGCCTTGGTCGGTGTGGACTACAACTTCCTCGTGGCGGATCGCAAGTTTCGCCTCACGGCCGAGGGCTACTACAAGCATCTCTTTCGGATCAATCCCTACTATGTGGACAATGTTAAGCAGCGCTACCTAGGTCAAAACCTCGGCACGGGCTACATCGTGGGGCTAGATGTCAAGCTCTTTGGGGAGTTTGTCCCAGACGTAGACTCGTGGTTCACCGCCTCGCTGATGCGTGGCCGGCAGACCATCGAGGGGTATGGCGAGATGCCACTACCACACGTGCCGGACTACAACCTGTCGCTCTTCTTCCAGGACTACTTCCCCGGCTACAAGCAGATCACGCTCAGCTTACGAGGGGTGCTCACGGGAGGACTGCCTCAGCTTAACGCAGCCGAGGGATTCGGTCGCCCGCTCTTCCGTGGCAAGCCTTACAAGCGAGTCGACATCGGCATGCAGTACACGCTGTGGGATCGCGAGACTGCACAGCCTGGTGCGTGGCGCTGGCTACAAGCGCTCAGCAAGGTCTCGGTCGGGGTGAATGTCTTCAACCTCTTTGACATGACGAACATCGGCTCTTACTACTGGCTCTCGGACGCTTACCGCAACCAGTACGCCGTACCCAACTACCTGACGGGACGCCAGTACGACGCCTCGCTCATCGTCCGCTTCTAACCGGAATGGTAAAGACGCAGCGAGGCGGACGTGTAACGATTTGTAGGGACGCACGGTCGTGCGTCCGTCCCCGTTAAAGGAGACGATATCAATACTTGTCTTGCCGTTCTACAACGGACGCCCTCCGGCTCGATACTATCCGTGCATCCCTACATTTCGCTACACGTATCATCGTTACACGTCTCACTTTGACACAACGGACGCACGACCGTGCGTCCCTACAAAGGGCTACACGTATCATCGTTACACGTCTCGCTTTGACACAACGGACGCACGACCGTGCGTCCCTACAAAGGGCTACACGTATCATCGTTACACGTCTCGCTTTGACACAACAGACGCCCTCTCGCTAAACACGATCGTGCGTCCCTACACAGGGCTACTCGTCTCGTTTGGACTTGGTGGCACTTTGACATAATGTCGCAAGTGATTGCGTCGTGGCACAATGTTTGATACCTATGTGATGTAAGCGTCTGACCTACGAATGGTCCAGGTCAGCCGACAGACACATTAACAAATCAGAAATCAACAAACAACACAATACTATGGGTAAGATAATTGGTATAGACTTAGGAACTACAAATTCATGTGTAGCAGTCCTGGAGGGTGGCGAGAGCAAGGTCATCCCCAACAGCGAGGGACGTATGACGACTCCCTCAGTAGTAGCATTCGTAGAGGGCGGTGAGCGCAAGGTGGGTGACCCCGCAAAGCGTCAGGCTATCACGAATCCGACGAACACGATCTACTCGATCAAGCGCTTCATGGGCGAGACTTATGATCAGGTAGAGAAGGAGGCTGAGCGTGTTCCCTTTAAGGTAGTCAAGGGTGACAACAACACGCCCCGTGTAGACATCGACGGACGTCTCTACACGCCTCAGGAGATCTCGGCGATGATCCTTCAGAAGATGAAGAAGACGGCCGAGGACTACCTTGGCACAGAGGTTACTGACGCGGTAATCACGGTGCCTGCTTACTTCAACGACTCACAGCGTCAGGCTACCAAGGAGGCTGGTGAGATCGCTGGACTCAAGGTACGTCGTATCGTCAACGAGCCTACGGCAGCTTCGCTAGCTTACGGCCTTGACAAGAAGGGCTCCGATATGAAGATCGCTGTCTTCGACCTCGGTGGTGGTACGTTTGATATCTCCATCCTAGAGCTCGGCGACGGAGTCTTTGAGGTGAAGTCCACAAATGGTGATACGCACCTCGGTGGTGACGACTTTGACCATGTGATCATTGACTGGCTCGCTGAGGAGTTTATGAAGGACGAGGGTGTCGACCCCCGCAAGGACAATATGGCACTCCAGCGCCTCAAGGATGCTGCGGAGCGTGCTAAGATAGAGCTCTCTAGCTCGACATCGACGGAGATCAACCTACCGTACCTGATCCCTGTAGATGGTATCGCTAAGCACCTCGTTCGTACGCTGACACGCGCTAAGTTTGAGCAGCTGGCTGACAAGCTGATCCACGCTTGTGTGGAGCCTTGTAATCAGGCGCTCAAGGATGCAGGTCTCACGGCAAGCGACATCAATGAGGTGATCCTCGTGGGTGGCTCGACACGTATCCCCGCTATCCAGGAGATTGTCAAGAAGATCTTTAACCAAGAGCCTTCTAAGGGTGTGAACCCCGACGAGGTGGTCGCCTGCGGTGCCGCTATCCAGGGTGCTGTCCTGACGGGTGAGGTAAAGGATGTCCTACTCCTTGATGTGACTCCACTATCTCTCGGTCTAGAGACGATGGGCGGTGTGATGACTCGCCTGATCGATGCGAACACGACGATCCCAACGAAGAAGAGTCAGATCTTTACCACAGCTGTGGACAACCAGCCTTCTGTAGAGATCCACGTTCTACAGGGTGAGCGTTCGCTAGCGAAGGATAATAAGAGTATCGGTCGCTTTAACCTAGACGGTATCGCACCGGCACCTCGTCAGACACCTCAGATCGAGGTTACCTTTGACATTGATGCGAATGGTATCCTCAACGTCACGGCGGTCGACAAGGCTACGGGCAAGCAGCAAAACATCCGCATCGAGGCTTCGAGCGGTCTGAGCGATGACGAGATCAAGCGTATGAAGCAGGAGGCTGAGGCAAATGCTAAGGCTGACGAAGAGGCTAAGGCTCGTATTGACAAGCTCAACCAGGCAGACAGTATGATCTTCTCAACGGAGAAGCAGCTCAAGGAGCTCGGCGACAAGATCCCTGCTGACAAGAAGGCTCCGATCGAGGCTGCTCTGGAGGATCTGCGCAAGGCGCACAAGGCGGAGGACATCCCCGCTATCGACAAGGCTATGGAGGAGCTGAACACGGCCTTCCATGCAGCCACCGAGCAGATGTACAATCAGGCCAATGCTCAGCAGCAGGCTGGTCCTCAGCCAGGAGCTAACGCACAGCCTAATGACAATGCCTCCACAAAGGGCAACGACTCGGGCGATGTAGCTGACGCAGACTTTGAGGAGATCAAGTAATCTCCAATCCCCTTACTAAACAAGCGGGTGGGTCAACGATGGTTGGCTCACCCGCTTGTTTTGTTAGAGGCTAGAGATTAGAAGTTAGAGATTAGAAGTTAGAGGTTAGAGATTAGAGGAAAGAGTAGACTAAGTGTCTGCTCCAGTTATTGAACTATCCGGAATTTCCGGATAGTTCCCTCTACGCCCCCTCTCTAATCTCTAACCTCTAATATCTAACCTCTAATATCTAACTTCTAATCTCTAACCTCTAATTTCGTACCTTTGGGGTGATGGATCTTCACAACAAAAAGCTTCTACGCGATGACGAGGCACGATAACTTAGCAGAGTACTTCAAGCAAAAGGGAGTACGGACCACAGCAAACCGCATCTTGGTGCTGCGCGCCTTGATGGCGGCGACGCAACCGATGAATCTCAACGAACTGGAGACGACGCTCTACCCGATGGACAAGTCGAGCATCTCAAGGGTGCTGACACTCTTTCTGGCGCACGACATCGTCCACGCCTTTGAGGACGGGCGAGGCGTGTGCAACTATGAGCTCTGCGCCAGCGATGGCGTCTGTCTCGGCGAGGATGAGCACATACACTTTTACTGCGAGCGGTGCCAGCACTCCTACTGTATGGAAATGCTCGAGGTGCCTCCGCTACGCCTGCCCAAGGGCTACAGCGCCCACGCCATATCCTTCGTCATCAAGGGCATCTGCCCTCACTGTCAGAACAAGCGCTCATAAGGTCTCTAACCTCTAATCTCTAAATTCTAACCCCTAATCTCTAAATTCGTACCTTTGTAGCCCAGCGTCTAGGCTCATCGGCTGTTCGTCATACTGGCTCCGAACTGGGGCGTGACGCAAGGGGAACAGACACACATTACAGAGTCAGGTGAGCTACTGCTGAAGACGCTTCAACCAACTCTCAGAGAAGAACGACTATGGAAAACGATTTTCACGGTAATAGTCTGAAAGCTGTCGGAACCTTTCTCTCAGCCTACGCGACACATATGATGGGATGTGGCGTGCACACCTCTCGTGTCGTACGCTGTACGCAGCGTATAGGCGAGCGCTACGGCTATACCGTCGTGACGATGATGGTGCAGAAAGGCGTACTGATCAAGCTGTACGATCCTCAGAGTAATACACACTTTGCCATCGGGGGCGCAATCCCCCCGCTACCCATCAGCTTCGAGCACAATGCCCGCCTGAGCGCCTTGAGCTGGGAGGTGGTCGATGAGCAGCTATCCCTAGAGGAGGTGCATGAGCGGTATGAGCAGATACTAGCTGCGCCGCGTACACACCCGCTATTCGTATTGATCTTGGTGGGGCTAGCAAATGCTTCGTTTTGCCGACTCTTCGGAGGTGATCTACCAGCTATGGGGATCGTCTTTTGGGCTACGGTCGTGGGCTTCATCTGCAAGCAGAAGTTGATCCAGGAGCATGTCAACCACTATATAGCCTTTATGGTGTCAGCCTTTGTAGCATCACTCTGCACAAGCATCTCGCTGATCTTCAACACAGACAGTGAGATCGCTCTGACGACGAGTGTGCTCTATCTAGTGCCTGGCGTACCGCTCATCAATGGTGTGATAGACATCGTGGAGGGGTACATACAGACAGGCTTCTCCAGGCTTGTGGAGGCTTTCCTGCTGATAGGCTGTATCGGGTGGGGCTTTTCGATCACGCTCTTTATCTTTAGGAGTAGCTTGCTATGATGCTGATTGTAGATATCCTACTAGATGGGCTCTTTGCGGCGATGGCTGCGATGGGCTTTGGCGCTATCTCCGACCCTCCGCTGAGGGCTTATCGCAGTATCGCTATACTAGCAGCCGTGGGGCATGCGCTACGCTTCGTCCTGATGACGGTGTGTGGCATCAATATCGCCATTGGATCGCTCTGCGCTTCGCTGACGATTGGCTTTGGGGCGCTCTGGCTGGGGAAGCGCATACAGACGCCTATCACCGTCCTCTCGATCCCAGCGCTCCTGCCGATGATCCCAGGAAAATATGCGTACAATATGTTCTTCGCGCAGATCATGTTTCTGCAAAATCTAGACAGCGTGGAGGGACAGCAGAAGTATATGGAGATGTTTTTCTTCAATACTATCGTGGCCGTCACGGTCATCTTCGTCCTAGCGGCGGGGGCTACACTCCCTATCCTACTCTTCCCTAAGCGCACCTTCTCTCTAACTCGTAAGAAACAATAGGCTCTGAGCTCTACTATGAATACCTTTTGGAATACAATCGCCCAGTACAATGCGGCGACCTGGCCGATACAGATACTCCTAGTCATCGCTGCCGTTGTGGTTCTGTACCTCCTGGTCAAGCGCCCATCACGTAGCAGTACGATCATCGCTAAGTCCTATCTCATACTCCTATATGTATGGATCGCTGTGGCATACTACGCCATCTACTGTGCAGAGCGTAGCTACTCCATCCTACTCAGCATATACTGGGGCATACTGGCTCTGGCGTGGATTAAGGATCTCCTGGAGGACGACACACAGTTTGCCCTCAGAGACAAGTTCAAGCCCTTTGGGGTCTTCGTACTCCTGCTCCCGCTGATGTATCCTCTAGCGTCGATCACGAGAGGGCTCTCCTTCCCCTACATCACCACGCCAGTGATGCCCTGCACGGTGGCTATCTATACGATCGGACTACTGCTACTCTTCACAAGTCGGGTCAATATATTTATCGTCTTACTCCTCCTCAACTGGGCTATGGTGGGAGTGACGAAGACTTGGTTCTTCGGGATCCCCGAGGACTTCATCCTAGTACTCACAGCGATACCAGCGCTGTACATCTTCTTCCGCGAGTACTTCGCTCTAGATCTGCATCAAGACTCGAAGCCGCAGGCGAAGTACATCAATGCGCTCCTGATCCTCGTCTGCATCGGGGTCTGCATCGCTCTCTGCTGGGCGCTCTTTGCGCAGATATCTCAAGACTGAGGAGCTCTCCTCTGACTAGATTTGCAGAGTTGAGTCGAGAAGATCCATAGCGCAGGGTGTCGGTTTTTTTATTACTTTTGTTCGGGGTGATGGTGGCAAGGAGTCACCAGAGCTTCCTTCAGACACTTACGAGAACTCAATAAACTATATAAAGCTATGACACAGCACAACATTGATCTCTCACAGTATGGCATCAAAGCGCCAGCTGAGATCATCTACAATCCCTCGTACGATCAGCTCTACGAGGCTGAGCTACAGCCAGACCTGACGGGCTATGACCGCGGACAGCTCACCGAGCTGGGCGCTGTCAACGTGATGACGGGCGTCTACACAGGCCGCTCACCAAAGGACAAGTTCTTCGTCCTCGACGACACCACCCGCGACACCATCTGGTGGACCACCCCCGAGTACCCCAACGACAATAAGCCCACCAGTCAGGAGACTTGGCAGGAGCTTAAGCGGATTGCCACCGAGGAGCTCTCGGGCAAGAAGCTCTACGTCGTCGATGCCTTCTGCGGTGCTAACCCAGACACGCGCCTCAAGATTCGCTTTATCATGGAGGTCGCTTGGCAGGCTCACTTCGTCACCAATATGTTTATCCGCCCCACCAAGGAGGAGCTGGCAAACTTTGGCAAGCCCGACTTTGTCGTCATGAACGCTTCAAAGGCTAAGGTGACCAACTACAAGGAGCTCGGACTAAACTCCGAGACGGCTGTCGTCTTTAACCTAACCGAAAAGATACAGCTCATCCTCAACACCTGGTACGGTGGCGAGATGAAGAAGGGTATGTTCTCCTATATGAACTACCTCAACCCGCTCCGTGGCAATGCCTCGATGCACTGCTCGGCCAATACGAATCAGGACGAGACGGAGACCGCTATCTTCTTCGGCCTCTCGGGCACGGGCAAGACGACCCTCAGCACTGACCCCAAGCGCAAGCTGATCGGCGACGACGAGCATGGCTGGGATGACAATGGTATCTTTAACTACGAGGGCGGCTGCTACGCTAAGGTGATCAACCTGAGCAAGGAGTCGGAGCCTGACATCTACAACGCTATCCGCCGTGATGCACTCCTAGAGAATGTGACGGTCGATGCCAACGGTAAGATAGACTTCTCCGACAAGTCTGTCACGGAGAATACACGTGTCTCCTACCCTATCTACCACATCGAAAACATTGTCAAGCCAGTCTCTAAGGCGGGTCATGCCAACAAGGTGATCTTCCTCTCGGCAGACGCTTTCGGTGTCCTACCTCCTGTCTCGATCCTTGATCCAGAGCAGACGCAGTACTACTTCCTCTCAGGCTTTACGGCCAAGCTAGCTGGTACCGAGCGTGGCGTCACGGAACCTACACCGACCTTCTCGGCATGCTTTGGCGCAGCCTTCCTCTCACTCCACCCGACCAAGTACGGTCAGGAGCTGGTTAAGCGTATGAAGGCTGTCGGCGCTAAGGCTTACCTCGTCAATACGGGCTGGAACGGCACGGGCAAGCGTATCTCGATCAAGGATACCCGTGGCATCATCGACGCAATCCTCGACGGCTCCATCGACAAGGCTCCGACGAAGAAGCTACCCTACTTCAACTTCGCCATTCCAACGGAGCTACCAGGCGTAGACCCCGCTATCCTCGATCCACGAGACACTTACGCTGATCCCGCTGAGTGGGAGACGAAGGCTCAGGATCTGGCTAAGCGCTTTATCAAGAACTTCGAGAAGTTTGCCACCAACGAGCATGGAAAGAAGCTCCAGGAGGCTGGTCCTAAGCTCTAGTAGAGCCGACTAATTAAGAGAAAGCAGAGGTTTCACTACCCGTGAGTGAGACCTCTGCTTTTTTTTTCGTCATCGTACGGCGCTAGATCTCGCAAATCTTACGAGTAGTCCTTTGTAGGGACGCACGGTCGTGCGTCCGTTGTGTCAAAGCAAGACGGATTTTGACGTCAAGACGTTGCCTCTATAGCCTTTAACGAGGACGGACGCACGACCGTGCGTCCCTACATATTGCTACACGTCAGCCGATAATGAGATTTTCAGAATTGAGGCTCTTGTGACTTTGACGTTAAGTATGTATATTTGCGAAATGAAGGGGTGCAGGTGCGACACGGATGTTTTTGCAGGCAACCCACACTAGGCAGAAGACTATTCATTCTCTATATAATTGAACTATGATAATAGGCGTACCTAAAGAAATCATGCACGATGAGGCTCGCGTAGCAGCGAGCCCCGAGGCAGTCAAGCAGTATGTCGCTGATGGACACACTGTACTATTTGAGCGTGGAGCTGGCGAAGGCGCAGCATATCACGACGAGGACTATCAGGCAGCTGGCGCTGAGCTGATACAAGGTCCCGAGGAGATCTACCGCCGTGCGGAGATCATCATCAAGGTCAAGGAGCCGCTCTTCAACGAGCAGCTTGGCAAGCATGAGATCGACATGATGCACAAGGGGCAGTACCTCATCACCTTCATCCACCCCGCCTCTCCTGTGAACCATGACATGGTACGCAAGATGGCTGCACAGGGTGTCATCGGTCTCACCCTCGACGGTGTGCCTCGTATCTCTCGTGCGCAGAACCTCGACGCCCTCACCTCTATGAGTACTTGCGCGGGCTACAAGGGTATCCTGATGGCTGCGAACGACCTCTCTTTCTTCATGCCACAGATGTTTACCGCTGTCGGCAAGATCGACCCCGCCAAGGTGCTCGTCATCGGTGTCGGCGTAGCTGGTCTACAGGCACTCGCTACGGCTCGTCGTCTAGGCTGTATCACTTACGCAGCTGATATCCGTCCAGCAGCCTCTGAGCAGGCTACCAGTCTAGGCGCTAAGCCTATTGATCTAGGCATCCCCGCTGACAAGGCTGTCGCTCCCGGTGGCTATGCGCTACACCTAAGCCCTGAGCTACTAGAGCATGAGCGCAAGGTGCTAGCTGATCACGTCAAGGATATGGACGTCATCTTCTGTAGCGCACTCGTACCAGGCAAGATCGCTCCCGTAGTCATCACTGAGGAGATGGTCAAGTCGATGAAGCCCGGCTCTGTCATCGTAGATATCGCTATTGATCAGGGTGGTAACTGCGCTATCACGACTCCAGGCGAGCGTGACGTCAAGCACCACGTGGTCATCGAGGGTATCAAGAATATCCCCGGTATGCTTCCACAGAGCGCTACCTGGATGTTCTCGCAAAACATGTACAACCTCGTCAAGTACCTCGTCAAGGATGGCAAGATGCACCTCGATATGAGCGACCAGATCACCTCTTCTATCGTCGTCACGACGGAGGCTGGTGAGATCATCCACGAGGGTACCCTCGAGGCTATGGGACTCAAGAAGTAGCCTAGATTGAAGGAACTTGACTTCCCGCCCAGTCTCTAGAGGTTAGACGTCAGAGTATATGATCCTAATGGGTCATACTCTGGCTTCTAACCTCTACTTTCTAAATCTCTAACCTCTAATTTCTAACCTCTAATTTCTAAATCTCTAACCTCTAATCTCTCAATGAACCCACTGATCCTCGTCGCCATCTTCCTTGTGGCGACCTTCGTCGGCTACAAGCTCATCAGCAATGTGCCTAGCTTGTTGCACACCCCCCTCATGTCGGGGATGAACGCCCTGAGTGGCGTCACCATCACGGGCGCGCTCGCAGCCACTGCCACAGCTATCATAGCTCCAGACGGCAGTCTCTTCCAGCAAATCTTTGGAGTCGTAGCCGTCATCCTCGCCACCATCAATGTCGTCGGGGGCTTTGGCGTGACCAACCGCATGCTCCGTATGTTTACCAAAAACAAGAAAGGAGGCAAGGCATGAATACACTCATAGAGATCTCTAATCCCGTCTACTACGTCATCTGCGGGATCCTCAGCATCCTCGTGCTCGTGGGCATCGCTATGATGAGCAAGGTCAAGAGCGCTGCTCGTGGTAACGCACTCAGTGCTACCGCCATGGGGCTAGGCGTCATCGTCACGCTACTCAAGCTACAGGTCGTCACCTTCCCCTGGCTCATCGCAGGCATCCTCATCGGTGGTGTCATCGGCGTCTTACTCTACACACGAGTCAAGATGATCCAGATGCCGCAGATGGTGGCTCTGCTCAACGGTATCGGCGGTGGCGCCTCGGCACTCGTCGGTGCTTTGACACTCTTCCAGCTACCTGAGAGCAACGTCCACTTCACGCTGGTCACCGCTTTCCTCGCGATCATCATCGGTATGCTCACCCTCGTCGGGAGCCTCGTCGCAGCGGGCAAGCTACATAGAGTACTGCCTCAGAAGTCGGTCGTATGGCCGTTTCACAACGTAGCCACCTCGCTCACACTCGTCGTCGCCGTCTTCTTCCTACTCATCGGCACGCTCAACTACCAGATGCCTACTGCCCTCCTCTATGCGATGATCGGCACAATGCTCTTCAGCGCGCTCTTCGGGCTTTACTTCTCCATACGTGTGGGTGGTGCCGACATGCCGATCACCATCAGCCTGCTCAACTCCCTGAGCGGTGTGGCTGGTGCGATCGCCGGTATGGCCATTGGCGACATCTTCCTCGTCGCTGTTGGTGGTGTCGTTGGCGCTTCGGGCCTCCTCCTCACGCAGATCATGTGCCGTGCGATGAACCGCTCGCTCATCAATATCCTCATCCCTCACGGCAAGGCAAAAGCTCCCGCCAAGCCTACCACAGCTACCCCCAAAGCTCCCGCTGCGCCTCAGCCTAAGCAGGAAAGCTCTCCTATCGACCAAGCTGTTGCGATGCTCCGTGGCGCTAAGCGCGTCATCATCGTGCCGGGCTACGGTATGGCTCTAGCACAAGCGCAGCAGGAGGTCAAGCAGCTCGCCGACAAGCTCGCTCGAAACGGTGCCGATGTCAAGTACGCCATCCACCCTGTCGCCGGTCGTATGCCGGGACACATGAACGTACTCCTCGCTGAGGCTAATGTGGACTACGACAGCCTCTACGAAATGGAGGCGATCAACGATCAGTTTGCCGATACCGATGCTGTTATCGTCATCGGAGCCAACGACGTCCTCAACCCCGCTGCGCGCAATGCCGAGGGAACGCCTATCTATGGTATGCCAGTCCTCAATGTGGATCAGGCAAAGCAGGTCATCATCTGCAACTTTGACCTCAAGCCTGGCTACGCTGGTGTCGAGAACCCGCTCTACAGCCGTGGCGAAGGCGTAGCGCTCTGCCTAGGCGATGCTAAGGCTACGATCGATCAGATCCTCTCTGGGCTGGACAGCTCCGCAGCTACCGCACAGCCCGCTAGCAGCAGTTCCGCTAGCGATCCCATTTCACAGGCTGCTGGCATGCTCCGTGGCGCTAAGCGCGTCATCATCGTGCCGGGCTACGGTATGGCTCTAGCACAAGCACAGCAGGAGGTCAAGCAGTTGGCCGACAAGCTCGCTCGAAACGGTGCCGAGGTCAAGTACGCCATCCACCCTGTGGCTGGTCGTATGCCGGGACATATGAACGTGCTCCTCGCTGAGGCTAATGTGGACTACGATAGTCTGCGAAGCAGGTCATCATCTGCAACTACGACCTCAAGCCTGGCTACGCTGGTGTCGAGAACCCGCTCTACAGCCGAGGCGAAGGCGTAGCCCTTTGTCTAGGCGATGCTAAGGCAACGCTCTCCAACCTGATGGATCGTTTGGATCATGCGGAGAGTGCTCCCGCAGCCCCTGCCACCTCGTCAGCTACTAGCACAGCCACACCGCTACAGTCTGCTACCGAGGTCCTGCACAACGCTAAGAGCGTCATCATCGTACCAGGCTACGGTATGGCTCTAGCACAAGCACAGCAGGAGGTCAAGCAGCTCGCCGACAAGCTCGCTCGAGGCGGTGCCGAGGTCAAGTACGCCATCCACCCTGTGGCTGGTCGTATGCCGGGACATATGAACGTGCTCCTCGCTGAGGCTAATGTGGACTACGATAGTCTAGATCAGGCGAAGCAGGTCATCATCTGCAACTACGACCTCAAGCCTGGCTACGCTGGTGTCGAGAACCCGCTCTACAGCCGTAGCGAGGGTGTGACACTACTCATCGGCGATGCCAAGAAAACGCTCAGCGACCTGATCGACACGCTCTAATCGGCGACTTTCGTCGAGCCAGCTAACTGGCTCCTAAACACTCTCCACGGAGGCAATCACACATTCCTCCGTGGAGAGTTTTCATTTCCTACCGAAGAAATCTGGGATTGTTGATTAGCTAGTGCCGCTAGTGCTACTAGTGCCCCTAGGAACAAACCTCTAACCTCTAACTTCTAATCTCTAACCTCTAATCTCTAACTTCTAAAGTCTAACCTCTAACCTCTAACCTCTAAAGTCTAATCTCTAATTTCGTACCTTTGACACACCGCTCTATAGTTGATACTCCATGAAAGTCGTACTCATAGGTTCAGGAGGCGTAGCCACCTCCATAGCAGCTGCACTGGCGAGCCACGCCGCCACATCGCTTTGCGGCATTTACAGCCGTCAGCTAGCCCATGCCGAGGCGCTCCGTAAGCGCTTTGCACTCACCTGCCCCGTCACTGATAGTCTGCGACAGCTTCCCCTAGCCAACCTCTACATCATCGCCGTCAGCGACCAAGCCATCGCCGAGGTCGCCACAGCTCTGCCACCGCTAGACGGCTTGGTCGTCCACACCTCCGCCGTGACCCCGATCAACTGCCTCAGCGGACAGCGCGCCTACGGCGTCTGGTACCCGTTCAATAGCTTTGCCAAGGAGGTCGTCGTACCCTTCGAGGGGCAAAAGGTCCTTTACCAGCTCGCCTCTGACGAAGGTTTGACCACCCTACAGCAGTGGAACGAACTTCTTCAGGTTGAGGCGATCCCCTCCACACTGGACCAACGGCTCTGGCTACACCTCGCGGGCGTGCTCGCCTCCAACTGTACCAACCGCCTCTACACCCTCTCGCACCGGCTGCTGACTCAGGCGGGTCTCCCCACCGACCTGCTCAATGGGCTCATCCTGCGCACCGCCTCGAAGGCAACCACGATAGACCCTTACGTAGCGCAGACGGGACCAGCCCGCCGGCACGATCTAGAGACCATCGCTCGCCACCGTGCACTTCTCGAGCAATTGCCCGAGTCGCTGCAAGAGGTTTCGCAGCTCTACAACCTATTCACCGAAGCTATCCTAGAAGACTATCCCCTATGAGACCCTACCGCTGGATCCTTGGCTCCCAATCGCCACGTCGCAAAGAGCTCCTCGCCACACTCGGCCATCCCTTTGAGATACGTACCATCGAGGGACACAGCGAGGCCTACCCTGACACGCTCCCTCTTGAAGAGGTGCCGCTCTATCTCTCCCAGCTCAAAGCGGAGCAGCTACTACCCACACTACAAGCTGACGAACTGCTCATCACGGCCGACACGGTCGTCCTCCTCGACGGGCAGATCCTCGGCAAGCCTCACGACCTGGACGACGCTCGTCGTATGCTACGCCTCCTGAGCGGTCGCCAGCATGAGGTCGTCTCGGGCGTTTCGCTCTCCACGATCGATTGGCAAATCTCCTTCGCGAGCCACACGCTGGTCACCTTCGCACAGCTCACGGACAGCGAGATAGACCACTACGTAACGCGCTACCAGCCGCTTGACAAAGCGGGCGCTTATGGCATACAGGAGTGGATCGGCTACATCGGGGTCTCGCACATCGAGGGCTCCTTCTACAACGTCATGGGGCTCCCCGTGCAGCGCCTCTACCGCGTGCTACAAGACGCCGATCTCTTCTCGTAAAAAGGCTGTTGGCGGTTGGCTGTTGGCGGTTGGCTGTTAGCTGTTGGCCGTTGGCCATTAGCTGTTGGCTATTGGCTATTGGCTGTTGGCCGTTAGCGGTTGGCCGTTAGCTGTTGGCTGTTAGCTGTTGGCTGTTGGCCGTTGGCTATTGGCTGTTGGCTGTTGGCTGTTGGCTCTTAGCTCTTGGCTATTGGTGGCTAAAAGCTAACGGCCAAAAGCCAAAAGCCAATTTCTAATCTCTAACCTCTAACCTCTAATCTCTCCCCTCTGATTACACCTTCCGAGGTAGGGATTGAATTCCTACTTAGGAATTTCCCAAAATAAGTACCTAGGAATTTCCCCAATAAGTACCTAGGAATTTGCAAATTCCTAGGTAGGAAATAAAAAATTCTTCGGAGGAATCAAATGAAACTTCGGAAGAATCAAATCATAAGTCCGAAGAATTTGCCCATTTCCTAGGTACTTATTGGGCAAATTTCCAGGTAGGAATTTGGTCATTCCCTAGGTAGGAAATAAGTCCGAAGAATTTTGCCATTTCCTAGGTAGCAATTGAAACGAGCTCACTTTTATCATGTGACTGTTGCAAAAGTCAACAGTCTCACAATCTTGCTTGCAAGATTGTCCTGACTTTGCAGAAAGGATGAAGCGCAAGGCGCTGAGGGGGAGGTCTGAAGGGAGCATACCTCCGTATGTGACCGAAGCCGAATCCCGAAAGCAACACAGC
>QWCQ01000036.1_pt1 | contig 227945 bp, 198 predicted proteins | sample 1972701 | NCBI WGS metagenome assembly QWCQ01 (sample SAMN09866704, study PRJNA288562) | Human gut metagenome isolate pre4_stool, whole genome shotgun sequencing...
GTGCCTTTTCCTCTTTTTGCCAAAAGGCACGGTAGCATTCGACCTTCACGCCGCTCTTTTTACCGTGCCTTTTCCTCTTTTTGTCAAAAGGCACGGTAGTTTTCGCCCTTCACGCCGCTTTTTTATACCGTGCCTTTTCCTCTTTTTGCTAAAAGGCACGGTAGCGTGCACCACTCCAATCAGAACCATGTCAAACCGCGATACCGGTGGGAACCTTCTCTTATCCCTCGCTTGGCGGTGAAGAGGAGAAATTCGCCCTGCAGCGTTCTTTTCATCAAAATAATCGCCCTGCGGTGTTCTTTTCATCAAAAAAATCGCCCTGAGGCGTTCATTTTTATCAAAAAAAATTGCGCCGACGCATTCATTGTTTTATCAAATCAATGGCGCTAACGCGTTAATTGCTATATTGAAATAATTTCGTTGACGGGCTTATTGCTGAAAGGAAACTATCGATTGTTGCCTTATACATTAAGGCAAAAAAAATCAGGAAACGTGGATAATATTGCCGCCGGCGGATTTCATCAGGCGATTCATGATGGCTACGCCATAGCCTTGCGCCCGTATGCCCATGACAAAGATTTCGTCGCACTTGGCGCGGTCCAGTTCCCGCATGAGACGAAAGATTCTTTGGCCCATGGTATCGATGAAGGTACCGTTGCCCATGGAGCGGATTTCTGTGTTTTTCGCGGGTAAGGTATCGCGTAGATACTGGGCGCCCTGATTGAAAACCATAAAGCCGACTTTTTTGTCCATGGCTTCCCGGAGATGGAAATCCTCCACCATGCGCTTCAATACTTTGGTATCTTCGCCGGCATAGATGGTCACGAGCGCTTTTGGGGCATAGTGGCGATACTTCATGCCTGGCGATTTCGGCGGTGCTTGTTTCGGATCTCTCTTGCTGTGCCGTGCCGCTTCAGGCGATTCCAGCGCGGAAAGATTTTGATATTCAAGTGCGGGGTCGAGACGCACGCCAGGGAAATAATTATTCAGCATGCTGAGCGGATAGAAGCCGGGGCGCAGTATGGTCGGGATGGGTTCCGTTAAATCCAATACGGTAGATTCCACGCCAATATCGCAGGCGCCGCCATCCAAAATGAGCGGAATGCGTCCCTGCATATCCTCCAAAACATCGTAAGCCGTCGTCGGGCTGGGGCGTCCGCTGCGATTGGCGGAAGGGGCAGCAATGGGCGTGTCCGCTTGTGCAATCAGCGAGCGCGCAACTTCGTTCACAGGCATACGAATAGCAACCGTCGGGCCACCAGCGGTTACTGCGTCGGGCACAAGATCGGATTTCTCGAAAATAAAGGTAATGGGACCCGGCCAAAGGCGGGCGAACGCCGCTTTATGAAGCGGATTGACATAGGTAACCAAAGGGTCGAGCATGGCTAAGTTAGCAATGTGCAAAATGAGAGGGTTGTCCTGAGGACGTCCCTTTGCTTTAAAAATTTTAGCTACCGCTTTTTCATTTAAGCCGTCGGCTCCCAGGCCGTATACGGTTTCCGTCGGGAAAGCGACGACTTCCCCGGCTCGAATCAGTTCCGCTGCTTCCGCAATGGTGGGCGCCGAGGCGCGCGTTGCCGGCAATACCCGCGTCATAAAGAGCGGAATCACGTTAAAATCGTCATCCTCGTTCGGATCCAAGCCGTCAAAAAAACTCATCGATTCTTCTCCTTTGCTCGACTGATTGCTGCGGTCAGCTTTGGCACCAGTTGCTTCTTACGGGACAACAAGCCGATGCCGGGGAAACAATGGTCTTGCAGTTTTTCGTGAAATTCCTGTGCAATTTCTTCTGCGAAAGCTCCATCGATAAAAATCAGGGAGTTCTCGGCAAAAATATCCGTCACCACCAACAGATACGTTTCTAAGCCTTGCTCTTTACGCAGTTGCTGCATGGAGCGTATCAGTTCCGGCTCCATTTCCTTGAGGCTGTCACTGTTGAGCGTAAACACTTGCGCGACCTTGACCTTGGAGCCTTCAATATCAAACGGCTTTACGTCGCCCGTCAATAGATCAATCGGATCTTTGCCCGTTAGGTCTGTACCTGCGCGGAACATTTCCATCGCATATTTTTCAACATTTATACCGGCGATGGGAGCCAGGCGTTCCAGTGCCAATCGGTCCAAGTCGGTCGTGGTCGGGGAACGCAACAGAAGCGTATCAGAAATAATGGCAGAGCACATCATGCCTGCCGCTTCTCGTGACGGGCGAACGCCCTGCTCAAAGTACATCTGCGAAATAATCGTGGAGGTACAGCCCACCGGCATGACGCGAAAATAGATGGGGGCCGCGGTATTGACGTTGGCCACGCGATGGTGGTCGATGATTTCCAAAATATCCGCGCGATTCAAATCCGGCACGGATTGTGTGGATTCATTATGGTCCACTAATATGATCTTCTTTTTCGGCGTATTGATCAAATGATAGCGACTGATGGAGCCCACGACTCTGTCTCTTCCGTCAAGCACCGGGTAGGAGCGAAAGCGCGTTGTTGCCATGATTTCCTGTACTTCATCCAGATATTCCGAGAGATGAAAAGTCACCAGATTTTCGGAGGTCATCAGGAAGCGAACCGGCACCGCCTGCGGCAACAGGCGCGCCGTAGAATAGGTGGAATTCGGCGTGCGCAGCACCGTCACGCGATACGCTTTGCACAGTTCCTCCATGCCCTCGGCCAGCTCGGCATTGTTGGTCAAAATCAAGACCGAGGCGCCGATGCGAATGCTTTCTTCCTGCGCTTTTGGGCGATCCCCCACCACTACAATATCATTTTCCGCAATGATTTCGTTGATATGATCCATGGCGTGGATATGGATGGATCCGCTGCGCTCCCGCGGCTTCTCCGGCCAATAGACGATCTGCCCTGATAGCACTTCAACAATGTTTTCCAGCGGTGTCTCCGAGCGTCCCAAAATATTGTCGTTCCACACCGTCGCATACGAATTCGTGATATTGGACAGGGAAATGACGCCCAGCAATTTTTGATCGTCGTCCACGATGGACAGCGAGTTTTGATGATTTTCCTGGATAATCTGTGTGGCGCGCGCTAACGTCGTCGTTGGTGAAATACCGTAACTGGTATCGATATTGATTTCGGAAAGCTGCGCCTGCATGGTATCACGGAAAATTGGCGATTTCACACCAAAATAGTCTAGGGCAAAACGCGTTTCCTGATTGATATCGCCGAGGCGAATGGGTACCGCCTCATAATCCGTCGTGCGGTTTTTCAGTTCGGCATACGCAATGGCGGAGCAGATGGAGTCTGTGTCTGGCACCTGATGCCCACTGATATACAGAATTTCGTTGTGCTTCATTCCTTCTCCTTTGTTTCTTGAAGGGGCTTTTCCGCCTCATTCTCCTCTGCCACGCGAATGGGCTCTTTCCCGTTTTCCACGCGCGTTTGATTCAACAGCTCCATGAACTCTTCTCCCGTAATGGTTTCGCGTTCCAGTAAGAATGAAGCGATGGCATGCAGTTCCTTTTCATTTTCTTTCAGGATCGTAAGCGCCGTCTCGTGGGCTTTTTTCAGAATTTCCGCCACACGCGCATCCACATCGGCTGCCGTCGCATCCGCCGCCATCAATGCCGTATCCTCGCTAAGATAGGGGCTATTCACCGTTTCCAGCGCCATGAAATCAAACGCATCGCTCATGCCAAAGCGCGTCACCATCGCGCGTGCCATCTTCGTGGCGCGTTCAATATCATTCGAGGCGCCCGTGGTTTTCGTATGGAAGATCAGCTCCTCCGCACTACGGCCACCGGTGAGCGTAGCGATGTCACGGAAAATATCGTCGCAGGTCATGATGACTTTTTCTTCTTCATCTACTTGCATAGTATATCCCAGCGCACCCGACGTACGCGGAATAATTGTGATTTTCGTAACCGGTGCCGTTTCCTTCTGAATGGCTGCCACCAGCGCATGACCGACTTCATGATACGCAATAATCTTCTTGTCCCGATCCGTAATGACGGCGTTTTTCTTTTGCTGACCGGCGATGACCGTTTCCACGGATTCAATCAAGTCCTCGGTTTCCACCGCATCGCGCCCTTCACGCACCGCGCGCAGCGCGCCTTCATTAATGATATTGGCCAAATCTGCGCCGGACGTGCCGGCCGTCATTCGAGCCACCTGCTTAAAATCCAGATCATCATGCGTTTTAATTTTCTTCGCATGCACGCGTAAAATGGCTTCTCGACCACGAATATCCGGCAGCTCCACCCGAATCTGTCGATCAAAGCGCCCCGGACGCGTCAACGCCCGATCCAAAATTTCCGGTCGGTTCGTTGCCGCCAAAATTACGACGCCGCTGTTGCCCTCAAAACCGTCCATCTCGCTCAACAGCTGATTCAACGTCTGTTCGCGTTCATCGTTGCCACCAATCCCCGCCGTATCGCGGCGTTTGCCGATCGCATCAATTTCATCGATAAACACGATGCACGGCGCTTTTTTCTTGGCTTCTTTGAACAAGTCGCGCACCTTTGCCGCACCCATGCCGACGAACAGCTCCACAAACTCCGAACCCGACATGGAGAAGAATGGCACATGCGCTTCACCGGCCACTGCCTGCGCCAGCAATGTTTTTCCGGTTCCCGGAGGCCCTACGAGGAGCACGCCCTTCGGCGATACCGCCCCGATTTCACTGTATTTTCCTGGATTTGCCAAAAAGTCCACCACTTCCAGCAATGAATCCTTGGCTTCATCCTGTCCCGCCACATCGGCAAAACTCTTGCCACTCTTGGCTTTCACATAGACCTTCGCATTCGACTTGCCGAAGCTCATCGCTCCTGAACCCTGCACCTGCGTGATGATGCGCCGTCCCATGTACCACAGAAGGCCCAATGGCAACAAGAACGTCAGCAAAAATCCCAGCAGCGGATTGGGCGTCGTCGGTATTTCCGCCGTGTACTGCACGCCCTTCTCCTCCAGCTTCTTGGTCAAGTCCTCACTCTCCCACGGGCCGGTCTTCATCTTCACGACGCTGCCGTTCTTTTGCTTCACTTCAAAGGTGTAGCCCGTTGCACTCTTCTGCACCTTATTGACTTTCCCTTCGTCCAACAATTGTACAAACGAGGAGTACGCAATCTCTTTCACGCGGCTCTCCGTAATCATCGGGCTGATAATCAGCTGAATAATGATAAGCACCACAAAAACGGCTAAGTAGTAGTAAATTATTGGTCGCTTCTTGTTGTTGTCATCTTGCATATTTTCCTCTTCCTTTCAGCTTTTCTATCCGAATCGCAAGCGCGTCGCGCTTTTATCCCCTCTTGGCGATGGCGGCGCTAGAGCTGCTTGCTTTTTTTAGTATTTGTTTCGTTATTATACCCTTTAAATATGAGGTTTGCGTGTTGCTAACGATCGTACAGAGGCGATAGTACTTCGTGTAAAAAATAGATTTCCCCGCAGAGTTGGGTATAAGGACGATAGAAGTCGGAAGAAACGTACCGAGCGTTCCGCTCTCGGGGTGACTAGCTTTTCCGATCGTCTAGGGTTGACAGTGGAGGATGTTAGAGCGTACATAGAACCCACCTTAGGAGGTAAGAATGGGCATTATTCGCGCGTTAGCCGGTGCCATCGGCGGCGGTTTGGCCGATCAGTGGCTGGAAGTTTACGAATCGGACTATATGGGGCCGAGCACTATTACAGCGCCAGGCGTTATGGTGCGACAGAATGACTCCCGCAATTCGAATCGCAAGGGGACGGCAGATACGATTTCCAACGGCTCGATTATCCAAGTGAAGGAAGGCCAGTTCATGCTGTTAGTCGATGGCGGAAAAGTGATCGACTACTCGGGCGAAGCCGGTTATTTCAAAGTGGATAATTCGTCCATGCCATCGCTGTTCAACGGGGAATTGGGCGATACCGTAAAGGAGACCTTCAATCGTGTGCGTTTTTCAGGTACGACGCCGTACAAACAAACCACGTATTTCCTCAATATGCAGGAAATCCGCGGGCTGAAGTTCGGAACGCCGGCACCGGTCAACTACTTCGATAATTTCTATAACGCGGAGTTATTTCTGCGTGCATACGGTTCCTACACCATTCGCATTACGGATCCGCTGAAATTCTATGTGCAGGTTGCCGATCATGATGCGGATAGTAGCATTGATGTGGCAGATATGAGTGAACAGTATCGCAATGAATTTTTGACGGCATTCCAAACGGCTCTCAATAAGATGAGTTCCGACGGACAGCGCATTTCCTTCGTCCTCTCGCGTGGCGATGATCTGGCCAAGTACATGCAGGATGTGCTGGATGAGAAGTGGCAGGAATTGCGCGGCTTCCAAGTCGAATCGGTAGCGATTGCTTCGATTTCTTATGATGAAGAGTCGCAGAAGCTCATCAATATGCGTAATCAGGGCGCTATGCTCTCAGATGCCTCCATCCGCGAAGGTTATGTCCAAGGCTCCATTGCTCGCGGACTGGAATCCGCCGGCAGCAACGAGGCCGGTGCGGGTCAAGGCTTCTTCGGCATGGGCGTAGGTATGTCCACGATGGGCAGCGGCTTTGGCACGTTCTCGCAAAATAATGCGGAACAAATTCGCCAACAACAGGCACAACAAGCCTCGCAGGCGCAGCCGGCGCCGAATCCCGATGCGGCCGAAAATCACGCAGGAGCGGAGACGGTAATGGCCGGTGTCGCAACGTCAACATGGACGTGCCCGCAATGCGGCATTACCAATACTGGGAAATTCTGCAGTGAATGCGGCACAAAAAAGCCGGATGCAGCGCTGAAATGCCCGAAGTGCGGCAAACCGGTAAGTCCCCAATCGCGCTTCTGCCCGGAATGCGGCCAGAAGCTGCAAAGCGAACCTCCGTCCGAATTGTCGGATGCTAAGACAACCGACGAACAAGAATAGAATTTGAAAGGAGTGCATTTTGAATAACAAAGACATTAACAAGCAGAATGAGGAGGCCATGAAGGCTAATAACGCAGAATTGAACCGTAATGCACGCAATACGGATTTCTACACGGATAACGCCATCAATAACGACAAGCCTCTTGAGGAGCATGACAACCGGGAAAAAGGCAAGGAAAAAACCGATGCCGCTAAAAATCTGAGTGGCCAAGAATAAAAGGAGGATGAGAAGAAGACAGAAAAATAAAGTAGAGATGAACAAAACAGAAGGGAGGCGGTTGACGTCTCCCTTCTGCTTTGTCGTATGGTTTAGAGCCTCGTATTTTATACAAACGGCTGTGCAAAACTGGCATAATAGAAGGGTACGGGACCGCTTGACCGGTTTCGAGCACAAAAAAAGCGGCTGACGGGAATCGAACCCGCGCATCCGGCTTGGGAAGCCGGTGTTCTACCATTGAACTACAGCCGCAAAGATTGCATTTATGATAACACTTTTTGTGGTGGGGCGCCAGACGGGCGTCCAAGATTCCCTTTTTAGAAAGGATGCCTATGTACTCTGTATCCCCTGACGCATATGAACCGAGGCATGACAAACGTGATTCGATTCATGACGCGCGAGAAGTGATTCTTAACGAATTGCCGCGCCTCGATTGGAAGGTGGAACTTCTCAATGCCTTAACCCATGGCATCGGTGTCGTGTTGGGCGTTGTGTTTCTGGTAATGCTTCTCATTACCGAGGTGCACCACCAACGTCCGATCGGTATCGTGGCTTTTGCGATCTATGGCGGTTGCTTTATTTTTCTGTTTTTGGCCAGCACGGTCTACCATTCCGTGCCCGCCCCCAAAGTTAAATCCATCTTGCGAATCTTTGACCATGTTGCCATTTTTCTGTTCATCGCCGGCAGCTTTACGCCGCCGATATTGCTCCTGATGACGGGCCTGGAACGCATTCTTCTCCTGAGCGTAATTTGGGTCATTGCTGTAGGCGGGACCGTGTTTAAGGCCGTCACGTTTCGTAGCTACGATCGCCTCAAAGGCGTTTCCACCTTTTTATACATCTGTATGGGCTGGCTGGGCATTTTCCTGGTGCGCCTGCTTCTCACCGAGCGCCCCTGGCCGCTCTTTGCCCTGATTCTTCTCGGCGGCATTCTCTATTCCGTCGGTACGGTCTTTTACCGCATGAAAAAATGGAAATATCACCATGTGATCTGGCACCTGTTCGTGCTGGCAGCCGCCGTGGCCCATTTCATCGGCTATTACTTTTACTTATAGCCGTGGCAATGCCGCCATCCGACGCTTCACGGTGCAACGTCTCGCGACAAGTCCATCGCCAAGAACAAAACGGAAAGGAAAACCATGCAAAACATTTTAATTGTGATCGATATGCAAAATGATTTTATCGATGGCGCTTTGGGCTCCAAAGAGGCGCAGGCCATCGTCCCCTACGTCATCGATCGGGTGAAGACGTTTGACGGCACTGTGCTCTTTACGCGCGATACCCATCGCGACAATTACATGGATACGCAAGAGGGCAAATATCTGCCTGTCCCGCATTGTCTCCGCGGCAGCGACGGCTGGCAAATTCAAAAGGATCTGGAAGCGCTGCGCACCACAGAAGCCATTGATAAGGTGACCTTTGGAGCAGCATCCCTCCCGGCCATCCTGTCCGATCTCGACGATCACGATCGCATCGCCTCTATCACATTGCTGGGACTGGATACCGATATCTGCGTCATTTCCAATGCCTTACTCATCAAGGCCTTCTTCCCCGAAATTCCTTTGAAGGTAGACGCCAGCGGCTGTTCCGGCGTCACCCCCGCCTCCCATCGCACGGCTCTCGAAGCGATGAAGGCTTGTCAAATCGAAATTTTGAACGAGCGCAATGATTAAAACAGCGATGCACTTTTACGGCAGGGAACTTTAGTGACTGGGAGGCATTATGAAAAAAAGTATTTTATGCGTCGTCGCAGCAATGCTCTTGTTAACGGCTTGTTCGTCGTCCTCGAAGAAGGCAGCGCAACAGGCCATGAATGAAAACGCCGCTTCCTATTCAGAAGAAATTCGTGCGTTAAAGGACCAACTGGAAAAACTGGAACAAGAGAATGATGCGCTGAAAAAGAGCGCTCAAGAAGAGGCTAGTGCGATGAACGATTCGGCAAAGCCCGAGAAGCTCCGTCTGGGCGAAACGTGGAAAGTCCCGAGCCTCTTCACCCTCACCATCAATTCCGTCACATCGACAACGAAGCGTAATGAATATGCCGAGAAAAAGCCCGCGCAGGTGGTCATCATTAACTACACCTATGAAAATCTCGGCTTCCAAGGCGACTCACAAGATCTCTACATCACGCCCGAGCGTGTTGTTGACGCAGAAAAATCCATGGGCTTCTCCTATCCCATCCAGGAAGGTGCCGACCCCATTCCCACGCCCATCGGTGCCAAGATGGAAAATGCCACCTCCGCCCACGGTTTGCTGCACCCCAGCAAGGAAATGGACATTTACTTTTCCGTCTACGAATCCAACGGCAATAAGCACGCCGCCGTCTTTCGCGCGCCGATTACGGAAGCAAAGTGATAATAAAGGAGGCGGCCCAACAGGCCGCCCTCCGCTTCTTCACTAGCCGCCCGCCGCAGGCGGGCACCTTCTTGTACAAGCCGTCGGCCGAAGGCCGACTCCTTACGGCGCCGCAGGCGCCAATATCAATCCGCGCCGCGCAAGCGGCGCTCCTTTTTATGCTCGTTACAACCGTCGGCGACATTTGCTTTCGCCAGTGACTTCTTCTATTGCCAGCGACTTGTTCTATCACATGCGTCTTTGTTCTATTGCCGGCGACCTCCTCTATTACATATTGCTTCTTGACGTTTTATGGCTGCGCGCCCCATGTTATTTTCAAAATGGCAAAATAACATGGGGCGCCAGGAGGAGCTTTTCGTGGTTTTGCCCCATGTTATTTTTCAAATCACGAAATAACATGGGGCGCCAGGCCTGCCTTTTTGTCGATTTACCCCATGTTATTTTTCAGATCACGAAATAACATGGGGCGTCGGGACTTGTTTTTTGTCGTTTTACCCCATGTTATTTTTAAGAAGTGGAAAAAACATGGGGCGCTCTGGCTGTTGCTACCCCATGTTTTTTTTGAAATTAAGGATATAACATGGGGTAAAACCACTTTTTTAAGGATTCATCGCCCCATGTTATTTTCAAAATAGCTAAATAACATGGGGTAAAACTGCATTTTTGCAGATTCATTGCCCCATGTTATTTATATAATTGCGAAATAACATGGGGTACTCCGACTTTCGATAGCATATCAACCCCCACGCTACTTGCCGCTGCAGGCGTGGTTGGCAGCGCCTCTTCTCACTTTGCGTTTTCAGTCGCCAATAGTGAATAGAAGGTGTCGGCCCCACGGCCACGGCTTGCCCGGAAGGTGTCAGCCCTCACGGCCCACGGTCTAACACGGACGGCGTCAGCCTCACAGCCGGCGGTTTAGCCCGACGGTGTCAGCCCGCCGCCGACATTTTTACCCGAGGGTATCGACCTTGCAACCCGACATTTTAACCCAGAAGGAAGCCAAAGGCCCGAACGTTTCCGTTCGGGCCTTTGGCTCTGCTTTAATAATGATTAGCGCCATGCTTTGCGGCGTCTTCATGCCGTTCATACGCTTACTTTCTCATGGCATGAATGCCGTTCACGCGACTCTCTATTTTTGTTTCGACTTTGACTTCGCGTATTTCTGTATCGTTTTTTCTTTAAAGGCCGCGCCGTCATAGATCTTCACATCGGGGACATACTTCTGTGCTAAGCGCAGGATGCGATTGCGCTCGGAGGTTGGAAACAGTGCGCGACGGGTGAGATCGCCCAAGGTGAAATAAAGGATGGTGATCTCCGGATGTTCTTTCAATTTCTCGTAGGTGATCGTATCAATTTTTTCCCAAGGCACGATACGATGATTGGTGAAAAGGAGCAGATTGCTCATTTGCTCCAGGCCTTTTCCGGTCACGGCTGCATAGCGTTTGGAAAGAAGCGCGAGCAAAAGAACCAATCCCATGACAAGGGTCAAGCGATAGGGTGTGAAGATGCCTAAGCCAATACAAAAGAAAATAAGCACAAACGCGTAGGGTTGCACCCATTTTTTAAAAAAGCGCTTTTGCTCCATTTCAATGGCTTCGTGATCGTTTTTCCAGGGTCGTTCTTTTTCGAATAATGACTTCATCGCTATCTTTCTAAGGTTCAGAGTCTGTGTGTCCCTGAGGTTCCAAGCCACGGTTTCCTGTGTGGTGTTTGGCATCGGGGCAAGGCACAGTGCCTTCGTTCTGCTTCCATCCGTCAAGCGCTCTTATTGTACCACAGCGGGTACGGCGGCTTTAAAAAAATGGGAAGGTGCTCCGCGGAGCACCTTCCCAGAGTTTAATACTAGCGTGTATTAGCTGATGCGCGGTGCTTTGCCGGCCTGGCGCAGTTCTTCCAGAGCCTTCAAAGCCTTTGCATGTTCTTCTTCCGGAGCTTCCGCTACCTTACCCTGACGGGTTTTGCCAAGTACGTTGGTGTAGGTACCATCGGCCCAGAAGATGTTGCGTTTGAATAATGCTGTAACCACAGCGTAGATCGGGTTCAGCAGGTTAACGAACGCATACGGGAAGTAGAAAAGCGGGTTGACACCCAAGGTCTTGAATTGGTAAGCGCCGCAAGCAGTCCACGGGAACATAACGGCCCACAGGGTACCGGCATCTTCCAAAGTACGGGAAAGCATGTTGCGGGCAAGACCCATTTCATCGTATTTATCAGCGTACAGCGGAGCCGGAACGCCAATGCCCAAGAACTGGTCGCACATAGCGGCGTCGCAGAAGATGGAGGTCAGCATGGTAGTCAGGATCAGACCCGGCACCGAGTGAATTCTTCTCTTCAGGTTGCCGAACAGACGCTCGACGATACCGCAGCGCTCGAGGGCGCCACCGAAGGAAACGGCGAGGATGATCAAGTTGATCGTCCACATCTGGTTATTCATACCGCCTTTTGCCAAGGCTTTGTCCAAGAATTCGTTGCCCGTTTCAACAGTCGGACCATAGTGCAGGATGGAGAAGATGTCTGCCAGGCTGTGGCCGCCTTGGAAAATCAGAGCAAAGATAACACCGGTGAAAACCGAAACCAGAACGCCCGGCAGTCCCGGAACACGCAGTAAGCACATGGCAATAACCACGAGAATCGGAAGCAATACCAGCGGGTTCGTGTTGAAATGCGTATAGATCGCTTCGCGAATGCCATCCGCGATAGCCGGATTGTAGCCGGCAGTCGAACCGGAAGCAAAACCGATGATGGTGTACAGAATCAAGGAGATAACAAAGACCGGAGCCGTCGTAGATACCATGGCGGTCACGTGGTCAAACAAACCGGTTTCCGAAACACCGGCAGCCAAGTTCGTCGTGTCGGACAACGGGGAGAACTTATCGCCGACATAAGCGCCGGAGATAACCATACCGGCGGTGATTGCCGGGTTCATGCCCAAGCCTTCACCGATGGTCATGAAAGCAATACCGATGGTGGCAGTAGCTGTCCAAGAGGAACCGCAAGCCAAACCGACGATAGCAACCAGAATGCAGCCTACCGGGAGGAAGAACTGCGGTGTCAATAATTTCAGCCCATAATAAATTACGGCCGGAATAGTACCGGACATCATGAAGGAAGAAACCAAAAGACCAACAGTAAACAGAATCAAAATAGCTTCCAAAGTTGCATTAATACGATCAATAATGCCGTCCAGCATATCCTGGAAAGTGTGGCCACACATAACACCAATTCCACATGTCACAATCAATGCGATGATCAGTGGCATATGCGCGCCGTCATAAGCTCCTTCGCTAAATCCGAAGACGTAGACCATGAGAGCAATCATGACAAGAATGGGGATAATTGCCTCAAAAATACTGGGCAATCTAACTTCCCGTTTGTTTTGGGTGCTCATAAGCAATCCTTTCTTGCCCCACGTTGGGGTGGTTTTCTCGTTTGGCAATATTCACTGCCGATGAGAAAAGGAGAAACGATGATCCGGCAAGGTTCGAAAGGAACCTTACACTTACAAGTGCTTCTGTGAACGTTTTCCGATTAACACAGCAGCACCCGCTGCTGAGGCAACACCGCTACGGGGAGCGGTGTGCAGGTGCCCCGCAAAATGCGGGGCTTCTGCAAACCTTCTTTGTTTGTAACAGTATCTCAAATTTTTGCTGTATCGGCTACCCCGACACGGCAGAAACCGTTGATCGTTAGAAAAGTTTCGAAACGGCGTTCTTTACCTGTTCCTCATCTGCCAGATACGGAATGGTGATATGGGCATCCGGATGTTTCTTATTGAAGGCCACAGCCACTTCCATAGCGTGTTCATTGCGTGCCCAGTTACGACGCGCTACGCCGCCGATAACATCCCAAGACAGGGACAGGCGAATGATTTCATCCACGCGCTCAGAGCCATCCAGCACAAGGCCGAATCCGCCGTTGACCGCTTTACCGATACCAACGCCGCCGCCGTTATGCAGAGCGATAAGGCTCATGCCGCGTGCTGCGTTTCCGGCGTAGGTCTGTACCGCCATATCAGCGCAAACCTTCGATCCATCGTAGATGTTCGAGGTCTCACGGAACGGAGAGTCCGTACCGGATACGTCGTGATGGTCACGGCCGATCATGACAGGACCGATCTTGCCTTCACGTACCAGCTTGTTGAAGGCCAAAGCGATGTTGACACGGCCCTCTTCATCCTGGTAGAGGATACGTGCTTGGGTACCAACGACCAGCTTGTTCTCCTCTGCGTCGCGGATCCAGTTGTAGTTGTCGCGATCCTGGTAGCGACGGTTCGGATCGATTGCATCCATCGCAGCATGGTCGGTGGCTACCAAGTCTTCATGTTTGCCGGAGAGGCATACCCAGCGGAAAGGACCATAACCGTAGTCAAACAGCAGCGGTCCCATAATGTCTTCTACATAGCTCGGCCAGATGAAGCCTTCCTTATCATCCACACCGTTCTTGGAGATTTCTTTGACGCCGGAGTCGTAAATGGCTTTCATGAACGAGTTGCCGTAGTCGAAGAAGTAGGTGCCCTTCTCGGTGAGCTTTTTGATGATGGCAAAGTGACGTGCCAGCGTTTTGTCTACCAGTTTGATGAAGCCATCATGATCTTCCGCCAGCATGCGCGTGCGCTCTTCAAAGGAAATACCTACCGGGCAGTAACCGCCGTCATACACATTGTGGCAGGAGGTCTGGTCGGAGAGCAGATCGATGTGCACGTTGTTTTCGTACATGTATTCCAACAGATCGACGATGTTGCCATGGTAAGCGATGGACATGGCTTCCTTCTTTTCGAGGGATTCCTTTGCCATCTTGACGGCTTCTTCCGGCGTTTCTGCCAGCTTGGAGATCCAGCCCTGTTCCAGACGTGTCTCGATACGGCTGATGTCTACTTCAGCGACGATGCCGACTGCATGTGCGATCTCGGCCGCTTTACCTTGTGCACCACTCATGCCGCCCAAACCGGACGTAACAAACAGTTTGCCGGACAGATCGTCTTCTGCGCTCAGACCCAGTTTCAAACGGCCTGCATTCAGGATCGTATTGAAGGTACCATGGACGATACCCTGGGGTCCGATGTACATCCAGCCACCGGCCGTCATCTGGCCGTAGTTGGTGACGCCCATTTCTTCTGCGATTTCCCAGTCTTCATGGTTGTCATATTCGCCGATCAGGAGGCCGTTCGTGATGACCACGCGCGGAGAATTCTTGCGGGATTTGAAGAGTCCCAGCGGATGACCCGATTCCATAACCAGGGTTGTTTCATCCGTTAAGTTCTCGAGGTATTTCTTAATCAGGCGATACTGCATCCAGTCATGGCAGACCGAACCGGTTTCACCATAAGTCACTAATTCATAAGGATACAAAGCTACTTCAAAGTCCAGGTTGTTGTCGATCATGACCTGGAAGGCTTTGCCCTCCATGCATTTGCCCTTATATTCATCGATGGGCTTGCCATAGATGCGGCCTTCCGGACGGAAGCGATAGCCGTAGATGCGACCGCGGGTCTTTAATTCTTCGAGGAATTCCGGAATCAGCTGTTCATGGAATTTCTCCGGGATGTAGCGCAGTGCGTTCTTCAGCGCAATTTCGGTTTGAGACTGCGTCAGACGAAAGCCGCGGTCCGGGGCACGACGAATGCCTTCTTGGAACTTCGGCATTTCCGGAAGCTCATCCATCTCCAGACGGATGGTCATGGCCTCCTTAATCTCATCATTTTTTAACATAATTTCCTCCTTCATAGGAATCCGTGGGAACAAAATGGACAAAATCCTAACACGAAATGGTTTTCATTTGTCGATACGTCCATCCTAACGGTGTCTCGTCTTTGTAGAGTCTATGAGAATGATATAATTTTGTCGTAGCGTCTAATGCGATGCATAAGCGGGATCTTTGCTTAAGTTGTCTCACCTTTGACGCCATATGGAGAGACTAAAGAAGATGGAAAATGGGTATGACTTGGGTGTATGGAGCGTGGCGAATTTTCGGGAAAACGGGAAAACGGAATCCCAAGGCCGATCGGCGCCTTCAAAAAATTGACGGCTCGCTTCGGATGGAAACGCCTCTTATGCGTGTTCGCTCCGCTTCTGATGACGCCTACTCAACAATAAAAGAATAGAGGAGGAACTATGGCAGCAACACTGGTACTGACACATTTTAACGAGCTCTTCGTCCCGAACGATCCGGGACACCCTCTGCGGGGCAAGGAGATGAATAAAGGCACCATATTAAAGGATGCCTATGTTGCCTTTGACGGTGACAAGATTCTGGCCATCGGTGAAGGCGATGTTCCGAAGTCCCTGATAGATGCCAATACGAAAGTGGAAGAGCGTCGCGGCATGGTGGCAACACCGGGTCTCATCGATGCGCACACGCATCTGGTCTATGGCGGTAGCCGTGAGCATGAATTTTCCAAAAAGCTCAATGGTATGAGCTATCTGGACATCCTGGCAGAAGGCGGCGGCATTCTTTCGACGCTGAAGGCAACCCGCGCTGCGTCGTTTGAGACGCTCTATGATAAAACGCATGATTTGCTGGAACAGATGATGATTCATGGCGTGACCACCGTGGAAGCAAAAAGTGGGTATGGTCTGAATTGGGAGACGGAAAAACGTCAATTGGAAGTGGCAAAGAAATTAAATGAAGATTTGCCCATTGATCTCGTTTCGACCTTTATGGCGGCACACGTGATTCCGCCCGAATACAAAGAGAACCCGGATCCGCTGATTGATGAGATCATCAAGATGCTGCCGAAGGTAAAAGAGGAAAAACTGGCCGAATTCGTGGATGTCTTCTGCGATGCTGGCGTTTATACGGCAGCACAGTCCAAACGCCTCCTGGAAGCGGCAAAAAAAGAAGGCTTCTCTTTGCGCATTCATGCCGATGAAATTGAATCCATCGGTGGTTCTGCCGTTGCTGCGGAATTGGGCGCTACCAGTGCCGAGCATCTGATGGTCATTACCGATGAAGACATCCAAAAGCTGGCGGATGCGCACGTGATTGGCAATTTGCTTCCGGGCACGACCTTCTCTCTGATGGAAGACACCTATGCGCCGGCACGAAAGATGCTGGATGCGGGCATGGCTATTACGATTACGACCGACTCCAACCCGGGCTCCTGCCCCATGGCCAATTTGCAATTTATCATGCAGCTGGGTTGCCTGTACCTGCATATGACACCGATCGAAGTGTTCAATGCGGTCACCATCAACGCCGCGTATTCGGTGCATCGCAATAAAACCGTTGGTTCCCTGGATCAGGGCAAAAAAGCGGATTTAACCGTATTCAAGGCGCCAAACTTAGATTATCTGCTGTACTATTTCGCGACGAACCACGCCGTAGAAGTATATAAGAACGGAAAATTGATCGTGAAGGATCGTCAATTGGTCTAAGCGTGATCGTAAGCGGATTGTTGTCGACAACAATCCGCTTTTCCAGCCGATGCGAAAGTATCGTTATGCGTCAAGACCGCGCAAACGGCGTTTTTCAGGTTTTTCATAAAAAAAAGAAAAAAAACGTCAAAATCTTTCGAGAATCTTAAATCATTTTGACGTTTAGTAGATTTTATGGTCTTATGATGATGCCGACATCGGGTGGCGACTTGTGTGAACGACAATCGCTCTCATTGCCACGAATACCCGATTTAAAAGACGTCAAAGGATCGTCAAATGGCATAGGCGATTCCCTCTGTAAGAAGCATGATGTAGCTGTAGTATGGAACGTCGAACAAAACTATTAAGGAGGAACTATGAAACGTGTAATGTGTATCCCGAATTATTCGGAAGGACGCGACCTAGAAAAGGTTGAGAAAATTGCCGATTGCTTCCGTGCCAAGGAAGGCCTGAAGCTCGTCGATTACCAGCCGGACAAAGATCATAACCGTACGGTTGTGGAAGTCATTGGTGAACCGAAAGCGGTTATGGATGCCGTGATCGCCTCCGTCAAAGTCGCACAGGAAGTCATTGATATGACCAAACACAGCGGTGGTCATCCGCGCATGGGTGCAGTGGACGTTGTGCCGTTCATTCCTATCACGGAATGCACCACGGAAGAATGCGTTGAATACGCCAAAGAAGTCGGCAAGGCCATCGGCGAACTGGGCATCCCGGTTTATCTGTACGAAGATGCAGCTACGAAGCCGGAGCGCAAGAACTTGGCTAAAGTCCGTAAGGGCCAGTACGAAGGCTTCTTCGAGAAGATCAAAGAAGACGGCTGGGAACCGGATTTCGGTCCGCGTGAAATGAATGCGAAGAGCGGCTGCACAGCTGTTGGTGCTCGTTTCCACCTAGTTGCTTTCAACGTCAACCTGAACACGGATAAAGTAGAAATTGCTGAAGCCATTGCGAAGAAGATCCGTCACATCGGTGGTGGTCTGCGCTTTGTAAAAGCCATCGGTCTTCCGCTCGAAGAACGTCATCAGACCCAGGTTTCGATGAACTTGGTCAACTTCGAGAAGACACGCATTTACCAGGCTCTGGAAATGGTGAAGTCCGAAGCTCGTCGCTACGGTGTTTCCGTCTATGGTACGGAAATCATCGGTATGGTTCCCCTGCAAGCGCTGGTTGACTCGGCTGCTTACTACATGCAAGTGGAGAACTTCCGCGCCGATCAGATCATTGAAACCCTGTTAATTGAGGAGTAAGTCATGGCCGAAGTAAAAACGGATATTGAAATTGCAAATTCTGTCGAAATGAAGCCGATCGTCGAAGTGGCTAAGACCGTAGGTCTGGAAGAAGACGATCTGGAACTGTACGGAAAATATAAAGCTAAGATTTCGCACGATGCCATTCAGCGTCTGTCCAAGAACAAAGACGGTAAGCTGATCCTGGTGACGGCCATTACCCCGACGCCGGCCGGCGAAGGCAAATCCACCTGCTCCATCGGTTTGACGATGGGTCTGAACAAGATCGGTAAGAAATCGGTTGTTGCTCTGCGTGAACCCTCCTTGGGACCTGTTTTTGGTGTCAAGGGCGGTGCTGCCGGCGGCGGTTACGCACAGGTTGTTCCGATGGAAGACATCAACCTGCATTTCACCGGCGACCTGCACGCCATGACGGCTGCCAACAACCTGCTGTCTGCTTTGATTGATAACCATCTGCAGCAGGGCAATGCACTGAATATCGATGAACGCCGCATCGTTTGGAAGCGCGTTTTGGATATGAATGACCGCTCCCTGCGCAATGTCGTCATCGGTTTGGGCGGCAAAGCTGCCGGTGTGCCGCGTGAAGATCATTTCATGATCACCGTGGCTTCCGAAGTTATGGCTGCTCTGTGCTTGGCTTCCGGTCTGGAGGATCTGAAGGCTCGTCTGGCCAGAATGATCGTGGCTTACAACAAAGAAGGCAACCCGGTAACGGCTGGTGATCTGAATGCCCAGGGTGCTATGGCAATGTTGCTCTCCGATGCGATCAAGCCGAACCTGGTACAGACGCTGGAGCATACGCCGGCTCTGATCCACGGCGGTCCGTTCGCGAATATCGCACACGGCTGCAACTCCCTCATTGCTACGAAGTTGGGCCTGAAAATGTCCGATTACCTCGTCACGGAGGCAGGCTTCGGTGCTGACTTGGGTGCTGAGAAGTTCTTTGATATCAAATGCCGTTTGGGCGGCCTGAAACCGGATGCGGTTGTCATCGTTGCTACGATCCGTGCGCTGAAGATGCACGGCGGCATGGACAAAAAGGAACTGAAGGAAGAGAATGTGGAAGCTTTGAAGGCCGGTTTTGCCAACTTGGCGCGCCACATTAAGAACATGAAGGGCTTTGGTCTGCCGGTCGTTGTTGCTATCAACCGCTTTGCCTTTGATACGGAAGCTGAAATTAAGGCCCTGACTGAGCTGTGCAACGAGCACGGTGTTGAACTCTCCCTGGCTGATGGCTGGGCAAAGGGCGGCGAAGGCATGAAAGACTTGGCCGAAAAAGTGGTTAAAGCTGCCGATGAGAAGAATGATTTCCATTATCTCTATGATACGGAAGCCTCCATCCCCGAGAAATTGAACACCATCGTTAAGGATTACTACGGCGGTGCAAAAGTCACCATCACGGCTGCTGCCAAGAAGCAGATCAAGACTCTCGAGAAGTTGGGCTTGGATAAGATGCCGATCTGCATGGCTAAGACACAGTTCTCCTTCTCGGATGACAAGAACGCCGTTGGCGCTCCGGAAGGATTCGAAATTACGGTTCAGAACGTTCGCGTATCGAACGGCGCCGGATTCGTCGTTTGCGAAACCGGTAACATCATGGTTATGCCGGGTCTGCCGAAAGTACCGGCTGCCGAAAAGATGGATGTTGACGAACTGGGCAACATGAAGGGTCTGTTCTAAACGAATCGATAACGTCTGCGGCGTATGCCTCGGCGGAAAGCGAGAAAATCACTGAGGCATTTGTCCGCATCGGCTACGACAGAAAAAGGAGAAACTATGTTAAAGGATTTAACCGTTACCGGTTTTATTGAAGAATTGGCTTCGGATTCTGCCGCTCCGGGCGGCGGCTCCATTGCTGCTCTCTCGGCTGCCCAGACTGCCGGATTATTTGCCATGGTCTGTGAACTGACCATTGCGAATAAGAAATACGCAGATGCTAAGGACGAGATGGCAGGATACATCCCGGAACTGAAGGAATACGAGAAATTCTTCATCGATGCGATTGATCGTGATGCTAATTCGTTCAATGGCGTAATGGCAGCATTCAAAATGCCGAAAGAAACGGCTGAAGAAAAAGCCGCTCGTAGTGCAGCGATTCAAAAAGAATACAAGAATGCGGCGAATGTGCCTTTCACCACCGGCATTCAGGCCATGGAGCTCATCAAGTATGCCGAACCGCTGATCGTCCGCGGTAACCAGAACGCCATCACGGATGTTGGTGCCGGATTGCATTGCCTGCGCGCCGCCGTCATCGTGGCCTTCTACAACGTCAAGATCAACTTAGGTTCGATCAAAGATGAAGCCTACGTGGCTGAGAAGCTTCATGAAATGGACGAGGCGTTAAAAGATCTGGATGCGAAGATTTCTGCCTGCATCGCAAAAGTCGAAGCGGCGCTGGAATAATCGTCACGGATTCGATACTTCTTATCCGTTTAGAGAAAAAAGAACCACCCTCATTTCTAGTCAATGAGGGTGGTTCTTTCGTTCTGCGCGAATTTCGCGCTTCGTAAAAAGGTCGGCATCGCGATCGTTTATTTTGGAATGTCCAGAGCATCCACGGTAACAGGGACGTATCGATTTGTATTTTTTATCCGTATCGATGGGACAGACAATGCGATCCATGTTTTTGATCGAGAAGGCGTTACCGTTACCATAGACGGCGAAATATGGGCAAACAAAAAGAAACCTGAACCATTCGGATCTTATTCTGTTGTCTCAGTAAAATCGATGGCGTTTGTGGTCACCAAGCCTACCGTTCAACAATGTACTATTACCTTTGACTCCATCCGACGGAATGGGATCAATGCCCACGCAAGTGATCGGACCGGGCTCTTCCTACACTCTCCCCGCTTGCACATTGCAACCTCCTACCGAAAAAAAGTTCAAAGGCTGGATGGTAAATGGTACAGAAAAAGCTGTCGGTGAAACTATAACAATTGATCAAGACCCTACCCTAACAGCGGTTTGGCAAGAGCAAGATCCCGGAAATGATCCCAAAACCAATACTGACAAAAAATCCGGAAACTCCAAGTCCATCCCCTAATCCATCGGCAACACCGCATGATACCTTGACGAAAGACAAACGCACGACCGCCAAAGAGAAAGTTGCACCGAAGACGGGTGATAGCATGATCCTGATTGTCAGTGGCTTAGCGCTTGTTGCGACAGCCGGCGGAATGGGTCTTGTATGGAAAAAAGAAAACGAATAATACGTAAAGCTAGACACTTAACGAACAGGCGGCTCGTCGAAAAATCGACGAGCCGCCTGTTTCTTTTTTTAAACTACAGCAGCATAAAAAGAATATGCGCCGCAACGCCTGCGCACAATCCGCCGATCGTGTGGCTTAAAATGGAGCGACCGGTCAAGTCTTTGCAGCCGAGGGCTTCCATCATCGCAACGTGTGTGGAGAGATAGCCCGACCAGCACATGCAAATCGCGGTGAAAACAGCAATGTCATTTCCGCTGACGGCGCCGACCCGTGCCATATTCTTGACTACGCCGATGGCGGCGCCGCTGGAGCCCAGCGCCGTGATGGGTACGGCGATGCCTTCAGCGCTTGTAAAGCCGAAGAGCGGACGAAGCACAAACGAAAGTTTCTGTCCGATCCAGGGCAGAACCGGAACCCCTTCGCCGGCCGCTCCGGTATAGACGCCACCGGCCCCCGGGCCGTTGGTGAGCAGAAGGACAATCGTACAGATTCCGAGGACGCCGGGAATGATGGCCACGCCCATGTCCACACCTCGTTTCCCGCCATCTAATAGTGCTTCGATGAATCGCTGTCCGACGCTTCCCGGACGCACAATACGCATGGTTGAGGGCAGTTTGTCCTGTACGGCAAGGCCTTCTTGCGCATGAACCCCATACTTCTTTTTGGTTGCGCGCAGCATCAGGCGTACACTGACGACACTGCCGACAACCGCACCCAGATTTCCAATACAGGCAGCTTTTAAGGCGCCTTCCACGGGAAGCGCCATCATGGTGGTCGTGGTAATCAATCCCATACCGAACGCCGTGCCGAGGTTCGTCAATGCCGGCTTTTGATAATTTTTAAAATAGCGAATAAAGTTTTCTTCCGTTGCTAACGTTAAAATGGCCGGATTGTCGGATAAGTAGCAGTTCATGACGCCCAATGACGCCGCCCCCGGCAAATCGTAAATCGGCTTCATGATAAGCGAGAGCACTTTGTTCACCAGCGCAATGAGGCCAAATTCCGAAAATAGACCGGACACTGCGCCAGCCATTACCGAAATGGCCATAATATAGAAGCAGGTGTGCATCAGGCTTTCATAGGCCGTATTCATAAGCGTCATCAACATATTTGTTGCGCCCATGACCTTGCCCATACCGATGAAAAAGCCGAAAAAACAGACAAGAAATAAAACGCTCTCCAAACCAAAAATCTTTTTTAATCGTTGTTCACCGTCCACTTATAGCAAATTTACTACGAGATGGAAGATCCGTGAATGGCAATATAGCTGTCCACGTCGAAATCGAGCTGGAAGGATTGAATTGCTTTCTTCCAATAATGCCCCTACCGATTTTCACTATAAATGGGTAAAATAACAGAGAATTTTTGCACGGTTTCGGCACCGTTTTTACTCTCCGATTGATACGTGCGAAAAGCCGGAGGAGACTTCTATGGATTACCCATTGCTGCTTTATTTTTTTGTCTACGCATCCATCGGTTGGATGATGGAGGTCGGTTATAACGCCGTTCATTCCGGACGCTTTATTAATGCCGGCATGCTCAGCGGTCCATGGTGCCCAATCTATGGTTTTGGCGCCTGTGCGGTCCTTTTATTTCTCTCCGATATTGCAAATACCAATAAATTGCTTCTGTTTTTTGGCTCTATGCTGATCGCTTCCATCATTGAACTGGTAACCGGCTTTGTGTTGGAGAAATTACTGCACCGGAAATGGTGGGACTATTCCGATCGGCGCCTAAACCTCGGCGGTTATATCTGTTTGGAATATTCCTTGCTTTGGGGTATGTGTTGCTTTGTACTGTATGAAGCCATACATCCTTTGTTACGTCATTTGATCGGCTTCTTGCCGGCAAAGCTGGCATGGACCATCACGGTGGTCCTGCTTCTGTTGCTGCTCGTTGATGTCGTGAATATGGTCGCAACCCTGCTTGGCCTCAATAAAAAATGGAAGTATTCGGCAAAAATCAGCCAGGATATGCGAAAAGTTTCCGATCAAATCGGTGAGCGTGTATTTGAACACACGCGGGATCTCGAGGAAAAACGCCAGGAGCTGCACGAAAGTGAAGCGGCCAAGCGCATTGAGAAGCGTCGCGAAAAACTGTTGCATCGCTGGCTGGCGTTCAGTGAGAAGCGGATGCTCAACGCTTTTCCCCACTTAATGCACGAACTCGACGAGAACGAAAAGAGAAAGAAAGGAAAATAATCATGCGTTATCTTTTAGTCGATATCGGTTCCACTTTTACCAAAGGGAGCCTCGTGGATACCAAAGAATACCGCATTTTAGCCCATAGTAAGGCCATTACGACCATTGAAACCAGCGTCATGGAAGGCATTCAGGAAATGCTTTTGGATCTGGTGCAAGATGCCAACCAGCGTGGAAACCATCTGGAATTTACCAATGGAAAATGTTGGGATCGCGCGCTGCTGTGCTCTTCTGCAGCCGGCGGTCTGAAAATGGTGGCCGTGGGGCTGGGAAGACATTTGACAGCCGAGGCGGCAACGCGTTCGGCGCTTGGTGCCGGCGCGCGAATTTTGAAAACCTATGCGCTTGATCTCACCGATGCCGACCTGGCAGAGTTGGAAGCGTTACAGCCTGATATTCTGCTGCTTTCGGGCGGCACGGACCACGGCAATCGCCGCAGTTTAGTGGAGCATGCGCGTCGATTGGCAACACTTAGCCATCGCATGCCCATTGTGATTGCGGGTAACTGTGACGTTGCCGAAGAAGCGGCATCGCTATTGAGCGATTTTAACGTCACGATCACGGAGAATGTCATGCCGCAGGTGAACGTGTTAAATGCGGATCCGTCGCGGCGCGAAATTCGGCGCATCTTTATGGAACGCATCACGCATGCGAAGGGGCTGGATGAAGTGGGCGAAAAAATCGGGCCGGTGTTAACGCCGACGCCCGACGCCGTGCTGCAAGCGGCAAAGCTGTTATCGCTGGGAACCGAAAATCGCCCGGGGATGGGCGATCTGTTACTGGTAGATATCGGCGGCGCAACGACCGACATTCACTCGGTCGGCGAAGGTAAGCCCAAGCAGCCGAAGATTACCATCGATGGCAAAGAAAGTGAATTGCGCATTGAAGGGCTGCAGGAGCCGCTGGATAAACGTACCGTCGAAGGCGACTTGGGTATGCGCTATTCCGCGCGTAGCCTTTACGAAAGCGTCGGACAGGAAGCGCTGGCAGCCATTGCTCCGGCAGATTATGCAAAAGAATGTGACGCGCGCGCCAGCCACATCAGATTTATTCCGCAAACGCCGCGCGATTTTGCCGTGGATCGAGCGATGGCACGCGCTTGCGCTCAGGTAGCACTCTCTCGCCATGTCGGCACCCTGCGTCGCGACTACGAAAAGGGCCGCTACATTTACTATCTGAGCGGCAAGGATTTGACCGACTTTACCACCATCATCGGCACCGGCGGCGTTTTAGTGCACCAAGACCGTCCTGCTGACATTCTACGCCCGGAAGAACGAGTGCTCTTCCCGCACCGTCCCCATCTTTATCTGGATCAACAGTACCTGCTTTCCGCCATGGGACTCTTAGCTACGGAAGAGCCCGATGTGGCCTTTGACCTGTTACAGAGAACACTTGTTGACATCACGAAGGCGTAATCCTGCCTTTCCCAAATAAAAAAAGGCGGCCGGCAGGCCACCTTCTCTAATAAAACGGGGCTTTTCGCTATGCGATAGCCCCGTTTTTTCTTCTTTCCCTACAACCATTGCCCCACTTTATTGCTTCGGTTTATGATCCATCAAATATTGCCGCTCGAAATGATCACGGTTCGGATCCAGCAAAGACAGCGCTTCATGGAAATACGCCGCCGGTGCGTATTCAAACAGCCCTTCGAAATCGGTTTTTAAGCTGTCCTTCGGTACTTCATTTAAAATGCGATACGCGGCAAAGCACGCCGCCCCTTGTGCACGCGGATCGTTCATTTTCTCCGAAAACTCTTTCGCCTGTCGCAGATAGAGCGCGGCCTGCTTGTAATCCTTCTCCTTCATCGCCGTTAAGGCCATGTAGGCATCCAATACCGGTCGCTTCCAGAAGGAGTCGAACTGCCCGTAGAGATGATACGCATTTTGGAACGCCTGTTTTGCCTCCTCCAATCGCTCTAAAGCAAAGAGTGCCTTGCCCTTATTAATATAGAATACGGACATTGCCGAAAGTGCGTTCTTGTCCTGCGAAAGCTGAATGGCTTCGTCAAATTCCTGCAGTGCTTGTTCATAGCGCGCTTCCTGGAAACGAATCTCCCCGATATAATTATGTGCCGCCGCAATATTAATCGCATAGCGACGCGCCACTTCCGGGGTCACCGTAAAGGTTTGAATGGATTCGTGCAACAGCTGCTCCGCCATGGTCTGGTGGCCTGTCATGATGTTATAGAGACCCTTCAAGCGCAGCAATATACCGATCTCTTTGTGATAATTGCACTGCACTGCCAGATGCAAAGCGCCTTCGATATACGACAACATCTCTTCCGCTTGGTTCGTCTGAATGTTATAAAAGATGAACTGTTTGTAGCCTTCCAGTTCATAGTCCTTGTCGTTGAGCGTTTTCGCCTTGCCCACGGCTTCCCGCATATCCTTCAGGCCTTCCGCATAAGCGCCGTCACGAATGAGATAGCGACCCTTCATGTAGTAGAACTGCATTTCCAGACGCGTCAAATCCTCATCCGAGGTTGTCTTCCGCAATGCCGTGAATTTTTCCTCCAAATTTTTGAACATTTCCTGCAATCGGTCACGGGAAATATACACTTTCTCCCCCGCATCCGCTTCCTGAATGCTCAAGATCGGGAACAGTTCGTGCGAGAAATTGAGGTAGTAATTGAGCATTTCCAGTTCAAACTGAATGCTCTTAATCGGCTCCTCCGCGCTGGTATAGTGATAGACCAGTTTCGAATAGAGATACAGCGCCGGCTTTCTCTTCAGCGACTCTTCCAAAATCTGCGCAATGCGTTTATGAATCACGCGGCACTTGGAATGCGGCTGCGTCATATAAATGTATTCTCGAAGCTTCACATGCGTAAAGCAAATGCCGATATCGCTCTCATGCGCCCGTTCTTTGAGGATGTTAATATGTTCCAAATGCTCAATCAAACCGATGATATCCGAATCACTGCGCCCCATGAGGTTCATGAGAACAGACAACGGCGCCTCATCGTAGAAAAAGCTGACCAAGTCCAGCACATCGCGTTCGGGTTTGGAGAGATAGGCAAAGCGCGCCTTCATGGCGTCCTTCATCTTTTCCGTCATCAGCGTATCCGTTTCCGAGGTTGCCAATAACTGGACGTATTCCGCCAAAAAGAAGGAATTGCCCTCCGTCTCCCGATAGATTTTCTCCATCATATCCGGCTGTATGTCCTTCTGCGTCGCCTCCTGAATGAAGGCAAAGGACTGTTCCCGATCAAATCGCTGCAAGGGAATTGCTTCCAAGAGGCCGTAACTGGTGAGAGTTGCCAAAGCATCTTCCAAGGGCTGCGACATTTCCGGACGTGCCGTCATCAAAAACATCGCGCGCTTTTCCATGCGTAACAATACCGAAGTCAACAGGCGGACGGAAACCTCATCAAGCCACTGCAGATCCTCCAGCACAATCACCAAGGGATGCACCGCGGAGATTTTTCGAATTCCCTCCACAAAAATCTTAGATAGCAGATCAAAATTCAAGCCCTTGTGCACTTCCGGGAAGAAAAGTTCCTTGGTTGCCGACTCCAGCGGCGGAAACAGCTGCTTCATCGTACTGTCCCAATAGGTGGGCAGGGAGATGCCCAATCGTTTTAATGTTTCACCCATACGTTCGATAAGAACGGCCATCGGGCGCAAGGCATACTCCTGTTCTGCACAGTAGCAATCCGCCTCCAGCACAACCCGATCTTCCGGCGCATCCTCGAGGACTTTACGCAACAAGGCACTCTTTCCAATCCCTGCCTCCCCTTCGATTAAGAGCGATACCGCCTTTTTCTCCGCAATGAGGCTTAAATTTTTTTGAATGAGCGCGCGTTCCTTAAAGCGACCGTAAAAGAATTCTTCATGTGTTGCCGAGCGATGATCGCTCAAGTCAATTTGATTGACGGCTTCTTCATAAATGGACTGCGTTTCCACATCCGGGCTGACGCCCAGCTCGTCGCGCAGCAGTTTTTTCAAATTGTAATAGGTCTCAATGACTTTGCCCGTACGCCCGGTTTTTGCATAATAGCGCATGAGCAGGCGCACGCTGCGTTCATCATATTCGTCCATGCTGATGAGCGTGTGAATGGATTTTTCGACGTTTTCGTTCTGCCCCTCTTCAATTTCTTTCTCCAATTGCTGATACGCATGCGCAATATATTTTTCTTCGTAGAAGGAACGCATACGCGTCACCCAAAAGTCATATTGCTCGGAGTCTTTCACATAGAATCCCTGCAGGAAGGGGCCGTCGTAAACCGATAAGTGCGCTGCCGGATCTTCCGAAAACAACGTCGCATCACACGAAATTCCTAGCGCCGGATTTAATTCCAGCAATAGTTTTTTTGGCGATAAGATAAAATCTTCGCCGACGCAACGTTTTGCCTGGTAAATCGCGTTGCGCAAATTTTTCTTAGCAATGGCTTCATCTTCATCCGGCCAAAGCAATCCGGCAATCTCCGTGCGGGTAATCGTCTCGTTAACAGCCAGATAATAAATCATGGCGTTAATTTTGTTGTAGGGAAAGAAAATTCTTTCGCCATCGCGTTCCACCGCCGGCATACCAAAAAGCTTAATCTGTATTGTCACGTAGTGTCCTCCTTTCCGTAGCATCTATCTTCCCTATTATACTATACGTCAAAAGATCGTCCACGATTTGACGTGAAATTAGACCATATTCTCCTTTTTTTCCGATAAATTCGACTCTTATTTCTTCATCTTTTTTTCTTGTTTTTTATCCGCTTTGGACGGTAGCAGGATACACTCTTTGCTTAGGAAGTCTGTTCTATGTTTTTTCAGGCTTTTGTCAGTTTTTTAGTCGATCTGCGTTACGCTATCTCCTTTATCCCGTCGTGGCAGAGGCCTATAGCGATAACGTTTTCGAGAGGCTCGTTTCTGAATATAAAATTTGTTAAACGAGCGTGGGGTAAACCTTATCCTAAGGGATATGAACTTTTGAGGAGGAAACATGAAAAAAGTAGTATTGAACGGTTCGGATCTGACTCTGGACCAACTGGTGGCTGTTGCCCGTGAGCATGCTACGGTTGAACTGGCACCGGAAACCGTGGATGCGGTTAAGAAATCCCGCGGCATCGTTGAGAAAATTGTTGAAGAAGAACGCGTTGTCTATGGTATTACGACTGGCTTCGGTTCGCTGCACAACGTACATATCTCGAAAGAAGACTGTGTACAGCTGCAAGAGAACCTGATTCGTACCCATGCTGTCGGCGATGGTGCACCGCTTCATGAAGATGAAGTTCGTGCCGTCATGCTGATTCGTGTCAACTCCTTGGTCAAAGGTGTTTCCGGTGTTCGTCTGGTCACTGTACAGACCTTGATTGACATGCTGAACAAGAACGTAGTTCCGCACATTCCGGAAAAAGGATCCTTGGGCGCCAGCGGCGACTTGGCTCCGCTTTCCCACATGGTTCTCCCGATGCTGGGTCTTGGCCGCGCCTTCTACAATGGCGAGCTGATGAGCGGCAAAGAAGCCATGGAAAAAGCCGGTGTTAAGACGATTCATCTGGAAGCCAAAGAAGGTTTGGCCCTGAACAACGGTACCACCGTTTTGACCGCTGTCGGTGCTCTGGCTACGTATGACGCCATCCAACTGTTGAAGCTCTCCGATATTGCCGGCGCGCTGTCTCTGGAAGCTCATCGCGGTATCATCGATGCCTTCTACGAGAAGCTGCATGCCATTCGTCCGCATGCCGGCTGCATTGCTACCGCTAAGAATATCCGCAACCTGACCGAAGGTTCGACCTATCTGACACACACTGCCGAACTGCGTACGCAGGATGCCTACACGCTGCGTTGCATCCCCCAGATCCACGGCGCAAGCAAAGACACCATCAGCTATGTTGCTTCGAAGGTGGCTATTGAATTGAACGCTGCTACCGACAACCCGATCGTTATCTCGGACAAAGAAATCATCTCCGGTGGTAACTTCCACGGTGAGCCGATGGCACAGCCGTTCGACTTCTTGGGAATTGGCGCGGCTGAAATCGGTAACGTATCCGAGCGTCGTATCGAGCGCCTGGTCAACCACCAACTCTCCGAGTTCCCGTCCTTCTTGGTCAAACATCCGGGCCTCAACTCCGGTTTCATGATCACTCAGTACAGCGCTGCATCGCTGGCATCCGAGAACAAAGTTCTTGCTCATCCGGCAAGCGTTGATTCCATCCCGTCCTGCGAGAACCAGGAAGACTTCGTCTCCATGGGCACCATCGCTGCTCGCAAGGCTCGCGACATCGTCCGCAACAGCCTGCGCTGCGTTGCTACCGAAATCCTGGCAGCCGTTCAGGCTATCGACTTCCGCAAGGAAATGACAGACGGTAAATTGGGTGTTGGTACTCAGGCCGCTTACGACGCTGTTCGTGAGAAACTGAACTTCATCGCCGATGACCATGAAGTTGAAATGTACAACGAACTTGAGAAGATCACGAACCTGCTGCTCGACGGCAGCCTGCTCGAGGCTGTTGAAGAGAAGGTCAACTTGGATCTTCAGTAATCAAAAAAAGCTATATAAAAGCGGAAGGCGGCCTTTGGGCCGCCTTCTTTTTTATTGACTAGGTGGTGTTTGTTGGCAAGGGGGGTGGTTGGCGAAGGGGGCGTTGGTTGGCAGGAGGCTTTGGTTGGCCGGAGGGCGTTTCTTGGCGAGGGTGTGTTTGTCGACGGGTGGGCGTTTGTTGGCCTGGATGTGTTGATTTGCGGGCGGAATTTTTCACCCTTCTAACGCCACATGAAGCGATTTTCTTACACTACAAAAGACGTCGCAGCGTGATGCACGGCGAAACGATGATGTTGCGACTAGGTGTTTTTCGTATTTTCACTTTTACCTAGTCGAAAAATGCAGGCAGAGTCGGCGCAGCAGCTAGGTATTTTTCGATATACGCTTTTTACCTAGCTAAAGAATGCACACAAAGGCGGCGCAGCGGCTAGGTATTTTTCGTATTTTGACTTTTACCTAGCCGATAATCGCGCACCATCGCCCCATTGCGACTAGGTATTTTTCGTATTTCGACTTTTACCTAGCCGGAAAATGCAGGCAAAAGCGGCGCAGCAGCTAGGTATTTTTCGATATACGCTTTTTACCTAGCCGATAATCGCGCACCATCGCCCCATTGCGACTAGGTATTTTTCGTATTTCGACTTTTACCTAGTCGAGAACCACACGCAAAGGCGGCGCAGCAGCTAGGTATTTTTCGTATTGTCACTTTTACCTAGCCGAAAAACCCTGTCTGTCCCAAGCGTACGACATTTCATAAAGGAATTGGTCTCGCGGCGACAGTTTGTACTATAGAAACTCCGACACAACCGGGTTTGTTTATAAAAAAGAAGGTGGCCCGGCGGACCACCTTCTTTTTTACTCACGACTCCACATTTATTTCTGCGTTTTCACGCGCTTTTCTGGCGCAAACGTCTTACCTGTTCTATTATCAGCGCGACAAGCCACAGCGAGACAAACTCCATCGCCATCCATTCGTATATCGCCGGATATTCCACCACCGGCAGGATAAAGGCCACATAGAAAGCGGCACTTGCGCATAAGCAAATGGCTCCGCCGAGGGCCATCGGTTTGCTCCAAATGGTGTGCTGTTCTTGGTATTGCAAAACCGCATAGACCACCAGCGTCACCACAAAAAGGATGCCGATAACCCATTGCGCGAAGGAGATGAGCGAAAGGAAGAAATCTATCAAAGCCGATTTCTTCGGAACGACGACTTCCGTCATTGCTATCCACTTTTCAGGGGTCATTTGGCGAAAATTGATGAATGTCTCGTGTTGAAGAACAAAGACAGCAGAAAAGAAGAGCAGTTGCCAAATAATGTCTAGGGGAATTGCCCATTTTAGCCAATCATGCCAATCTTTCTTGGAAATAACTTCATTACGCATAAAGAAGCCCTCCTTAATTGAAAGGATTATGTGCGTTAAAAACATCAAAACGTACATTCGTCGGATAATTGCCTTCTGTATACATCCAAGGATAAGTATACCAAGGTCCCAGTACAGCGCTTTTAACTTGTGTGACACGATTATAGATTGATACAAGCTTTCTTTTCCTACCCGGTAGTCACTCTATAATGAACGTGACCGCCATACGGCGCTCTTCTGCTAGGTTGCTCATCATCGTCACCTCGCATAACAATGCCATATCCTGGAAGAAATAGTTCCATGTAATCGTTCAACATCTCTGTTGCATTTTGCTTTTTCAATTGATTCCATATTGATTGTTGTAGCTCAACATACTTTGCATGCGTTATTTCATTTTATGGCTGAAAAGGAGTTTATTTCTATTCACAGATTTACCCAAAAGCTATATTGCTATACAAATTTTCTCAATTCTTTTTTTCTTTTTCATACAGCGCATAATGCTGCGGCGCTTCAAAGAAAAAGTCCGCACGGTCAATAAGCCGATAGCCGGGAAATTCCCGCTCCTCTCCTCTTGTAACGATAAAATCGACACGTCCTTCACGAATGGCATCCTTCTGCTCCTGTTCCATTTCCGCAGAAGGAAGATTCAATCGGCAAAAAGCGCGAACATTCGGTACGATCCCGGTCACCGTATAAAAGCCGCCGTCCAAAAAGCCGTAATTTAGAAGCGTCGGATGTTCTTTTTTTTGGATCTGTTGCGCAAAACGATATTGAGGCAACGCTTCGCGAACCGTTCCTCGCAAATAAGCATTCGGTGAGAAGAACGTGGCGTAGCCAACAGCGAAAGCCAAGGTCAATAGGCAAGCCAAAACGAAAGAAGAACGTGCTTTTCGCTCGCCACGCCTTTCCCAAGCCCTGTTCTCCTGCGGCGTTTCTGTCGATACTTCCCTGTCGTTGGCAAAAACGCGTTGCCAGAAGACAGCTGACCACTCAACCAGTGCGGCACATCCGATACAGGCAAAAACAGCGAGTGGCAGCGCATAGTAGACATAAAATCGTCCACCGATATAGATAAAGCACAGGAGAAAAAATGCCTGAAGCAGCAGATGAAGAAAGGTGCGCAAAGGACGATAAATCAAGCACCAAAAGAGACCCAAGGTTTCCATGCTGAACACAAGGCCGAGTGTTGCCCTGGCAATCCCATAACCGGTTCGCAGGTTAGAAAGCAACGAATTCCCTTCCCCCTCGACACGCGAATAGGAAAATAGGTTATCGATAAAATAGCCCTGCACGAGCTCCGAAAGCGCCCCTTGCAGAAGAAAATAGAGCAAGATGGGAACGGTAATCAGCAGCAGGCCGACAAGAATTCCGCTAAATAGACGAAGTAAAGCGCCGATACCGGCCTCTCTCACTGTAATGAACGCCACCACAATAATCCAGCCGATATAAAGGCCTACCAGCGTGTATTTACTCCAAAATACCATGCCAGAAGTGATGCCGATCGCGACGGCTTGTCCGAAGCGCATCGGCTGTTTTCGTTCCACCACCAATAGTCCTTGATAAAGCGCATAGGCAAGTGGCGCCAACGCCAGCTGTTCGACACTGTCCCCATGCGCAAAGGGTCGTGATGAAAAAACGAGTGCGCCCATCAAAGGAAGAAGAACAAGCACTATTGATTTTTCGGTCAAAACACGGCAAGTGCGATAGCTATACCATAGGAAGCCGAAGGCGGCAGCAATTTCCAACAGATATACACCAAAAAAGGTGCGGTATGAAATCATGGCGGCAACGGCATGGAGCATATACAAAAACGGGCCCTTTTGCTCCCACAGGTCGCGATACGGCAAAAGACCACGTAACATGGATTTCCCAACGGTAAAAAAGCAGTTGGCATCCACCCAGTCATTCAACGGATACAGCGGCGAGGATTTGGAGCACAGCGTAATCAGCAGCACGGCGGCAAGCAGAAGATACATCGCAATGCCTTTACGAAATCTTTGCGGCGGCATTTTCGAAGGCATCATTTGTTCCAAAACGCGGGGCTCGCCCGAAAGAGAAGATTCGTTGCTTTGTTTATTCATCGACATCATAAGGATTTTTTCCTTCGCTCTCGGCGGTTTTTGCTACCATCGGATCCGCTGCTTGCTGCGATTTCTGCGGTTTTTCTGTCTCCAAAAGGCGCAACTTTCTTTTCTTCTCTGTGCGTTCCGCGATGATATAACGCGGGCGATGCTTCGTTTCCAGATAGATTTTACCGATGTATTCGCCAATGACACCTAGCGATATCAGCTGAATGCCGCCCAAGAGTGCTGTTGTCAAAACCGTACTGGACCAGCCGGGAACGCTGCGTCCGGTAAAATACGAAATCAACACCCAAAGAATCAATAAAAAGCTGAACAGGGAAAGCAACATACCAAGCCCCGTAATCAGGCGAATGGGCTTGATACTGAGGCTGCTAATACCGTCAAAAGCGAGCGCCAGCATTTTTCGAAGCGGATAATGGCTCTCCCCCGCCAGACGTTCCCGACGATCGTAATAAACGCTCGTGCTGCGAAAGCCGACCAGCGGAAACATACCGCGCAAAAAGATATTCACTTCCCGAAAATCAGAGAACGCTTCAAGGGCTTTTTGGGAAACCAGACGATAATCCGCATGGTTATACACGACATCCGCTCCCATCCAGCGCAGCAGCTTATAATAGCCCTCCGCAGAAGTGCGCTTAAACCACGTATCCGTGTTCCGCGCTTTGCGCACGCCGTAAACAATGTCACAACCGTCGCAATATGCATCCACCATGGCATCCATTGCACGTAAATCATCCTGCCCGTCGCAGTCAATGGAAATCGTAATGTCGGCCTTTTCCTTGGCTTCCATCAGCCCCGCTAATAGCGCATTTTGATGGCCGCGATTGCGACTTAGCGCAATCCCTTCCACATCGCTATGCTGTTTTGCCGCCTGTTGAATGAAATCCCAGGTCCCGTCTCGGCTGCCGTCGTTGACAAAAAGGAGGCCACTGTCCGATGCGATTTTCCCTTCCTCTCTCATACGTTGCAATTGCTGCCGAAAAAGGGGCAACGTGACAGGAAGCACCGTCTCTTCGTTATAACAGGGAATGACAATGATGAGTTTGGGTGTCATAGCGGATCCTTTCCGTGTTTCTCGAGCGCACCCTTAAAGGACGCTTTGCAGAATTTCGGTGTAACGTTCCTGTCGGTTCCTTTCCCCATCGATGGTTTTATGAAAGGAATGATGGACCGAAAACCGATGTTGATAGTTTTGTTGAATGTCCTGCGGATCCAATGCGTGTGCCAGTTGTATAAATTCCTGGGCTACTAGTGCATGGTGCCCCAGACCCGCTTTTTCCACCGATGCCACATAAGCGGCAATGTCCTCCGGTTTCTCCAACAAATTCGCTTTTTTAAAGTGATTGACAAAGCCGACCGTGCACGCAGGTTTGACGAGCAACGGAAACATGGCCTCTTTTAATGTCTCTAATACGCGCGCACTCTCCACCCGATACGATTTCGGATATGCCAGACCCGCCTCTTCCATCAGGGCGTGTAGCTCTGTTTTGTCCAAGCACATCTCAATCGTTTCTCGGCATTCATTGACAATATGATACGGTGGTAATGGCCCTTGTTTGGCTAAGAACAAAGCATAGGCATCCGAGGTGGGAATCAGATAGCCTTTTTCCCCGCACTGCGCAAGATATTCCCCGGCAGCGCACAGCGCCTCTAGGATATTGGCATTCAAAAAAGAGCGATGCACATATTTCGAATGACATGCAATGCCCTCTTTTTCCGCAACAATAAGACAAGGTAGCGCCAAGGAGCGAAATGCACGCACGGTACCCAAGAGGTTAATATCCGATCCCATCACTACAGGTATGTATTCATAGGAAACATCCGATAACTGCATAGAAACCCTTCTAGACCTGTCTCTTTATAAAGTAACCGATGCGACATCTGTTTTATCATGCCTTTCCTGAAAGCAGGACTCTTCGTTCGAAATCTATCATTCTCAATTCCGGAAGTCAATTGCGCTATACTCAGAAATCCAGCACCTCTTTTTTCTTGTACACCGCATGAATCTCATGGATTGTCCCTCTTTGGAAATATAGCATGAACAAGAACGCCACACCTAGCACAAGGACTTTAAAAGCTCCTGCAAAGGCCCAATAATTGGCCATTAAAAACAGACCGGTCATAACGGCAGCCTGCTTTTTCTGCGGAATCCAAAAGCCCGATCGTTTCGAAAAATAGGTGCGGGCAATATAAAAGACCACCTGTGAAATAGCCAACGCCAGCGCTGCACCGCGATACCCCCATAAAGGCGTCAATGTCATATTGGCAAGCAGCGTGGGAAAAAAGATGCAGAGTCGGATTGCCAGATTGTACTTTGTTTTGCGTGCAAAGGTAATGCCCAGCACCGTCGTCTCCGACAACACGAGAAAAATGGGTTGCAAGCTCACTAGGCCAAATATCGTGGATACCGCACTGTAATTTTTTCCTAAGACGTAGGGCAAGAGCATGCTACCCAGTAACGCCAATACAAAGGCTGCACTCATGACCAATAACAGTACATCCGCCACAAAAGAAAATTGTTTTTGACTTTTATGTTTTTCATGCCAACGAATGGAAATCGGAAACCAAAATCCTGTAAAGGCGGCTGTTATCAAGCTAAAGACACTGGCAATGCTCAAGGCTGCATTATAGATAGCCAGACTGCCCGGCACCTGAATGCCGTGTAGAGTTAAATTTCCTAAACTGTTCAATAATGAGGAGAGGGCGAAATCTAAAATATAGGGATAGGCGTAGAGCCACATTCTCTTAAACAGCACGCGATCCCATTGAAATCACCGAAAGTCAAAAAACTCACGATATTGATAAAGGAGAAACAGATCATAAAGGATATTGCCAAAAATCATGCCCATCGCAGCGCCCACATAGTCCTTGCGATAGGTGACCAGCAGAATAACGGTTAGTAAAAAGGTGAAGAGCTTGGCCCCGGCGGTAATCTTTGAAAAATCAAAGCCGCGTTCCTGCATACGCACCAAAAAAAAAGCTTTCAATGATATTGATGAGTGCCCACAAACTGCCGAATATGATCAGTAACGCATCTTTTTCCGTATGAAATGCCCAGCGTGAAATGGGCTTGGCGAATACGATGCTCAGCAGAAAAAATAACACACCCACCAGCAATGCCGGCAATATCGCCTGTTGAAAGGTGCGGCGACGATCCTGCGCGCTATGAAATTCTCTGGCAAAGGCCTGATCCATGCCAATGCAAAGAATGCGCGGAATTTGCAGCAACAGGAGTTTAAAAAAGGTAAATAAACCATAGCTTTCCGGCGTCAAAAGGCGCGTCAGAAGCGGAATTTAACAATAGCGATCAGCCCCAAAAAAATCGGGTCTAAACTAAAGCCTGCCATGTTTTTTAAAATTTTGCCCATGCCAGACTCCTTGGCAACTTTCTCCTCTTTTATATTTCTATTTCTTCGAGCATACTGGATAGCCATGCGCCATGTCAACCGATTGCCATACTGCATTGCAAAAACAGGAATGGCTTGAAATCAATGATTTCAAGCCATTCCCTTCCCATCGGAGTGACAGGATTTGAACCTGCGACCCCTTGTCCCCCAGAAATTTTTTGCGATTTTTTCGATCTGGCGAAATCACCTTAAAATGTTGATTTTTAATGGGGACAAAATCGAGCGGAGAAGAGAGGGATTATTCCCCCTCTTCTTCTAACATTTTACGGCGCTTTTCGACCAATGTTTCGATCTCCAGTAGATCTTCTTCGGTCGCATGGCTGCGGATGAAAAGTCTTGCTGTACGAAGATATCCTTGAACGGTGGCTTTTTTACGATTACGCTCCTCCCATGCCCTGCTGGCTCTTTTTTGCGCTTCGCTTGTTTTTCCTGCCATACTACTTCCTCCTCATCCTAATTTGGACGATCAAGTTAATCACACTAACGGCCAGATTTGCAATAAGCAAGATTCTCAATGTTTCCATTTTTATCTGTCGGGTATATTATAGATACACCCCCTTTAGGGGGAGGGGCTTTCGCCCCTCGTTCTTAGTCCTTGCGGTGTTTGTTCTTGATAGCAACGATCAGGCTAATGACATTCACTATCAAGCCCGCAAGGGCTATTATTGTATCTACGTCCATTCCCTTCCTCCTCTCTAATTTTCGTGCTTGCCACTTCCTTAGCACAGTTATATTATAACGTCTACGTTATATTCTGTCAATACTATTCTATAGATTTCTCACGATTTCCTCGCGATTAAGTGGCTATTTTCAAGGCTTTGAAGTGATTTCGTACGATTCTTCTCACAAAAAAAGACCGCCCAACATGGACGGCCTCTTCTCTATTCTATTTCTGTTCGTAATTCGTGAGTACGATTTTGTCCTCCATGTACGTATCGTGTACACCTTTGAGAATCGTCCCTGCGCAAGCCGTAACCGCACCGAGGATAGTCATGGTGATTTCCGTATATGGCCATGCCACAGCTTGACCGATTGCTCCTATACAGGCGATAATCGCCGGACAAACAATCTGAATACATAGTTTTAGAATGTCATAAGTCTTATTTGTCATATTTAGCCTCCTTAATGGAACGTTCCCCACGCTTTGCCACGCACACCATTGCGGTACGTCCGCACCGCACAATAGCGACGAATTCCACTACCTCCGATATACGAAATCCACACGTAGCCGTTTCCCACATAAACCCGGTCATATTTGACACTTTCGCCAGCACGGTATACAGCTACAATGGAGCTTGTTGTTGACGGCAGCGCACGAACGTTGGTGGCTGTGCCAAAGGTAAAGGTAGCACTCTCAAATTTATCAAACCGCGCTCCGGCAACGTCTGGCGTCGTCTGTGGCTTTGGCTGTGGTTTCGGTGCAGGTTTTGATTGCAGGTCTTTTTGGCTCGTTGCGGGAAAGCCATTTAATCCTGCTTTTCTGACAATTGCCGGATAGTCTTGGTACATCACGTTAAGGTCTAAGTTCCCGTTGTACCCCGGAAGACGTCCGGTTGAAGTATACTGCCACATCCCATAGGCACCGGTGTAGGATGGTTTCGATACGCCGTAGTGTGCTACCCAAACATCGATGTCCGCGAGCGCTTGCATGTTAAGCTCTGTATAGAGCCAGGAAGAGGAAGCGTAGATTCCCACATAATAACCAAGCGATTCCAAGCGCTTACAAAAAGCGCGCCCCGTTGCAGTAAGCGCTTCACTCGAAGCCGGACGTTGGTAATGGTTGTCTTCCGTGTCCCAGTAGATAGGTAGCTCAAAGGTCTTTCCTTTAAGTCCCATTTCATAGCAGGCGTTTGCCTCTGCCGTTCCTTCTGCGACCGTGTCAGCGCACGAGTACCAGTACGCCCCCACAGGGATTCCGTGCTGCTTGCAGGCTTTGTAAAACGCTTCGAATTGCTCGTCCTTGCCGTAGCTGTTGCCTGTACCCCAGTAGGTGCGACCGACTCTCAAGATCGCTCCTGAGATGTGTTTTTTAAGTTCAGCAAAATCAAATGCCGCGGGATTTTGGTGAGATGATACGTCAATTACAATTTGTGCCATTTTGCCTCCTTGCTTTGCTGCGCAAAATAAAACGGCCACCGATTGTGACCGTTAAAGTGCTTTGATACGCGCGCTGTCCAATACATATACTGCCAAGACTTCCGTATTTTCCTCCTCTCTAAAAATTCGACGCTCCAGAACGTCTATTAAGGCGTCCGAAAACTGTAATAGGTATAGTGGCTACTCTTTTATCCTATCTTCTCACCTCGCACGGCGTAGCGCCGGCAGAGCGATTTCGCATTTATCCGAGCATGCTTCTTACCGCATAGCCGATAATGGCACTGACAAAAGCGGTAATAGCGGCAATTTTAACCGTGCTATAGGTGTTTCCATCCGCCGTGAGCAGGGCCTCTAGCTTCGAGTTGATCGTACCAAGATTCTCATCGATCTTTTTGCGCCACTCGTAGTCCGCTCCTTGGTGGGTCTCTAGCTTTATCAAGCGCTCGCCGTGGTCCTCTAGCATCTTGTCATGCCGCTCGGTCCGTGCGAGCAGTAGTTCAATTTTGTGCTCATCCATAAGCACCACCTCTCTTCGTCTTTTTTACCTGGGTTCTTACTCCCCTGCCGGCGCAGTCGTCAGCATGATTCGCTCTGCTGTAGAGAGGTCATCCATCTCCTGCTCAAGCGCCACCACCTGATCGCAAGCCTCGGTGATTTGGCGCTGCACCTCGACCACTTCTGCCTCCTTGGTTGCCTGCTCCATGCGCAGTGTCTTTAGCGACGCGTTGATCTCATCCTTGTGCTTTCTAAGCGTTTCTTTTCTTGTCTTAATTTCATCTAAAGTCATAACTTTACCTCCATCTTCCGATCGCTATCATGCTAAGTTCTGTAGCGCCATCGTTGCGTTTCACAGCGTCGAGTAAGCGTATGCCGCAGTTGGTTTTTGTGGTGCTGTACGCACTGCCCCACGACGCACCTGTACCCCAGTAGGCTTCGCCGATAGAGACCGCAGGTGGCTTACTAAAAGGCTGCGGAAACGTCCATGATGTGCTGCCAACGTATAGTGACCCGTATGGACTGGATATAGAAGTCCCCTCTTTCTTGATTTGCCAGCAGATTTGGACGCCGTTCCCATACCGTATCCACTCACCATTGCTGTTGGATCCGTAGTCATGCAAACCGATCGTTGGCCGGACAACTTCGTCAAAAGCGACATACCCCGGTTTTGCGGTCACGCCCATACCGATGCCAGTCGGGCAGAGGTCAAAAATGACGCCTGCCTTTTGTACCGTTGTCGTTAGCTTTGCTACCGTTCCTGTTGCGTCTTTTAACTCCGCAACGATGAGATATGCTTTTTCCGGAGAGAGACCAGAGATGATCGACGAGGAGTTAACCGACGGAGAGGATGCTGGGACGCTGATTTCGGCTTTTGTGGTGGACGTCGATCCGTCCACGAGCTTTATCGTAAGCGTCCCGGAGTTTGACCCGTCTGCAGGCGAGATCGCCAGCTGATAGGAGACCTTGGCATACGTACCAGACGCATCCAGGACACCAGATGACGTGCAGCGATCTGCGCTAAGGCTTGTGAGCACGGGGTTTTCATAGGGCACCACCACATAGGTGCCGTGATATGAGGACGATCGGCCGCGTGAGTCGTAGACCTGCATGCTCCAGTTTTTTGTCCCTGCGGATGAGGGTAAAAACGTCTGCTTGTCCTCAATTCGGCTTGGCGGAAAGTGATTTGGCCACTTTCCGCGGCCGAGGTCAAAGGCGTACCCGTCTGCCTTAAAGACGATGCGATCGATCGTCGCCCCATAGAGATTGTCATCCCCAAAGGACCATCGCCCCTCCGCGCGTGTTTTGCTTTGTAAGATCTTCCCGTCTAAGCCGCCGGAGTAGATCCCAATCTCGTGCTTGGTAAGCGTCGGTTTGACATTGTCCGGGATTTTAATCTTGATTAGCCGCGTTGCCGGCACGACATACTCGCCGTCCGGGGAGTACGACCGCACGCCGATGGCAAAGCCCGCTTGTTGAAGCGTCCGCATGTGGTTTTTGCCGAAGTAGTCCAGGCTCGGTGTAAATTCCCAGCTTTCCACCCCGGGCGCTGCAGAGTAGTTTCCGTAAGTGAGTGGTGACGTGCCTATGGCGACGTAGTGCGCATACTGCAAAGCCGATCCGGTCTTTTTGATCGTGACCTTGATGGTATCCTGCCCTAAGACGCATACGGTATTTTCATCGGCAAGATTGCCATTGACGCGGACTTCGGTTACCACCGCAGCCTGATACGGGCGCTTAATGGTAGCACTCGCCGATGTAGTCAGCGTGCCAAAGCTGACGTTGGTTGAGTAAGATGCAGAGACGCTGACGGCTCTTGATACGCCGCTGCCGTATGCGACGGTTTTTTGTGCGCTACCGATCCATTGCTTGCTTTGGTGCTGGCTAAAGCTGTGACTAAAACTGTAAGAGGTTCCGTCGATCGTGATGGAGCCCGGAGGGGACCAGTGGTTCCAACCGCCCTGTGTATCGCAGATGTAAAGGTTAGCGGTGACCGTGGCATTGGCCGAGTTATTGGCAACGCTAAGCTCCAGTTGTAAATATGCCATGGCTACTCTCCTTCCTTGTTGTAGTACACGGTCAGATGGTCAACGCCGCTTAGCGTTCGCATCCGCCACTGGTATTTCCCAGTGCTTGACGGGGAGTTTAGCTCCAGCATGGTTGCGCGGACATTGGTCACGACCAAGTTTTCTGCATTAAAATGCCCACGCTTTGCAGATTCGACTAAAAAAGAGATTTCTTCAGGCGAGAGCGTAAGCGCTACATAGCTACCCCTGCGCCCCAAAAGGACATTGCCACCGTCCACCCAGATGTAGCTTTGTAGTTCCTGTAAGTTTGACTCGATGGCAGAGATCTGATCCGCCATGCGTGCGCTCCAGTCGGCGTTAAGGTTGTCCATCTCGGCTCGGACACGCGCTTCGTAAGCCGCAGTGATTTGCTGCTCGATGTCGGTCACGACACCGTCAGCATACTGCTGTGCGGCGAGCTTCTGCGCATCAGCATAGTCTCTGATTTTTCCCGCTTCTTCAGCGATTTCGCCTCGCGCGGCATCAAGCATCATCTTAAGCTGCTGGCTTGTCATGCACTCCGGCGTGGAGATCTCTGTGCGCCCGTCTGTATAGGTGGTTTTGACACGCCTCCATACATAGATTTCTGTGCCGACGCTTGGCGGTGTCTCCGACCATCCGGAGGTCGGCGCAGTTTGACCGCTTGTTGAGGCAGCGTACTCGTAGATCGCACTTTTCACGCCGGCTCCGTCTTTCCCGGGAGGTCCTGGCGGGCCATCTTTACCCGGTGTGCCATCTTTTCCAGGCGCACCGGCATCACCTTTATCACCTTTATCACCTTTGAGCGCTGCCATGATCTCCGCGGAAAGCAAAAAGCCCTGACCCGGTCTATAGGTCATAGCACCGTTACCAAAATTTAAGGATTTTGCATTAAAGTCGATGTATCCCCAACCGCCCTCCAAACGCCCTGCGCGGATGAGGTTTGCTGTAAAGCCGTCACCTGTGCCGAAGGTGCGAATTTTCCACGATCCGTCCGAATTCTTTTCATTCGATATGACGAGCTTTCCAGCGCTCATGCCGATCATTTTCGAAGGATTCTTTTCGATCGGTGCGTTGAAAGAGTAAAAACCCGCAGGAAGGTGATATGGATTGTCGGCCTTCAGGTCGTAATTGTAGCCGTCCTCATTGAGCCACTGCTCCGTGAGCGCTTTTGCGATCGACGCAATGTAGCTTTCCTGCGCGGCCTTTTCCTTTTCCATTTCACGCCTTCCATCTGCCGTTTGCTGTGCCGGGCTTTTCACAAGCTGCTCGCCAAACTCGATTTCTTGCTTAGCCGGAAGAAGAAAGGAACGTTTGGACTTAAAGACGCGCGTTTTGTAGGCGATGTTTAAGATTGGATTTTTTATCCGCACGATCTCATAGAGGCTGATCCTGCGGTCATCAAAGACGGTCGACTTGAATTGCGCCATTGGCCTGCTATGCGTCATTGCATAGTCATAGGTGAGACGCAGGAGCTCCTCCGGATTATCGACGTCGTTAAACTCCACGAATCCGATTCTCGGTTTCCCATCCGCATAGCCGTACAGTGCGGTTGCACTCTGGATCTCGATGTATTCTTGCCCGAGCGGCTTATCTGCAGGATCGCCCTTCGCCTTACTCCATGAGATGCCCTTAAAAGTGATTTTTCTCCCATAGCCTCCTGTAGCTTCTCCGCTTTCGTCTTTTTTTTCTTCTCCTTTTCCGCGTCCGATAAAGGCTGTGTAGAGCTCCTCCTCAGAAGTGCTTGCGGTAACGGTTAAAAGACGATCTCCGTATACGTAGAGGCGTCCGAAGTCCTCGTCGAAGCTGTCGGCAAAGTAGAGCTCCTGTGCAACAATTTTCCCATTCGTGAAGGTGATTTTTGGCTTAAATTCACATCGCCACGTTTTGATCGCATCCCAAAAAGCGTGAAGGCGGGACGTATAATAAAAATTCGTTGAAGCGATGCCCGAGACGCTATTTTGAGCCACGTTCCAGCCAGATCCTTGCAAGACGGGAGCGATCGCCGCGTCAAAGCCCGTCTTTTGTGGCCGGGCATCTTTGATATAGTCCTGTGCCTTTAGATCGTCGAAAAGTTTATAGATTCCGTCGATGGTAATCTCGTAACCTTCTTTTTTGCGCGTGACGATTTTGTATATCCAAAAGTTATCCCGATCGAGCGGGTCTCGCATACCGAAATATGCGGCTTTATCTAGGCTTTCCGTGTATTTCGCATTCACGCTATGCGTTATGAGGCCAGCTCTCTCGGCGATCTGATCGCTCTCTGTCAAAATGTCGTTTGGCAGGACGTCGATGACAGATAGCCGTCGGTCAAAAAGGTACGTCCCCATTGTTACCCCCTCTACATCATCCGCTTTCGATACGTCATTTTCCCCGTCCCGCTTACGGAATCTCCGTGACAAATGATGAATTCTGGAAACTGGCTCACTTCAAATGCAAGCCTACTCGTGATGTTTATATCCCCTCTGTAAATTCTCGCTTCGATGAAGTCGACTGTGATTTCGGAGCTTTCTGCCGACTGCAAAGCGATTTTTTCGGCTGTAGTGACGTTTTTTATCAGCGTTGCATCTGATGGAGTCGTGGTATAACGGATTAGCTTGTATGGGATGCCTTTTTGCGCACTATCCGAAAGCATTTCCTTTATCGAAGCCGTTTTTTCTATGCCGTAGCGATACGGATCCGGGCATGATACCGTGATCTCGAATTTTGAATTGTTCTTCCCGGACTCCGGCTCGGAGATAGAGATGATGCGCCCAAAATAGCGATATTCAGGATCATCAGCAAAGATAATCTCTCTTAATTCCATGTTTCGATAGCAAAGGGCTCGTAAACTGCTAAAGAATGTAGCCATCTCCGCTGACGTCTTCGTCTTTATCTCACACCCGACAATGATTTTTCGTGTGGGAAGGGATCGGGCATAGACAATTCCGCCGTCTCTCCCAGGAATCTTCCCCGAATCGCTTTCTTGAATACTCAAGCCGTGACGGCCACTTGTATAAAGGACGCGAAGATAGGATTCATTCCACCCTGTCAGCCACTTCCCATCGATTGATACATCTTCGCTCGGGCGATTCATTTCCGGCGGCGTTCCTTTAATGTCTTTGTAGTTATATAGCATTGCTCACTCCTATAGGTACGCCAGCTCGAGTTTCGCCTTGCGGCCTTGCTCGCCACTGATGTCGTCGACGTATGCGCGATATTCACGTCCGCCAAGGGACAGGTTCGCAATGAGAGGCTTCTGTTCGCCCTTGAGCATCGAGCTGGCGATTTTTTCGCCAATTGTCGCTGAAAAATCTCCCATTGTTTGTCCAATGTCCGGGTTAATAATAGCCGAGGCTTCAAGCGTTGGGACTTTCAGAATATCCTCCATAGCGGAGGTAATCTGTGGCTCTCCACGATAGATGCTGTCACTGATCGTTCCACCAAAGTTAAGGCGATTTAAGTCACGAAGCGGGCCTCTTTTTGCTGGTGAAAATGGTAGGAAATTGCGCACAGCGCCAACAACATTGCCAATTGCTCCTGTAACCGCTCCAATTGCGCTCCCGATGCCGTCGGCGATAGAATGCACAATATTCGAACCGGCATTAAAGAAATCGGTAATCCATCCTTTGACGGTGTTATATGCGCTTTGTATGCCTTCCGAGACAGCGGAAACCACTTTATCGAAAGACGTTCTTACACCACGGACAATGCCGTCCCAGATCGACGTGAAAAACTGAGATATCTTATTAAGTCCTGAGGTCACAAAGTTTCTTGCCGAGTTGATTCCGTTTGAAACCGTTGATTTGATTCCTTCCCAGATAGAACCTAAAAAACTCATGATCCCGTTCCAGATGGATGAAAAGAAGCTGGCAATCGCACCAAGAACGCTCGATATGATATTCCATGCAATTTTCAATGCACCTGTTACGATAGACGTGATCGTATCCCAGACATATTTAATAAACCCGGTTATACGGTTCCAGATCGCTTCAAAAATGCCTTTTACGCCTTCCCACGCCCGGTTCCAATCTCCTGTGAATATCCCGATAAACACATCTAAAATTCCAAGGATAATGTCTTTTGCCGCTGCGAAGAGATTGCAGATGTTGTCCCATGACGCTGTGACAATCCCGACGATCATGTCAATTGCCGGTGAAAAAACTTCCAGTAGATAGCTGACGATGTTGCCGATCGCCTCCATCAATGGAGCCATCCGCTCCGCTATGCCTTGCAGAAATTCGTATGCTGTCTGCGCTAGTTGAGATAGATGCTCTGCAATCACCGGTAGAATTTGTTCAATCAAAGGCTGTAGAAAAGCCATCACTTGTCCACCGATGTCACCGATACCTTGTGCAAACTGTCCGATCGCTTCTGTGGCGGTTGAAAAGATTCCTTTCCAGTCGATTTGTGTAAGCATATCAGCGAATGGTTTGAAGTACGTCTCGACCTGTGATCCAAGTGCGCTAAGGTCAATCGTCCCGATAGAATCTTTTAGCGAGCTCCATCCTTCTTTTACGAAGCTGACCATAGGCCCGAATGTTGCTTCTAGGTCTACCCCGTCTACAAAATCGACGATTCCGCTTATTGCGTCAATGCCGATTTTTGATACCCCGTCAAAGGCTGGTTGCAGTTTATTTGCCAGCGTCTCTGTGAGGCCGCCCATTGCTTCATCAACGGTCTTATACTGTCTCGCCATTTTCGCAAAGTCGCCGTTTGTACCTACCTGACGTACTGTGTTCAAAAAATCCTCGGTCTTGATCTTCCCTTCTTGCACGCCGGCGACAAGCTCCTGCGTCGTCATCCCCATCGCCTTTGCAATTGCCGAAACGCCTGCCGGCGCCTGATCGAGGATAAGTTTGAAGTCCTGCCATGCGACCTTTGGCTTTGCCGCCATCTGCGTTGCCTGCGTCGAGAGTGTTTTCATCGCCTGCTTCGGGTTTTCAGCCGATGCAGCAATGCCGCCGAAGCCTTTAACAAGATCTTCCGCAGACGCGACGCCAACCGCGTCAAGTTGTGCGTAGGTCGATGCCATCTCACTGGAGGAGTAAATGGTTTCTGCCGCGAATTTCGAAAGCTCGCCACGGATGCGCGCAATATCCTGATCGCTATGACCGCTGATTTTCATGTTTGCGTTGAACGTTTTCCAAGCTGCCGAGGATTGATTGAGCTCTCCGATCATTTCTCCGACACCGCTCACAATGCCGTCAAACAGTTTCATGCCGATACCCATGCCGACACCGTCTTTGATTCGGTCTATAAGCGAGCTTGCTTTTCCCATTGCCGACGAAAACCCATTATCGACTGCGGACAGAACAGCCTTTATCGTATATTGCTCAGCCATCATTCCCCTCCTTTCTTTTTCATGTACTTCGCGAAACGCTCGATTTTCGATTCCTTCGCTTTCGCCTCTCCGCTCATGACGGCCTCTTTCTCTGCGTCATAGTCATAAAAATCCTTAAAAGTGCGGAAGGCCGATTCATACGAGGAGCCGAGCTTTTTTGTCGCCTTGGCCATCTGGTTTGCCCATGCCTGCTCGTGTATCAGTAGGCGTTTGTCAACGTATCGAAGTTGATATGCCTCGATGAGGATGCGATACTCCGGGATGGTTAAGCGGTCGACCTCATCAAATGTGCGGAAATTAAAAAAGCGGAAACAGTCAACCGCTACCCGCTTATATAGATCTTCTACTCTTTCGGATTTGCCATTTTCACCAGCGCGTCCTGCACCTTCTTTGCCTTCTCCGCTTCTTCCTGCACCCGCTTCATCGTCGTCTTGGTACAGTTCGCTCGCGTAAAAAAATCGGTCACCATCTCAAAAATGCCGTCAAGATCATCGGTTGACTCGATGTATTCTTCAAGCTCTTTTTTTGAGATTTTCGGTTCTTCGGTTCGGTTCGCGATGAAAAGAATTCGGGCAAGCTGCTCGACGTTTTTATCGATTAGCCCCGCGGCTGCTACTGCAAGGCCAATATTTTGATTCGCTCCGGATGGTGATTTTCGTGTCTCCATTCCGTCAATTTCTCGGATAAAACCAAAGCCAAAGCGAAGCGGATAAACCTCGCCGTTAATTTCGATGTTGTACATGCTTCCTCCTCAAAAAATGGAGAGGCGATAATTCGCCCCTCCCTGCTCTGTCGATCTTTGATTATGCGCCCGTTTTTGGCGTGTCCGCGAACATATAATCCGCAAGTGCCTGCTGCTCTTTTGTGACGGTTACATCGCCCTTCACGCCCTTGCCATTGATCGCAAAGGATGTAGCAATCTCGGCATAGCCTTCTGCGGACGATGTCACTTCAAACTGCGTGATGTAGCCTTGGAAGTAGCGACCGGCGAATTTGTCTGTCCCGGACTTTGCCCTCTCCTGCAGGTTTGCCTCCCAAATGTCCATCAGCTCGTTTTCGTCCATCGCATCTTCGATCACCTTCATGTTTTCATCGTTCTCAGCCATATAGGATTTCGTTGTAATTTCTTGCTCCATCGTAGACGGCGAAACAATCGAGCCGTCTTTCGTAGCTGTTGATTCAGTGTCCACCTTCTTTGAGCGTTTATTCTCTGTGACGAATGCCATCACTGTTCCATCCATCGCTGACGCCTTGCTATGCGGGCGAAAGAGATAGACGAGATTTTTGCCGTATACAGGCTTTCTTTCTTGCATTGTATGCTCCTTTCCTAGCTAAAACTGAAGGTCATTTCCACGACCCCATGAAGTAGTGGCGTCTTTGTCGTCTTGTCCGGGAGAATCGTTTGATGTATTCCGGAGACTTGCCACTGAAAATTTTTCGTTCTGTTTATCGCACGAGCCGTCTTCTTCACATCCAGCATCATCGAAGAAAGCGTGCCTCTCTTTTTTACATCCGCCATCCATACATGAACGCTTTGCGTTACCTCGCCAAAGACAGCGCTTTTGTTTGCGTCGTCGTCTGCCGTGCTCTCTCCAAGATAGAGAAAAGGATATGGCGTTGATGCGTCAGGGAGCGCCCCATCGTACACGCTATTCGGGAACAAACGAAGAAGGCGCGCGCGAAGCTCTGTGAAAATTTCTTGCTGTGGATCCATGATGTCCTCACGATTCTTTCAGAAGTTTCATCAAGTCTTTCTCAAACTTCTTTCCTTGTTCCTTCGCCGCTGGACGAACGAAAGGCTCTGCGTTCATGAAGCGTGTGCCATACTCAAGATAGGGCGCGTACTCTGTCTGTGCTCCGACATACGCTGTCTTTCCGCCGTCGACAATTTCAACGCCGATGCTTCTTGATGTCTGCCCTGTCGCGTATCCTTTGACGAAGGCTTCGTTAGCCTTTCTCTGCATCCTCTGCTGTAAATCGGCACCGTTGTCTTTCACGACTGCGATGATTCCGCTAGTGTCCTTGAGCTTTGACAGCTTTCTGATGAGTTTCGGATCAACTTCGACCTTTATCCCGCCCATTTTGCACCTCGCTAACTATAAACGTCTGCCGATGTCTGAGCCTTCGTGTGAGGTCGACATGGTATGGCTTATCGTCAATCAGGATGTAGCTGAACGCCTTTTCGTAGTGGCCGAGAATATGGACGGTGAATGACCTCTGCCGGATGTCGCCATAGAGAAGTTTCAGTGTCTCCTCGTTAGTGTCATGGACAGCGGCATATACTTCCGTCTTTACGATTTCAGGATCCAGATAATCTCCCGTAGATGGGTCATACTCGCCGTCTACCTGGGAGACGAAAAAAATACGCTTGTCGTATCTCATAGGAATCTGACCACCCCTCTGCCATTTCGTCGAGCATTGTCGCTGGATAGGAGATAGCGCTTAATGTCTGCCATGAATGGCGCAAAGTCGTCGTCGCTCCACTCCATCGTCTCGCCTTCCACGCGATGTGAGGAGAGGCCTTCGGAGCCTATGCGATTAAATCGACGAATGGTCACCTCGTCTGCGATGTAGCCCATCTCTACTGGGATCTCAGCTACTCCGCCAAGCAAAAAAGAAAGCCTTTCCTGCGTGACGCTTGCGATTGCGGTGATCTGCCCGTCGATATGGTCGTCCTCGATGCCAAGGATGCTCTTAATTCGTGTGATATCCATAAAAGCCTCCTATCGGCGGCCTACTTTTTCTTCTCGACCACCGCTCCTTTTCTTCCTTGTCTTGTGCTTCGCGTAGGCTGTTCATCATTGACCTTTTCGATAGGCTGTTCATCATTGACCTTTTCGATAGGCTGTTCATCATTGACCTTTTCGATAAGTGGCTGCCCCTGAAGGTTTTCATCGCCTAAAAGCTCCTTTACACGTGAATCGGTAACGTCCACCCCATCTCTGGGGTAGGCGTCACCGACGTGATATACGTGTTCATCGTCCTGAAGGTCGGTAAAGTATTTCACTACTCGATAGCTGTCCATTATGCACCCGTCCCTGTCGCTTTTACAACCGCGACCTTGTTGTCGTCGAGGATGAATTCCCCGGCTTTCCCTGCACCTTGCAATGCGACACCGTCAAAGTCCTCGGACTCAATCGTGCGTGCGGTGTTGATGCCGGTGAAGGCTTTCCCAACAGCCGCAGGATAGAAGTAGGCCACTTCGTTTTTCTGGAAGAGGTCTTCAGGGATTTCTTCTACACGGAATCCTTTGAACATTGCAACGCCATTTTCGTCGATGTTTACCGAGGAGCGTTTGCTCGTGGTTGTAGCCGGCTGATCGACGATGAGATTCCAAATGTCCGGCGTCACTTTTGCGCACCAGGTGAGATTCTGCTTCACGTTTTGGTTGACGAAGTATTTGTGCGCCTCATTAAAGAGTGCCAAAACGCCTGTTGCGTCCTTCGTCGCAAGGGCGAGCGTCTTGCCGGCGTTGTCGGAAATGAACTTTCCGTGATGCTGATTAAAGAGTGCGACCTTCTCCTGTGCCTGCAGGTCAAGACGATCCGCAACAGCGGCCATGAAGTCATTATTCACCGTGAAGCGGTCAATTCCCTCGTGGAACGCCCACTCCCAGGTATATTTGGCCTCCGTGTCGGTATAGACGATTTCCGTGCGGTTGCCAAAGCGGGAGCTTTTTGCAGTACCCGTTCCAAAGGCAACATTCGCATCTTTGGAGTAGGTATTGACAGCAACTGGAATGCTCGACGTTTTTACGGAAAACGCCGTCGCTTTATTGGAAACGCCATCCAGCGCCTCAATGTTTCCACCAAAAAAGTCTCTGAAATACGCCTGTTTCGCGAATACCGCGCCAAGAAGCGCCTTAAATTGCGCCTGATATTGACGAACGGAAAGAGTGTTGTTAGTCGTAGCCATGATTCATTTTCTCCTTTATTTGTATTTTTTCAGAATGCGATCAAACTCATCTTCCGGCTCAATCGTTGAGGAGTAATCCCTCGGCGTTTTGCCTGAATTTCGTTTTCGTTCAATCGCTTCAACCTGTTTTTCCACAACAGAAAGAAATGCTTCAATGTTTTTCCCGGTCGCGTCCTCGTCCGCGCCGACCACGAATTGAAGAACTGTCTCGTCCGCTTCAATCCCGCTTTTGCTAAGCGTTGATGCCGCAATCTTTCCAAGACGTTCACGGTTTAAGGCGTTCTTGAGTTCGTCTCGCTCCTTTTCGAGCTTGATGCGCTCGTGATTTGCTTTTTCTTCCGCATTCATTTTGGCAACCTTCTGCTCTTCTGCGAGGCGTGCTTTAACGTCGCTCTCGATCTCGCTTCGGATATTTTCCTCGCGTGTCTGCTGTGCCTTGCTCAATCTGCGGTCAAACTCCGCCTGCATCTTCGGGTCTTTCAGGATGTCATCAAAGGACGGAGTATCCTTTTCCGTTTTCTCCGTGTCTTTCTGCTTATCCGCTTTAGCCTCATCGACCTGTTCTTCGTCTTTTTCTGTAATCATTTCCTCTGCCATTGTTTTCTCCCTTCCTTGTCCGCCGCGTTCTTCGCCCACGGTGTCCTTTTGTTGCATATAAAAAGCGCGACCGTTTCCGGTCACGCTTCATGCCTATGATGTTCTTGTGTTTATTTCATTTTCGCAATCGTGCTCTGTATGATTCCCGATAACACAGCTTCGAATGTTGCACCTAATAATTCAGCCGCTTTGTGCATACCGTTGTTGTCTCGCATAAAATCATTTCCGGCAAGCGTCAGCACAATCTCTCCGGATTGAACATAGCCAGTAAAGTCTTTTGTGGCGATTCGCTTCAATCCTTCAATCAGACCATTTGAAACAGCCATGTGTAACACTTGCATAAGATAGGATTCAGGGATATTCAGATATCCGCTTTGTGATTGTAACTGCTCATAATCAACAGGAGTGCCTGCCTTCATGCACTCGCTGATGTATCGCAGAATTTTGTATAAGACAACGTCTATGTCGTTGTAGGTCATGATAACTCCTTTCAGGCATAAAAAAAACCACCGCATAGGCGATGGCTTTAAGTTTCAATAACCTATATCGTATATTGGATCCCCTTTTCCATTTCCCAAAATACGCTTAACCCTTTTATTCCAAACAGAAAGGTCACTCTTTGCCATAATCCAATATGCCCTCTCTGCGTTTTCAGCAGATTTTATAGAACTAATAAACTGTTCCCATTCATTCATGCTGTCGATAAGCAAATACGACTCCTCAGGCTTTCCATTGAAAAACAAATCTGCTATTTTTTTCAGTTCACTTTTCGTTTTCATTAGACGCCTCCTCTCGTATTCTTGCATTAATTATATACCCTTGATCTGTCCTGATCAAATCTAAAATCTCCAATTCAGTGCCGTCTTTTATAACTGCCTCAGATTCAATTGCGTTATCATTGGCAAATATATGGGAACCTTTTTTTGCTTGAATATTCCACCGAACCGGTCTATCCATAAAAACATTTCTGCCTTCTACCATAGAAGTAGAAAAAGAATTTCGTAGCTTAACGATTTTCCCGGATACATTGCAATCGATATTTACTCCATCAAATTCAAAAAAAGACTCCAAAATATCTACTGAATCATATCGATAAAGTAAATAATTTTTTTCTGTTGTTACTCCTTGTATCGCTTTTCGGATCGTTTTTAGGATTTCTTTGTCATGATGAGATAAATGGCTCTCTTCTCCATTTCTCACCATGTAATTTATATGAAACGAATTCGGCGACTGAAAATACCCAGACATCCTCCCTTCATAACTATGCCTTTGCAATAAACGAAACTCCGATTCGCTTAGTGTACTTTTGCAATACTCTGCAAATTTTTGGAATTCAAGAGGATTTATAAGCTCATACGTATCTTCGTTTCCTTTTTGAAGAACCTGTTCCCCTGTTGCCGCCGCAATCGAACAAAAACAGTGCGGATGAATTGGCGGAGCATTCACGCCCGGTCGAATGTCTTTTACTGCAAAAACCATTCCATCAAGCGGTGCGCAATGATCACAGGCGCTCTCTCTTGCGATAAAAACATAGTGCGTGTATCCATTCCGCTCAAAGGACTGCATCTGCGCTTCCGTCTGTACGCGCGCCATTTCCGTTCGGGCTAAGCGTGAGGCGTTATACATGGAGACGTCAAAGCGTCTGCGTAGTTTCCTTGCCATTTCCTGCGAGCTTTTTCCTTGTATGAGTCCGCTTCTAAGATCGTTCGCAATTTCGTTGCGAAGCTGGTCTTGATACATCCAGATGCGGTCACTGAAATTCGCATTTTGAAATGAACTCTTTGCGATTGCCTCTGCCTTTTGCTCTGGATTGATCACGCTTTCCCCAAGGATTCCTGCTTGTCGCTTAAATTCGTCAACCCCGGCATTCGCCAGTAGTACCTCCGTCAACTTATCGATCTCATCAAAGCCATCAACAAGACGCATTCCGATCCTCGCCTTTAGTAGCTCCAGTCGGTTGACCTTCATCGTGAGATTGTATAGGCGGAGCGCTGCATTCGCCTGCGGTGAAAAGTCCTTCGCTTCAACCAGGCGCTTTGCCATCTTGCCAAAGGCTTCAACGTCCATTCTGGAGACGCGCTTCTTCGCCTCGTTAATCGTAATGCCTTCTTTTGAGGCGTAGCGGCCATAAAAGGATTCAATCTCTTTCTGTGCGTCATAGAGCATCCGGCGATAGATTTCCTTAACGTTTTTATCGTAGCGCTTTAGAAATTTCTCTTGCTGAATGAGATTTTTCATTTCCCGCTCGCGTGCGTCCCAGTAGCGATCTTCGGTTTTGATTCCTCTATTTTTCGCCATTTTCTATTACCATGTGGAAAGGATCGTCGGTAGGAATTTCTGCGCGACTCTCCTCTTCGACCTTCTTTAGCTCCGCTTTGGGATCACGAATGAAAGACAGAAGCGCTATTTGTGCCTCTCGCGAGACAATCCCTTCGACAGCTTGTGCGACCTGCGCCTCCTCGGCAATGTTTCGAGGAATGTTTCGTGTAAACTGGATCTCAATATCTCGGTAGGCGTCAACGCTTGATGTATTTGTTGATAGGCTGCAGAAAATCTTATAGCGCTTTCTTAGGCTTTTTTCGATCTTGCGATCAAATGTCGTTGCGAGATTGCTCATCGCCTGCAGTTTGTAGGCTAAGGCGACGCCCGTCGTTGACGTGCCGAAGCTATCGTCCGTGATGTTGGCAACCATGCTGATTTGATAGATCAGGTTTTCCAAGCGGTTCAAGAGGTTCTCCTGCGTTCCATCTGCCGTCGGCTTCTGTAAGAATTGGACCAGAACATCTTTTGCGCTATCGCCGCCAAAGAAGTTAATCACACGGTCGTCTCGAATACGGCGCACACCTTCCTCATCCACTTCTGCACCGAGAATTTCAAGATACGCCTCGGCAAAGGCGTCGACGTCGTTTGCCTTCTCCGCAATCGTGAAATTGTAGCTTTCGACAAGTCCTGCTACTTGCTCATAGATTCCAATGCGATCGTCATTTAGACGCCACTCGACGATGGGGATGTATCCATACGGATTCGGTTTTTCCTCGCCGATTTTCCCATCCGAGAAGTGGACAATGCGATCTCGATACAGAATCTCTCCGAACGGCTCGCCGCTGTACTTGATGGCGTCTTTTTTGTCCTCGTATTCTTCTGCGGATTTGTAGCCGTATCGGATAGCGAATAGCGCTCGGCCTGTCATGTCGTTGGCATAAACGACGATCACATTCTTTGGCGAGCAGGCTGTGATTTTCGTTTCCGCCCGTTCATTTTGGTACATATACTCATAGGCGTGTCCGTAGATACAGCACTTTCTCACCATTTCGGAATCATGATCTGTAATTTCATTTCCTCGACCAAAATCCTGAATTACGGAATCCACTTTTTCATCCGGATGAGTCACTTTTATCGGAATGCCGTATCCGTAGCCACAAAATGTCTCTGTGATATAGCGCGGGAAATTGACTGCGAGGCGATTGTCCGGCTTCCATGCTTCTTTTTCCGGTGCGAAGAAAATGTCGTGAAAGCCTTGATAGAGCTTTTCAAGATAGTCGTATCGAAGAATCCCATTCTCATGCTTTCCAATCCACTTCTTGATTTCTCGAATAGAAGGCTCTTTCGTTTCCTCTTCCGGATTTGCCCGAAGCGTCGTCGGCAGAAGAAGAGGCCGATTCTTTCGCCGTCTAAAATTATTTAGCAAGTTTTCTACTGCGCATTCACTGATCATCTCTGTCCCCTTCTCATAGTCTAAAAGTCCTCAACTTCACGCCATTTTCAAGCCGTCGCATGATGCAGGCGAGGCTGTCCGGCGCATCGTCGTGCTCTGCATTCTCGGTGTAGTCTAAAATCTGCTGGATGTACTCCGGATCCGTCTCGCGCAAAAAATAAACACGCGCCCAATTGGATCGCAGGTGCGTGCTGATCTTGATGAATTTGTTCATCGTCTCGTTGTAGTTTCCTGCTGGAATCCCTCGTCGCATAAGCTCCTTCAGTAGGTAGCCTTTGTCCGCATTCTTTTCTGTATAGACCGTTCCAGCTCGGAAAGCCTTGTGGAACGCTTCGATCTCACCTAAGCAATCATCGACGTGCTTTGGCCACAGTTTGCCAAAGACGATGATCTTCTCGTCGTCGATGCGCTTGGCGATGGTAAATGCTGTGTAGTCACTTCCTCCGTATGCCGCATCAATGTGAGATGTGCCGTCGTAGATGTCCGCATTGTCTCCTTCGTAGAATCTCGGTGCATCAAACATCGCCTCTTTATCCGCGATGTGCTTAAGCTCATAGTTCGCCGCGAAGAGGGACGGTGACATGGATTGCCTAAGCCTTTTCTCTTGCTCATGGTCAATCATCCCCGTGTCGTAGATACTGTAGCGGTCAATCTCACCCATCAGCTGGAAGGCATCTTCTTTATGCCATGGCGTGCCGAGATTAGTAATACGCCCGCCTCGGTTCACCACGTTTTGGAGCTCCATGTACATTTCTTTTGTATGCTCTCTCTCCGCTCTTGAGATGCGATCTCTAAGCGTCACAATATCATCCGTGATTACCCAGTCAGCGTGCTTTCCGGTTAGCGATCCGGAAAGTGATACCGTGTCAAACTGATACGCTCCTTTGACGCCGGAATTTAGATTCGTATCAAGCGATAGCATTGAAGATTTTGAAAAGTGAAGATCTATCCCATACAGCGCCTTTGCCATTTCACGTAGCACTTGATTCCCCAGAATATTTTTCACCTGTGATACGAATGTGGCTACATCGCCCTCCGTTTTTCTCACCAGAAAAATGGTTTTGGTTGGATACATGACCATGAAAAGGGCCACTGCCACGGATAGCGCCGTCGTTTTATAACTCCCGCGATGGGCCTGTATAGTAGTAACCGTGTTATCTGCGAACAGGATCTTCTTTAGCCAGTCGTTGTGCGGCCACTCACGAAAATCCTTGAACCCAACTGCTTTTGCGACTAAATACGGATCATTGACCAATAGCTTAATGATCTCATCCATCTTGGCCGGCATATTGCACCGCCTTTTGCTTTTCAATAAGCTGAGCCAAGCTTTCCGCCGTTTCTTCAACCGGACGGATCATTTCAATGCTTTCTGTCGGCTTGTATCCTGTGCGGTCAAGAATGTCTTTCGCCGCTGCCAAACGAACATAGTCCGTGTTAGAGTCAAGTAATTCTGCTAATGTTCGCAACGCCTTTGCAGATAATGAACTTAGATATTCGCGTTCATAATCCTTCTTCGCTTTATTAAAATCCTCTTGTTTTTTCCACCTTGAAATCGTTGTTTCATCGATGCCGATTTCCTTGGCGATTTCTTTTTGGCTTTTTTCCGTTGTGACCATTAAAATTATGGCCTTCGTTTGCTTTGATGCCATCCATGATCACCCCCTAAAAAATCGGCATAAATCGGCATTTTGTTCAGTAAAACGATAGACACAAAAAGAGACCGACACATCTCCCGTGCCGATCCCTATTTCTCTGCCTATAGAATAGCACGGATTGAATGGGCAAAATGGGCATTTTTTATTCCAGCCCATTTCTGCGAAGAACATCATAATATGTCCGCGTTATGGTTCGCCTAGAATATCGCATGGTGTACGCTATCTCCTCGAATGTCATACACTCCTTACACCGAAGCTCGACGATCTCCTGCTCGCGCGGATCCTCAAGAGACGCAATGAAGCGGTCTATTTCTTCTAGCAAGCCTATCAGATATCGCCGCCGATCTAAAATCCGCTGACGGTAACGATTCTTTTTATCGATGTATGATGCGAGTGCGCCGTCGATGCCACGCGGGAAGTTCGAATGCGAAGGATTAAGAGATAGCGATAGTGCCTGCACATCGCAAGGCGGATCTTCTTCCAACTCCTTTAGCTCCGCCTCATCACGCTCAATCCGACGCCTTATGGCGTGCACAGATTCTAACTGCTTTTTTGTGAGCATTCTCACCTCCCATCTCGTCTATATACCTCGATCGATTCTTCACTGTATGAGCCTATCCTCGGCAAAGACAGACTCACCTAAGCGGTAAACTGAAAAATCGGCATTCCTTTTTTCTTCACTAAATCGATCTCCATTTTCATTCCACTTGTTATCACATCAGCTAAGACGAAAAGAGCGTCACATTTCTCTACCACCTCAAGGTACATGGACATCGCCTCTTCCCGGTCTGTCACGTCGTCCAGATAGGGAAAAAGAAGATGCGGAATGATAGGCAGGAAGCCTTTCTCGTGCGCCATTTTGCCAAAATCAATCGCGACCTTTTTATTTTTCTCCACATCTCCTGCGTATGGCGCGCAGATGTATGCGAGCTTTCGTTTCTCGTTCATATTTCCTGTCATCTCTTCTCCTTGTCCGGGATAAAAATTTCTCTATCGCCAATATCGACACCGATTTCACGCTTAAGCTCTGTACGGCAATCGACCAAGTCAAAATATCCGGCCTGAAGGTCACCCACCATACCGCCTAATCTGCGCATGACGCGAAGCATCCTCGTCTTTCCAAAATGAAACTCATCTCGTAGCGCGATATAGGTCATCCAAAACAGAAGCGCCACGCTCTCGTTCATGGCCTGCTGATAACCCATTTGCTTATACTGCTCAATCTGCTTTGGTGTCACTTGATAGAGTGGCTCTTTCTTTGTTTTATCAGTTTTTCTACTGCTGCTCATATCCTCTTCCTTTTCTCCTGCAGGATATATAGCTCATGTTTAACACTTCTTGCCGCCGTGCCGATACGGGCGGCTTTTGTTGTATTCGTGCTTCTGCGTGATCGCCGCGTCAATGTCGATCCCTGCGTATCCGCAATAATCAAGAACTCGAATAATCACGTCTGCAAGCTCCGTCGGGATACCTTCGGGCTTGCCGTTGTCGCTGAAATAGATTTCCGTTGCTTCGCGTCCGTTGCGGTATTCCTCCAGCGCTTCGGATACTTCCGAATGAATGAGCGCCAAAATCTCCGGAAATCCACACTTTTCTTCCCACCAGCCGTGTTCGACGGCGTTTTCGTGAATTTCCTTTGCAACCTCGTTAATTCCTATCATTGTCTTTTGTCCTCTCTTTCATATCTGTTTTGCCGTATTGATAGTTCACCATCAAAACACCTCTTCCAACACAACCTCCGCTCGCGCTTCTCCGTCTACCGCGTAATGCTTTGTGATGCGGCTCTCAACAATCTGTGCATCGTCCTTGTAAGCGACCTCGTTTAGCGCGTCCAGTATCGCCTTTGCGCAATTGTCCACATCCGGGCGCTTCGTATGCTTGATCTCGCCATCTGCAATGCGTCTTTTTTTGCCTTTTGAATAGCTTTCCGGGATTGGGAAATATAAATCAATCGTTGCGACGATAGCGGAATCGCCTAGGTACTCGCCGACGGTAAAGCGGTAAACGTCTTTTACCAGCGCCTCATAGTCCTTTGTCTTTTTTGGCGTAAAGGCGTGACCTCTCACGACACGCGGTCTCGCCTTCGGGACGGGGATACCAGGAATGGTGAATTTCACTTTCATTCTTCGCTGCCCTCGTAGTCGTCAAACATATTCATCTGCGCCCCAACTTTTCTTGCTACCATTCGTCCGCTTTCCGCCGTCGTAACCATAAGGCCAACCGTGGAGTCATCGCGATTAAAAACATCGTCCTGCGCAGTAACTTTAATCTTGTAGTCAATCGGACTTATCAGTTTTTCGTTTTCTTCAAGCGGCGGCATATCGTCGTATACCGTTCCTTCGTCAAAATTCATCGTGACGGATACTTTTGTCTTTCGTCCTTCTCCCGCAGCGAGTACCGCAGAACGAATGGCAATATCTAAATCCGTTTTTACTGTTGAAAGCCACGGATTATCAATCCCAAGCTCTTTATTTGTTATTTGCATAGAATTCCTCCAGTCTCTTTATCGCTTCATCTGGACGTTTCCCGCCGTTTTTAACCCAGCTGTCAATCGCCCAGACAGTCTCTTTTCCCGCCGCCTCGCGTGCCAAGCCGCTCAGGTAGCCTTTGACGTTGAAGGCTCGACGGCTTCTTGCGACTCCGTCACGAAGCCACTGCTTTTCACGTTCCTTCTGTGCGTCGGATTTGAACGAATCATCCTGTAGTGCCGCAGGATCTCTCGATTTCCTCGCGCTCTCTCGTGACGCATTCCCATCTAAGGCTCTTGCGATATAGGCAAAGCTAACATCCGTTGTTCCTCGCCGATATAGCTCACGCATCATGTTTAACACAGCGTCCTCTCCATGTTGCGCAACCGTTGTAAAAATGAGATGGCTTATATTGGGCATGATTGGCTGGTGACAGAAATGTTGTTGATAAACCTGTTCCACTTTGTCTGTACTAACCACGCGCAGGCACCTCCTTTCGTGCTATGTGCCGTGCTTTATAAACCTCATATCTTGAAGTTATGAGACTTATACGCCAAAGAGTAAATATTTAAGATCACGTTACTATTCGTAGTAGTGTAATAACTTAAAACATATATCTTTACTTTCCTTTACTCTCCTTTACTTTACTTTGTGTACCGCTGCATACATTTAAGCCTTTAATGTCAACATTTAAGGTTAAAATGTTTACGTTGTCCGGAATTTCATCCTCGGGTAATAAGAGGTACTCTTTTTTCATTTCAACGTTTTTCCGGCGTTGAACAATTTCTAGGTACCTTTTCTGGATTCCACAGCTCGTGAGAATCCGATATTTCTGATAGAGTTTTTCGTCGAAAATCTTACGATTGATGGCTGCCAACACGATCTCTGACACGACATTACGACCCTCTCCCAAGCGCTTCGAGAACAATAATGCAACGTCATCGTTAAATCCACAGTAGTAACCTTCGCCGCCATATATGCGCTGGAACAGCTTGACAGCTACTGCAAACCCCTTTAGCCCGTACTCCGCCTCTATCAGCTGAAACTTATCATCGAGGACGCAATCTAAGGGGAAGTAATCAACTCCCGCTCTTGTCATGCGCGCCACTGCACCACCCCCCATTAAAACGGAATAGCGTCACTTGGTTCATTTCATCCTCCTAACAGATAATTATTTCAGGCTTTCTAAATTCCTCGCGAAGGCGGCGATAGATACGCTCTTCGTCAGAGTTCAGATCAGATAGGTGCATGGCGTAGATAGCTCTGCTCCATTCCGCACCACTGCTTTTCAAAAAATCGACCGCTGTCTCAAGGCTCATGTGACTTTCAACCGTCCGATTTCTGCGACCGACGTTCATTGACTCCTCCTCTGTGTTTTTATCGATGATCTCCTTGATGTAGTTCATCTCGACCATAAAGATGGTGGATCCGTTGAATCGGTATGGGCAGTAAACGCTATCCGTTAAAAAGGTCAACGTTTCTCTTGACGATGTGTCAGTAATCCGAAACCCGATCGGCTCTTTGGCGTCATGAATTGCCCGAAACGGCGCAACATGAAATGACCCGATGGTAAAAGGCTTATACCGAAGCGGCGCGGACGTCTGAAACACTTTGAATCGGTGCTCGTTTGCGTCAATCACCTCTTTTGTGCCAGCGCTCATGTAAATGTCCAATCCAAATTTCGCAAGGTGCTTTGCCGCCTTGGAATGGTCTCCATGCTCATGAGACACGAGACAAGCGTCGATGTCGGTGATCCGGTACTGCGTCGCGACTTGTAGTGTCTTGATGGAGAGACCGCACTCAAGAAGCAACGTGGTATCCCCATTGGACACGATATAGGCATTGCCGGACGATCCGGATCCCAAAATGCGAACATCAATCAAAACGGCGCCTTTTCGTCGAGCGGCTTAAAATCGGCGTCAAAGAAACCTTCCGGCGCACCACCGGAAATTTCTCCAGTGTCCGGATCAACGCTTTCCGGGATTGCCGCCGGGAAAGGATCATCCTGAAACTCTGCCGCATTAGCCCGCTCTTCGATTTCGCTGTTTACGCTGGCGTCCGTTAAAGAAACGCTGATATCATCGAAACTCATATAATCGCTATCATCCGCCGTATTAACAAATGATTTGACGGCTCGATTTTTCACCGTTTTAATAGCCATCTGATCCGGAAAGTTTTTGTGTGCCGGAGAACCTCCGTGCGCACCTCCTTGATTCCATGACGCGCGTATTTGCTCCATATCCATATATTCCGTATACTTGACGTGACCTTTTGAATCAATCACGACTGCAAACGCGCCTATTAGTGATTCTTTTTTTCTGTCTTCAATATTTGGCATGAACTCTTCAATGCGGATTGTCCCAGTTTCAATGTCATAGCCAAGTGAAAAGCCATCATCTTTGTACACGGCATAGGCGTGCACATCAGAAATATCACTCCCGCTTCGTTTTGCTAATGCGACGTTTCCTTGATAGCTAATGGATAATTTGCAGGTATTTCCATATGGAATGAAATAGCACTGTTTTTTGTCGATACTAAGCCCTTTTTCCGCCATCTCAATCACCGACTGCAAAATGCTACGCGGCGTGCATACATCCATGATGGACTTTCCTTTGTTTTGTCCGGATTCAATCGGTGATGTAAGTGCAAATCTCGCTTGTTGGATGGCGTTGACAAAACTATATCCTCTCGGGATGTCCAAGCGATTCGATGAAACCATTCCTCCAATTTCGTCGATCGCCTGATTAACGAGCGTTCCAACATCTACTTTTTTTGAAATCTCTCCCATTTCTACGCCTCCTTAATTTCAAGTGTTTTTTTGCTCTTCATGGCCGTTAGTCTTACCTGCTGTGATAAAAGCTCCTTGTCCAGTCCCTTATAATCCGTAACGGTCTCTGCGTTGTCGACAAACACGGGGATATAGATGTCTTTTTGCTTCGAAAACGTGTTGATGATATCCAACCCTACAAGGACTTTCGCGCCATCGTTCATCTGGTCAAGGTCGGAGCCCTTGTAGAGTGGACGGCATACATCACGGATGCCACCATTGATCTGTTCTTCAAATAGCTTCCATTGCGTCAATATAAATTTGTTATCCACGTCGGACTTAATCATGCTCATCTTAGCGCGAGTAAAGGCCTCACATAGCGCAATCATCCGATCTGCCTTTTCGTACTCTTTACCAAGCACCTTTGCTGATTCTTCTAGCTCATTGATTCGCATGTCGGCGAATCGGTTCGTATTTTCCTGTGCGATATCTTCATTTACTTTGTAGAGCTGTCGCTTTAACTCATCAATTTGCTCCTTGATCTGTGGGCTTTCGTCCGGCTCTTTTTGCGCTTCCAGCGCCTCTAATTGCGCCATGTACTTATCACGAGACGAAATGCACGTCTTGATGTAGGACGAATCTTCAACGTCCTTATCCTGAACAGATTCAAGGAGTGCTTTTTTCTCTTCTACGTCGTCCTCCACCTTTTTTACTGCCTCGGTAAAATGGCGCAACTCCTCGGTGATATGCGCGATTTGATCATTCGTCGCATCAATCTTTGCCTTTGTTTCTTCGGCAAGCCTTTTAATTTCTTCGAGTTTCGCCTTTTTATTTGCGTCGTATTCAGTAACAGCCTTTTCCAGCTGCTCTTTTGGTATGTTTTGACCGCAGGTCGGACAAGTCGTTGACCCTCTCCATCGTTCGCCGGCTTTATCCTGCCACTCTTCTCTAAAATCCTGTAGCTGATTGACAAGCGCGCTCACTTCATCTTTTTTGCGATTTATCAAGTCCGCACGTTGATCTCGCTCCTTTTCGATTTTTCGAAGCGATCTTTCGCTGTCCCTAAAGGCATCCTCCGCTGCCATGATCTCTTTGGCACGTTTGTCCGACGCCTCGATTCTTGCCTTATTGATTTCAAGGTTCATTTTTGCGATCTTAGCGCTGAGATCATCGAATACTTCCGTGGACTTCTTTGCCGTCTTAAACATTCCGGAGAGTGTGTCAATCGTCTTTTCAAGATTCGCTTTCTCCTTTTTAAGTTCGTCAAAGTCAAAGTCCTTTTTCATCGCATACACCTCGTCGATGCGCGGGCGAACCTCTAAAAGCTCTTTGTTGATCTTCGTTCTACACGCCTTGTGCATAGACGTCACGTCCTCAATGGTTCTTCCATGCAGCTCTTGACGGAGTTCTTCGGTCTCGGGATAAGCTCCGAAAATCTTTTCATTGTCGATGTCATCACCGATTAATGTCATCAGCATCTTTCGACGCTCTTTTTCATCGATTTGATACAAAAAATAGCGCGTGTTGGACAGTAGCTTAAAAAGATCCTCGTCCACAATCTGGTACAGATTTTTTTGATAGTCTCCTTTGTTGATTGGCACGTCGTTCCAGTAATAATCCGTGGTATGACCCGTAAATTCCTCCGTGGCGGAACCGCGCTTTTTTGTCCATTTTTCCGAAAATGTTTTTTGGAGCGTCAACTCCTTGTCATCTAAAAGGAAAACTCCGGTTACGGTCGTATCTAAATGGTGCAGGTCGTTTCCGTCATCATCGTGAGGTTTAATGCCCCCTGTTTTCCCGTGGCTATCTTTATCAAAAAGAAGCCATAGAAATGCGTCGTAAATCGTCGTTTTACCGGCTTCATTAGCACCAGAAATATCTGTTCTCTGGTAGAATTTAATTTCTTTGTCCTTGATGCCCTTGAAATTCTTTAACGATAATTGTTGTAATTCAAATTTCATCTTTTCTCCCTTTCGTGTTATACTGAGGGCGCAAAGATCGCTAATCTTGCACCTTTTGGCCATCGTCCTGTCCGGCGGTGGTCATATTTTTTTTAATCAAGTTCATTTCGGCAAGTATCATCTCTACAGTCGATAGGCTGATTTTCGCTTGCGCATCAAACAAGAATCCGATGTATTTGGATAGCGCTCTCCGCTGCTTTTTTTCGTCTGCGGCGGACAAAGAATCCAAAAAAGCATCTACTGTGTCACTCGCGGCTCTTATCTTTTCTTCGGTCAGTTGTTTGCTCATTTGTCACACCTTTCTAATCTTTCTGTTCCAGTTTCTTTTCATCCTCTTCCGCTTCACGCTTCAAAAAGGCGATGACGCGCCGATACCGGGAAAGGACGAACGGGTTGCCTTTATGTTCTTCCTCCACTCTTTTCTCAAACTCTTCAAACGTTCCTTGGAAGCAACCAGCAGTTACAACATCGAGGCTCGGTATATAGGTGATTTTTCGGTTCTCGCAAGATGTGTTCACTTGAACGCATAGAACGGACAGGCCAATGACGTCTGCAAAGTTCGCCCCACGCAAATCCGCTTCGTACAAATTTGCTCCGGCCAAATCCGCTCCGGTTAAATTCACCCAGCGCAAATTCGCTCTGGTCAAATTCGCTTTGTACAAATCCGCTTCGTACAAATTCGCTCCGATCAAATTCGCTCTGGTTAAATCCACCCAGCACAAACCCGCTTTGCGTAAATCTGCTTCGCGCAAATCCGCTTCGTACAAATTCGCTCCGGTCAAATTCGCTCTGGTCAAATTCGCGCATTCGCCGTTAGCCCCGCACAGCCAGCGCTCGTGTAACTGTAAAATTTCATTGAGTTCTTTTTGTTCCATTTACCTCCTCCCTATCTCGTTACCATGAAATAAAACAGCCAACTTCCCACAAGCACATATCCAACCGTCGCAAATGTCGCTGCAACGGCAAGGATGGCTTTCAGCACCGGGTGCATCCGTGCCGGATTAAACGTCCAGCCGATTTTCTTTCTGTGTTTCATTTCTTCCTCCTTTCACATCGCCCGCAGGGCTTCTTTGAATGTTGCCAGTGCGTCCAGCGCCTTCTGGTCTTTTTCGCTCTTGAACAGCTCCGGATTCGGCTTGAATGGCCGGTCAAAAGCGAAGTGGAACATCTGCTCGTCGCTCCAGCCGTATGCCTTCTGCCAAGCTACAATCCACTCACCGCGGAAGGGCTTTCCGGTTGTGAAGTACGGTGAGAGCGATGAGCCGGACATTCCGACGACTGCGGCTAAGTCCTCACGCCGTATGCGGCAGATCTGCATCCACTCGCGCAGTTCTTCGTGATACATGACTTCCTCCTTTCACTTCTTAATCGGTTCCTTCGCCTTTTCCAGTGGAAAGTCCAGTGTTTCGGATTGTCCAATAATGCCCTCCATGAATTTCAGGCGCTTCGATGTAAGGCATATTATCCAGACATGCGCCGTTGTTATTTCCACTGGTAAGGTCGTCATCTCGAAACATGGAAAGCAGTTTCATCTCGTCCAACAGGTGGGACAGCTTTCCGATTTCTTTTTGAAATTCTTCAATCGTCATGCCGTTAATCTTTAGGCCAAGCTTCACGTTGATGTTTGCTGTTTGTTTCTCCATCCTTCCTCCTTTCTTTTCCATTCAGTACAGTTTAACTGTTCTTTTTGACTAAAAAAATAATGTCATCGTATCCTATGCCATACACTTCTTCCATCTTTTTAATCGTTGGAACATCTGGGAACGTTGCCCCTTTTTCGTAGTTGTTCATCGTACTCATTGATATTCCAAGCTTTTCAGCTGCTTCTGACTGGCTAAGGCCGGCATTCACTCTTGCCGCCTTTAACGTAATTTTCATATCTCACCTCCTGTCGAGAATAAGGTTAGCACAGTTAAACCGTACTGTCAACATCTAAACTGTATTTTCTTGATGTTTTCCTTGATTATTGTACAAATTTACTGTATTATATTGTCAGCAAAAGAGGAGGGTTGAGATATGAGTGGACTCGGAAACAAAGGAATAATGGCTGAGAATATAAAGCGCTACATGGAAAAGAAAGACATTAACGCCAAGCAGCTCGCTGAAATTCTTGATTTTCCGTATACAACTGTCCTCTCTTGGATTAACGCAACGAATTATCCAAGGATAGATAAGATCGAACAGATGGCTGACTTTTTCGGCGTTAAAAAATCCGATCTCATCGAAGACAAGATTGACGCCATCATCAACCGCCACCCCGACCTGCACCCATTCCGCAAAATCCGTAGCGTCCCCATTCTTGGCACAATAGCCTGCGGAACGCCAATCTGGGCGGAGGAAAACTTCGAGGGATACATCGGCATTGACCCGATGCACATGGACGGGGAGTTCGCCCTGATTTGCAAGGGAGACAGCATGATTGATGCGGACATTCAAAGTGGCGATATCGTCCTCTTGAAGAAAGTCCCGGATGTGGAAGATGGGAAAATTGCCGCTGTCTTGATTGACAATGAGGCTACCCTGAAGAAGGTTTATAAAAGAGATGATTCGCTCGTCTTGCAGCCGTGCAACAGAAACTATGGGCCTATCGTCTATAGCGCAAGGGAAGCGGAAGATAGCGGCATCCAGATCATTGGAGAGTGCGTGGGAGTGTATCACGCACTAAAAGACTAAAATAAGGCTGGTCGCCGGGTTTCCGGCAGGAATATTAAGGAGGAAATTATGAAAAAGGTTGTAAGCACATTATTGTTGGCGGCGCTTGTCGTTTCTTTGACCGCATGTGGAGGTGGGGAACAAAAAGCATCCTTAGCGCCAACGCAAGCGTCTCAAGAGTCTAAGGCAGCAGAAAGCACTGCGGCACAGAGTAGTGAAGCTAAAAAAGACGACGAAAAGGTGCTTGAACTTGGGAAAAAAGTTGAATTTGATACGTTTGACATCACCATCAAGTCTTTCTCAATTGTGAAAGATGCGGACGGAAAACCCGTGTTGAAATATGTGTATGACTGGACCAATAAAGACAAAAAGGCGGCTGCTCCGTTTATGACATTCGGTCTTAAAGGGTTCCAAGATGGTGTAGAGACAGACAACGCAGTGCTTGTAATGGAAGGCGTGGATCTTGGAATAGGTCAAAAAGAAGTCAAGAGCGGTGCGACCATCAAAGATGCAGAAGGCATCGTAGGCATCTCTGCCATTGATAAGCCATTAGATCTAGAACTTGATAAGTTGATCTCAATGGACAGCGCACCATACAAAATGACAATCAAGGATCTATCATCCAAAATAAACCGCTCAGGGGCAACTGAGCGGCATAATTGTTGAGGCTGTGACGCCTGCATCCAACGTATATAGTGTATCACAGCCTCCGAAAGGAGGCTATTTTTATGCCGAAAAATAACGTCTCAAAAGGGAAAGACGGGCGCTATCGATACCGCACAACAGACGCCAATGGCTTGCGCGTGGAATTGCGCTCACGATCTGGCGAAAAAAGGAGCGACTTTCTGCGCCGATGCAATGCGATTGACCAGTCGGCAGAAACAGCGTGTTACAGCGAGACGTTTGACGACCTCTTTACGCTATGGATGGCGGAGTACGTCAAAGAAAAATGCTCTAAGGCATACTATAGAACCTGCGCACATATCTATGAGCACTACGTCAAACCTTATCTCGGTCATCTGGGAATCCACGAAATCAAGCGCAAAGACGTGTACGAGTGCATGACACGTGCAGAAAAAACGGGCATCGCTTCTTCCACGGTGAAGAAAGTACGCCTTTGCGTGTCTGCTCCCTACGCCTGGGCGCAGAATATCTTGGGACTGGATCTCATATCGCCTACCATCGGCATGGTCTATCGCTTCGAATCCAAGGTTAAGATGGGCAGAAAGCGCGTGATCGAAGCGGAAGAAATGAAGCGGATACTGGATGCGGCCAAGGCGTCAAAGTATGAAATGTATTTCCGCATCTTGGCACAGACCGGGATGCGCCCTTCGGAGGCACTCGGCCTGAAAATTAGTGATATCGACCTTAAAGAAGGCGTCCTGCACATCCGACGCGGCATCACCATGTACGGAATGTCCCCTCTGAAAACCGATCTTGCCAAGCGTGATTTTCCTCTATCTGATACCTTGCGAGGCGATCTTATCGAACAAAGAAACGCCGTCGCCTTCACGACGAGGGAAGGATGGCTCTTTCCGGCCGCAGATGGTGTCCCGAAGATGAATGCTGTTAAAGTCGCCTTGAATCGGATCCTGCGACAGACGGCGGTATGGGAGCGTGGCGGACGCAATCACCTGAAAAAACTATCGCTTCTAACGCCTGCCGTCACCTGCTCCCTTTATGACTTCCGGCACACCTTCGCCACGCGCATGGCGGAGAAGGGAATCAATCCAAAGATGCTCCAGTATCTCATGGGACATAGCGACATCAAGACGACTCTTTCATACTACATCGATGTCACGGACATGATGATCAACGAGGCCAAGGATGGCATGGAGAAAATGATAAATTTCTGAAGTGGGGACAAAAGTGGGGACAAAAAGAAAAATCACGAACAAAAGGTCAAAGAGAAAACCGCCTGAAAGCATTGATTTCAAGCGGTTTTCTTAATCATCGGAGTGACAGGATTTGAACCTGCGACCCCTTGTCCCCCAGACATCCTGAAGAGAGGATCTTTTCTAAAACGCAGCTTGCACGCTGCTTTTGAAAATCCTAAACCCGTGATGTGCCATCGTGACGGGAAAATTTTAGGAAAACGACATATTTCCCCTTTATCCTTCTGCTAGAATGGTCAAAATCAATGGAGGCCAAAGAAATTGGGTACCATTGAACCAATCGTTAAAAATCACCTCTTTCAGGAGATGGCCGCGATTTAAACAGTAACGGAAATAGAGAAAGAAAGAAAGAAAGAAGGTTGTCATGAAAGTGATAGAGACTATCGGTAACACGAAACTCGTGCAATTACAGCACATCGGAGACGGCAGGATTTACGTCAAGGTAGAAAAAACAAATCCGGGCGGCAGCATTAAGGATCGTCCGGCGTACTATATGATTCGCGATGCAATTGAACGTGGCGATCTCAAGCCGGGTATGACCATTGTAGAGCCGACGTCAGGAAATACCGGCATTGCGCTGGCACTGATCGGTAAGCAATTGGGTTATTCGGTGGAGTTGTTTATGCCGGCATCCATGTCCAAAGAGCGTGTGCGTCTGATGCAATCCTTCGGCGCCAAGGTCACGCTGACCACGGAAGGGGCTCTACAGGGGGCTGTGGATGCAGCAAAGAAGCGCGTTGCAGAAGGCAATGCCTATATGCCGGATCAATTCACAAACCCCTCCAACCCAAAGGCACATTATGAAACCACGGGGCCGGAGATCTATGAAGCTTTGCCGGATGCAGTGGCTTTCGTATCCGGTTTCGGTACGGGCGGTACGATTTCGGGTGTCGGCAGATTCCTGAAAGAGCACATCCAAGGCTTTCGCGTCTTTGGTCTGGAACCGAAGGAATCGCCTCTGGTCAGTGAAGGCCATGCCGGATCCCATAAGATTCAGGGCATTTCCGGTAACTTTGTCCCGAAAAACTTAGACAAGAGTATCCTAGACGGGATATACTCGGTAGCGAGTGATGATGCGATTGCCATGTCTCGCCGCTTAGCTGCAGAAGAAGGCCTTTCGGTTGGTATTTCGTCCGGCGCGAATGTTGTTGCCGCGCTTCAAGCTTTGAACGATGTGGAAGGGAAAGTCGTTACCGTTTTGCCCGATTTGGGTGAGCGTTATATGTCAACGGCTTTATTTCAAGAGGACTGAGCATGAAAAAAAGAGATTGGAAAGAGCAGGCGGCCTATATTATGGAACTCGACCCTGCCTGCCGTTCCATTGAAGAAGCCACCAACCTGTATCCCATTACGGACGCGCTGGCCAGTTATGATATTGCGCATGAATTTTATTTGCGCGGCGAGTTCTATGAAGCGCGACGTATTTCCCAAGATGCCCGCAATCGTACGGGCATTGAGATTCATCCGGGCGCAGAGATCGGGCGATGTTTCTTCATCGATCACGGCATGGGCGTTGTGATCGGCGAGACAGCAAAAATCGGTGATTTTGTGCACATGTATCACGGTGTCACGTTGGGCGGTGTAGAGTCCATTCATGGTCAGCGTCACCCCATCGTGGGCAATCACGTTCTGATCGGTGCCAATGCGACCCTGCTCGGCCCCATTCATATCGGCGATGGCGCCAAAATCGGTGCCGGGGCTGTGGTCATGCACGATGTGCCGGCCGGCGCAACGGCCGTAGGGGTACCCGCCCGTATTATTCCTGCTACACAAAAGGATGCCACGGCGAAAAACGAGGTCTCTTGCGATTCATCGGAGGATGAGGCATGAAAGAACAAAACATAGCAAACGCCTCGCAGACCAAACTGCCCAATGAAGGCTCCGATCCGGCGTCACTATTGATCCGTTTGATCAAAGGGACGCTCGTCGGCATCGGTGCTATTTTGCCCGGCCTCTCGGGTGGGGTGCTTTCCGTGATTTTCGGCATTTACCAACCGATGATTGCTTTTCTGGCAAATATCCGCAAGGAATTCTGGCGCAATGTGCGCTACTTCGTTCCCATCGGCATCGGCGGACTGCTGGGTGTTTTTCTGTTTTCCGTCTTTGTGGAAAAAGCCTTCGGACAATATGAAGCGCAATTTGTGTGCCTGTTCCTAGGGTTTGTGATCGGCACCTTCCCGAGCCTCTATCGACAGGCAGGCAAAGAAGGACGCAAGACTTCTGATCTGGTTATTCTTGTCGTCTGTGCCATTCTGCTCGTCGTCTTAATGTCCTTCGGCTCGAACCTGCCCGCCATGACCCCGAACCCGGTGGTTTGGTTTTTCTCGGGCGTGCTGGTTGCCTTCGGCTTTATCATCCCGGGCATGAGTCCTTCGAACTTTTTGATCTATTTCGGACTCTATGACAAGATGGCTGCTTCCATTGCTGCCGTGGATTTCAGCATGCTGATCCCCTTTGCAGCAGGCGCCGTTTTATGCATCATCCTCTTCTCTAAAGTTGTCGCCTGGTGTTTCCGACATCACTACGCACCGCTGTTCCATGCCATTTTAGGCATGGTTGTCGGTTCGACCCTCGGTATCTTCCCGGCGATCATCTTCCCGGCTCTCACGCCGCAAGGCCTGGCCAAAGCACAGCTTTCTTTACCGATTGCCGTGCTCTTCGGCTTAGTCATGCTTCTCGTGGGCATCGGGATCAGCTATCAATTCAGTAAACTGGAAGAAAAGGTGGATTATGAGCGATGAAACAAGATTTGCAGTATTGATCGATGCGGAAAATATTTCGCCGAAATACATCCAAATCATCTTTGACGAAGTGTCGAATTACGGCATTTCAACCTATCGCCGCATTTACGGCGACTGGACCAGCACCCGCAACAATCGATGGAAAGAGGTGCTGCTGGACAATTCCATCACCCCCATTCAGCAATACAGCTATACGGAAGGAAAAAATTCGTCCGATTCGGCCATGATTATCGATGCGATGGACATTCTCTATACGTTATCGGTGGACGGCTATGTCCTCGTCTCTTCCGACAGCGATTTTACCCGCTTGGCTTCGCGCTTGCGCGAATCGGGCATGACCGTCATCGGCATGGGCGAAAGTAAGACGCCCAACGCCTTTATCTCGGCCTGCAATACGTTTAAATATCTGGATATCCTGTTTGCCTCTCACGCAGAAGCGGAAGAGGAAGAGGGACATGAGCACGATGCCGGTAAAGCGCCCAATGTAAAGTCGCTCCATGTGGCCGAAGGATCCGTAAGCAAACCGCACGTAAAATCCATTGGCAAAGCGAATGAAGCGGTTACCGGTGATTCCGGTGAGCACAAGGATGTGGCCCTTCTGAGCCGAAAGGAATGGAAAAAAGGGCGCAACAACGATTCCAAATCCTGTGGCGATGCCAAAAAAAACGGCAAGCGCGACGTGCCGCGCCCGCAAACGACCATTTTGGCCATACGAAAAGCATTGCGCAGCATTGTGCGTGAAAACTCCGATGAGGAGGATTGGATCTCCTTGGCTAACTTAGGCAATCAACTCTCCAAGCGCTTCCCGGACTTTGACGTACGTAACTATGGCCATCAGAAGCTTGTCACCTTCATTGAATCCTTTCATGAATTTGAGGTGGCCCATCGTGCCGTCTCTGAATTTGGCAATAAGCAGCTTTTTGTGCGCCTGAAAGAAAAAACAAAATAACCACGTACGTCCATAGCCACCAACGAAACTATGGAATCATAAAGGCGGCGCGCCTTCGCATTGCGAAGGCCGCCGCCTCTTGTATTATGAATTTTACCTATTATGCATTTTATCCTTCCACGGTGGCCTGTGCTTCTATTGGCGCCTGCACTTTATCCATGGCTATCACTTCATCAAACAGCGCATCCATTTCTACGTCCCCATGCTTGACAAACAGCACCGTCAGTTTTGGATCTTTCAGAATGCGCTCTTCAATTTCACGGGCGCTCATCGGATCCAAGTGACTGGTCACTTCGTCAAAAAGTAGAATATTTTTCTTGCGCAGCAGGGCGCGTGCTAAAATGATGCGTTGCTTTTCTCCGGCGGAGATATTCTCTCCATTCTCTTCAATGCGATAGTTGAGTCCCTCTTCCCCCGCAAAGTTCAAAATGCCGCAAGATTTGGCCACGGTTTCAACCTCGTCTGTCGGATAGTCCTCACCGAGCGTCATATTAAACGCAATGGACGCCTCAAACAAATAGTTCTTCTCCGAAATATACGCCATGTTTTCCGCGCCCTGATACGGACTTTGTACATGGCCATCCAGCGCAATCTCCCCGCCATCCCATGGCACATTCCCGTAGATCATCTGCAAGAGCGTTGACTTCCCGCAACCGCTGGGACCGACCAAGCGATATTTTTGGCCCAACGTAAAGGAAACGGATAAATTATGAAAAATTGTCTTTGCGCCGAAGGCTTTTTCGATCTGTTTCAGCGCGATTTGTTTCTCACAGACCGGCAATTGCGGGTCTTGCGTCATCGTTTCCCGCGCGTATTTCTCGACGAGCGCCTTGGCACCGTTCATCTTACTCTGTAATTGCGGCAGCTCACCAATGGAGTTGAACAGCTGCCCCACAAGGTTGCCGGCGGTCAAAAATGCCCCCGGCGACAATAACCCCGCCGTCACCATCGCCGCACAGGCGACCAGATTCGTAATCTGCGCGACTAAATTCACGCCCATGGATGCCCCTTGTACAAAGACATTGCGCGTTTTATAGCGCATGGTGTCGAGATAATATTGCTGGAAAATCCCCTCCTGCAAATGGCGAAAACGGCGCAGCAGACGGAACAACAGATATTCGCGTCTGCCCTGATGAAAATCCGTCACTTCTTGGACAAAACGCTCATTGTCCTGCGCATATTCTTCAATCATTTTTTTGGAAAACGGCCCCAACTGTTGCGATAAGAACATCATTATGACAAAGGATACGCCGCCTAATACAATTAAAAGCCAATGCAAATACAGCAATGAAGCCAAACAAAAAACGAAATTGCTGATGATCTGCACGCGCGAAAAATACGGCAGCAAATAATTCTTCTCCAATAAATCCATATCGTTAATCAAATTTGAGATTTCATACTTTTGCGGATTTGCAATAATATTGCTGCGCATCACCCGCTGCGTATCCGCGACCGCCATGCCCTGGAAATATTCCTGCAGACAAAGCGTTGCCACCATTAAGACAAGCACTGCCGCCATCAGTAAAAAAGCTCGGAAAACGCCGGATAAATTTCCCGCCAGCAACGCTTCAAACAAAGGGATCAGTGTAAAATTATACGCAATCTGCCCGGCTGCTGCGAGGATCGTAAACAACACCGCTGCATAAAATTTTCCGGTCTTTTTCATGACTACCTCCAAATCGTCTTGCGCCTTAACCTTCCAAAAAATTCGCCCGCGGTTTTTCCGGCAAGCGCATAGCGTACCCCTTCTTCTGCATTTCGTGCAATTTAATCAGCAAAAGATTGATGTCCGTATGCAGCATCTTAGCTAGCGAGACAATGTCATAGCCTTCTTCGGCCAGACGATGCACTTCTGCCTCATCCAACAGCAAATGCGCCGCAAATACATTGGCTTCGTATTCTTCGCGGTCGGTCATATTGAGCAATGTAAATGCCACAACGTCCTGTACGCCGTCTTCCTGCGCACCATGTAACACCGCATGGCCCAACTCATGCGCCAGAATCAGGCGGCGGCGATCGTCGTCAAGCGAGGCATTCAGAAAAATACAGCTTTGCCCCGCCACACGCGCAAACATCCCCGCCAGCTGATGAAAATCCGATCGCTCATAGAGACGCATGCCCAACGCCCTGGCCAATTCCTCGGGGTCGCTCGTTTGATATTCTCGAACCAGCGCCTGCACTTGCTCCTCAATGCGCATGGCGATCCTCTTGGGCTTTCTCCTGCCGTGCCTGCCAATAGGCATCCTGCAAGGCGCGCATCACGGCATCCTTATCCTCTTCGGAGAGCCTGCCGCCGGCAAAAAGCACACCGGCCTGCTGCACAAGACGCTCCGCTGCCTCGCGATCCGTCCCTTGCAACGGCATTTCGGCCGACGCTCCGGCTTGTCCCGCCGCTTCATCTTCCATATATAAATAATTGGTCTCCACATCAAAAAGCGATGCCAAACGGTCATACACCCTTCTCTGCTTCGGATAGCTCTGACCGCGTTCATAACTCACCACCGTACGAGTGGAGACCTGTAACGCTTCCGCCAGATCTTTCTGCGTCATCCCCTTCTCTTCCCGCAAGGCGCGTACTTTTTCCCCAAACTTCATATTCTCCCCCGCTCTAAGAAGTTATTCTTCCTTTTTTCCTTGACAAACGCAGTTTACCTGCGTATACTAACTATGCAATATGAAGATTATCTTCTTCTATTGTAATGCACCGGCAATATTTGTCAAGTTCTCTGCCGCTTCGCAATATGTCGATTTTACGAAATCCGGCGATGGTTGCTGGATGCATCCGTCCCTATCGCTCTCCTTAGAAACGAGGCTCTATGCAACGCCATATTCTCCATGTGGACATGAACAGCTTCTACGCCTCTGTCGAGCAGGCCTACGATCCGTCGTTGCGCGGGAAAGCCATGGCCGTCACCGGCTCGGTTGAGGAACGACACGGCATCATCCTTGCCAAATCGCCGGAGGCAAAGCGAAAGGGTGTGAAAACGGGTGAGGTCATCTGGCAGGCACGACAAAAATGTCCGGAGTTGATCACCGTGGAAGCGCACTTTGCGCGATACCATACCTACTCGAAGCTGGCGCAAAGCATTTATTTGGACTTTACGGATCTTGTGGAACCCTTTGGTATGGATGAATGTTGGCTGGATGTGACCGGTTCGCAGCGCCTGTTTGGCGACGGATGGGAAATTGCGCAAAAGATACGGCGGCGTATTCGCAAGGAGCTGGGCGTTACGGTTTCGATCGGCGTCAGCGATAATAAAATCTTTGCGAAGCTCGGCAGTGATCTCAAAAAGCCTGATGCGCAGACCTTACTGGATGCCTCCAATTTTCACGAAACGGTGTGGCCGCTGCCGGTCGAAAGTCTGCTTTTTGTGGGACGACAGACCACACGGGCGCTGCACGCCTTCGGCATTCGTACCATCGGTGCGCTGGCCCAGGCCGATCCGCACCTCATCCATCATCGCTTCCATAGCAATGGTGTCCGCCTGCAATTGGCTGCGCAGGGCAAGGATACCACCCCCGTTATGCCCTACGGGTTCCGACCGGTGGAAAAGAGCATCAGCTGCGGCACCACGTTTCCGCATGATTTAAAAACAGAGCGAGAAATTACCGTCGCTATGCTGCAATTGGCGGATCAAGTACAGCAGCGTCTGGTCCGAGCCGGGTTGGCGGCGGAAGGGATTGCTGTATGGGTGCGCAATTGTGAACTTTTTTCCACCCATGCCACTAAGCGCCTGCCCTACCCCATGCAGAGCGCACCATCGCTTTCGCAGGAAGCCACACCTTTGGCGCTTGCGCTATGGGATATACAGCGTCCCGTACGCGCTATGACACTGTTTGCCACGCAGTTGCGGCCGGCCTATGACGCGATACAGACACGATTTTTTTCGGACATCCGACGGCACGATCGCTGGGAACGTGTGGGGCAGGCCGTAGAAGAGCTTCGGACGCGTTACGGAACAAAAGTCATCGGGTCGGCCACCCTTTCTGCTGATGCACCGGCAGATCTGGACACCGCACGCGCGACGATGCCGCTCTATCTCTCCCCCCATATGGAAGTGGTGCGCCCGCGTGCCGGCAATCGCGAAGAAGAGATGTCGCCTAAGGCTTCGCAAAATGCTTTAAAACCGGCGTAGCATGGTACAATAAACAATGTGCGGTTCTGCCGCAACCATGTAAAGGAGGGCCTATGATCTATACCGTTACTTTGAACCCCTCGGTGGATTTCGTCACCCGCTTGGATGCTCTTGTGCCCGGCACGGTGAATGCATCTCGGGAAGAGTGTCTGTCGGTGGACGGACGAGCGCTTACCATTTCCCGCATCCTTCATACGCTGGACGTACCCACCACCGCCACCGGCTTTATCGGCGGACAAACCGGTTCCTACGTGGAAGATATTTTGGAAGAAGAAGGCATTTTAAATGATTTTATTCGGGTGAAAAACAATACACGCCTTAATATGATATTGTGGATTAACGGCGTGGAAACACGCATTTCAGGCCATGGCTCCGACATTTCCGAACCGGAAGTCAATGATTTGCTCTACTATTTATCGCGCATTCGGGAAGGGGATTACCTGGTCGTGGCAGGATCGCTGCCGCAAAATTTAAATGAATCTATCTATGAACGCATGTTTGATATTGCAACGGTCAACGGTGCTGCTTTTTTGCCCATTGTGGAGACATCCGCCATGCAAAATCAATTGCGTCGAAAGCCGTTGCTTATCACGCCGAATTGTGACGATTTAGCGGAGCTGTTTGATAAGGACGTCGTCACCCAACAAGAAGCCATAGGCTATGCGAAAGAACTGCGAAAACGCGGCGCGCAAAATGTGTTGGTGGATCTGGAAGAAGACGGTTCCTTTTTTGTGACGCAGGGCGCCGTTTTTCAAGCCGACGGACCACAGTTGCCTGTCGTTTCGTCCGATTATGCCAATATGGCACATATCGCCGGGTTTATCGGCAATTATATGCGCACCAATGAAGCAAAAAAAGCGTTTCCGGCCGCACAAGGGTGTGCTAACGCCACCTTTGCAGCAGAAACGCTACCGTCTCGGGATTCCATTGTAAAACATAGTGCGGCAGTGAAGATTCACCGCATTGAATAGCTGTTACTGATTTTGGTCACGACGGATGCGGCGAAATCGCTTTTCGAAGTCGCGTCGCGACATCCATAAGTCTTGTCCGCAGCCATTACAGCACAGCCGAAATTCTATGCCGGTGCGCCGTACCGTCCATGCGTTGTTGCCGCAGGCATGAGGCTTTTTAAGCTGTACCACATCGCCGACTTGAACGTCCATCATGGCTTCTTTACTCCTGTCTCTTGCGTTATTGCCGTATGCGTTGCAGGGATTGCCGCCGATGGCCACGTTCCCTCGTAACAGGCACTTTCCTTTTGCAGTGCCTCAATGAGCAACGCGCGCACCAGGCGTGCGGCAGACCAAAAATGCTTAATATCCGTACGGGCGCCTACCGCAACGGTATAGGTGAGTGCATTTGATTTTTCAACGCCAATAAAGTAAGGCAGCGTTACGAATTCCTTAGCATGCTGCCTTTTTATGCGGTGGCTGACATCCTGCACCAGCTGTTTTACGATTTCAGGTGAAACGCTGTAGGGCACTTCTACAGTCACGTCCGCTTGCAACGGTCCCTTGCCGTAATTGGTAATCACCTGCACTTTTGAATTGGGCACCATGTAGCGCATGCCGGTGTAGCCGCGTACGATGGTGTGACGCAGACGAATTTCCTGCACCTCACCGACGACACCATCTTTGAGTGCTACATAGTCACCGACGTTCATATAATTGTCCAGCAGCAATAAGGCCCCGGAAATAACATCGTTGACAACGGATTGGGCCCCCAAGGCAATCGCAATACCACCGATACCGGCGGCCGTTAAAACAGAAGCGGTATGAATGCCAAAAGTATCTAAGATGAAAGCAATCGCATACATCCAAACGACAATGCGAAGCACGTTATAAAGCAAAAAGTAGAACGTGCGAAAACGCGCTTTTTTCGGCAAATCCGTGCCTTCCTCAATAAAGCGATGCAAAAGCCGACTGCCTGCAGCAAGCAACGCCCAGGTGAAAAGCAACACTGCCATCGCTAGGAGAACGCGACTTGCCAGCAAAGGGAGCCCTGTGAGCATATGCAGTTTTTGTGCCAATGAAGCCATACTGCCTCCTTCTTATCGGGGCATAACCAGAAAAGATTCACGGTAAATCACGAGATGCGAACCGTCCGCTTGCGGCAGGGCGCGCACAAATTCCTGCGTGTCCTCAACCGTTTTACGCTCTCCGTCGATCCTCAGACGACGATTTTTCCCCAGGATTACCAAGGAAGATCCGCTGGAAATCAAACGCTGGGCGTCAAAATCCAAGGTTTGCGATTTTTGCTTTTCTCCTTCCGCCGAATAGCTCGTAAGCGTGCGCCCATCCATTACCCAGATGTTCTTGTCCATCACGACAACGTCCCAAGTATTGGTACAATCGACGACATGCTTAATGGTGTTGTCACAGATGAAAAACAGGCGATTTCCTTGGGCTGCCAAGATGCTGTTTTCTCCCGTCCAAAGCAGACGCATAAAGGGTTCAGGGCCTGCGCATTGAAAAAGTGCGCTCTGCTCCTCTTTCTTCTTCAGCACCCCACGCACAGGATCCTCACTGCCGGTTAGCAATGGAGAAAGTGCCGGGTCCATCGGAATGGTACCCTCCGCAGTGAACGCCTCATCATTCCCCTCTTCCGTCCACGCCGCACCATTTTTGGAAGGGACATAGAGTCCCGGTGTGCCTGTTGTCTTTTGCACGGATTCAACCGCTCCGTCTGCGTTCAAAAGCAGGAAGCGATCCGCTTTAACGCCCATAAGTGCAGCAGGTGAAAATGCTTGTGCTTCGACCGCTATTAACCCGCGCACGCCCGGCAGGGAGACAGTTCGTTCCACGTGGCCGTTTTGGGGGTTGACAACCCGGAGTTTTCCCGTTGCTTCCAACACATAGAGCTTTTCCCCGTAGGCAATTTTGCTCTGCGAAGAAAGATTGGCTTCCCAGCGTTTTCCACTGCGGTCAAAAGCAGTAAGATGCGATCCTTCGCGAAAAAACAGACAGCCGTCAATGGCGCCGACATCTTTCCAGGCGTCCGAAAAATGCAGCGCTACCGCATTGCCGCTTTGGCCTGGCGATTTCGGTAGCAAAAAAAGAACGCTCAGCACGAACAGCACGATAAGAACGCCCGCCCCCAAAAGCAAGGGACGGGGCATATTTTGTAAAGAAAATCGGTTTTGCTTCTCTTCCTGCATACCGGCTCCTTCGCCACGCGTTACAGAATATTAGCGTTCTTCTTGCGTCGCCGCACGTTTTAATTGTTCCTTCTTCCATGCCTGCGGATCAAACTCAATGCGCACCCATTGAATGCGCTTGTTTTCTATCTTCTCAATTTTAAAACGCATCCCCTGGTATTCGATGAAGGGGCGTTCCTGATCTTCCGGAATTCGACCCATGAGAAAGAACAGCAAACCGCCCAACGTATCGTAGTCTTCGGTTTCTTCATCAAAATTCGAATCGGTATTAAAATTCAGCTCCTTAATGGAGAGCGTGCCTTTGGCATAATAGGTATTGCGGCTGATCTTTTCAATTTCCGGTTCATCTTGGTCAAATTCATCGTCAATGTCGCCGACAATCTCCTCCAGCAGATCTTCCATGGTCACAATACCGGAAAAGCCGCCGTACTCGTCAATCAGAATAGCCAAGTGGAAATTATCTTCGCGCATTTCATTAAAGAGCTCGTTGACGTTCTTGCGTTCCGGCACAAAATACGCGGGGCGCATGATCTTGCGTACCGAAATATTCTCAAAGCCGGCGCTGTAGGCCTCCTGCAAATAATCTTTGATATAAAGAATACCAACGATATTATCAATCTCGTCGTCATAAACCGGGATGCGCGAATAGCGTACGGTCAACAGCTCATCAATGTATTCCGTATAGGGATCATTGATATCAATGGCAAACACTTCCGTACGCGGCGTCATGATATCTTCCGCCGACTTATCATCAAAGGAAATAATGGAGTTGATCATTTCGCCTTCATCTTTGTTGATCATGCCCTGGCTCTGGCCCACCTGCACCAAAGACTTAATGTCCGACAGAGTGACTTTCTCTTCCATGGCATCCATTTCCACACCCATTAGGTGTAACACGCTATTCGTGCACCAGGACAGGAAATATACAAAAGGCTTCAAGAGTTTGGAACACCACCATAAAATACCGATGGATTGGTTCGAAAAATTTTCCGCATTTTGTAAGGCCAATCGTTTCGGCACCAATTCACCGAAAATAATGGTCAATAAAGAAAGAAGTATCGTAATGATGATGGTGGCTACGCCTTTGGCACTGGGAACGCCGATAGAGGCCAGAATATTTCCCCAATAGCCCGCCAGTCCCGTGGCAGCACTTGCTGAGTTGAAGAATCCCGCCAATGTAATACAGATCTGTATCATGGAGAGAAAATGGGACGGATCTTCCAGCAACTGCAGAATGCGATGCGCACGCTTATCACCCTCATCGCGACGTTCTCTTAATCGATTCGCATCCACCGAAACCAGCGCCATTTCCGACGCGGCAAAAAAAGCATTGACAATGATCAATACGACCATTAAAAGTAACTGAAATATAAAAGCCGAACTCCCGGTTCCAGGGTCCGCGACACCTTGGTCCATTCTTTCCTCCTACAATAGATAAAATTCTCACCGGCGCGCACGGTATGCGCAACCGGTGAGAATATCTTATCACATTCCCAAAAGCATATAAAGCATGAGCAGTCCGGACAGCGCAATGCGATAGATGCCGAACGCTTTGAAGTCTTTTTTCTGAATATAGTCCATGAATTTTTTAATGACCACATAGGCAACAAGGAAGGAAATAGCAAAGCCCAATGCGATGAGCAGCCATTCGCCGATAGAAAAGGCATGCACGTTCTTGATTACTTTCAAAAGCGTTGCCCCCATCATGGACGGGATGGCCATAAAAAAGCTAAATTCCGCCGCGGCTATGCGCGAGCTGCCTAGCACCATCGCTCCGATAATGGTTGCCGCCGAGCGGGATGTGCCCGGGATGAGCGCCAAGCATTGAAACAAACCGATACAAAACGCCGTCTGAAGGGAAAAATCCAGCGGATCTTCATAACGCGTCGTATGCCGTTTTTTGTTCCATTCTTCGACAAAGATCATGATGATACCGTAAACCAGAAGGGTAATTGTGACGACTGGTGTGGTCATCAGATGTGCATCAATGATGTCATCAAAAAGGATGCCGATAACAGCGGAAGGGATCACTGCCACTAAAACGCGCAACCACAGCGCCATGGTGCGCTTATCCACATGGGTCAAACGATAGTAGAGTTTCGTCTGCGTATTCCAGCGATCATAGCGTTTGGGACGAATCGCAAAATGCGGATCTTCGCTTTGCCAGGGGTTCAGACGATTCCAGTATAGAACCACCACCGATAAAATGGCGCCCAGCTGAATAATAATATTGAACGCATTGGAAAAGCTCTGAGGTTCCAGTCGAATCCATTCGTTGGCCAAAATCAAGTGTCCTGTCGAGCTGATCGGTAAAAATTCCGTGACGCCTTCAATGATCGACAATAGGGTCACTTTGAGCACATTTAAAACTGCTTCCATGCATCCTCCTGATTATAGTGTTCCATAAAGGAATGTTTCTTCCCATCCAGGGTGTAGCCCAGAATGGCATCCAGCGCAACATTCTCGCCGCTGCGCAATATCGACTTCTCTACATTGGGGTTAAGGGTTTTGAGCATTTGGATTAATGCCTTAATATTGCGGCGCTGTGAATCCACCTTGTGCTGCGTCACGACGCAGGCGCAATCCAGGGGCTTTAGTCCCGCCATATCGCGCCAGGCGATAATACTTTGTTCTTCGACAAAATACAAGGGGCGAATCAGCTCCATGTTATTAAAATTTCTTGCCACAATTTTGGGCATCATGTTTTTATAATTGGCCGACCACAGCACATTTAATAACGTGGTTTCAATGACGTCGTTAAAATGATGCCCCAGCGCCAATTTATTGCATCCCAACTGTTGCGCGCGGTCATAGAGGAAGCCGCGACGCATCCGGGCGCAAAGATAGCAGGGTGTTTCGGCAATTTCGTCCGCCACTTGGAAAATATCCGAGCGATACACCGTAGCGGGAATCCCAAGCCACGACAAATTAAACAGCAACCGCTCGCGATTTAGGGGTGCATAGCCGGGGTCCATCGCTAAAAAGCGCACTTCAAAAGGCACTTTCGAATAGCGCACCAAGGATTGAAACAGTTTTGCTAAGAGCAAACTGTCCTTTCCTCCTGAAATGGCCACGCCCACGACATCGCCGGGCTGCAGCATATCATAGGTCTTGAGAGCTTTATGAAATTTGGAGACCAAACGGCCGCGGTAGGTCGTTTGAATGGCATGTTCGATATCTTTTTTGGATGCCAGACCTTGTCCGAACAGGCGATATGTTTCCGGATACATCCGGGCGACGGCCTCTTCGTGTGTCTCTCCTGCTTCCAGTTCCACGGTAACATGAAATTCTTCCGGAACTGTTTTGCGCCGTTCTTCCCAAATTTTCTGTAACGCTTCAGCAGACGGCACCGTCTGCGGAGCCGTTTCTAAATCTATGTCGATGCTTTGTTCGGGAACAGTGCTTTTTTGCGACAAGGCCTCCCACTGTTTCAAAAGCGTTTCCTTCGTCCAATCCTCCATTGTTTTCGAACTCCTCATCTATTTATGATAGGGCTCATGGTGCAATATCCGAAAGCCCCGATATATCTGTTCCAATAAAATGACGCGCATGAGCGTATGTGGAAAGGTCATTGGAGAAAACGACACTTTCTTGCCCAGCGCCTTTATCTCCGGTGCCAGACCATCGCTGCCTCCTATAATAAAGGTAATCTGTGCACCGCCTTCTTCTGCCCATTCCGCCAGATGTCTTGAAAATTTAAGACTGTCCTCTTGCTTAGCCTCCACGCAGAGACTCACCACGCAGCTGCCCTTCGGCAATACTTTTCGAATGCGCTCCGCTTCCTTTTCGAGCGCCCGCTCCACCAGTTTTTCACCAGCCTTGTCCGGTCGCGGTTCCTCCGCGATTTCTTGAATCTTCACCTGCGCGTACGGTTTCAGCCGTTTGACATATTCTTCCACCGCTTGCGCATAAAAGGATTCTTTTACCGTGCCTACCGCAATAATCGTAATATTCACGCCCGGCCGCCTTCCGGTGTGGCCAAGGAAAGTAATGGTTCCGTCGTACTTTCTTCCGACGTTTTCACCAGGCTGCGTTCACGCACGCGCTCTGTTGACAGTTCCTCCGATGGTTCAAAGCGAGGCGCCACCGCCACATGAACAGCGCTTCCCACAGCAAAGCCGTTTTCCACCAACACCTCCGAGACCGTGTTTAGGCAGCATAGCGCCGTATTATTATTGATAGACATATGCGCCAGCAGTACCTCTTCGCCGCGGCCTTCTAGCACTTCGCAAAGGGCTTCTCCCGATTGACGATTGGATAGGTGCCCCAGCTCAGAAGCAATGCGTTTCTTGGACCATGGCGAATACGGTCCCTGCTGTAAGAGCAAGTCTTCGTAGTTGGCTTCCCAATAATAAAGATCGGAGCCGCGCATCGCTTCCAGAATAGTCCGATCCACGAACCCCGTATCCGTCAAAATAGAGATTTTTTCGTTGCCATGACGAATCACGTAGCCGACCGGATCCGCGCAGTCATGATGAATGGGGATGGGCAGAATTTCTAAGTCACCGATTTCAAAAACACGTTGATTGCGAATCACCACGTGATCCCGATCCCGATGCCGCCCGACCTTCTTTTCCATTGCCAGCCACGTGTTTTCATTGGCATAAATGGGAATATGAAAGCGTCGCGTCAGAACGCCCAGACCTGCCGTATGATCCGAATGCTCATGCGTGACCAAAATGGCATCCACTTTTTTCGCCGATGTTCCTGCCTGGCGCAATAACTGATCTATTTTCTTAGCACTATATCCGGCATCAATGAGAATCGTTGTTTGTTCACTTTGTACAAGAACACTATTTCCGCTCGAGCCGGAAGCCAGAGAGCGCAGCTTCATGCAACCTTCTTTCTAGTTCGTAAGATACGCGGCTATTGTACCACAGGCGAAAAAGGTACGAAAAGAATCCCGTATAGCGCTACACATCGCTCGCCTGCCGATTATTTTCGTAAATCCCAGTTTTTGGCTATAATAAAGGAACGAGGGAGTAGCTTATGAATATCGAATCGTCAGCTCGACATTTTATGTTCGGTTCGAGACCTGCTTGGGCAGGTAAGCGAGACTCAATGTAACAAACGGCCCCTGCTAAGGGAATTGTGGCAGGATGGTCGCCTGTGCAATGAACCGACATCCGAACATAAGGAGGACCTATGGAATGGTATCAAAAATCCGCTGAAGCGGTGGAACAGGAACTAAAAACCAACCGAGAAACGGGCTTGGTCTCTACTGACGTACCCAAGCGCCTGGAAAGTTACGGGTTGAATAAATTAGAGGAAGCCAAGCGCGTTCCGTTAAGTACGAAGCTTCTCAACCAAATTAAAGACCCGCTCGTTTTAATTTTGATTGCGGCTGCCGTGCTATCTGCTCTGACCGATTCCGCGATTGAAGCGTTAATCATCATTGCTATTGTGATCTTAAATGCGATCCTATCTATCTATCAGGAAGGCAAAGCCGAAGATTCTGTAGCGGCACTACAGAAAATGAGTTCCCCAAATGCCAAGGTACTGCGCGACGGAAAGCCCGTCAGCGTCAAGGCCGAAGAGCTGGTGCCCGGGGATGTAGTATTGCTGGAAACCGGCGATATTGTGCCGGCAGACTTGCGTCTGTTTGAATCATCCAACTTACAAATTGATGAATCGTCGTTTACGGGCGAATCCGTAGCGGCCGAAAAGGACGCAAATGCGCTCTTTTCCGACGAACGCGGCATCGGTGATCGAGAGAACTTGGCGTTTTCATCAACAATCGTCACCTATGGACACGGAAAGGGTATCGTCATTGCGACGGGACACGCCACAGAAATCGGACAAATTGCGTCTACGATTCAAGCGTATGAAGAGGAGTCCTCGCCACTGCAGCGTAAGCTCAACCAGCTGTCTAAGGTCCTCGGTAACATGGTGTTGGCTGTTTCGGCCTTCGTCTTTGTGCTGGGACTCATCAGCGGCGAACAAATTTTACGCATTGCCATGACGGCTATATCGCTGGGTGTAGCGGCCATTCCGGAGGGTATGACGGCGGTGGTGACCATTGTGCTATCGCTCGGGATGAACCGTATGGCCACACGCAATGCGATTGTGAAAAAATTGCTCTCCGTTGAAACGCTGGGAACAACAACGGTGATCTGTACGGATAAGACCGGTACGCTCACGCAAAATGAAATGACCGTCACGAAAATTTTTGCCAACGGACAGGATTTGGACGTGACCGGCATCGGCTATTCCCCGGTGGGCGATCTGTTCTTTGATGGTAAAAAGGTCACTACGGCAGACGATCGAATGCTGGAAACACTCATTGTCATTGCGGCTTCCGCCAACGATGCCAAAATTGTGTCGGATGAAGAAAAAGGCAATACGGTCATCGGCGATCCGACGGAAGGCGCGCTGCTTACGATGTCGCAAAAAGCGGGCATTGTGCCGGAAGAGCTGGCTTTGCGCAGTCCGCGTGTGGATGAAATTCCTTTCGACTCCAACCGCAAGATGATGACCACGTTCAATGAAAACTACTTCGAAAATGCCATCGCTTCCTTTACGAAGGGTGCGCCGGATATTGTGATTAACTACTGCAATCGCATTCTCTTGGATGGGGAAGAAAAACCACTGACGCCCGAGATTCGCGAACGGCTCTTGGCCAAAAACTCGGAATATGCCCAGCAGGCACTGCGTTGCCTGGCCTATGCCTATCGCAGCTGGGAAGAATTGCCGGAAAAGGACCGTCAGGTGCCCGAAACTGTCGAACGCGACATGGTATTTGTCGGCTTGACCGGTATGATCGATCCGCCGCGTAAAGAGGTGAAAGCGGCCATTCAAGAGACAAAGACGGCCGGTATTACCACCATTATGATCACAGGCGATTATCTGGAAACAGCGTATGCAATCGGTAAAGATTTAGGAATTGCCGAGGACAAGTCCCAAGCCATCATGGGCGCTGCACTGAACGAGATGTCGGAGGAAGAGGTGCAGCAGGTGGTCAAAGAAAAGCGCATTTTCGCCCGTGTTTCGCCGCAGAATAAAGTGCAAATCGTGGATGCGCTGAAAGCCAATGGTGAAATTACGGCCATGACCGGCGATGGCGTCAACGATGCGCCCGCCATCAAGCGTGCCGACATCGGTGTGTCCATGGGCATCACCGGTACGGACGTTGCCAAGAATACGGCGGATGTGATTCTGACCGACGATAACTTTGCCACCATCGTCAACGCCGTAGAAGAAGGTCGTATCATCTTTGCCAATATCAAAAAATTCGTCAATTTCCTTTTGTCCTGCAATATCGGAGAAGTAATTGTTGTGGCTGTGGCTATGATTATTGACCTCTTTCTGGTATTCTCTAACAGTGGTTTTCGATTCCCCACCCCACTTTCGCCCATTATGCTCCTGTGGCTGAATCTGGTGACGGATTCGTTGCCGGCGCTAGCGCTGGGTATGGAGCCCGGTGAGGAAGGCGTCATGAATGAAAAACCGCGCGATCCCGCTGAAGCCATCATCGGTAAGCATGAGATGGGGTCCATCATCGTGCAGGCCATTGCCATTGGCGTAGCCACGCTTGCCGCATTTGCGATCGGTTACTTCTATTTCGGACATGGATTAACCGGTGCCGAAAAATTGGCTGAAGGCCGCACCATGACCTTCTCGACCTTGATTTTGGCGGAGCTTTTCCGAGCGATGGCGGCGCGTTCCGATACGCATACCATGGGAGAAATCGGATGGTTCTCCAATAAGTCCATGAATATGGCCATTCTCGTCGGCGTATTCCTGCTACTGATTGTGCTCTACATTCCGTTCTTGCGCACGCTTTTCAGCGTTTCCTTTATGACGTTAAAGGAATGGGTGCCCACGTTGTTGTTGGCGACCATCCCCTTCCTAGCCACGGAAATCCACCAAGCCATGCGTGAAAAAAAATGATTCTGCGCCGTGCGTTCGTACGGTGCCCGGTACTGCCTGCGGCCGCGGCTTCAGGTGTTTTTCGAAAGGAGTCATCATGAAGAAAGTTGCTTTGATCATGGGAAGTGATAGCGATCTGCCCGTAATGGAGAAAGCTGTCGGTATCCTGAAGGAATTGGAAATTCCCTTCGAGGTGCACGTATTTTCCGCGCACCGTACACCGGTGGAGGCACGCGACTTTACCATCCACGCACGAGAGAACGGTTTCGGCGTTTTGATCTGCGCCGCAGGTATGGCCGCCCATTTGGCCGGCGCCGTTGCCGCCAATACGACATTGCCGGTGATCGGCATTCCCTGCAGTTCTCAGGTATTGGATGGCATGGATGCTCTTTTAGCTACCGTGATGATGCCTTCCGGTATTCCTGTGGCCACCGTTGCCATCAACGGTTCTAAGAACGCCGCTCTTCTGGCGGCCCAGATTCTTGCCTTGGAGGATACTGCGCTTAGCAAACGATTGGATGACAAGCGCGAAAAGGATGCCAAAGCCGTTCTGGAAAAAGACCGCAACATCTGTGAAAAATTTAAAGCGCAATAACTCTCTGCCGTGGGGGGTGCCATCGCACCGTCTGCGGCAATTTTATTTTTGTTCATCGTTACTGTAGGATTAGTGTGAGAATAGTATGAGGAGGATTCCATGGAAAAATTAGAACAAATGTATGAAGGTAAGGCGAAAAAAGTATTTGCGACGGATGAAAAGGACAAAGTCATCGTTTCGTACAAGGACGATGCGACTGCCGGTGACGGTGCCAAGCGCGGTACGATCGTCGGTAAGGGCGCCATCAATAACCGCATGACAAACTTTCTCATGCAGCTTCTGGAAAAGCAGGGGGTTCCCACGCATTTTGTAGAAGAATTGGATGATCGCAACACGGTGGTCAAAAAAGTGGAAATCGTGCCCCTGGAAGTCATCATCCGCAATATTTCGGCCGGTTCCTTTGCCAAACGCTACGGCGTCGAAGAAGGCATTGTGTTTGATGAGCCGACGCTGGAGTTTTCGTTAAAGAATGATGATCTGCATGATCCGCTGATCAATCGCTATCATGTATTGGCGCTGAAACTAGCCACCAAAGATGAACTCGATCGCATCAGCGAAATGGCTTTCAAAGTCAATGAAGTACTCAAGGCTTATTTCCTGAAATTAAACGTCAAACTGGTCGACTTCAAACTGGAGTTCGGCCGTACGCAAGACGGCTCCATTGTTCTGGCGGATGAAATTTCCCCGGATACCTGCCGTTTCTGGGATGCCGATACCAATGAGAAATTGGACAAGGATCGCTTCCGCCGCGATATGGGCGGTGTTGAAGATGCCTATAAAGAAATGATGCATCGCGTCTTCGGTGAACAGGCGTAACCTGATCCGGCAGTATGGACTCTGCCTTTGTCCTTTGACAGGGGCAGAGTTTTTCTCACGCAGCTAAGCAGCAAGGAGAATCTATGGGTGGTTTTTTTGGTGTAGCCGGTCACGGCGACGCTTTAACTGATGTTTTTTATGGAACGGACTATCATTCCCATCTGGGCACGCACCGTGCCGGAATTGCGGGCTATGATGTGAAAATCGGCCTCCAGCGTGAAATCCACGATATTGAGAATACGCCGTTTCGTACGCGCTTCGAGACCATTTTTGACGAGATGAAGGCTTCCTCGGCCATCGGTTGCATCAGCGACTATGATCCGCAGCCGCTTCTCATTCGTTCCCGTTACGGAACCTTTGCCATTTGTTTTGTTGGCGTCATCAATAATAAGGAAGAGCTGATTCAGGAATATTTGGCCAAACCCGGGGCGCATTTTGATGCCATGACGGGCGGACAAGTGAACAGTGTGGAGCTCATTGCCGCTATGATGGCGGAGGAAGATTCCTATATTGATGGCATTCGTGCTATACAGCGTCGTATAGACGGTACGGCGTCACTTTTAATCTTGAAAGACGACGGCACACTCTTGGCTGCACGGGATTTTCGCGGGCGCATTCCGCTCTTCGTCGGTGAAAACGAAGACGGCCGTTGCGTGTCCTTCGAACCGTTCCCCTATCGTAAACTGGGCTATCGCACCTTGCGTGAACTGGGCCCGGGCGAAGCGGTAGAAATCACATCTTCACGCGTCACCACCGTGATTGAACCGCAAAAGGACATGAAGATTTGTGCTTTCCTGTGGACCTACTATGGCTATCCCAATTCCTGCTATGAAGGAAAGGGCGTGGAACAGTCTCGGTATCGCAATGGCGAAATTCTGGCCGAAAATGATCGCAAAAATGGCGGGATTCCGGAACTCGACTATGTCGGCGGTGTCCCGGATTCCGGTCTGGCCTACGGGCAGGGCTATGCCTTTGAGAGCGGCGTGGCTTTCGGTCGTCCGATGCTCAAATATACGCCCACTTGGTCTCGTTCCTTTACGCCGTCTCGGCAATCGGAACGCAATCGCGTGGCTCATATGAAGCAACTGCCCATCACGGACTACATCGATCAGAAGAATCTACTGATTGTGGATGATTCCATCGTGCGCGGCACGCAGCTGCGCGAAACGGTGGATTTCCTCTATCGCAACGGTGCGAAGAGCGTCCACATGCGTGCAGCTTGTCCGCCGATTCTCTTCAGTTGTAAATATTTGAATTTTTCACGCAGTAACGATGAGATGGAACTTCTCACCCGCCGCGTCATTATGGACCTGGAAGGGGAAGAAGGGTTTGAACACCTGGATGAATACCAGGATGGCACCACCGAGCGCGGGCGCGCCATGCGCGATAAAATTGCCGAGCAATTTCATTTTTCCTCTCTGGAGTATCAGACTCTGGAAGGGACCATTGAAGCCATCGGCCTGCCGCGTTGTCAACTATGCACCTATTGCTGGAATGGAGAAGAATAATGGACGAGATGAATCGGCAATCCTCCTCCGCCGCCTATAAGGAAGCCGGCGTAGACATCACCGCAGGATATAAAGCGGTGGAATTGATGAAAAAACATATCGCTCGCACCACCACACCGGGCGTCCTGTCCGGCATCGGCGGCTTCGGCGGTCTCTTTGCTCCGGATGTTGCCGGTATGGAAAAACCCGTTCTTGTCAGCGGTACCGACGGTGTGGGCACTAAATTGAAATATGCCTTTTTACTGGACAAGCACGATACCATCGGCATTGACTGCGTTGCCATGTGCGTCAACGATATCCTCTGCAGCGGCGCAGTACCGCTGTTTTTCCTAGACTACATTGCCTGCGGAAAAAATGATCCGGAACGCATTGCCGAGATCGTAAAGGGTGTGGCCGAAGGCTGCATGCAGTCGGGTTGCGCTTTAATCGGCGGAGAAACTGCGGAAATGCCCGGTTTCTATCCTGAAAACGAATACGATTTGGCCGGCTTTGCCGTGGGTCTTGTCGACGAGAAAAAGATGATCGATAAAAATGACGTCGAAGAAGGCGATCAGCTCATCGCTCTGCCCTCTTCCGGTATTCATTCCAACGGCTATTCCTTAGTGCGCAAAATTCTAGATGGCAATAAGAATACGGACTGGACCACGCGTTATTCGACGTTAGACGGTAAAACGCTGGGCGAAGCCTTGCTCACGCCGACGCGCATCTATGTAAAGCCCGTTCTCGAACTGATGAAGCAGGTCAAGGTCAAGAGCATGGCGCACATCACGGGCGGCGGTTTTTATGAAAATATTCCGCGCGCCTTACCGGACGGCTTAGGCGCCAATATTGAGCGCGGTGCGCTGCGTCTGCCGTTCCTCTTCCGTTTCATTCAGGAAGCCGGACACGTCACCACCCACGATATGTACAATACCTTCAATATGGGGGTCGGCTTTGTGCTCGTCGTTTCCAAAGAAGATCTGCCTCGGGCGCTCGAAGTGCTCCAAGAGGAGGGCGAAGAAGCCTATCGCTTAGGCGAAGTCGTACGTTCACTTGAAAAGGTGATTCTATGAGTTCCCGTCCGGTGCGCCTTGCCGTCCTTGTTTCAGGCGGTGGCACAAATTTACAAGCGCTTTTAGATGCACAACGCGAAGGGCGTCTTGCCCCCGGCGAAATTGTGGCCGTCTTTTCCAATCGCGCCAATGCCCATGCCCTGGAGCGCGCGAAAAATGCGGGCATTGCCGCCCGTGCTTTCTCGATAAAGGACTATCCCGGCACGGCGTGGGAAAAGGCAGTATTGGACGCTCTGTCGGAGGCATCCGTTGACATGATTGTCTTAGCGGGATTTCTGCGTGTCTTGTCGGCTGATTTTCTCAAGGCCTGCCACGTTCCCGTATTAAACATTCATCCGGCATTATTGCCGGCCTTTGGCGGTCGCGGCTACTATGGCGAACACGTGCATGAAGCGGTGCTTGCCCATCGCGTGCAAGTGACGGGCGCCACGGTTCATCTGGTTACGGCGCAAGCCGATGCGGGTCCCATCCTGGCCCAACAGGCCGTCCGTGTTTTGGCCGACGATACCCCTGAACGCTTGCAACAGCGCGTCATGCGCGAAGCAGAATGGAAGTTACTCCCCGCCTGCGTGCATGCGATGGCGTCTCGTCTCCACAATGGACTGACGGGAAAGGCTCTGTCCGCCCCGTTATCCGAAGCCGAATACGCCGCTTTTCTGCCGAGTGTGCAAAGTGGATCGCGCGCAACGGAAAAAGCACCCTCTCTGGCAACGCTGCTACGCGGTAACCCCTATCCCGGTCGTGGCATTGCGCTAGCGCATGGCACAAATGGCAATGCGCTTATCGCCTACTTTATTATGGGGCGCAGTCAAAACAGTCAAAATCGGGTGTTTCACCTGGAAGGAAATGATCTCTATACGCAAGCCCACGATCCGGCGCTACTCGAAGATCCGAGCCTCATCATTTACCGCGCCCTCTCGCACACCCGCGTAGCCGGAGAGCCTGTTACGGTGGTAACGAACGGTGATCACACGGATACGCTTCTTGACGGATTGGCCGTCGGCAAAGATTTTGATACGGCCTTACAATCGCGCACCTTTGAGCCGGACGGTCCGCATTTTACCCCGCGCATTTCCGGTTTACTGGCCGAAAATCACTTGCAGCTTTCCATTTGGAAAGCCGCCGATGCGAATGGCACAAACGCCTGCTATCAGGCGTTCCATTATGATAAAGAGCCCGGCACGGGTCGCTTCATCTCCACGTATGTGACCGATGGCAATCCCTTGCCCAGCTTTCAAGGCGAACCGCTGCGTTTCTCCTGGGATGGCGATGCTGCCGCTTTCACAGCGGCTTTGTGGGATGCCTTAAGCCCGGAAAATCGCATTGCTCTTTATGTGGAAGAGCATGACGGCGCCTCCGTCCGCCACTTTATCAAAAGTCGCTTTTCTTAATCGTGCCCGGCACGGCATGACCGAATCCCACCTGAACTATCCAGGCAAAGAAAGGAACCACGATGGATTCTCACGATCGTTATCTGTCCCCCCTGTCCACTCGCTATGCGAGCGATGAGATGCAATTTTTATTTTCCTCCAACCATAAGTTTCGCCTCTGGCGCAGACTTTGGATTGCGCTGGCAAAGGCTGAAAAAGAATTGGGTCTGGACATTACCGATGCGCAAATTGCGGAAATGGAGCAATACAAAGACGACATTAACTATGATGTGGCCGAAGCACGCGAAAAGCAGGTGCGTCATGACGTGATGAGCCATGTCTATGCCTTCGGCCAACAGGCCACAAAGGCTGCTCCCATCATGCATTTGGGTGCTACGAGCTGCTATGTCACCGATAATACAGACTTAATTATTCTGCGGGAAGCTTCTCAACTTTTGCTGCATAAAGCCGCTCAGGTGCTGGTGAATCTCAGTGCTTTTGCCGAACGCTATAAGAGCGTGCCCGCTTTGGCCTATACGCATTTGCAACCCGCACAGCTGACCACCCTGGGAAAACGCGCAACGCTGTGGATGAACGAACTGGCCATGGATATGGAACAGTTGCAATTCCAGATCGACCAATTGGCGCTACGTGGTGCAAAAGGCACTACCGGCTCCCAGGCCAGCTTTCTGGAACTCTTTGACGGCGATTCCGCCAAAGTACAGGCATTGGATGAAAAAATTGCCAAAGCCTTCGGCTTTGAACGGTTGATTCCGGTTTGTGGCCAAACCTATTCGCGCAAAATCGATTCTTTCTTCCTCTTTGCACTCTCCGGCATTGCCCAGAGCGCATCCAAATTTGCGAACGACCTGCGCCTGCTGCAATCCTTTGAAGAGGTGGAGGAGCCATTCCAAAAGGATCAGATCGGGTCTTCGGCCATGCCGTATAAACGCAACCCCATGCGCGCCGAACGCATGACAGCGCTTGCGCGTTACGTCATGGTGGATGCACTGAATCCTTCGGTGACGGCCGCCACGCAGTGGATGGAACGCACCCTGGATGATTCGGCCAACAAACGCATTGCTGTGGCGGAAGCCTTCCTGGCCACCGATGCCATCTTAAATATTTATATGAACGTGACGGAAAACATGACCGTTTACGAACCGGTGGTACACCATCGCGTGATGGAAAAGCTGCCCTTCATGGCAACGGAAAATATCATGATGGAATCCGTCAAACGCGGTGGCAATCGTCAGGTTTTGCACGAAATTATCCGTGTCCATTCTCATGCGGCCGCTCGTGCCGTCAAAGAAGGCGGGAAAAACGATCTCATCCGACGTTTGGCCGATGAGCCCAAGATTCCGATGACCGAAGAGGAAATTCGTAACCACTTGGATCCGGTCGCCTATATAGGACGCTGTCCGGAGCAAGTGGACGCTTTTCTAAAAAATGTGGCTGAACCGCTGATTCATCGCTATCATGATGCGGATCGCAAGGCTGTGCTTTCCGTATAAGCGCTTACGAAAATCGCGCACGCCATAGAAGGAGGATCGCATGAAGGAATTGCCCTTAAAATACGGCTGTAACCCCAATCAACTGCCGGCTAAGCTGGACCGAGCGGATGGCAAGGATTTGCCGTTTGTTGTATGCAACGGACGCCCCGGCTATATCAACTTTTTGGATGCCTTGAATTCATGGCAATTAGTGCGGGAGTTAGACGCCGCCACAGGGCTTCCCTGTGCGGCTTCTTTTAAGCATGTTTCCCCGACTTCAGCAGCCGTGGGATTGCCGCTCGACGAAAAGCTAAAAAAAGCCTGCTTTGTGGAAGATGTGGAGGGGCTGGACGATTCGCCGCTAGCCTGCGCCTATGCCCGTGCACGCGGTACGGATCGCCTGAGTTCCTTTGGAGACTGGGCAGCCCTCTCGCGCCCGGTGGACGCTGTTACGGCGCATCTGTTGAAGCGCGAAGTATCGGATGGTGTCATTGCTCCCGGCTACAGTGAGGAGGCCTTGGCCATCCTGCGCCAAAAGAAAAACGGCAGCTACAATATCATTCAGATCGATCCGGCCTATGAGCCGCCCGTTGCAGAATCCAAGGAAGTGTTCGGTATTCGTTTTACGCAAAAGCGTAACGATGCACGCTTTACCACCGAGAGTCTCAACGAAATCGTAACGAAAAATAAGGCCTTGCCGGAATCCGCCAAGCGCGATCTTCTGGTGGCACTGATCACGTTGAAATATACGCAGTCCAATTCGGTTTGCTTTGCGGTAGACGGTCAGGCCATCGGTGTCGGCGCAGGCCAGCAATCCCGCATTCATTGCACACGTCTGGCGGGCGATAAAGCCGATACCTGGCGCCTGCGGCAGAGTGAGCGCGTGCTTTCCCTGCCCTTCCGCAAGGATCTCTCGCGCGCTACCCGCGACAATGTCATCGATCAATATCTGCATGATTACGAAGAAGATGTGACGGCGCCGGGACATTGGGAAGCGTACTTTACACAACAACCCGCGCCCTTTACCAGAGAAGAACGCCGGGCTTATCTGGCACAAGAGGCGCATCTGGCGTTAGCCAGCGATGCGTTCTTTCCCTTTGCCGATAATATTCAACGGGCTGCACAGAGCGGTGTGAAATTCATCGCGCAGCCAGGCGGTTCCACACGCGACGCTGTGGTCATTGACGCCGCGGATCATTACGGACTTACGATGGTCTTTACGCATCAACGTTTATTCCATCATTAAGTTTTTCTATTACTCTGTCGTCAGAGCGGACGACAAAATGACGGAAGTCTGTCTTCCGCATAGAAGGAGGATTGGATGAAAACAGTGAATATTCTAGTGTTGGGCGGCGGCGGCCGCGAACATGCGATTATCAAAGCATTGAAAAAAAATGATCGCGTAGAGCGCATCTACTGTGTGCCCGGTAACGATGGTATGGACGGCGGCATCCCGTTCCCCATTGATATCAATAATTTTCCTCTGCTCGCGCGTTTTGCTCGTACCGAGCATGTGGGCTACATTGTCGTCAGTCCGGATAATCAACTGGCTGACGGCGCGGTGGATTTCTTCGAAGAAGCCGGCTTTCCCTGCTTCGGCCCCAACAAGGCGGCTGCCAGATTGGAAAGCTCGAAAATCTTTGCAAAAGAATTCATGAAACGCCATCACATTCCGACGGCACGCTATGAAGCGTTTGAAACACTGGAGAAGGCCAAAGCCTATGTGGAAAAAGAAGCCGCCGCCGGCCATTTGCCTCTGGTCATTAAAGCCGACGGCCTGGCCCTCGGCAAAGGGGTGGTCATTGCAGAAACCCTAGAAGAGGCCGAAGAAACCTTAACGCGTTTCATGCAAGAGGATGCCTTTGGCACAAGCGGCCATCGCGTGGTCATTGAAGAGTTCATGGAAGGCCCTGAAGTGACGGTGCTAACGTTGACCGATGGAAAAACCATCGTGCCGCTTCTGTCCTCTATGGATCATAAGCGTGCCTTGGATGGGGATAAGGGGCCGAACACCGGCGGCATGGGCGTCATTGCGCCGAACCCCTACTATACCCCGGAAGTAGCTGAGCTTTGCCGCAAAACCATCTTTGAACCCACGGTACAAGGCATGCGCGATGAAGGCACGCCGTTCAAAGGCTGCCTCTACTTCGGCCTCATGCTCACGCAAGACGGACCGAAGGTCGTGGAATACAATTGCCGCTTTGGCGATCCGGAAGCCCAGGCCATTTTGCCCCTGCTGAAGAGCGATCTCTATACCCTCTTCCGCGCGGTCACAGAAGAGACTCTGACCCCGGAGATGGTGGAATTCAGCAGCGATTCCTCCTGCTGCGTAATCCTGGCTTCGGAAGGCTATCCGAAGTCCTACGAGAAGAATGTGGAAATCAAGCTGCCACATCACCTGCGCGACAAAATCTATTGTGCCGGAGTGCGTAAAAAGGGCAGCACCTACTATACAAACGGCGGACGCGTGGTCAGCGTAGTGGAAACGGCGCCCACATTGGAAGAGGCGATTGCGAAAGCCTATGAAACGGCTGATCAGGTGACCTTCCGTACCAAGTATTTCCGCAAGGATATCGGACAGAAGGCGCTTAAAGCGCTGGAAAGGAAATGACATGATTCACCGCATTTATGTCGAAAAGCAATCGGCGCACCGTCGTGAGGCGCGAGCGCTTGCGGAAGAATTGCGCGATTTTGTGCAAATTGCTTCGCTCAAGGACGTACGCATCCTGCATCGCTACGATGTGGAAGGCGTTCCGGAAGACGTGTTTCGCGACGCCATCGCTACGGTTTTTTCCGATCCGACAGTCGATCAGGTGTGGGAAACCTTGCCGAACGCGGAACATCACCTGAGCGTCGAGCCCTTGCCCGGTCAATTTGACCAGCGAGCGGATTCTGCCGCACTTTGTCTGCGCCTGCTCTCTCGTGTGGAGGCACCGCAGGTAAAAACAGCAAATATTTATCTGTTTTCCGGTTCCCTCTCGGAGGAGGACCTGCATCGCATCCGTAAGCATTTGATTAATCCCGTGGAATCGCGCGAAGCTTCCGATGCGCTGCCCGAAACCTTACAAGTGCCCGTGCAGACACCGGGTCCCGTCCCGACCATGGATGGCTTTATCGAAGCAGACGCCAAAACGTTGGATGTCTTACGTCGTGATATGGGCCTGGCTATGGACGATGACGATCTCCTCTTCTGCCAGGCGTATTTCCGGCAGGAAAAGCGCAATCCGACCGAAACCGAGATTCGCATGATTGATACCTATTGGTCCGATCATTGCCGCCATACGACCTTCCGTACGATTATTGACGACGTGTCTTTTGCGGATCCGCTGTTGCAGAAAACCTATGACACCTATCTTTCGCTGCGCAAGGAAACCGGCGATACCAAGCCCATCTGTCTTATGGACATGGCGCTTTTGGCCGCACGGGCGCTTCGTCAAAACGGTAAACTCACCGGCGAAGACGTTTCCGAAGAAATCAATGCCTGCACGGTGCATATCGATGTCACCATCGATGGCAAAAAAGAACCGTGGCTGTTGCTCTTCAAGAACGAAACCCACAATCACCCGACCGAGATCGAGCCCTTCGGCGGCGCTTCCACCTGCATCGGCGGCGCCATTCGCGATCCGCTCTCCGGCCGTTCCTATGTTTATGCCGCCATGCGCGTCACCGGGGCGGCCGACCCGCGCACGCCGCTCTCGGAAACGCTGGAAGGCAAACTGCCACAGCGACAAATCGTGACCGAAGCGGCACAGGGCTATGCCTCCTACGGCAACCAAATCGGTCTGGCTACCGGTATGGTGCATGAAATCTATCATCCGGGCTATGCCGCCAAACGCATGGAAATCGGCGCTGTCGTAGCCGCCACTCCGCAGAAAAATGTGGTACGCGAAACGCCAAAGCCCGGCGATATCGTCATTCTCTTGGGCGGTCGCACGGGACGCGACGGCGTGGGCGGCGCCACCGGTTCTTCCAAGGCACACAACCTGCACTCCGTCGAAACGGCCGGTGCAGAGGTCCAGAAGGGCAATGCCCCGGAAGAGCGTAAATTACAGCGCTTCTTCCGCAACGGCGAAGCCGCGCGAATGATTAAGCGTTGCAACGACTTCGGTGCGGGCGGTGTATCGGTAGCCATCGGTGAAATGGCCGATGGCATCTTCATCCATCTGGATCGCGTACCAAAGAAATACGAAGGCTTGACCGGGACAGAACTTGCCATCAGCGAATCACAGGAGCGCATGGCGGTGGTCATTGCTGCCGAAAACGAAGCACGCTTCTTGGAGCTTGCTGCACAAGAGAATCTCGAAGCCACTGTCGTGGCGGAGATTCAGGCCAATCCACGCCTGCAGATGGAATGGAAAGGACAGCGCATCTTGGATCTATCGCGCGAATTCCTGGATTCCAACGGCGCCGAAAAGCACATCTCCATTCCGGCCGAAAAGACTTCTTGGTCGCCGAAAAACGCAAAAGCGTCGCCAGCGACCAAGCTTTCCGACCTGTTCACTGCTTTTTCCAAAGACCTGCAAAACGCGGATCGCCACGGCCTCGTCGATCGCTTTGACTCGACCATCGGCGCCGGCACCGTCCTGATGCCTTATGGCGGTACCTATCGCGCAACGCCCATTCAAGCCATGGTGCATCAGATTTCCCTGGAAGAGGGTGAAACCGATACGGCCTCCTATATGTCTTGGGCCTTCTCTCCGGAAATCTCCGAAAAGAGCCCCTATCACGGCGCCTACTTGGCCGTTGTGGAATCTTTGGCTAAATTGCTAGCCACCGGAGCAGATCGGAAGCAGACTTACCTGACTTTCCAGGAATACTTTAAACGTCCGGGCACCGACGGCAAACGCTGGGCAGAGCCGTTGGCATCGGTGTTAGGTGCCTTGCAGGCACAGTTGGATCTTGAAGTCGGTTCCATCGGCGGCAAAGACTCCATGTCCGGCACTTTCGAATCCATGGATGTACCGCCTACGTTGGTCTCCTTTGCCATTACGACGGACTCTGCTACGCACGTCCTGTCCCCGGAATGGAAAAACGCCGGCGATCATCTGCTGCTCTTAACGCCGCAATGGAATGCCGATGGCCTGCCGGAAAAAGCATCGCTTCATGCCCTTTTCCATGCCGTCGAACAGCTCACCCAACAAGAAGGCGTCCATAGCGCCTGGGCTCTGGGCTATGGCGGACTCATGGAGGCGCTCCTCCTTTCCGCCGCCGGCAACCGCATCGGTGCAAAGCTTAACGATGCCGTAACGCCGGATCTCTTGACGCAGCCTGCTTTTGGCAGCTTCCTTATCAGTGCAACGCATCCGCTAAGCGCAGAAGACTTGCAGGCAGAGGCCTTTACGGTGACCGACCTGGGCACTACGACGAAAGACTATACGCTTGTCTTCCCGCAAGAAACGATTGATTTGGCTGCCATGGAAGCCCTGCGCCGTTCCACGCTCGAAGACATCTTTCCGACAGCGCCGGATGCCCAACCGGCACCACTGAGCGTTGAAGCCCTTAACGCTGTTGCGCTGGCCAAGGACTATGCCGCTTCTCACCCCGCTCCTACTGTTTGCTCGTTTGCGGACACAAAAGCAATGCCCCGTGTGGTCATTCCTGTCTTCCTGGGTACGAACTGTGAAGTCGACTCCGCACGCTATGTCACGCGCGCCGGTCTCACCCCGCACATTCAAATCATCCGCAATCAAACCACGGATGATATCGCAAAAAGCGTCGATGCCATGGCCGACGCCATTCGCAATGCGCAAATTCTCTTCTTGCCGGGCGGCTTCTCCGGCGGCGATGAACCCGACGGCAGTGCGAAGCTCATCAATGCCTTCTTCCGCAATGCTCGCCTGACCGAAGCCCTCACCGATCTAATGGATCGCCGCGGCGGCTTAATCCTAGGTATCTGCAACGGCTTCCAAGCATTGGTAAAACTAGGTCTGCTGCCCTACGGCCGCATCATGCCGCCGACGCCAGAGCTGGCAACGCTGACCTTTAATACCATCGGCCGCCATCAATCGCAAGTGATTAACACACGTATTGTGACCAATCGCTCTCCGTGGCTTTCACATGTCACCCCCGGCGATCTCTACCGCGTGCCCATTTCCCATGGCGAAGGGCGTCTTGACATGGATCCCGCCCTCCTGCAAAAGCTCTTTAAGGAAGGACAGGTGGCCGGTCAATACGTCGATCGCAATGGCGAGCCTTCTATGGACATCGCTTACAACCCCAATGGCTCCCAAGGCGCTGTCGAAGCCTTACTCTCACCCGACGGACGCATCCTCGGCAAGATGGGCCACAGCGAACGCACCGGTCGCTATCTCTATCAGAACCTCCCCGAGGTCAAAGATTTGCGACTGTTTGAAGCCGCAAAAGCGTATTTTAAGAAAAACTAGAAATGCTCCTGCCTAAAAGGCAGCTTCCACGAGGCGCTGTGTTGTCAAAACGCAGCGCCTCGTGTTATTTGTTGGTTTGAAAATAACATGGAGTGAAATATCGAAAGAACTGCTGCGGCGCCCCATGTTATTTCAGCATTTTGAGAATAGCATGGGGTGAAAAATCGAAAATCTGCCGTGCTACCCCATGTTATTTCAGCATTTTAAAAATAGCATGGGGTGAAAAAATATCAATATCCCTAGTTTACCCCATGTTATTTCTTGATTTGAAAAATAACATGGGGTGAAAAATCTTGAAAAGTAGTGGTTTACCCCATGTTATCTCTCGATTTGAAAAATAACATGGGGTGAAAAAAACGCAAATATCCCATGTTATTTCCTGTTTCTTAAAATAGCATGGGGTAAAACCCCGAAAATACGGCCGCGGTACCCCATGTTATTTCTGCATTCTTAAAATAGCATGGGGTAAAACCTCGAAAAATCTACCGTGCCACCCCATGTTATTTGCCGTTTCTTAAAATAACATGGGATACGCACGCCAAGAAGGTGTCCGCCTGCGGCGGGCAACTATAGAAGAAGAAACAAAGGAAGGCGGCCCGACAGGCCGCCTTCCTTATATCACTCCAAAACGCACCGATTTATCGCGTTTCGCTGCTACCCTTCCCGGTGCAGCATCGTTTGAATGTGACGAATGAGCATATCCACTGCGGGGATGTTTTCACCACCGCGCGGGATAATGACATCAGCGTATTTTTTGCTTGGCTCAACAAATTCTTCGTGCATGGGTTTCACTGTGGTGCAATACTGGGTCAGAATGCTTTCCAGACTGCGTCCGCGCTCCTTCGTATCGCGTAGAATGCGGCGCAAAAGACGTTCATCCGCATCGGTATCAACGAAAATCTTGAGATCCATCAAATTGCGCAGTTCCTTATCCTCCAAGATAAGAATACCTTCGACGAGAATGCCGGCGCGCGGTTCGACATGACGTGTCTCTTTTTTACGCGTGTGGATGGTAAAGTCGTAAATTGGCAAATCCACCGCCTGTCCGCTGCGCAGGGCTTTAATATCACGGATGAGCTGTTTTGTATCAAACGCGTCCGGATGGTCGTAGTTGAGTTTGACCCGTTCCTCCATGGGCATCGTATCGTGTGCCCAATAGTAGAAATCATGACTGATCAAGGCCAAGTCATCCCCAAACGTTTCGCGCAATTTGCGGACAATTGTGGTTTTGCCTGAGGCACTGCCTCCGGCGACCCCGATCACATAGGGTCGTTGCCAATCTTTCACTTCCATCCGTCTGCTTCCCTTCTCTTCTTCCCGATCATCTTCATACCGATGGCCATAGGTTGGACGACAAAGACTACGCCTCCACGCACGCTACTTGGGCGGCAAAGATTACACCTTCACGCACATACCTAGGTGGCGAAGATTACGCCTTCACGCACATACCTAGGTGGCGAAGATTACGCCTCCACACGCACTACCTGCGCAGTAAATTCAACGCCCGGCATACATTGGACTAAATCCTCTTCAATATGCTTCAGCGCTTCCAGGCGTACTTCCGTCGTTGCTTCCGCATTCCCGGCGATGGTAAAAAGCACGTTTGTCGTGTTCTCATCCAGCTTATAGGCTTCGCCGTCGCGCACGCCCATCCAAGAGACAATCCCCTTCGCGTCACAATATAGAAAATCTGTGGGCGCCACGTGTTTGGAGGAGGATTCGATGGGATAAAAGGTGTCCTCTATGCCGCTCACTTTAAAGATCAGGGGCTCGTCGATTTTATCCAGATCATGGCCTCCGATGGCCAGCATGGAAAGTAAAGATTCCACATTATAAATATCAACGATGCTGTTCACTTGCGGCATGGAACCGCGATGCTGGACGTTGCGTACCAAGGCCAGAACGCTTGGTACATTCTTTTTCACGCTGCGCCCGACACTTTTCATCAAGTTCATATAACCTTGGGTCAGCGGATGCTCGGCTACCTCATCCAGAGAAACGGACAAGGCCCACTCCTCCGCTTGTTTTTGTCGCTTTAAAAAGGCTTCTGAAAATGCGGCATGCGGATTGACATTCTTGGCAATGCCTACCACAACATCCTTTACGCCAAGAGCAGCAATACTGGGGTCAATGCGAATATCCATGTACGTTTTCTCCCTTCTGTCTGTCCGAAGAAGAGCATGCCCTAGACGGGCGTATCCTGCGACAGCAACGACAAGGCCTCGGTTTTCTCGGAAGTCCGTCGGTCTTCGGAAAAGATCAGTTGTGATTGTTTTCAACGCGATCAAAATCGCTCGGCTTTACTGCGTCGTTCAGGTCCTTAAACGAAGAGGTGGGCGTGGCTTTTTGCAAGCGTTCCGGTGTCAGCGGCAAGTTCGGATAGCGTTCCTGCAAATACTGAATCGGATCTTGGATATCGGCCGCCTGCGTTCCGGTGGGGTTGGTGAGACCTGTGTTGCCATCCTTAACGCTACCAATGAAATCAATGCGTTTGACATCTTTCATTTCATTCTCAATGTATTCCAACAACTTATCCATCTCTTCCATGGTAAAGAGATACACATGATCGTTCATGGGCACCAAGTAGGACTTGGGATATTTTTCCGCCAATTCCTTGCCGGTTCCCTCCGCCAAACGGAAGGTCACTTTGGGCATCTCTTTGCGGTCGGTTTTTTCGCCGAGTTTTGCTTCTTGGACGCATAAAGAGACTTCACGATTGTTCTTATCCAGCGATGGCAAAATCATCGTGTTGTCTTTCAAGAGTAAGTCGCCGTTGCCATCAGAAATCACATTAGCCACCGTTAAGCCGGACGGGGTCGGTTCCAAAATGACCCAATAGCCGGCTGCCACACCGTCTTTTGAGGCTTTTGTCGTGGCATGAATAATGTATTCCGGCGTTTTATCGTTATTGATATCCAAGCGCCCGAAACTGTAGTTTGGCGTGCTGTCCGGAATATTGGTACGGATTTCTTTACCATCTTTCAAATAGCCCGCTGATGGTGCGAGTAAGGGCAAATTCCAATTGTATTCGACAACGGCCGGGTTATCGCGCATTTTCGAGACGAGATCTTCCCATGCCTTCTGCTGCTCACCCATCGTCACCTTATCGTTGATCTTGGGCGGATTACCGATCATGCCGGCTGTTGTCAGATTATCGGCAATGAATTTCGGATCCAGCGAATGATCGAGCATGTCGTAAATATTCTGATAACGTCCGTCTTTATCCGGCATCTGTTCGATGACATAGAAACGTCCGCCCTCTGCCTCAGCAAAGTGCAATTTCTTTTCCGTATCTTTCTTTTCCAGCTCTTCTTTTTCCTTGGCATCCACCAAGCGAACGGAGATAGCCCCCGGAATTTTTTCGTTCTTTTCCGTCTTTTCTTTTAACGTTTCCGGAGTGAGTCCCAAAATGGACATCATCTGGCGCGGGAAAATCAAAAATCCTTTTTTGGACGGGAAAACATAAAGCTGTTGTGACATTCCCTTGGCATTACGCAAATCCAAGCCAACACTCAGCGATGGATGCTGATAGAAGTAAACTTTGGTATTGCCCAATCGCTGGCTGTCAAAGACCGGCAAATTCGTCAGCGCTTTGGCTGCCGGCGTATCCGGTACACGAGCGGCTTCTTCTTCCGATGCTTTAGCAATGGACAGGGACTGCGATTGTTCCGGTGTCAACGAGGTGTCGGATGTCGTGCTTTGCGCCGGCGTTGATACGGATCCTGTCGGCTTTTGCGACGTTTCGCTTTCCGTCGGCTGATTTTCAATGGTTTCTTCCGGTAGCTCCGTCGGCGTCTTTCCCGTAGCCGATGAACCCTTTGCTATTTTTGTGCTCTGTTGCGGTTTAGGCGACGGCTTTGTGGATTGTTGTGCCGGTTTTTGTTCCGGCTTTTGTTCTGTTTTCGAAGACGCTTCTTGTTTCGAGTCTGACGGACGCACAACCAGGTTGCCGCTTCTTGTATGGCTCCGTTCGGTCTCAGACTGCTCCGGAAGGGTCATCGAATCATACGAAAGCTGTGGAATGGCGTTTTGTGTTTCAAACGCCGAGGATTCGGAGACGGCTCCCATCCAATTTCGGCTTGTCTCGATAGAGGAATCATCCAGAGACTCCTCATATTGGCCGGACGTTCCATCATCTACGATGGATTGCGGTTTTTCGTTGACCTTTTGTATACCAAATATGGTCGCTCCACTGGCTAACAGGATGCCGACGAGGGCGCCTAATTTTTTCTTATCTTGATTTGTAAGCATGATTCCTCCTTGAATCGCGTGAACCCTCTCTAGTATATCGAACTCGTCGCATGATGACACGTTTCGGTTGAAAATCATAGCCGAGAGCGGTCTTTCAGATGTTGCTTTTATTATAGGCAGCAGGGGTGAATAAAATGTGTTGTTCGTGGGATTTTCAAACGTTTTTGCATGAAAATTGTGCGTTTGGGTATGTTTAATTTGTTCTAAATTAGAATAAACGTATAGACGTTTGTTCATTGCATTCTTTCGGCGCATAGAGCGCTGTTTCTTGTTTGAAAGAAGGCCGTAATGATAAAAAAATTAATTCCTTATACGAAAAATGTACGATGGCAAGTCATTCTCACGCCTTTGCTGATGATTTTAGAGGTCATCGGCGATATTGTCATCCCCATGATGATGGTTAACCTCGTGGACAAGGGCATTGCACTGAACAATCGTTCCTATATTTTGCAGCAATCCCTACTCATGATCGCTGTTGCCTTTGTCAGCATGGGCTTTGGCGTCCTGAGTTCCCGTTTGGGAGCGACGGCCGGCTACGGCATTGCCGGCAATCTGCGTAAAGCTGCTTATGAAGCGGTGCAAAAATACTCGTACCAAAATATCGATACAATCAGCGTGCCTTCGTTGATTACTCGTTTGACCGCCGATATTGATACAGTCGGTATGGTAGCTATGATGAGTTTGCGCATGGCGTTTCGCTTCCCGTTTTTACTTATCTTCGCTCTGATTTTTTCGTTTCGCATCCATGCCGGTTTGACGTTGATCTTTGTTGTCATGTTGCCGGCCAGCGCCCTCTTCACCTTTCTGGTGTTTCGTAAAGCCATCCCTGTATTTCTCAAGATTCGCGAGCGCATTGATGGTTTAAACGGCATGATTCAGGAGCAATTGGCGGGCATTCATATCATTACCGCCTTCGGACGACAAAAGTATGCCTCACGGCGTTTCGATAAGCCGAACCGTGCCTTACTGAACACAGAGTTAAAGGGCGTACATCTGACCAGCTATCTGAATCCCCTTTCGAGCACGTTACTCTATCTGACATTGCTCTTTGTGCTGTATCAGGGCGGTCTGCTCATCTATCAAGGCGCCATGATGCCGGGTACGATCATCGGCTTTACGACCTATGTGTTTCAGGTGATGATGGCCGTGATGATGATCAGCATGTATCTCGTAAACTTCTCGTTTGCGTATACCTCGCTGCATCGTATCTTCGAAGTGATTGATACCACGTCGGAGCTGGAAGAAAAAGACAATCCCTGTCATGCCCTGGCTGACGGTTCCGTCCGTTTCTCCCACGTTTCCTTCCGTTATCCGGATTACAACGAAGATACCCTCCAGAACATTGATTTTTTCCTTCCTGCTGGAGCACATATGGGTATCATCGGTCCGACAGGATCGTCAAAATCCACGCTCATTAAGCTCATCGCCAGACTCTATGACGTGAAGGACGGTGCGGTGTATGTGGGTGGACGCAATGTCAAGGACTATTCCCTGCATGCTCTGCGTGAAGACATCGGTATCGTGTTGCAGAAAAACACCTTGATTTCGGGAACCATTCGCAGCAATCTGCAATGGGGGCGTGCGGATGCCACCGATGAAGAAATGAAGGCTGCCCTCCAAAAGGCGCAGGCCTGGGATTTTGTATCGCGCTATCCGGATCTGCTGGATCATCCGGTGGAGCAGAACGGCGCCAATTTTTCCGGCGGTCAAAAGCAGCGTCTTACCATCGCCAGAGCGCTGATTAAACAGCCAAAGATCCTGATCTTGGATGATTCCACAAGCGCCTTGGATATGGCAACGGATGCGAAATTTCGACGCGTTTTGCAGGAAGAGTTGCAAGGCATTACCGTCATCATCGTTGCGCAGCGCATTGCTTCCATTCGCGACTGCGATCAAATTCTCGTATTGGATAACGGCCACATGGATGCATTGGGCACCCATGATGCGCTGCTGCATACCTCGGCCATTTATAAAGATATTGTTGAATCCCAGGAAGGAGGGCTTTCCGAATGAGCGATGCAAACAACGAACAGAAGAAGCGTCCTCGTGCGACACTGAATATTCCTGTCCTGAAGCGATTATTTGCGTATTTTCGCTACAATAAGGCCATCTTTGTCGGGGGCTTATTGATGGTGGTGCTCTCCACCTTTTTGAGTGTCGTGGGAAACGGCTTTCTGGCGCCTGTCGTGGATGCCGTAGCCGTCCAGCACGACCTCTCCCTCTTCTTCCGCAATATCGCCATCATGGCCTTGGTTTTTGTCGTAGCCACCCTTACCGAATACTTCGGCTTTTTGTGGTTGGCAGAGCTGTCCCAACGTACAATCTATCGCTTACGTAACGATATGAATCAGCATGTTCTGGCCCTGCCCATAACCTTTTTTGACCATACGGCCCACGGTAAAATCATGTCGTCCTTTACCAATGACGTGGATACCTTGACGCAAACCATTCAACAGGCCTTGCCGCAGTTTTTACTGTCCATCATTCAGTTCACTTCAACCCTTTTCATGATGTTTATTCTGCGTTGGCAACTCACCCTCGTGACCATTGCCTTCTCGGTTTTGACCATCTGGGTGATGCGCGTCATTTCACACCGCAGCGCCCGCTACTATCGCAAACGCCAGCAACAAATCGGTGAAATGAACGGTTATATTGAAGAGATGCTCTCCGCGCAGCAGGTCGTACAGCTTTTCAATCAACAGGATACCGTCATTTCTACCTTCGACAAGCGCTCGGATGACGTGCAGAAAATCGCCACGGACGCTGCCACCTTTGGTGTGATCAGCTTCCCGATCATGGGCAATCTTTCTTACGTCCTCTATGCGGTCGTGGCCCTCATCGGCAGCTTTTACACCATGAGCGGCACCATGACGATCGGTGCTTTGACGGCCTTCATGCAATACACACGAACGATTAACCGCCCGGTCACCATGGTTTCGCAACAGTTAAACGGCGTTCTTGCTGCCATTGCCGGCGCCGAGCGTATCTTCCGCCTGATGGATGAACCCGTTGAAGTTATGGATGGCTCCGTTCGTTTGTGGACCGATCCGGAAACGCAAAAACTATATTGGGTGCGTCGCAACACCGCCGATGAAGCGGCAACGGACGGAGTGACCGTTTCCGAGAGTGCGCCTGTTTCCGATGGTGCGCTTGTTGCCGATGGTGCCATTTTGGAACAGAAAGTGCCCGTCCATGGCGATGTCCGCTTTGACGATGTGTATTTTGGCTATGACGAAGACCGCCCTGTCCTGAAGGGCATCTCTCTCTATGCCAAACCCGGTCAAAAAATTGCTCTCGTCGGCTCCACCGGCGCCGGCAAAACCACCATTACAAACCTCATCAATCGCTTCTACGAAATCGACAAAGGCACCGTCACGGTGGACGGTATGCCTTTGCAGGATATCGATAAGCGCGATTTACGTTCGATCCTTTCCATGGTCTTGCAGGAAACACATTTGTTCACCGGCACCATTCGCGAAAATATTCGCTTCGGGCGCCTGGATGCCACGGATGAAGAAGTGGAACACGCTGCAAAACTGGCCCATGCCGACCATTTCATCCGTCGCCTGAAGGACGGTTACGATACCATGATTTCTGACACCGACGGTGAGTTGTCCCAAGGCAAACGCCAGCTGTTGGCCATTGCGCGCGCCGCCGTTGCCGATCCTATCATCCTCATTTTGGATGAAGCCACGAGCTCCGTCGATACGCATACGGAAAAACTCATCGCTGCCGGTATGGATGAATTGATGAAAGGCCGTACGACCTTCGTCATCGCCCATCGCCTCTCCACTGTTCGCGATGCCAACGCCATCATGGTGTTGGAAGACGGCCAGATTGTAGAACGCGGCGATCATGATGATCTCATGGCGAAAAAAGGTCGCTATTATCGTTTGAATAAAGGCATGGAGGAACTGGCTTAAGGCGAGTGCTGCGGCCGGAGGCGTCTGGAAACCTGCCAAGCTGAACCGTGTGTGCCACCTCAGATTCCTGCGGTGTCAGGAGCGCCTGTGGCGGCGGGAAAACCTGCGAATTCGGCTGCCGATACAGTACTTTTATCGAAAAATAGAAATTGCACTGTAGAAAAAGTGCCGCAATTACAGTACTTTTGGCGGAAAGTGGAATTTGCACTGTACAAAAAGCGCCGCAATTACAGTACTTTTAGCGATTAATGGAATTTGTACTGTAAAATGTGCGGAAAAAATACAGTGCAAATGGCAATTCTTTTGAAAAGCACTGTAAATGGGGTCGAAAAACTACAGTACTTTTTGCCAGAAAGGCTTTTAGTACTGTAAATCAGGCAAAATTACTACAGTACTTTTCGCAAATTGCCAAAATAGTACTGTAATTCGTTAGGCGGCAGCATTGGCCACCGACGATACATAAAAAAAGGAAGGCTACCCGTCGGGGTCGCCTTCTTCTTTCCTCATTATTCCTCGCAAGGGAGCTTTTATTCCTCGCAAGCGAGCCTTCATCGCCAAAAGCAGACATTTGACCGCAGCAATGAATTCATCTCCCCCGCAAGCAGATGCTTCAGTCAAAATATACGTTCCAATGCGGATCGTCTTTTGCTGCAAAGCATTGCCGGATCGCGCGAACGCTGACGCGTGCTTCACTCAACTTTGGTAAATCGTCCAAAGCAAAGAAGCGTGCATCGGTGGTTTCGATATTTTCCTGGAAGGCATCGGTGCCGGGCTCCAGTTCTTCGGCAAGAATGAAAATTTTATAGACGTCCAATGGAAATTTATAATGGTAGTCCTCGTGCGCGCGATCCTCCAAGGCAATCAAGCGCGTGGGACGGACACGGATGCCGGCCTCTTCCCACACTTCTTTTTTCGCGTTCTCCATGGGCGTTAAACCGGGGTCGCACCAACCGCCCGGCAAAGACCATGCGTCTTCGGGGCGCTTTTCCTGTACCATGAGAATTTTATCGCCACGAAAAACGGCGACACGCACTTCAACATTCGGCGTACGATACAGGTTGTCGACCGGTGCAAAAAGGCCCGGCACTTTTAATGGCGATATCCCTGTTTTTCGTGCAATCATGTCGCAAGCCATCGCTGAAATCGCATCAAAGCGCTCGCGATCAAAGGGATCCTTCGTGTAGGCCTGTCCTTGCTGGGCATAAAACTGCAATTGTTTTGCCCAAGTAAGCCAAGGCTCATAGCGATCGGCTTCAACGAGATGCGGGTCTTTGGACTGCATGGGATCGAGAAAGCTTTGCAGCTCCTGCCAAAAATAGATCAAGCGCAAGCGCACGGGCTCCGCCAGAGAAGTGTCAAAACAGAGAGACCATTCGAAAGGCACCCATTTGGCATCTACCGTTTCTCCTTCTTGAAGGCGAATCGCGGAACGAGGCACATCACGCTGGATGAAAAAACTGTGCATCAGCGCATTTTGCTCCCGACGTACCGTTAAATGGCCGAGATACACCAGATCCTCTTCCGCTACATCGATGCCGGTCTCTTCCAACAACTCACGTTTGGCCGCCTGACGAAGCGTTTCCCCCGCCTGCACCGCCCCACCTGTGTTTTCCCAGGCCAGGGGATGACTTTTCTTGGGATCGCGCTGTGTCAATAGGATTTCACGTTTGCTGTTGAGCGTAAACACACTGACCAGATGAAGATACGTTCCTTTTGGAATCATCTTCCCTCGAATGTGTCTGCCGACATACGCGCCGTCTTCTTTTCGGTAAAGATCCTGATATTCCACACTCTCACCTTTTTCTCTTAAGATCCTGCGGTTTGATCTGCAACTCCTGTCTGAACTTCTTGATAATCTTCTTTTCAATGCGAGACACCGTCATCTGGCTGATCTTAAGATCCTCAGCAATGGAAATCTGTGTCCGTTTATCATAGTAGCGATACACGAAAATGCGTTTTTCCAAATGATTGAGCGTTTGTGTCAATCGCTCGACCACATCGTTAAAATCAATTTGGTTGAAACGTTCATCCTCCACACCGATGAGATCGCCAAGGCTTATTTCCTGATCGTCCATGCCGGTATCCAACGTCTTATCCAGAGACTGAGGCGCATAGACCTTGGACGCCTCCATAGCCTCCAACACGTCTTCCGCACTCACCCCCAGACGCTCTGCGACCTCATCCACGGTGGGTTGTCTTTGCTGCTCCTGCGCCAACGTCAGACGCACCAAATTCACCTTTTTGGACAACTCCTGGATGCGGCGCGGTACACGGATAACCCAGCCTTTATCTCGAAAATGACGCTTCAGTTCCCCCACGATAGTTGGCGTGGCAAAACTGGAAAAAGCAAACCCCTTGGATACATCGTAGCGATCCACAGCAAAAATTAACCCCAGTGAAGCCACCTGTAGCAAGTCGTCATACTCAATGCCTCGATTGACATATTTTTTAGCCAGAATCTCAGCGATATACAGATGGTCGGTGATGATTTTTTCCCGCAGTTTCGGATCGTGCGTTTCTGCCAGGCGACGAAATTCTTCGCGCTCTTCGTCCAGCCGTTGCTTGCGCGGGTCCTTCGCTTTCGTTCGTTCTTTCGCCATCACAAATCCTCTCAGAGTACTTTGGTTAAAAGCAAACGTCCCGCTTCTACCTCCACGTCATCCAACAGCGTTTCCATAATTTGGTGATGCAAGGTATATCCCTCGTCCTTCGTTTCCTCAATGGTAGCGATGATTTCAATCACCAGACGATCTTCTTTCTCCTCAAAACGAATTAAAATTTCTTCATTCGAGGGCAGAAGATAGTTCACCGCTTCCGAAACACAAACGCGCAGATCATCAATCGCTTCGATATCAAAATGCATCTTTTGCGCAATCGAAGCGGTTACCAAACGCAGCGTCGTGACATATTCCGGGCGAGAAGGAATTTGTAATGCTACCGCCTTCATCTCATGCCTCCAAAATAAAATCTTGATCCAATTCCGTAATCATAAAGAGCTTTTTCACATTGCTCTTAGCGTGACGGATGGTGATCTGATGCCCCTGCGCTTTCACATTCTTCAAAATGGAGATCAGCGCGCCGAGACCCGTGGAATCCAAATAGTTTAACGCGGACAGATCAAAAATCAAATCCGACGGCTGCTCTTCATAGGCATCCAATACCTTTGTTTTCATTTCCGACGCACTGATAATATCCAGATCCCCTTCCAGGGCAATCTGTAAAGCTTCTTCCTGCTGCATATGAATATGAAATGCCATAGGCTCTCCTTTACGCTTCTTCCGGATCCAAATCTTCCATATACTTGGCAACCGCAACGATGCGCTCGTCCTCGCTACGCACATCTTTAAGCTTCACGCCCTGCGTGGCACGGCCGAGCGTGCTGATCTTTGCCACTTCCAGACGAATCAGATCATTGTTCTGAGACATGAGCAGGACTTCATCGCCCTTTTCTACCAACATAGCGGCAACAATGTTGCCCGTCTTCTTGGTCACTTTATAGGTCTTTAATCCCTTGCCGCCGCGCTTCTGCACGCCATAATGCTCAATCAGGGTTTTCTTGCCGAAGCCGTTTTCACTGATGACCAACATATACGGATGTTCCTTCACCACATCCATATCAATGACCGTGTCATCCACATCCAACGTAATCCCCTTAACGCCCATTGCCGAACGACCGACGCTACGCACCTCGGAAAGACTCGTACGCACCGACATACCCTTCTTCGTCACGATGAGGATTTCATCATCCTTCTTCGCAATACGTACCGCAACCAGCTCATCGTCATCCGCTAAGGTAATCGCACGAATGCCGTTGGCACGGACATTCTTGAAATTCGATGTTTCCGTCTTCTTCAGGGTACCATTCTTTGTCATCATGACAAACTGTTTGCCCTCCGAAAGTAAGTTGTTCTTCGGGAACATCGCTTCAATGATTTCATCCGGCTCCAATTGCAGGAGGTTGACAATTGCCTGTCCGCGCGATGTGCGCCCACCCTCGGGAATGTTGTAGGCATTTAAGGTGTACAGACGACCCTGGTTTGTGAAGAAGAAGATTTCATCATGCGTCGAAACCACGTATAATTGGCTGACGTAATCGTCATCCTTTGTCGTCATACCGCGAATGCCCTTGCCACCGCGCTGTTGCACTTTGTATTGATCTGCCGGCGTGCGTTTGATGTAGCCGCGCTTGGTCAGTGAAATAACCACCGCTTCTTTTTCGATCAGATCTTCAATATCAATCTCATCCACCGCCGGCATAATCTTCGTGCGACGCGCATCCGCATATTTCTCTTTGATTTCCAGCAATTCCTGCTCAATCACGCCCAACAATACCTTGCGGCTGTTTAAGATCTCACGGAAGTAGGCAATCTTCTTCAACAATTCGTTATATTCTTCATCCAACTTCTCGCGTTCCAAGCCGGATAAGCGTTTAAGACGCATATCCAAAATAGCTTGCGACTGCACATCATCCAGGCCAAAGCGTTTGAGAAAAATGGCCTTGATTTCCGCATCATCATAGCTCGAACGAATGATTTTAATAATTTCATCAATGTGATCCATGGCAATGCGTAAGCCTTCAATAATGTGTGCTCTGGCTTCCGCTTTTTTCAGATCATAACGCGTTCTACGCGTGACCACATCAATTTGATGTTCGATATAGTAGCGAATCAGCTCCTTCATCGGCAAAATCTTCGGGCGTCCGTTGACCAGCGCCAAATTGATAATGCCAAAGGTGGTCTCCATCTGCGTGTATTTGTAGAGGTTATTGAGCACCACCTTAGGAATCGCATCGCGCTTCAGATCAATCACAATGCGCAAACCCGTACGGTTTGAATCATCGCGAATATCCGAGATGCCTTCAATGCGCTTCTCTTTGACCAGCTCCGCAATCTTTAAAATGAGTTTGGCTTTATTGACCTGATACGGGATTTCCGTAATGGTGATGCGATTGCGCCCACGGATTTCATCCACACGCGCCACGGCACGCAGTTTTAAGCGGCCACGGCCGGTTTCATAGGCCTCTTCAATGCCACTCTTGCCCATGATATGTGCCCCGGTCGGAAAGTCCGGGCCCGGCATAATCTTCAGAATATCTTCCGTTGTCAAATCCGGATTTTTCATATAGGCAATGCAAGCATCAATGGCTTCGCCCAAATTGTGCGGTGCCATATTCGTCGCCATACCGACGGCAATACCTGCCGAACCGTTAACAATGAGATTCGGAAAACGCGCCGGTAACACCACCGGTTCCATTTCCTCTTCATCAAAATTCGGTTGGAAATCGACCGTGTCCTTGTTGATTTCCCGCAGCATTTCCTGCGCCAGTTTGGTCATGCGCACTTCCGTGTAACGCATGGCCGCTGCGCCATCGCCATCCACCGAGCCGAAGTTTCCCTGGCCATCGGCTAACAGATAACGCGTATTAAAGGGTTGCGCCAAACGCACTACGGCATCATAAATAGCCGAATCGCCATGCGGATGGAAACGACCCATGACATCACCGACCAGACGAGCGGATTTTCGATAGGGTTTATCCGGTGTCAGTCCCAATAAGGACATGCCATACAGGATGCGGCGATGCACGGGTTTTAGTCCGTCACGTACGTCCGGCAGAGCACGCCCGACAATGACCGACATGGAATAATCCAAATAGGAGCTTCTCATCTCCTCTTCCAGGTCCGCATCCAATACTGTATGTTTTGTTAAATCTTCTGCCATGTTTGCTCCTTCTCTTTTACAGCCTTCATATTGTTCGTATCAAGCACATGGCTCAGCCGATCGTATCAATATTTGCGGCTTTGGTCGCATTTTTAACGATGAATTCCCGACGCGGCTCCACCTTATCCCCCATCAAAAGCGTAAAGGTATCATCCACGGAAGTAGACTCTTCATCAATTTTCACCTGCAGCAAAATACGATTCTCCGGATCCATGGTCGTATGCCACAGCTGGTCGTCGTTCATTTCACCCAAACCTTTGTAGCGATTCAACTTATACGAGCCTTCCGGAATGTCTTTGAGGATGCGTGCCAACTCTTTTTCATCGTAGACGTAGCGCTCCTTTTTGCCTTGCACAACGCGGAACAGAGGCGGTTGTGCAATATAAATATGGCCTTCATCAATGAGAGGACGCATTTGGCGATAGAAGAATGTCAACAGTAGCGTACGAATATGCGCACCGTCAACATCCGCATCGGTCATGATGATGATCTTGCCGTAACGCAACTTGGAAATATCAAAATTCTCTCCGATGCCCGTACCAAAAGCGGTCACCATGGACTTAATCTCTTCATACGAGAAAATGTGGTGTGCACTTGCCTTTTCGACATTCAAAATCTTACCGCGCAACGGCAGAATGGCTTGCGTGCGGTTATCGCGCCCTGTTTTAGCCGAACCGCCGGCGGAATCTCCCTCAACGAGGAAAATTTCATTGACCGCAATATCTTTTTCCTGACAATCCGCCAGTTTTCCCGGCAAGGTCGTATTATCCAAAATGGAACGCGACGTACGAGAAAGATCTCTTGCCTTACGTGCCGCTTCGCGCGCACGCTGTGCGCTCATGGCCTTTTCAATAATGATTTTGCCGATCTTCGGATTTTCTTCCAGATAGGACGATAATTCCTTCGAAAGAAAGGCATCCACAATGCCGCGCACTTCCGAACTGCCCAGCTTCGACTTTGTTTGCCCCTCAAATTGGGGATTGGAAACCTTCACGCTAACAATCGCTGTCAAACCTTCTCGAACATCCTCGCCCGAGAGATTATCTTCTTTTTCTTTGATTAAATTGTAGCGACGTCCGTAGTCGTTAAGCGTCTTGGTTAAAGCGGAACGGAATCCCGTCAAATGCGTACCGCCTTCTCCCGTGACAATGTTATTGGCAAAGGAAATGATATTTTCCGCATAACCGGTCGTATACTGCATGGAAATATCCACTTCCACGCCTTCGCTCATGCCTTGAAAATGCGGTATTTCTTCAAACAGCGCATCCTTATTCCGATTCAGGTAGCCAACAAATTCACTGATACCGCCCTCATAGTGAAAGACTTGCTCTTTGGGATCCTCTTCTTCCGCATTTTCGTCAATCAATACGAAACGCACACCCGCTGTTAAAAACGCCATCTCGCGAAAGCGTCGCTCCAGCGTTTCATGTTTAAATTCCAAGGTTTCAAAAATTTCCGGATCCGGATAAAAGAGAATCTCCGTACCCGTATCGTTCGCTTTACCAACCACCGTTAACGGTGCAGTGGTTTTTCCTTTGGCAAATTCCATATGGTACACCTTGCCGTCACGCCGCACCTCGGCAACAAGTTTTTTCGACAAAGCGTTCACTACGGAAACACCGACACCATGCAAACCGCCCGAATAGCGGTACGCTTCCGAATCAAATTTACCGCCGGCATGCAGAATGGTTAATACCGTCTCCAACGTCGATTTTCCGGTTTGATGATGTGTCTCCACCGGAATACCGGATCCGTTATCCCAAACACGACAACCGCCATCTTTTTGCAGCGTGATGCGAATCGTATCGCAACGCCCTGCCAACGCTTCATCCACAGAGTTATCCACGACTTCATAGACCAAATGATGTAAACCACGTTCATCCGTTGAACCGATGTACATGCCCGGTCGAACCCGTACGGCTTCCAATCCTTCCAACACACGGATGTTTTTTTCACCGTACTCCACTTTCTTATTTGTTGCCATAGCAATCCTTTCTAACGACTCTATCAATCGCTTCTCGCTTGGAGAGTGATTTTTCCAGATTCCACACGATAAAAATGCGCGTCCTTTTGCTCCTGTTGCAAAAATGTTGCTTCATTCGTCGTCACCAAACTTTGAAAGGGACGAATGAGTTCAAGAAGTATGTACGCCCGCTTATCATCCAATTCTGAAAACACATCGTCCAGGAGAAGTAAAGGGCGATGCCCATGCTTTTGTTCACGTAGCTTTAATTCCGCAAGTTTACATGCTAGTGTTAGCGTACGCGCCTGCCCCTGTGACGCAAAGAGACGCGCCGGAAGAGCATTAATCGTCAATTCCAATTCATCGCGATGCGGACCGATTTCTGTATTGCGCATTTCCAGGTCTCGCTTGCGTGTCTCTTCCAGGGCTTCTAAAACATCCTGTTCTTCCGTCGGACAGTTCGTGCGATACGCCATAGCGCATTGCTCCGTTTTTCCGCTCAGCGCATAGTGCAACGGCACCGTTTCCCGTTGCAAGACATCCGCCAATGCTTGGCGTTTTTTTACCAGGGCAACCGCCGCCGAAGCCAGCTGCTGATCATAGCTCTTTAACTGTTCCAAAAACCAAGCGCCCTGTGTTTTCAGCAACTGATTTCTTTGGAATACTGTTTTTTCATAGGAACGTAACAGACTGCGATACGCGGGATCGGTTCCCAGTAAAATCGAATCCATGTATGCGCGTCTCTCGGAAGGGGCGCCCTGCACCAATTCCAAGTTTTCCGGTGCAAATAAGACCACATCAAACTGTTCTGCCAATGCGGCAGCGGATTCCAACTCCACTTGATTGATGCGCACTCTTTTGCGATCCACCATGGAAAATTTAATTTCCACTTCTTTCTCCCGCTCCGCTTCGCAAACGCGAGAACGAATATAGGCAGAACGTTCACCGAAACGAATCAATTTTCTATCGGTGGTCGTCTTAAACGACTGACCGCGCGCCGTAATATAGACGCTTTCCAATAAATTCGTCTTTCCCTGAGCATTGGGACCGTAAAAGACGTGACATCCCTCGAAAAACGGTATTTTTTCATATTCATAATTTCGAAAATTGATCAATACCAGTTCCCGAAGGCTCATGCTTCCTCCTTCACGATGGGATACCAATCGTAAATTCTTTCCCTTGCCAAGCGAAAGAATCTCCTTCACGCAATTTTTTCCCACGCTGTGTGCATATTTCGCCATTCACCAGCACTTCGCCCTCCTGCACCCGCAGTTTTGCTTCCGCACCGGAGGAAACCAGATTGGCTAATTTTAAAGCCTGATCCAGACGAATAAAGGAAGTATGGATCATTAGATCACTCATGTTTCCTCCTTACTCTCCGGCAATGCGCACCGGCAATACCAGATAGAGATAGGTATCTTCCTCTTCCGTCGGGCGAATCACCATGGGATTTAACATCCCGTTCAAATAAAGCGTGATCTTTTCACTCTGCAAGGCACGCACGCCGTCCAAGAGATAGCGCGCATTGAAAGCAATACGGCAAGCTTCGCCTTCGATTTCCATCGCAAGAAATTCATTCACATGGCCGAGTTCCGAATTTGAAGCAATATGCAAGCCATCATCCTGGAAATCCAATTTAATCAGATGTGCCCGCTCACCCTGGGTCAGTAATGAAGCGCGTTCGATCGCATCGCGGAACGCCTGGCGATCTACCACCACTTTCGTTTGATTTTCCTCAGAAATAATTTCTTCATAGTTGATAAAGGTTTTATCAATGAGGCGCGAATACAGTTTTAAAGAACCGCTTTCGAAGAAGATATGACCCGGCACCGTACGAATGGTCGTGCGATCCTCCGGCGATAACAGACGACTTAACTCAATCATGCATCGCTTCGGAACGATCATGGATTCTTCAAACACTTCCTCTTCTGCGCTCAAGCGCACATCACGCACCGCCAAACGATAGCCATCCAAGGTTACCAGGCGTATACTATCGGGCCGACGTTCATAAAAAATGCCCGTCAAAGCAATCTTGGATTCATCTAAAGAAGTGGCAAATTCGGTTTCTGTAACGGCACGACTTAACGCATCGTTGTCCACGGTTGTTTGGCGTTCACTGTCCACTTCCGGCACTTCCGGAAATTCCGAAGGATTTGGCACCTGTAATTCAAAATAGCTATCCGCACAGTGAATCTTCAATACACCGTCTTTTTCTTCCAGGATAGTTTCTTCCGATGGCAATTTGCGGAAAATATTTCCAATCATGGTGGAAGGTACCACCATCACGCCTTCTTCCTGCACCTTGCAAAGCATCGAGGTTTGGATCGTCAATTCCAGATCGGAGGCGGTTAAGGTCAGTACATCTTCTTTGGCCTCAAAGCGGATGCACTCCAGAATTTGCATAGTTGTGCGTGCAGAAATTGCTCGCTGACATTGGCCGATCCGTTTGACCAGTTCCTGTGGCATCACTTGGATTTTCATTTCTCCCCCCTTAGTAGTAGTAATAAGTCAGTAGCATTAGTAGTAGAGTCTGTGGATTTCGTGGAAAAGCTCCCGTATGTCTTACGGGGTGTCCGATAGCACTTGGGATAGTTTTTGTGGATAACATTTTATTTCCCGTTTTCCTTCCACCAACTATCCACTGCTTAGGTATGGGTCAGCTGTGTTACCAGCGCGTTCACATCTTCTTTGACGGATTCGTCTTTTTCCATGCGCTCTGTAATTTTGTCCACCGCGTGCATGATGGTCGTATGATCTCTTGAAAAGCACCGGCCGATGGCCACCAGGGACTCATTGGTAAGATCGCGACACAGATACATCGCAATTTGCCGCGGCAACACAATCGCACTTTGCCGTGATTTGGAGACCATATCATTGGCTTTCAGATTGTAATATTCCGACACACGGCGAATAATCTCTTCCAGCGTCAGGCGAGATTCTCCATATTCCTCAATTTTCAAGGCTTCTCGCGCAATCGCCATGGCTTCGTCCTTAGAGAGTTCTTCGGTACCTTCTTTGAAGCGGAAATAGGCCAACACGCGTAGCAGCGCTCCCTCCAGTTCACGAATATTCGCTGTAATGTTATTCGCGATGAACGCAATTATATATTGGGGTAATTCCATGGATTCCCCCTTCATCTTATGATTCAAAATGGCCACGCGCGTTTCAAAGTCCGGTTGCTGAATATCCACCGTCATTCCGCCTTCAAAACGAGTAACTAGGCGATCCTCCAGATTTTTTAATTCCTTGGGAGGCTTATCGGCAGATAATACGATTTGCTTTCCGGCTTCTTTTAAATCATTAAAGGTATGAAACACCTCTTCCATGGTTGCTTTTTTACCGGCAATAAATTGAATATCGTCGATGAGCAAGACATCAATGGAGCGGTATTTATGGCGAAAATTCTCTTTTTCCGCATTCGTGCCGTTTTCAATGACAGCAATCATCTCGTTCATAAAATTTTCGCTGGTAATGTAAAGCACTTTTTTTTGCGGATCCGTAGCCAGTATCTCATGGGCAATGGCCTGCATCAGGTGGGTTTTCCCCAGTCCCGACAAGCCATAGATAAACAGCGGATTATAAACACGTCCCGGCGCACGAATGACCGCCACCGCTGTCGCATAAGCGAAATCATTGCTGGCACCGCGCACAAAGCTATCCATCGTGTATTTCGGATTTAATGTGTTATAGCCGTTATAGCGATGCTGTTGCTCCAGAAAATCCTTCTTTTCCTTGATTTTTTCGGTCAAGCTCTGATCCTTTTCAAAGGGCAACGTTTGTTGCGGCGCATCCGTCGGTTGTTCGGATACTTCGATTTCCGCTTTTTGTGCGTCTTTGATGCGCATTTCATAATCCGCCATGCTCGGATTGATCAGTTCAATATGCATGGGGGTTTCACAGATATAAGACAGGCATTTTTCAATATCCTGCTTGTATTTTTTCTCCACCATCGACTGAATGAATGCGCTGGTACTGTCCAGAAGCATCCCGTCGTCGAGGAAGGCAATCGGAATAAGTGGCTGGACCCAGTTTTTCAACTGAATTCGGTTCAGCTGAATGTCCAGCATATCAATCACTTCATTCCAAACCATTGTTAAATCGCTCATGATTTCCCCAATCACCATCCACAATTTTTTCCACCGCTTCTAGTCCCCCGTATGCTTCTTTATGGGGCATAAATCTGCCTTTTGCGATGGGATACGAAAAGTTATCCACTTATTCACAGGAGATATCCCCACTCTGGTTATCCACAAGGAAAACTGGCGGGCAAACGAAAAGTCATCGCAAATCCGCACTTTTTTGCTTTCTTTATCCACAACTTGTTCACATTTGTGGATAAAGGTGTCGAAAGCGCACAAAATCCCCCAAGAACAGATAGTTTTATTATAGCATAGAATGCCTTTTTTCGGGGGGAGCCTTACCACTGTCCACAGGAAGAAGATGGTTTGTATTTGTGGATTTTCAGCGCTTTCATTGGATACCATCTTGACACTTTTTCTTCCCCTCAATATAATTACAACGATACTCTTGCAATGCGAGCGACGCATGAATAGAGACCGGAAAGGAGGACGAGATGAAAAGAACTTATCAGCCGAACAAACACAAAAGAAAAAAAGACCACGGATTCCGTACGAGAATGGCGACCAAGACCGGACGTCGCGTTTTGAAAGCAAGACGCTTAAAAGGTCGTAAGAGATTATCCGCGTAGGTCCGGAACAGGGCCTACTTTTTTTGGGTGCGAAACAGGAAGGAAGCGGCATGGATCGTTCGCTGCGACTGCGCAAAAATGAGGAGTTTAAACGCGTCTATCGTCGGGGATTACCCGCGTATAACCGTGATTTTAAGCTTGTCGGATTCCATAACGGCATGAACCATAATCGTTATGGATTTTCTATGTCTAAAAAATTCGGCAAGGCCAATGAGCGTAATCGTATGAAGCGGCGCCTGCGTGAAATTGTACGCGCCCATCAGGAAATCTTTCCCCTTGGCTTTGATTATGTTTTTTTGCCGCGGCCAACGGCAAAAAAATTAGACTATCAACAGCTTGAACATTCCCTGATCCATTGTCTCGGACAATGGAAAAAACGCATGGAAAATAAAAAGCAATCGCATTCAAATCGCCCGGCGTCAACATCGCATACGACACCGGTTTCAGCACGTCATCCTTCGCAGGAGAACGCAGAATGAACCGCTTAACACAGTGGCTGATTCGCGGCTATCAACAGTTAATTTCTCCTTTACTGGGACAGGGAAAATGTCGCTATCATCCCACGTGTTCTCAATATGCCTTGCAAGCTTTTGGTCAGTATCGTTTTTCCACTGCGCTTTTATTAACCCTTTGGCGAATTCTCCGATGTAATCCGTTTTCAGCCGGCGGCGAGGATCCTCTGCTCCCTTAATGACAGACCGAGCAAGGCGCCGTCGTGTTTTAGGATAGTATTATAAATCCATAAAACGTAAAAAAACGAATGCAAACTCGATGAATTCCGAAACAGAAAAAGAGGTACGTTTGCCATGTTACAACCAATTAGCGATCTTTTTGGCTGGATGATGGGATATGTTTATAATTCCTTGGCAAAAATCATGGCGGAACCCGCCCAAGTCTCATTTTTTGCCATGACCATTCTCGTCATGGCTTTGATCAGTAAGCTCATCATGATTCCTCTGATGGCAAAATCCACGCAATCCTCGCAGAAGATGCAGGAATTGGGTCCGAAAGTGGAAGCTTTGAAGAAAAAATACGGTTACGATGAGCGTATTCTGCAGGAAAAAACACAGGAACTCTATAAGTCGGAAGGCATTTCAGCCATGGGCTGCTCAAGCTGTTTACCGATGGTTTTACAGCTTGTGTTGATCTTTGCTCTTTTTGCCGTGTTGAAAGATCCGGCCAAATATATGACCACAACGGGAAGCAGCTTTCACAGCATTGCCAAGAATTTCTTTTGGATTCCGGATCTGTTGAAAAGCGACCCGTTGAGTTGGTTTGGTTTGCCGCTGATTTATCTGATCACCCAAGTCGGTATCATGTTCTTCGGTCCTATGCGTCAACAGCAAACGGGACCCAATAAGAATATGAGCCTCATGTTTCAGTTCATGCCCGTTATTTTCTACTTTATGTCCATTAGCTGGGCATCGGGACTTCTGCTGTACTGGGCATCCGGCAACGTTCTGGAATTGATCTATCGCGGAATTTCCGCCTTGTTCTTCCGTTCCAAGAAGCACACTGCTGTAGAGGGAGGCAAAAAATGAGATCGGTCGTCAAAACCGGAAAAACTGTCAATGATGCCGTGCAAGCTGCCTTACAGGAGCTTGGCGCGAGCTTGGATGACGTAACGATTGAAATTATGGAAGAGCCGAAATCCGGCTTTTTAGGCGTGTTCGGTTCAAAGGAAGCCATCGTGCGTGTTTCTCGTAACGAATCCTCTTTTGAGGACTTACTGCATGAGGATCAACCGCATCACGAGGAAGTTAGTGACGTTACGGCTTCAGCAACACCTATTTCCCCCGTTTGTGAAGAATCACCGATTCGAGAAGAAGCGGCAGAACCGGTAAAAGAGGAAGCAATTTCGCCGGCGCAGCCTACGACGGAATCGGAACCTTTGGAATCTGTTGCACAAGCTAAGCAGACATCGGAAACTTCTGAGGCATCGCATAGCCTGTTGGATTTGATTCATCAGGAAGTCGAGCGCGAACAGGGCACACAAACTGTGACTGTCTCTGTCGAAACGACAGAAGAGATTGTAGAAGAAGCGCCCATCGCACCCGCAGAGGTTGAGGAAGCGGATGTGGTGACGGATGCATTTGAAGATGCCGAAGAATCGGAAGAGACGGCAGGCGTCGAAGCTCGTGTATTCACGGAGATCGAATTACTGCATTTCGCTGAGGATTGGCTGGCTGAGCTTTTGGATAAGATGCACATTACCGCCGACCTTGAGTCCTCTCTGGAAGATGAAAATCTGCACATGGAATTGGTCAACATCACCGATACCGATATGGGCATCGTCATCGGTCGTCGTGCCGAAACGCTCAATGCCATTCAGTATTTATTGGGCGTTACGCTCAATCGCGCCAGCAAAAAACATTACCGTGTTTACTTGGATGTGGGCGGCTATCGCAAACGTCGCGCCCAAAACATCACACGACTGGCCGAACGCAATGCGGAAAAGGTACAGCGCAGTAAACGTTCGATGAAGCTGGAACCGATGAACGCCTATGAACGGCGTATTGTTCACACTGCTTTGCAGGAGATGGAACACATTGATACGGTTTCCGAGGGCCGTGAGCCGCACCGTAAAGTCGTCATTCTGTATAAAGACTAGAAAGGGGGCACTCCGACGGAGTGCCTTTTTTACTTATGAAAGAACCATTACGCACACCAACAGGGACCCTGCGCGACGATACCATCGTTGCCATTTCTACCTCTCTTGGCGAAGCCGGCATCGGTATTGTTCGCTTGAGCGGACCGGATGCCTTTGCTATCACGGATCGTCTTTTTCATCCGATCGACGGCAAAGCCTTTACACCGGCTTTCAATCGCCGTCTGCGTTACGGATGGATACTGGATGGCGATGAGCGCGTGGATGAAGTTTTGGTTTCCTATATGCGTGGTCCCCATACCTATACGGCAGAGGATGTGACGGAAATCAATGCGCATGGCGGCGCCATGTGTGTACAGCGTATCCTTGCCTGTGCGTTGGAGGCCGGCGCCCGACTTGCCGAGCGAGGAGAATTTACACGTCGCGCTTTTTTGAATGGCCGTATCGATCTGCCGCAAGCCGAAGCCGTGATGGATCTGATTGATGCGAAGACGGAAGCTGCCCAAAAACAAGCCGTTCAGCAGCTTTCCGGCGCCCTATCCGCTCAAATCAACGACTTAAAGACCGCCATGCTGCATCTGTTGAGTCATGTGGAATATGCCATCAATTTTATGGAAGATGCCGAAGAGGATCTGCCTGTGGCACCCATGATCGAAGAGAACAAAGCCATTCTCAAGCATGTGGATGCGTTGCTCAAGGATGCTCATAGCGGCCGCTTAATTCGGGAAGGCGTAGCCACCGTCATTATCGGCCGTCCCAATGTAGGTAAATCATCGCTGCTCAATGCCCTGTTACGACGAGAACGCGCTATTGTTACCGACATTCCGGGAACAACGCGTGATGCCATTGAGGAAAGCTATCAACTGGGCGGCATCCCCTTGCGTCTCATCGATACGGCAGGGATTCGCGATACGGAAGATGTCGTAGAATCCATCGGCGTCCATATCAGTCGTCAGCAGCTGGCAGAAGCAGATCTGGTATTGGCCTTGTTGGATGGTGCGCGAGACTTTACTGATGAAGATGAAAATTTACTGGAAGAAATGGGCGAAAAGCCGGCCATCATCCTGTTAAACAAAGAAGATCTTCCCGTTTCGGAAAGCATGCGTGAAGCGCGTCAACGTTGGGAAAATAAGAAGCCGACCATCCCATGGATTTCGATTTCGGCCAAGGAGCAAACCGGACTGGAGGCATTGAAGGACGCTATGTTAAATTGCATTTTTCATGGCGCCATGCCGGATCACACGGCATTGCTCTCCAATGTACGCCATATTGATCGCTTGAAAAAAGCACAGCACGCATTGCAAGACGCTTTACAAGCCTTCGAGCAAGGCGTGATGCTGGATGCCTTGGAAGTGGATTTGCGCGGTGCCTATGGCGAATTGGCGGAGCTTACCGGTGAAAAGGTCGAAGAAAATGTATTGGATAAAATTTTTCAAGACTTTTGCGTCGGTAAATAGCCATAGGTTTCGGATCGCTTTCGTATAGATAAGGAAAAGCATGGAAAAAAGACAATACAAAAGAACAAGCGTAGACGTTGTTGTCATCGGTGCCGGTCATGCCGGCTGTGAGGCGGCGTTGGCTAGTGCGCGTCTCGGCATGGAAACGGTTATTCTGACCATGAGTCTGGATTCTGTCGGCGATATGCCCTGCAATCCCAACGTGGGCGGCACGGGCAAAGGCCACCTGGTGCGCGAGATTGATGCATTGGGCGGCGAAATGGCCACCGTGATTGACGAGACCTTTTTGCAGTCCCGTATGCTCAATCTTTCGAAAGGACCCGCCATCCATTCCCTGCGTGCGCAGGCGGATAAACGCCGTTACCACGAGACGATGAAGAAACGACTGGAAACACAGGACCATTTGCGCCTAATTGAGGGTGAAGTCACGGAACTGATCATGGAAGAACATAAGGTGCGCGGTGTGTTGACGCTGCAAGGCGCCTTTTATGAGGCGCGTGCCGTCATCATTTGTACCGGCACGTTCTTAAACGGCACGATTCTCATGGGCGAAGTCAGTTACTCGTCCGGCCCTCATGGCTTGCGCCCCTCTCTGTACTTCAGCCGATCGCTAGAAGAAGCGGGAATTCCTTTGAAACGCTTTAAGACTGGGACACCGGCCCGTGTGAATCGCCGCTCGATTGATTACTCCCATTTGATTTTGCAGGAAGGCGATCCGGAGATTGTCCCCTTTTCCTTCCTAAATGCCGATAAAAGCTATGATGCGTCAAAACAGATGCCATGCTATTTGACGTACACGACAGCCGAGACCAAGCGCATTATCGACGAGAACCTCTTGCGCAGTCCGATGTACTCGGGTGAGCGCCACGGGGTGGGACCGCGTTACTGCCCTTCCCTGGAGGATAAAATGGTGCGCTTTGCCGATCATCCGCAGCATCAGATTTTTCTGGAGCCCGAAGGCGCCACCACAGAAGAAGTTTATGTGCAAGGCGCCAGTACCACCTTGCCGGAAGAAGTCCAGTTGGAATTCTATCGCACGATTCAGGGCCTTGAGAACGTGGAAATCATGCGCACCGCCTATGGCATTGAGTACGACTGCATTGATGCGCGTGCTCTAAAAAATTCGTTGGAAGCTCGTTCTTGTGAAGGCTTGTTTTTTGCCGGACAGGTGAACGGCTCCTCGGGATATGAAGAAGCCGCCGCGCAGGGCCTGATGGCGGGCATTAATGCCGCACGTTTGCTTTCGAATCAAGAGCCGGTGGTGCTGGACCGCAGCCAGGCCTATATCGGCGTTTTGATTGATGATCTCGTGACCAAGGGAACCAATGAACCCTACCGGATGATGACATCGCGCTGTGAATATCGCTTAAGTCTGCGCCAGAATAACGCCGATCAACGGCTCACCCCCGTCGGCTATGCCATCGGTCTTGCCTCCAAGGCACGCTATGATCGTATGCAGGAAAAATGGGCGTGCATTGAAAAGGAAGTGGAGCGATTAAAAACTGTCTCGGTGACGCCGACAAAAGCCGTCAATACCACCTTAGCCATGTGGGATTCGGCGCCCTTAAAAACAGGCAGCAACCTGGCCGAACTCTTACGTCGCCCCGAGTGCAGCTATGATGCGCTGGCTGTCTTAGATCCCGATCGTCCCGCGCTTCGCAAAGAAATTCGCATGGAAGTGGAGACGGAAATCAAGTACGAAGGCTATATTAAAAAGCAAAATGCGCAAATTCAGCAATTTAAAAAGCTGGAAAGTCGCACTCTCCCGACCATGGACTACACGACAATTGACGGGCTTAAGAAAGAAGCCATCGAAAAGCTCAATGCCGTGCAACCGGAATCCGTCGGACAAGCCTCCCGCATCAGCGGCGTCTCCCCTGCCGACATGAATGTATTGTTGATCCACTTGGAGATTGAAAGAAGACGTCATGCAGAAAAAGGGCACCAAGGCGAGGAGAAAGACCATGTCTAAATCGCAAAAGACGCTTAAAGAGCGCGCAGCGGCCTGTGGCATTACCTTAACTCCCGTTCAACTCAAGAAGTTTGAACGCTATCGCGCCTTATTATTGGAATGGAATCAGAAGATGGATTTGACTGCTGTCACGGATGCTGCCGGCATCGATAATCGCCATTTTCTGGATTCACTGAGTCTTTTACGGCTCTTTCCGGAAGGCTTAAATGGAAGGATCTGTGATATCGGCACGGGTGCAGGCTTTCCCTCCATTCCCTTAAAGATTATGCAACCGAATTTAGCCATGACGCTGGTCGACAGCCTTCAAAAACGCATTACTTTTTTAGAGACCGTGGTGGACGATTTATCGTTGACCGACATGACGCTGCTTCACGAACGCGCTGAGGATTTTCTGAAGCCGAATCGGGATCCTCTCGCACGTGGGCAATTTGATTTTGTCGTTGCGCGCGCCGTGGCTCCCCTGCCGACGCTACTTGAGTATACTTTACCGGCACTACGCATTGGTGGGAAATTATTAGCAATGAAAGGACCACAAGCCGAGGAAGAATTGAAAACCGCACAAAACGCTTTGACTCAACTGGGAGGATTCGTTGATACCATTGATTCTTTCCGATGGACGGAAGAGCAATGGGAACGTGTCAATATCTGCATTGTGAAGGTTGCTGAAACACCGGCACGCTATCCTCGTAGCGGCGGGAAAGCCAAGAAACGACCGCTTTAAGAATACTTTATGCTTTAACGAAGCCGGAACCGCCGGCTTCTTTTTTGTTTCATATGAAACAATTCATGTTTTGCAAGCCTTTATATGTTTCATATGAAACAATTCAAGATGTGGATCCTTTTGGGCGTTTCATATGAAACATTTTGTCTCATTTTATTCCATTCGTCACGTAAAAATTTATTTTTGCATCTCCTTTGCTATAATTATGGTATTGGCAGGTAATGTTTCATGTGAAACAAAAGGAAGAGGAATTATGATCGTTGAATGTATCTCTGTCGGCACGGAAATATTGCTGGGCGATATTCTCAACACAAATGTGCAATATTTATCACGTCTTTGCGCTACCTTGGGCTTTGATGTCTTTCATACTTCGGTTGTCGGCGATAATGACGCTCGCTTGAAGGCAGAATTAGCGCTGGCCACTTCTCGGGCGGATCTTGTCATTTTGACAGGTGGATTGGGTTCAACAAATGACGATATTACAAAGCGCGTCGTCATCGATTTTTTAGGACAAGGGACGGAAGTCAGCGCCTATAATAAGGAAACGATTGATGGTTGGTTTGATACAGAAAAAGCGCGTCACGATAATGAAATCGTCTATACGTTCCCAAAGGGTGCTAAAGTATTAGAAAACCACGTTGGCACAGCATCCGGCGCATGGGTGCCGTTTTCCATTGATGGCAAAGAGGGACATATCGTCATTCTTCCGGGGCCGCCAAAGGAAATGATTCCGATGGTTGAGAATGCGTTGATGCCGATCCTATTGGAAAAAACAGAAGGCATCACTAAGTCCTTGGAAGTGCGCATTGGCGTACTTGGCGAATATCAGGTAAATGATATATTAAAGGAAGAAATTGCTAACGGGACAAATCCGACAATTGCACCTTATGTGAAAGACGACGGCGCCATGATACGTATCACCGCAAAGGCAGCGTATGAGCGGACGGCGGATCGCATGATTTTGGATGCGATGCAGGTTGTGGATGCGAAGCTGCATCCTTATATCGTCGCCATGGGACATGAATCGCGCTCGGAGGTGCTGGTGCGCCTGTTAGCAGATCACAACGAAAAGGTCTCTACGGCAGAGAGCATTACCGGAGGACTGGTAGCTTCAACAATTATCGATGCCGCTGGTGCTTCCGCGGTATTGGAGCAGAGCTTTGTCGTTTATAGCGATCGTGCGAAGCATAAGGTGTTAACCGTTTCGAAGGATCGTATTCGTGAACATACGGCGGTCAGTGAAGCGGTTTGTCGCAGCATGTTGAAGGGCCTCTACAATCGTACAGGATCGGAGCTGTGTCTGGCCACCACAGGCTATGCGGGACCGACGGGTGAGGATGTCGGCCATGTATTTATCGGTGTGATGTATGATGGCGAGCGCATGGTCTATGAACACCATTTGCACGGATCACGTAACGCCATTCGCAATCGCGCCAAGAATCTGGCCATCGATTATGCGATCATGACCTTGAAGCGGCAACACGATATGAAATGAGGATACGATGAGCAGGATCATTAGCATCTATAATCAAAAGGGCGGTGTCGGAAAGACGACAACCGTGGTAAATCTTGCGGCTGCGCTTGCTTTTACCGGCTTTTTCAAAAAGAAGGTTCTCGTCATTGATCTGGATCCGCAGGGCAATACGACGTCGGGTCTCGGACTGGATAAAAATGCAGTAAAAAAGGATATATATTCTGTTTTGAATGGCGAGGCGACGTTGTCGGAGGTATGGCAGACGGTGCGTAAGAAAACCTTACAACTGGTGCCTTCGACACCGGATCTGACCGGTTTTGAGATTGAAGCAACCACGCGAAAGGATCCGCAGCACTGCCTGTCAAAAGCGTTAAAGGATGTGCAGGAAGACTTTGACTATATTCTCATTGACTGTCCGCCGTCGCTTGGGATGCTCAGCATGAATGCCTTGGTGGCATCGGATGCGGTTCTGATTCCGATTCAAACGGAATTTTATGCATTGGAAGGTGTCAGTCAGTTGGTGAATACGCTGTCGTTGGTGCGGGAAAAGCTGAATCCATCGCTCGAAGTGGAGGGTATTCTCCTTACCATGTACGATGCACGCACTAATCTTGCGCAGGATGTACGCAGTGAAGTAAATCGCTATTTTGAGGGAAAGGTATTTGAAACGGAAATTCCGCGCAATGTACGTTTGGCGGAGGCGCCGTCGTTTGGGGAGAGTGCGGTGACCTATGATAAATATTCCAAGGGCGCACAGGCCTACATCAAATTGGCAAAAGAATTGAAGAAGAAGCATGCGAATACGCAGGAAGAAAAGGAGTGACCATGGCGCGTAAACGAGGACTGGGAAGAGGCCTGGGGGCGCTGATTTCGCAGGATATACCCGCTGAAGAGACAGCTGTTTCCGCTGAAAAACAAGAGCAGCCGCCGAAAAAGGCCGTGTCAAAGAAAAAAACAACGACTGCTGAAACCGTACTTCGCTCCATACAGAAATTACCGATAACCATGGTGGAGCCGAACCCGGATCAGCCGCGTAAAACCTTCGATCCGGAGGCGCTGGAGGATCTGACGGAGTCGGTACGTCGCTATGGGATACTGCAGCCCATCGTGGTGGAAAAATATACCGTGCCGGGCCATGCACCGTATCGCATCATTGCGGGGGAGCGTCGCTATCGTGCCGCAAAGAAGGCGGGACTAAGCGAAGTTCCGGTGGTGTTGCGCGAGGAGCATCTGGAGGAACAGGCGCTGCTTTCGGTGGTGGAGAATGTCCAAAGACAGGATTTAACGCCCGTGGAAGAAGCTGTGGCGTATCAGAACATTATGGAACAGCGCAAGATGACGCAGCAGGAATTAGCGGATGCGTTGGGAAAATCACGCCCCTATGTGGCCAATGCGATTCGTCTGTTAAAGCTGGACGAAGAAACCTTGGAAGCGTTGAAAGATGGCCGTCTTACCTCATCGCAGGGCAGAACGCTCCTGGCCGAGAAGGATCTTAAGAAGCGAGCGGCGTATCGCAAGTTATTGGTGGAGGGACGTTCCAGCGTACAGGATGTGGAGCATCGCCGTCGCCAACCGAAACGACCGAATGTGTTTACAGAGGATCTGGAGCGGCGTTTGTCGGAGACGTTGGGCACAAAAGTTTCTGTGATTTCGCGGCGCCGCGGTTGGAGTGTGCAGGTATCCTGTTATAATGAAGAAGATTTAAATCGTCTGTTGGAACGGTTGCTGTTGCCGGAACAACGTTGAAAGGAACCAATCATGCCCAATATCATTTTCATACTATTGATGTTTCTTACGCTGCTAGTCGTGTTGGGTTGCTTCTACATGACGAGCAGCACCAATAAGAAGCTCAATCGACTGCGTCGTCGCTACGATTTATTGTTGCGGGGGCAGACGGACATCAATATTGAAGAATATTTGCTCGGCCTTTCCGGAGAGTTGGAAAAGTTTAAGGCGGAGCGTAGTAAAACGGAACAAAAACTGTATCATGTGGAACAATGGATGGCACGGACCGATACGGATCAGAGCGCGTATGTGAATGAGCGTTTTTCAACCGTGTCAAAGGGAATTACGGATGAAATGCGCCAGACCACAGCCAACGTGATGCAGAGCTTGAATCGCCTGGATGGGGAAGTTAAGCAGCGTCTGAATGCCGCGGAAAAGGGGAGTGCGGAGACGGTGAAGCGTGAAACGGCGGCGCTGCGCGGTCAACTGAATGAGTTTTCGCAGTCCATTGTGCGTCAGGTGCGTAAGAACGAAGAGGATGCGTTCGTGCGTTTTGACAGCTTGGAAAAAGACGTGGCGCAGCAAAAGGAACAGACAAACGCCCGCCTGACGCAGCTTGAGGGCGATACCGCCCAGCGTTTTAAGCAGGTGGAAGAAGGCTGGAATGAGCGCTTGGGCGGTCTGCAGACGATGACGCAGAATCGCTTCCAAACCATGGAGCAACGCACACAGGAAGCGCAACGGGCGCAGCAACAGGAGATGCACGAAACGCTGGAGGCGATGGACAAGTCTTCGCAACAGCGTGCGGATGGCCTGGAGAAGGATCTGCGCGGCAAAATGGATCATCTGGAAAAGGAGACGGATTCCCGCATCACTTTGTTCCGCGAGGAGACCGACGATCAGATGAAACGGGAATCGTCGCGCATTCGCGAACAGCTTTCGATGGCGATCCAGAAAATTTATTTATATCGCTACAATGCCTTTGATGATGTGGCGGGGGACACCAGTTTTACCGCGGTTCTTTTGGATGAATATCGCAACGGCTTGATTTTGACCACGCTGTACTCTCGCCGTGGCACGACGAGCTTTGCGAAAGAAGTACGCACCGGTGAGCCGGTGCAGAAACTATCGCCGGAAGAGGAAGTGGCGTTGCAGGAAGCGATGAAACGCTGATTTTGCCGTTGCGGCAGAAAAGCGACGGGAACGGACAGGCGTCCAAAAAAAATCTTTGTTGCCTTAACGGATTCGGGTAAAAGTAAAGCAACGGGTAAGACCGACAAACGGTCGAGAACAGAAAAAGGAGAGTTTATGAGTATTGTTCAGGAAGCGGCGGAAGCCATAAAGGGTAAAAATTTGCGCATTGTGTATCCGGAAGGTACGGATGCGCGTATTCTGCGTGCGGCAGTGCGTCATGCCAAAGACGGCATTCTCCATCCCATTGTGTTGGGACCGAAAGACGAGGTAGAAGCACTGGCAGAAAAAGAGGGCCTTTCTCTGGAAGGCTTAGATTTCATTGATTACGAACATTACGAGGACTACGATGCCATGTTGCAGGCGCTGTTGGAGCGCCGCAAGGGCAAGATTGATGAAACAAAAGCGCATAAGATGCTGAAAGATCGCAACTATTTCGGAACAATGCTCGTTTATATGGGTAAGGCGGACGGTATGGTTTCCGGTGCGGATGGCCCGACCGGTGATACGATTCGTCCGGGTCTGCAGATCATTAAGACAAAGCCGGATGCGAAACTGGTAAGCGGCTGCTTCATCATGATTTCTCCGGATGAAAAAGAACGTCTGCTCTTTGCGGATTCGGCAGTCAACATTTCTCCGTCGGAAGAAGAGTTAGCGGATATTGCCTATCAGACGGCAGAAACCGCTAAAGTGTTTCATATTGAACCGAATGTTGCCATGCTTTCCTTCTCGACCTATGGTTCGGCAAGCTCGCCGGAGCAGGAGAAGGTAGCCAAGGCTACTGAGATTGCCAAGAAGAACTATCCGAATTTGAACGTGGACGGCGAAATGCAGTTGGATGCCGCTTGGGATGAGACGGTAGCCAAGAAGAAAGCTCCAGGTTCCAGCGTTGCCGGTAAAGCGCGCGTGTTTATTTTCCCGGATCTCCAAGCCGGAAACATTGGTTATAAGATTGCACAGCGCTTGGGCAACTACACCGCTTTGGGACCGTTGCTGCAAGGCATGGCCAAGCCCGTTAACGACCTTTCTCGCGGTTGCTCCGAGCAGGATGCTTACGAGATCGGTATTATTACGGCGTATCAGGCACTGAATTAGAGCGAATGGTTGGCCTCCTCCGTAGAGGAGGGGAATCCTTTAGGAATTTCATTTCTAAAAAAGTATCGGCGTAATCGGTAGTAATACCGGCTACGCCGATTTACTTATGGCATGGAATATCGGTGGCACTCATACATTCTACTGTATCCATAGGGTTTGTTTCTCGGTTCTTATAGCAATGCGATATTCACGGAATCGTGATAGTATGAATTAGGAAAATATAGAGGAAACTGTAGCTTTAAGTTATAAAAAACGTTTACATCGTATGATTGAAGAAGATAGTTCCAATCAGGGCTTAATGAGAATGAGCACTGTTTCCGCCAATATTATTACGAAGCGACGCGCGGGGCACTAAAGAAAGTGGAAGGCATCTGTACGACTTTATACTGCACGCCCAGTGAGATTTTGGAAGGTATAGCGGAGGATGAGGAGTAATGGCAAATTTATCACAACAGAAGCGCGAGCACATGCTGGCATTCTTAAATAAAGTTAAAGAAGAACATAAAGACGATGATGAAACTCTTATTGCTCTTGGTGAGATTGAAAATGAACTCAACTCAAAGAAATACGGTCTTGTCTGGGAAAAACACGAAGAAGAAGTCGACCGTATGATGCAAAACAATATACCTGTGTTCACTGAAGTAAAAGAGCGTGAAATTAAAGCGACGGATGAAAACTCTTATAACTTTCTCTTGGAAGGTGATAATCTGCATAGTTTGAAGTTGCTTGAGAAAACGCATGCGGGAAAGATTGATGTCATATATATTGATCCACCGTACAACACGGGCAGCAAAGATTTTATTTATGATGATGCGTATGTCGATAAAATGGACGGCTATGCTCATTCTAAATGGCTATCTTTTATGAGTGAACGTTTGGAGATTGCAAAACGATTGCTCTCTGGTGATGGGGTTATCTTTATTTCAATTGATAACAATGAGCAAGCACAGTTGAAGTTGCTCTGCGATGAGATATTTGGGGAAGTTAATTTTATACAGAATTTTAAGTGGAACAAAACGTCCACGCCTCCTTCTCTGTCATTAAAGACAAGGGAAAAATACGAGTATGTACTTTGCTATGAAAAAAGAAGAACAGATATTAAATATAATGGTGGTTATACTGATGGTGGGGACGTTCCATTGTTGAATTCAGGAAATCCTATAAGAGAATTAACATTTGATCCTAAGTATGTGCAATTCAGTATTGCAGGAAAATACAAATCTGGAAAATATGGAAAAGTGCAATTGTTGAACGATTTAATCGTGCAAAATGGGAAAGCTAGTAACGCTTTTTCTTTGCTGGGAGAGTTCAAGTGGACACAGGAAAAATTAGACGCCGAGATTAAAAATGGTACGTATTTCTTAATTAAGTCTGATCAATTTTCTGTCAGATTTCAAAGAAAACAAAAAGCTATAAAAACTCCTTCAGATATTCTTGCAAAAACAGAAAATGGCGTTGATACAAACGAACAGGCTAGAAAGGAATTAGATGAGTTAGTACCGGACAATAATATGCCATATCCTAAACCCGTTTCTCTCATCAATTACTTAATTCGCTTTAATGAAAATGGCAGACAAAATTCAACCGTCCTCGATTTTTTTGCCGGCTCAGGCACTACCGCTCAAGCGGTTCTTGAACTAAATAAAGAAGACGGTGGTAATCGTAATTTTATCCTCTGCACAAATAATGAGAATAATATCTGTGAAGAAGTTACCTATGAACGCATTAAGCGTGTGATTCACGGTTATTCCGGTGTAGAAGGCATTCCTGGAAACCTCAAATACTTCAAGACTGATTTTATTGCTAAAGATGCAGACGACGTGAGTGAAGAACTCCTTTCTCACATCAAAGAGATGGTAGAACTGGAAAACGGCATTACGCTGGATAACAAGCACTATCTTATTGTTTTGAGCGATGAACAAGCGGACGAACTTGCTAAGAGCTGGTCGAATTATAAGGATGTAAAAGCAATTTATGTTTCTCGTAACGTCCTCTTTACGTCTGAGCAGAATGCACTCTTTAGTAACACGGAGATTCATATTATCCCTGATTACTACTTCGAGTATGAGCTGAAGGAGGTTGGTGAAACATGGTAAATCCAGGGCTTACAATCAATCTATTTGAATTTCAAGAAAAAGCCGTAATCCATTTAATAGATTTAACTACTAAGTCGGATGCTAAAGAAACGGTAGTTATGAAAGCTCCTACTGGTTCAGGTAAAACAATTATTCTTATTGACTATGTTGATAAATATTTAAGTAATGTTGATAAGAAAACTGCTTTTATTTGGCTGTGCCCAGGAAAGGGAGACCTTGAAGAGCAAAGTCGTAAGAAGATGCAGAAACTTTCGCCGGGTAGAAAGACACAGAATTTATTTGACGCACTCTTAGGTGGATTTCTTGAAAGCTCAACGACTTTCATCAACTGGGAGCTGGTTACCAAGAAGGGTAACAATGCTATTCGTGATAGTGAGCGCAAAAATCTCTTCGACCGCATCGCGGAAGCTCATCGCTCAGGTATAGGGTTTATTGTTATTATCGACGAGGAACACTCCAATAACACCGCAAAAGCAAGAACAATTATTGATGCTTTTGCTGCCAAACATACTATTCGTGTCAGCGCCACTGCTGTTGAAAACAAGCGCTATGAGTTTTTTGAAATTGATGAATTAGACGTTATTGACGCAGGTCTTATTACAAAAGCACTCTATGTTAATGAGGGTCTCAAGGAAAATCTCAATATTGATGATGATTATGATACTTTGCTTGATTTAGCTGATAGCAAGCGCAAAGAGATAGCTGACAGGTATAAATCAATTGGTAAAACAATACGGCCACTTGTGTTGATTCAGTTCCCCAACGGCAAACCGGAAACAATTAAAGCGGTAGAAGCAAAGCTTGAGTCCATGGGTTACACGTATGATAATGGAATGGTCAGTAAGTGGATGAGTGAAGATAAGAAAGACTTATCCGATGATCTAACTGAGAATAATGGTATTCCTGTGTTCCTTCTTATGAAACAGGCAATATCCACCGGCTGGGATTGTCCTCGTGCGAAAATACTCGTCAAGCTTCGTGAAGGCATGAGTGAATCTTTTGAAATACAAACCATCGGACGTATACGACGTATGCCTGAAGCAAGACACTATGATGATGACTTGCTTGATTTTTGCTATGTTTATACTTTTGATGAGAAGTACAAGACGGGACTACTTTCTTCAATGGATAAGGCCTACGAAACAAGACGTCTATTCCTCAAGGATAAGTGCAAGACATTCACGTTAGAAAAGCAAATCCGTGACCTTGACTTTAATGGTTTAGGTGAACGTGAGGTGTTGCAAAAGACTTATGCTTTCCTTGTTGAAAAATACAAGCTCACAAACGATAAGAAAGCAAACCTCACACATTTAGAAGCGGCAGGCTATTTTTTTGGTAATGAAATACTCGGCTCTGCCTTATATGGTAAGTTCATTAAAACCGATTCCGTGGCCGAAGCCACCACATACTATATGACAAGAAAGCGTGTTGATACGCATAAGCACGGCATTGAACTTTTACATAGTGTAGATGCAATTAAAAGCACGATTGGTATGTCAACTGCCAAAGTAAAAGTTATTCTGGAACGCTTATTCCGTAAAGGTGGTAATAATAAGCAAAAACTCATTAATCTTCCTACGGCTGATTTTTATGCTTTTGTTGTTAACAATGAGCATCTTCTGAAAGAGGAATTTAGAGCTGTTACAGCTAAAATGTCTGTACAGCAAGAACTGAAGCTTGCACCTAAAACATCTACCTTCAAGATTCCAGAACAAGACTTTTTCAAGTACGATCCGGGTGTCAAAAATGAAGTAGAATATCTCACCAATGCTTACCGCGAATACACTTCAGGATATGCAACAAGTATCATACGTTCAACGTCCGAGATGCTATTTGAGAAGTATTGTGAAACACGTGATGATATTGAATGGGTTTATAAAAACGGTGATACGGGTCAGCAATATTTCTCTATCGTTTATACCGATGGTTTGCAACATCAATGGCTCTTCTATGCAGACTACATTGTAAAGAAAAAAGACGGTTCTATATGGGTCATTGAAACCAAAGGTGGCGAAGCCCGAGGGCAAGATAAGAATATTGACAGGCAGATTGAGAATAAGTTCAACGCTTTTAAGCGGTATGCTCAAGCTAATAATCTTAACTGGGGCTTTGTGCGAGATAAAGATGGTGAGCTTTATATCAACAATACGGTATTTGCTGAGAATATGGCAGACGAGAATTGGGTGCCGTTATCTGAGAAGTTTTAAGGAGGTTAATTATGAAACTGAAAAAATATCGAGTAACAAATTTCCGTTCTGTTGAGGATAGTGGTTGGATAGATTGTGATGATGTTACAACACTTGTAGGTGTGAATGAATCGGGAAAATCTAATCTTTTGTTAGCTTTATGGAAATTGAATCCAGCACGACAAGGCGATATAGATATCTTGCACGATATGCCTGTGTCAAAACTTAGTACATTGAGAGAAAAAACCTCAGAAATCAATTTTATTTCTGCAGAATTTGTTCTTGATGAGGAAACTAACAAGAAATTATCGAGGTGTTTGAATTTCAAACTTATTTGTGACAATTCAATCGTTGTTAATCGCTTTTATGATGGACATTACACCATCGATTTCCCAGGTGGGATGCCTGAATTTAATGATAGTAGTGAGGATGAAATTGAATCTGATAGCGATTCAGAGGCAAAAAATCTTTTAGATAAATTGCAGGAAGAGATATTAAAGATTTTGCCGAAATTTGTATACTACTCAAATTATGGAAATCTATCTTCTAAAATATATCTGCCTCACGTTATTCAATGGCTTAAAGGAGAAACTGTTGAAGGTATTGAATCTAATGGAGATCAGGTAAGAACTCTTAGAGTATTGTTTGATTTTCTTGATCTTAAACCTGAAGAAATTTTAGAATTAGGAAAAGATCCAAAAGAACTTGCTCATGAACGTTCCAACTATAACTCAAATCCAAATTCAGAAGACATCAAAAAAGCTGAAAAAGACAAAGAAGAACGAAGTATTTTGCTTCAATCTGCCTCGGGTAAATTAACAAAAGAATTTAAGGAATGGTGGAAACAAGGAGAGTATAAATTCCGCTTTGAGGCTGATGGCGATTATTTTAGAATATGGGTGTCTGATCAATTGAGACAAGATGAAGTTGGTTTAGAGCTTCGTAGCACTGGTTTACAGTGGTTTCTTAGCTTCTATTTAATTTTCCTTGTTGAAAGCCAAGAACAACACAAGGATGCAATACTTCTGTTAGATGAAGCTGGATTAACGCTACATCCTCTTGCGCAGAAGGATCTATGCCGATTCTTTAATAGTTTGTCAGAAAAGAACCAGATTATTAACACTACACATTCCCCCTTTATCGTTGATACGAATAATATTGACCGATGCAGAGTTGTGTATGCTAACGAAAAAGGATTTACAGTTGCATCGAGTAATTTACGAGAATGTATAGGGAAATTAGGCAATCAGTCAATCTACGCTGTTCATGCAGCACTTGGATTAAGTGTGTCTGACATCCTTTTTCAAGGTTGCCAAACAGTTATAGTTGAGGGGCCATCCGACCAATATTATTTGAGTGCAATTAAAAACTACCTTATTTCTGAAAAGTTATTGTCACACAAGGAAGATATTGTTTTCGTGCCTTCAGGCGGTGTTCGGGGAGTTCCTGGGGTTGCTAGCTTACTGACAGGCAAACAAGGAAAGTTACCATACGTTATTTTAGATTCAGACAAAAGCGGACAGGATTCTAAGAAAAAGTTAGCGTCAAATCTTTATGCAGACTCCCAAGACTCTATTATCGAAATTAAAGACTTAGTAGATTATGAGAACTGTGAAGTTGAAGATTTGATTCCATATACGCTCTTAGAAAAGGGCATATGGAGCCTATTTAATACATTAGAGGAATCATTTGAAGATTCATATGATGATCAAAAACCAATAGTTTCTCAGATAGAAAGCTTTGCTGCTAATAACAATATTGCGCTACCTAACGGCTGGAAGGTTGAACTAGCAAAGTCAGCAAAACAGAGATTGCTCAGCAAAAAAACGCCAGATTTTGATGAAAAATATAAGAAGATGTGGCAAAAGCTGTTTGGTATTTTGCAACAGTAACCGTTTTAAGTAGATATTTCATGGTTGCTATGTTTTAATGGTTATCCTTTCCTAGTGGCTTGCTTTGCTTCCCAAACCATACGCTCCCTCAAGCATAGCTTGTGTATATATTGCTCAGTGTTTGGAATATAGCAAGCCCCAATCACATTACTGTTAGGCAAAATGCCTGAAAGTAATGTGATTTAACAAGTACCACTGTAATAATCAAAAACAAGGAAAGCCTACTTCATGCAATGTGCACGAGGTAGGCTTTCTCATGTTCCCGCTTAAAGGCGTTCAGTCGATTTTCTTTCATCCCTTACGGAACACACCCTTAAGCGATCTACTTTCTTTCCCATTACGGACGAATACGCTGCTGCGTGCGTGCCAAGAGATCGTGTTTCATATCCCAAACGGCTAAGGACAAATCCACTTTATATTCGTGTGGATTATCGAAGCGCTTGTATTCATCCCAGAGCGTATCCAATTCTTTGGCGCAGTAGTCACGACGGGCATTCAGGGACGGCAGATCATAGACGCATTTGCCGCCGTCAAAGATACGTACTTTCATTTCACGCGCGGTGTAGTCTTCCAGGCGCATGCGCTTCCAAGTGTATACGGGATGGAAGATCTCATAGGGCTTGCTGTCGTCTACTTTTTCGTTCTTCATGGTGATCACATCGGCAATGGCCTTGCCCGTGTCTTTTTCATAGAGACGATAGAAGGTTTTAAAGCCCGGCGTAGTGATTTTTTCAACATTTTCGGAGATCTTAATGCGCGGTTCAAAGACGCCGTCATTCTCTAGACCGACAAGCTTATAGACACCGCCGAAAACGGGCGAGGACTTGGAGGTAATGAGGTTTTCGCCTACGCCGAAGCTATCAATCTTAGCGCCTTGCGCCAGAATGTCTTCAATACGATATTCATCCAGAGAATTGGAAGCAACGATTTTGGCATCTTTATGGCCGGCTTCATCCAGCATGACGCGAGCTTTTTTACTCAGATAGGCAATATCGCCGGAGTCGAGGCGAATGCCGCCGGCAATGCCCTTGGGCTTTAACACGTCGTCGAAAACGCGAATGGCGTTGGGCACGCCGCTAGAAAGCGTATCGTAGGTATCCACTAAGAGCGTAGCGTTCGTAGGATAAATTTCCGCATAGGTTTTGAATGCTTCGTATTCCGTCGGGAAGAGTTGCACCCACGAGTGCGCCATGGTGCCCAGCGCGGGCACGCCAAAGCGCTGATCGGATAGGGTATCGGCCGTGCCGACACAACCGCCAATGTAGGCTGCGCGTGCGCCCAATGTTGCGGCATCCGGACCCTGCGCGCGGCGAGAACCGAATTCCATGACCGGACGACCCTGTGCCGCTCGCACGATACGGCTGGCTTTAGTGGCAATCAGAGACTGATGATTCACCAGTAACAGGAGCATCGTTTCGATCAAGCTGGTCTGGGCCATCGGTCCGCGCACCGTAATCAGCGGCTCGCCGGGGAAGACCACGCTGCCATCGGGTACGCACCAGACATCGCAGGTAAAGTGCAGATCCTTCAGATAGGCCAGGAAGGCATCGCTATAAATCTTCTTGCTTCGGAAAAAGGCAATATCGTCATCCGAAAAGTGGAAGTCTTTCAGATAATCAATGATGGATTCCAAGCCCGAGAAGATCGCAAAGCCGGCATCATCGGGGTTTTTGCGATAGTAGAGGTCGAAATAACCGATGGTATCGTGTATGCCTCGTTCAAAATAGCCGTTTGCCATGGTCATCTCATAATAATCGAAGAGCATGGCCAGATTTTCATCTGATCGTTTCATTCCAATCCTTCTTTCTGCAGGTGCATAGGAAACGTTTTTATTCTCATTAGTGATACATTTTATCACATTTTTGCATAGGATACCTTTTGCCGATGTGGGGCTTCTCGGCGCTTGGTGCTTTATTATAAAATAAAACAATCGATGAAGATAACGAAAAGAGACAGGCTATAAAATTGGCGCATCGATGCAAGAGAAAGGAGAAAAGGTGAAAACAGTCATCCTTTTTGATTTAGACGGAACCTTATTGTATACCTTGCCGTCCATTACGGCAGCGCTGAATCGTACGCTGGAGCGCTATGGGCTTTCGGCGATATCCCTAGAGCGCGTGCGCGAATTGGTAGGAAACAGCTCACGTTACCTAGTCGAGCATACGCTGGATGAAACGGGCGGCGCCGCGTGGACGGCGGAAAAGCGTACAGAATTTTTGGATGCCTATAACGGCGATTATCTCTCCCATCCGATTGAGGGCACGCATCCCTATGAAGGCATTGCAGATTTATTGCAGGCCTTAAAGGCTGCCGGCAAAACGCTCTGGGTATATTCCAATAAGCCGGATGCCATTGCGAAAGAGGTGGTTAAGCACTTTTTTGGCGATACGCTGGATGTGGTGCGTGGCTTTCGTGAGGATACACCGCGCAAGCCGGATCCGACCGGTGTGTTTTGTATGATGGAAGAGGCCGGCGTTAAAAAAGAGGACATGTACTACGTCGGAGATAGTGAAGTGGACTGGAAACTGGGAAAAGCGGCGGGGCTTGAGACCATTATGGTGAGCTACGGCTTCCGTACGCGAGAAGAGCTGTTGCGGACGACGGACGCGGATCCGGTGGCCAGTGTGGAGGCATTGCATCAGATGCTGCTTTAACCGGCAGCATGGAAAGGCAGGTAAGCCGTCGCCCTTACGTGGCGGCGCAGCCCTTTAGAACCCCTGGAAAGGAGCCGTTATGGCATGGTTTCATAGCTTACTTTCGTACTCGATCTTTGTGGTGGATCTCGTTGGCTATCTGGTGATCATTACGTCCGTACTGTACAGCCTCTATGAATTTGCGGTCGTGGATCGGTTTAATATGCACTTGTTCTACCACAATACCACGTTAATGCATGGTATAGCGATTGCGCTGGAGCTGTTAATGGCGGCGGAAGTATTGAAGACGATGCTTGCCATTCATCTTAGCGATGTGCTTTTGTTGTCGGTTCTGATCGTTTTAAGGGTATTCCTAGGGTACACGGTTCGTAAGAATCATGTCGATGAGGAATATGTGGACAAGCTGAAGCAGCGTCATCATATACGAAAAGAAATACTCGATCATCAGAAACGACTGCGAGAGGAGCAGAATCGGAGTCGAACCACAGAGGAGGAACGATATGAAGAAGATTGATACGCAAGAATTTAAGACTCTCGTATTGGAGGGAAAAGGGGCATGCCTGGTCGATTTTTCGGCGACCTGGTGCGGTCCGTGCCAGATGCTGGCACCGGTGCTGGAAGAAATCAGCGCAGAGGGGCACACGGTTTATTCGGTAGACGTGGATGAAGAGTCGCCATTGGCTATGCAGTACATGGTGTCCAGCGTACCGACGATGCTTTTCTTTAAAGACGGCGAAAAAAAGGAGCAATTGATCGGCTTGACACCGAAACAGACCATCTTAGATAAGCTCGCCTATTATGAAAACTGAAACAACAGGTATTTATGATGTAGCCGTTGTCGGTGCCGGTCCAGCCGGTTTGGCGGCGGCGCTTAATGCGGCCGTGCGTCGAAAAGCAGTCGTCCTTTTCGGCGCTTCACGCAGTGAACGTCTGTTGCGGACGGACTCTGTCGAAAATTATTTGGGCTTGCCGGGTGAGTCGGGCGCTTCTTTGTTAGATAAATTCGCAGCGCATGTGGAGCAATTTTCCAATATCGAGCGTCGTCGGGGAAATGTACAGATCATTTATAACATGGGAGATGCCATTGGGCTTCTTTTAGCGGGCAATGCCATCGTGAAAGCGCATAGCGTGGTTTTGGCCACGGGTGTAAGCTTTGGCAAGCCGTTACCGGGAGAGGAACAGTATCTTGGCAAGGGCGTCGGCTATTGTGCGACCTGTGATGCCGCTTTGTATAAAAATCGCCCGGTCATTGTCGTCGGTTATAACGAGGAATCGGCCGAAGAAGCCAATTTCATTGCGGAAACGGCTTCGTCCACGGTTTTTGTCAATTGCACGGGACGCAGTCTGCCGCTTTCGGAAAAGGTGCGTGAAGTGCAACAAAAGCCATTAGAGATTATCGGTAGCGACCATGCCGAAGGCCTGCGTCTTGAAGATGAGGTGATTTCGGCCGATGGCATTTTTCTGTTGCGCGATGCTCGTGCGGCAGACACGCTGGTGCCGGGTATTGCCTTAGAAGGTCGTCATGTGGCCGTGGATGCCGGCATGGCTACGAATCTTCCCGGGATCTTTGCCGCCGGAGATCTGGTGGGATTGCCCTATCAAATCAACATAGCCTGCGGACGCGGCCAGTTGGCCGGGTTATCCGCGGCACGCTATGCGACGGCCCAGACGGCAAAAAAGAAGGCTTAGCCCTCTATCGCAGCTGTGTTTTATGCTCAAAATCATGTTATAACCCGCAAGAGACGCGACAAAGCGCGCACGGTTCATCTTGACAGGAAGAATCTGCCTTACTATAGTTTATTTTGTGAACCATTTGCGTTGGAGACGATACCAGAACACGTTCATCTCTTGAGGAAAGGAACCGATATGGCAATCCGAATTATTGTTGATTCCGCCAGTGACTATACAAAAGAAGAAGCCGAACAAGCAGGATTTTTATTTGCGCCCATGGGTATCTCGTTTGGAGAAAAAGCCTATTGGGACGGGGTCAATCTGACCAAAGAAGAGTTCTACCATGAATTGGTGGATGAAGGAGGCTACCCGGTGACCAGCCAGCCTTCGCCGAAACTGCTGATGGATCTTTTTCAGTCTGTTGTGGATGCGGGCGACAGCGCCATTATGATTACCATGGCCAGTGCACTTTCCGGAACCTTCCAGACCGCAGCCATGATTGCGGAGGACTACGCCGGTAAAATTGCTGTGATCAATTCCGGTACGGTTTCCATCGGCGAACGCATGATCATCCGCGAGGCCGTAAAGATTGCCGAAACAGCGGCATCGCTGGAAGAAGCAGCGGATGCGATTCGTGAACGAGTACGGCATCTCTATCTGTTTGGGTATTTGGACCAATTGGAATACCTGAAACGCGGGGGACGTATTTCCCCGGCGATGAACTTTTTGGCCAATTTGTTTTCGGTGAAACCCATTATCCATGTCTGCCATGACGGCTTGGATCTGTGCAAAAAAGCGCGTGGAAAACAAAAAGCATGGAAAGAGCTGGCCACTCTGGTGGAGGAAATGCCGGGTTTGGAAAAGGATCACCTTATGTACGGCTATACCGGTACCAGCGATGCCTACGTTTATGAATTTATGAAACAAAATACGACGTTGCCGGCTTCACCGGCGGATCGGATTCAAATCGGCTCGACCATCGGGACACATGCCGGTCCGGGGTGTCTTGCGATTGCCTTTTTTGCGGATCCGACGGATATGATGTCGGAAGATAAACAGGGTTAAGGCATGGCAAGCCTAGAAGAAGCCATGATTCATGCGTGGCTAGAGATCAATATGGTGGTGCGTGAAAATCGCCTGATGGATAGCTTGACCCTGAATGAAATTGCCGTGTGCCATTATATGCATTGCTCGGAACAAAAGGGCCAACCCTTTGTGACGGCCACAGAATTATCTAAGCGTATGCAGTTGTTTAAGTCCCAGATCAATGCGCTGATTTCCAAGATGGAAAAGCGGGGCATGATCGAAAAGCGTCGTAACCGCAGCGATCAGCGTGTGCAGGAGTTGGTTTTGACCTCCAAGGGCGAAGAACTCTATCGCAAGGAACATGCACAAGTTTTACAGATCGTAAAGCGTATCATTCCCCGTTTGGGAGAGGAACGCGCCCAACGCCTAGTTGAAGATTTATTGCAAGCTGGCGATGTATCGCGCCGTGTTTTAGCGGAAAAAGAAGGGGATAGCACTCCCTATGAGGAGACAGAATGAGACGAAAAGATCGCGAAGTGACCAATCTTGCTGAAATTCGCGCCTTTTTGCAAGAAGCGCATATTTTACATATTGCTTTTCAGGATACGCCCTATCCCTATATCGTGCCGCTTCACTATGGCTTCGAAGAGCATGACGGAAAATTTACTTTTTATATGCACGGCGCAAAAGAAGGACGAAAATTGGAGTTGTGTCGTAAAAACCCGCATATTTGTCTGGAAATTGACCACGATGGAGGGCTTCTTTCGGGCGGGGACAAGGCGTGCGCTTACAGTGCTTTTTATATGTCCCTGATCGGAACGGGAAAAATACGCGTCGTCGAAGATTTGGACGAAAAGAAAAAGGGATTGTCGCTTCTGATGAAGACACAAACCGGGCGTGACTTTGTGCTGACGGATGCAATGGTTAATGCGGTGGCTGTTTTTGCCGTGACGCTAGAAGCGTATACCGTCAAAAGTCATAAAAAAGCGTAATAACTGTTGTGTAGGCCCCTTCTCTGCAATGCAGGGAAGGGGCATTATAAAATAAGGAGGAAAGCATGCAGGAAGTGTTTGTTCCGACAGAAAAGATGCGCCTGGAGAAGGATGCGCTGGGCGAAGTGCCTGTTCCGGAGACGGCGTATTGGGGCGCGCAAACGGAGCGCAGCCGACACCATTTTCCCACCGATGGCGGCACCATGCCGCTTGAAGTGATTCACGCTCTGGCGCGCATTAAAAAGGCGGCCGCCGGTGTCAATGTGAAACTGGGGGTGTTGGACAAAGAGCGAGCACAGAAAATTGACGAAGTGTGCGAAGAGATTTTAGAGGGAAAACTGGACACGCATTTTCCGCTCTCCATCTGGCAAACCGGCAGCGGTACGCAGAGTAATATGAATGTGAATGAGGTCATTGCGCATCGCGGCAACGCATTAGCCGGCAAAAATCTGTTACATCCGAACGATCATGTGAATCGTTCGCAAAGCTCGAACGATGTGTTTCCAAGCGCCATGCACATTGCGGCGCGGGAACTCACGGAAACGCGCCTCTTACCCGCTCTGCATGAATTGGTGCAGGCGTTTTGTGATAAAGAGGAGCGCATGCGTTCCATCATTAAAACCGGACGCACGCACCTGCAGGATGCCACGCCCCTAACCGCAGCGCAGGAGATTTCTGCCTGGCGCGTGGCCCTTGAAGAGGATGCCAAGGCCATTAAAGCGGCCTCCGACGCCTTGGGGGCGCTTCCCATCGGCGGAACAGCCGTAGGCACCGGTCTTAATGCACCGAAAAACTATGACACGATGATGTGCGAAGCACTTTCGGCACAAACGGGACTGTCCTTTAAGCCGTTAGACAATAAATTCTACGGTCTATCCATGAAATCGCCCCTGCATCGCCTCCACGGCAACTTCAAATCCTTAGCGGCAGATCTTAACAAAATCGCCAACGATATTCGCTTCCTTTCCTGCGGGCCGCGTTGCGGTATTGGCGAATACCGCATTCCTGCCAATGAACCGGGCAGCTCCATTATGCCGGGGAAGGTGAACCCCACACAGGTGGAATCCATCACCATGATTGCGTTACAGGTCATGGGTAACGATGTGGCCGTAGGGATGGCAGCCGCTTCCGGCCAGATGCAGCTTAACACCTACATGCCCTTAATCATTCACAACGTACTGGATTCGGCGCGCCTCTTGGCCAGTGGCATGACCTGCTTCCGCCAGTTCCTGGTGGAAGGATTGGAAGCAGATGAAACCGTCATGAAACGCCTGTTGAACAACTCTCTAATGCTCGTTACGGCGTTATCGCCGCACATTGGCTACGATGCAGCTTCGAAGATTGCGCACACTGCGCATGAAGAAGGTATTACTTTGAAAGAAGCGGCGCTAAAGAGCGGTCTGGTGAAAGAAGAGAAGTACGATACGTTGGTCGATCCGGCAAAGATGGTATAAGAGGTCAGAGCCATTGGATCGGAACGCCGCGTGCGGATCAAAAAAAACAACAAAGGGTCGCGTTTCAATGCTTAAGTGTTGAAATGCGACCTTCTTATTTTTACATAAATTTTTCATTACACGCCTCCCTCCTTAACATTCCCCCTGTACACTTTTTCTTATGAGTGACAAAACGGAAGGGGCTGTCCATGGAAATTCAACTGAAAAAGATATCCAAGCGCTTTGCGGGAAAAACCGTGATTTTTCCCTTGGACTTAACTATTACCGATGGCAGTTTCACAACACTTCTCGGCCCTTCCGGCTGTGGAAAGACGACCTTACTCCGCATGATTGCAGGCCTTGAAACGCCGGACGAAGGGGAGATTTTTCTGGATGATGTCTGCGTCTTTTCGAAGGCGAAGGGCATTTATGTGCCGCCGGAAAAACGAGGTCTTGCCTTTGTGTTTCAGGATTTTGCGCTGTGGCCGCATATGAGCGTCTTTGAAAACGTAGCCTTCGGTCTGCGTGCCCGACAGGAGACGGTGCATTTAGCGGAGCGCGTGCGCGAGGCATTAGCCACCGTACACTTGGAGGACATGGAGAAGCGCTATCCGCACCAGCTTTCTGGTGGGCAGCAGCAACGCGTGGCATTTGCGCGAGCGATAGCTATTCACCCGGGTTGCATTCTTTTTGATGAACCGCTTTCGGCGTTGGACGCCCTACTGCGTGAGGAAATGCGACACGAGCTCAAAGAACTGACGGCATCGCTACAAATCACATCGATCTTTGTGACGCATGACCAGACAGAAGCCATGAGCATGAGCGATCAAATTGCGGTGATGCATGATGGCCACGTGGAACAGGTTGCACCGCCCGAAGAGATTTACCATCGCCCTGCCACGCGCTTTACCGCCCACTTTGTCGGCAAATCGAACTGGATTACGCCGGATGCGCTGTTTCGGCCGGAATCCGCCGTAGAAACAGAAAGTCCGGGCGCCCAACGCTATGACTTAAAAGTCGAAACGGCGCAGTATCTGGGCGATGCCTATGAATTGATGGCACCGTATGGGGAAGCCTTATGGACCATTCGCAGCCGCCGGAAAAAAGCGTCCGGTGACGCGTTGACGATATACGTTCATCCGGAACAAGTCATTGCATTTTCAAACGAGAGAGGAGAAACACGATGAAGAAGATGGCAGGCCTTTTATTGGCTATTTGTTTGTGCTTGGGGCTTTCCGCTTGCGGGCAGTCGCAGGACGCGCCTAAAGAGAGCACAGCGGAAAGTACGTCGCAGGTGACGGAGAGTAAAGAAGAGAGCACAGCGGATAGCAACGCAAAAGACGGTGAGAAATTATCCGGCAAAGTGACGGTGTACATGCCGAGTCCAGCGAAACTTGCCGATAAATTGGCGGCCGCCTTTACGGAGGAGACGGGCGTGAAAGTGGAGCAGTTTCAGGGCACGACCGGTGAGATCCTGGCGCGTCTGGAAGCAGAAAACAAAAATCCGGTGGCGGATGTGGTTATTCTGGCCTCTTGGTCGGATGGCTTACGCATGAAAAATGACAATAAGCTGGATAATTTTAAGCCTACGAAGGCGGATAAAATCAATGAAGGTTTCTTGGATGCGGAGAATACGCTCTTCGGCTACAGCGCCTCAGCGGTGGGTGTGATTTATAACACAAAACTGGTGCCGGAACTCAATGCGGACTGGAAAGAACTGGCCGATGCCAAGTATAAAGATAACATTGCTATTCCGGATCCCGAAAAATCGGGCGCTTGTAAGGACTTTTTAGCCGGCTTTGTGACGGGCGTACCGGAAGGCGAAGCCATCATGAAGAGCTGGGCAGACAACGGTTTGATGGTACCGGGTGCCAATAAAGCGGCGCTGGAAGCCATCACGACGGGCGAAAAGGGGATCCTTGTTGCCGGTGTGGATTATAATGCCTATTCCTCCATTGCGAAAGGCGAACCGCTGCAGATTTACTATCCGAAGTCGGGCACCGTCGTCAATCCGCGTCCGGCAATGATTTTGAAGTCAGCGCCGAACAAAGCAAATGCGCAGGCCTTTATTGACTTCCTATTCAGCGATAAAGCCCAAAAGATGATTGCGGATGCGTATCTGATTCCGGGTCGCAGCGATGTGAAAAACGACAAGCGCACGAATCTCTCCGAGATTCCGCAGATCAAAACGGATTGGAACAAGATGATGGATACGGCGTCGGATACTGCCGCGAAGTTAAACAGTCTTTGTAAATAAGGGAGAGTGCGATGAGAACGCAAGCGCTAAAAAAGAAGCGGCTGCTAACGATGTTGCTGCTGCTTCTGAGCGGCTTGATTCTCTGCCCTCTGCTGGCGGTTTTTGCCCAGGCGGTCATCCGAGATGGCCGCCTGGATTTTTATCAGGCATGGGCGAGTATCAGCAATGCAAAAAACGTGCAAACCATCGTCAATTCGTTGCTGCTTGGCGTAAGCGTGGTTCTGTGCGCTTCGCTCGTTGCGCTCCCGACGGCCTTCCTGTTGGCACGTACGAAGCTGGGGCAGAAGCGATGGCTGGATATAGTCTTCATGATCCCTTTTATGACGCCGCCCTATATTGCCTCCATGGGCTGGATTCTCTTTATGCAAAAGAAGGGACTGTTTCAGCAGCTTTTTCCGGCAACGGGTGCCTGGTCGGAGCATTTTTTCTGCTTCGGGGGATTGGTGTTGGTCATGAGTCTGCACGTATTTCCTTTCCTTATGACGATGATGAAAAATGCCATGCTCAATATTCCGGTCAGTTTGGAAGAAAGCGGTGCGGTCTTTGGCGCCGGCTTCGGTATGCGGCTACGGAAAATTTTTGCTCCTCTGCTTACGGGAAACTACGCCATCGGGGCACTATTGGTATTTGTAAAGACATTGTCGGAATATGGCACGCCATATACGTTGGGACGTCGCATCGACTTCTATGTGTTCACGACAGATATTCATCGCTACTCGACGACGGCACCCATTGACTTCGGCCGTTCTGCCAGTCTTTCTGCCATTCTCATCGGTATTTGTTTGGTCATGTGGCTGTTGCAAAATTTCGTGACTGAGAAAAGCAGCTATGGCTTGTTGAGCGGTAAGGGCAGTCGCACAACAGAACTAGCACTGTCTTTGCCGGGAAAAATTCTATCCGGCGTTTGGATCGGCTTAGTGATCCTGTTTGCCATCGGCGTGCCGTATTTCTCGATTATTTCTACGTCTCTTATTAAATTGCGTGGCTTTGGCCTGGCGGCAGGAAATTTTGTGTTGGATCACTATGCGGAGTTGTTTCAGAGTCCGAGGGCGCTCTCCGCTATTTGGAATAGCCTCATCTTAGCGGTTTCCGCGGCGAGTATATGTTCGCTTCTGGGAACCATTGTCGTGTTGTTTGTGCAACGGGCAAAAGGCGTGTGGAAAAAATTGCTGGAAGGAATCAGCCTGCTGCCGGAAATGCTGCCGAGTATTGTGTTGATCATCGGTATCATGCTGTTTTGGAACGCCATTTATAAAATACTTCCCCTGTACAATACATTGGGCATCATGATTCTGGCGTATGTGGTGTTGTATTTGCCTTATACCGTGCAGTATGTGACTTCCGCTTTTACGCAAATCAATCCGCATTTGCTTGAGGCCGGACGCAGCTTTGGCGCCTCGCCACACTATGTGTTTCGCCATATCACGCTGCCTTTGATTTCTCGTGGCATTATTGCCGGAGGGATGATGATTTTTATCATCGCTTTTCGTGAATTGGTGACGGCTAGCCTGATTGCACCGCCAAACACTCTCGTGGTTTCCACCTACATCAATCGGGAGTTTGAACAGGGCAGTGTCTCTTCCGGTATGGCGATGGCCGTTCTCTGTGTATTGATCACCTGTGCGGCATTGCTCCTTTTCAATCATTTTACCGACGACAGAAAGGACGCATAAGATGTTGCTGAAGGTAGCCGGTGGTGTTGGGGAACACGGCCGCAATTGCTTTTATGTGGAGAGCAAAACCCTACATTTTTTGGTAGATTGTGGTTTGATGGCGGAAAATCCGGAGGATCCCAATCCGCATTTGTCATACACACAGATCCGTCGTCTGGACGTGGTGTTTCTGACGCATTCGCACAGCGACCACAGTCGGGCACTACCCTGGCTACGGGAATCCGGTTTCACTGGTCCTGTTATTGCCACGGCAGAATGTTTCCGTCAGCTTTCTTTTCCGGTGGGAGAGAGTATTCCGCTGGAGAGCCTTTCCCAAGGCAGAAATGCGACTTACAAAGGGCTCTCTATTTTGTGGGGACGCACGGGCCACTGCCCCGGTGGCGTTTGGTTTCGTTTCACGGATGGCAACGCAGCGATATTGTTTTCGGGAGACTATACGGAAAACGCGCAGCTTTATGCCTGCGATCCGATTCGTAACCAAGTCGCACAATGGGCGGTGTTGGATTGTGCCTATGGAAAAAATAACGTACGCTATGAAGAAGCCTGTCAGGCTATAAAAAAACGAGCGAAAGAAATTTTAGACGAGAGTGGACTGCTGGCTCTGCCGGTGCCGCGTTACGGGCGAGGGCTCGAGCTCTTAAAACTGCTGGAAGCACTGGGGGAGGCGTATCCTTTTTATGGCGATTCCACCTTTGTTGAAAATTTTTATCGTCTCCGCCATGAAACATTTTGGTTTGATAAAGCGGTTTTCCACAGCGCAGCGTATGAGGCCGACAGGGAAAAAGATAGTTCGATTTTTGCGCATACCCCTAAGACCTATACTGGTGAAGCGCGTGGCATTGTTTTTATCAGCGATGCTCAGTTGCAAAAAGGAAAAGCACAGCAACTCGTCAGCACTTTGTTAGAACGTGACTGCCGCGTGATGGCGACAGGAACTATCGAAAAAAATTCCTTTGCCGCTACATTGCAGGAAGAGGGAAAACTCGAGCAACTTTTTTATCCGGTACATCTGCACATGGCTCAATTTCGGACGCTATGTGCACAAAATCATTTTCAGAAAGCACTCCCTTACCATACGAAAGATTTTTCAAAACAAGACATATGGCAGGCATAATAAGTTGTCCCCTTGCGCTTGTGTCGGATTATTTGCTTTTTTTCATCAGCAACGGTTTGCGCTTGCCTTCATGGACTTCATAGACATGGTTATAATATGCAATCCATTTCTGCGCGATCGAATCGGCAGAGTAATCGTCGGCAATTTTTTTGGAATACGTCAATGCTTTGTCATAAAAGGCAGAGTCTTGTCTTAAATGTAGCAAGAGGTCGGCAAAGCCTGCGTTGTCCGAAGCACGTAGGTAGTCCGTAAAGTAGATGACGCGGTAAAGATCCAGATCGCGCAAAACGATGGGCAGGCCGCTGTTGACGGCTTCAATGACGGCCATCGGGAACAGCTCCGCATAGGAAGGCATGAAGAGGACGTCCATCGCGTTGTAGAGAGCGTTCATTTCCTCACGGGGAACGATATCCAAAAAATGTACATTCGCGGGCGGATTGGCCATTTGCTCTTTCAAATCCTTATAGCCATCGGTAAATGCGCCAAAGGAGAAGCCGCCGGCCCAATAGAACTGGAGCTGTGGACAACGCTTGGCCACGTCCAGAAAATCCATGACGCCTTTGCGCGTCTGGACTTGTCCCACCGATATCACATTGAAGGCCTCCGGATCGATTCCATAGCGATCATAAATCAGGGGATGTTCGCCGCGTGCGGGACGAAACACAGAGGCATCTACCACATTGGGCAGATAGGTGATATGTTCGCGCGGTAATTGATAGGCCTCCAGGGCATCAATGAAATAGGGATTGACGACAACCAGTTCGTCAGCGCTCTTGTACATTTTCATGACATAACTGCTAAAGAGCTTGTCAAAGGGCGGCGTGAGCTGAATGCTTCCCTCCAGCGTATCCGGCAGAAAATGAACATGCATGACGACAGGGACTTTGGCGGCCAGCATTTGTGCATAACTGAGCGGATGCACCGTGTGGACATGGCAAATGTCCGCGTTCTTAGCAGTATTGGCTTGTATTCTTAACTCTCCTTTTGCATGGGTTTCTAAAAGGTGGATTAATTCATTGGTAGCGGAACCGACACCCTGCCCGGCAACGTTATTGCCAGGCGTAATCATGTTGATCGTAAGCATGTTTTTCCTTTCTGTCCGGACGACTCGGATAGTTCGAGAGACAGCACTGTGCGCTGAAGTCGTCGCATACACTGTGCTTTAATGATTCTAGGATACGGATAGAACATGTTCAAATCATGTAGAAGGTGTTGCTTGACGGAAGGAGAGGTGTGCTTACGCTTAAAGCGATAGCCGCATGGCATGGTTAAGTTTGACGATATTTTGACAAACGAAGCATATTATGCAGGCGGACTGGAAAGAGATTACCAAATTCAATGACTTTGCTTTCGATATAGAATGTGGGTAAGGTCTCGGATGAGGGTAGCATTTCCTCTTGGCAGGCTTGACAAGAAAGCGTTTTTCCTTCATTCTGAAGAGGGACGTCTTTTTTGACCTGTCTTCTCCGAATATAAGCATTTGTAGATGAAGCAGCAGCAGGAATGTCGATTTGGATCAGATTTCTTCTTTTCCCGATGCCGTTTTTATTGTTGCGCCATCTTCTCCCAACGCTTCCGGTTTGAGAATAACTTCCTACGGATAGCGAGGTCACCACTGCTGATGCGGCAGAACCGATGTGCGAAGTTGTTCGTACACTGTTTTGCGGGAATCGGCTCATGGGGAGAAAATCGTATTCATGGCAGCCGGTGACGTTGCCGCGTTTCAAAAAGTCGCCGAACGTAAGGGATGTGTTCGGTCGACAGGTCAACGTTCAAAACTGAATGTTGAATCTTTGGGAGGGAAAAAATGACAGATACTTTAAACCCACTGGTAGCTGCACAGGAAAAAGTAAAAGCCGCATGTGACAAGTTGGGCGCTGATCCGGCAGTGTATGAGCTGTTGAAAGAGCCCCAGCGTACGATCGAGATCAACATCCCCGTTAAAATGGATGATGGTTCTCTGAAAGTTTTCAAGGGTTGGCGCGCAGCGCACAACTCGGCAGTCGGCCCCTGCAAGGGCGGCGTACGTTTCCATCCGAACGTCAACGCTGACGAAGTGAAAGCTTTGTCTCTGTGGATGACCTTCAAGGGCGGCGCTCTGGGCCTTCCGTACGGCGGCGGCAAGGGCGGCATCTGCGTAGATCCGGCTGAGCTCTCCAAGAAAGAGCTGGAACAACTCTGCCGCGGCTATGTTCGTGGTCTGTACAAATACCTCGGCGAGCGCATTGATATTCCGGCACCGGATGTCAATACGAACGGCCAGATCATGAGCTGGTTCATGGATGAATACATCAAACTGAACGGCGAAAAGATGGATCTCGGCACCTTCACCGGTAAGCCGGTTGAATTTGCCGGTTCTTTGGGACGTAACGCGGCTACGGGCTTTGGTGTTTCCATCGTGGTTCGTGAAGCAGCTAAGCGCTTCGGCTTGGACATCAAAACGGCTAAGATTGCTGTACAGGGCTTCGGCAATGTCGGTAACTTCACGGTAAAGAGCATCAACCGTCAGGGCGGAAAAGTTTGCGCTTTGGCTGAATGGGATCGTAAAGAAGGCAACTATGCTCTCTACAATGAGAACGGCCTCGACTACGACAAGATGTGGGCTTATAAACAAGAGCATGGCACGCTGATCGGCTTCCCGGATGCAAAACAGATCTCGGAAGAGGAATTCTGGACGGGCTCCTATGACATCCTGATTCCGGCAGCTTTGGAGAACGTCATTACGGGCGATTTGGCCAAGAAATTGAACGTCAAACTGGTTTGCGAAGCCGCTAACGGCCCGACCACTCCGGAAGGCGACAAAGTTTTGGCAGAGAAGAATATCGCGCTGACGCCGGATATCCTGACCAACAGCGGCGGCGTTCTGGTTTCCTACTATGAGTGGGTACAGAACCAGTACGGCTATTACTGGACAGAAGAAGATGTAGAGCAGAAGCAGGAAGCGGATATGATGAAAGCTATCGAAGGTGTCTTCGGCATCTGCGACGAATACAACGTCACTCCGCGTGAAGCTGTCTACATGTACGCAATTCAGTCCATCGATAAAGCGATGAAACTGCGTGGCTGGTATTAATCCCTCTCTTACCACGATTGCGTAAGCAAAGAATAAAAAGCAAACCACCCCTCGATGCTCGTCGAGGGGTGGTTTTTTTTACGTTACGAAAAACGCGAATTCGTAACACATATATTACTTAAAATTCACAAAGTCCTCTTCCATAAGTAGCAATATGATATTATAATGATATCACCAAAACAAAACTTCAAAATGGGCATCAAGAAAGGAAGGGCAGCATGACACAATCCGACAAAGAAAAGAAACCGACAACCCCGCTCCAGGAACATCACATTGAACCGCGTATCCTACACAACAAAATCAACGGGTTTATGGTCGTGTTCAGTGTCATCGTATTTGTGGCGTCAATTATTCTCTTTATTTTCGGCTGCATTGAAATGGATCAAGGGCATCCGACAGGCTTACCGTTTGTCATAGCGGGCCCCATTCTTCTCATCGTAGCCATTTTACTGATGGCGGGCATTAAGAGCATAAAACCGAATGAAGCCGCTGTCTTTACGCTTTTTGGCGATTACTATGGAACGATTACCGAGCCGGGTCTGTATCTGGTCAATCCCTTTGCTTCCTCGGTCACGGATCCGACGCGCAAGACCGTGCATCTGAAAGGCAACAAGAAGGATGCAGAAGATGCGAATATGGATATTTCCTTATCGTCCGGCCGACTGTCGTTGAAGGTGAAAACCCTGAACAACGAACGCCAAAAGGTCAACGATTTATTGGGCAACCCGATTCTCCTGGAAACGGTGGTGTTCTGGCGTATTGTCGATCCGACAAAAACCGTTTTTAATGTGGACAACTATTACGACTTCCTTTCCACGCAGTGTGACTCCGTCGTGCGCAATATCGCTCGCCTCTATCCCTATGACAATCTGGAATTTGATGATGTGGAGGATACGGAGAAAACCCTCATGGGTTCGTCCCAGGTCATTGCCGGTGAGATGCAGCGCGCCTTGCAGGAAAAAATGGATGTTGCCGGCATTGCCATTGAAGATGTGCGTATTTCCCACCTGGCCTATGCCGAAGAAATCGCGGCAGCCATGTTGCAGCGCCAGCAAGCCGCTGCCGTGGTCTCTGCGCGCAGTAAAATTGTTGATGGCGCTGTGGGCATGGTAGAAATGGCCTTAGCGCAGTTGGACGAAAAGCACCTGGTGGCGTTGGATGAGGAACGCAAAGCACAAATGGTATCGAACCTTCTGGTAGTGCTCTGTGCGTCGAAGGAAGTTGCGCCGGTTGTGAATAGTGGATCGATCTACTGATGCGCGTGCAAGAAGGGAAAACGAAAGATTCCGGCGTATCGCGTGCGTCAACGCCGCTTAATGGGGCGGATATCGCGGCGCGTGAAGCGCGTCTGGAGGATCGCCTGGCCGAATTGGAGAAACGAGAGCAGGCGATTCAAGAACGAGAAGAGGCGCTAAGAGCAGCGGAACAGGAGAAGAAACAGGTGCTTCTTCGCATTCCGATGTCTCTATGGAATGCACTGGCCCGTTGGGCCGATCGCGATTTGCGCTCCATCAATGGTCAAATCGAGTACCTGTTGACCCGTGCGGTACGCGAGAAGGAGAAGAAGGAAGAGAAGTAAAGGGGAAAGCGTCGACAGCGTCGGGCAGCACTACGTGAAATAAAGAAGGCGGTCTGAGGGCCGCCTTCTTTTATTGATTAGGCCATTGGGTGGACGAGACATTATTTCCGATTTCCTTTAAGATAGACATGATCATTGCGATTGGATTGGAAATAAGGAGAGAACGATTGAAACTGCGAACAAAAATTATGCTGCTGGTGGCTTCCGTGGTGGCGGTATTATTGCTGCTGAACCAGTTTCCGGTTTCCATGAGCTTACAGCGGAGCGTGGAGCGGGTGAGCGCATCCGTGCTGAAGGATTTTACCCGACAGTTTGCGGAATCAAGTGAGCTTATAGCACTCATGTCCGGCAAAGACAGGCAAGAGAAGCAGGCCAAGCTACAAGCGCAAGCAAGGCGCTTAGAGAATTCTACGTACTGCTCCGGCGTTGTCATCACCGATGAGAATCGGACTATTTTATATCAAACGTCTGACAAGGGTATTACGGCGGAGGTAGTAGAGACGGCAAAGCACCATGCGCCGGGAAAAGATGAAGTGCTTTTCCCAAAGAATCAGGATCCCACCGCGCCATTGTATGCGTTTCATGCCATTCGAGATAGAGACGGAAGCCTTCTGGGGCAAGTGATGGCAGTATCAGCTGAAGGGAAGGGACCGCAAGAGTTACAGGAAAGTGTGGCAAAAACACAGCGCGATTTAAACGCCATGACCATGTTGGTTATGCTAATCGCTCTAGTGGTGGTATGGAATTTAACCGATCATATTAAAGGCAGCATGTTCAATTTGGAACCGGAAGAAATTGCGCAAATGCTGGTGGAACGCAATGAGATGATTGATGCCGTGCGTGATGGGATTATGACGGTGGATGAAGACGGTAAGGTTTTGCATTGCAATCGAACGGCAGAGCGGCTTTTTGTACAACAATTAGGAAGAAAAGTACAAAATTTTTCGGAAGTAATCAAAGATTTTAGCCTGGAAGAAATTTTTATGAGGGAAAAGCCGTTGTTTGATTATGAGTGTCGCATGGGAAACGATAGCTTTTTTGTCAGCTTTATTCCTATCGCTGTTGAAAATTCATCGCGGAAAAGTCTGCTGATGACGTTTCGTCCCAAACAGGAAATCGTGCGTTTTGCCGAAGATATTACGGGAGTACGCAGCTATGTGGAAGCGTTGCGTGCACAGATGCATGAATTTAACAATAAACTGCAAGTGATAGCGGGATTGGTGCATGAACGAAATTATAATGCTCTAGAAAACTACATCAACGACCTGATTCATTTAAATGAGCGAGAGAAAGAAATGATCCATGGCAAAATCCGGGATCCCATTCTTTCGGCATTTTTACTCAGTAAATTTGCACGCGCTGCCGAGCAAAAGGTAGATCTTGTTCTCACCGGCAGCTCCCACTGCGAGGCGTTGGATAATTCTGAATTGGTACAGGACCTTGTGGTGATCAGCGGGAATTTGCTGGAGAATGCCTTTGATGCGACGCAAGGGTGCGCGATGCGCATGGTCACGTTAGAACTGGTACAGCAACATCGTGAAATCATGATTTCTGTATGGAACTCCGGTAAATCGATACCGGAGGAGCGCTTGGAGCATATTTTTGAATATGGCGTCACCGATAAACCCAATGGTAATGGTATCGGTCTGTATTTGGTACAAAAAGCTTGCAACAGACATCATGGTTATGTTTCGGTTACGAGTGATCCACAGTCCGGAACAGAGTTTGTTGCTCATGTTTCGTGGAAGGAGGAGGTATGAGCACAGCATTAGTCATTGAAGATGACCCGCAGGTGGCAAAGATGACGGCGGATTTCTTGACGCAGTCCGGGATGGAAAGAGTGAAGATTGCAGCCACAGAGCAAGAAGCGTTTTCGATTATCCAAGCGGAACCGGTTGCCTTATTACTACTGGATCTGTATTTGCCCGGCACATCCGGCTTAGATATTCTACGAAAATTACGGCAGGAAAAGAAGCCTGTTGAAGCCATCATTGTTTCGGCAGCAAAAGACAGTATGCAAATTCGTGAAGCATTTCGCTTGGGGTGTGTCGATTATATTATTAAACCCTTTACCTTTGAGCGCTTGGCGGAAGCCTTGGAAAAATTTCGTCTTCGGACCCGTTTATTGCAGAAAGATAATCTGAATCAACAAGAGGTGGACTTTCTGGCGGCAGGGCAGGAGAATACAGCCTCTGCCATGGAAGAGACTATGCCTAAAGGGATTGATCGCACGACATTGCGCGGCATCTGTTGTGCCCTCCTGCAAGAGGAAGGACCTTTTTATGTAAAGGATCTCTCTGACTCCTTGCACCTATCGCGAGTCACGGTTAAAAAATATCTGGACTTTCTTTCGGAGGAGAAAATACTGAGAAAGTCGTATATCTATGGCAATGTCGGACGACCGCTCAATGCGTATCACCTTGAAAAAAATCCGGCATTACGACGCAAATTGGAAGGATTTTGTGCTTAATTTAATTACATAATTCACACGTTACTTTCGTTACATGTACTCTTTTTTCGAGAGCCGTATACTAAAATTGGTGGATCGGAAATCGTTCGTACATAGAAAAAGAGGGTGGAAAGGAGGGAAACTTGGAACGTATCGAAAAACTGTGCGAACGTTTTTTTTCACTCCAAAAAAACGGCACTTCGTTGCATACCGAAATTTTAGCCGGCGCAACGACGTTTGCCACAATGTCCTATGTATTGGCGACGATTCCAAATCTATTGAGCAATGCAGGACTGCCAAAAGGTGCCGTCCTTACCACACTGATCGTGATGATCGCCATATGCAGTATCGCCATGGCACTTTATACGAATCGACCTATCGCCATGGCACCGGGTATGAGCTCGGTCGCAGTGGTCGCATCGATCACCCATTTAGCGGGGATTCCGATAGAAGTCGCCTTTGGCCTGGTCTTCTTAAGCGGACTGATTTTTTCCATTATTTCCTTTGTAGGATTGCGGGAACTTGTTTTGAATGCCATTCCGGCAAATGTGAAGTTCTCCATCAGTGCCGGTGTGGGTTTATTCATTGCCCTGATTGGTTTGGAAGCAGGAGACATCATCGTTGCGGGAGGCGGATCGCTACGTTTTGGCGATTTGAATTCTGCGAAATGTCTGCTCTACGTGGTAGGGTTTGTGGTGATGCTCATATTGGAAGCCAGACGATTTCGAGGCAGTATGATTATTTCGGTTTTGATCGTCACGCTATTGGCCATTCCGTTGGGGGAAACCGCTGTACCGGAAACGATGCTTCAATTACCGGAAGGTCCCGGAAAGTTATTGTTTCGGATTGACATTTTGGGGGCATTGCGACCGGAATATTTTCCTTATCTGTTTACCTTTTTTGTGCCTGATTTTTTTGGCACCATGGGCATCATATTAGGAATAGCCAATCGGGCCGGATGGCAGGACGAAAAGGGCAATATGCCAGGCATTGATCGATGCTTTAAAGTGGACTCGCTTTCCACGGTGGCCGGAAGCTTCTGCTGCATGCCGGTCATGACGTCGTATCTGGAGTCCGCCAGCGGTGTTGAAGATGGAGGCAGAACCGGTCTTACGACCATCGTTACAAGTATTTTTTTTATACTTATGCTGCTTTTAACGCCGGTCGCCTTAATGATTCCCCCGGTGGCAACAGGCCCTGTTTTGACGTACATCGGTTTACAGATGTTGGCCGCCATGAAGGATATCAACTATGCAGACCGTACAGAGGCCATTCCCGCCTTTATTGCCGTGGCAATGACCGTATTTACCAACAATATTGCAAACGGTCTGAGTTTGTCGGTACTTTCTTATGTGTTGCTGAAGACAGCTGCCGGCAGAGCAAAGGAAATGCATTGGGCCATGTGGGGCTTATCCGCTTTTTTGGTGTACTATCTTTCCACCCTTGTTTGATCTGCGAGGCTTTTAGCACGCAAAGCATGCGGATGTAGAAAACGATCTCACCATTGGTTTAGCGCGCAAAATTATAAAAGGAGGAGCTATGAGCAACTTAAGCTCAGCGCTGGAAAAGCGCTTTAAGCTGAAAGAAAACAATACGGATCTTCGCACCGAATTGCTTGCCGGTGTTACGACATTTGCGACGATGTCCTATGTCTTGGCCACCATTCCAAATATGTTGGAAAAAGCGGGATTAGTGCGCGGCTCTATTTTAACGATGCTGATTCTGGCCATCGTCGCCTGCAGTGTCGCGATGGCACTGTATACGAATCGTCCCTTCTGCTTGGCACCGGGAATGAGTTCCGTTGCTATTTTAAGTTCGATTGATTCTATCGGCATGAGTGTGGAAGTGGCATTCGGCCTTATCTTTATTGAAGGCGTTATTTTCGTTATTATCTCCTTCGCAGGGTTACGAAACATTATTGCGACGGCCATTCCTGCCAGTATCAAAATTGCTTTGAGCGGCGGCATCGGCCTTTACATTGCTCTTATCGGATTAAAATCCGGTGGCATTATTGTAGCCAGCCAGAAAAACACCTTGATCTTCGGCGACTTGAGTACCGCCAAAGCCTTAATGTTTGGCATCGGCTTTTTACTGGTTTTGATCTTTGAAGCACGTAAAATCAAGGGTAGCATGATTCTTTCCGTCATATTGGTGACCCTTATTGGTATTCCTCTTGGCGTGACAAAATTACCGACAACCTTCTTCCATTTGCCGTCTGGTATTGGTAATTTAGCCTTTAAAATGGATATTTTAGGCGCATTAAAACCGGAATATCTCCCGTGGCTGCTAACCTTTTTTGTACCAGACTTTTTTGGAACGATGGGTATTATTTTGGGCGTCGCCAACCAGGCCGGATGGTTGGATGAAAATGGCGATATGCCGGGTATTGAAAAGTGCTTCAAAGTGGACTCTCTCTCCACGGTCGCTGGTAGTTTCTTCTGCATGCCGGTTATGACGACTTATCTGGAATCGGCCAGTGGTGTCGAGGATGGCGGACGTACCGGTTTAACCGCGATTATGACCAGCGTATTGTTTGCCCTGATGCTCTTCTTTACGCCGTTCGCGCTCATGGTCCCCGGTGTTGCGACAGGTCCGGTGCTCACTATCATCGGTTTCCAGATGCTTAGCTCCATGCGTAGTGTGGACTATAGCGATAAGACCGAATGCCTGCCGGCATTTATCGCTGTGGCCATGACCATCTTGACCTACAATATTGCAAACGGTATGGCACTTTCGATTGTTTCTTACCTGATTCTGAAAATTGCGGCAGGCCGCATCAAAGAGATTCCGAAGCCCATGTTTGTGGTCGGAATCTGCATGTTGTTCTATCTGTACACGTTGATTTAAGGACAACAGGACACATAGTTGTTAAAAAAAAACCGCCGCAACGGTACCCGTTGCGGCGGTTTTTTGCCTTTTTCTTACCACTTTTTTCGGAAGATGACAGAGAAAGAGAAGCGAGCGACGAGCGAACGGGGGGGGGCTTGGCCAAAATAATGAGGTTACTGGACTCCGGTATTGAAAAAATGATAAAGAAGGCTATTTTATGATCCTTGGATAAGAAGTTCGTCTGGTTTTTTAGCGTCCTTATTTGGACGACTTTGCAGATTTTAACTTCTGCGCCATCAGGAGAAGGGCGTCCCTGTTCGCCTCTCCCGACAGTTGAAATTGCGAGGTTTCGTCATGCCAGAACACACTACAGGTTCCATTTTTTTCCACGTAAGAAAACTCCACTCCCTGGACTTCTTTCTGGTGAAGGATAGTTCCTTCGGTATCGATCAATAGTTCTTCCTCACCCAATGGATAGGTGATAAAAAGAATTTCCTTTTTGCCGGTATTCTGATAGGTAATCTCTAAGTATTGATCCGTTTGATTGCGCAACTTTTCTTCAAATCCCTCAACGGGCGATGCTGGTTCAAGAGGTTTCCAAATCCAGAAAGTTTCATCCGAATGACTGCGCTCTTCTTCTTGATGAACAAGAATAGAAGTATACTCCGGAAAAGTTTCGCGGAAAAAATGAAAAATAGCGTGACGTACGGGTTCCATGGCAAGCGCTGTCGTCACCGAGCCAATGACGACAAGCAAAAGCACCGCAGCTACCTTTATCGCGCGATGGGAGCCCAAAAACAAGCCCGTCGTTCTCCTTTTTTGGGGTTCTGCATCGATCATCGCCGCCATTTTCTGCTCAAAAGAATCGGAGAACACATGATGCAAATCCTCTTCCTTAGGCAAGCTGGAAAGGTATTTTTCTTCTATTTTTGGAATTTCGGTAAACAGATCGGATTCATCCCATTTATTCTTCATGATCCTCTCCTTCCCTTAAGAGTCTTTCCAACTTCTTTCTCGCCCTAGATAGTCGTTTTCGGACGGTGGGCTCTGGCAAATTCAGAATTCTAGCGATTTCACGGTTGGTAAAGTGCTGACCATATCGCAACCGTAAAACTTCAGCATAATCAAAGGAAAGCTGTTGAAACGCTTCTTCCAAGCCCAAGTCCTCTTCTTTATCTTGTATGTCACTTCCGCATTGCTTTTCTAATACATCTATGGAAGAATAATGTTCCTTTTGACGTTTTCGAACATAGTCGATGGCTATATGTTTCACTATAATAACGAGAAAAGCGGCTGTTTTGTGACGATCTTCTTCAAAAATTTGATCCAAATGGTCTCGAACACGTAAAAAAGTATCCTGCACCGCATCTTCGGCAAGCATAGGATCACGTAAGATTTGTAAGGCAACATAGTAGAGGCGTTGACGATAGCCACGATAGAGACGCTCAAGCTTCGACGCATTTTCTTTTGCAGCCGTATTAGAAAAAGTAAACGTACCTTCCTCCTTTCTCAAGATTGGAGAGTTCGTTCAAAATACATCCTCGTCAAAGCGCTTGGGAAACGCAAATAAAGATGATGACCGTATAATGAAGACAGAGAACAGGTTTTCATTCCACGTTCTATTGTTAATTCCATTATACTGAATCTTTGGGAGAGCTTTTTTTCTTTTCAACTTACGCAATACCGTCAAAGGAAAAACCTCAATATTTTTTTTAATTGGGTCACAAAACCAGCCTCCGATTCGTTATATATATGGATGAATGAAAGGAGCCTGTTTCATGAGATCATGGAAAAAAGTTGTTGTTATGGGAGTGGCGCTATGTATGAGGAAAGCACATTTTGATGAATGAAACCGGAAAAGTGAGGATGCGCTAATGATACTAAAAGAACAGCTTGAGGCATGGGAAAAAATCTATCAGGAAGTGAAACATCCGTATACGGAAAAGAATCGCTCCTTTCTCCTGTTTCGTATCGGGATTTCGCTTCTCATGCTCTGTTTATCGATATTGGTCTTGATGGATATTTTAGAGATTGTTGCCAAGTCATTCGCCACCTTTTCGTACATGACGCCTCTTACCTTGGTACGCTTGCAATTCTGGCTGGCTCTCCTTCTGCTGGGCATGGTGTTATTTTTCTTAGGCATCCACTATCGTAAAAAATGGTAATTTGCTTTGGCATAAACGCAGTGGGTACAGCAATACATTGATCGTGCCATAAACAGAGAGGTGCGTGAGCAAATCACGCACCTCTCTGTTTAATCGTTTCCCTTTGAGAGCAGTATCCTCATTAATTCCGCCAGCCGCCCCGTCCGCGAGTCGCCTCTTCGACGAGCGGACGGCGCAGCTTGGCTATACGTTGGGCGTTTCTTCGCCGTAGACTTGCTTGCGTAAGGCTTTGCCCGTCGGCGTCGCGGCCAGGCCACCCATGGCGGTTTCCTTTAGCGTGGCGCTCATAGAATCGCCGACGACTTTCATGGCCTGGAGGCATTCATCCGCCGGAATATAAAGCGGGATGCCGGCTAACGCCATGGAGGCGGAAGTGAGCGCGATAGCAGCGCCGGAGGCGTTGCGTTTGATGCAGGGGATTTCCACCAGCCCGGCAACGGGATCGCAAACGAGCCCCAATTGATTGACAAGACTCATGCCCAGAGCATCAGCACATTGCTGCGGGGTGCCGCCTTGAAGTTCTACCAATGCGGCCGCTGCCATGCCGGAGGCACTGCCACATTCAGCTTGACAGCCGCCCTCTGCGCCGGCGATGGAGGCATTTTTAGCAATCACAATGCCGAAGCCTGCGGCGGTAAAGATGGACATCACGATATCGTGTTTGGGAATATGACGATCTTCGTACAGAGTGACGAGGATGCCCGGTAAGATACCGCAACTGCCTGCCGTCGGCGTAGCAACGATTTTGCCCATTGCTGCATTACAGTTGGACGTGCACATTGCGCGACCGATGATTTTCGTGAAGAATTCGCCGCCTAAGCCGCCATTGTGCTCATCTGCGTAGCGAAGCAGGCGCGCGCCATCGCCGCCGGTGAGGGAAGAGGCGGAACGCAGGTCGGCATTTGAGCCGATGTGCGTCGATTCGATCATGACATCAAAGGACGCTTCCATCTTGCGATAAATTTCTTCCGACGAGCAATTGAGCTGTGCCGCCTGATCGGCCAAGATCACCTCGCTAATTTTTTTTCCTTGTGCGACGGCCTCATCTACGATTTCCTGAAAGGAATAATAACTTAACATAGGACTCCTTTCCGTTAAAATGCCCGAAAAACGGACACACTGCGCACATGTTCGAGCGTAGAGACATCGTTCTTGAGTTCATCCGGCGGATCTTGGTCGAATTCCAGCGTCATCAACGCCGTACCGCCGCGCTCCGAACGCGTCAGGTTGAAATTACAGATATTCAGACTCGCATAGCGATCGCGCAGAAGATTCGTGACGTTGGCGATGACCCCCGGTACGTCATCATGCACGACGAGCATGGCGGTGTTATCCCCAGTAAAGTTGACCTGCAACCCGTCAATTTCATCAATGCGAATATTGCCGCCACCAACGGAGGCGCCCATCACCACGCCTTCGCTGCCGTCATCTAGACGGAAATGAATGCGTGCCGTATTGGGGTGTGCCCCCGGAATATCATGTGGGATAAAGGTATAGTGCAGCCCGCGCTCTTTTGCAATGTTTAAAGCATCACGGATTTCGACAGCATCGCTGTGATAGCCCATGATACCGGCCAACAGGGCACGATCGGTGCCATGGCCGCGAAAGGTACGTGCAAAAGAACCGGAAAGCTCAATCTTTACCTCCACCGGCGTTTTTCCGTTCATCACCTTGTGAGCAACGCGCCCCAAACGAACGGCACCGGCTGTATGGGAACTGGAGGGACCGATCATGACCGGCCCGATAATGTTGAATACGTTCATCGTCCCTCCTTTCTGAGAGAAAACAACTGCAAAGTTATTCTACCCTAAAACCGACAAAAAACCCGGGCAAAGCGCCACGGCAAGGCGGCACTTTGCTCGGGTACAAGACTTACTTCGCGGCGACTTTATGGAGAATGGCCTCGTCGTTATATTTATCAACGATAGCGGCAATCGCGTTATCACCAGAAACGTTGCAGGCGGTTCCGAAGGAATCCTGCGTGATATACAGGGCTACCATTAACGCACAGATGGGACCTTGCGGATCGCCAGCTTGCGTACCAAAGATCAAATACAGGAAGGGCAGTGCCGTCATGATCGATCCACCCGGGGCACCCGGAGAAGCCACCATGGCAATGCCGAGGGTCAGGATGAAAGGAACGACGGTTGTGATCGAGATCGGCAGGCTGTGCATGAGGCAAACGGCGGTCGCGCAGGCGACGATCGTGATCATCGATCCACACATATGAATGTTTGCGCACAGTGGCACGACAAAGTTACGAATTTCGCGGCTGACACCGTTGCTTTCGGCGCATTGCAGATTGACAGGAATGGTGGCCGCAGAGGACTGTGTACCAACGGCAGTTAAGTAACCCGGGATCTGGTTTTTGATCATCATTAAAGGATTGCGTTTCGTGAGGCTGCCTGCCAGACTGAATTGGAGAAGCAGGTAAATCCAATGCATCAGGATGACGACCAGGAAGACCTTCCACAGGATTCCCAGAATCGTGAAGGTTTGACCGGAATAGGTCATGTTCACGAAGGTACCGCAGATATAAAGCGGCAGCAGCGGAATGATGACTTTATTCAGCACTTTTTCAATAATCTTGGAGAATTCACCCATACCGCTGTAGAGGGCATTGCCAATTTCCTTGCCGCGCATCGTTGAGATGCTCAAGCCGAGGATGAAGGCCATGACCACAGCGGAGATCGTATCCAGCAGCGGTGGCAAATTCAGCGTAAAGAACGGGTCTAGATTGCGTTCAGCGGTTTCTGCAATGGTCTTCACATCCTCTGAGGAAATGAAGGACGGGAACAATGAAGCGGAGACCAGATAGGAGGCAGTTCCGGCAATCAGTGTGGACCCATAGGCCAAAATCACCGTAAACAGCAATAACTTACCGGCGCCTTGTGAAATGTCAGCAATACCCATGGTTACGAAGGCCAAAATCATCAGCGGAATAACAAATTTAATGAATAAGCTGACAAAGTTGGAAACGGTAACGACGGTTTGCGAGAGGAACTGTGGCGCGTATTGGCCGATCAAGATACCAAGTATGATACCGATGATCAGACGAGGGACGAGACCGAGATGCTTTTTATCGGTCTTTTGCGGTGCATCCGATTTTGTACTTTCCATGATAAACTCCTTATATAATAAATGCCCGTTGTCTCGCATTTCAGGTGAACCACACCTCATAGCAGAGAAAACGTTACGACATTTATAATTTATCCGATTTCAACGCATTTGTAAATGGAAAACCTTATCTTTGATGTAACGTGAAAAATGGCCTTTACCTATGCTGTGTAAGCTTTCATTTTTGAGTACAAAATTTTTGGACATACGGTATAAAAAGACGGAAGCCGCGTAATGGCAGTCTCCGTCTTTGTTGCAATGAATTATCGGTTTTTGCCGAAAGCTCTTACAGTTTTCCGACCAGATCCATGGACGGCGTTAGTACATCATCGCCAATATCCCAATTTGCCGGGCAAACATTGTCGCCATGCTCATGGACGAATTGGAAGGCGTGCACCTTGCGCAACAGTTCTTTCGCGTTACGTCCGACATTGCCAGCGTTAACCTCATAACCGACAATGCGTCCCTCCGGATTGATCACGAAGGTACCGCGTTCGGCCTGACCGGCATCCTCGATATAGACCTCAAAATCCTTGGCTATTTCACCGGTAGGATCGGCCAGCATGGTATATTCCAAACTGCCGATGTTCTCCGATGCATCCGCCCACGCTTTGTGTACGAAATGACTGTCGCAGGAAACGCTGTAAATCTCGCAGTTAGCCTCCTGAAACGCCTTATAATTTTTTTGCAGATCCTCCAGTTCCGTGGGACAGACAAATGTGAAGTCGGCGGGATAGAAGAAGAAAACAGCCCATTTTCCCTTAATATCCTGTAGCGATACTTGCTTTTCGCCGACGCCTTTTTGATAGGCCATCGTGCTAAAATCCGAAACTGGTTTATTAATTAAAGACATTACTCCTCCTTCTACAACATATCGCCGCACAGGCGATGCCTACGGACAGACGACGCTTACGGATGGGCGACGCTTATGGACAGGTGGAACGCAGAGAAAAAGTTGTCCTGCATGCCCGACCCTTTGTGTTAGCGTACGCTTACAATTATAGCATATAAAGGGACATGGAGTGCTCGGCATGCGTACCGTTGGTAATGGCGAAAAAGGCATTACCAACGGTAGGAAATGGGAGGCATTTTGGCTTTGCGTACCGTTGGTAATGCCAAAAAAGCGATTACCAACGGTAGAGAAAGGGGGAATGAGCGGCTACAACTACCGTTGGTAAAGCCGAAAAAGCCATTACCCCCGGTAGAAAAAGGCGTGATAGGCCGTCGCAGCTACCGTTGGTAAAGGCGAAAAAGCGATTACCAACGGTAGAAAGAGGGGTGATGGTCGGTTTCGGCTACCGTCGGTAATGCCAAAAAATCCATTACCAACGGTAGAGAATCGGCAGTGTACCGGGGACGATGCGGAATTTTCGATTACCGACGGAAGAATAGAAAAAAGGCGGCCCCGTCGGGTCGCCTTTTTTCTATCTACATTATTTCTCTTTACAGGTCATCTACCAACGCACCGCTCTTAGCATAGGCAGTGGAGCGGGCTTCGAAGAAGTCGGTGCGAATCATGTTGGCGTTGGAGTAGTTGGAGACCCATTTCATGCTGCTGGGTTCTTCGTTGTAGCCGGAATAGATGGGATCCAGACCGAGGCCGGTGGCGCGGAGGTTGCCGAGGTAGCGAATGTAGTCGACGCACATCTGGCCGTTGAGCCCCTCAAGGCGATCGCCAATGACGTATTCGGACCAGGCGATTTCCTGTTCCGTGCCTTCCTTAATCATGCGCTGGTATTCATCCTGCAGGACGGAGCGGAAGAGATCCGGATTTTCCTTGCGCAGGGTTTGAATGATGTTGCGGAACAGCCACAGATGCGTATTTTCATCGCGATTGATGTAGCGAATCTGCTGGGCGGAACCGGTCATGCGGCCGTTACGCGCGAGATTGTAGAAGAACATGAAGCCACTGTAGAAATAGATGCCTTCCAGGATGTAGTTGCCAATCATGACACGCATGAAGTTGTGGACATCCGGCTGTTGCTGGAAGTCATTATAAATATCACCGATGAAAGTATTGCGCTTTAAGAGGTGCTCGTCGTCACGCCACTGGAAGAGGACATTGTCGCGTTCATTCGGATCGCAGATGGAGTCAAGCATGTAGCTGTAGCTCTGCGAATGAATGCATTCCTGATAGGTTTGAATGTGCAGACAGAGGTTTGTCTCGTTGGCGGTGATGTATTGGGAGATCGATGGCAAGTTGGCCGACTGGATGCTGTCCAAGAAGATCAGGAAGCTCAGGATCTTGTCGTAGGCGCGGCGTTCGTATTCGACCAGCTGTGGATATTGCTTCTTATCCTGGGCCAAATTGATCTCTTCCGGGATCCAGAAATTGTTCATCGCTTGGCGATACCAGTCCGACACCCACTCATATTTCATGTTGTTGAAATCATTGAGGTTTGTGGTGTTGCCGCCAATCATGCGACGTTTGACGAGTTCAATGTCTCCGTTGGGATTGAATAACGGATTTTTGTGCATCAGTTCCATGGCAATCCTTTCTAGGCCGATCAGACGGCACAGCTTTCGCAATCTTCAACTTGTAAGCTCTTGGAGCGAATGTAGTAAATGGTTTTGAGACCTGCATGATAGGCTTCCAGGTACAGCGTTAAGATTTGCCGGAACGTGAAGTCATTGGTGATGTAGAGGTTCATGCTGGTGGCCTGATCAATATGGCGTGTGCGCACACCGGCGGCTTTGATGGACCAGGATTGGTCGGTGGCATGGGCGGCGTTGTAGTACACAAAGTTAGACATATTGAGATCCGGCGCGACGCGCGGAATGAGGCCGTTTTTCTTTTCATCATAATAGAAGCGATTCATGATCGGGTCGACGCCCGGTGAGGTGCCGGCGATGATGGAGGTGGAAGAGGTGGGCGCAACCGCCAACAGATAGCCGTTGCGTAGACCGTATTGCTTGACCTCCGCCGCCAGTGCCTTCCAGCGCTCCGAGGTATAGTTTCGATCTTTGAAATAGGCGCCGGTTTCCCAATCGGAACCGTGGAAATATGGATAGGCGCCTTTGTCCTTGGCGTTTTCCATCGAGGCCGTGATGGCATAATAGTTCATGTCCTCGAAGACACGATCGGCAAGCGCCAAATGCTCTTCGGACTCCCAGAAGACGCGTTCGTTGGCGAGCATGTGGTGGTAGCCGGAGACGCCGAGCCCGATGGGGCGATAATGGCTGTTGTTGATTTTTGCCGCGGCGACGGGGAAGTAGTTGAGTTCAATGACATTATCCAACGCACGCACAGCGGCAGTGGTAATGCGGCGGAACTCCTCGGCATCGTTCACATTGATTTTACCGAGGTTAAGGCTTGCCAGGTTGCAGACCACATAATCGCCCGGTTTGGTCTTAGTGACAATGATGGGATCGCCATCGGCAGTTTCCGTGGTGGACACTTCTTCACTGATGGATTCCGTGGCGGACATATTTTGTGCGATTTCCGTACAGAGGTTGGAACAATAGATCATGCCCTTATCCTTGTTCGGATTGGCGCGGTTGACGACATCGCGATTGAAGGTGAAAGGCGTGCCCGTTTCGACCAGACTCTTAATCATCAGTCGCACCATTTCCTTAATGGGAATCCAACGCTTGGAGATGCGCTCATCGCCTAAGCAGTCCAGATATTTATCCGTCCATTCCTGGCCATAGGAATCTTCAAGAGCGTAGCCTTTGATGGTTAAGATTTCGTGCGGATCAAGGAGTCCCCACTGTCCACCCATATTGGTTTCGACTTGTTCCCAGAAATAATCCGGATAGCAGATAGCCGGGAAGACATCGTGGGCTTTCATACGGTCATCGCCGTTATTGGTGCGTAGCTGCAAAAATTCGGGCACGTCTTTGTGCCAGGCATCCAGATAGACGGCAACCGCCCCCTGGCGCACGCCGAGCTGATCGACGGCAACAGCGGTGTCATTGGCTAAGCGCACCCAACGGATGACGCCCCCGGCTGCGCCCTTAAAGCCGCGAATCGAGGCGCCCGCAGCACGGACTTTGCCGAAATAGAGACCCATGCCACCGCCGAATTTGGAGACGTTGGCAAAGTTCGTAATAGAACGATAGATTCCTTTGAGATCATCGGGAACGGTATCAATGAAGCAGGAACTTAGCTGATGGAAGGGCTTACGCGCATTTGCAAGCGTCGGTGTGGCCATCGTGACCTTCAGGGAGCTTAACATCAGGTAAAACTCATGTGCCCAGTGCATGCGGTCTTTTTTCTCCGGAATGGCTAAAAAGAGAGCAATGCCGAGCATCATTTCCTGAATGGTTTCCAGCGGCTCCAAGTTATAGTTGCGTACGACATAGCGATTCACCAGCAGGTCATAACCCGAATAATTTAAGAGATGGTCGTTGCTTTCATCGATCCAACCGGCTGCTTCTTCCAGTTCGGCAGAAGAATAGGTGTCGGGCACTTCATCGCCATACAGACCTTCGGCCTGTAGAGAACGCAATTTCTCTTCAAAGCGCAGGGCGCGCGGCTGATCTACGCCGGGAACTTTGCCCTCTTCGATACGCTTCTTCCAAGACTTTTTGAGATTTTCATGGTATTGAATGCTGTAAAAACGGCCGGCGATAAACTCCCAACGCGTGGCCTCTTCATCCGTCAGTTCGATGGCGGCATGAATGAGCGCTTCCATACGTTCGGCAACGCTACGGCCTTCTTTATAGAAGCTCTCAAATTTATAGAGCAGGTGGCGCAAATCATAGACTTCTTCATCGTATGCCTCTTCAATGGACAATAAGATGTCGTGCAATTGCGGCAACTCGGGGAAGTAGGCCTCCAGGCGGGAACGAATCGAGCGCTTTTTGCGTCGCTCCTCACGATAAAGAATATAGCTCTTGGCAACTTCGTAGTGATCCGCTTCCATCAATTGCAATTCGACGCGGTCCTGAATGGCTTCAACGGTCAGCTCCTTGGCACCGTCGAAGGTTGCTTCGACATGATCGACCAGCGTGCTCAGATCTTCTTGGGAAATGGCCTTATTTACCTGATGAAAAGCCTTGGCCATGGCTTGCTCAATTTTACGGCGTTCATACGGTACAATGCGACCGTCTCGCTTAATGATTTGCATGCAAATTCCTTCCTCATTTGTTACGATAGCCCGGCTCTTCGCAACGGCCGGAGGATTTGCCTTGCGATGTCGATGATTTTTGTCCGGCATCGCAAAGCAGCTTCTTAATTCTACAATATCTAGTTAATAATTCCAAGGCTGCAATCTAGATGTGGTGTATGGATGCTGTATAATGATTCAGAAAAAGAAGCGGGAAAACGGAGATTCAGGACTTCTACGCTTTGGAGCACACAAATCCACTGTATCCTATGCAAAGAAAATTTTACGCGAGACGTACTTCGAATTGGGCATATAAGAGATGAAAGATGCTTGACATGGCTGTGATACATGGCTAAAAATGCTATAAAAAAGAACAATTTCGTACGAATGACTGTTGATGCAACGAAGACATGGGGAAAATGCTATGATAGACGTTATACGCAAAGCGACGGAAGAGGATCTATCCGCCATTATGGATCTATTGGAAAAGGGGCGCAGACGTATGCGCCAAGAAGGCAATATGGAACAATGGCCCACGGGGAATCCGTCGAAGGAGATGGTGCACGAAGATATTGCCAAAGGACGCAGCTATTTGGCCATCGAAGAGGGGCATATCGTTGGCACTTTTTGCCTTCTGGAAACACCGGAACCAAATTATGCGCAGATTCTCGGCGCTTGGCGCAATGATGAAGCGTACCTTACGCTGCATCGCGTAGCGGCAGATCCTGCCGTGCACGGCTTGGCGCGAGCAATGTTTGCCTTTGCAGAAAAACGGGCACGAGAACAGGGAATTTACAACTTGCGCATCGATACACATAAAATGAATCAGGGGATGCAAAGAGTCATTCGTAAGGCAGGCTTTGTGCATTGCGGGGTGATTCATTTAGCCGATGGGGCGCCTCGCGAGGCGTTTCAGAAGATAGTCAAGAATGAACCACGGGAAACAGAAAAGTGAGAGAGTATGGAAGTAGAAGAAAGACAAGGATGGAAAAGAATTTTAGATACGGGGCGGATGCGTAAGATTTTCGGATTGGCCTGGCCGTCGATCTTGGAAAACCTGGCTACGACGATTACGAATATCATCGATACCGTGATGGTTTCCCCATTGGGACCCGCGGCGGTGGCAGCCGTTGGTATCACGATTCAGCCCATTTTCTTATTTCTTTCGCCGATAATAGCAATGTATGTTGCCGTGGCAGCCATTGTTGCCCGTCGCAAGGGGGAAGGCAAAAGAGAGGAAGCCAATCGAACCGTGATGAGCGTGTTGGTGTTTTCGCTTATCATTTATCTGCTTATTGCGATTGTTATCAATCTGTATTACGACCCTTTATTGCGCTTTATGGGCTCCAATCCGGAGATACACGATGATGCGGCATTGTATTTGCGCATCTTGTTAACAGGATCTGTTTTTAACATCATGACCATGATCATTAACGCCGGTCATAGCGGTTCGGGCAATACGCGCATTGCCTTTATTTCCAATCTGGTATCGAGCGTGGTGAATATTTGCTGCAATTATCTCTTGATTCAAGGGCATCTGGGCTTTCCGGAGCTGGGCGTGACTGGTGCTGCCATTGCGTCGATCACAGGACAGTTTTTTGGTTTTTTGGTCAGTTTGGGATCGCTCTTTCAACACGACAGCTTCATTCAAATTCGCTATTGCGTACAGAAAAAGATACGCCCTGCCTTTGAGGCTTTGAAAGCCGTAGCATCGCTGGCGGTGAATATTTTCGTGGAAAACATCTTAATGCGCGTGGGCTTTATGGTAACGGCTATGCAGGCGGCCAGCCTCGGTACGGAAGTATTTGCGACGCATAACGTAGGCATGAATCTCTTAAACTTCGGTTTTTCGTTGGCGAGTGGCATGCAGACGGCGGCGGTGGCGTCTACGGGTTCGGCTTTGGGCGCGGGAAAGAAGCGGAGGGCCATGGACTATGGCTATACATGCCTGTTCATTGGCGTGATTCTCTCCGTCTTTTGGTTCATCACCTTGTTCTTCTTTGGCGGAGCGTTTTTCCGCATCACATTCTCCGAAGCCAGTTATATCGTGCGCGGCATCCGCATTTCACGCTATGTCATGTTTATTGTGTTTTTTCAGATCATCTCCATCGTCTGCGCAGGCGCATTACGTGCCGCCGGCGATGTGCGCTATACCTTAGTTGTATCCACCATCACGATTACGGTGATTCGCTCTTTGGTGACGGTGGTTTTGGTACAGTTGTTTCATATGGGCATTGACGGTATCTGGTTGGGCATCTTGGCACATCAATTTTCAAGCGCCGTATTGATGATGCTCCGTTTCCATCAGGGGAAATGGGTGAATTTGAAGATCTGACGCAAAAAGGCCTTGTCGTAAGGAGCGGTGCCTTATGCACAGAACCTGTGAAGGCAGAAAGGAAGCGACATGAAAATCATCGAACAACTCGGGGAATTTTATCTGGGCAATCAGGTAGACGTAAAAACGCTGGAAAAGGCGGAGGCTCCGTTTCTCTATGCCTCGGCGGATTTAACCACCCATGCGATGATTGTGGGCATGACGGGCAGTGGGAAAACCGGTTTGGGCATTGATTTGCTGGAAGAGGCCATTATCGACGGTTTGCCGGCCTTGGTCATTGATCCGAAGGGGGATATGTCGAATCTGTTGTTGCGTTTTCCATCGATTTGCAGGGACGATCTGTTGCCGTGGATTTCGGCTTCGATGGCGGAGCAGGCAGGACAAAGTCGTGAAGACTTTGCGCAGGCGGAAGCAGAGCGATGGGAAAACGGGCGCATGGCGGCAGGCATGGATGCGGCGCGCGTGGAACAACTGGCGCAGGCGGACATAACCGTTTATACGCCGGGCTCTCACAGCGGAACGCCTCTCTCCATTCTGAACTTGACCACCCCATCAGAAAGCCTGCGTCAGGATACGGAAGCCCTGCAGTCCTATATTTCCTCCACCGTAGCCGGCCTTTTGTCACTGGTCGGTTTGGATGCGGACCCGCTGACCGATCGTGAATTTATTCTGCTGAGCACGCTTTTTACGGCGCGTTGGAGCGTCGGCGAGAGTGTGGATCTGCCATCCCTCATTACGGCCATTCAAAAACCGCAGTTGGACAAGATCGGCGTGATGCCATTGGAATCCTTCTATCCCGAAAAGGATCGTTTTGCCTTAGCCATGCGTTTTAATAATCTGTTGGCATCGCCGCAGTATGCGACTTGGATGGAAGGCGAAGCAATGGACCCGCAGGCGTTGCTTTATACGCCGGAGGGCAAGCCGCGAGTGGCCATTCTTTCCATCGGCCATTTGAGCGACCGTGAACGCATGTTTGTGGTGACGCTCTTACTAAACCAAGTTGTCGCCTGGATGCGTCGCCAACCGGGGCAGTCCGCGCTGCGCGCCTTGCTCTATATGGACGAGGTGCACGGCTATTTCCCACCGGTCTCCAATCCGCCGTCGAAAGAGCCCATGCTTACGCTTTTAAAACAGGCGCGTGCCTTTGGCCTGGGCGTCGTATTGGCGACGCAGAACCCGGCTGACTTGGACTATAAAGGCCTCTCGAATATTGGTACGTGGTTTATCGGTCATTTGCAAACGCAGCAAGACCGTGACCGTCTGTTGGACGGATTGGATACGGGCGCCGAGGGCGGACAGAGTCGCAGTGAGATGAATGAACTTCTCAGTCGTCTGCCAAAGCGCACCTTCTATGTAAACAATGTCCATGAGCGCAGCTTTTCTCTTCTGTCGACGCGTTGGACGATGTCGTATTTGGCAGGACCGTTGACCGGGGAGCAACTAAAACAACTGCAGCCGGCGATGGCAAGCCAACCGAAGACGGACGTCGCTTCGGACGCACCCGTTACCGACCAAGCTTCGGCAACGTCAACTGCCATGGCGGAAAGCACGCCGCCTGTCGCGCCAAAAGGCGTGGAGGTGTATTATGTGCCGACCCAAGGAGAAGCTATTTATATGCCCTATGTGATGGGCATGGCAAGCATTTTTTATGAAGATGAGAAGGCAGGCGTTCATCTGGAGCGCAAGATCGCCTATTTGGCGGATGTGCCGGAGGCCCCGCAGGCGGCGGATTGGGATGATGCTGAGCGCTTGGATCCGGCGGCTCTTTCCCTGCATTCCCAGGCACCTGCCGGCGCCACTTTTGCACCGGTCTCTCTGGACGGGGTAAGTGCCGCCAAGATGATTGCGTGGAAGACCGGGTTTAAGAACGCACTTTATGCAAAGGAACGCCTTACGGTTCCGTATCATCCCGGCACAAAAACATATGGCAAGCCGGGTGAAGAGGGGCAGTTTGCCATTCGTATGGAAGGCGCTTTGCGGGAACAGCGCGACAAGAAAATGAAAGAAGTGAAGGAAAAATACCAGAAAAAGTTGGATGCCATGCAGGAACGCATTCGTAAAGCGCAATTGGCTGTGCAGCGCGAAGAAACGCAGGCTAACGCTGCGAAACAGAGCACCCTGGTGAGTTTGGGCTCTGCGCTTTTGAGCGGGATTCTAGGCTCGCGAAAGCCAAGCGCGACCATGATCGGTCGCATGAGCAGCTCTGCCCGTTCCTTCAGTCGGCAGCGCGCCCAAGAAGCGGACACCCGTCGCGCAGAGGAGAATGTAGCGGCGTATCAGGAAGAGCTGCAGAAGCTTGAAGATGCGCTGGCTGAAGAGTTGCAACAGATTGGCGATTCGTTCTCCGTGGATAAAGAACAAGTGGAGTCGGTGGAAATTAAGCCGAAAAAGAGTAACATCCAGGTACAGAACCTGTTTCTGGTTTGGAAATCGGAAGCGTAATCGCAGCGTTTCAGTTGTTCCGGTGTGACCGAGGAAAGCAAGCGCTGTGACTATAGAGCATAGAAAATAGAAGGAAGAAAGCATGAAATTTTCCCAACGCAGTGATACGTTACAGGAATCCCCCATTCGCAAGTTTGCGGATGCGATGGCCCGCGTCGAAGCCGAAGGAGTGGAAGTCATCCCTATGAATATCGGCCAGCCGGACATCCCCACACCGCCGGATTTTCTCGAAGCCGTGCGTCACTATGATGTGGATGTGTTGGCCTACCAAAATTCGCGCGGCATGCAGCGCACCTTGGAGACGGTGCAGTTATACCTCCATAATTACGGCTTGGACTTTGCTCTGGATGAAATTTGCATTACGAATGGCGCGAGCGAGGGCTTGAGCTTTGCGATTTCTCTGGTTTGCGATCCCGGCGATACTCTTTTGGCCATGGAACCCTTCTACACCAATTACAATTCCATTGCCGCGGTACAGGCAGTTAATATTTGGCCTATTACCACGCGTGCCGAGGACGGCTTTAGCGTGCCCTCTCTTGCGCAATGGGAAGCGAGTATAGCTGCCTCCGGTAAGCGCGATCGCATGAAGGCCCTCATTCTTTCCTCGCCGGCCAACCCGACCGGGCGTGTCTATACGGAAGAGGAGATGCACATTCTGATCGAACTCGCCAAAAAATACAATCTTTGGATTATTGCCGATGAAGTGTATCGCGAATTTAACTACACCTCGCGTCCCTTCCACTCCTTTGCAGAATACGAAGACATTCGCGATCGCGTGATTTTGGTGGACAGCATTTCCAAGAAGTATTCCGCTTGCGGTGCTCGTATCGGTTCTCTGGCCTCAAAAAACAAAGAATTTAACGCGAAAGCGCTCAAGATGTGTCAAGTCCGCCTTTGCGTTTCCACGCTGGACCAGATCGGCGCCGGAGCAATGGATATCGTTGATGATGCCTATGTTGAGCGCAATCGACGCACCTATCGTCGTCGCCGCGATGCGCTTCGTGAGCGATTGGAACACATGGAGGGCATTGTAGCACCGGAGCCCGAGGGCGCCTTTTATGTCATTGCTAAATTGCCGGTGGAAGACGCTGAGGATTTTGTGCGCTGGACCCTTGAAAATGTTCGCGTCAACGGCAAAACTCTGCTCATGACTCCGGCCGCATCCTTCTATGCGACGCCCGGCCTCGGCCGTGACGAGGTGCGCCTTTCCTACTGCGTACGCACAGAGCTTTTGCTCGAAGCGATGGATATTTTGGAAGTTGCCCTTAAGCGCTATCCGGGCAGGAGAAAATAAGTAAGAACTCGGTTGTGCCGAGCAATAGGAATTGTGGAAGGCGGCCTTAGGGCCGCCTTCCTTGCGCCTTACCGGGAAGATATTTTCTTAAAGAATCCTTAATACTTTCATGCCCTACGTGCAAAAACTCACGATAGAATAGAATTAACCAATAGGACAAAGGAGGAGGCATGAACGAGCAGGCAATTCATATTTTGGTTTGTGATGACGATTTTGAAATCGTGCAGGCCATTCAAATCTATTTAGAACGTGCAGGCTATAGCGTGCATCATGCCTATAACGGGCAACAGGCGCTGGAGGTGCTCGAGAAGCAGCCGATTCACCTGGTGCTTTTAGATATCATGATGCCTTTGATGGATGGGATGGAGGCATTGACACGGATTCGCGAAACTCGATCCATGCCGGTGATTTTGGTCTCTGCCAAAGGGGAGAGCAATGATAAGATCGACGGGCTTCTGGGCGGAGCGGACGATTATATCACCAAGCCATTTCATGCGAAAGAACTGGTGGCTCGCGTCAAGAGTCAGCTGCGTCGCTATATGCAATTTCAGCAATACGATCCGTTACAGGAGGAGAATGGTGTTCTCCTGCGTCAAGGGACGTTAGTGATGAATTGCCGAGAAAAAACCGTGGAGGTGGACGGCGCACCGAAGGCGCTGACGCCTTTGGAATTTTCCATTTTGCAGTTATTGATGAAGCGACCCGGGCACGTATTTTCCAGTGAAAAAATCTATCAAGCGGTATGGCAGGAGGATTCCTTGGGTGCCGTGGCAACGGTGGCGGTGCACATTCGCCACATTCGCGAAAAGATCGAAATTAATCCGCGGGAGCCGCGCTATTTGAAAGTGATTTGGGGACGGGGCTACAAGATCGAACCGCAACAAGATCCGCAGGCAGCCCCAACGTCAGGTGCGGAAAAGCAGAGCGAGAAAGGAGGAAACCGATGAAAACAAAATTTACGACGTGGTGGAATACATTGAAAAAACACTCATCCATCGATGAAGAGCCGGAGTATCACAAACGGCGTGTCTGGCCATTTGTTGTCGTGAACGTGCTTTGCGCCGTTGTAGTCGGCACATCGCTATTTGTGCTGGCAAGCCTTGCGTCGCAGGGACGTTCGCCCTGGAATACGAGTCCGGAATACGGCAATGCAGCGGATCGCCAACTGGTGGGCGAGGCAGAAAAGCACGTACGCTATATGCTGGCGTCGCAAAGACAAAGCGAATGGAAAGAGCTGCCGGCGGATGCGCCGGTACCTTTGGCGTTCGGAAGCTGGAGCGATATGGATCGCTTGCGCTATATGACGTTATTGCAGGAAAAAACCACCGCCGAAGAGAAATTGACATTTGCCAAAACCTATGTGAAAGAACGCACGCATGGCAATGGCAATGCAACGTTACAGGGTGAAGGTATGGGAGAGGCGGTGCCTTTGCTGTATAAAAAGGCCGATATTCTGGACTGGGCGCAGAAGGGACTCAAAACGGTAAATACGTCTGTGCGGCTACGCAGGGGTGATCATACGGATTTTGTCAAAGAGTCGGACGCCCAAGGTCAGAAATTGGAAGAAGACGGTGGCGAATGGCATCAATCGGAGATTGAAACCGTGGTGGAAGTCAAACAGCCGCTCGGCGCTACATCGCTGGAAAAGGCGGCCAACGGCAATTTGGAGCTCTATCGTGGCTATATGGAGCAATTACAGATCACGTTTGATTCTTTTAGCGGTATGGCATTGCCTTTGGAAAATCCCTCCCAGCAGGCAACGAACTTGCAAGTCACGCTGTCATTATTTAACGGGGCGAAGACCTTTACCAATGCAAAACGGGTGAAGGATAAGACGCCGGTGTGGTCGGCCCCGATAGTGCTGAAAGAAAAGCAATGCCGCGTGGGAGAGGGGCTGTGGAAGGATAAGCTTTCCCATGCGCGTGTTCCGTTTTTGACCATGCTGGAAAATCAGGATCTTCGTTGGAGTAACGATGTGGAACTTACCGTGCGGGTGGATACGACCTTGCAGGAAGAAGATGCGCTGCAAATTTTCGCACAGACCCAACCGAAAGCAGAAAAATTATGGTCGACGTTGCTGATTGCGGGGGGCATTGCGCTTCTACTGTGGCTGGTGACGCTTGGTCTTTCGCTGGCGCGCACTACGAATGCGGATATGCCGCTTGTTCGTAAAGTGGAAGGGTTCATTCCCCTTGAACTTGTCCTGCTGGCGGTAGGCATCTTTGCCGTTCTGGTTAGCAGCATGTGTTTGGAAACGCTCAAAGGCGTACAACACCATGCGGAGCAAATTTTAACCAATCCGTGGGGCGATCCGCTGTGGCTTTTGCTCATTCCGGCGCTGGCCATTGTCGATATAACAGGCTGGTATCTGCTTTCCCTACTTTTCCGTAAAGCGCGCCAGGGACGCTTCTTCCGCGGCAGCATACTCGGCGGACTTCTCCATTTTGTACGGGAGCGGTATCGTGACTATCGCGACGGCAAGGACGCCGATCATCGTTTCCTGCTGCGCCTTGTCGTGTTCTATGCCATTGCCGGCGGTCTGCTTTTCCTGGTGGTCTTAAGCCACTCTTCGATCTTTTGGGTGGCGTTTTTGCTCTTCGTGATTGGGGCGCCCATCATGTTTGCCCTGGAACAGGATCGTAGCGATGCGCGGATTCTGCGCACAATGCAAAATATTGTGCAAGGCGATCCGCACGGAAAATTGGAGGAAGAAGAGTTTCGCGGGGCACACAAGGTGATGGCCGAGCAGATTAATCATTTTGATGAAAGTTTGCAAAATGCGGTGCAGAAGAGCCTGAAAAACGAACGTATGCAAACGGAACTGATCACCAATGTATCTCACGATCTGCGTACGCCGCTCACATCGATCATCAATTACGTCGATTTGTTGCGCAATCCGGACATCACAGAAAAAGAGCAAAAGGAATACTTGGACGTATTGGCCAAGAAGTCGGCACGTCTGAAGACCCTGATGAACGATCTGATTGATGTGTCCAAAGCAACGAGTGGTGCGATGAAGCTGCACATGGAAGCGATCAATTATTCCGAGGTGATTCGCCAAAGCTTGGCGGAAATGGAGACGGGCTGGGAGAACAACGGCTTGCAGCCGGTTGTCACATTGCCGGAGGAGGAGCTGTCCGTGTATGCAGATGGTCAAAAACTGTCGCGCGTGTTGGAGAATCTGTTCAGCAATGCGCAAAAATACGGGCAGAGCGGGACACGTGTGTATATTGAAGCCGAAAAGGACGGCCAAGAGGCGGTCTTCACGATTAAAAACACGTCACGTTATCCTTTAAATATGACGGCAGAAGAACTCTTGGAACGGTTTAATCGCTCGGATAAATCGCGTACGACCGAAGGCAGCGGCCTTGGTCTCTCCATTGCAGATCAGTTGACTCGCCGCATGGGCGGCCGCTTAAGACTCACAATCGACGGCGACCTCTTTACCGCTAAGGTGTGTTTTCCGTTGCAACATTGATCCGTCCCCGAAGCGTCTTCGAAATGGCGGGAAACATGGTATGATAAGAAAAAATGGTTCAGACCATGGATGATCGAAGACGCCGACATGGTCGGCGTACGCTGAGGGGATAACAATGATTGATGTTTGTCTATTGGGCACGGGCGGTATGATGCCGCTGCCCGGTCGCCATTTAACGGCGCTTTTAGTGCGCCATCAGGGGCATTCCATTTTGATTGATTGTGGCGAGGGAACGCAGGTGGCCATTCGCAAATACGGTTGGTCGATGCATTCCATTGATGCCATTCTGTTTACGCATGTGCATGGAGATCACATTGCCGGCATCAGCGGCTTGCTTTCCTCCATGAACACAGAGGGGCGTACCGAGGCGGTGCATATCTACGGCCCGGACGCTGTGGAAGAAGTAGTGGCCAATCTTTGCGTGGTCGTGGGCGTGAACTTCAACGTGTATTTTCATTCGTTGCGGGAAAATCCATTTCAGGTGGGTCAGCTCAAAGTGACCGCTTTTCCGGTGAAGCATAATATCACCTGCTACGGCTATCGCTTAGATCTGTCCCGTCGTCCCAAATTTTTACCGGAAAATGCCAAGGCATTGGGCGTACCGGTGCAGGACTGGAAGAGATTGCAGGCCGGCCAAACGGTACGTGTCGGTCTGCGCACGGTTACGCCGGAAGAGGTGAGCGGACCCGAGCGATCGGGTCTTTCCTTAGTTTATTCAACGGACACTCGCCCCTGTGCTACGCTGGAAAAAGCCGCCAAAAATTGCGACTTGTTGATTACGGAGGGCATTTACGGCGATCGCGCTAAGACCAAGGGGGCGGAAGAAAAGTGCCATATGACCGCTTGGGAAGCCGGAGAGCTGGCAGATCGTGCGGGAGCCAAGGAAACCTGGCTTACGCATTACAGCCCGTCGTTCCGCAATCAGGCTCAGTATTACGAGGAAATGGCCTCAAAACACCCGAGTGTGCGCTTTGCCTCGGACGGCTGGCACCGCACCCTAGACTTTTCGTCCTAAGGGGGAGGGCTGTTGACACAGATTAAGACATTGTGAAACAACGTGAACCACGCGATGAAAAAATAGGAATTCGCTGAAAAAACGTCCATGCTATCCTACTCTTCGGAGGGGAAAGTATGACGTTTTTTTTCATTTCAAGGACTTGGTTATTGCTGGCATTGATCGGATTGGCCATCTTTGACGAACGACAACGGCGGATTCCAAATCGGGTCCTTTTTGTCATTACGATGCTGTTTCTTTTTGCGCATCCGGCGTTTGTGCTGGGCGTGGAGGGAGCCAACCCAGGTGTTTGGTGGGGTGATTTTTTTACGCGCCTTCTGGCGGCGGTCTTGGTTTTACTTTTTACCGGTCTCATTTCCTTTTTCCGTCCGCAGAGCTTGGGTATGGGAGACTGTAAGTTGATGGCGGTAATTATGCTCTATGGCGGTTGGCCGGAAGCAGCCGTCATTCTTTGGCTGGCGTTTTTCTTCACCGCCGTGCGGGGCATTTTTGTGCGCGTGATGATGCGAAGTCGGGAGCATATGACCTTGGCTTTTGCTCCGCAAGTGGCGATAGCAGTGGCTTTAGAGCTGATGTTGCACCTTTGGATCGTATTGCAGGGGTAGAAAAAATATGTCACAATGAAAAAGTGAGCGATATTCGCGATTCATTTCTTTATGACACAGCAGGAGGAACCAATGATCGAACTCAAGGGGATTACAAAAAATTTTGGCACAAAAACGGCCGTGGATCATCTGAATTTGACCTTAGAACCGGGAACCATCACGGGCTTTATCGGCCCGAACGGCGCCGGAAAAACAACCACCATTCGTATGCTGTGCGGCATTACGCGCCCGGATGAAGGAGAAGTGCTCATCAACGGTTATGATATGCATAAGGACCCCATCCGAGCAAAAGAGGAATTCGGCTATATTTCCGACAACCCTGACCTTTTTACGGCGCTGAAGGGCATCGAATACATCAATTTTATTTGTGACATCTATCGCGTTCCGCAGGAGAAACGAACCAAGCGTCTGGAAGAACTCTTGGATACCTTTGAAATGCGCGAAGCCGTTGGCGATCGCATTTCTTCGTATTCCCATGGTATGCAGCAGAAGATTCACATCATTGCTACGCTGATGCATGATCCGAATGTTTGGATTATGGATGAACCCATGACGGGCCTGGATCCGCAATCGTCCTTCTTACTGAAGAAGCGCATGAAGGAACATGCCGCAAAGGGAAATATCGTGCTGTTTTCCACGCACGTGTTGGAGGTGGCGGAAAAGCTGTGCGACCGTATTGCTATTATTAACAAGGGACAGCTGAAATACACGGGTACGCTCGAGGATTTGCAGGCATCCTATCCGAACCTTTCGTTGGAAGAGATTTTCCTGCGCGTCACCGAATCTCGTGTTTTAGACGAAGGAGAGGACGCATGAACCGTTTTCTGAGTTTAGTCAAAGTGAATATGATCATGTCGCTGAATCGCAGCGGGACGTCCATGATGAACGGGAGAAAAAAGAAAAGCGGCATCGGCGGGAAAATTGCGATGGGCTTCCTATTCTTGGTTGCGGGGCTGAGTTTCTTCGGGTCCGGCTATAACATGGCCAAACTTTACGCCGACCTGGGCTTGCAAGGGCAATATTTCAGCTATGTGAGTTCTATGGCTCTTTTCATGAGCTTTATCACAGTATTTTCCTTTACGGCCGCCACGCTTTTCTATTCGTCCGACGCGCAGATTTACCTGGCTATGCCGCTTTCACCGAGCGAAATTCTCGGTTCAAAGCTGCTGAGTATCGTGGTACAAACCTATCTGATGCAGCTTTTGATCTATGTGCCAATGGCTCTTGCCGGTGTTGTCGTGAGCTTTTCTTTGCAAAGCTTATTAGTGTGGCTTTTGCTCTTTTTCTTAATCCCGCTTGTGCCAACGTGCCTGGTGACTATTCTGATGCTCTTGTTGCTGCAGATTGCACCGTTTTTACGTAATGAAAAGCGATTGATGCTCTTTACAGGTATGATCACCATGGTAGGCGCCATCTCTGTTTCGATTATCATGCAAATTGGTATGCGTCAAAGTTTAGATGGGGCTTTACCGCAACAGGTGATACCCGGCTGGTTCGGGTATCTCTTTCCGGTGTTAAAATTGGCCCCGCAGATGGCATATGGCGAAACCGCCAAGGCTCTCATTGCGCTCGGAATCTTTTTACTCACCAATGTCGTCTGGGCAGGTCTTACGTTCCTGCTTGCGTCAAAGCTGTATTTCCCGATTCTGCTTTCCATGCGCAGCGATGCCAAGGGTAAAATTATGTCGAAAGAAGCGTTGCGCTCTTCTTCCAAGAAGCAGAGCAGTGCTATGAAATCCATCGCCATACGTGAGATCAAGAGCGTTTTACGTGTGCCGGCGTATGTTCTCAATTCGGTGATTAGTCCCTACATCTTGCTGATTGTGATGTTTGGCGGCGGCATTTTTGGCGCCGTTCGCGCCGGAGCGAATGCCGACTTTTTGGGCATGCTTCAGGAGTTTTTCCTGGCTATGACGGAGACACCGTCGGACGCGTTGGCATTTGGTCTCATCAGCGGACTGGCGATAGCTCTTTTCGTATCGGTCGGTTCACTTTCGTCCACGACCATTTCGCGAGACGCCTATCATTGGGATTTCTTCAAATCCATTCCGGTACCCGCCAAAACGATTTTCATGGGAAAATTGCTGGGTAGCGCGGCATTCGTTCTACCGCTGCTTCTGATCCTCTGGATTGTCTATTTCGTGCTATTGCCCTTTACACCGCTTGTGCATCTTTCCATGCTGCTCAGCACGTTGCTGTGCATGTATGGTATGGTCATCTTGGATATGCGCATCGACCTGTTGAGCCCGAAATTGGACTGGGTGGATGAGTTATCGGTGGTAAAACAGAATAAGACCGTCGTCTTTTCCCAGATGAAGACTTTTATTCTGATCATGGCGGCGGTACCGCTGGCAATGTCTGGAAACGTCAAATTGGCGGGCTTTCTTGTGACGGCCGTCTTTGCGCTTACCGGCATCGTTTTGACGGTAAGCATGAACAAGAATGCCGAGAAGTGGCTCTCCGGTATCGGAGAGTCGAAGTAAGAAAGGTTGAACGGCTATGCTTTCGGTGATTGTACCTGCTTTTAATGAACAGGCGGGCTTAGCAGTGACATTTAAGACCTTGGAACAGGCGCTTGCCCCCATTGCTATGCCTTTTGAGATTCTTTTTGTGGACGACGGTTCACGAGATGAAACCTGGGACATCATTCGAAGCCTTGTGCCCGTGGATCCGCAAAATCGTGTCCGCGGGGTTCATTTCAGTCGCAACTTCGGTAAAGAAGCAGCCATCTTTGCAGGCTTGGAGGCGGCAGATGGCGACTGCGTAGTTGTCATGGATGCCGACTTGCAGCATCCCCCTGAGAAGATCGTGGAGATGGTCGAACTTTGGCGACAGGGCTATGAAGTCATCGAAGGCAAAAAAGAGGATCGTGGCGAAGAGACAGGCCTTCATCGCGGCTTTTCGCATCTCTTCTATAAGCTCATCAGCCGCTTCTCCGGCATGAATATGGCCGATTCGTCCGACTTCAAATTGCTGGACCGCAAAGTGGTCGATGCCCTCAATCGCATGCCCGAACGCAACACCTTTTTCCGCGCACTTTCCTTCTGGGCCGGCTATCGACGTGCGACGATTACCTATCGTGTGCAGGAGCGCCAATACGGTGAATCCAAGTGGTCCACATTTTCTCTGATACGCTACGCAGTGCGGAACATCGCGTCCTTCTCCGTGCTTCCCATGCAGCTGGTCACCTTCATGGGCGGCATTCTGTTCGTCGTCGCCAGCCTCATGTCCATCATCGCTCTGGTGCAGAAGTTCTGCGGCAAAGCACTCGGCGGCTTCACCACCGTAATAATCCTCGTCATGTTTTCCTCGAGTATCATTATGTTCAGCCTGGGCATCATCGGCTTCTATATCGCCCAAATCTACGAAGAAGTCAAAAATCGCCCTCGCTATCTGATTGCGGAGCGATACAATTCGGCAAACTCGGAGGATAAATAGGATAAAAGGAGCCGGTCCGTTCGGACCGGCTTTCCTTATGATTCATGATTCATGATTCGAAATAATTCGAAACAAGAGGGCGGCCTTGTAGGGGCGCTCTTTTATATACGCATTATGCGCTGATATGCGCCAATATGGGACAATATACGCCTATTTGCGCCGCCCTGGGGGCGGCTTTTTCATACCGTGGGTAACGGCAAAAATGCGAAGACCGACGGTAGGTGCGAATGGCGGGGTACCGTTGGTAATGGCGAAAACGCAAGGACCCACGGTAGGGTCAGCGGGCCTGACAGCGATTTTCTACCGTGGGTAACGGCAAAAATGCGAAAACCCACGGTAGGAATCGGCATGGACAGCTCAATTTCATACCGTGGGTAATGGCGAAAACGTGAAAACCCACGGTACGAATCGGCGGGGACAGCTCAATTTCATACCGTGGGTAATGGCGAAAACGCAAAAACCCACGGTACGTGCGACCGGCGGCATACCGTGGGTAATGGCGAAAACGCGAAGACCCACGGTACGGTCAGCGGGCCTGACAGCGATTATGTACCGTGGGTAACGGCGAAAGTGCGAAAACCCACGGTAGGAATCGGCGGGGACAGTTCAATTCCATACCGTGGGTAATGGCAAAAATGCGAAAACCCACGGTACGCGCGACCGGCGGCATACCGTTGGTAAGGCCGAAAACGCGATTACCACCGGTAGATGTGTCCATTTGCACATGGATTACAGCGCCTACTCGTGTATTTCAGATAAAAGAAGGCGGCCCATCGGCCGCCTTCTGCTTTAACATAACCGCACCGCGTAAGCGGTGCTCTTTTTTTCTCTTTTGCCGGCAATAGGCCGCCTTCCGCCTTATGCGCAAAGCGCTTTGTGCATCCGTTATTTCAGCACCGACTTTTCCCAGCAATCCGGCTTTTCAAAGCCCATCAGCTCCACGACGGTGGCGGCGATGTTGGCTAGCCCGGCGCGGTTGGAAACTGTCTCATCCAGGGTGACGTCCTTATTGGGACTGGCCACGATGAAGGGCACGGGGTTGAGGGAATGCGAAGTTTTCGGTTCGACGCCGCCGGCCTTGTTCTTTTGCAGCATGTCATCGGAGTTGCCGTGGTCGGCGGTGATAAGGACGGTGTAGCCGTTTTCGAGAGCGACGGGCAGGATGCGTGAGAGGCCGAGATCAACAGCTTCCATGGCTATTTCGGCGGCACGGAAATTACCGGTGTGGCCGACCATGTCGCCGTTCGCGTAATTGATACGCAGAAAACCGTAGCGATCGCTGCGAATGGCAGCAAGGAGGGCATCCGTCACTTCCGCGGATTTCATCCACGGGCGCTGGTCGAAGGGGACGTTGTCGGAGGGCACTTCTTGCCACGTTTCTAATGCTTCGGATACTTTTTCCGAATTATTGCCGTTCCAGAAATAGGTGACATGGCCGAATTTCTGGGTTTCTGCGCAGGCAAACTCGTTGACGCTCTTGGAGACGAGAAATTCCGTCAAGGTGTTTGTGATTTTCGGCGGATTGACGAGGTAATGCTTGGGAATGTGGAGATCGCCGTCATATTCAAGAATGCCGGCGTAGTAGACGTTCGGGCGACGGCCGCGATCAAAATAGGGGAAGTCCTCATCATCAAAGGCCATGGACACCTCGATGGCACGGTCGCCACGGAAATTGTAGAGAATGAAAGTGTCGCCGTCTTGGACAGGGCCGATGGGGGCGCCGTCTTTGCCGATGACAAAGGCAGGGAGGTTTTGGTCGATCTCGCCGGTTTCTTCGCGCAGGGTGCGGTAAGCTTCCGTTGCCGAAGGAAACAGGCGGCCGTCTTCGACGTGTCCGTGCACTTGGGCATCCCAACCGCGCTTGACCATGTCCCAGTCGGCCTTATAGCGATCCATGGTGATGATCATGCGTCCGCCGCCGCTGGCGATGGCAGCGTGGAAGGTGTCATCGTTTAAGGTGTCAAGATAGGCTTCCATAGAAGTAATGTATTCGCCACCGGAGGTGGGGGGCACATCGCGGCCATCCAGGAGGGCATGGAGGAAGACACGGGAAATGCCTTCTTTTTTGGCCTCTTTGAGGAGGGCTTTTAAGTGTGCGATGTTCGCATGGACATTGCCGTCGGAAAGAAGCCCTAGGAAATGCAGAGTTCCGTTGTGTTCCTTTGCAAATGCCATGGCCTCTTGCCATGTTTTCGAGGTATAGAGTGAGCCATCTGCAATGGATTGGTTCACGAGTTTGGCGCCTTGCGCATAAATTTGTCCGCAGCCCAGCGCATTGTGGCCGACCTCGGAATTGCCCATGTCATTATCGCTCGGCAGACCAACGGCTTCGCCGTGGGCACGCAACATGATCCACGGATAGTCGGCACGCAGGCGATCCAGCGTGGGCGTATTGGCGGCTTTAAAAGCATCGCCGGCTTCCTTATCAATGGGGCTGATGCCAACCCCGTCCATTACAATGAGTACGACTTTCTTTTTGAGTTCCGGCGTCATTCCAGATCCTTTCTGTTTCATAACGGCCAGTTAGGGATATCTTTTCAGAGAATGATCGAGCCCCGGGGTTTTCCGAGGGCTCCCTCAAGAGGATACCCCGTTGTGGAAAAGACGGAGGGGCTTTGGCCTTATTCGCCGATGTGGGAATAGTAGTGGAAATCATCCGTATCCGCATGGGAGGCCAAATTGTCGGCCATGGCCTTTGCCAGGGCGCGCAGCTGTTCTAAATCTTCCGGCTTGGCGGCGCTGCGCACTTCGATAACGGGATCCACCGCCTCAAAAGGCTGCGATTCGCGCCAGGCAAGCATTTCCTTGACGGCACCGCCGCTCCAGGAATAGTTGCCGACGATACCCATGGATTTATTTTGCATCTTATTTTCGGAAAGAATGGCCAGCAAATTGCGCATAGGCAGGAACAGCGCATTGTTGTAGGTTGGTGCACAGGCGATGAAGCCGCGGTACTTCCAGATTTCCGTTGAGATCAGCGAGGGGTGCGTTTTCGTGACGTCATAAAGGCGAATATTTCTTACGCCGGCTTCCGAAAGGAAACGCGCCAAAAGGTCGGCCATTTTTTCGGTATTGCCGTACATGGAACCGAAGGCAATCACGACACCGTTTTGCGCTTTGTGACTGGCTAAGTTATTGTACAGCGTCAAAATATTCTCCGGGTGGCTGCGCCACACGGGGCCGTGTACCGGGCAAATCATTTTGATATCCAAATCTTCCAGCTTTTTCAGGGACTTGGCGGCCATACGGGAATACTTCCCAACAATATTGGTATAGTAGCGGCAAGCTTCGGCATACACTTTTTCGATATCGCCGATTTCATCGTCGAAAATATTGCCGTCGAGTGCCCCAAAGCCGCCGAAAATATCCTGGGAGAAGAGGATGCCGTCCTTGTTCTCGTAGCTGACCATGGATTCCGGCCAGTGCGTCATGGGCGTCATGCGGAACGTAAGCGTGTGTTCTCCTAAGGAGAGAGTATCGCCTTCGGCGACGATGATTTTATTTTCCGTATCCACGCCATAGAAATTGCCCAAAAACTCAAAAGTTTTTTTGTTGCCGACGAGCGTGACATCAGGATAGATACGACGGATGAAAGGAATGGTGGATGAATGATCCGGTTCCACGTGATGAATGACGAAGTAATCCAGTTTGCGATCCCCTAAGGCCGTTTGCAGCTTGGAAAGGAAGTCTTCCACTTCATGGACATCTACAGAATCCAGCAGAGCGGTTTTTTCATCGCGGGCAAGATACGCATTGTAGCAAACGCCTTGCGGCAGGGGCCATTGGTTTTCGAACAACGGTTTCAAACGATCGTTCACGCCGACATACGTGAGCCAGTCATTGATGGGGGTGCAGTAAGTAATCATGAGTTCCTCCGTTTTAAGGGTTTCAGTGGGTTAGTATTTATTTATATAGCAAGAATGACTATATAGAAGGTATTGCATGAATCGCTATCATTGTAGTGCATTCGTGGCGGGAGGAAAAGACCGCGGCAATGGGGTATATAGAAATACCTAGTAAAAAAGGAAGGAATAGCACAGAAAAACACCAATTTCTTGACAAGACTGTTATATTATGAAAGTGAAGTAGAATAAATAATAGAAAAGTGGGGGAGTATCGCCATGAACGGAGGCGATAAGGAAGCCCCTATGGAGTTAGAGAAGAGGGATTATGCTTCTACATGCAGGTTTGGATGTGGGCTCCACGACGGTTAAAGTGGTTTGCTTAGATGAAAAAAATCACGTGTTATATTCGGTATACCGCCGTCATAAAAGCGATGTCAAACTGGCGGTACAAAAGGTCGTGGAGGAGCTGCTGGAGACCGTGAAGGACCAGCCGATTCAAATGGCAGTAACCGGGTCTGGCGGTATGTTTTTGGAAGACTATTTGGGCATTCCGTTTGTGCAGGAAGTCATTGCCGAAACGAAAGCCATTCGAAGCCTGCTGCCGCATACTGAAGTGATCATTGAGTTAGGCGGCGAAGATTCGAAAATCACGTACCTGTCCGGCAATGTTGAACAGCGCATGAATTCCATTTGCGCCGGAGGCACTGGAGCGTTTATCGATCAGATGGCAACGCTGTTGGATACGGATGCTTCGGGACTGAATGCCCTTGCCTCGGAATATGAAAAAATTTATCCCATTGCTTCACGATGTGGCGTATTTGCTAAAACGGATGTACAGGCCTTGCTCAACCAGGGCGCCTCGCACGCAGATATTGCTATGAGTGTGTTCCAATCCGTGGTAAACCAGACCATTTCCAACTTGGCTTGCGGACGTCCGATTCGCGGGAACATCACGTTTTTGGGCGGCCCGTTGCACTTCTTGGATCAGCTGCGCAATCGCTTTATTGAAACGCTGGGCAGCAAAAACAACACCTTTACAACGCCGGAAGACGGACAACTTTTTGTCGCGCGTGGCGCTTCCCTTTTGGCGGCGGAAGAAGCCCCTGTGCAGTCCTTGCAACAGATTGTGGACCGCTTCCAGTCCGATCGTCCGTATGTGACGGAAGAGCGAAAGCTGATGGAACCGCTCTTTGCTTCAGAAGAGGAATATGAGGCATTTCGAAAGGCCCATGAAACCTCCAAAGAGGTTTATGGAAAACTGGAAGATTACCATGGCCCTTGCTATCTGGGCATTGATTCCGGTTCAACCACCGCAAAAATGGTGCTGATTGGCGAAGACAATCAGATTTTATATACGCATTATTCGAATAACCGCGGCAAGCCGCTGGAACACATCATGGAGCATCTGCAGGAAATCTATGCGGGGCTTAATGACGATGCCTATATCGCCTCTTCCGGCATTACCGGCTATGGCGAAGATTTTATTCGTGCTGCGCTGCATGTAGATACCGGCGAGGTCGAGACCATCGCCCATTACACGGCGGCAAAGTATTATGATCCCGAGGTAGACTTCATCTTGGATATTGGCGGCCAAGATATGAAGGCCATGCATATTTCGGAGGGAGTCATTGATTCTATTCAATTAAACGAAGCCTGCTCCTCGGGATGCGGCTCGTTCCTGTCGACATTTTCGGCATCGGTCGGCATGACCGTGCAGGAATTCCAACGGTCCGCTTTACTGGCTAAAAAACCGGTAGACTTGGGCAGCCGTTGTACGGTCTTCATGAATTCCAAGGTGAAGCAGGCGCAAAAAGAGGGCTCGCACGTTGGCGATATTGCGGCCGGCCTTTGCTATTCCGTAATCAAGAACGCCATTCAAAAAGTCATTAAAGTGCGTGACCCGAGAAGCCTCGGAAAGAACCTTGTGGTGCAAGGCGGCACATTCTATGGCGATGCGATTTTGCGCGCTTTTGAAAAAATTACGGGGCGCACGGCCATTCGTCCGGCCATCGCCGGCTTGATGGGCGCCATGGGCATGGCCCTCATTGCGAAACAGCGTTCTACTGGTGTGAGCACGCTAAAAACGCAGGAAGAACTCAGCAATTTCACGTATACGCAGCGCATGGCGCGTTGCGGACGCTGTACGAACAACTGCGCATTGACCATCAATATCTTTTCCGACGGCACCCGCTACATTTCCGGGAATCGCTGTGAACGTGGCGCCGGCGTTGTACGCAAAGAGAAGGGATTGCCCAACCTCTATCAGTATAAATACGATCGCCTGTTCAACTACTACAGCAGCATTGGCCCGGAACAAGCCAAGTTTCCGACGGTGGGCTTGCCGCGCGTCTTAAACATGTACGAGGATTTACCGTTTTGGCACACCTTCTTCAGCCGTTTGGGCTTCCCCGTACAGCTCTCCGGGCGCAGTTCACGCGCCATGTACGATAAAGGCTTAGCATCCATTTCTTCCGAAACGGTGTGTTATCCCGGTAAGTTGGTCCACGGCCATATCGAAGATTTGGTCGAGAAGGGCTTACGCTTTATCTTCTATCCGAGCGTTTTTTACGAAACAAAACAGTTTGAGAAGGCGGAGAATCAGATCAACTGCCCGGTTGTTATCGGCTTCCCGGAGGTCATTCATAATAATGTGTCCTCTTTGGGGGAGAACGGGATCACCTATATGCATCCCTTCCTGTCCTTTGCGGATGAAAAAACGCTGACCAGCCGCTTATCAGAAATCTTCCGCTCCTTTACGATCGACGGAAAGACCTATGAAATTCCGAAGCGACTCATTCAAAATGCCGTTACGGCCGCCTGGGAAGAACAGAAAAATTACCATAACGATGTGCGCAAGGAAGGACAGGTGGCACTGGAATGGATGAAGGCCCATAATGCGAAGGGCATTGTTCTAGCGGGACGTCCCTATCATGTGGATCAGGAAGTGAACCACGGTATTCCGGAACTGATTAACGGCATGGGGCTGGCTGTTTTAAGTGAAGACAGTGTGGCCATGAACATGGATGACGTTTCCGAGGAGCTGCGTGTCTTGGACCAGTGGGTCTATCACAGCCGTCTCTATCGGGCAGCCGAATTTGTGACGCAGCATCCGAGCCTGGAAATGATTCAACTTAACTCGTTCGGCTGCGGCCTCGACGCGGTGACGTCCGATCAGGTGCAAGAGATTTTGGAAGCGGGCGGAAAAATCTATACGCTTTTAAAAATTGACGAAGTGTCTAATCTGGGCGCGGTGAAGATTCGTATTCGTTCGCTCATGCAGGCGTTATCCAACGGCAATGGCAAACGCACGCCGAAGAGAACGACGTATGCCCCGCAGAAAACGTCGTTTACGAAGCAGATGAAAAAAGACAACTACACGATTTTGGTGCCTAATATGGCACCGGATCATTTTGCGATTTTGTCCAAGGCGTTGGAAGGAGCGGGCTATCACTTTGACTTTCTGACGCGTGTTGACCAGTCGGTCATCAATGCAGGACTGAAATATGTCAATAACGACTCCTGCTATCCGTCCATCACAGCGATCGGACAGATGTTTGAAGCACTGGAGAGTGGTAAATACGATCCCGATCGTACGGCGCTATTGATGACACAGACAGGCGGCGCTTGCCGCGCTTCAAATTATGTCGGCTACATCCGTAAAGGGCTTGCCGATATGGGCTATCCTCAGGTGCCGGTCATTGCACTATCGGCGCAGGGCATTGAGGTGTCGGAAGGCTTTACCGTAGGGCCGAGCCTGCTGCATAAAGCGGCGTATGCCATTGTTGCTGGCGATCTTTTGAATCGATGCGCCAACGCAACGCGCGCATACGAGAAGAACCCGGGACAAACCAATCGTCTCAAGGAAAAATGGAAGAAACGCTTTGCGGAATTTGTCGTACGGCCGCATCGCTCGGTGTTTAAGCGCCTGTGCGCGGAATGTGTTAAAGATTTTGATACGGTACCGCGCTTGGCCATAAAACGTCCGCGTGCCGGCATCGTCGGTGAAATTCTTGTAAAATACTTACCGGAAGCAAATAACCATCTGCAAGATTTATTGGAAGCGGAAGGCGCCGAGGTGATTGTGCCCGATTTGATGGACTTTTTGGTCTATTGTTTCCGCAACACGAAGCATAAGGGGGAATTGCTGGGCAAGAGCAAATTCTTGGGCAACTTAAGTGGCAACTTGGGCATTTGGGCTATCGAATACTATCGCAAACCTGCGCGTGAAGCGCTTCGCACCTCGAAACATTTTACGGAGCCGCCTTATGCGGAAGAGATTGAAGCCTATGCACAGCAAGTGGTTTCTTTGGGCAACCAATACGGAGAAGGCTGGCTGCTCGCGGGTGAAATGATCGAATTGATCGAACAAGGTGCGCCCAATGTCGTTTGTATTCAGCCCTTCGGGTGTTTGCCGAACCATATTACGGGCAAGGGCGTGATGAAGGCGGTGCGTGAAAAATACGAAGAAGCCAACCTCATTGCCATTGACTATGATCCGGGCGCTTCGGAAGTGAATCAGATTAACCGTGTGAAATTGATGATGAGTTCGGCATGGGAGGCCATCGGCGGTAAACCGCAAGAGGCTGCGGAAAAGAAAGCACCCGCGACAAGCCTGGATCCGCCGGTCGTCCTGCGTCGACATGAAGAAAGCGGGGAGGAGCAACATGCGCAAAGAACGCAAAGATGAGCATATCGAGCAAGTGCTGCGCACAGAGCCGTATGGAGGATCGCTTCTGGATCAAGTGGTACTCGAGCCGATTTCGTTCCCGGAGCTGGCGCTTTCCGACATCGATACGTCGGTAGAATTTTTCGGGCGCCGTGTGCCCGTGCCCATTATGATTAACGCCATGACAGGCGGCACGGACATGACCAAGGGCATTAACCGAGATTTGGCGCAGATTGCCAAAGATTTTGGCCTGCCCATGCAAGTCGGATCGCAGATTATTGCGCTGGAGGATCCCGACGTGGTGGATTCATTTCGGGTGGTGCGCGATACGCTGGGTGAAGATGGCTTCATTATCGGCAATGTGTCTGCCGGCGTGACGGTGGAGCAGGTGACGCGTGCCATGGAGATGATCGGAGCGCAGGCGATCGGCGTGCACCTGAATCCTTCACAGGAGTTAGCACAGGAAGAGGGCGACCGTGATTTTCGAGGTCTCTACGACAATCTGTGCACGATCGCAGAAGCCTTTCCGGGCAAAGTGATTGTGAAGGAAGTGGGCTTCGGTATGAGCCGCCGAGACGGGCGACTGTTACGCCGTGTCCCGGTGGAATACATTGATGTCTCCGGCTCCGGCGGTACAAACTTTATGAAAGTGGAAGACCAACGTTCCATGCGCCGGGATCTGACGGAATTTTATTCATGGGGGATTCCGACCGCCAAGGCAATTTGGAATGTGAAGCGTGAGTGTCCGGATACGAAGATGATTGCTTCCGGCGGTATTATGACGGCGACGGATATTTTGCATGCCCATGTACTGGGTGCTCATATGAGCGCCATCTCCGGAGAATTGCTGCGCTATCTGATGCACGGATCCTTGGAATACGCCGAGGAATATTTGCAGGGCGTCATTGATAACATCACGATGGGCTTGCTCTTAATGGGCTGTCGCACGATGGCGGATTTGCATAAAGTGCCGTACCTTATGGTGGGACGGTTGAAGGAATTAGTGGATGCGGAACAGCGCACCGAAGGACGGAAGGATCAGGAATGAGAAACGAGGAAGAAACGACGCAACAGACGGGCGATGGCGAGAAGGCACGTAAAAAGCCCGTGTTTTATCAACCGCCGCATGAAAAAAGCCGCATTCGTCACATCATCGCTGTGATGTCGGGCAAAGGCGGTGTGGGAAAATCCATGGTGACGTCGCTCACGGCTTTGGCCATGCAACGCACGGGACGTGATAGTGCGATTTTGGACGCGGACATTACCGGTCCTTCCATTCCGCATGCCTTTGGCTTGCAGGGCGGCTTGACCCGTCGTGGCGATACACCTTATGCGCGGCGCACCGAAAGTGGGATTCAGATCGTTTCTACGAATCTGATTCTGCCGCATGACACGGATCCGGTGTTGTGGAAGGGCGCCCTTATCGGCAGCGCCATTCAGCAATTCTGGACGGATGTGGTTTATGAGGATGTGGAATATCTTTTCGTGGATATGCCGCCGGGAACGGGCGATGTGCCGCTGACGGTATTTCAGACGTTGCCGGTGGACGGCGTTCTGATTATAACGAGCCCGCAGGAATTGGTCAGCATGGTGGTCGAAAAGGCCATCAATATGACAAAAATGATGCAGATTCCTGTTTTTGGTATCATTGAAAACATGAGTTATTTTGAAGCCCCGGATACGGGGAAACAGTATGCCGTCTTCGGTGAGAGTTCGATTGCAACGGTGGCCGCTCAAAACGGCTTGCCGCTTTTGGCACGCTTGCCCATTGATCCGCAATTGACGCATCTTATCGATGCGGGAAGAGTGGAAGAAGCCGATACGGAGGCGTTTCGTCCGATTCTTTCCGCCATTTTTGAAAGAACGGAAGCGTAAGAAACGAAGTTCGTTCGAAGAAAAGGTTCAAGACTTGTGCCTCGGCGAGAAGCGCCGAAAGTAGTATTAAGGAGGAAGCATGAAATCCATTGAACAGCTTGCCATCAATACGCTGCGCATGTTAAGCGTTGACCAAATCAACAAAGCCAACTCGGGTCACCCGGGTCTGCCGCTCGGCGCAGCACCTATGGCGTATACGCTGTGGACGCGCTTTTTGCGCCAAGATCCGTCCGATCCGACATGGCCTGACCGCGATCGCTTCGTTCTGTCGGCAGGACATGGTTCAGCTCTTTTATATAGTCTTCTGCACGTGGCCGGCTACGATGTCAGCCTGGAGGATCTGAAGAATTTCCGCCAGCTGTATTCGAAAACGCCCGGCCATCCTGAAGTGCATCATACCGAAGGCGTAGAAGCCACCACCGGTCCGTTGGGACAGGGCTTTGCCAATGCTGTCGGCATGGCCATGGCTGAAGCGCACTTAGCCGGCATTTTCAATAAAGATGGCAAAACAATCGTAGATCATGATACCTATGTCCTTTGTGGCGACGGTGACCTGATGGAAGGGGTGAGCGCAGAAGCAGCATCGCTTGCGGGCACCTTAAAGCTGGGTAAGCTCATCGCCCTCTATGATTCCAATGCCATCTGTCTGGACGGCGAAACAAATCGGGTCTTTGCCGAGAACGTCGGAGATCGCTTCCGTGCATACGGCTGGCAGGTACTGGAAGTGGCGGATGGTAACGATACGGAGGCCATTGCTAAGGCTATCGAAGCCGCACGTGCCGAGAAAGAGAAACCGACTTTCATTGAAGTGCATACCGTGATCGGGTACGGTTCGCCAAAAGCGGGTACTAATAGTGTGCACGGCGCTCCGCTTGGTGCGGAAGCGACGGAAACATTAAAACAAAATATCGGTTGGACGTACGAACCCTTCACGGTACCGCAAGAAGTGCGAGAGCATTTTACGGAGACTATTGCCAAACGTGGAGCAAAAGCTCGTAAGGATTGGGAAAGCGACTTTGTCGCTTATGAAAAGGCCTATCCGGCGCTAGCGGCGATGTATCGGGATGCCTTTGATGGCAAGCTGCCGCAGGGTTGGCAAGAAGCACTCCCCTCTTGGAAAGAAGGAGATAAGGCGGAAGCCAGTCGGGCCACCTCACATGCGGTGATTCAGGCGTTAGCCGAAAAATTGCCCCTGTTCTGGGGCGGTTCGGCAGACCTTTCCAGCTCTAACAAAACACAAATTGCTACGGACGGCGCCTTCCGCGCTGAGGGCGATTCTAATCGCAATATTTGGTATGGCGTGCGCGAGTTCGCAATGGCTGCCATTAATAACGGCATTGCCTTACATGGCGGCACCAAAGTATTTGGCGCAACCTTCTTCGTTTTCTCCGATTATCTGCGAGGAGCAGCACGCCTGTCGGCATTGGAAAAATTGCCGGTCATCTATGTCTTTACACACGACAGTGTTGCCGTCGGGGAAGACGGCCCGACGCATGAGCCGATCGAGCAGCTGGCCAGCTGGCGCGCGATGCCCAATATGGACGTGATTCGCCCGGCAGATGCCAACGAAACGGCACAGGCATGGCGCTTGGCGGTGGAAAGCACGGATCATCCGACCATGCTGGTATTGACCCGTCAGGGCATCCCGGTGCTACCGCAGTCGGATACGCTGGCGCAAGAAGGTGTGGAGTGTGGCGGTTATGTGATTTCACCTTCTAAGAAAGAAACACCTGACGGCATTCTCATCGGCACAGGCTCGGAAGTGCACTTGTTGCTGGAAGCGCAAAAAGCACTGGCGGAAGAGGGAACGGACGTTTCCGTGGTATCCCTGCCGAGTTTTGCTCGTTTTGAACAGCAAGATGCAGCATATCGCGAAAGCGTATTGCCAAAAGCGGTTTACCATCGCCTGAGCCTGGAAGCCGGAACGACTTTCGGCTGGGATCGTTACGTCGGCGCCGAAGGCGTTGCACTGGGCATTGACCGTTTTGGTCTCTCAGCACCGGCAGCACAAGCACTGGAAGAACTGGGCATCACGGCAGAAGCTGTCGTCAAGGCCTATCACGAAGCATTCGAAGGGTAAGTTGCAAAGCCTCACCATGCGGTGAGGCTTTTAAGTAGGAAAGAGGTAGACATGTCCGCATTATTGGAAATTAAGAATTTGCATGTCGGCGTGGACAAAAACGACATCTTAAAGGGCGTGAATCTGACGATTCAGCCGGGTGAAATTCATGTGGTGATGGGGCCGAACGGCGCAGGAAAATCGACTTTGGCGAACGCCATCATGGCGCATCCGCATTATCACGTGCATGAAGGCGATATTCTTTTGGAGGGCGAAAGCATTCTGGAAGATACCGCAGACGTTCGCGCTCGCAAGGGGATTTTTCTGAGCTTTCAGGCACCGCAAGAAGTGCCGGGTGTGAGCGTGGAAGATTTTCTGCGCACAGCGAAGGCACAAAAAGAGGGCAAAACGCCATCGATCTTAAAGTTCAAAAAAGAGCTTGCTAAGAAAATGGAAAAGTTATCCATGGCACCGGAATATGCCGAGCGTTATTTGAACGTGGGATTCTCCGGCGGTGAAAAGAAGAAGAGTGAAATCCTGCAGATGCAGGTGTTGGATCCGAAGTTAATTTTATTGGATGAGACAGATTCCGGTTTGGACGTGGATGCCGTTCGCATTGTCAGTCGCGGCGTCGCAGATTTCTTGGATGAAACGAAATCCTGCCTCATCATCACCCATATCAGCGGTATTTTGGAGTATCTGCATCCTGATTTTGTGCATGTGGTGATTGACGGAAAAATTGTGAAAAACGGCGGACCGGAATTGGCCGATCGCATCAATCAGGAAGGCTATGAGTGGATCCGCCAGGAGATCGCGGAGGAGGGTTCGCATGAAGAAGCCTGAAACGACGCCAAGAGAAGAACTCTCCGCCGTTCCCGGCATCGCCTTGCAAAATCCTCTGACGGCGGCGCAAAACGAAGCAGCGCAAAAACGTCATGCTAAAAGAAAAGAGGAGCGTAAAGCACGCTTAGCTGCCGGTGAATTTGAGGCACCGGAAAAAGCCCAGGTCAAAGATTTACCGCGCGGCGTTTATGACATGAAAAACGCCTTCGATTACGATGTCAAAGTAGAGAACGGACTCACGGAAGAGATTATTCGTGAGATTTCCTCCAATAAAGACGAGCCGGCGTGGATGCTGGAAAAGCGTCTGGAGGCGCTCGAAATTTTCAATCAGACCGCAAATCCCAATTGGGGGCCGGATCTCAGCGCTGTGGATATGAATCAGATTTCCACCTATATTCGTCCGAAGGCGCAAATGGCACGCGATTGGGAAAATGTGCCGGATGAAATTCGTGATACGTTTACAAAGCTTGGCATCCCGGAGGCGGAGTTGGAATCCCTGGCGGGCGTGGGTGCGCAGTACGATTCGGAAGTCGTGTATCACAATATGCGCAGCTATCTGTCGGATCAGGGCGTGGTGTACACAGACTTTGAGTCCGCGGTGCGTGAGTACCCGGACATCATCAAACAGTATTTCGGAAAGCTCATTACGCCGCGACTGCATCGCTATGCGGCGTTGCATTACGCTGTGTGGTCGGGCGGCTCCTTCGTGTACGTGCCGAAGGGTGTCAATGTAGATATTCCGTTGCAGAGCTATTTCCGTTTGAATGCACCGGGCGCCGGCCAGTTTGAGCACACCTTGATATTGGTGGAAGAAGGCGGTTCGGTACATTTTATCGAAGGCTGCTCTGCCCCGAAGTACAATACGCTGAATTTGCACGCCGGTGCGGTGGAGCTTTACGTGAAGGAAAATGCCCATCTGCGCTACTCGACGATAGAGAACTGGTCACGCAACATGTATAACTTGAACACGAAACGTGCCCGCGTCGAAAAGGACGGTGCGATCGAATGGGTTTCGGGCTCCTTCGGCTCGGCCTGCTCCATGCTTTATCCTTCGAGCTTACTCGTTGGCGAAGGCGCTCGTAGCGAATTTACGGGCATTACCTTTGCCGGAAAGGGGCAGTATTTGGACACGGGTGCGCAGGTCATGCACTATGCGCCAAACACTTATTCAACCATCAATTCCAAATCCATTTCGAAATCCGGCGGCGTCGCCATTTATCGCGGCACAGTGGACATCGGGGAACAGGCAAAGGGTTCGAAATGCTCGGTATCCTGTGAGTCTCTGATGCTGGATTCGGAGAGCCGTTCGGATACGATTCCGGCCATCCGCATTGCAACCGAAGATGTGGATCTCGGGCATGAAGCCAAAATCGGCCGTATTGATGAAACGGCGATTTTCTATCTGATGAGCCGCGGCATTCCGGAAGAAGAAGCCAAGGCGATGATTGTCCGCGGTTTCGCGGAACCGATCGCAAAAGAACTGCCGATGGAATATGCGGTGGAGATGAACAATCTGATCACCTTGGAATTGAAAGGAGCGATCGGATGAAAAGCGTAAAAGAAAGAAAAATAATAGCGGATCGCGGGAGCGTATTGCCGTTTTTGACCTGCCGTTGGTTAAAAGTGAATGATGTCGCGACGGACATTGAAACCTTTGAAAAGACGCTTCCGGCAACGGAAAAGCCTTTTGAAGGCTTGCAATTGGAAGGCATGAGTACCGATGCGACGAAATCAGAAGCCTTGACGCCGAAGGTTGGCACCTATGGTATTTCCGCCGCCGTGGACCAGAAGAACCGCACGGAAGCCAATGTGGCCTACGATTTGGAACCGCATGACGGCGAGGTGCAGAGCCTGCATTTTGTATTGGATGCGAAGCATCCGCATTTGACGGATCGCTTGAATCTGCGCATCCCGGTGGGGCATTGCGCCACTTTGGTATTGGATGTTACGGCGGAAGAGGGCGTTCCCACACAGCGTAACGGCGTTTTGCGCATTGAAGTGGAAGAGGATGCCGATTTACAGGTGGTATTACTCAATCGCTTAAGCCGCGAAACGAAAAGCAACCAAAGCATTGCTTTTTCCATTGCCGATGGCGGAAAACTCCGCGTTGCGCATGTGGAAATGGGCGGTGCGCGCACTAACTACAATTTGAGCGGCGATCTCTATGGCGTGGATTCGTATTTTGAAGAATATGTGGCCTATCTCACACAATATGAGGAAGCACTGGATTTGTTCTACAATGTGCGTTTTCACGGCTTGTATTCCAAAGGGCTCATTCGCGCCGATGGCGCTCTGTTTGATCAGTCGCACAAGTCGTTCCGTGGTACGCTCGATTTCTTAAAGGGCGCACGCGGTGCCGTGGGCGATGAAGAAGAAGTAGCCATCCTCATGAATGACGAAGCGCATTCGGTGGCAGTGCCCGTTTTGCTCTGCCATGAAGATGCCGTGCAAGGCAACCACGCTACTTCGGCAGGACGTGTGGATGAGGAGCTGCTCTTTTATCTCATGAGTCGCGGCCTTTCCCGCAAGGAAGCGGAAGGCATGGTTGTGGAATCGCGTATGGCGGAAGCGCTGGATCGCATTCCGGACCTGGTATTACGCAACAAGGTGCGCAATGCTGTGCATGACCGCCTGATGCGCCGAGGCTGAGAGGGAAGGAAAGTACGTATGAACGAACAAGAAAAAGAAATTTTACGGCATCCGGGATTTGACGTGGAAGCGATTCGCCGTGATTTCCCGTATCTTGAAGATAAAAATCCGGTGATTTATCTGGATAACGCCGCTACAACACAGCGGCCGCGCCAGGTGCTGGAACGTATGGACGCTTTTTATCGCCATGAAAATGCGAACCCGCTGCGTGGCAATCATCGCCTTTCTCTCTATGCGACGGAGGCCTATGAAAAAGCACGTGAGCATGTGGCTACGTTTATCCATGCAGAAAGCCCGGAGCAGATTATTTTTACGCGCAATGGGACGGAATCGCTCAATCTGGTGGCGTATTATTTCGGGCTCAATGTGTTAAAACCCGGCGATGAAGTGCTCATAACACGTTTGGAGCATCACTCCAACTGTGTGAACTGGCAGTTTGCCTGCCAACGTTCTGGCGCTACCCTGCGCTATATCGAATTGGATGAGGATTATCAGCTGGATCCGGAAGATTTTGCCGCCAAGCTGTCGGAAAAGACGAAAGTGCTGGCCATCAGCGCGGCCTCGAACGTGATTGCGACATTGCCGCCGGTGAAAGCGATGATTGAAAAAGCACATGCACTCGGCGTGGTGACCGTGCTGGACGGTGCGCAATATGCGCCACATACGGCTACTGATGTGCAGGATCTCGGTTGCGACTTCTTCGCATTCTCGGGGCATAAGATGGGCGCACCGTTTGGGATCGGCGTCCTCTATGGCAAACGCGCGTTATTGGAAGCTATGCCGCCTTTCCTCTATGGCGGGGAAATGATCGAATACGTCGAAGATGCAAGCTCGACTTTTGCCGAATTGCCCTATAAGTTTGAAGCGGGGACGATGAACGTCGGCGGAGCGATCGGCTTGGATGCCGCTATCACGTACCTCGAAGGGATCGGCTTGGATAAGATCGAAGCCTATGAAAAAGCGTTGGCGTCGTATTTAGCCGAAAAATTGGAAGCCTTGGGCGGCGTGACGATTTATCGCCCGCGGCAGCATGAAACGGGGACCATGGTTGCCTTCAATCTGGCGGAAGCGCATCCGCATGACGTTTCGACCATCATGGACGCTTCAGACGTAGCCATTCGTTCCGGCCATCACTGCACGCAGCCGTTGCATCGCGGCTTGCACATCTCTTCGAGCTGCCGCGCCAGTGTGGCATTCTACAATACGGTGGAGGAAGTGGATGCCTTTTTGAAATCGGTGGAAAATGTGCGTAGCGTCTTGGGATTGACGGCAGATGCCGCCTCGAAGGAGGATGCTCCATGGATATGAAACAAGTTTATACGCAAATTATGATGGAACATGCGCGCCATTCCGACCATCGCCATGAGATGGATGATGCGACTGCAAGCGAACGCGGGCATAATCCAAGCTGTGGCGATGATATTACGCTCCATGTGAAACGGGAAGGAGACCGCATTGTGGCCATTTCCTTCACGGGACACGGCTGCGCCATCAGTCAGGCGTCCACGTCATTGATGTGCGAGCTGATGGAAGGAAAACGTGTTGAGGAAGCGGAGGAAGCCATTTCTGCCTTTCTTGGCATGATCAAAGGTGAAAAAACGGATGAAGAAACCCTGGAAGAAAGTTTAGGCGATGCGGTAGCTTTAAAAGACATTTCGCATATGCCGCAACGCGTCAAATGTGCGGTGCTTGCATGGCGCACCTTAAAAGATATGCTGGAGGAAGAAAAATGAGAGCGCTAGGAAATGCAAAAAAAATCGGTACGATTGCTTTGGCAATGGCATTACTATGCGGATTATCAGCTTGTGGCAAGACAGGCCCCGCTGCAAGCGAAACGTCGGCTTCGTCGGAAACCTCTATTTCCTCTGTGGCATCCGCCGCTACGTCTGAAAAGACGGAAAGCCAGTTATCTGAAGCGTTTTCTTCCGAGGCGTCGTCCGAAGAGGAACCGCTTACGAAAGAGCAGGAACAATATTTGTCCATCGTGAAAGGTTATCCGTCGATCACCATGTCAGAATTGAAGACAGCGTTGGCACAGAAAAAAGAGCTTCTCGTCTATGCGGGGCGTGTAACATGCCCGTATTGCGTGAAGTTAACACCGATCCTTGAAAAAATCGTGAAAGAAAACAACCTCCCGTTGGTTGCGTTGGACACGGAAAAAGAAACGGGCTTTGCGGACTTTGCCAAAGAGCACGACATTGAAACCATTCCCGCCGTCATGCAGATTCGCAACGGAAAGTTGACCCATGCCGACCTGCAATCGCCCTATCGTCAGCCGGAAGTGGAAGGGGCGTTGAAGCAAGCAGGCGTCTCATTTTAGTGAATTTTATACCAAAGGTTTGATGGATATGCACTTGTTAAGTGGAGTGTTTTACGGTATAATTACGTAAATTGCGGAGCGGTTCCCGATATGAAAACCTTTCGTCTGATGGGAACGAGGAGGCGGCGAACGTCGTGCGTTTTCTCATAAAGCGTTTGAAGAAGACGGTAATAAGCCGCAGTTGAAGAAACACTGTTGTAGGAAGGGAACACCGGTAACCAAGGAGAGTAGGAGGAGAATATGAACAGCAAGAAATTTGCTGCCCTGGGTCTGGCCTTATTATTAACATTAGGCATGACTTCATGCGGAGCTCCGGCCAATAAGGGTGGAGACACGTCAGCTACCGAATCCGGAGCGGACAAAGGCACAAGCAGTGAGAAATTGGAATCTGCCGATAAAGAAATTTCGTTACCTACCGCTCGTGAAGTCAAGAACATGGACTATGTCGCTACAGCGTTGCAGACAGACCATGAGGTCAATGCAAACTTGGTCGACGGTCTGGTTGAGACTGACGGCTACGGCAAGTTACAACCGGCTATTGCAGAATCCTGGAAACCGAATGACGACGCTTCTGTATGGACCTTTAAGATTCGTCCGGGTGTCAAGTGGGTGACCAACCAGGGTGAAGAATATGGCGAAGTAACAGCAGAAGACTTTGTTACAGGCCTACGTCACGGTGCAGAATTTGACTCCGGTGCAAAAGAATTGCTCATGGATGTTATCGATGGCTATTCCGACTATCTCCACAGTGACTTCAGTGATGCTGCGTGGGAAAAGGTTGGGGTTAAAGCCGTAGATAAGAATACCTTGGAGTTTACGATGCAAAAGGGTGAAGATGGCAAGCCCATCTCCGTACCGTATTTTGATTCGATGACGAACTACACGGTGCTGTATCCGATTAACAAAGAGTTCCTCGAAAGTAAGGGCAACGGCTGCAAACTGGGCGCTCCGAACAAGAAAGACTGCAAATTCGGTTCGAAACAGCTCGACTCCATTCTTTACAATGGTCCGTATATCCTGACGGAGAACACAGAAAAATCCAAAGCGGTTCTGACCAAAAACGACAGCTACTGGGATAAAGATCATGTCTATCTTGACAAGATCACCCGTGTTTTCGATGCAGGACAGGATACCTATTCTGCCATTAAGGGCTTCGAGAGTGGCGTGTACTATGCTGCTACCCTGAACCCGGTATGGAAAGACTACGATAATTATGCGAAGAAGTACGAAGGCAAAACTTCTTACACTCTGCCGAACGCAACCGTATTTGGTATTGTGTTTAACTACAATCGTCGTTCCTTCGAACATACGAACTATGCGAAGGACAAAACCTTGGCAAACAATACGCGTAAAGCAGTCCTGAACGAAAACTTCCGTAAAGCATTGCGTGCTGCCTTTGACGTAAAGTCCTACTTGGGCGTACGTATGCCGGAAGATTTGGCTGTCGCATCTATGCGTAACATTGATAACTTCTCTGCCGCCGGTTCGACGAAAGACGGCAAGAACTACTTTGACTTGGTAACGGAAACGTATAACGCCAATACGGGCGAGAAGCGCGACCTGCATGATGGACAAGCTCCTTTCTATAGTAAAGAAGAAGCTATGAAGTACATCGAAGCAGCCAAAAAAGAAGGCGTGCAGTTCCCGATTCATCTGGACGTCATGGTTAACAGCACAGGCGACACCCTGGTAAAACAGGCGCAGTCCTTTAAGAAGTCCGTTGCCGATAATACGGAGAACAACATCGTCATCGAATTGGTGTTGCGAGATGAAGATACGATTAACGCCGTTGTATATCAAAACACCGATCCGGCAAAAATGGACTATGATATCTCCACCTACACCGGATGGAGCCCGGACTTCAAAGATCCGAAGAGTTTTGTGGACATCTATTCCCCGGTCACAGGTTTCTACATGGCTTCTTGCGGCTTAGGCAAAGTCGATAAAGACGGTAAAGTGGTCGATGAACAAATCAAAAAAGACCTTGGCTTCATGGATTATGAGAAGTTCTATAAGGAAGCGGATAAGATTACGACGGACTTGGATGCACGTTACAAAGCTTACGCAAAAGCAGATTCTCTGCTGATCGAACGCTGCCTGTACATTCCGACCAGTATGCAATCTCGTGGAAACCGTGTCACGAAAGCGGTTCCGTTTAGTCAGATGTGGGGCACCTTCGGCGTCAGCGAGTACAAATATAAAGGCTTGCGCACGCAGAAAGACCTTGTAACGACAGAGCAGTACGAAAAAGCGTACAAAGAATTCGAATCTAAGCAGTAAGCAAAGCAGCAGGAGATGAAAGGGGATGAGAATTCTCATCCCCTTTTTTCAATAGGTAAGGAGTACTCATGGCTAAATACATCATCAAACGCCTGATCAAGTCCGTCATCTCCGTTCTTGTTGTTGTCAGCATTGTCGTATTGATCGTCTATCAGCTGGTGCCGAAAACGCGTTCCTTCCTTCAGGACACGGGCTATCAGAAAATGCAAGGCAATCCGAAGACGGTCTACTATTACGGGCAGCTGGAATCCTTGGGATATTTACAATTTGTTCCCAACAACAAGATTTTCAATGGACTGACGAAGGAAGAAGCAACCAAGGACATAGCAGAAAGTCCGGCGAAACAGAAGATTATCGAAGGCTGGAAGAGCAAGGGCTATACCGTCGAAGAATTGAAGGCGCACGATGCTCTGCAAGGCGAAATGATTGCCTATCGCTATTACAATTCCTTTGAGTTGATCGGCAATTTCTTCCGTCGCCTTTTTGTGTTTGATCACAAGAACTATATCCAAGATCCCAACAATCCGAACCTGGAACGTGGGTATCGTATCGAACGCGATCCGTTTGGCGTTCCGGCGCTTGTCGGCTCCGGTACATTGCATAAATATATGATCTATTTTGATGGCAACTTCCCGTTCATTCATCAGAACTTCCTGACGTTGAACTTTGGGGAGTCTTTCCCGACGCACAAGGGCGTTATGACACTTGATGTGATTACGAAGGGACAGGGCGATCAGAAGAAAATTAAACAGACCTTCCCGACAGGGGTTACGCTTAAGTCGCCTATCGACCAGCACTCTTTGAAGTATAAATACAATTTGGATGTGATGGATCAGAAGCGCTTCAACGATCATTATGCGGATGGTACGCTGATGTACACCTCCATGTCCATGGTTGGAATGTCGTATTTCTTCGGCATCTTCGCTCTCCTTATTACGTATGCTGTCTCTCTGCCGATTGCAGTAGCTATGGCACGTAAACCGGGCGGTATTGTTGATAAAGTCGGTATCGGTTATATCAACTTATTGATTTCGTTACCTTCTTTGGCGTTCATTTTCTTCCTAAAATACATTGGCGTTGCTTTAGGCCTTCCGGATCTGTTCCCGCATTTGGGCTTCAACGATCCGCGCTCCTATATCTTGCCCATGGTGATTTTGGGACTCTTGAGTACGCCTTCACTGATGATGTGGGTACGCCGTTATATGGTAGACCAATCTACAGCGGACTATGTTAAGTTTGCTAAGGCAAAAGGTCTTTCGGGGTCGGAAATTTCACGCCGTCATATTTTGAAGAATGCGATCATTCCTGTGGTCAACGGTATTCCTTCTTCCGTTATTCTGGCAATTTCCGGCGCGGTCTTAACTGAATCTGTCTTCTCCATCCCCGGCATGGGTAAAATGCTGCCGGATGCCATTAAGGCAGGGAATAACAATATGGTCATTACACTGACGTTCATCTTCACCGCTTTGTCCATTGCGGCAGTCTTTATCGGTGACTTGTTGATGACCGTGGTCGACCCGCGAATCTCCCTTCAGGAAAAGAAGGAAGGAGGCCGCTAATGGAAGAACAAAAGAAAGTAGCCATGACCAACGAAACCATCCCGGAGTTACCGGCAGATGCGTTCGAGCCGCATGCTGTTAGCGAAACAGCTTCTGAGCACATTGTGGCGCCGGAATACTCCTACTGGAAGAGTGTGTTTCGTAAGTTCTTTTCCTCGAAAGTCGCAGTTGCCATGATGATCGTCATGATAACGGTGTTCCTGTTCTCTATCATTCATCCGATGATTTCCGGCTTCGACAGTATGGATACACAAAATATCAATAACCGTGAGGCATGGTTCCAACCGCCGTCTCTGCAGTACCCATTCGGCACGGATGACGTCGGCCGTAACCTGTTTGACGAAGTTTGGGCCGGTGCTCGTACGAGCTTGTTCATTGCGTTCGTATCGACTGCCATTGTCATGTCCATCGGTGTTGTGGTCGGTATGTTCTGGGGCTTCTCCAAGAAGCTCGACGTGATCATGATTGAGGTCTACAACGTGATTGCCAATATTCCATTCACTCTCGTGGTCATGGTGTTGGCATTTGCGTTCGGCTCCGGTATTTGGCAACTAATCTTTGCGATGAGCTGTACTGAATGGATTGCGGTAGCCTATTTTATTCGCGTTCAGGTTATGATTATTCGTGACCGCGAATACAACTTGGCTTCGCAGACCTTGGGCACGAGCACGCCAAAGATTATCAAAAACAATATTTTGCCGTACTTGGTCTCTGTTTTGATGACGATGCTCTCCCGATACGTGCCGATGTTTATTTCAACGGAAGTGTTCTTGAGCTTCTTACAAGTTGGTTTGTCGGAAGCCATTCCGTCCTTGGGCCGTATCGTGCAGAAAAATGCGATGTTCATGACGTCGGCGCCGTATCTGTTCATCATTCCGCTGGCGATCACAGCGTTGATCTCCATCTCACTCTACATCGTCGGGCAGACGCTGGCAGATGCCAGTGACCCGCGAAACCACATGCTTTAGGAGGGATGAAAAATGGATAAAAATATCATCCTGTCCATTAAGGACCTGCAGGTTAAATTTAAGGTCCGCGACCGGGAGCTGACAGCCATTCGCGACATTTCTTTGGACATTGAAGAGGGCAAGGTGCTGGCTATCGTCGGTGAGTCCGGTTCGGGCAAATCCGTCTTCACCAAAACCTTCACGGGCATGTTGGAATCCAACGGACGTGTTTCCAATGGTGAGATTTGGTTCGAAGGCAAGAATTTGATGGAATTAAAGTCGGATAAGGAATGGGAAAAGATTCGCGGGAAAAAGATAGCGACGATTTTCCAGGATCCGATGACGTCTTTGGACCCGGTGCGCACCATCGGCTATCAGATTTCTGAGGTCATTGTGAAACACCAGGGAAAGAGCAAAAAAGAGGCCAAGGAATTGGCCATTGATTTGATGGGTCGTGTCGGTATTCGTAATCCAGAGCAACGTTACAATGAATATCCGTTCATGTATTCCGGTGGTATGCGGCAGCGTATTGTTATTGCGATTGCGTTGGCCTGCCGTCCGAAGATTCTGATTTGCGATGAGCCGACCACGGCTTTAGACGTGACGATTCAAGCACAGATCATTGAATTGATCAAAGAATTGGCAGTAGAATATCAATTTACCACCATCTATATTACGCATGATTTGGGCGTTGTGGCTAAGGTGGCTGACAAGGTAGCCGTCATGTATGCCGGCCAAATTATTGAACATGGTACGGCGGAAGAAGTCTTCTTTGATCCGCGTCATCCGTATACCTGGGGCTTGCTGTCCTCCTTACCGCAGCTGGCTACCGGGGAAGAAGACCTCTTTGCGATTCCCGGCACACCGCCGTCGCTCTTTGAGACGATTAAAGGGGATGCCTTTGCACCTCGTAACCGTTATGCGATGAAGGTAGACTTTGAATTAGAGCCGCCCATGTTCCAAGTATCGGACACGCATTTTGCCAAGACTTGGTTGGAACATCCGCAAGCACCTGAGGTGGAAAAACCGGTTATTATCCAAGACCTGCATGATCGTATGGTGAAATTAACATCGAAAGGAGGCGACTACAGTGACGAAAACTATTGATGCGCAGACGGCGCAGGCGCCGCAGACTCCGCAAAAGGATGGCGAGCGCGAAGTGTTGCTGGATGTTCGCGGCCTGGAGGTGACCTTCCGCAATAACGGAAAGAAATTTCGTGCGGTCAAGGACGTGAATTTCCAAATCTACCGAGGCGAAAAATTTGCTTTGGTTGGCGAATCGGGTTCCGGCAAGACCACCATCGGCCGTGCCATTATCCGCTTACATCCGACCTCTGCCGGCGAAGTCTATTTCAAAGGTAAGTTGATCAACGGCAAAATGTCACGACAGGAAGAACATCAGCTCGTTCGTGAGATCCAAATGATTTATCAGGATCCGGCGGCATCGCTGAATGAACGTGCTACGGTTGACCATATTGTTGCCGAAGGTATTGATAACTATCATTTGTATAAGGATCGCCAGGATCGTTCCAATAAGGTAGATGGGGCCCTTTCTTCCGTGGGCCTGTTACCGGAACATAAATCCCGTTATCCGCACGAGTTCTCCGGCGGACAGCGTCAGCGCATCGGCATCTCCCGCTCCATCGTCATGAGTCCGGACTTCATCATTGCTGATGAGCCGATTTCAGCGTTGGACGTGTCGATTCGTGCGCAGGTGTTGAATCTGATGAACAAATTCCGTGATACGGAGGGGATCACCTATCTCTTCATCGCACATGACCTTTCGGTGGTGCGTTATTTCTCGGATCGTATTGCGGTTATCCATAACGGACGTATTGTAGAGATCGCAGAAACGGAAGAGCTCTTTGCCCATCCGATGCATCCCTATACGCGTTCCTTGCTGCAGTCCGTACCGATTCCGGATCCGCTTATTGAGAAAGAAAAAAAGCTGATCGTCTACGATGAATCCAAGCGCGACTTCTCCGGTGAAAAACCGAAGCTGCGTGAGCTCGTGCCCGGCCATTTCGTCTTCATGAACGATCGTGAGAAGGCGGAATATATCGTATCCTACGAAAAACGCCAGAATCGCTAAACCGGCGAAAAGTCGGCACGGTATCCTATAGTAAGAAAAAACGCCTCGCCAAGAGTACTCGCGAGGCGTTTTTTTATCTCCATTTATTTTCATGCAATTTTAACAAGAACATTAAAAAGTGCCTTTTTTTCATGAACTATATTTTGAGCTAGTTCTTCTCACAACCACTAGAAAATCAATAATCATGCTCTTTTACTGAGTGCTTTCTCATCGATTATTCCCTCATGCTGAATGGGGAACGAATGTCAAGAGAGGCAAAAATTTTCCTTTATCCACAGAAATGTGGATAACTTGTTGATAAAAAGAGCGTATAACGGGGGATGACAGAGATTTACACCGCGATAAATCGTACTTATCCACATGTCCCCTCTTTTCACCCTTCTGCATAGTGAATGAGGAATGACACGATATTTATTCAAGCGTTGCAAAGTGGGAGTCATGCGTTTTCATTTATTCACTTATTCAAAAAACTTTTTTCAGTCAAAAAAAAGCCTGCGCAAGATGCCATTTTATTTTTTTCTCCTCCCTCGAACGTTTTCATGAAAATGGGGTAAAGACGAAGTAAGAGGAAAGGGGGAGTCTATGAAAATCACGTACTACGGAAAAAACATTAACCTGCGGGACAATACGAAACAAGAGATCGATAAGAAGGTCCGGAGACTGGACAAGTATTTCCGCGAAGATGTAGAAGCCAGAGTCACCATTTCTCAAGAAAAATCCGGTATGCGGAGTGAAATCACTATCCCCATCCCCGGTTCCGCCACGATTTTACGTGCCGATCAGGTGACAGGTGAACTCTTGGATGCGGTGGATCAGTGCATTGATGGCCTACTGTCCCAAATCCGCAAGTTTAAGACGAAACTGGAGCGTCGTCGCTACGTAGAAGAATCCATTCGTTTTGCGGCGGTAGAGGAGCCTTCTCCGGAAGAAGCGGCTCCGGAAGAAGCGGATATTGCCCGTGTGAAACAAGTGGATGTGGGTGCGATGACCGTGGAAGAAGCGGTGGATCAGATGGAACTGTTGGGCCATGATTTCTTCCTCTATTTGGATATGGATCGCGACACCATTTGTTGCGTATATAAACGAAAAGCTGGCAACTACGGACTATTGATTCCTAATAAATAAAGCGCTCTATTCGAAAGACAGAAGAAAGGCGCCGATCCAATGGATCGGCGCCTTTTAAGATGCATCGATCGACGTCAACCGACATGGCCTTCAGCGGCCATTTGACGTCAATAGATAGGAGCATCTGGCTCCATTTGGTATCAGCCGATACCGCCCAAGATCGCACCGGCGATGAGAGCGATTAAAGCGGCTGCGCAGTAGAAGTATTTGCCCAGCGGATAGAACCAACTGCCGATGGACTTTTTGCTGCCTTCGTTGACCGCCTTACGCGCCGTTTCCTTTTTGAGCACCCAGAAGAACATGATGCCGGCTAAGAGTGCGCCGAACGGGCAGAGGTAAATCGAAACCATGTCCATCCACTGCGACGTCCATGGCTGAATCATGATGGCAACAATCGCACCAAGCACACCAATGGTAGCAACGGCCGGCAGGCGTTTAAACTTGAACTTTTCCTGCAGGAAGGCGACAGGCGCTTCGTAGAGATTGATCTGTGATGTGACACCTGCAAACAGCACGCAGATGAAGAAGATCATTCCAACGATGCGGCCGCCGGGCATGCCGTTAAAGACGTTCACAAGATAAATGAACATCAGTCCCGGTCCGCCCTTAACGTTATTGATTTCGGATCCGAGCATGACCGCCATGGCCGGAATGATGACGAAAGCGGCGAGGTGGGCGGCGATGGTGTCAAAGAGCGCGACATTGAACGCCGAAGAAGGAATGGATTCCTTCTTGGACAGGTAGGAACCGTAAATGACGGAACCGTTGCCGGCAACGGATAGCGAGAAGAACGCTTGTCCGAAGGCAAAAATCCATACTTTAGGATCAGCAAGACCTGCCGGACTCAGGGTGAAGATGAACTTATAGCCTTCGCCGGCGCCGGAAAGGGTTGCGATGTAAATCGCAAGACCCACAAAGAGGATGAAGAGTAACGGCATCATGATCTTGTTGGCTTTTTCAATACCGCCAGCAATGCCCATACTCATAATGGCGAGCGATACGAAGAGGCCGATTAACAGCCAGACACCGTTTCCAACGCCGAAGAGGCCGCCGGAGACCATCATATGAATGGCTTCTCCGAAGGTTCCCGCTTCGGGAGCAATGGACCCGAAGGAACCGCCGATCGCCGACATTTCCGTTCCCAGCGAATAGAGTTCTCCGTTAATGCCCATCCAGCAATACTTGAAAATCCAGCTCATGACGACGGTATAGCCGATGGCAAGCATCAGGGCGCCAACGATGGGGATGGCACCGAATACTTCGCCGAGACGGCGGCTGCCGGTACGTTCTTTGGTGGCCATGCCGAAGGCACCCACCGGGCCGGCTTCGGCCATGCGGCCGAGTGCAAATTCTTCAATGATGCCCGTGGAACCAATGAGCAACACAAAGAGCAAATAGGGCAGAATGAACGTTAATCCGCCATATTTCTGTACCAAAATTGGGAAACGCCAAATGTTTCCCATGCCCACGGCGGAACCGATGCAGGCAAGAATAAACCCCCAGCGAGAGGCAAATCCGTCACGCTTTTCCACTGGAGCAGCATTTGTTGTGGAACTTGGGTTAGTCATAAGACACCTCTTTACTTTTCTTCGTTCGGATACGGCTCAAGGAAGGCATGGAAGTGACGCATCGGCAGATTGTGTCCCCAGGTGATGCGCATATTCGGGATGCTTTCGCGATCTTCGTAGAGTTGTTTTACCGCGGCAATGACGTAATCCAGATGCTCTTGTGTCAGGCGGCTGCGGTCGATAGCAAAACGCACGACGTTTGCCACCTCAGCCTGTTGCTCCGGTGTTTTAAGATCATATTCCATGGAGTAGTCGCCAAGCTCTGCGACGCGGATACCATAGCGACGAATGAGCTCCAGCGAGAAACCTTCGCCGGCGAAGGACTCATGATCGCGCTTGCCGTCAAAGAACGTGTCCATATTAATGTATACGGCATGACCACCGGCCGGAAGAACAACACCTTTAACACCGGCATCATAGAAGCCCTTGGCCAGGTATTCGACTTGTTGTACACGCTCATGCATATAGTGGAAATCGCAGCTCTCGTAGAGACCGACAGCCAATGCCATGATGTCATGACCGGACATACCGCCGTACGAGTCGTTGCCGTAGCAGGAAATCTGCTTGACCTTTAGCAAAACGCCGACATCTGTTTTGACGGAACCGTCTTCGTTGAAGTCACAGAATTTTTGCCAGAAGAGACCTTTATCGCGGAATGCTAACATACCGCCCATGTTGGAATGGCCGTCTTTCTTTGCCGACATGGCAAAGACGTCGCAGTACTTAAACATTTCCGTGGCAATTTCAGCAATGGATTTATCCGCATAGCCTTCTTCATTCATCTTGATGAAGTAGGCATTTTCCGCCCAACGTGCCGCATCAAACACAACCGGAATTTCATAGGAATGCGCCACTTCGTTGATGGCTTTGAGATTGGCCATGGAAACCGGCTGACCGCAAACCGGGTTATTGGTAATGCAACAGAAAATCAGCGGAACATTTTCAGGACCAACGCCTTCGATCAACTGTTTCAGTTTATCGATGTCCATATTGCCCTTGAACGGGTTTTTCTCGTAGGAGCCACCTTCCGGCACTTCCCATAGTAATTTCTTGTTATAGAGGTTGCGCGGAATCGAACCCATTTGTTTGATATTGCCTTCGGTCGTATCAAAGTGGCCGTTGGAAGGAATGGTGAATTTCTTTCCCGGATGGCGCTGTGCCAGGATGTTGCGGACGATTTCCATCAGGACGGATTCTGCTGCACGACCCTGTTGGATAATGAAACTATTCGGGCGTTCCATTTGCGCCGCACCGCCGTTGAAGAAGTTGCCTTCGTATTCGGGCAGATAGACCTCATCCATCATTTTTTCCACGTCGCGGCAATCCGTACGGACCAGATCCAGAATCTTCTTCCAGTTCTTTTCGCCGCCGCGTTCAAAGATATCGCGGAAGGTATCCAGCAGAACATAGTAACCGGTATTACGACCATAGGCTTCATCGCCAAGGAAAAGGGAAGCCCACTGTGTATTGGTCATAGCGGTGGTGCCGGAGTCAGAAAGCATATCCACGCTCAATAATCCTGACGGGAAAGCAAATTCATTATAATGTGTAGCTTTTAAAGCGCGCTCACGCTGTTCCAGCGTGACTTCCGGAAGATCACGAACGACATAAGAAAAATGATGGGGTGCAGGAACATCTAAAGTATACTTTTTCATAAAATACCTCCAATTTGACGCAATGCATCGTGTGCATGGAGGTACCCCGGTCATCGCGGCCCGACTTGGGGGGCGGTCGACTGGCGGACAGTACCTGACATTGTTGTAGCGCGTGGCCCTCGCGCATCGTTATCTAGGAAACGTTATTCCTCTAAACCTCCTTTCATAAAACGTTTTCGGCCAGACTCATGGTTTTATTTTAAGATAATGCCATAAAACGGTCAACGGGAGCGATTAAGGATGCAAAATATGGAATAGGAAAATGGCGGGAAAACGAAAAGAAAACGAGACATGAAGAATTTAAATATAAATGGTTTTCCTATCAAATATAAGAACAAAATGTTCGGGACGTTTCTTTGTTGCAAGAAGAAGTTATCGGTTGTCGGGAAAAACTGAAAAGATTCCGTCATGCACACAAAGGTTGTACAATATTGCGCCATAAAATGTTATTATAGAAGTGTTGCGATACCATGGATAAGGGAGAAGATATGGGATTATTTGATTTTTTAACAAAATCCTTTAGTGAAAAGGAAATCGATAAAATAAGGCCTCAGGTAGATGCCGTATTGGCATTGGAAGGACAGATGGAGGCTTTGTCGGATGAACAGCTCCGCGCCAAGACGGAAGAATACAAAAAACGCTATAAAGACGGGGAATCCTTGGATTCTCTGTTGCCGGAAGCGTTCGCTACCGTGCGTGAAGCAGCTTGGCGCGTGCTTGGAATGAAACCCTATCCGGTACAGGTCATTGGTGGTATCATCCTGCATCAGGGACGCATTGCCGAGATGAAGACCGGTGAAGGTAAAACCTTGGTGGCGACTATGCCGTCATACCTGAACGCCTTGGCCGGCGAGGGCGTACACATTGTCACGGTCAATGATTATCTGGCACAGCGCGATGCTGAATGGATGGGTAAAGTCCACCAATTCTTAGGCCTTACGGTTGGCGTGGTACTGCAGCCCATGGAATCCAATGAACGCAAGCGCGCCTACAATGCTGATATTACCTATGGTACGAACAACCAGTTTGGCTTTGACTATCTGCGTGACAACATGGCCATTTACAAGTCCGGCGTCGTCCAGCGCAAACTGCATTATGCCATCGTGGACGAGGTCGACTCCATCCTGATTGATGAGGCGCGTACGCCGCTTATTATTTCCGGCATGGGCGATCCGTCCACAGAGATGTATTCGCGCGCTGATGAATTTGTGCAGACCCTGGAAGGACGTGTGCTGGATCCGAAGGAAGAGCTCAACAAGCTGGATTCGTTACTGGAGGAGCACAAGTTAGAGACGGTCGATTATTTGGTGGATGAAAAGCGCAAGACCGCCAACCTGACCGAACAGGGCAATGCTAAAGCGGAAGCGTATTTCCATGTGGATAATATTTCCGATCCGTCGCATATGGAATTGATGCACTACATCAATCAGGCCTTAAAGGCGCGTACGACTATGCGCCGCGATATCGATTACGTTGTTGACAACGATGAGGTGAAGATTGTTGATGAATTCACCGGCCGTATTATGGAAGGGCGTCGCTATTCGGAAGGTTTGCATCAGGCCATTGAGGCAAAGGAAGGGGTCACGATTAAGAGTGAATCCAAGACCCTGGCTACCGTGACGTTCCAGAACTTCTTCCGTATGTACGAAAAGCTGGCCGGTATGACCGGTACCGGCTTGACAGAGGCGGATGAATTTTCGGAAATTTATCATATCGATGTCATTGAAATTCCGACCAACAAACCCATTGCTCGTAAGGACTTGGAAGATGTGGTGTATGTGCACCAGGACGCCAAATTCCGTGCCATTGTCAATGAGATTGCTGAAGTGCATAAAACAGGCCAACCGATTCTGGTCGGTACAGTGGATATTGAAACATCCGAAAAGATTTCTAAGATGCTCAATAAAGTGGGCATCAAACACCATGTATTAAACGCCAAGCAGCATCGCTATGAAGCGGCCATTGTTGCGCAGGCGGGCCGTTTCGGCGAAGTGACCATTGCTACTAACATGGCCGGCCGTGGTACCGATATTGTGCTGGGCGGCAACGCCGAGTGGATGGCTAAGAAGCAGATGGAGAAGGACGGCGATTCGGAGGAGCTCATCGAATGGGCGGACAGCTTTCGTCATGTGGAACCGGAGGAGACCTTCCCCGCAAATGCTGCCGGCGATGAAGAGGAAGAGCAGCAATGGATCACCGGCCGTCAAATCTTGGATGCACGAGAGAAATTCCAAAATCTGAAGAAAAAATTTAGTGAAGAAACCAAAGAGAACGCAGAGAAGGTCAAGGCAGTAGGCGGCCTCTTTATTCTGGGAACCGAACGCCATGAAGCGAGACGTATTGATAACCAGTTGCGCGGCCGTTCTGGTCGACAAGGCGATCCCGGTGTTTCGCAGTTCTATATTTCGTTGGAAGATAAGCTGATGCGTCTGTTCGGTAGTGAAAGAATGCAGAAATTCATCGAATCGGGGGCCTTCCCGGAGGATGAGCCCATTCAGGCGGGCATTCTCACCAAGTCCATCGAACGGGCGCAGAAGAAAGTAGAGTCGAACAACTTTGCGACTCGTAAGCAGGTCTTAGATTACGACAACATCATGAACATGCAGCGCAATACCGTGTATACGGAGCGCAATCGTGTTTTGAATGGCGAAAATATGCGTGATGAAATCGTCGGTATGATTCATGGCGTTGTGTCGGATGCGGTAGACAGCTTCTGCGCTGAAGATGTTTCGCCGGAACAATGGGAGATGGAAGGCCTTTTCAACTATCTCAATTCCATTTTCTTGCCAAAAGGCATTGTGGCAGTGGAAAATCTGCAGGGCATGAAAAAAGAGGATATGAAAGAGAAGCTCATCGCCATTGCGGATGATCTCTATGCGAAGAAAGAGGAAGAGATTACGCCGGATGTGATGCGTGAAGTCGAGCGCATGGTGTTGCTTCGTGCGGTTGACACGAAGTGGATGGATCACATTGATGCCATGGATCAGCTGCGCAAGGGTATCGGTATCCGTGCCATGGGCAACGAGGATCCGGTGCGTGCCTACGCGAATGAAGGCTATGACATGTTTAATGCGATGAACGAGTCCATTCGCGAAGATACGGTGCGCATGCTCTATCATATCGAAGCACCCAAGCAGGAAGTAGTACGTACAGCAGTTGCCACACCGACGCGGGCCATTGGTGCCGGCGATGAAGCGGAACCGGAATCACATCGCCCCTTTGTGCGTAAGAAGAAAAAAGTCGGACGCAACGATCCCTGCCCCTGCGGCAGCGGTAAGAAATATAAAAACTGTCACGGCCGTTTTGACCGTTGATACTGCGTCGTAAGGCGCGGACAAGGATAAAAAGGGCGGACCTCTCGGGGTCCGCCTTGGAAGTTAAAGAAGGAGGAAGGTATGGAATTATACGAGATGCGGCAGCACCTGGAGAGTATCCGCGTGCGTTTGAGTGAGCTAAGGAGCTCTCTTTGACATTGCCGGATTAGAAGCTTCGGTAAAAGCATTAAACGAAAAGACATTGGCACCGGATTTTTGGAATGACTCCGATGCCGCGCAGAGCATTATGGTCGAGCTCAATGGTAAAAGAGAGAGCGTGGATGCCTTTCAAGAGATTGAAAGCGCCTATCAAGATCTCCGCGACATGCTGGAACTGTTGGATGAAGACGAATTTATGGCGTCGCAAAAAGAGCTGACGGAAGAGCTGGAGACGGTTGAAAAGAAATTGGCGGCCTTGGCTAAAAAAGCGCTGCTTTCGGGCGAATATGACGCCAATGATTGCTATTTTTCCATTCACGCGGGATCGGGCGGCACGGAAGCGATGGACTGGGCGGGCATGCTGCAGCGTATGTATGAACGCTGGTTCCAGACGAAGGATTGGAAAGTCAGCCTGACGGATATTAATACGGAAGAAACCGGCGGGATTAAGTCCGTGCAGTTTGAAGTGAAGGGCTACAATGCCTACGGTTATTGTAAAGGCGAAAAGGGCGTGCATCGCTTGGTGCGCATTTCGCCCTTTGATTCGCAAAGCCGTCGCCACACGTCCTTTGCCAGTGTGGATGTGTATCCGGTTCTAAAGGACATCGGTGAAATTCAGATCGATGAAAAAGACATTAAAGTAGATACGTATCGCTCTACGGGTGCCGGCGGTCAGCACGTCAATACGACGGATTCGGCCATTCGTATCACGCATTTGCCCACCGGCGTTGTCGTGACCTGCCAGAATGAGCGTTCCCAGATTCAAAACCGTGCGAAGGCCATGGAAATCCTCGTTTCGAAATTGATGCAGATCAAAGAAGAGGAGCATCGCGAAAAAATTGCGGATATCCAGGGCTCGTATAAGCAAATTGCCTGGGGATCACAGATTCGTTCCTATGTGTTCCAGCCCTATACGCTGGTGAAGGATCACCGCACAGGCGAGGAAACCGGCAATATTGAAAAAGTGATGAATGGGGATTTGGATCCGTTTATTGACGCCTATTTGAACTGGCATGCCCAGCAGGAAGCGAAGGGAGAATAAGATGAGAATGAAGCATTTTTATATGCCGACGCTGCGTGAAGTTCCCGGTGATGCGGAAGTTCCAAGCCACCAGCTCTTGCTGCGTGCCGGCATGATTCGAAAAGCAGCCTCGGGCATTTATACGTACTTGCCGTTGGGCTATCGCGTGGTACGAAAAATCGAAGAGGTTGTTCGTGAGGAGATGGACCGTGCCGGGGCGCAAGAGATTCGTGTGTCAAACTTGCAGCCCAAGGAGATTTGGGAAGCGTCCGGACGCTGGGACACCTTCGGCCCGGAAATGTTTAAGCTCACCGATCGTCATGAAAAGCAGTTTGCGCTGGGTCCGACGGCGGAGGAGTACTTTGCCGACTTAATTAAGGAAGAGTTGCGTAGCTACAAACAGTTGCCGCTTAATCTTTATCAGATTGGCTGGAAGTATCGCGATGAGAAGCGTCCGCGCTTCGGCATTAATCGCTCTTGCGAATTTTTGATGAAGGATGCCTATAGCTTTGATATTGATATGGAAGGGCTGGAGGCGTCGTATCAGGTGATGTGGGATGCCTACGCGCGTGTGTTTGACCGCTTGGGTCTGGATTATCGTATTGTCCAGGGCGATTCGGGAGCCATGGGCGGTCGTGTGTCGCACGAATTTACTGCCTTATCCGAAATTGGTGAGGGTGTTATTGTCTATGCGGAAGGCGGTTACGCCGCAACGGATGAAAAAGCGGGCATGCAGAAGCCTGCCGTTGCACCGGAAGATCCGCTGCCGATGGAAGAGATTTTGACCCCGGATAAGCACACGATCGAGGATCTGGAACAATTCCTGCATATTCCCGCCGACAAGATGATTAAAGCCATTTGTCTGCGTGTGAAGGATGATCCGGTTTTGGTCTTCATCCCGGCGGAACGTGAGCTCAACATGGCAAAATTGGTGGCGTATCTGCAGATGCCGGAACACGAGATTTCGATGCTGGATGATGAAACCATTGAAAAAATAACCGGTGCTCCGGCCGGCTTTACAGGGCCCGTAGGCATAGGCAAAGATGTACGCGTTGTGTTGGATCAAGCCATCACAAAACGCCACAATCTCATCTGTGGCGCCAACAAAAAAGATACGCATTTGAAGAATGTGAACTATGGCCGTGATTTTGACGGGGAAGTGGTGGAGGACCTCTGGATGGTGCAGGAGGGAGATCTCGATCCGGTTAACGGTAATCCGCTTCAATTTGCTCGCGGCATTGAAGTGGGCAATATTTTCCAGCTGGGCACGAAATACACCGATGCCATGGGCGCCAGCGTATTGGATGAAAATGGTGTTGCTCGTCTGATCATCATGGGCTCCTACGGCATTGGTATCACTCGTACCGTATCCGCCATCATCGAACAGAATCATGATGAAAAAGGCATGATCTGGCCGCTCATTGCGGCACCGTATCATGTCATAATTACGATCATGAAACCGGAAGATGAAGCACAAAATGCGCTGGCGGAAAAACTCTATGCCGATCTGCAAGAAGCAGGCGTTGAGGTATTGCTCGACGATCGCAAGGAACGCCCAGGTGTGAAGTTTAATGATCGCGACCTCATCGGTATTCCGCTGCGTTTGACGGTGGGCCGTAAAGCGGCCGAAGGCATCGTGGAATTTTCCACTCGTCGTGAGATGGAAAACAAAGACATTGCTGCCGAAGAAGCATTCCGTACCATTGTGGACGCGGTAAAGGCCATTCAGTAATCGAAACATGCGCAAAAGCACTGTAGGGAATACCTTCCCTACAGTGCTTTTTGCTTGAAATGGAATTTGTACGGTACGAAAAAGAGGCAAAATACAGTACTTTCGTTGAAAAAAAGAATTTGTACTGTATGAAAAGGGATGCAATTACAGTACCTTTTCCAAATACGCAAATTTGTACTGTAAAAATAGCGATAAAACTACAGTGCATACTGCAATAATCGGTAAAAGCACTGTAGTTTGGTGCGAAAAACTACAGTGCTTTTTGGCGATAACGGAATTAGTACTGTAAATAAGGCAAAAATTCTACAGTACTTTTTGCTGTAATTGATAAAAGTACTGTCGTTCGAGATGGGGCTACTGTACGCTGCTAAGTCTGGCAATGCTTCAGTCGAAAAAACCGCGCCCTCGGCCCCGCTATTTCGCACGAGACGCACCCACTTACCCCCTTGCCCGCCCTTGGCGTTCCATGCTATACTATGGTAGAAGCAAGGATTTGTGATATCTGTGGGTACCGCTAAGCGGTAGTTTTTATCTGTCCCCTTTCTGTGAGCGGGTTCATCATCGGTCTGATGTGGCACTATGAATCATTAAACGGAGAGGAAAGCAGAGTTCTTACAAGAAAGAATTTCAAACAACAGCATCAACCACCACACGATTGTACAGCACGGAGTTCTCTCACGGCCAAGGCAATCTTTTTTTTGGTTCTGAGAGACGCCATGTGAACGAAAACGAGGTGTCTTATGAAATTCTTATCCACTAAGAAGCCGACTTTCCATTTGGCTCAACCGCTACGTCGCTTTGCGGCGTGGATGAACCTGTCCGTGAAGGACGTTGCTTTAATGGTCATCGGGAATTTAACGATGGCATTTGCCATGTGTAATATTCATATTCCGGCGAAAATCACCGAAGGCGGCGTATTGGGCAGCATTGTATTATTCAATAAACTGTTTGGTCTAGACCCGTCCATTCTCAGCGTTTTGCTGGATTTTTCATTATACTTTTTCGGTATTTTATTACTGGAACGTGGCTTTTTAAAGAAGGCGGTTTTTTCCACCCTGATGTATGCGGCATCGTTAAAACTGTTTAACTTTATCGGACCGTTTTTGCCATCGCTAGAGAGCGCACCGTATCTGGCGGCCATTATCGGCGGTCTGCTACTTGGCTCCGGCTGCGGGCTGGTGGTCACGCGCGGCGGTGCTGCCGGTGGCGATGACTGCTTTGCGATGATCTTGGAACGGAAATCGCGCCTGTCATTGAGCGGAGCGTATTTCATCAGCGATGCAGTGGTGTTGGGACTGTCTTTCCTGGTGTATCTGCCCGCACAAAACCTGATGTGGTCGTTATTGACTACGATGATCTCTTCCTATGTGGTCGGACAGTTCGAGATTCATTTGCCCAAACCCGTGGCGATGCAACAAGTAGCGGAACGCGCCGGAGAGACATCCTGAGGGGGCGTTCTAAAACGAAACCCAGCTATTTAATTAACGCCTGTAATGCCTTGAAATGCGGATTCTTGGAATCTCGCAGAAGATCAAAGAGCAACGATTCCGTGCAGGTGACGACGGCACCCATCTCGATAAAGAGACGGCGTGCCGTTTCTTTATTTTTTTCATCGCGAGAGCTGATGGCATCCACAGGGATGAATACCTCGTAACCGCGTTCTAGCAGCGTGCGCACCGTTTGGAATACGCAGATATGCGCCTCGATGCCGGTTACGATGACTTTCTTACGCGCGGAAAGAGGGGCATCGCTAAGAGCGGTCTCAATAGAAGGGGTAATGGCATTAAACGCCGTTTTATCCGAATAGACGGCATGAACGGCATCCAAGGTTTCTTTGAGTTCAGAAAACGTGGCGCCAAGGCCCTTCGGATATTGTTCGGTGTAGAGCACAGGCATTTCAAAGGCCTTTGCCGCTTCCAACAGGACTTTTGAATTCTTACAAACGACATTGCTGTTGGCCATACTGGGTAGCATACGTTCCTGCAAATCAATCAGAAGCAGCAGGGTGTCATCCGGACGAACCGTAAAATCGCGCATAATTTTCTCCTTATTATTTACTGTGACGATGGCTACGCACCGTCTTATTCAAAGCGATAGCGACGAAGAAGACTCCGTCTTCTCGATTATACCAGTTCATGGCAGCGGGGGAATGGGATACAATAGCTGGGCGACAGCAGAGAAGGGAGAATCGGAGTGAACAAGGAAGTGGAGTTTGGCAAATATATCGGCATGGAGTTGCAAAAGCAAGAGGATGGCGAAGCGGAGGTGGCGCTCAAGGTTTTGCCGCATCACCTGAATTCCCAGAATATCGTCCATGGCGGTGTTTTTTTAGCGATGATGGATCTGGCCATGGGGGCAGCAGCCTCTTCATATGGAACTTCCGTTGTTACTATGGACTTGCAGTATCGTTTTTTCCGTCCTGCGAAAGTGGGAGAAACCGTGGTGGCGCAGGGAAAGGTTCTGAAAAACGGAAGAACCATTGTGGTTACCGAAGGAAAGATGCTCTGCGGAGACGAATGTATCGGCGCAGCTTCCGGTCAATTTTTTAAGGGACGGTAACCAAAATACGGTCCGCGTGGCTCTGAAGTAGCCGACTAGGGAAAGTCGATAAAGCGCTAATTCAAGCCATTTTTCATGAAGAGAGACCATAGTGTTGACAAAATGTAACCTATTTGTTACATTTGTAGCGGTCAATTGTTACAAAACGGTTAATAAGAGATTTGCGATTGACGGTTCAACCCGATTGTTTCGCAGTGAGCGGGCAAAAGGAGAAAGGTGGTTTCATGAGAAAGCATAGACATACAAAACGCTTGGCAATTCTTTCCGCAGGCTTTTTTATCGCCTTGCTACTTCAAAACACCCCGGTACAGGCAAAAGAACCGGCGGACAATGCGAAGGTAACGGAGCAGGCAGCAGTTACGTCTTCGGAGAACAACAGTACAAATAACGCAGCATCAACGTCTGGAAAAGCGGAAGCGTCCACATCGCAACAAGCCGATTCGGAAGAAGCGTTAAACTGGACGGGCTGGGGCGTCTATGCCAACGGCGCTCGCGTGTACCGCACTGAAAACGGCTACGCGTCCGGGTTACAGGAGATTGATGGGAATCTGTATCTCTTTGATGAAAACAATCATTTGCGCCAAGATAACGCATGGGTGAAATACGAAGGAAAATATTATTTCCCGAAAGCGAATGGCGTGCTGTATCGCGATCAAATGATTACGTTTGGTCCGAAGACAGCCTATTATATGGATCATGACGGTTCCATGGCCACGGGATTCCGTGAAGTGGGCACGTCCTTATATTATTTTGATCGCAAGAACGGCAAGCTTCATAAAGAAAACAGCTGGCTCAATACGAAACGTGGTTGGGTTTTTCCGAATGCCCAGGGACGCATCTATCGGGATCAGGTGATTACCTTCGGCCATCATGTCGCCTATTATATGGACCATGACGGTTCCATGGCCACGGGATTCCGTGAAGTGGGTACTTCCTTATATTATTTTGATCGCAAGAACGGCAAGCTTCATAAAGATAACAGTTGGCTCAATACGGAGCGTGGTTGGGTTTTTCCGAATGCCCAAGGACGTATCTACCGGGATCGGGTGATTACCTTCGGCTATCATGTCGCCTATTATATGGACCATGACGGCACCATTGCGAAAGGCTTTCGCACCTATAACGGCAAGCTGATGTATTTCAAAGAGAACGGCATCCGTGCCAATCACAACCGTTTTATGGAGACGGAACGTGGCTGGATCTTCCCGAATGCGGAAGGAACGGTCTATCGCAATCAATTCATCACCTTCGGTCCGAAAGTGGCCTATTACATGGGCAATGACGGGGTACGCAAGAGTGGAATGATTCTGGTCAACGGAACGGCCTATCGCATGACCGGCAAAAACGGCGCTCGATTGTGCCAAGAAGGTTTTTATTCCCATAATGGCAAACACTATTATGCCGACGCCAATGGTGTACCGGTACGCAATCGCGAAGTGAGCGTGAATGGCGTTAACTATTACTATGGTGCCGATGGCGCACGCGTCTTCGAAGATTTTGACTGCGATGGTTATACGTACAGCATTGACAACAATACCGGTGCCATTCAAAGCAAGGAAGCGAACAAGCCGAAAGCGAAGAACAATGATGCGCCGATGCTCTACTCCTTGCGAGATCTGCGTTTCCACGGCGTGATCAATTGGGGCGGCTATAAATTTACTTATTATTCACAGAGCGTATTACCGGGTGGCGGTTTGCGCATTCCGGGACGCCATGTCAATGAATCCGGCTATGTGGCCGATGCAGATGGCTACATTGTGTTGGCCAACAGTGCCCCAATCGGCACGATCATTCCGACGCCGTTCGGCTATTACGGCAAAGTTTATGACCGCGGCACGTACGGAAACCATTTTGACGTCTATACGCGCTAACGTTTTTTAGCAACACAGAAACATACGATAAGGTTTAGAAAGTAAGAGAGTACAAGATGATTTCCTTCTCTGTCGTATGGTGGAGAAGGAAATCTTATTGAGAAGGATGAAGGATGAAAACAAACAGGATCTATGGATGTCGCTATGTGGCAGCGGCATTTCTCTTTGCTTTTCTGCTGTTCTTCGGACCGTTTGGATCGGTACAGGCAAAAAAAGGAGACAATGCCGTCCCAGTTGTAATGCAACCAACAGCGAAAGCTATAGCGAAAGAGTTAAAGCAGGAGGGAGATGACCTGCATCTCTATGACGGCAATGGCAATAGAATGAAGAATAACGCATGGGTCTCCTATGGCGGACAGCTTTTCTTCCCAAATGCGGAAGGCAAGGTGTATCGCCATACCATTCTCCGCTTTGGCGACGAGCGCGCCTACTATGTGAATCAAAAAGGCGCTCTGCAGAATGGACTGGTCTTCGTGGGAGGCGACTTGCGTTATTTCTTTGAGTCGGGCGAAAAGATGAATGAGATGGCACAGGATGCCGGCTGGGTGTGGAGTCATCGCGGTTGGATCTTTGTGAATGAGAATGCAAAAGTGTATCATGACCAATTTATTACGTTCGGCCCACAAAATAAATACTATATGGGTGCAAAGGGTGTCATGCAAACCGGCAAAGTGCGGGCAAAAGGCACCG